>Ga0272442_10000026_pt1 | contig 213915 bp, 192 predicted proteins | sample SSMForm2O_FD_200262 | JGI IMG/M metagenome (GOLD analysis project Ga0272442, IMG submission 200262) | Marine sediment archaeal communities from Little Sippewissett salt marsh, Falmouth, MA, United States - SSM-Form-2O | ecosystem: Environmental > Aquatic > Marine > Wetlands > Sediment ...
CCTAAAAACCCCTGCTTAACCTGATGCCATTCATCCCACAAGCAAGCTTGTGGGTTTTCTGGCATTCCTTGATAAAACCATTAACTTACGTTAATCTATCAACTCTTTGTAAAGTTTTTTATCGTTTATTAGCGTTTTTTTGTTGACATATATTAATCATATTCGTATAATATGGATGCCGGGGAAGAAAAGGCTTTCACAGTCACACATCCTCAGAAATCAGGGCTATTCGCCCTATCGTGCCAGAAATACACGACAACCGACGGGAGCGATGTCTCGCTATTCCGGTTAAATGTTATTAACCCGTTGCCGCCAAAAGACTTATGGAGGTTAAAAGATGTCTAAAAGCAAATTCATGTGCAGGCACTGCCTGCTTTTGAGCAATAATACCTGCCCATATCCTGTCGTCAGGTCGGTTCACAGGATGTCCATCCCCGCCGGTAATTGCCCGCTCGCGAAGCTTAACCCCCTCTTCGCATACATCTACCCGGAAATGCCATCCGGCACCGGCGAACAAGCGGCAGCCACCGACGCGAAGCAGCGAAGCACAGGAGGCGAAAGGAGGTCCAACAATGCCGTGTAGAAACTGTCCGAAGCGCTCGAAATGTACGGAAATCTGCCCCATACTCGAACGGCATCTGCCCAGCATCCCCGACACCTGGCTGCAGGGCGACCGGGAAGATGACAGAATGCGCAGCCGGCTGGCAAAGAGAAAACTCTCTCGGCTCATTCTGAGCATGCGCCCGAACCTGCCGCCGAAAGAGCGTGCTGCCGTGGACTTGATGCTCAACAGCTCGCTTTCGCTGCGGGGTATCGCGAGACATATGAAGATAACCCGCTCCGCCGCCGCAGCCCTGATACGAAGCGCGAGACGGCGAATTGTGCGAATCATGCAGAAACGCGGGAGGGCAGCGTCATGAAAGACATGGAATTCTGCGAAGACCCGAGAATTTTCCGCTTCGACTGCGCCTGCGGGACCTGCTTCCACCTGGCGATTTCGACCACCATACCCGGCCTCTTCGCCATCGCAGAGACGGTCGACGAAGCACTCCGCGAGTTGAAGGCGGCCATCAAGAGCCGCATGCGTGAATTCTCCGACGATATCACCATCCCCGACTTTCTCCCGGAGGATTTTTAGCATGGCCTTCTCTAAAGAAGCAAGAAAATCGAAACTGCTGCATTCCGGGTTTGTAATCCGGAAAGGCTCGCTTGCCGACTGGAAGAAGCTCTCGCACCTGCATTACAGGCCGGACAGGCTTGGCGCGGTTGACTCGTTCTATTGTCTCGAAGTCTCCGGTAAACTCGCAGGCGCCGTCGTCTACACATACCCCATCATGCAGCTTTCCGCGCGGCACAGGCTCTTTGCCGGGCGCTACACCGGCACAATCGCTACGCGCGAAAAGCTCATCCTTCTTAACCGCGAGGTTCGCACCCTCCGAAGAATCGCGATATCCCCTTCATATCGCAATCGCGGCCTCGCGACAAGGCTCGTCCGGGAGACCGCCCTCCTCCCGGGCGTGCCTTTCATGGAGTGCATCACAAGCCGGAGAGCGGGCTTTCTCGAAGCGGCGGGTTTTTCGCTCGTCGGCACGACCGGCCCGAAGCGCAGCTTCTACTACATTCTGGACACGAGGAGAAATAAAAATGGAGATTAGAAGAATCGCACTCTCGCTCATACGGGAGAACGACTACAACCCGAACGAGATGAAGCCGGCGGTCTTCGAGTCGCTCGTCGCATCGATACGCGACAACGGCTTCGTCCAGCCCATCCTCGTCAAACCCGACGGCGAATTCTACGTCATCGTCGACGGGGCGCATCGCTTTCGCGCCTTGAAAAAGCTCGGCAGGATGGAAGCCGACTGCGTCATCGTCCCGGAAAATACCATTGCGGCAGAGCTTTTCACCCTGTCGATGAACCGGCTGCGCGGGCGGATGGACAAGTTCCGCGAGGCGGGGATTCTCGAAAACCTCAAGGACGAGGAAATCGAGCGCTATCTGGCCTATACCGAGAAACAGCGGAAGGAAATCCAGTCGCTCATAGCGAAAATGCCGAAACTCGACCTCCCGAAGATAGAGCCGGTGCGCAGGCCGATGTTTCTGGAGTTCGTCATGTCCGTAGAAGATGCTTCGCTCGTCGAGCGCGCAATCGCCGCCGTCGGCGCGAAGAACAGGTTGGACGGGCTTCTGGCGATTTGCCGCTTTTTTCTGGACTGCAAAAACGCCGAGGGGGAAGGCGATGAATAGTTTTCCCTTTGGCGATGCGCTACCAGAAAAGGAACCGGATTCCGACCATGAACTGGTGGTTGTCGGCGTTGAACCAGTCGATGTCCGGCCGGAGTACGCCGTTCTCGCTCCAGTCGACCGGCACCTGCAGAATCTCGTACCTGTATTCGAGCGAGAGGCATACTTCCGGGTCGATGTGGAAATCCAGCCCCACCCCGAAAACGAGCGGGAGCGTCGAGGTCGTGTCGATTGTATAGGTAGTCGCGGTCGCTATTTCCTCGTTCTCGAGTTCGCTGGATTTGGTGAAGTGCGTGCTTGCGATGCCCAGGCCGAGGTCGACGTGAAAGCCAACGACCGAGCCGGGGTTCGGCTCCTGGAGAAACCTGAACGAGCAGACCACGGAAGTCACGTCGAGGTCGCCGAAGTCGAACCCGCTTTCGTTGAGGCCGAGGCTGTAATCGGTTATGCGAAGCTCGATTCCGTATCGCGCGCCGTAGGCAAAGCCCATGCCCCCCTGCCACTCCTGGAAGACGAACGTCCCGGAGACGCCGAAGAGCCTGCCGCTGCGAAACTCGGAGTCGTAGAAATAGTCGACGGCCTCGCTGCCCCATCCGTCGGTGGAGCCTATGAGCACGCCGAGTTCGTAACGCTCTCCCTCGAAAACGTAGCCGGGCGCGGGCGAGCGCTGCCACTGCCCCCTGCCCTGGTAATGCCCGCCCTGCGATTTCGGCGCGAACAAGTTCGCTGCTGCACCCGCCGTCGCGCAGCCGCTTCCGACAACAAGCAGCAATACTATGGAAAGAAGATACTTCACGGCTTTTCCTCCTCAAACGACTCCTGTAACAAATACTACATCGCGCAGGCTCTTATTCAAACAGGTTTTTGTTTCGAAACCGCCGAAATCCGGCGAGACGAAAAGGCGATGAAAAAATGCGAGTCGCTAAATCAGGCCTGCGACGTCGGCTCGCCGTCCGCCTCTTCCGCGGATGGCTCAGCGGATGGCTCATGCGACTCGGGCTTAATGGTAAGGTCAAGAACCACGAGGAAAAGCAACAGAAGGCCGGATGCTGCGACGGCGATGCACCACTCGTCGAAAAGCTCGCATTCCACCATATCCAGGATGCTGAAGCTGCTTCTCTCGTCCATGCTTCGTGCGAGCGCCTCGACCCGGACGAGACAAAGCCCGCTTGCGAGGCAGAGGAGGAGCGCGGCCGATTGCAGCAACACAAGTGGTCTCCATTTCCTTCGGCCGCGCCTTGCCTCCCATCCAAAAACACCCGCAATGCAGGCGACAAGAAAAGGCAGCGCGGCTACGGCCAGAAGCCTGCCACTATGCGTACCGTCAGAGCTGATGATAAATGTGGCGGTTATAACAAGAATAAGCGCAGCCGTTATCCACGCCGGCGTCAATCCCAACTTCATTGCCTGCCCCTGCATAAAAGAAACTATCGCGGGGCGCGTGATGAACCGTCAGAGATGCGAAAACCCGTCCGCCCGATGGCTGTGCAGCCGCAAAGCGTGCCGATACCTTCGAGATGATTGTGAAGCTAACAGCCTTCCACTCCCGAGATTACCACAAAGACTTGATAATGCAAGAAAATTCCGGGAATTCTGTCTGTTCCGGTCATGTAACTTTGCGCCAGTCGGCGCGGAAAGGAGATTTGAGATGGTAGAGAAGGCAGCAGCAAAAACAACGAACAGGGAGATGGTGAATGAAGTGGTGCGAAACTGCAGACTCACGCACCGGAGCATGATGAGGCTAAAGCAGGATTATGACATCTGCACCGAACCTGTCGTCGCGCTGAACTCCCTTGCCGGGCTCAGTTTCATTGCCGCCGGCATGATGATGAGAACGATTGCATTCCTCGTGAAAACTGAAAAAGACATAAAAAGCATGTTCGAAGAGATGCGAGAAGCCGCGGAGGAAAGCGATGAGGATTAGCATTCCAAGCGCTCAGGACTGCAAAGCATCCGGCTTGCCGGAACGATGGCGGGCTTTGCTTCGCAATATAAGACCAAGCGCGAAGAGGGCGAGGTTCCAGAGAAGCAGACGGAACCAGAAAATATATCGCAGCGTTGCGGGACCTACAATCTTCAGTTCTTTATTAACTAAGTATGTCCCACAGGAGAAAAAGTGGTTATCGCCCGAGGGCCACTCTACTCCCGGATTATGCGCTTTTAAATGGTTGTTCAGCCAAAATACGAAACAAATAAACGAAAGGATTACCGAAGCTACAATAATCGCCGGGACAATTTTCTTCTTGTCGAACCAACGCTTTTCCCACGCGCTCAACAAACCCATCACAAGCCCGCCCGTACCGATAAGAGCAAGCGATGCGAAAAGCGCGAATTTCCTTGTTTCGTGCGGAATTACACGTTCCTCGCCGGAAACAATGACTCCAACTCTTTCCTTCTCAACTCTTCCGAAAACAGGCCCGAACTCAATGAGAAGAAGTATCCCGGCAATCATGCTGACGCCCATCCAGAGCAGCACGAGCGAGGCAAGTCTTAACCTGTCTTCGGTAAATGATGATTCGGAAAAACGCTTTAATTTCATCCGGACATCTTCCCTGTCGCGCGAAACCAGATATGCAAGGCTCCCGAGGAAAACAATCCCGTTCCAGAAAAAGAGCCTTCGCCAGAGCATTGCTTCAACGGCTTGGATAACCGATTCGTCGCAGAAAGTAGGCGCCCAGAAAATCCGCTTTGGATGTATGTCTGGATTATATGGTTCCGTGCAAAGAGATAATGAATTATCTCCCTGTAGTGAAATCTCATATCCCCACATTATTCCCGAAACTGCGCAAAGGAAAAGCGATGCAGCCAGCATGGCAATAGCTATGGTTGCGCGGTCCAGAGAAAGCCTCTTTATTCTTCGAAGCCTCAGCAATCTTGCCAGACCGATGCCGATAAGGAACAAAGAAACGATTGCAAGGTATGTTAATGCAACATTGGGGCGATATGCCTCTTCGCTGCCCTCGCGGAGGCTGAAAGAAGAGCCGAAAACGCCCAGGGCAAGCGTGCCTGAGAGAAGAAGCAGCCCCGTCCAGGCAACCAACAGCCAGACAAATCCTGAGCTCTGTTCTGAATTTTTCATACGCCACTCCCTGTTATTAAAAGACTCTGAAACGCACGAAAGGTTCACGGATTTTTTCATAAAAGGAGGAGATTGATGGAAGAGAGCGTGAAGGGCGCGATGAAGCGCATGGAGGCGCTGGAGTATCACGCGTGGCAGTGCCTCGAAAACGCGGAGAACAACCGCGAGAAGCTCGCCGCGGTGAAGACTGTTTCGGACATACTCATGGCGCAGCTTCGCATCGAAAAGAACGAAAGGGAAACGGAGGTCGAAAATGACGCAGAATACGCCGAAAAGCTTCAGGAACTTGTCGAGAGAGTTAGACAGCTTGCTTCTCGAAGAGGAGAAAACGGACAGGAAGCAAGCGCTCGACAACTATGAGTTTTTCATAACCCGTATACTGCGTCTTGACTTTAAGCCGTTCCACAAACGGTGGTTTGACTTTCAGATGGCGAACCGCGAGACAATGATTCTCGCGCCGCGCGGGCACGGGAAGTCCACAATCTGTACCGTCGCATACTCCCTCTGGAAACTCTTGAAAGAGCCGAAGACGCGCATCTTGCTTGTCAGTAACACTTCGGAGCAAGCCCAGGCGCTTGCAGGCGAGATAAGGCTTCAGACCGAGACCAACGCAGCGCTGCGAAGCGTCTTCGGCGATTTGCGAGGCGGCCTCTGGCGCGCAGGGAAGTTCACGCTCGCGGGCCGCGATTTGATTGCGAAGGAGGCGTCCGTAACATCGGTCGGCGTCGAAGGCGCGATTGTCAGCAGGCATTACGAGCTGATTATCTTAGACGATGTCGTGGATGAGGAAAATTCGTCCACCCGCCGCGGCAGGGAAAAACTTCGCACGTGGTACGCGAAGGTGCTTCTGCCCTGCCTCGAACCCAATGGCGAACTTCATTTGCTTGGCACGCGCTACCATCCCCGCGACCTCTACGGCTGGCTTGCGGAAAGGAGGAAGCCATGAGAAGTGATTATTCCGTTTTCCTGGATGTTCCCGGTTTCAGAAAAACGCAGAGAATCAGGAAGAGACCGAGAAACACTGTGCCCGAAAAAACAACAAACACTGCAGGATGCAGCAGTGTTAGCGTATTGATTTCGCTTTGTGTAACACTGTATTCTTCGACAGCCTTTGGAAACCGGAAGACAAAACCGGCGAGAATCAGCAGTATTGAAAACATTTTGCCCGCATTGACAAGGCTCCACCTGTCCTTTCGAACCCACAGATTTTTCAATACGTACGCGGATAACCCAAGAAAGGCAGCAAGCGACAGGTATGATAGTGGAACGCTTCGAAAACGCCCGCTCGATAAAAATGGCGGCGCAGAAGCCACATACAATTCCTGCGGCCAAAACATTGTCACGAAGAAAAACAGGCAGAGCAGGAACAATGCAAGCGGCTTTAACCCCCAGCCTGACCAGAATTGCTCAACAATCATCAAAAGGAGCATGCCTGCTGAAAACAAACAAGGCACAAGAAAAAATCCCCTGACTGTATATATCTCGGGGTCCGCCCAGGGAAGGATTAATACCTCTATCGAAACCCAAAGCAGGCAGGAAAAAAATACAAATACAACAAGCCTGCCTGTGGCAAATCCGAATTGCCTGACTTCTGCCATTGCCGACCTCGCGATTACTTCCCGACCAAAAGATAACATCAAAATGCTTCCAAAGGCAACTTCCATTGTGAAAGGAGCGAGGCGATGAGAATCAGGACGGTCAAGCCCGAGTTTTTCACGGACAGGAAGGTGAAGAAGCTCGAGCCGTGGGAAAGACTGCTTTTCGCGGGACTGTGGCTCATCGTGGACGACGAGGGGAGGATGGAATACGACCCGGACAACATCAAGGGGCAGCTTTTCCCGTCGGACGATTTCGACATCGAAGCAGGCATTGAAAAGCTTGAAGAGCTTGGAATGATTCAGCGATACATGAAAGGCGAAGATGAATTCATCTTCGTCCGGAACCTGAACAAGCACCAGGTGATTAACAAGCCGAGGAAGTCGAAACTCCTTGCCCCGCCGGGAGTTACAGACAGTCGCGTACAAGTCACGGAACAGTCCGGTACAAGTCCGGTACGAGTCCCGGACGAGTCCGACACCATGAACGTCGCTGTCACGGACGAGTCCGTGTGGGAAAGGAAAGGAAAGGAAGAGAAAGGGGAAACGGAAAGTGGAAAAGAAATAGAAGGGAATGGAAAGGAATCTGTCAGTCAGTCCTTTGAATCTCCTCAGACGTCCGTAACGTTTAGCGAAGAAGGCGGCGCCTTCGGGCAGGATGGCCCACTCTCGACCGGTTCGGACGCTCCGACCGATGCAAAAGATACATCTCCGCAAGAGCGGACCGATGGACAGATGGATTCTTTTCCAAATACTCTTCAAGGCCCGGAAAAGACCTTCTCCGAGGCTGCGGAAGCGGTGCTTGCCGACATAAAGGGCCGCATAAAGTTCGGCGAGTTCCAGGACCGGCCTGTCGTGAAACATCAGAAGTCCGAAGAACCTGAAAAAGCCGCAGGACATAAAAAACCTGAAAAACCTGAAAGCGAATCCGTCGATGAAGCAATCGACCCCGGGCTGATGAAAAAACTCGGGAAATACTTTCCCGAAACGAAAGTGCGCAAGCTTACGAGCAAATGGCCGGTCGAGCGCGTCAAATGGGCGCTCGAAAGAACCACCGCCGCAATGCAGGCAAATAACGTCAAAAAGCCTGCAAGCTACATGCTTCGCATTTTACGCGACGACGGGCAGTTCGAGCAGTACTGCTGCGACTGCTATGCGATGGGCCGGGCGGATGCCGAAAAGCGGCAGAAGGAAATTGTCGCAAAAAGGATGAGGCAGAAACGCGAGCGCCGGAGCAGGCTCGAAACTGCTTCGAAAAACCGGCTGCGCAAGTACCTCGCAACCATTCCTGAAAGCGAACGCGAAACTCTCACGAACGAGACGCTCGAAAACTACGTGAGGGAAAACAACTTAGACCTGCAGAAACTCAAGGACAAAAAACTCTACTTCAAGGGCCTGCCTTTGATGCTTTTCGAGGCGCGGATGAACGAACTCTGGCTCACCGCCGGTAGGCCCAAGGAGTTCCGCAAATCACACCTTTCAAAAGAGGAGAACTGAGATGCATCATAAATGGAGCGGCCTACTTATCTTGAGCATCCTGCGCTTTTTGGAGTTTCTCTCTCCTTTCCAAAGTTATAAGCCATGCCCTGAGAGCTTCCAGCTTCTGAAGGATTTTTTTGTGATAGCCGTGTATCCTGCCAGCCATCTGTCCGGGATTTGCAACAATATCACGGTATTCTTCTATTTCCCTGTCCACATAAGAGATGTCCGGTTTCCCGTCATAAAGCGCTGTCAGATTTTCGATATACATGTCGGCAAGAATATCAATATCAATCTTCCGCGGCTCAAGGCTGAAAACAAGCTCCGCCGGGATTTTGTCGTAGGGGATTTTACCGCCGTACTGCGAAAGAACTCGGCCCTGGTTGTCAACGTGCAAGTAAATCGTCCTGTAGTCAATAGCGCCAACAAGTATGACAAAACGTTTGCAATTAATGTCAACGGGCCTGACATTGTATATGCCCTCTTCGCCTGTCCTGCCAACCATTTTATAGCTGAAATTCTTCGGAAAATCCTCGGTTTGCGGTTTCTTCCTGAAGAGATAGATTTCCGCGCCGCTTATCGGCTTGCCGGTTTCCGCATCGAGAATTACGCCACTAAGCGGAAGGAGAAAAGGCGGCTCTTCCTTCTCGACGACCGGCGAAACCGCGCAACCGGAGCAGAGCGCAAGCAGGACAATCAGGTATTTCATTTGAACTCCTTAGCCTCTCTGCCGAGGTGGAGGAAAAAGCCGACTATCGCGAAAAAGGCGAAAAATCCTATTGGAGGCATCTTTACATCGCTTTCGAAAAACACTTCCCCAACGACAAGCGCAATAAAGAAACCAAGATATATGCCGGATGAACAGAGCACTTTACCGGGCTTTTCTCCATTTTGCCTTGTCACAGTTTTTTTCGTTTTGCGCTTAAATAAAAAAGACGCGGCGACCAGCAAAACACCCGATCCCAAAAAAATCAATGTTACCAAGAGGTATACAGGTTCTGAGACAAAATATACTTCTCCCATTATCCATATTGTCGCTGGCAAAATAACGAGGAAAAGCATTGTAAGGCCGGAAGTCAATAGTATCGCCGAGAAGTATCTCATGCCCTGTCCTCGAACTGAATGTGATTATTTTACCACGAAACCTTGTGCGGGAACAGCCCAAAAGCCATCGTTTCTCGCGAACGGAGAGGAGGATTTATCATGAACCGGAAGTTGTGTTCGAAGTGTCTGAGGGTGAAGGATTATTCGGAGTTTCACAGCGACAAATCGAAAAGCACGGGCATCTGCGCAATGTGCGCGGAATGTAGAAACGCACGCGACAGAAAGCGGGCGCAGGAGAAACGCGACTGCGGGACGCTGCCTTTATTCACAAATGAGACGGACGAGCCGGGGAGCGCGCGAATAGACGGACGAATGGTCTCCGGCCTGCCGGGGAGCGTGACATTGCCCTCAGCGCCGCCGCCCGCTTCCAGCGAGAAGGAGAAGAAGGAGCGAAAAGCCTCCCGTGACAAGGCCTACGGCGCGATGAAGGCGGGGAAGATGGTGCGGGCGCAGAGATGCTCGGTCTGCGGACGGACGCGCGAGGAGGCGGGGACGCTCCAGGCGCATCACGAGGACTATTCGAATCCGTATTCGGTTATCTTCCTCTGCCCCACCTGCCACCAGGTGACCCACGGGAAGAGAACGGATTCCTGCTGAAGAAATGGGTTGATAAAAAGCTCTAAGGCTGTATTATTAAGATACTTACATATAAATACTTTCCGTCGGGAGGAACCATGAAAGAGCTTTTCCACAAACGCGTATTTATCATATTTATCGCGATGTCATTCCTGCTCGCTACGGGATGCTCCTACAAATACTGTGGTAGTTTCACGGCTGACAAGAAGGAAATTTCGAGGGAGAAGGTGCCTGCCGGAATACACTCATATAGAGTAATGAATATCAAATCCACGGAAGTTACCGAATCAGGAATTAAAGCCGAGATAGCTGAAAATAAAACCGTTTACCAGAAATACAATATTGAGGGTCACTTCGAAGCATTTAATTATAAAGTCTATGCAAGCCCCACTCCAGTTGTTCTACAATTATCCCTAATGACATTTCTGCTTTTTGGCATTGGCATTCTTCTTGGCATAGGATTAGGAATTGGCCATGAAACAACTAAAAATGGACTTGTATATAAATACGCTAAAGCAAGTGCTGTAAGAGATTCGGAAACCGCTATTAACAACCCTTACAGAGAAAAAAACTTTCCTGAGGAATATCATCATAATATCAGTGAATTCTACGTAAAAGCAATAAGAGAAACTGACAAAATTAAATCAAAAGAAACAATTGATGTTGAATATGAATTCAAGAGCAACACGAATGATATTCCTGCTACAGACGTCAAGACTATCATATATCCGGCAGATTTTATTGAAAACGACAACTGCGTCACTGACGAAAAGGGAATTGCGAGTTTCAGTTTCCGCAAGCTTCCATATAACATGGCTTTCTCTGAGACCGAACTCGAAAAAAAGATGAAGTCATCAAGCCTTATGAGCCAAATCAAGAAACCATACAGAGATGACCTCCTCGAACTCTTCATCAAGTGGATTAATTCAACTACCACCACCCTTACAATTGAAACAAAAGCCGAGCCAGTCGCATCTGTTATTAAGCAAAGTCAGACAAAGAAAGAGGGAAAGAAGCCTGCCATAAAAACAGGCGCTGAGAATGCCAAGAAACAGGTAGATATCAGCCTATTCACTATTGATGAAAAGAAGATATATGAAAGGCTCAAGCAGTTGATTGACAAGGAAATCAACTCGAAGATTGCAACGGCGAAAATCGTTATAGAGGATGACAACTCGCATATCGAGAAGTCTGATGTGCGAATGGAAATGAATTTCGAAGCACCTTCAAAGGCAGAGCTTGCAGCTAAGTATTTCTCCGGCAATCTACGAGCATGGGCAGAGAAGCAAATCAAAGATTATACCATAGGCGAAATCAAACGGATTACTGACAGCGATGGCTCAGTGACACTTCAGGTTTACGTACCTTCTATTATGAAGTTCGAAACGAAACATAAAGCCTATCACGCCTATCAGGATGAGACAACTTTCGAGCGGGGCAAGCTCGACAAAACGATTCGGCTCATCGACATCGGCCAGAAGCTGCGACTCGAAAATGTAGAGAAAAAAGGTGGAACAATCACCGACAAATAATCCACCGGGTAATTTCCAAATAAGGGGAAGCTTAATGAAGGTACTTACAATCCAGGCAAGTCCGCGTGACACCGGCAACACAAGCACCATTCTGGAATGGGTCGAGGAAGAGCTTAAAGATGGCGGGCACGAGGTGGAACGAATGTGGCTTGGCAGGAAAATGATTTACGACTGCCAGGGATGCTACTTCTGCCAAGGGCAGGAAGAGCCGGGCGTCTGCAAGATAACCAGGGACGCGCCTCCCGGTGAAGACGCGGCGAAGGAGGTTTTCGACGCGATGGCAGAGACTGATGCGATTGTCTTCGGCTCGCCGCTTTACTGCTGGAGCCTGACGGCGAACGTGCATGCGCTTTTCCACCGGGCGATAAGCCACGTGCGAAACTACGGGCAGGAGAGCCACAAGACGACTTTTCAGGGCAAACGGGCGGGGCTGCTCGTGAGCTGCGCCGGGCCGCTCGAAGGCAACGCAGACCTTGTCACGCCGATGTTCGAACGGGCCTGCAAATTCCTCAAGATGGAAAAGGCCGGCGAGCTGATTGTTCCCGGATGCATGGAGCCCGCCATTCTCGAACCGCAAGTCAAAGAGAACGCCATTGCCTTCGCGAAAGAGATAGCAGGCTAAATATCAACGAAACTCCTTTCCCACAAACGACTTGCGTCGTTCATACTGTTTTTATACTAATTTTCGGAAAATAGTATTTGGAGCTTTTTTACGGAAAAATCCTTGCCTATTGCCGTACATATTGTACAATTAGTACAGAAAGGACAAGTTGTACAATATCAAGGGAGAAAAGTGAAATGACAACCATAAAGGCATCTGAGACAAGGATACCGCCGAGGATATTCGGCGAGGTGGCTTTCAAGGGCGAGAGGGTGCGAATCACCAAAAACGGCTCGGAGGAAATATACCTCGTTTCAAAAGAAGATATTGAAATACTCCGGAAACTCGAAGACCGATACTGGGCGGAAACTGCGCAGGAAGTTATCGACGAGGCGAAGGCAGGCGGCGAGAAACCCGTCCCCTGGGATTACGTGAAAAAAGAGCTGGGGCTGTAAACATTGTCCATTCTATTTTACCAGCGCGCCAAAAAGGAACTGAGCAAACTGCCTGTCAAGATACAGCGCAATATCGGCGCAGTTATTGACAAAATGCAGAGAAATATATTAGAACTTGCGATTGTCAAGCTTCAGAACTGCGACAATCTCTATCGACTTCATATCGGCAGGGATTATGTCATAGTGTTTACGAGAGTTGCCGAAGATATTGTTATTGTCCGCATTGCTGATCGCAAAGAGGTTTACCGCAACATCCCGGCGCTCGTCAGGATTGCGAAAGACCTTCGCGAATAATAATCTTTTTCATACAGAAAATTCTTATTTCTTGTCTTTTACGAAAGATTCAGGCGGGCGCAGAAGTGATGTTATGGTCAGTATAAGACCATATATTGTGCAGAATCCGCTTAGTATTATGCGTATTTGATGCCCTTCCCATGAGCCACTGAAATCAAGCTGATTGGAAAACACGTAAAAAGCGAGCGCGAACATGAGAGTTGCAAACCCGTACCGAATCACTTTCACCCACTTGACGAATCGCCCGCTTTGACTATCGCTCTTTTTGAAAAACCTGAGATAGATTGTGTAAAAAACAAGCAGCGCGAACAGAATTCCGATAATTATCCACGCAAGATTAAGCTCCATGAATTACACAACCTTTCTATTTCCCGGTTTTCGCGGTTTCGGTCACTTTCTTGAAGAATTCCGCGTCGTAGGGTGCAACCGCCTTCCCGGGGTCGGCGAGGCGGAACATCGTGCGCCCGAACTCCTCCGTCGCCTTCAGGAAGAGAATCATCTTCTCGCCCTTGTCGAACTCCATTCCTTCTTCCGCGATTAAATCGAGATGTTTCCTTCCGGACTCCCCCTTCGCCTCTGAGATATTTTCCACGACGTAGTAATTGTATTCCCCGCGCTTCTCGAAGACAACGACCTGCACCGCAGCGATAAGGTCCGACTTCTCGACGAGCTTCGCCAGCTCGCCCTCGGCGAACTGCGGGACTTTTCGCGGCTCGATAAGCTTTAATTCCTGCTTGAAAGTGAGTGTCATGGAATATCCGCCGCCGGGCATGGTCATGCGCAGCTTGCTTTCGAAGAGCTTGAGGCAGCCGTTTTTCGTGTCGAACTCCAGGCGAAGATGGCTCTTTTTCCGGTCTATCGCGGGAGATTCCTCCCTGCCGAAAGACAGCTTCTTGATTTCGCCTTTGATAACGGCGATGTCACCCTTCATTTCCGCAAAAGTCAGCTCTGCATCCGCCTTCATCCTGCCGAGCATATCAAGGCGCTGCTTCAGCATCATCTCTTTCATGTCATCCGAAAGGTCGGCGTCCGGCGCTGCGATAGTGGCAGAGAAGCGCAGGAGAAATCCTGCCATGACTTTGGTCAAATCAGCTTCCCACTTGTCGCCGACCTTCAACGGTTTTTCCGGGAGAAAATCCTTGGCAGGCTCGAAGCCGGGGAAAAGGTCTTTTTGCCCTTCGACAAATTTGCAGCCCCATCGTTTCGTTATATCGGCCGCGAAAGGCTGCTTGTTGACGGAGCGCTCCTGCATCTGCCCTTCGCCGCCCATCGCTTCTTTGCCCTCAGCCGTGCCGGAGAACCGGGCAGTCCCGTCCTCCGCAACCTTCTCCACGCCGAATTTGAAATCGTAATCCGATTTCATCAACTTCTCGTTGTTATCGCCGTAGCCCATCATTGCAGCCACCTTGCAGGTGAACTTCTGGCCGGCTTTAAGGCCGGATTCGAGTTTGACGGTTTTTTCTTTCGGCTTATCATTCGGCTTCTCCACCTCTTCCTGCGCAAGCGCGGGCATAACAATCATCAGGCAGAGAACAAAAACGGCGATTCTTTTCATGATAAATCCTTTCATGTCCGATACCCCCCAAACGAATCAATTAGATTCATCTACGTTTCAAGTGGTTGACAGTATAGATGATTTGCGAAAATTTTACCATGCCTTGCATGTGGGAATTTGTCTGTCGAGATTTTACCTGCGCGGCCAGAGCCTGCGATAAATGATAATCCCAAGCAAGATATCTATGGCAAATCCAGGTATGGCCAGCAACCACGTATTGGCAGCAGTGTGCCATAAAATGATACCTACATAAGTCGATACCAGTCCGAACATCGACAAGAGGAGTATTGTCAGCAAGTCATTTAGTATACCCATCTACTCCTCTGGTTCTTTTTTCGTGCTTGCCTTTTTCCAAAACGGAAGAACCACAAGAAACAATATCAACAAAACAACAAGAAGGAATGCAGGTATTATACTGTCAAGTATTTCGAAAAGGATTCCACCAAGCGTAAAAGCAAAAACGGTAGAAACAACAGATACGATATGCTTCGAAGCGTTGATGCCTTTTTCGGCAAAGACTTTATCTATCAGAAATCCCGAAATAGCCACCACGATTAAAACACATCCGAAAGTCGCGCTCAAAACAATCAGATCCCGGTTCCCGTTTATTATACCGATGATGGCAAGAATGCCGAAGCAGACAACCATAAAAAGCATTTCAAAAACCATGACGAGAAGCCATCTCTCCTTTTCGGCCATCTATTCCTCCCCGTCTTTTTTAAGTGGCCGGGTCGCGAGGTGGAAGATGAAAATCAGGGCGGAAAGCAGCAGAAGCGCGAGGAAGATTATTACGCCGTGGCGGGAGAAGAAGGAATCACTCTCAAGCGCAGGCGTCATGACAACGAACCAGAGAACGACAAGGGAAGAGGCGAAAATCCCCAGCGCAACCAGCTTCGCGCATTTCTGCAATACCCTCGCAGGTCGGACAAGAATAGTATCAAGCTCGCCAGAGACATCATCCATTATGGAATCCAGGAATTTCGGGAACAGAAGCGTCGCCGCTTCAAGGATAAGCAGAATGACGAATTCTATTATGAAGTCAGAATGCGGCAAGTCACCAAAAATATAATCTATGACAGAATATCCCATGAAAACCAGCAGGAAAAATGAAGCGAGCTTCAGGCCGCCCTTGAAACCAAAGTTGCGCCAGAAATCACGGGACAAATGAATACCGTCAGACATACCTACCCCTGCTCTTTTAATGCTTTACGTCGGGTTGCGAGGTCGATAATTACCGCGACGAAAAACATCGCTGCCAAACCAGTGCAAATGATGCCGGTATGGAGAAGCGCTTGATAACAATCATTTTCAAGATACATGAGCATATTACGCCGAACAAGTTTATCTACAATATTATCATACAACGTTTTAACAACCACGAAATATGAAAACATCGCAAGGAAGAAAACGAATGCCATTTCCTCGATAACATTTATTGTCCTGAACCGGCTTTTTGCGTGTTTTCTGTCAATCTTGTCTCGGTAAATCAGAAATAGGCCTCCTACAAGCAGCAAGGCCACGACAGAGCCAATCCAAAGATATATATCTCTGATATCCACGCCGACGATCTTGCCTGAAATTACAAAAAGCAGCATGAGATAACTTCCGAAATAGAATATGGCTGATAGATGGTTGGATACCTTCATTTTGTAAAGTTTTACTTTATCCTGCTTTATCAGCCTGCTGAAAACTTTTATCGCAATAAGAGCCAGGAGTGTAATAACTGCCCAGAGAAGAAACAATTGCCTTCCGGTATCATATCCCCGACCCCATAGATAAATTCCATGGGGAACGTTAGAAAACGCAAAGATTATGAGCAGGAAATAAGGACTATGAGAACTCATTTTCCTGAGAAGCCTCTGATACCGGGTGTTTTTCGGTTTCCTCGGCTTGCAGAAAAACGAAAGCCCTGCTTTCGCCGTTTTGTAAAGCTTTCCTGCGATTTGATTAACTTTCATCATTATCACGCCAATCGCTACAGCCATCGTCTCACGAATGCGGTTGCGCCTATTATGATTGTAATCAGCACGGCTGAAAAGATAAATATGCGGTAGACTTCCGGGGGAACTTCGCCTCCCGTCACCCAGATGTAGCCGAGCAGCCCCGCGCCGGCGAGGAACATGAAAATCACGACAAGCACGAAAAGACATCCTATCACCTTCCATTCGCCGGGCGTGGGTTTTTTCGTCGGGTAAAGCACGGCATCCCCCTGCCTTTCCGTATCTCCACTTAAAAATACGATGCCGAAAGGCGGCCGGCAATTACAAATGTGGGATATTATTGTAACGCGCGGCGGGACGAGGTATAAAATCTTGCAGTCGTGCCACAAGAGGTATAGAATGTCGCACAACCCGCCTTTAACCACGGAGGTGAGAAGAATGGGAGCGGAATTCGACAAAAGAGCGCTTTACGGACTGAGCTACGGGCTTTACATCGTCAGCACGAGCCACGAGGGAAAGCTCAACGGCCAGATTGCAAACACCGTCTTTCAGGTCACCTCGGAGCCTGCAAAGATTTCGGTCTGCCTAAACAAACAGAACCTGACCCACGAGATGATTGAGAAAAGCGGGTATTTCGCAGCTTCCATCCTCGACGAGTCCGTTCCAATGGAGTTTATCGGATTGTTCGGATTCAAGTCCGGGCGGGACGTGGACAAGTTCGCCGAAGTGAGCTACAAGACCGGCGTCACCGGCTGCCCGATAGTTACCGAGCACGCGCTGTCTGCAGTCGAGGCGAAGGTGGTTCAGAAAACGGACGTCGGAACGCACACCATGTTCGTGGGAGAAGTCGTCGGAGGCGAGGTCATCGCGGAGGGAACGCCGCTGACCTACGCGGTCTACCACGACAAGAAAAAAGGCAAAGCGCCGAAAACCGCTCCGACCTACAGGGGCGAGGATGAAAAACAGCCGGAGAAGAAAGCTCCCGGGACGGAGATGGCGAAATTCGTCTGCAACGTATGCGGTTACGTCTACGACCCGGAAAAGGGCGACCCTGACAACGGGGCGGAGCCGGGCACATCGTTCGCCGCGCTCCCGGACAACTGGGTTTGTCCAATCTGCGGAGCGGCGAAAAGCGAGTTCTCGCCGCAAGCATAGCTCATTTTTTCAGACGGAGTTTCCAGCCGCCGGGTTCCTTGATAAAGTCGATATCGGCCGGGTCGGGGTCGCCCTCCTTGACAAGGGTGACTTTAGCTATATTTCCTGTGATTTTCTCGCCCACTATTTTGACGTTTTCATACTGCGGGCGGTATTCGGCGATTTTCGCCTTCATCATTTCCTCGAACCCGGCTCCAACCTTCTGCGCCACGCCATAGCTCTGCGCCCGCGCCGTCGAGTCAAGGGCATTAAGGTAACTGCCAACGTCTCCATCCAGAACGGCCTTGATGAAAGCCTGCATGGCGTGCGCCGGGCTTCCGGGCTCTATTTTAAACTCCGGCTCGCTGCTGCAGCCGACAGCGATAATGACAAAAAGGAAAGCAATCGCAGCATAACGCATAACAACCTCCACGCTTCGCCCGCAAGACCCGCAATAGATGAATTTTAGCACGTAATTGATAACTATTACAGGAGTTTTCGAGACTTCAATCAGAGGTTCTTGCGAATCTCAAGCTGGATAACAAGAGCAACAGAGCCGAGGATAACTAACGCGATAATACTTTCATAAGGAACTTCTCCGTCTCTCAGTAGCAGATAAAGCACCAGACCAAGCGCAAGAAGGAAAGCAAGGACAAAAAGCCAGCCGATTATCTTAAGCTCGGGCGGCATGATTTTCTTCATCGGCGGCGGAATCGGCCACATTCAATCACTCTTTCATGTCATATAAAATTACATTAATGACGATTTATTTCTTTAATAGTCCCGATGGTCTGCCCAAGATATTTGATTTAAATTAAATTCAACTTCCGAAAGGATTCTTATCAGGCTTTCGGGAGGCTTCCGGTCTTTTTCCTCGTAATATCGAAACAACTCTTCAATAATTTCATGCGCTTCTACCAAGAGGTTATAGCTCTCTATATAATATTTTACTCTCTCCTCTCTGTCCTCAATTTCAAGCGCTTTATTATATATGTCCATGCCTTGACTCATAAGGTCTTTAGCTTTTGCAATCGTAGCATCTTCATTGAGTTTCTTAACCTTTACGGCATCAGGATCGAGAAGCAGCAAGTTTATGAATAGCCCAACAACTGTAATAAGAAGCACAATAGTAAGGATTGTCCACTTTTTCTTTCTTCGCTCCATACCACAATTATACAACAGAATCCTGTAACCGGCAAATGAAGTTGTTCCAAACCAATTTCATCGGGAAGTTTCAAGACGCTCCAATAGCTCTTCTTCCGTTTCGTTGAGGTTTGCAGGATAGAGAAAAAAAGAACCAGCCATCCGGTATTTTATCTCTCCATTTTCTTGAATGAATTTCTGATTAGCCCGAAGATGAGTTATCTTGATATCCCCGTATTCATATCCTTTTGCGATTATGTAATAGTTTTTAGTTTCAACAGGCTCAAGTTCGAAATACCCCTCCCTGTCGGAAACAGTGATTATTTCAAAAAACAGTTCTTCGGGAATTCGAATTATCTGAGGTAAAAAAGGCATATGAACTATCAAAGCCCCTGCTACCGGCTTTTTGCCGTAATAATCGAAAACCCTCCCCTTAAGTCTTTTGATTTCCGCAGGTTCTTCAGGTTTCTCTTTGTCATGCGCACTATCTGTTTTTTCTTCTTCCATTAACGGTAAAGGATGTGGCGGAAATATAGGTTCCTGTGCTATTTCAATATCTTTAAGAAGTTTATACCATTTAGCGTTTTCGGGAATTTCTTTTCCAGTTTCATAATAATATTCATCAATCTTCATGAGCCACTTTTGCGCTTCCTTCAATTCGGAATCACTTTTAGCAAAAAGCTCATGTTTTTCATTTTCATCGGTTGCTTTTTGCGCTGCTTGAAAATATTCCAAGGCAAGATCATAGTGATGCGAGGCAATATTATAAAAAAATATATTCGGTTCAGGTGAATCATGCCACGTGAGAAGCATAATCGCAACAATAGCAATAACAAAAATAGGGAGGAGCATTAAAATCACTTTTTTCAAAGTCTGCCTCATACCACAATTATACATCCTAATCCGGGATGAAGCAAACTGGATAAAATTCGGGATGAAATATTGAACCGGGCGGGTTATACTGCGTCTAATATTATGTGAAGGAAAAAGGGAGGTGTTTCCAATGGTGAGGATTATCAACCGGCTCGCGCTTGTCGGTGCGATTGCATCGCTCGTCGTATGCGCCGCATTTGCGCAGGACGAGGTCGAGAAGTATCTCGACTACAAAAAGGTAATCGAAAAGACGGCAGGAATGGTTTCGGACACGCATATAAAAAACCTCTGCGGTAAGCACGGCCTGGACATCCTCAACGTGACGTGGGAGGACACCGGGCGGTTCAAGAACTCGTCGGTCGGGCCCAACATAAGCGACATGACTCTGCAGGTGCAGTCGATGGACCCGCGGGACGAGAAGTTCCGGCTCTACTGCATGCCGGTGGTGCGCTTCCCGAACTTCTCGGACAAAACGGGCGATATACCGATAGAGAAGTTCTTTCTGCTCGTGGGCAACGAAAAGGGCCAGAGGCTGAAAAAAGTCAATCTCAAGGATTTCCTCGCTGATATCCGCAAACATCTTCATAACCCGCGTTCATGGAAGAGCGACTTCAAGTCGCTTCTGGCCAAGCGCGACACCCACGTGCTGGCAAGTGCGCAAGGGTGCTTCCTGCCGGTGCCGAAGGGCGGCAGAGCGGTTTTCAACCCGGTGCTTTTCAACTACCAGTCGTACAAAAAGAATCCTGCAGTCCTGACGATTCTCGCGACACGCGAGGGGACGAGTGTCACGGTCATAGACAACGTTCGCGACGGCTTTCAGGCGGGCAGGACGTGGGGGCAACGGCTTTTCTTCAACAAGAACGGCAACCGAGCGCCGCTGACGGCAGTGCGCTTAAGCGATTACATCAGCAAAGAGGAAGGCAAAATCGGGCCAGGCGACGGCCCAAGTCCAATTGCCAAAAAGCACGGTGGGCTCAGCATGGTTTTGCTGATACAGGTTCCTCTCAAGCAGAACAATCCCCGACCGGTACCGACTCCCCTGCAGGAAGGCGCCGCCAAAGGAAAAGACCTGCAGAAAGCGAAGCCGCGCGAAAGCTCGGACGTCGAGGAAGCGGTAATCGGGCACGGAAGGGTCGAGGGACCGTTCACGGAGATTGACAACCTCGAGATACAGCGCGACCCGAAGTATCCCATTCGCGTCACGGTGCAGTTCTACAAAGCAACATCGAACGGGACTGTAACCGACAAGGACATCGCAGCCATTAAAAAACAGATTGGCAGGGTCTATTCCGAAGCGGACTACGTTGGAAGCCTGGTCGTCGAGGGAAACACCGACAGGCCGACCGAGCACGACGGGCCGAAAGTCGAGCAGCCGGAGTGGTGGGATGATTTCTGGAAGAACTACAAGGCCAACACCGGCCAGGACCCGAAAGAGTCGCTGGACATGCTTCGCAAGCTCTACGGCCCGAACTGGTATCCGAGGAACAAGTTTGAACTTTACGAAGTGCTTGGGCGTATAAACAAGCAGAAAGAAGAACAGAACAAAGACAAGTAAGACACCATCCCTTTCCTTATAAGAACCGGCGGTCGAAAGCCGCCGGTTTGTTTTTAAGCAACATGCGCCTTCCAACATTTTTACTCTCTCCGACGTATAACAAATTGCGGCAGTAACCAACCCAGAAAGGTAAAACAAGTACCTGCTAAACCAGAAGAAAACTCTCTTACTGCGGCTATCGGCATGTAAAAATCTTAGGGGGTAAAAAGGATGAAACGGTTCCTTGCAATATTCGCGGTTCTGATGTTCCTGTATGCGTCTGCACTCGCAGATGTGATTCATACCTACGACGGCCGCAAGATTACAGGCAAGATTATAAAACAAACCGAGGAAACCGTCGTTGTCAAGACGAGGTATGGCGAAGTAACTGTCAACAAAGGTGATATCGAGCGAATCGAAAAAGGCAAGCTGCCGGAAGAAAAATACGAAGAAAAGGCAAAGGCGCTCGACGAAGGCGACGCGGACGGACATTACGAGCTCGCTAAATGGTGCAGGGATAATAACCTTAACTACGAGGCAAAAAAGGAGCTTAAGAAAGCCATCGCTGCCGACCCGGAGCACAAGGGAGCAAGGGCGGCGCTCGGCTACGAGAAAATCGACGAGAAATGGGTCTCAGAGAGAGAGAAACGAAGGGTCAAGAAAGACGACGACTCGAAATCGTCCGGCGGTTCTTCTGTGAAGACGTCGGCTATTCAGGGGCTTGTCAAGAAAGCGATAAACTCCGGGGGACTCTCGGAATCGGACAGGAAGAAACTCGCTTCCGCCGACGGCCTGTCGAAAAAGGAATTCGAGGAAATCGCCGGGACAATCGCAGAATGGAAACAATACAAGCCCTTCAGCCAGACTGATTTCTCCGGACAGATGGGAGGAATGAATACCTTCATCCACGTACCGCCGGGCTACAATCCCAAAAAGGCCTATCCCCTGCTCGTCGTGCTGACGGGCGCGGGCGGAACGGGCCAGAAGATGCGGGATGCCTGGGTAAATGGCAAAAACAACTGGAACGCCGAAGTGCGCGCCGGCTATATCATAGTCTCCCCGGCGGCGGCGACATGGTGGCAATGGACCGAAGGCAAGAAAGTCTTCAACATGATTGAAGAAGCCAAGAACCTTTACAACATAGACACGAACCGCGTCTATATGACGGGCTTTTCCAATGGAGGACACTCGACGTGGAACCTCGGGATGAAGCAGCCCCACCTCTTTGCCGCCCTCGCCCCCATTGCAGGCGGCCCGGCCAACGAAACGGGCAGAGGGCTTGAGTTAAGGATGCTCGCGAGCCTTCTAAACCTTCCCGTTCACTGGGTCACGACTGCCGACGACCGCATCTGCCCCGCCCAGATTACGGGTCAGGTCAACTCCGCATACAAGCGGCTCGGATACGACAAGCTTGTTCACAAGCAGTTTCCGAGCGGCGGGCACGTGCCGCATATCGAGTACTGGGGCGAGTTGTATACCTGGTTCAAAGACATCAAAAGGGATTTGTACGCAAAAAAATTCATTTTCATGAGCGACCGGCAGGAGACAAACACCTGTTACTGGATCTGCACCGAGGGGATTTCCCAGAGGGCTACCGTGAAAGGCGATATAGACGGCTCGACGATTAAGCTGACAGTCGAAAACGCGACGAAGGTCACGGTCTTCCTATCGGACAAAATGATGGACCTCGACAAGCCGGTAAAGGTGGAAATCAACGGTACTGAAAAGTTCTCGGGTGATATCAAGCGCTCCGCAAGTGTTGCCGTCGAGGAGGCTCTTAAGCGAAACGACCGCAACGCCGTCTTCGCCGCCGCGCTTGCCCTCGACGTGCAGTGATATCAGCCGACTTCGTTCAGCTTCAGTTGCGGTGGAGTCAGACCGAGCAGTTTGTTGATTTTGTCAGCAAGCTCCCTGGCTCTTTTTTCACTCAGGAAGTACTTTATCAGATAGTATTTGTTATTCGTGTCATACATGTATATTGCTGTATAAAAGATTTTATACTCATCCTTCTTAGAGAAATTAGCGACACAAGAGTTTGTATCAGTATCCTCACTTTTCACTGAAAAATGTCTCGTCGATTTGCCAAAAAGAGAGATATTATTAATCTCAATTGTTTTATCCTCGCTATCCACAACAGTTGCTGTTTTTCTGAACAAAGCATCGAGCATGCCAACGAAGAATGCGCTGAACATGATTCCCGGCCAAATGAGGCCGAAAATGAAACATACAATCGTAGCTGGAATGATAATTATTAAAGAAATCAGAGATGGTGTAAAATGGCTTTGCTCAATAACAAGTTTATTCGAATCGTTCATTTTCCTTCTCCGTTAGAAGTATCGTACACTTTCATCCAACCGGCAATTACAAATTTACCCCATTTATGTAATGGTGGCTGGCGCGTTCTGGGGTTATACTGATGGGTGTAATTTCAAAATCAAATTGCAGGGGGCTGTTATGAACAGGCAGGAATGGGTTTGGGTGGCCGTTAAAGCGCTCGGAATATATTTCATTGTGCTTTCATTGCTTTATATTCCGACCATGTTTTATGGTTTCAGCACGTTTTTTGAGCGAGAAAAAGTGCTATGGATTCTAATCAGCCTTGGCGGTCTGTTAATTGGTCTTTTTGCCGGCCTTCTTCTGGCTTTCAAAACGCGGCAGATACTTGGACTGGTATTAACAGGCGAGGAAGTGGATGACAGCGATGAAGATGATGATAATGAAAACTCTGAAAAAACCGAAATCAAAGAATTAAACGCTGAAAAGCTTGTATGGATTATCGCGAAGTGTATCGGCGTATACTATCTTACAACAGCATTTATAAAATTGCCGCAGGCAATTCACAGTCTCGCAACATATTCGCAGGAACTTGAATTAAGTCATTTTATTACGCACCTGCTGCCTCCATTCTCTTATTTCGCAGTGGGGCTTCTGATGACGGTTTTCTGCAGTTTCTTCGTCAAACTGTTTTCCAGAAAGCTTGAGCTTCAGAAACTGAAAGAAGACCTCAAATACTTCAAGGAAATCGACGAAGGCAAGCCGGAATGAGAGTTTATCCCTCCCTTCTTGACAGCGTGTGCGAGGCGGGGTAAACTGTGCAAAACTGCGCTTGAGATATTCTAATTTTTTGGAGAGGAAAAATGGAAGAGAAAAAGCTGCATCCGGCCTTCATGCATCAGAACTACCTGTTTCGGAGAAAGGTGCTCAAGATATTCGGCGGCGCGTTTCACATCTACGACAGCCAGGGGAACATCGCGCTCTTCTGCGAGCAGAAGGCGTTCAAGCTCAAGGAGGATTTCCGAATCTACTCCGACGAGACGAAGGGCGAAGAGCTTATCACCGTCAAGACGCCACAGATTCTTGACATCGGCGCGACTTACTACGTCCGCGATGCGACGACCGGCGAGGATGTCGGCGCGCTGAAACGCAAGGGAATCAAATCTATATTCAAGGACGAGTGGCTTATTCTCGACACCTCTGGCCGCGAAATAGGCAAGCTCAAGGAATCCAGCACCTTCGGCGCACTCCTGAGTCGTTTTATCAAGCTCATCCCGCAGAAGTATGTTATTGAAGATATCGAATCCGGGCAGACCGTCGCCTGGATAAAACAGCATTTCAACCCGTTCGTACTGAAATACACCTGGACGATTCTCGAACCCAATCCGAAAATCGACAGACGGCTGATGATTACGGGCGGGATTCTCCTCTGCGCAATCGAGGGCAGGCAAGAATAACATGAACAAGCTTGCAACAATAACTGCGTTGTTGCTACTCGCTGCTGCGGTTTTCATCATGTCGGCTTCTGCAGACACTATAGAACTCAAAAATGGCCGAAAGGTCGTCGGCAAGGTGGTTCGGGAAAACGACAAGGAAATAACCATAGAGATGAAGGGTCTCGGCGAGATAACGCTGAGCCGCAGACAGATTGCAAAAATTACTAAAGATGAGAAGGAGGGGCCGAAAGTTCCGAAGCACTCCGAGCCGGAAAAGCCTGAGCCACAGGATGACGGGAAAGATGCACCTGCCGAGCCGAAGAAGGCAAAGGGGCCTGTTTCCACCCTGCTCAGGGCGGCTGTAAAGACAAAGAAAGCTTTTGTAGACAGCCAAGGCAGCCAGGTGATGGTCGAACTCGCCGTCAAGGAAGGCTCGATTCTCGATATTGTCGGAAAGCGCTGCGCAATCGATGTTTTCAGGGACAACACAGGCAAAACGCTCGGGTCAAAGAAAGAAGATGAAGACTATTCGACAGCGGGCCTGAGGAGTCTGAACAGTATTGACGGCAATCTCAGGCGCTACGACCTCATCTTTCGCGCCGACGAGAAACCCGCATTTGGAGCGAGTTCGCTTGCCGTTAAAGGCAGGCTGCCATTCTGGTACGCCACGAAACTGAAGAAAGGAACAATCGACAAAATCACACTCAGGGCGGGGGAGAAATTCCTGTTCGGTGAAATCGAGATGACTATTATCAACGCCAAAGAGATTAAAAGCCTTAGCGGAAAGGAAAAACATCTGCACGTCGAGCTTTCATTCACGCCCGACGGGCCGTTTATCATAGACTGCATCGACGGCTTGACTTTTACCGGCCCGGACGGCAAGGCAATTCCGTGGCACGAAGGCAAAGGGTCGAGCGAGCAGGTGGGCGAAGGCCCGGCGGCCTTTACCATGACATGGGTCCTCAGATGGAAAGTGCCGGAAGTAAAACTCGAATACGAACTCTGGACGGACCCGCAGTATAGACACGTCGATATCGACGCTACCGCTCGTATTGGAAAATGGGAAAAATGACTTCCGGCCATACTGATTGAATCACACCCGCCGCGTGTGTCCTTGAGACGCCCGCCGCACCCGTGTTGACAAACGACTGGACAGATGTTAGAAATCCGGACGGGAAATTGCCGGAAGGAGACAATGGCATGTTTCATGCAACTGCAATTCTGACGTTCCTGTTAAGTTTAAGTGCCGGGGCCTTTTTCGACCTGGAGATTCCTGCGCAGAAGGCGTCTATAAAAACGGTCGGCACCAAAACCGACGAGGGATGGAACCTCTGGTCAAACGGCTATCTCGGCGATTGGATTAAGTTCGACAAAAAAGGCAAATACACCGTTACGATAAAGGCGAAGGGCGAAAAGGCGGCCGGCGAATGGCCCGCAATGGAGCTTTTTGCAGACACCGTTTCCGTAAAGCGATGGTGCGTGGAGAAGGCCGAGTTCACAGACTACAGTGCGGAAATCGAACTTGAAGGCGGCGTCCACCAACTCCTCGTCGCGTTTCGCAACGACTTTAACGCGCAGGGAGAGGACCGCAATCTGCACATCGCCTCAATCAGAATAACGCCACCTGAAGGAATCAAAGACCCCTCCGCGGCTTCAGAGCCTAACTGGCGGGAAGAAGCAGACAAGAGAATCGAGGCTATGCGAAAGGGAGAACTTACGATAAAAATCTGCGACGGTGAGGGCAAGCCGATAAAGGGCGCGAAGGTTGCGGTGCGGCTCTCGAAACACGAATTCAAGTTTGGGACCTGCCTTAACACTCGGTTTTTCGGAGAACGCACCGACAACGACGCAGCAAAGAAATACCGCGAAACCCTCAGGAAATATTTCAATTGCGCCGTTTTCGAGAACGCATTCAAGTGGCCTGCAATGGAACCGACAAGCGGGATGCCATTCTACGTCAGGGTGGACGCAGCACTGAAGTGGTGCACGGAAAAAAGGATTCCTGTCCGCGGGCATTGCATCTTCTGGGCCAACGAAAAGCGCGTGCCGAAATGGGCGAGAGAGTTCGACGATGACGGGCTTCGCGAAGCCATCGACAGGCGAATTAAACGCGACCTCGGCCGCTACCGCGGTAAAATCACCGAATATGATGTAAACAACGAGATGATTGCGCACGACTATTTCGAGAAGCGTCTCGGCCCCGAAATTAGGGCCCATATGTTCAAACTCGCGCACGAGACCGACGCAGGAGCACGCCTGTTCGCAAACGACTACAATATCCTCAACGGGGCGGCAATAGACAAGTATGAAAAACAGATAGAAAGCCTCCTTAAAGCCGGCGCACCGGTCGGCGGGATAGGCTGCCAGGGCCATTTCGGCGAAAAGATGCCCTCGCCCGCAACAATGAAATTTTTGTTCGACCGCCTCGCCAGGTTCAAGCTGCCGATACTGGTCACGGAGTTTGACATAAACACCCGTGACGAGGAAATCAAGGCCAAGCAGCTTGCAGACTTCTACCGTCTCGCTTTCAGCCACCCGGCGGTCGAAGGGGTTCTCATGTGGGGATTCTGGGAAGGCTCTCACTGGCGCCCTGCGGCTGCGATATTCAACCGGGACTTCACGCCCCGCCCCGCCGCAGACGCATACCGCAAGCTCGTTTTCGAGGAATGGCGCTCCAGAGAAGACGGAGTTACAGGCGAAGACGGAACTTTCAAATGCCGTGTCTTCTACGGCTCCTACGGCCTGACCGTAACAACGGAAGGCCTGCCGAAATGTTACCAGACAACTTTCACGAGCGTGGAAAAGGACAAAACCGTCACCATCAACCTGAAATAATAAAAGACTCGAATGGAGGGCATAAAGTGAGCGCCATCCTCAAGATTGTCTTCGACAATAGGGCGGCAAAACCAGGGCTGCAACCAGGAGACGGCTTCGCGTGCGCGTTCGAGACTCAAGACGGTTTGCTGCTTTTCGATACCGGCTCGGACGCCGAAATCCTGTTCTCCAATATGGAGAACATGTGGCTCGACCCGGCGCAGATTAATACCGTCGTGCTTTCGCATTCGCACTGGGACCACATCGGCGGGCTTGAAAAAATCCCTCTGAAATCCCTGCCCGTCACAATCCACCTGCCTCCCGATAACGTGCCGCTGGACCTGAGCAAGCACCTGCGCGCCATAGGCGCCGAAGTCTTCGCCGGAGAAGATGGCAGAGAAATCATTCCGGGGTTTTTTCTTGTCCATTCGCAGAAAAATCCGTGGCGAGAGCAGTCGCTTATAATAACTCACGACGGGCCTGCGGTGATTCTGACCGGCTGCGCCCATCCGGGTATCGTGGAGGTCGTGAAAATGGCGAGCGACAAGCTGGGTTACCTCGAATGGCACGTGGTTGGCGGGCTGCACATGCGAGGAGAAGCCGTGGATGAGTTCCGCAAAATAGCACGAGAACTTAAAGGCCTGGGCGTGGTAAAAATCGCACCCGCGCACTGTACCGACAATCCAGCGCGCGAAGTGCTACGCGAAACCTTCGGCGACAACTTCATCGAAACCGGGCTCGGCTCGGTGATACACTTGGATTGAAAACAAGCGTGCTTATGAAACCAGTTTGCGGGCAAGCTTACATGCATTTTCCTTCGCCGTATCGTCGAGGCCGTCGGGCTCAGTGCAAAAGGGCTGTATAAGCTCCGCCTTCTTGTCCAGGAGAACGAAACGGCATATCCGGTCAAAGTTCGGCCCGATGAGGTCGGCGTTCTGCTCGACGGGACCGCCGCAGGTGACGAGCAGCGCGGTATATTTGCCCTGAAGCGACGAGCGGTGGCCGTCCGGCGCCATGAAATCACGCACCTGGCTCAGACAGCGGTCAAATAGCGACTTAAGAATCGAGGGAAAGCTCCAGCAGTAAAGAGGCGTTCCGAAGATAATCGCATCTGCTTCGCGCATCTTGGCCATTACCATGTTGCCATCGTCATCGCTTATAGTGCAGTCGTCTATCTCGGCGAGCTTCTGGCACGAACCGACGGAGTTGCAGTCTTTAATAGTGAACTCACAGAGATTAAGCCTTTCGGTTTCATGTCCGGCCGAAGAAAGTTCTTCTTCCGCCCACTCAAGCATTTTATCCGTATTCCCTGATTTGCGCGAGCTTGCCTGAATTGTAAGAATCTTCATTTCCACGCTCCTCCAATACCCGGATGTCCTTTATATAGATTCTACATCCAATCGATACTTTGCGGCAAGTATTTAGTCATCGGCGCGATATGACAATCAACGACATCAAAGCTATGTGAATAAAAAAAGCAAGGCGACCGCAAGGAGCAAGGCAATCAGAGCAAATGCCAATTTATAACGGGATGAGCATCCGGCAATTATAAACCCGCATTTAGCGCAAGAAAACTCATTTCTTGAAGCGGATGCATTCCGGGTCAAGAACGACCTGCATTTTGGACAGATTATGCCGGAGTCTTCTGTGGGCACTATCTTTTTCGAGCAATACGGACATACAAGTTTTTTTGCGACATCGCGTTTTCGCAACACGACAACGCTTCCGCAATGAGAACATTTCAGTTCAAGCTCGGGCAAGTCGCTCCTCCCCCCCGTATTCTTGAAAAATAGCATGGCGGGATATCGGAGGTCAAGCAATTTACGAAGGCAAATGAATATTTATATGATATATATGTTTATATTGCTCAGAATTAATGGGTGTTCAATTTGGCCGGCCTGCGGCTTACGGGAAGCGTGAAACAGAATGACGTGCCTTTTCCTTCCTCGGACTCAACCATTATGCTGCCACCCATTTTTTTCACAAGCTTTTTACATACGCTAAGCCCTATGCCAGCTCCACCGTAGCCGGGACCGTAGCTATGTCCGGGCTGTAAAAAGCTCTCAAAAACGAGCTTAAGATTTTCTTCCATGATTCCTTTGCCGTTGTCGCAGACGGTAACGCGAACAAAATCCTTTCCGCCAAGCTGCGTCGAAATGCGGACCTTAGTTCCTGTTGGATTGTGTACTATGGCGTTATCCACGAGGTTTATAACTATGGTTGCCAGCACCTGGGGGTCGGCGTATACAAAAAGCTCCGTCTGGGTGCCAAGAGAAATGGATACCTGTTTTGTTTCGGCTTTTTTTCTAACAAGCTCCAGGGCTTCGTTTATGGTGGAAAGCACGGAAATTCTCTGAGGCTGAAGAACCGTTTCGCCGGATTCGAGGGTGCAAAGCGTCGTTACCTCGCTGATAAAATGAACAAGCCGGTCAATATTGCGTTTCAGCATTTCGAGGTAGCTTCTCTGCTGGTCGGTGACTTCGCCGAGCATCCCGTCAAGAAACATGTCAACGACGGAGCGAATCGGCGTAACGGGCGTTCGCAACTCGTGAGCAACGGTTTCAATAAAATGCTGTTTTAGCTCATCCAGGCTTTCGGTTTGCTTTTTTTGAGTAGTACGTTTCTTGCTGGTTTTAAGCTTTGCCACTTCTTCTTTCAGGGCTTCTATTTCTTGAATCAACTCTGCTTTTTTCATTTCATTATAATCCATCGGCATCTTCCCTGATGCTTGAGCCACATCTCACCCCTATAGTCAAATTCTAATAATCATTTCGCATCTGTCAAGCAATTTTGCATTAATGTTCGAAATTCAATACGATTTATGATTTTTGAACATATATATGTATATAGTATGTCATAGAAAGCCCCTCCTGTGCAGGCAGCAATTCGATAAAAAAGTAACTAACAAGGGCAGCAAGAGCAGACTCACCCGGAACCGGGTACTTTTTATTCTCATTTAGCGCCTCCTTGTATGTTCCAAGAATATAGCCGGTAATTGAAATAGTCAAGAATCGACAGCTTGACTATTACGGTTTTTGGATGTATGTTATTATACATGTTTGCGGGAAACCTGCTCGCAAGTGCCTATTGGAGGTCAAAAATGACGGTAAAGAAAAAGGGCGTCCTTTCATTTGACGGAAGTTTGATTGTGCTTCTGCTTCTCGTGGTAATCGTTGTCGAGCTGATTTACTTCCTTCCTGAGAAAGAGGAGGCCAAGCCTCAGGGTTACGAAGTGGCGGCTCTTGCAAACATGCGCATCGTCTCCAAAGCGCAGGAAGAGTTCAAACGCGAAAGCTCTTCTTATGGAAATCTTTCCGCCCTCGGAAAAGCGAACCTGATAGACGACCTCCTTGCCAAGGCCTCGGAAATCGAAAATGCAAGAAGCGGGTATGTGTTCGACGTAAAAGGCTCCAAAGATGCCTGGTCGTGCACGGCCGTGCCAGCAGTTCCGGGAATCACCGGCGCGAAGAGCTTCTATACTGACCAGACAGGCGCATTCCGCTGCCAAGTATTCGAGAAAGAAGGCGAGACGCCAGCCGGACCAGCCTCACCTACGCTCGAAGAGTGGTGCTGCGGCCTTGCGACAAAAAAATAGTACCCGTCTGGTTCTGGTTTAGAACCACAAGCCCAGGGAAAGAAAAGCGCCATCAAGCTGTTCGTCGCGGGTGATAAGACCACGATAGCCGAGAACAAGCTCGACCGGTCCCAGGAAAACGCCTAAACCCATGTCTATATCCGTTATGCCCGTGCCGATAAAACTGTGGCTTACTTGCCCGTGATAAGCAAAAGGCTTTTTAAAAAACCAGTCTCCCTCGATTCCGACATCGAATCCAATCCTGTCCCCGAGAGCTGCAAACCCGCCGCCCAACCTTATCAGTACCTGCTCTTCAAGAGGAGAACAAAGGCAATTCAAACGGAATCGCCCGAAACTCATCCTGTCGTGCCTGCCAGTGGAAAGACGCTCATTGTAATAAATCCCCGATGCCGAAGCGTCCCATCCCGAAGGCATGCGTAGCGTGAGTCGCCAGCCGAAACCGTAAAGGTCCCTGCTGACACGCTGGTATTCCGTCCGGAGAATGCCCGGCGCTCTCGGCGGTCTTTCGTTTGAATGGTACGCGTATTCGGGCTTGTTGTAGGGGTATGCCCTGTAGCGAACGCCCTGATCGGTAAACAACGCTTGATTGAGAGCATGCCCGATGCCTGTAAACATCCAGGCAAACATCTCGCCTACCAGTTCATTCCAAATATTATCGTCTTCATCTGCATCATCTGAAAAAGCACTTTCCGCATCCGAAGGCTGTTTTTCCGATACGGCAGGAGATGCTGGCGCTTCCTGTTTTTTAACTCCGGCACTGTCCTTGAAACTGTCAAGCTTGCCATCTGCAAATGCTTCAGAGCAGACAAGCGACGCAATTCCAAGACAAATCAGAATGGCATAGATAAGCGTAAGTGTTTTTCTCATTCCCATCCTCCATCGAGGAAATTATCCTGAAAAACGTATTATATGTATAAGAAATTCATTATTTCTTTTACGGGCCCTCGAAAGCGCCGACCGAGGGTGGATTTTGATACTTCACGCCATCGTAGTCAGCCGGAACTTCTCCTGCAAACTGTCCGGCGTCGATTGCCGGGCTGCCCGAGCCGATGTGAAAATCACCCGACCCCGGCAATGTATGAAGCGGGTTCTGCTGATAAAGACCACCTGTCTCAGTCACGGGCAGCATCGGGCCGATAAAACCCGGATTGTCGAGACAGTACCATAGATTGTTTGCAAACGTGAAAGTTTCCGGAGCTGTATCAGGTCCGACATTGACGAAAGTCGACAGGTCAGCCTCGTTGAAAACTATGATATTGTTAATAAAGCGCCCGTAGCGGCAAGGGATATAGCCGGTGACTGATTCCTGCAATATCCGGGCAACCCAAGTCTGCGGCAGGTATATCGTATTGTTGGCTGCAAGCGCCCCGTCGCATCCGACAAAGGATACAGGCGCTTTGCAGTCGATGAAAATATTCGCGATAGCACGCAGATTGCGAGCCTCGTAGTTCGCTCCAAGAGGCCGGAAGTAGTCCGAATCCGTGCTGCCTCCAAGGTTGAGCGCTCTCTCGCCCGCCTCTACAAACCTGTTCTGCCAGATAAGAATGTTCTCCGTCCCGCCTTTGGCCTGAACCGCGTTGCCACTGCCGTTATGCAAATAATTAGCCCGGATAACGCCGTGATGGCAGCCAACCATGTCTATGAGCGAACCGCTCAATCCGCCTCCACAGTAGCTTATCTCGCAGTTTTCTATATGGAACCAGTCAACGCCTGACAACTTCAGACCATCCTGATTTCCGCCCGTCCCGATATTGCGGATTGTCAGCCGTCTCAAGACGATGTGATGCGCGGGCGTACTATAAGTGCCGCCATCATCAATGTTGATGCCGTTGTAAGGAGCGTTTTCGATTGTCAAATCCTGGACAACTACATACGCAGGGTCGCTGAACTGAAACCCGTTTCCCGACCCGCCTGAAATAACCGTCCCGCCCGCAGGGTCGCCCGCAATCATTATCGGATTATAAATCGTGCCCTTGAGATTGGTCACGTAGCCTCCCCCGCCGTAGGTGCCCGGAAGCAGCCTTATTATGTCGCCGGGCTGCGATTCCAGAAGTGCGGAAAGCAGGGTGTTGTAAGGATTGCCTGGAGTGCCATCGCCGGTCATGCTTCCGGTCGTTGCAACGTAAAGCGTGTCAAGATAAGTCCCGGAGTCGGCAAAACCGCCCGTGTAGTCGGTAGCCGGCGGCACAAGCCATATTGTTTTTTCCTTCGATTTGCAGCCGGTAAAAAGCACTATCATAAATGCAAGCAGAATAAGCGTCCTGATTTTCACTTGTTATCCACCTTCTTTTTTGCCTTTTTGGCGTATTCTGTTTCAGGATACTTGTCGATGACCTGCCGTAAATATTTTCCGGCTTTGTCGTTTCTTCCTTTTCGCTCATATTCAGATGCCTTGGCGAAAATTCTGCCTGCGGCGAATTCGTTCTTAAGGCTCTCGTCACACTTGAGTTCTTTCATCTTTTCTTTTGCCTGCCCAGATTCCTTCATACCCGAGAGCGCCTTGCCTATTTTATCAAGCAGCTCGGTCGCTTCATAGACAAGCTTGTCTGAAAGCAGTTGTTCCACTCCGCTTAAAAGCTCTTTTGCCCGTTTTTCAACCCTTTCCTTGACATATTGTGCTTCTTTCTTTTCCTCTTCTGTCGCCTTTTCATCGTCCAAGAGTTTCTGGGCAATCCCGAGAGCTTCTCCGATGTCCCCGTTGAGCCCCTTTCTTATCGCCGGCTGAAGCCGCTTGCAAAGACTGCTTTTAAGTCGAATCGTGACCGGCAAGCCAACTTCCCAGGGCTTTTCCTCCGGTTCTTCTGGCTTGTTGTTTTCCATCCACTTGACGGCATCTATTACTACGCTGGCCGGTGGAAGCTCGTGCCCTCCCGGAAAAGTTTTCATTTCCGTCTTGTTTCCCTTCGCCTTGAGCGCGTCCGCAGTTCTCTTTACATGAGCCACGGAATCCGAATCCCCTGTAATAAAAAAGACGCTGATATGAGTTGCTATATCGGGCACATTTTCCGCCCAGGATGTTGCGCAAGCCATGGGTATAACCCCAGCGAATTGCTCGGGGTATCCTTCGGCCATGAAAAAAGCCATGCCTGAGCCGCCGGAAAAGCCCGTGGAGTAGCATCTGTTCGGAACAATGGAGAAACGCTTGTGCGTGTCTTCAAACATAGCTTGCGTAGCCGCGCCGATTATGTCTCCTGGGCCGTTTTTCGCGTTGTTCGAGCCCACGCAAATCCAGCCGTACCGCTCGCAGGCAATTCGGCATAGCGTTACCATACGCATTCCCTTCGCATCCGGGTCGAAACAGTATAGAATCGGCCACTGTTTTTTCGGATTATATCTTGTCGGCAAGTAGCAGGCGTAACTCTGGTTCGGGTTGCTTGCGCATGTTACCTTTGCGGGCTTCCCGGGCGCAACGCCTTGAGCCTCGGCTTGCGCACCGAGAAACAATACAATTACGAAAGCCATTGCAATTGAAATATTTCTTAACATTCCATCTACCCCCGTATATTTGAAAACAGCCCCCCCACTTGACAAGGTTATGAGACTTATACAGGGGAAATCAAGAGAATTTACACAAATATACAGAAGTGTTACTTAAGCAAAATCCGAGCAACAGCCCTAAGATTCTCCCAGAGCTTCTTCCCTGACGGCAGTCAGCCAGAAAAGACCTGCAAGACCAAGTGTGTCAAAGACTTTCTTTATGTTCGATTTCATGGCAAGAAGCACGGCCTGCCCGCCCAGCGCCTTCAGCGAAGATGCACAGTTTACAAACGCGCCTATGGCGGAAGAGTTGGCGTAGTTCACTTCAGACATGTCGAAAACAACCTTTTTTATGCCCTCATCCATCAACAAATTTACCGTTCGCAGGAGTTCGTTGGCCTCTCTGCGCTGCAGGAATCCGCCAAGTGTGATAAGCGCGGTCGCCTTGGGCTCTTCAAGCCGCTCTACTTTAATTGTCGCCGATTCGTTGATAATATTGTCTGAACCGGTAGCTTCACTTTCTCGATGTTCGTTTTTCGCAGGCTCGCCGCCCGCCGTTTTGTTTTCTTCTGAAAACATTTTCCCTTCTTCCTGTCGGCGCCTGTGAAATTATAGCGGCTGCAGGAAGATGTGTCAATCTCCGGTAAGAGTAAACCGAGGAATATCTAAACACTTCTTCAGCACGACTTTATCAACCGCATCAAGCAGAGTGTTGCCGCGCGACGAAGGTTTGACCTGGCCGTTATACTCCAATTCTTTCAGTAAATCTCTCTTCAGCGCGGCATCGGCCAGAAGCAGCAATTTTGTTTGGGTAAATTGCGGTCTGTCTTTCATGCTCTCGCGAAACTGCACCGTATCGAAATCCGTATGCTCACGGTCAACGATAATGACATCCGGCACTCGCTCGGCACAGAGAAAACCGGCTTCAAATGAATCCATCGCAGTGCGCAAGTTATATCCGAATGCGTTTTTGACCGCCTTGTTAAACTTATCCCCCACAACAAGTCGAGGGCTTAAAAGAATCATGTCCACTGCTTCGCCAGGCCCCCCAACCACCGGAACCTCACGATTGACCATAAACTCTATAAGCTCAGCTCTCGGCACTCTCCTTGCAGTAGAGTTCGGCAACTTGTACCCCTTGAGCAAGCCCTCTTCAAACCATTTTACTACAGTATTAATATTCACTTCGAATATTTTAGCAATATCGCCCGTCGTAAAAATTCTCTTGTCGCTCAGTATCTCCTGCATGGCGTTCTCCTGCAATCAAGCCAGGATATTCTCGATTTGTCCTCTATATATACTGCCGCTCCCCCTTCTGGAAGCAAGCAAGTCAAACGTGTGCTTATCCGGCGGGTTATGCAATAATATAACATCACCCTTGCAAATGTCCAACGCAAAAATGCGCATAAGAATAAATTTACTATCTTCTGTCCCTTCCGAATACATTGGCCATTTGAATACTCTTTACCCTCAATTCTACTGTCTATTCTGTCTACACAAGTCTGATATTACATGTTCCATTTATTACCGATTCTTCACCATTTATCTCATTATATTTCAAGCATCTTTGCCCGATTGCCTCCATTTTGCTCTCATTTTTGTCAAATATGTCATATCTCCCACCACACTTGTTTTTTTCAATCTTAATTTTCCTTCTATGGTAAGGGTTTAACGGCAGATGCAAGCCTCCGCGGTTCTGCCAGCTCATTTTCCACACCCCCGATTAAACTAACCAGCCCCGGTTCTAATGCGGAAGACCGAACACCGTTGAAAGCCGCATGACATAAAAGATGCGCCGTCGACACACTCATGTGACAAATTTTGTCACAAAAATGGCACACCACAAACATGCTCCAAAACGAAGTTTTTTTTGCGTCGTAAGTTCCTGCTATTTCAGGGTTTACGGAGAATTGCGTTTTCGGCATACGTGTTTCATCAGATTTGTGTGTGTTACGCCACCTCGATGTATAGAGGCGCGCATTTAGTTTCCGGGCCGGAATGCGACGCCACGAGGAACCGCCGAGCCTTTTAACGGCGGCTTTCAGGGGTAATGGCCTCTCGAAAGCCTTATGCAACAAGACATGGGCAAACACACTAAAACGGGAAAGGAGACGGGTGATGGCAAAAATCGCATGGAAGAATGCCGTGAACGGTATTATCGTGAGTGCGAGCGAATTCGAGTTCGAGACTTGCACGGGCTTCGAACCAGGGCAAGGATATCTATACCTCGGAGCAAGCGAATTTCAACTGCTCGAAGGCCGCGGAGAGGTCGCCCTTACAACAGAGTTCCCGGATGCAAAAGCGCCGACCTCTCTGACCATAAAAGACCTTTTTATCACCGACTACACGAAAAAAACGGATACTTCCGGAAACACGATCTACACCGCAAAACTCAAGGACAGGCGTGCGTTATGGAAAAAGTTCGGAGAAGTCACCCTGAATGCCAACTGCCAATTGCCGGACGGCAACCTTGACCCGGCCACCCTGAAAAATGGCATCCAGTATGCATGGCGCGAACTGGTGAGTCTTTGCATTAATGCGATGGGCGAGTCGCCGAATGCGCTCAACCTTGCCGCCCTTCCCGAAAACCCCATAGTTCCCCGAAACGTGCGATGGGCGGGTAGAAACGCCGCGAAATCCCTGCGCGACATCCTCACCCCGGCGGGCTATACCATCGCCCTTCATTACAACGGTAAAATAGAAGTAATAAAGACAGGAACTCCTTCTTTTTGCTCGATGCCGGCAGGTTACGGGCCAGTGCACAAGACCGGCAAGCTCTTCAACCTCACACCCGCCGCCGTGCAGGTGGTGGGAACCCAAATAGTCAACGAAACGGAGAAAGAACTCGAGCCTTGCGCCCTCGATACGGACGGTCGGGTAAAAGGGCTTGAAAATGTATCCTATCTGCAGGGGCTCGATATCGGGCGCGAACTCGCCACCGATTTTGCCAGCCTCACCTCCGAACCCGAGGCGCAGGCGGCAGCGCGTCTCTCCGTCGGGCGTTACTTCAGGATTCCCGGGACCGGTCTCTATAGCGATGAGAACGGGAATGCAAACAGAGGCTTTATTCCCATATTGCTGTCGTGCGGCGCCGACGCTTTACCGAAACTCGCAGGCGCCTGGTTCGAACGCGCCGAGAAGCGCCATTATCGGAATTCGGGCGGCGCCGATGACCTTCGACCGTTCGCGAAAGGCTTTTCCGTAATCGATCCCGGACGCGGGCTCATTTTCACGCATCGCATCTGCGGCACTCTCAGCGACACCGAAATCGACGTCCTGCCGGGCAAACCGGATTCGGGAGACCTCAGAATTGAAATCATACCTCCCAAGCTGACGTTCAGGCATCACATGCACGAATCGGACGGCTCTCCCAGATACTGGCGATATCGCTCCGGCTCCTCGGAGGGCTGCATCGAGACGATAAGGCGGCCGGAGTTTCAGTTGTTCTGCCGTGAAGGCGTTCCAGACGCGGCGATTCTTGCCGATCTTACTGCGCGCGCACAGGAGCTCGCATCCGCGAAGTTGTCAGTCGGGAGCGCCGTGGATGTCGAGACAGGCACATACGCCGGCTCGCATCCGCTGAAATGCGACGGCGTTGTTGAGCGTGTTACGTGGTCTGCCGACTACTCAAAATCGACGACGGCATATTGCTTCGGCCCGCCTGTCACTATCCCGGACGGAGGCTGCGAGGTGTGCTTAAGCACGCCCGCGGCCCCCGCCCAGGCGCCCGCCGTTTCGCAACCGTACGAGCTACGTCTGACAAACGCAAATAAACACGGCCCCGTCGTCATCAAAAGCTCGGATGAAAGAAGGCAAAAACTCGCCTCCGACGGCCAGCGCGACGATACGGAGGATAATCTTTTCGCGGAACTCGACGATTTCGACGAAGATCTCCAGGAACCGAAGCTCTCGAATCTCGCACCGGCGGAGCGCGATAACTGGCGCTGCCGGAACCATTCCCCTTCGCCCAATCCGCAGCCTGACAGCCAGGACAAAGCCTGGGCGCTCCAGCTCATAAGCGACGATAAATATGCGCTCGAAACGGCGCTCAACCGCTCGACGGAAGTCATTCGTCTCTGCGACGAGAACCGGGGCGACCTCGACGATATCTGGCGCGTGAGAGCCATACCCTCCGCAGACGATGTCGCCGCCGATATGGAGCAGCGTGACGACCCCACCCGGGTTAAAATTATCTCCACGAACCAGGCCTTCCGCCTGATGTGGCTGATAAACAGCGCGATTGGCCTGGAAGGCGGCTGGATAACCGACGTGCCCCCGGAAGGACTCGGTCTCGAGGCGCGCTCGGACGACAAGCAGACAAGCCCGCCCCGGCGCATCGGGCAGATAGGCAATATCGTCATTCTGACGAACGACGACGAGATAACCCAGACGCGCGACGGCGATCTCTTTACCTATGCCAATATCCGCCATGATGCTCATTTTCACAAGTCCGAACAGAAAGATGGGCGCATCCGCTTCGCCGACTCCGAGCCCGGCACGAGGCCGGACGAGGGGACGCCTCTCGTCGGGGAGATGGTCTGCGACCCCACACTAAAAAATACAGACACGGGGCTGGGCAAGGAAAGCGGGCAATGGTGCCCGCAGCTCAGAATTCCATATCTCGACGGCTTCTCGGACGACGCCGTCCCGTCCTACTTCAGCCAGGGAGGAGGTGCTTCATAATGGCGACCTACAAACTCGACCTCGACGTGCTCAACAAGCTGACAGGAACGCACATAGACCTTGTCAATCTCGCCGGTGGAGGAATCGGCCTGGCTCCCGGCCTCAAGCTCGTGCTCGACAAGGGCTCGGGAAATGTCGCAGACTACTACGATTCCGGCAACTCGCGCAGGGTCATGACGCTCGGCGGGTCTGACGCGCTTTATCTCGAAACCTCCGCGCTCAACCTGCTCGGCCGCTATCTGAAAAATCCCAAAGGTTTCGGCGGCTCGGCCGGGAGCCTCGTGCGGCTCGTCGATTCCGCCAGCGGGCTGAAGGCGGCGATAGAAAGCGCCCAGAACGGAATTGTCTGGATTCTGCCCGGAACCTATGCAATCGACGTCGATTGCAAAAACGACCCTATCTCAATCCCTGACAATTGTACTCTTATCGCCTTCGGCGCCGAGATGAAGTTCCGCAACCAGAACGCGGGCGGCTACTGGGGCAACAAGATGTTCGATGCCAGCAACGTATCTTATGAAGTCCACGGCGGAAAATGGTGGATAGACAGGGCCAACTCCGTGGACGACGACGCCCGGAAACTCTTCGAGGTCAGGAATGGGGCCATGGCAACGTTCAGGGGCTGTTGGCTTTCAAACGATTCCGGCAGAGAAGCCATATGCGCAACCAATTCGGGAACCCGCGTGAAATGCTTTAACTGTTTCTTCCAGCCGCAGCAAAACACATATAGCAGCAATCAATTTATATACGGTGGAAATGGCGCATCGCTATTCATAGATGGTTGTGTTTTTGACGGGTTCTATCCTGGGCAGACCGCCATCCGCAACGACGTGGGCATCGGAATATATCCGAAAGGCAACTGCGTCAGCAAGATTTCCAATTCCATCTTCAGATATCTGAAAGGCGGCGTTGGTATTGAACACTGGAATTACGGAACGGATTCGCGCTTTATCCATATCAGCGGATGCGACTTTGTCGACACCGATAGCACTATGGCCGATTACTGCCCAATTTACTTCAGAACGGCGGCGGCCGCGGCGGCGGGTTACAACCTTTACGATGTAACTATTGAAAGCTGCACATTCAAAGGCGGTTCGAGCGCCATGGGGCAAATCGGCACCAAGCGTAACGACAACGGACAGACCGGTATCAAGCGGCTCGTAATACGCAACTGCACAATGATAGCAGCGGGCGAATACACCACCGCGAAATACGCAATAGACTTCAGAGAAGCGGGCTCGGGCGGCACTGCCGTTGAAATAGCACAAATCTCGAATCTTTTTATTAGCTCTGGATACGGAACATCCCAGGTAAACCTCGCCTCGGGAATTCCGTTGGGCAAATACGACGTAACTCTTGAAAGTTAGGAGGAAGAAATGGCTCTGGTACTCGAAATAAGCACGAGCGAAAAGCTCGAGCGCGCGGAAATTCACCTTGGTACGGGAAAAGTGCTCGCCTATACGCAAGACGGCCCCTCGCCCGTGGTCTGCGAGGTTACGGTCGAACTGCTGGCCGCCTTGAAAAAGGCTCTCGCCTCGGCGCCTGAAGTAACGGAGGTGCACGATGGCGATGACTAACCGCCAGAAAATCGACGTCGTCGAGTTGCGCGACCAGTCCGGCGACCCGTCGAGCACGGGCGAGTTCCAGCGCAACGACTCGGTCCTAAAGTTCCACGACGGCACCGCCGCAAGAACGCTCGCATCGGACGGCAAGCTGCTCGTGCGTTACGTCGCCCAGTCGTCACAGCCGACGCCGGAAGCCGGAGAGTTGCTTATTTGGAACGACCAGGCCGATTCTTCCGGCAGCACATGGCTTGTCGTCAAGGACAAGGGCAACAACAACGTGAAAAAAGTCCAGCTAACCTGAAAACTCGAAGGAGGTTGACAATGAAAAAACTCGTAATGACCGTGATTGTCTGCGCAATCGCCTGCGGTTGCGCAGTGCCTGCTCGCATCCAAAAGGCGCTCGAAACACAGGCGAAATATACATACGTCTACGTAGAAAAAACTCTCCCGCTTATCAGCAAATCAGGGCTACCCGATTCGGAGGAGATAGAAGGCATCGGCAGGCGTCTCGTAAGAAACGCGCGCGAGCTTGAGAAATGGTCGAAAGGAGGCACGCGTTGAAAGTGCTTGCACGCCTGGCGAAAGCCATCGGAAAGGACGAATCACTCCGGAAAGGTGCAGAGGCGGCGGCCGAGGTTTTGAAAGCCGCGATTTCCGGCGACACGGAAGAAATCGAATCCAAATACGGTTCCTGGACCGAGCTCGATTTGGCATACCGGGGAATTCTGCGCGAACAGGTAAAGTCATCGGCGCTCCGGACGCTTCTGGAGCTCGCAGTTTCAGCCGCGGTAAGCGCGGCATCGAAAGGAAGGTGAAAAATGAAGTATATCAAACTCGCGTTCACGGTCCTTGTCGGAAGCGGCGGCTTCTATCTGCTGCTCGAGTTCCTGGTGAATTACCTCCGTGAAAGGAAACTCGTGAAATCGCTCAAGGTCGAGGCTCTCATCGACTGGGCGGCCGCGTTCGCCGTGCGCGCGGCCGAGAACTACGGCCGCTTGAAGGGCCTCGCCGGGCCTGACAAGTTCAGCAAGGCGGTCGAAATGGCCCGAGAAAAGCTTCTCTCCTGCGGGCTCGATGCGGACGACGCCAAGCTGAAACAGTCGGTCGGCAGCACCTACGAGAAGCTCCGCCCGACGCTCAGTCGAAACGAGGAGCAGTAAGATGGGATGGAAACAAATCCCCGGCACCAAAGGCTGGGAGGTGAATACGGAAACGACACCGGAAGGCCGATGGGTCTTCCGGTTCGCCGAAGACGGCATCGTGAGCGACACGCCTGCGCTCTATTACAAGCTCTTCGACCGCGTCAACGATTTCTTCAAGGCGGACATTTCCAAAGACGACCCGAGAGTCCGCAGGGAAGACAGGACGATTACATTCAGGATTGTAGCCGGCCAAGATGACTTCAGGCTTTTTTGCACGCCGATAACCGGGCACACGTTTTCGTTGATTAAGACATACTGGCTGCGTGACAAGTGGGCCGAGAGCGAAGAGCAGAAGCTTCTGGACAAGTGTCTCGACGAGCTGCACGACCTTGGAGAGCTTACGCTCGAGACGAGCGCCGAGCTCGGGGAATACGAGGAGCTTCTCGAAAAGACCCAGCGCGTTTTCATGCAGAACAGACAAGGCCGCCTTGGCGACGACATCATCCTCGCTCACAGGTATTTCATGCTCAACATGTTTGGCGGGATGATATTTGCCAGCCAGAACGATTTGAAATCGATTCAGGTCGCGTTGCAGATCAAGCCTACTGGTCGTTACGATCTTGCGACATTCCGTGCCGTAAAGAGACTTCAGGTGTATCACAAAATACAAAATGCTGACGGTCTCTGGAAAGACTGGATGAATACCTTAATAGATGAAAACGATGATAAATCAAATCTCGGAATTTATATTTCAGAGCTCGACATCACTATTTACCCTAACAGGGAATTCCCCTCGAAACACCTGATAGACAACCTTGCCGAAATAGCGACCGTGATTATCGGCGAGCAGAACCTCGACAAGTATCGAAAACACAATGCGAATATAAAGTTTCTCAGAATCGGTCTTTATCAGGGCCAGAGAGTTTATCTAATCCGCGACGCCAAGTTCATGGAAGATGTCGGCTGGAAAATCCGCGTAGCAAAGATGATTGCACTCGACCAGGCGGAAAACACGAACGCAATAAAAGAACTCGGCCTCGAACTCGAACGCCGCGGCCTCACGCCTGAAAACGTCGAGCAGATGGCTGAAGATATTTATAGAGTTTACGATACCATTGATTGGATTTGTTTCTTTTCTGCTGCAACTCGAAAAATAGGCAAAGAAGGGATAGAAGCCGCTCTACGACGCATTCTTAAAAAAGCGCCTAACGAATCATGGGAAGAAGCAAGAGAACGAGTGTATAAACAACTTGGCAAGAGTAAAAATGTAATATTGCGAGAAGGTACCGATTGGTTTAAACTAACAAAAGAAACTTTCGAAAACTACCCAAAAAGCATAAAACGGCCAGCTGGCGACTTTTTTATTAGATCAAAGCACGAATTAGAACTTCTAAGAACCACCTTTAAGAATAAGGTTCGTGTAAAATATAAAAGAAGGTGGCTCAAACTCAACCCAGCAAAACAGTGGAATAACAATTGGCAGGTACATCATATTAAGCCTCTAAAATTCGGAGGAAATAATAACTTCGAAAACCTGACGATATTAACAAGAGAAAAACATCTTGAAGTTAACAGATTTTGGAATATTCTAATGCAGAAAATAGGCTTGGGAGGTACATATTGAGTTGTCTGGATAAATTGACTTTCTTCGAAAAATGGCTGGAGAAAAATCCTTCCCTCTGGAAAAGAAAGGCGGAAGATATCTCTGTTCCTGATGATTTCGAGTATTTATTCGGCAGGTCAATTAATCCGACATACCTGGAGTTCCTGCAGAAACTGGGTGCATTTTTTCTGATCCCCATGGAAGGACAGAATCCTCCCGTTTATGATTATGAAACATTAACTCCTTCCGAAATGATGTCCGATTTTAACGAAAATATTATCCGATGGAACAATCCCGTTTGTGATTTTGACTTCGGTTATATGATGCCTTTTTGCAGGGATCGCACCGCAGGTTGGTTTTATTGTTTCGATATTAAATTTCAAGGAGTAAATGACCTGCCCGTTGTTTTGTTCGATCCGATGTGCGCAATACCGGGAGACGAATTGAAAATTGCCACCACTTTCATCGACTGGCTCAAGCTTCTGGCCAAGTACAATAATCTCTCCGGTGGGAAGTTGTAAACGGCTATACAGGACCAGAGGCGCTCGACCTCCGCCTTGTCGAAAGCTCTCCAGCGTATTTTTATAGCCATTTAAATACCCTGTTCGGAAATAATAACTATTGCCGGTGGCGGATTATCTGGACGACGAGGATGACGGCGAGGCCGATGCAGGCGAGGGCGATGAGAATGGAGATGTAATAGAGGTACGATTGCTTCTGTTCCATGAGGTCGTCGTGCGCCTTCTCGAGCCCGACGCGCATCTGCATCGCGATTTCTTCGGCCCGCTCCCGCTGGCCTATAGCGATTTTGAGTTCCTCTATCTTTTCTTCGAGCCTTATCCGCAGAGTGTCATAATCGAGGTCGTCCGCAGGCGGGTCCAAGTTCGGCGCAGGCTGCTCCGGCGAGGTAATGGTCGGAATATCGCCCTCATCCACGGACTTTCGCATTTTCTGGAGTTCGGAAATTTTACCATCGTAATCCTGCCGCATCGCGTCCAGCTCGACAATAAGGCTATCGAGCTTCTTGAGCTTGTCCTGCTCGTTTAACTCATAATCCTCGACGCGCAGCCTAAGCGGCTCGATAAGGCCGTTGAGCTTCTCCAATCTGCGATTGAGTATCTCGATTTCAGCCGAGGCGCTCGCGAGTTGCTCCTGTTTTTCGAGAAACAGGCGGACAAGTTGGGCAGATGGCGCCCGAAGAGGCCTTACTTTATATGGTTCTCGCCCGGGCGGGCCGAGAACCGACGGAATGCTGTCGAGAAGCTCGAGTTTTTTCAGCGCCCCGAGGTTGTCGAGCGCGACCGATTCGGCGCCAGCGCCGCGCAAGCCGTTGAAAAGGAGGAGCAGTTGCCCGGGCCTGTAGAAACCTGCGGGCGGCTTTTTCCGAAGACTTTCAAGCTTTGCGCCTATTCGGCTGAAAACCTCGCCCGGCCTCTCTGCCGCGCGCGCCACTTCCGCAAGCGTCTCCACTGAAGTTTCGAGGTCCGAAGCAAGCGTCTCGTCCGCAGCTGCGAGGCCGTTTTTTATCTTCGCGAACTCCACCCCGAGTCTTGTCGCAGGAAGCGCCGGGTCCGTGCCCGGATTCCCCTGAAGCTCCTTGATAATCTCGACCATTTTGTCGAGCGCCTCGCGCTGCTCGCGGTAGATATCGTCAACTTCCAGGCAGGCATAGATATGGGCGACATTACGCGATTTCTGAGCCGCATAGAAGGCGACATCCGCAAGCAGTTTCCTGTAGGTATCGAAATCGCCCGGTATCGCGTCGCGCCCCATGTCCAAGACGAGGAAGTCGAACCACTGCCCGAACTCCGTCCACCTCTGGCCCGCGAACCTGCCCGCTGCAGGCGCATCCCAGTATACCCGCGCTGAAAACTCGACCTTCGGGGCTGTTGCGCGGGCCTTGTCGAAAAGCTCTGCGCAGAATTCGCGCACCTTGTCCGTTCGATAGGTATAGAAGAAATAGCGCATGTCGCGAGGGCCCCGCTTGATATAAGACCCTTCGAGCATGTATTCGCCCATGAGCTTGGGGTCGGGCTTTTCGTAGCCTTCCGGCAAGGCCGTCGCTCCGTAAGGCCAGTGAGCGAGAGGGTCCGGCCTGTACTTTGGGGACTCAAACCGTCCGCCAGGAATAGCCGGATAAAACAGCCTGCTATGCCGCGGGAACTCGAGGATGCAGTAGTCGCAAAAGCAGTAGGAATCCGGCGACACCTCGCCGGGAAAAGACAGATGGTCCAGATGAATCCCATCAACCGGGTAGCCGTCGAGAAGTTCCTCGATAAGCGGGATAAGATATTCGTCGGCATATCCCGGTCTCCTTGCCGGGCACATCCAGATTCCGGGCGACTTCTCCGCCTCGGCGGTCGTTTTCCCCCGGATATCCTGGCATGCGTATTCCTTCTTCCTGCTGACAAAGGGGGTGGAAGGACTCTCCAGAAAGCAGCATATCCCCGCATGTACGGTTAACCCGACTTTTTTGGCTTCGGTCAGAACGGCCATGAGCGGGTCGAAAGTGGCCAGAATCGGCGCGCGCGCCGCAAGGCCCTTTCCGCTCGTGAAGTAGAGCTTGCCGTCGGGCCCTTTCACCTGCAGTACGAGGACGTTGAAGCCCGCCCTCCTAACGGATGAGACCAGTTTTTCGGCATCTTCCTTGCTCGTCACATCCGCGGCATCGGCGTAGATTATTCTGCCCTCGACTACCCTTTCCTGCGCTCGAGCCGGCCCTGACACAATCGCCGCCGCAAGGACCAAGGCCATGCAGCAAACGAGATATCTTCCATATCTGCCCAGAATCACCTCCCGGGGGTTCAGATAAATTTACGTAAATGAAAAGATAACAGAACCTTATTGTATGCGCAAGCGGTAAGTTTTGCCCCTGAAGCAATGCGAAACCAATCAAAGGCAAAAAAACATCGTTATTTTTCGGAAAAGTTTTCATCTTGACAGGAGGCTCGCGGGGTATAAAGTGTTAGATAATTGAAATATTAACTTTTCGAACATTCATGACTGCGTTAAGAGGTGGCGGCGTTGAAAAAGCTGATAATTGTAATCGTAGTCGTTCTCCTGGTGGCAGGCGCATGGTATCTTTGGGGCAGCGGAGAACCCGAGGCCGAAGCCGAGGTCCAGGAGCCGGTTATGCAGGAGGTCGAGCGGGGGCCGATAGTCCTGATAGTTTCTACCACCGGCCGCGTCGTGGCGAATCTCGATGTGGATATCAAATGCAAGGCGAGCGGCGAGGTCGTAAAGCTCCCCTTCGACGTCAGCGATATCGTAAAAAAAGGCGACCTGCTCGTCGAGGTTGACCCGGTTTACGAAGAACGAAACGTCAAGCGGGCTAAAATTTCGCTCTCCTCGTTGGAGGCGAGGCTCGCGCAAGCCAAACAGAACCTCGAAATTGCGACCTTGAACCTGGACACGGAGCGAAAGCGCGCCCAGGCCGCTCTCGAATCGTCGAAGGCAAGACATGAGGACGCCAAATCGAAGCTCGAACGCATGAAACAGCTCCTTGAAAAGAAGCTCGCCAGCCAGGAAGAATATGATACCGTCGAGACCTCGTCGGTGCAGGCCCAGGCGGACCTTTCGGCGGCTCAGATACGAATCGAGGAAATCGCCACGCAGGAAAAGTCGCTCGACCTGAAGCGCCAGGATGTCAAACTCGCCGAGTCTCAGGTCGAATCTGACAGGATAGCCCTGTCAATAGTCCAGCAAAACCTCACCGATACTAAAGTTTACGCTCCCATCGACGGGGTCGTAAGCGTTCGCAACGTCCAGACGGGCCAGATAATATCATCCGGAATAAGCAACGTCGGCGGCGGGACCACGGTACTTACCCTTTCGGACCTGTCCCGGCTCTTCATCCTGGCCTCGGTCGACGAGAGCGACATAGGCAGGGTGCGGGTCGGCCAACCTGCCAAAATAACGGCAGACGCCTATCCGGAGGAGCGTTTCGGCGGGCGAGTCGTAAGGATAGCCACGAAGGGCATAAGCACGTCGAACGTGGTGACTTTCGAGGTAAAGATAGAGGTTACAAGCCCCAATAAGAATCTCCTCAAACCAGAAATGACTGCCAATATCGACATCATCGCAGAGAAGGACGACAACGCACTGCTTATACCCGTCGAGGCGGTCACCCGAATGAATGGGAAGAAGTTCGTGACCGTGGCGGGCTCCGATGGCAAAACGGAAGAGCGTGAAATAGAGACGGGCATAAGCGACGGCCTTTCATATTCCGTTACGAGCGGGCTCGGCGAAGGCGACATTGTGCTTATTCAGCAGGGCGGCGCAAGCAAGTGGCAAAGCGAGGAGTGGAAGAAACGTATGAAACAACGCGCTCCCATGATGATGTTCGGCGGAAGAAGAGGCCGCAAATGATAGAAACCCGCAACATTATCAAGGAATACACCCTCGGCAGCGACACCATACAGGCGCTCGACGGCGTAAGCCTCGAAATCAAAGAAGGTGAAATGGTCGCAATAACGGGCGCTTCCGGCAGCGGGAAATCGACGCTGATGCACATCCTCGGATGCCTCGACAAGCCGGACTCCGGCGAATATTTTCTCGCCGGCGAGGATGTCTCGAAGCTGTCGAACAACAATCTTGCAAGAATCCGAAACAACAGAATAGGCTTCGTTTTCCAGACTTTCAACCTCCTTCCGCGCATGAGCGCGCTTCTGAACGTCGAGCTGCCACTGCTCTACGCCGGCAATACCGAGGCCAAGGGTCGCGCCACGGCGGCGCTCGAAAAGGTCGGGCTCGGCGACAGGCTCAAGCACCAGCCGAACCAGCTTTCCGGCGGCCAGAGGCAGCGGGTCGCAGTCGCGCGGGCGCTTGTCACCGACCCCGCCGTCCTGCTTGCGGACGAGCCGACCGGCAACCTCGACAGCAAGACGGGTGAAGAAATTATGGGACTGCTCACCGAGCTAAACGGCGAGGGGCGAACGATAGTCATCGTGACGCACGAATCGCATATTGCGGCCTACTGCTCGCGCGAGATATATCTGCGCGATGGCAGGATAGTCGACCTAAAGGAGAAGGCGGGGTCTGTCTGATGCTTTTCTGGACGATAGTAAAAGTGGCGCTGAAGAGCCTGCTTGCCAACAAGCTGCGCTCGTTCCTCGCCATGCTCGGGATAATAATCGGGGTCGCCGCGGTAATCTCCATGCTTGCGCTCGGCGAAGGCGCGCAGCAACAGGTCATGGAGCGCTTCCAGTCGATGGGTTCGAACCTTTTGATAATAAGGCCCGGCTCCCGCAGGCACCACGGAGTTCGCTCCGGAACGCACCAGAACCTGACCATCGAGGACACGCGAGCCATACTCGCCAAAGTGCCCGAGATAAAACAGATAGCGCCCGTAGTCAGAGGTGGCGCACAAATGAAATACATGAACAATAATTCCCGCTCCCAGATAATAGGCTCGTCCATAACCTATTTCTCGATACGCAACTTCGAGATAGGGCGGGGGCGCTCTTTTACAGAGGTCGAAGTCGAGATGATGTCGAACGTGGCCGTCATCGGGGCGGTGACCGCCGAAAACCTCTTCGAGGAAGCCGACCCGCTGGAAAAAACTATCAAGGTCAACGGGATAAACTTCAAGGTCGTCGGCCTCCTCAAGAAAAAAGGCGACCAGGGCTGGTACAATCCCGACAACCTGATAATAATCCCCTTCACGACCGCCATGAAGAAGGTTCTGGGGGAAGATTCTCTCGGCGAGATAGACGCCCAAGTCGCAGAAGGCTCGGATAACAGCAAGGCGGAAGAAAACATCACCCAGGTATTGAGGCGGCGCCACAGAATTTTAGGCGAGAGCGAAAACGATTTCAACGTTTTCAACCAGAGCGAGCTAATTGAGACGGTTAGCGACGTCGCAAAAACTTTCACAATTCTTCTCGGAAGTATCGCTGGAATCTCGATGCTCGTGGGCGGAATCGGTATAATGAATATCATGCTTGTAACAGTTACCGAGAGAACGCGCGAAATAGGCGTGAGAAAAGCAATAGGCGCCAAGGACCGCGACATCCTCAGCCAGTTCCTCATCGAGGCCGTCCTCATGAGCGGACTCGGGGGCGTGCTGGGCGTCATGCTCGGCGTCGGCGGTGCCAAAATCGTCGAGAGCGCAATGGAATTCCAGACCGCAGTCACCATATCAAGCATCGCGCTTTCTATTTCTTTCGCGGCGGGCGTAGGGATTTTCTTTGGATTTTATCCCGCAAGGCGTGCCGCAAAACTCAACCCCATCGAGGCTCTGCGATATGAATAAACTCAACTTTTTGCTCGCCGCCATCGCGGTTTCTTTCCTCGCATCCTGTTCCTCCGTAAATATCGGAGACGACGGCACTTATATCGGGCCCGAAGGGGGCGAAGAGATGATGCGCCTCGGATTGCTCGGCGTATCACCACCCGTACCAACACCGCGCGAGGCCGCCACCCTGTCGAACAGGTTGCCGGCGTCAGGTCCTTTGAAAGTCACCGTCGAAGAAGCCGTGCTGGTTTCGCTCGAAAACAATAAATCTCTCAGGATTGAAAGGCTCAAACCCGACATCAAAAAAGCCTCCGAATCCATCCAGCGTTCCGCGTTCGACCCGTCCGTTAGCGCCGGATTTAGCGGTTCGCGTTCGCGCACGAAGACCAAAATCTCCGATTCGCAAAGCTATTCCACCGGCACCGAAATCGAACTCTCCGCCAGCCTGCCCTGCGGCACCTCCCTGAGTGCAGGGCTTTCTACAAACCGCTCATGGTCCAGCTCGCCGGGCGACAGCCACGCCACAGGACTCGACGTTTCCATCACCCATCCCCTGCTCCAGGATGCGGGAAGACGAGTAAATACGGCAAGCTTGCGCCAGGCACGCGTTGATACGGAGATATCCGAATACCAGCTCCGGGGTTTCGCCGAGGCCCTCGTCGCACAGATCGAAACGACCTGCTGGGACTACCTTCTCGCCAGGCGGCAAATAGAAATCTACACCGACTCACTCAAGCTCGCCCAGCAACAGCTTTCGGAAACGCGAGAGCGCGTCGCGGTCGGAAAACTCGCCGAGACCGAACTTGCGGCCGCAAAGGCGCAGGTCGCCCTGCGTAAGGAAGACCTGATAAACGCCAGAAGCAACCTCGAAAAATACAAGCTGAATCTGCTTCGGCTGATGAGTCCTCCGGGCGAAAATCTATGGGACAGGGAACTCGTGCTGAAAGGCGAGCCTATTATACCGGACACCGACCCCGGCGATATAAAAGAACATCTCTCGCTCGCCATGGTGCTCAGGACCGACCTCAACCAGGCGCGACTTTCATACAAACGCGGCGAGCTGGAGATAATAAAAACAAAAAACGGCCTCCTGCCACGGCTCGACCTCTTCATAAGCCTCGGAAAAACAGGCTACGCCGAATCCTTCCACGGCTCGCTCGACTCGTTCAACGACGGGAGTTATAACTATTCGGCGGGAATCTCCCTCGAATACCCGCTCGGCAACAGAGCCGCCGAGGCGCGCCACAGGCAGGCAATAATCGGTCGCAGGCAGGCGTTCGAATCAATTGAAAACCTCAAACAGCTCGTCGAGCTTGACGTGCGGAGCGCCTTTATCGAAGTCAAACGCGCGAGGGAGCAGGTAACAGCCACGGCTGCGACCCGCCAGGCGCAGGAAGAAACGCTTCGCGCGGAAAGGGAAAAGTTCCGCGTCGGCAAATCGACCTCGTTTCTCGTAGCCCAGGCCCAACGCGATACGGTGGCAGCCGCAGTCTCCGAGATACAGGCCATCGTCAACTACCTGAAGTCGCTCGTGGACCTCTACAAGGCCGAAGGAACCCTGCTCGAGCGCCGCGGCATTTCGGCCCCCGGCGCCAGGCCCGTGGAAGAAGAACAGTAAAGCTTACGTGCTTACCTTGCCGAAAATCATTCGGCCCGCGCTCGACTGGTGCGTGCTCGTCACGGTCGCCATGACCTCTTGGCCGACAAGTCCCTTGCCATCATCGACGACGACCATGGTCCCGTCGGCAAGATAGCCTACGCCCTGGCCGGGATTCTCGCCCATGCGGACGAGCTTCACCTGAAACTCCTCGCCCACCATAAGCTGCGGCCTGACCGCTTCGGCAATCGCATGGATGTTTATCACCGTAACTCCGCGAAGCTTCGCCATCCGGTTGAGGTTTGAATCGGTCGTCATCACCCTCGCCCCCATCTCCGCGGCCAGCGCGATAAGCTTGCCGTCCACTTGGCTTGCTCCCGGAATGTCCCTGTCGAGAATCCTTATGTCCACGCCCTGCGACGACTGCAGGTTGTTGAGCATGTCGAGTCCCCGCCTGCCCTTGTTGCGCTTCAGCCTGTCGTGCGAATCGCTCAGGCTGTGAAGCTCCGTCAGCACGAACTTGGGTACGAGAAATTGTGCGTCGATGATGTTGGTGCCAAGAATTTCCTTTATGCGCCCGTCGATAATAACGCTCGTGTCCAGAAGCACCGGCCTGCCCCCGATAGTCTCCTTGCGAAACTCGACGTAGGGGACTATGAACCGGAAATCATTCCGCGTCCGCAGGAGAAACGTCACCCCGAGGTAGCAGAAAATCGCCGCCAGTATGAGGTCCACGGGCGCTTCGAGCACCTTCGGGTCGCTTGCAACAAGCAGCACGACGCCCCGGAAAAGATATGCCATTATCATCCCGATAAGCAGCCCGAACACTATCGCGCTCACCGTGCCTATGTCGCTACCGGCGAAAAATACCTCCGCCAATATCAGCACGCCCGCTATCAGGGCGGAACCGAGGATGTACCAGATGGTCGAAGCGTTTATCGCCTCGCCAGCCGGGTCGTTGTGCCCGGAAATGAACACGCCTATCCCGACTGCCACTATGATGAAAACGACACGTATTGCGATAAGCTTCGTCCTGTCGCTTATCGTGGTGAGCCTGTCGAGCCTGGTTTCCGGCTCCCGCAGAGATGCTTCATCCATTACCGCCTCCTCGAAGACGAGGGGAATTTATCGAATATATCCGCCTTGCGCCCTCGAAAATAATGACCGAAAATATGACATTATGTACCTATACTCTCTCGAATGGATTAAATAATTTCATGTGTTCCTGCTGGGCGTACCTGTCGGTCATGCCCGCAATATAATCGCAAATCCCCTGGGGAATCCCGACTTCGCTCACCCACTCTCTGTGCTCGGGCGGAAGCTGGGCCGGGTTGCTCATATATGCATTGAATAAATCTTCTATGAATTTTCTGGCCTTAGTCGTCATTCGTATTACGCGATAATGATTGTATACCCGCTCCATAAGAAAATCTTGCAACTGCGCCTTTTTCGCATCGAGCTTCTCGGAAAAGCTTATCAGAGGTCCGCCCGCTTTTCTGACCGCCTCTATGCTGGCCGGGCCGGCTTCAACGAGTTTTTTCGCGCTCGTTTCCAGCAAGTCCACGACTTCCCTGTGTATCAGGCCTCGGATGGCCTGCGTCCGGACGTGCAGAGGCTCAAGCTCCCCGTATTTTTTCTCGACCTCTTCCCGCGCCTCGCACCAAAGGTCAACATCCTCGATGTCTCCGAGAGTTATAAGCCCCGCCTTCAGCGCGTCGTCGAGGTCATGATTGTCATACGCAATCGAGTCGGCGGCATCGACCACCTGCGCTTCCAGCAGCGGTTGCAGCCCTGGGTCGAATCCCGCCGCATCCGGGGCGTCATAAGTGGTCCTGTGCTTCAGAATCGACTCGCGCACCTCGTAGGTAAGGTTGAGCCCTCGAAACGACGGATACCTGTTCTCGAGAACATCCACCACGCGCAGCCCGTGCCTGTTGTGCTCGAAACCGCCGTTACCGCTCATCAGCCCCCTAAGCGCATCCTCCCCGGAATGCCCGAACGGCGTATGCCCTATGTCGTGCGCCAGCGCCACCGTCTCCACCAGGTCCTCGTTGAGCCGGAGGCAGCGCGCAATCGAGCGTGCAATCTGGTGCACTTCTATCGTGTGGGTGAGCCTCGTCCTGTAATAGTCCCCTTCGTGATTCACGAAAACCTGCGTCTTGTACTCGAGCCGCCTGAACGCGGTCGAGTGGATTATCCTGTCCCTGTCGCGCTGGTAGCAAGTGCGAAACGGGTCCTCGGCCTCTTCGTGCATTCGCCCGCGCGTCTGCATGCTGCGAGCGGCGTAAGGCGCAAGCTCCGCATCCTCGCGGGCCTCAATATCAGTTCGCTTGTAGAAGTTCTTTTTTCCTGCCATCTATCGCAGCTTCCTCATCGGGTCCACCGGCTTCGCGCCGTCGTAAAGCTTAAAATGCATTTTTGTCTTGCCTGTCCGCGGCTCGCGCCCCGCGACGCCGACGACTTCGCCCTTTTCGACCGCATCCCCCTCCTGCAACTGCGTCTCCGACAGGTAACCGTAAAACGTCCTGTACTGCGGCCCGTGCTTGAGTATCACCACCGTCCCGTATCCCGGGAACGACTTCGCCACCAGCACCACCTCTCCCGTCCGGGAGGCAACCGCCCTCGCGCCCGGGCTCACGGAATAATCGATTCCATCCGTCTTCTGCCCGCCCTTCCACTGGCCGAATCCTTTCGAGACAATCCCCACGCAGGGGTGCCCGAAGTCCTCGCCGGGGATGAATTTTTGCCCCGTCTTCGGGGGCCGGTATTTTTGCACCTCGACCCTCTCCGTCGCTCCCGGCATATGAAGCTCCTGCCCGACCCGGACATTCCCGCTCTTCAGGCCGTTTGCCTTCTTTATCTCTTCCTCGTCGATTCCGTACGCCTTCGCGATTCTCCAGAGCGTCTCCCCCTCGAGCACGACGTGGTAAATCTTCCCCTCCTCGGACTTGCCGCCATCTTCCTGCACTCCCGGCAAATCGAGGAAGCTCTCGACCGGCTCAACCCCGCTCACGCCATCTTCCGACCCGGCCTTCACCGCCCCCGCCGGGGTAAGACACCCGGACATAAAGAACGCGAATGCTAAAATTAAAAAGAGCGGGCAAAGGGGCTCGAACCCTCGACCTACAGCTTGGGAAGCTGTCGCTCTACCAACTGAGCTATGCCCGCTTTCTTTTGCCATCTTCATCCCCGCTACGGCCTTTGTCAAGCCTTTTCAATCCTCTCCGAGCCGAAATACTTCCGCAGCGGCTCAGGCAATTCCACCGACCCGTCCTCCTGCTGATACATCTCCAGCAGGCATGCAATCAACCGCGCGAACGCCACGCCCGACCCGTTCATCGTATGGCAAAACCTGACCTTCCTGTTCTCGTCCCGGTAACGCATGTTCAGCCGCCGAGCCTGGAACTCGCCGAAACTGCTCACCGAACTGACCTCGAGCCATCTCTTGACGCCCGGCGACCATATCTCTATGTCGTATGTCCTGCTCGACGCGAAAGTCATCTCCCTCGTCGAGAGAAGCAGCACGCGGTAGCGCAGCCCGAGGCTCTTTATAATCTCCTCCGCGTCCGCAAGCAATCCTTCGAGCGCATCCGGCGCCTGCTCCGGCGTCGTGACCTTGAGAATCTCGACCTTGTCGAACTGGTGCACGCGAAGAAGCCCGCGCGTCTCGCGCCCGTACGCCCCCGCTTCCCGCCTGAAACACGGCGTGTAGGCCGCATACTTCAAAGGCAGGTCCATGAACTGCAATATCTCGCCCGCATGAATCGCCGTCAGCGGCACCTCCGCCGTCGGTATCAGGAACAACTCCGCATTGTCAACCTGGTACATGTCTTCTTTGAACTTCGGAAGCTGCCCCGTTCCCGTCATTATCTCGCGGTTGGCAAGTATCGGCGGCCAGACCTCCACGTACCCGTTCTCCGAATGGCGGTCCAGCATGAAAGACATCAGCGCCCGCACAAGCCTCGCGCCTGCGCCCTTGAAAAGTGCGAAATTCGAGCCTGCCAGCTTCGCGGCCAGCTTCGTGTCGAGAATTCTCAACTCATCGCCCAGGTCCCAGTGCGCCTTCGGCTCGAAGCTAAATTGCTTCTCCTCGCCATATTCGCGAAGCAGCTTGTTCGCCTCCTCGCCCCCGACAGGCACATCCTCCTGCGCCATGTTGGGAATGTCAAGCATCAGCACGTTCATCTCTTCTTCGATTTCGCCGCGCTGCTTGTCGAGGTTTTTCGCCTGGTCGGAAATCTCGCGAAGCTCCTTGACCATTGAATTCGCGTCTTCGCCCGCCTTTTTTAATCTGACAAGCTCCTGGTTCGCTTTGTTCTGCTTGGCCTTGAGCTTCTCCGCCGCCGAGATGAATCCCCGCCTGTCACCGTCGAGCTTGAGGATAGCATCAACATCTATCTCCACGCCCTTGTTGAGCGCGTTCTGCTTCACCTTGTCGGGATTCTCTCTAATGAATTTTATGTCGAGCAACTTTCGCACTCCTGATAATAAACTGCTGAATTAAATCAATTCGGCCCCATCCTTTCAAGTGATATTCGATTCGATTGATTTCACCCGCACATCGCGGTATAATACAGTTATGGAAAAATCTTTCTTCATATTGCTGGTTTCCCTCGCTGCCATCCTCCCCGCCTGCGGGAAGTTCGAGCCCGTAGAAACGCCGGACAAAACCATCGAATCCGCCGAGCCGCAGCCCGAACCTCAGGCAGTCGAAGAAGAAGCCGAAAAAGCTCCTTTGCGGGCAGCCGCGGACTACGAAAGCATCCATGACGCGGCGAAGGACGGCAACATCGACGCCGTCTGCTACCTGCTCTCGAAGGGCGCCGATATAGACGCAAGGGATGAAAGGGACAAGAGGCCCCTCTACTACGCAATCGAGTCCGGCAACATCGAGCTTGTCCGGACCCTCATCGACCGCGGCGCGAAACCCTGGGTGCGCTACCTCTTCACCGCCATCGAGAAAAATCGCACCGAGGCAATGCAGATGATGGTCGATGCAGGCTCCGACGTGAATGAAACAGGCCCCGTCCTCTCCCAGACTCCCCTCATGTATGCCGTCCAGAAAGACCGCATAAAGTGCGCAGAAATCCTCCTCGACGCCGGCGCAAATGTCAATGCTTTGACCATGAACGGAGCCTCTGCGCTCAACCTCGCAAAATCAGGCGGGATGAAAAAGCTACTTCTCGAACACGGCGCGAAGACGGGAAAAGAACTCCGAGGTGAAGGCGAATGAAAAAACTCTCAATACTCATCTTTATCGCCCTTCTTCTCCCCAACTGCGGGAGTGGCGAAAACCCTCCCCCCGAAGAAATCAAAGAAACTGAGACCGAAGAGGAAAGAATCGAAAACCATCCTTTAGGTGATGTAAGCTCAAAAAGCTCTATTGAACTCAAGAAACTACTCGAAGATGGTGCCGACCCGAATATCAAAAACGAAAAGGGATTTACGCCCTTAATGCAGTTAACAGGATGCTTTTTTATAGAAAGCACTGTAGATCAAAGCGGAAGTGTAATAATTACAATCGTTGAAGATGAAGATTTGTTCGAAGATACTGAGGAAAAAATAATCATCCTTCTCGAACACGGCGCTGACCCGACAATTACCGATATGCACTCACGAAACATTATAGATTATGCTATCAAGCATGACCATCTTGATCTCCTCGAGCTGATTCTGAAACACGCCAGAAACCTCGACCTCAATGACGAAGATTCTTTTTACATCTGGGGAGCTGTCTGTAAAGACAACCCGGCTTCCATCAAAATGCTTATTGATTACGGACTTGACATCCGAAGCGCTTTGGTCGGCGACGTTCCGATTGCAATCTTCGCCGCCATGGTCGGCGCATCCAATACCCTGAAAATACTCCTCGAAATGGGCATTGACGTACATACGACAGATGAAAAAGGAGAACCTCTTATTGTTCTTACTGTGGAATGTAATCAAGAATTGACAACTAATTTGCTTCTAAAACACGGCGCAAACCCCAATGCTATCAATCATGAGGGACAGTCGCTCCTGCATATTGCAGTATTGCATGACGCCTATATGCTTGCCCAGATACTTGAAAATCGAGGAGCATCTATAGATACTCGCAACAGAGACGGTCTTGCTCCAATTGATTTAGCAAAATCTGACAAAATGAAAAAATGGCTTCGCAGAAGAATGGAGCGTCCTGAAGAAAGATGAAAAGACTCTCAATACTCATCTTCATCACCCTGCTCCTCCCCAACTGCGGTAAAGTGGAATCCGTTGAAATTGAAAAGCCGGCCCAGCAAAACAAATCTGAAGTCCCACCTCTTGACAAAAAAACCGAAAGCGCAGAAGATCTTCCTCTCGACCAGGAAATATTCAAGGCCGTGGAAAATGGTGATACGGAAGCGGTCAAGATGTATTTCGCACGCGGCGGAGACCCGAATCTCGTTGGTAAACGCAAAAGGTCACTTATGCATGTCGCTGCGATAAAAGGCTACGCAGACATACTCGAATTGTTGATAGAGAATGGTGCAGATATCAATTCGACTGTGAATCGTGGATACATGATGCACAGGGGCAGCGATTCCGATCAAACCCCTTTACACATGGCGGTGGAGCATGGCGACTATCAAACCGTAAAATTGCTCGTGAATGCTGGAGCCGATGTCAATGCAAAAGATTGCTACGGTAGAACACCTCTTTTTCTTCTCGCATCGGAGCGCAACAAAGAAACCGTACAAAAAGGAGAATGCCTTATTGATGCCGGCGCAGATATGGATATCAAAGTTGGATATGACAGGATTTCTCAAACCCCTTTTCTTGCAGCAACGAGAAGCTGCAAATACAAACTTGTCGAACTGTTCTTGAAAAAAGGCGCTAATCGATATGCGGAAGACAGTTTCGGCAAGACCGCTCTGGATATCGCTTTTGATAACAGGCTCTTCACGGAGTTGATAATTGCTCTTAAAAAGGCCGGATGCCGGACTAATCATGAGCCTGAATACTTGTTGGAAGCCGTCCTACTGAATGATATTGAAAAAACAAAGCAGTTTCTGAAAAAGCACGATGGGAATATCTGTTATACAACACACGAAAGACAGACTCCTCTTCACATCGCCGCAATGTACGACAATATGGAAATTGCAGAGATGTTTCTTGATAGCGATGAATACGTCAACCTGACTGACTGGAAAAACAAAACAGCCCTCGACTACGCCGAATCCGAAGAGATGAAAAAGCTATTTCTCGAACACGGCGCAAAGACGGGAAAAGAGCTCCGCGGAGAAGAGTAGCGTTACTTCCTGAAAACCTTCGGCTCGCATCCAAGCTTTGAAATCTCGATAAAACCCAACCCTATATCAGAAACCATCCAGCCTGAATCAAAGCCCTTTATTGTTATCTCTTTCCCAATCTGTAGAGTTCTTCGCTCTTCAACCGGTTCTACACCGCCGGGTCTCAGAAGCTTCATTATTGTTCTCTGTCCATTCTTATTGCCACCGAGGATAACAAGCTCTATGTTGAACTTCGTCACTACCGGCTTTTCTACTGCCCTTTTCGCATCGCCCTGCCCTACAAAGGCATCCGCACCCGCAACAGGTTTCGCTATCGAAACAATCCTGTATTCATACTTCTGCTCAAACCCAAGCCCCTCGTCGAGATAACCCGTTTCCTCCGAACCAAATTGCTTAAGCAGCTTCCAATTGTTGTTTTCTTTCCGGTAAAGCTCGTAGCCCTCGATATCGATATTCTCGTTCTCCGGCGATTCCTTCCACTCGATTTTCACCTCCCCCACGTCCGGCGTCAGCGTCAACTCCGGCGCGAAGTGCAGAGGTTTCGGCGGGGTGACGAACCGGGCAGCCCGCATCACGGCAGGCCGCTTGAACGAAAACCACTCCGGCCCCCTCACCGCCTCCGGCACTCTCTCGTAAGGCTTTCTCGCCTCTTTAAGAAAGTCCGGCTCAATCTGCGCAGGCAATGATGCATTCTCTTTTTCCGATGCAATCTTCTGCTCGATTTCGGCAGCTTCGATTCTCAGCATTGATGCATCCGATGTCGAAAGCGCCATCGACGCCGCGCAGACTCCGATAAGCGCGACCACCCCGGCAAGCAGGATTTTGTCGATATATTTGAAGAAAAACGCGGACATGGATTCCCTGCCCATCGGCCTGCTCCTTTTTCATATGTTCCGGCGAAATCTCTATATAATAATAGGATGCAAATTACCATCAGTCAAATTGCCGGCACGAAATAACCGAATTAATCCTTCCGGCTTGCGTCCAAGTTGATACGGGAGTTATGTTTTTGATGGCCTGCCTGAGAAGATTCTGTCTCGTTGGGTGTATAAATAGATGATGATAAGGATAATGAGAATAATGGTTTTCGCGTTCGCCGCGACGCTCGCAGGGCTCGCAGGCGTCGCCGTCTATAACGCAGGATGCATAATCCCGGAGACTGCGCCGCTCGTCGAGGTCGTCCATTTCATCGAGGGCCCGCAAATCGTGCGCGAAGTGCCGCGGCCTGAGCCGGCGCCTGAGCCGGAGGAAGAACCGGAAGATGTCGAGCTCCTCTGCGAGACGATAACCTCGTCCGTCCCGCCGTACCCTTTCCCACTACCCGACTGGTACCTGCCGCTACAGAAGAAGATGGAATCGAAAATTGATGTGCGTTTTAGCAATATCTCACTCGTGAAGGCGCTCCGGCACGTCAGCGAACTTACCGGCTTGCAAATTGTAATAGACCCTCGCGTGGACACCAACTACGGGGTGCGCCTGCGCCTGAGAGAATGCAAAGTGAAAAACGTTCTGCGGCTCGTCCTCGATGGAGCGAATCTGATATATCTTCTCAGGCAGCAGGTTGTTTTTGTTACGGACCACCTGCCGAATACGGAATATGGAAGCATAATTCAATCGATTGAAAACGCGCAAGCGGAACTACACAAAGACAGAAAATATGCGCGTTTCGAGAAACTGCTTCAATCCGACGAAAAACACTCTTTCAACTGGAAGGGAATAACGACCCGTGGCGCAGTCCTCGAAGTCTGCGCAACCTGGGGGCTCAGAGTGAACCATTCAAGTTTTCATTCGATTGACCTGAGCATCTCGGCTCCGCAGGGGAAATGGAGCGGCAACTGCGATGCCGCGCTCGAACGGGCGCTCGCCAATTCGGGCTATTCGTACGCTTTCAAAAGCGAGGAAAACCGGATTGAAATAATGAAGCCTGAGCTTGCCGCCCTGAATCGCTACGCCCAGACGGCCGCCCGCAACGCATTGAAGAGCCTGAAGAAAGAATCCCTTTGCTTTCCGGTCAAGGAAATCAAGCTATACGATTTCATCAAGAAACTGGAAAAGTCCGAAACCCTTTTCGTAATTCCCGACAGGCGGACATGGGAAAAAGATATCACCGTTCGTATCGAAAAGAAAAATCCGACGATAGGGGATGTCCTCGGTTGTCTTGAAAAACAATACAATGTCGTTTCCTGGTTCACGCAGTCTTTCGAGATAGACTACGTCCGCTGCGAGAACGCGCTCTACCTGATAAGCGAAGACGGCGACGAGTCCGCAATCTGCTATTCCTCGGGATGGTAAATTAGCCCTTCCCTCTTGCCGCAGCCTAATCTGATTTGTACAATGCCTGCGATATTTAGCGGAGGCTTGGTATGAATTCGAAAGAAATCGTCGCGAAACTGAGGGCGCTGGCGAAGCCGGAGAATATCGAGGGGATGAAGCGTTTCGCCGTCGGCGGGAAGAACCTGCTTGGAGTTTCAATACCCGCCTTACGCAAACTGGCGAAGGAAACCGGACGCAACCACAAGCTCGCGCTGGCGCTCTGGAAGACCGGAATCCACGAGGCGCGCATACTCGCCTCGATGGTGGACGAGCCGGAACTCGTCACCGAAGCGCAGGCCGACGCATGGATACGGGACTTCGACTCATGGGACGTGACCGACCAGGTCTGCATGAACCTCCTCGAGAAGACGCCATTCGCGTGGGAAAAAGCCGTCGAGTGGGCGGGCCGCGAGGCCGAGTTCGAGAAGCGCGCAGGCTTCGCGATGATGGCCTGCCTCGGATGGCACGACAAGACCTCGCCCGCGTCGCGCTTCAAAATCTTCTTTCCCGCAATCGAGCGCGAATCGGACGATGAACGCAACTTCGTGAAGAAGGCGGTTAGCTGGGCGCTTCGCAATATGGGCAAGCGCGACAAGGCGATGAACAAACTCTGCATAGCTTCCGCTAAACGCGTTCGCAAGCGCGACACCAAAGCCGCGCGTTGGATTGCATCGGATGTGCTTCGAGAACTGAAAAGCGAGAAGGTGCAAACCCGCCTCGCCGAACAGGCGGCAAAACGCCCGAAGCGATGAATCAATGTTCGCCCGACATGACGACTATCTCTGGCCGGACGACGCCTGCGCGCATATGGGTCGTCGGGCTGACGTGAATCCACTTTCTCTCTTGCTCTTTGAAGAAACCGAACATCTCCGCGTCCATCGGCGCGTCACCGAACTCCGTCGTCAGGACAACCGGGAACGGGGTTTTTTCTTTTCCCGTAATCGCGACCGCGAAGTCCTTGCCGAGGAAACTGCAGAGGTCGAGGTGGTCCGCGCCGCCGGTCACGATGCCGGCAATTTCGACCTCCCTGCCCTTTTCGAGCGCCTCCAAACTTACCGATGCGCCCCCGATGAGAATCATTCCGGCGTCGGACTCGCGAACATCTTCCGCCTCCATCCTTGCGCCCGGCCTGCCGGTTGCGACGCGGAGCCGGCCGAACGACTCGGCCCCGATTCCGCAGACGCCCTGAACCCTTCGGCCCTTCGCCGTTATCTCGATTGCATCTTCCGTCAGCGCGGTCACTTCACCGAAAAAGCCGGCCTTGAGCTCTACTTCCCTGAAGTCGCGCCTTATCCTGACAAGACCGTTTTCGAGGTCTATTTCCTCAACGATGCCGGCAATCGGGGTGCGCGCGAACGCGAACGAGCCCGGCGAGGCCTCGTCGCCCGTCTCGATTTTTTGGGCGAGAATCTGGCCTTTTTCGACGAAATCCCCGGCCTCGCGCTTCAGGAGACGCCTGAGTTTTCTGCCCCAGACGCCCATTCTCTGCCCGACCTGGACGAGCGCCTCGCGCCGGCCGTAGTCGACTTCCTCGCGAAGCATCACGAGCCCCGTCTCGGGCATGATATGCTCGACGACCCCGCCAAGCGGGCTCCTGAAATAAACGGTTTCGCGCATTTCGTCGTAAACCGAACCGCTTGAAATTTCTCCGGTACTCCTGAAGATGGCAATTTTGTCGTCGAAATCCAGCCTGTCGCCCTCTTCGACGAGCCATTCGGCGAGATAGCCTTCGAGCACGCCTCCCGGCAGCACCCGGAACGTCGAGAGGAAGAAGAGTCGCGGCAGAGGCAGCATGTTGAGAGCCACGGTCGTATCAGGCCTTAGACTTTCGCCGACGCGGACCATGGGCTTCGAGTTGAACATGAGTCTTCGCCGTTTCACGATGGTTTCTTCGGGCACGTTCATTGCTTCGCCCCCTTGAAACTATTGCGCCAGCTCGAAACCGTCTCGGCCCTCTCGACCGCGCCTTCCGGGAACCGAATCGGCCGGCCGCGGGCGTCGATTATCAGGCCAACCGCGCCCCCGCGGCAGTCGCGACTGACAACCTCGCCGGGTCCGCCGCCCGCGTCAATCCCGTCCGCCGGGACGAGTCTGACATTGACGACGTCGCGCTTGTCGACCGGAATCACCTTCACCTCGCCACCCACGACGTCAAAAACGTCGTCGAGGTCCCGTCCCTGCATATAAACCTCGGCCACCGGACTGCCCGGCTGAATCTTCCCGCCGAGCGCAACGCAGGTGCCAAGCGGGAGGTAGCATTCGTCGACGAAAGTGTTGTAAGCCGCCTCGACCGAGTAGCGGGCGAGCATCCCGAGGTGCGGGGCCATGAAGACTGAGTCGAGTCCCAGGTCTGTAATGCCAATCGGGGCGAGGCCGTCGACGAGCATCATCGCCGCCTGCCATCGGTGCGGAGAGTGCGAAAGCACCCCGCCGCAGCCGAAAAGCATGTCCACGTCCGTCATGCGGATGTATTCTTCCTCGGCAAACTCGGGCCTTATATTCGGGTCGTTCCAGAACTGCGCGCGCGTCCAGTCCCCGGTTTCCGCGCTGCCAACCCTGACCGAAAGCTGCCTGTGGGTGCGAAGGGCGAGCCGCAGCGCCTCGCGGGCGATGGCCTGCTCGACTTCGAGCTCCGCTTCGCCATTCGGGAGCCTCGTAGGGTGGATGCACTTGTTCACGATAATGTTGCGCATGTCGCGTTCGGAGAGGCCCGAGGCAATCCATCGCATAATATTTTCTGCCCCGGCTTCGAGGAGGACGTTGCTCGCCGAGTAGGACATCCCGAGGTTCGCGCTTACGGTGCGGTTGTAAGTCTCGTCGTAGTGGGAGAATACGTCCGTCGTCGCGCCGCCGATATCCACCATGATGATATTCTGCTTCCTGCGCCGCGATATAATCTCGAGCATCGTCTCCACCGCGACCGGGGTCGGCTCGATGGGCAGGCTCGTCCATTGCGACACCTCGGGATAGCCGGGCGCGCGAGACATGACGTACCGGGTGAAAAGCTCGTGAATGGCGCGCCGGGCGGGCAGGAGGTTCTCGCGCTCGAACGTCGGACGCAGATTGCCGACCACGGTAAGCGCCGCCCTATTGCGGAAAAGCGCCTCTATCTGGCCGCGCGCCTTTTCGTTACCGGCGAATACGACCGGCATCAGGCCGTCGAACGCGTATTTTGGCTTGAGGTCGGCTGCAAGGAGGACGGACGCCATCCGCACGACGTTTGCCACCTCGCCGCCGTCGATTCCGCCCGCAAGAAGTATCATGTCGGGCCGGAGGCCGTCAATCGCCTCGACCTTTTCGTGGGGCTTTCGCCCGTCGTCGATTGCCAGCACGTCGAGAAGCACGCCGCCCGCCGCGCATGCGGCCCGGAACGCGCTCTTGGCGGTAACGGTCCTAGCGAGGCCGGATACGAGTATCTGCAACCCGCCGCCCGCGCTCGAAGTGCTAAGATACCCGTTGAGGGCTTCCGAAAGCTTACCTTCGCGGACGAGCTCGATTTTGAGCTTCTCGCCGAGGCGTCTTGCAGCCTCGATTACGCCGACGCAGACATCTTCTGTGGGCGCTTCGACCGTGGTGGGAGCGTCTGCCGCGCCGAGGAGTTTGTAGCCGCCATCATCGCCCTCGAAAAGCAGCGCCTTCGTGGTGGTGCTTCCTATGTCCGTGACGAGCAATGTTATCGGTGCCTGGCTTATCTCACCCTCTCCTTTCTCCGCCTCGCATAATGATACTTTCTTCACCCGAAAAAGGCAAGTTTTCATGGAAAAAGACCGAAACTCCCTCGTCGAATTGCCATTAATTCGACGAGATGCCGGGGCTTTGATTTCAAAGAAATCAAAGCGAAAGGCAATTGTTTTATCCTGTAAGTCTAAACCCTTACGACAAAAGGACTTGCGACATAATTTTACAGATATCGACGGGTCTTTTGTCATATTTGCGTGGCTATTTTTACCATCAAATTTAAATATTTCCTTTTCCACGAAGTTTTCTCTGCAAAAGGCTTTTTTTAGATTCATTTTAGTCTTTTCTTTTTCCATTATTGTCTCTCTGCGTTCTCTTTAATCCTCTTCCTTCCCTCTGCGGTTTATTAGCTCTCTCGTCTTCCTATTTACTATTCTACAGACCGACTACATACAATCAGACTGAGGTTGATTTCTCGGTGGATTTGCGTGCGCTTCAGTGCGCTTCCCCGGCATGTGTGCCGAGGTTTTCGGAAGATACAATTCCTCTATATATATGACGCCGTTTTTGGGGTCATCCAAGCAGAAAAAATCTAAAAATTTCAAAAAAACTTTGCCAATTGTCGTAAGTCCAGGCAGGACAAGGAGTTACGGCGAAAAATATTTTCAGGTATTTGATGGAAAAAATGAGAAACCACAGATTTTCACAGATTAACACAGGGGAAAAGCAAAGAAAAAGCGGAACGGGAAATAGTTATTTATCCTTGTTCTTTTTGTACCAATCCTTCCACTTGTCGTAGTCGAAGCTAAAATCCCGACCGGTTATTTTCTCAAGTGCATCACAGGATAAGCATTGGACATCGAAATCTTTGTCCCTAAGAGCTTCAACAAGGAATGGTACAGCTTTTTTTCCATATCCGCTAAGTAACCAAACTGCCGCCCGTCGCATTGCCTTGTCTTTGTCAGTAAGTGCTTCGGTAAGCATAGGCATGGGTGGCTTTGTCAGTATGGATAGCGCATGTCTCGCTAATTGGTTGTCGTCAGATGCCTCCAATACTTCAAACCCCTTCTCGGCTCGCACATTTCCCTTCTCTCTGATAAAGATAATATATCTTTCACCGAAATATGGTTTTGACAGAGTTGAGTAGGTTTTTGTCTCTTCTTCACCGTTTACTACTCTGGTGTCTGATTCAGGAAGAGCTATCTCTGGGTCAGATTTTCCCTTCAACACGAACAAAACCTTGAATTCACGGATATGACCATTTGCCACCAAATTGCCTGCGTCATCCAACGAGTCCCAGTGTCCAAAAGTATGCGCCCATGCAATAACAATGAGTTCACATTCAGCACAGAGGGACTTGATATAATCTCTTGTGCGCGTCTCTTCTTGTGACTTCGGCGACTGAGTTTTTGCAGGTTCTCTTAAAGCCTGCGTGCACCCAGCAGACAGGGTAAAAATAACAAGACCAATAAATGCTATTCTCATGTTATCTCTATTATACTATCTCGCCATGTGCAGCCGCAACTCTTTGCCTCCTAACCAAGCTCCCTCGGCAAAATCTCTTCATAGAACAATTGCTCGAAACGGGCATCGCGCCATCGAATACCGAATCCTTGATGAAGCGGGGCTTTAAAGCAGTTGGGACAGGAACGTTCTTGCGGGAACCGCGAACGGGCCGCGCGGTTTGGCAAAGCAGTCCGCATCCACGTAAGCCGTGTTAATGACAACCTGAAACGCAAACGGGGCTTTGGTTTGTTCCTGGTAATACCCGAGCGCCCTGCTTACGCTTTCCTCCTGCTGCTTTACCTCGACGAGGAACCAGGGCCTGCCATCGCGTATGACGACGAAGTCCGTCTCGCGCTGGCTCTTGTCCCTGAGATATGACAATTGAAATTTTCCGAACCCCATGTCCGTCCATCCTTCAACGGCCTTGAGCAGATGGCAGCCGATAAAAGTTTCGGCCCTGTCGCCGGCATCTTCTATAGACGACCAGTCCCGCATGTACCATTTCGGTTCCTTGCGAAGAGACCTGGAGATATTCCTGAACCACGGCTTTATGAGAAAACCGAGGTGAAGGCTGCTCAACGTATCAATCCATCGTCGAACCGTATCGATGGAGACCCGAATATCCTTCGCAAGATTGCTGTAAACCAGTTGGCGCGATGAACGGGTCGCGAGAAGCTTAACGAGCACTTCGAGCTGGTCGATATGTTGAATCTGCGTAAGACTTCTGACATCCTCCCGGAGGAGCTGCTGCGTGCGTAGCGACTGCCAGCGGCAGCTGAATCGCAAGTCCCGTTTCAGGAACGGCTCGGGGTATCCGCCGTGCGTCCAGAGCGCATCAAAATCCCGTTCGCGGATTTTTGCAGGTTGCCTGACAATACGCTTTGGGCCGGGGATATCCCGATGAAGTATCTCTGCAACGGAAAACGGGTGCATCCTGTAAAGAAAATATCGCCCCATCAGGCTGTCCCCGCCGCGGCGGTAAACGTCCATGCGGCTCGAGCCTGTTACGATAATGCGTATCTGGTCGGAATAAGTATCGAAAAATCCTTTTAAAAACTGCTTCCACCTCGGATATTTGTGAAGTTCGTCAAAAAGCACGACTGGCGGTGTTTTTGACAGGCGGTCCAGCTTAAACAGTTCGACAATTTTGCCCGGGCCTGCGAGGATAACCTCGCGGTCGTCCGTATTGTCCCAGTTGACATAGTTTTTTGCGTGATTGCGACAGGTGGTGGTTTTTCCAATCTGGCGGGAACCGCTGACAAGAACCATTTGCCGCTGGGTTTTCAGGTGCTCATCAATAATGGCATCGTATACGCGTTTCCTGGTTTTCATGCCGACTATTATCTATAGCGTCGTAAAATAGTCAAGACTTTTTTACGATGCACTCGAAAATAGTCGCGTTGTTGTTTTGAAAATCCGGGGAGACCCATAACTGCCACGATGTCAAGAATCCTTTTTCTGGCGGGTTATTCGTTCGTGTATTGCGAGAGGATGTCGGCAATTTCCCAGTACCCAGAGTGTTTCGCCCGCGTTAAGTCCTGCGGAGTCACTTCCGCTCCTTCGTTTACCAGGAACTCGATGGTTTTTTTTCGCCTTCTTCTTATCGCCCACGAGAGGGCGGACCTGCCTCTGGAGTCGCGGCGGTTCATGTCTGCGCCGCTATGGACAAGTAGTTTGACCATATCGGCGTTGTTACAAGAAGTGGCTCTCATAAGAGGGCTCCTTCGGTTCCTGTCGCACGCTTCGGGGTCCACGCCGGCTTCGAGCAGGAACTTGACGGTGTCGAGAGCACCTTTTGAGCACGCGAGAGAAAAGGCGGAACGGTCGTACCGCGTTTTTTCATTAAGTCTTTGGCCTCTTTCGAGAAGCAGTCTCACCATGTCTTTAAAATTATTCTGCGCGGCGTAATGAAGAGGTTTCAGCCCGTTATTATCGTACAAATCAAACGATGCGCCGCTATCGAGAAGAGCTTCGACAATCCCGGCGTTGCCTCCATATGCGGCCCAATGGAGGGGCGCCTTCCCGCACCCATCTGTCAAGTTCGGGTCAGCTCCTGCTTCAAGAAGAAGCTCCGTTATCCCGTCAAGCCCTTTTTGTCCCGCATACGAAAGGGGCGACCTTCCGCAATTGTCAATCGGGTCGGGGAAAGCCATTTCCGAAAGCAGCAATTCGACCATTTCATTTTTTCTGGAAATCGAAGCGATGTGAAGCGGGGTCTGATCGCAGCCGTTTTTAGCCTCGATATCGGCACCATAATAGAGAAGAAATGCGGCAATTTTCCCGGAGCCCGAACGCGCCACCATGTGCAGCAAGGTGTTTCCTTCGCCATCTCGCACATCGACGCATGCGCCCGACTCCACGAGGTGTCTGGCGACAAGCTCGCATCCTTTATTAACGGCCGCGCAGAGAGGAGTCCTGCCATTACAGTCCGCGGCTTCGAGATCGACCCCTTTCTTTACAAGATAATAAACAGGCGGAAATTTATTATTATAAGCAGCCAGATATAGAGGGGTCCGCTGTCTGTTGTCACGCGCTTCGAGGTTCGCGCCATTTATATGTAGAAGCTCGACTATCTCGACATAACCCCTGTGAGATGCCATGTGAAGAGGTGTTGACAAATATCGCGTCGAAGCGTTCACCTGCGCGCCGCGGGCAATCAGCTCTTTTGCCGCTTCGAGCATGCCGTTGTTCGAGGCCGCGTGAAGCGGGCTCCATCCACCGTTGCGAGAAGTGTTTACATCCGCGAAGCTTTTAAGAAGGAACAACGATGCTTCAAGCTTGTTTTTCTCAAGGGCGTGAAGCAAAGGAGTTTTTCCATCGTTGTTCCTTGCGTTAATATATGCGCCCTTGCCAAGCAGGAGCTTTATAATTTCAACTTTATTCCCATCCACGGCATAATGAAGGGGCGTATTGCCCTTATGGTCGCAGGAATCCGCGCTCGAGCCTGCGGCGAGGAGGAAGGCGGCGACTTCGATGCGCCCGTTGGATGCCGCGATATGGAGAGGCGTCGCGCCGACTTTATTGCGAATGTCCACCTGCGCGCCATGCTCGACAAGCAGCCGGGCAATTTGGAGATACCCATGCTGCGATGCAAGGTGGAGGGCGGCAAACCCGTGTCCGCCGCGGGCGTTCACTTGAGCGCCGGACTCGACGAGAAAAACGGTCAGAGGGGTTGTATCGCTTTTGAGCGAGGTCAGCAGAGGGGTGTCGCCGAGCTTGTCGCGGATATCGATGCCGGCGCCGCCCCTGACAAGCAATTTCGCCATTTCGATATCGCCCTTTTTCGCGGCAATATGGAGGGGAGTCCTTCCGGCGGGGTCGGTCTCGTCGGGGTCGCAGCCCCGCGAGAGCATGCAGGAGGCGAGCGAGATATCACCCTTGTAGGCCGCCTGGTAGAGCGCCGGCTGGGATTCGAGAAGGACCGGCTCCGCTTTCGGGCCTGACAGGCATTCCTGCGGGACTTCGATTTCCCGCACCGTGCAGCCGGTCAAAAGGCAGAAAATAAGGATGGCGGCCGGGAGTTTCATCGCAACCTCGCTCTTTATTGCAAATGCCCGTCCCGCCATCCTATTATACGACACGGGATTCAAAAAGTGCCAATTCGCGGGAGATGTTTTTTGACGCCGCATGAATAGACTGCCTGCGGGGCGATTAATTCGGATTGTGCGCCGGATTTTTGCGAAATTTTATATCAGGCCGGTGAACCCGCCGAAAGCGAGGGCCATGAAGCCCGTGCAGACGAAGGCGATGGGAACGCCCTTGAGGGGCTCCGGGATGAGGGCATCTTCGAGTCTCTCGCGTATGCCGGACATGAGCAGCATGGCGAGGGTGAAGCCGAGGCCGGCGGCGAAGCCGAATAGCGCGGCCTTGAGGAACGAGAGGCTGACGGGGACGCCCTCGCCTCCCTTTTCGAAATAGGTCGTGGAGTTTATGACGGCGACGCCGAGAACGGCGCAGTTGGTGGTAATAAGCGGGAGGTAGATTCCGAGCGCGTCGTAGAGCGGCGGGGATGCCTTCTTTATGAACATCTCGACGAACTGGACGAGGGTGGCGATTACGAGAATGAAGGTCAGGGTCCTGAGAATGAGGACGAAGTTGAAGTCGGCGGGGACGGCGCTTTCGTTGAAAACATGGACGATGTTGTAGATGAGGTTGAACCTGCTCGGGGCGAGGAATAGGAAGTGGATGAGCCACGTCGCGACGGATGCGAGCGTCATGACGAAGGTTACGGCCATGCCCATGCCCAGCGCGGTGTCGGTCTTCTTGGAGACGCCGATGAAGGGGCAGAGGCCGAGGAAGCGCGCCAGGACAAAGTTTTTTACGAGAATGGCGCCGACTACGATTGCTACGAATTCACCCATTTATCATCTCCGCATGCTATTCGGATTTATCTTCTTTTTTCTTTGCCTTGAGGGCGGCCCGCTTTTCGGCCAGCTCGGCAAGCGCCGCGTCCCTCGCGGTTATTATTTCGCCCGCGAACTGGAACTTGTTTTTGCTGGCCTTTATGAGCTTGCGCCAGCGGAAGAAGCCCAACAGTATTCCTATCAGGAGGAACGCCCCGGCGGGGCTTATCATGGCAGCTATCGGCTGGAAGTATTCCTTGGCGTTTTCGAGGTTCCAGAGCTGGATGCCCCAGAGCTTGCCGGAGCCGGTAATCTCGCGGATACCGGAGATTATCGAGAGCGCTATCAGGAAGCCCAGCCCGATTCCGAGCGCGTCCGCAATCGAGAGGAACGGGTTGTTCTTAGAGGCGAAGGCCTCTGCGCGCCCGAGGATAATGCAGTTGACCACGATAAGGGGCACGAAGATTCCGAGCGCCTTGTGAAGCTCGGGGAGGTACCCGTGCATCGCGTTGTCGACTATTGTCACGAACGTGGCTATGACTGCGATGTAGCAGGGAATGCGGATTTCATCGGGTACGATTTTCGATATGAGCGAGATGATGAAATTGCAGCAGACGAGGACGAAGGTGGCCGCGAGCGCCATGCCCACGCCGTTCTGGAGGCTCGTGGTGACCGCGAGGGTCGGGCAGAGCCCGAGAAGCAGGACGAAAATGGGGTTCTCAGCCCAGATGCCTTTTGCGAATTCGCCGACGAAGGTTCCCCTTTGCATGGCGGCTTACTCCTCTCCCGTCCAGTAATTTTGATGTGGAAAGAGACTATTATACCGATGACTTTACCTGCGTCAAGTGATGATGGGGCAAAATCTTACGTCAAAGCCATGGACCGCCCGGAGCACGGTTTTTCCTTGACATTGCCTCGGCCCGAATATACATCGTATAATACAAACGTACAAGACAATCGTAATGTTCGGGAGGTAGCAATGAAGAATATCGGAGTGGCTTTTCTGCTCGTAATTTTCGCCTGCGTACTGCTGGCGAGCTCGCCCGCGGCCGGCCAGCAGCGGGTTATTCAGGGGAGGGTCATCATCCAGCAGCAGCAGGAAGAACCTGCGGCGCCAGACGGCGAAGGCGAAAAGGAGGAGCCCGCCGCTCCGAAACCGCCCGTTGACGACAAGAGCTCGCAGGTTTTCATGCAGGACGGGACGTACATGGTGGGGCAAATCGACGTCGACAGGTTCGAGATTGAGACCGAGTACGGCAAGCTGATCGTGCCGCGAAGCGAGATAATAAAAGTCACCATCGGCAAGAACGCGAACAAGGAACTCAAGAAGACGATAACCGGCCTTATCGAAAAACTCGGCGACCAGGAGTTCAAGACCCGCGAGGAAGCGTCGAAGGAGCTCGAAGCGCTGGGAACTGTCGCCTTACAGGAGCTTCGCATGGCGGCCAAGAGCGACGATATCGAGGTCAAGACTCGGGCAGAGAAGATTGTCAAGGATATCGAGTCATCCATGGCTCCGGACGCCGAGATTATAATAGACGACGATGAAATCGAGACCCGCAAGTTCACAATCCGGGGAACGCTCCTGGTGGACGAATTCGCTATTAAGACCAAATACGGCACGATGAAGGCGCAGAAAAAAGACATAAAGTCCATAGTCGTCAGCCAGCCTTCCGGCCTCTCGAAGAGCATAACGGTGAACGCGAGCGCCAACTCCGGCAGCTCCACGATGAAGGACTCCGGGATAGACCTTAAAAAGGGCGACAAGGTGACTATTACCGCTTCGGGCACCGTTTATATCCGCAACTGGGGCATCAACGTCTCTCCGGATGGCGACCAGAGCTACGGACAACATTTTCCGGGGATTCCCGCCGGCGCGCTAATGGGCAAGATAGGCCAGAGCGGGACGCTTTTCCTGATAGGGTCGTCATATACCGCGACGGCGGACAGGGACGGCAGGCTCTATTTCGGAATCGCGGTGCGGGACCGCTACTCCAACACCGGCGATTTCCGCGCCAAGGTGGAAGTGGAAAAATAAAACGCAGTTGAACGACAATCGGGGCCCGGCGGGAAAACCGGGCCTCCGTTTTTGGGCGGGCAGAATGCCGGATGAAGCGCAGGAAAAACTCCCGGTGAACGGGAACGTCAAAATCCTCGCGGCCAGCATCTTCGGGCTCGCGTTTCTTCTGCGGCTTATCTACATTTTCGAAATAAGCGCCTCCCCATTCTTCGAAAACCTCGTAATCGACTGCGCGCGCTATTCGGACCGGGCGAACGAAATCGCGGCCGGCGACTGGCTCGGAACGGGCATTTTTTACCAGTCCCCGCTTTACGCCTACTTCCTCGGCGTTTTCTACCGCTTCGTCACGTCGAACCTCTTCGCGGTTCGCCTCCTCCAGGCCGCCATAGGCTCCGGGAGCTGCGTTCTTCTCTTCCTCGTCGCGAACCGCCTCTTCGACCGCCGCGCCGCGGCTTTCTGCGGGTTCGCGGCCGCCGCGTTCGCGCCTTTTATCTATTACGACGCCATGATTATGAAGACCGTGTTTTCCATCTTCCTCGCTGCGCTCGGCCTTTACCTGCTGCTTCGCGCGATGGACTCGGACAAGCCCGCTCTCTGGCTCACCTGCGGGATGTCCTGGGGGGCGGCCTCCCTCGTCAGGGAAAACTACCTTCTCATTGCGGCCGCGTTCGGCGCGTGGCTTCTCGCAAGGCATCTCAAAGACAGGCGGGCCGCGAAGCTGCGCCCGTTCTGGTTCTTCCTCGGCGGCGTTGCAATTATGATTCTGCCGGTGACGGCACGCAACATCGCAGTCGGCGGAGAGTTCGCGCTCGTCACCAGCCAGGCCGGACAGAACTTCTACATCGGCAACAATCCCGCCAACCGCACCGGGGCTTACGAAGTGCCGGACTTCGTCATCGCCAACCCGCGCTGGGAAGAAAAATCGTTCCGGGAATACGCCGAAAAAAAAGAGCGCCGGAAAATGTCGGCGAGCGAGGTTTCGGCCTTCTACCGCGGCGAGGCGCTTTCATGGATGTCGGAAAATCCCGGCCCCGCCTTCGTCCTGACTGCAAAAAAATTCCTTCTCTTTTTCAACAACTACGAAGTCGCCGACAACCAGTCAATATACTTCATGGAAAGATACTCAGGCCTGCTCCGGCTCGATTTTGTCCGGTTCGGGCTGCTCGCGCCCCTCGGAATTCTCGGCCTGATTCTGCTCTGGCGAAAAGGCGGCAAATTCGCCCCCCTCTATCTTTTCTCTTTCATTTACGCCGCAACGGTAATTGCATTCTTCATCTTCGGGAGGTATCGCCTGCCAGTCATGGTCGTTCTCCTGCCATGCGCGGGTTACGCTTTTTTCCATCTCCTCGACAACTTCCGGCGAAAAGAGTTCAAAGCGCTCCTCAAGCCGGGACTGGTTCTCGCCGGGCTTTACGTTTTCACGTTTCTCCCGGTCTACCGCTACCACGACGAGATGATGGCGATGCGGCTTATCAATCTCGGACAGGTTCGCGTGCGAATCGCCGAGCGTTTCGCCGAAAGCGGAGACGGCGAATCCGCCGCCGCGGAGCTTACCGGGGCGCTCGAGGCTTACGCCGGAGCGCGCGACCTGATGCCGGGGGCCGCCGAGCCGCATATCTACGCGGCGCGCGCACTCGTCCGGGCGGGCATGAGGGGAAAGGCCGAGAAGCAGTACCGGCTCGCCGTATCGAAAGCGCCGAAACTCGCCTCCGCGAGACTCGAACTGGCGAAGCTGCTTTTCGACAGCGGGGCCTTTTTCGAGGCGGATGAATTTCTCGATGTTTCACTCGAAGCCGCGCCCGGCGACGAAGAGCTTAAAATATTTGGAGAAAGGGTGAGTGCCGCGCTGAGAGACGCCGGACAGTTCGAGAAACTGCTCGAAGAAAATCCCGGCGACATCTGGGCGCAAACCTACCTCGGCGTTGCCCGTCTCCTGAACCGCGAAAACGACGGCGCCTTCGCGGCGATAGACTCGGCTATCGTGAAAAATCCCGATTATATCCCCGCCAATAACGCCATGGCGCTTTTTTTCATATATACGCTCAAGCACGAGGAAGCAGAGTTCTACGCGAAGCGCGTAACAAAACTCGGCGGGACCCTATGGAATGCGGTCCGCGAAGAGCTCGAATCCTGCCCCAAACATCGACACGACCCCGACGGGCGCCGATAAAACCTGAATTTTTCTTGACCTTCGGGCGGCCTGCGCGCGACAATACGCTTGAATAAAAACCGGGGCCGCACCGTCTACCATGACGGAAAGCTCGAACCTGTAATGGAGGCGTTATAAAATGACAAGCTCAAAAACCAATTTCGCCGTTATGACGATTGCGCTCGCGGCGGCGCTCCTCTTTGTCTGCGGCTGCGGCGGAGGCACGGTCGTAAGCAACGACCCCGACCCCGGCACCGCGTATATAAACTGGAACGTTTCCGTGGTCGGAGCGGCCAACCACCAGTCCAATTCGCACTGCATCTTCGCCGAGGGCATCGCGAACGAATACTTCGCCGTCTGGGAAGACCTTCGCGGGGGCGCGGACTGCGACATATACGCCCGCTTCTTCGACAGCCTGCGGGCCGAGCCGGTCTCGACCGAAATAGTCATCTGCAACGTCGCGGGCCACCAGCTCGTCCCGAAGATTGCATACAATACCCAGAGCGAAGAGATGCTCGTTATATGGGAAGACTATAACGCGGGCGATTCGGACATCTTCGGGCAGCTCGTGGACGCCGCAACGGGCGCCCTCATCGGCACGAATTTCGCCATATCGAGCGTCATCGGAACGGACGAGCGCTCGCCCCGCGCGACATATAACTCCACCCGGAACGACTACCTCGTCACGTGGGACGAAGACAACGGCACCGACCTCGATATCATGGGCAGAATCGTCTCCGCCAGCGGGACGATACCCGGCGCGGCCTTCGTAATCACCCCGACCGCCGGCGACCAGCAGTCCGCAGTCGTGGCGTACGACCCCGTCGCAGACCAGTACTTTGTTGTCTTCATGGACTTCGTGCTCAATCCGCTCGAAAGCGATTTGTACGGCCAGTTCGTGGCGTACGACGGCGGACTCGTGGGAAGCGACTTCGCCGTAAACGGCGACTCGGGCAACCAGGACTTCCCCACGACTATCTACAACGACATGCAGGATGTCTTCATCGTCGCCTGGGAAGACGACCAGCTCGGCGACCGGGACATTACCGCGCAGATAATAGAGCCAAACGGAACTCTCTCCGGCCAGCCCTTCATCCTCAGCCCCGACTGGACCGAACAGCAGAACTGCGACCTCGCCTACAACGACTCGTGGGGCGAATACCTGGCGGTCTGGGAAGACGGCCGCCTTGGCGGAAACGACATCTTCAGCCAGTCGCTCACATCCAACAGTTTCTTCGTGGGTGGCAATATCGTTATCAACGACTACGCCGTGACAAGCATACAGCCCGCCGCCTGCGCCAACGGCGTCGACCGCGAGTTCTTCACCACGTGGACTTCCATGGCGAGCGCGGGCCATAACGACATAAAAGGCCAGCTTACCTACGTCTCATACTGATACGCCCCGAGCCTTGACAGGATATGTCCGCTCCTGTTACTATCCGGGTCTGACAATGAGGAGACAGGTTGGCCCGTGAAACTGAAACGACGCCTCCCGACAGGGGGCTCACAGGACGCCTGCCGCGATGGATACCGCTTCTGGTCGCCGCGGCCGCTTTTCTCGTTTATGTCAACACGCTCGGAAACGGGTTCGTATTCGACGACATTCCCATCGTCGTCGAAAATCCCAACATACGCGGACTGTCGAAAATCCCGCTAATCTTCACATCCGGCTACGGCGAAGGCACCCAACTCGGCTTCACCGCCCTCTACCGGCCCATCGTCATCCTCTCGCTCGCCGTCAACTACCAAATCGGCGGCCTCGCACCCTGGCACTACCACCTCGTAAACTGCCTCCTCCACGCTGCGAACGCCCTTCTCGTCGTTTTCCTCGCATCTCGCATCTCGCGCAGGCTCTTTATAATAACGGCCGCGGGGCTCCTTTTCGCGCTGCATCCCGTCAATACGGAAGCCGTCGCGCCCGTCGTCGGAAGGACCGACCTTCTCGGAACGTTCTTTTCGCTCTGCTCGCTTCTCCTCTACGCAAAATATATTTCCGCGCAAAAGCGGCGGATTCCCCTGCTCGCCGGCTCGCTGGCATGTCTCGCCGCAGGCCTCCTCTCGAAAGAGCACGCCGTAGTAGTGCCGGGGCTGATAATGCTCTGGGACGTGGTGAAAAGAGACGGCTCTATTTGGATTTACGCGGGCGAGTTCCCGCGCAGGCTGCTCACGCGCTATTCTCTCTTCATTCTCGTCGTGGCGGCGTACCTCTGCGTTCGCTTCGCGGTCGTCGGCAGCATCGGCGTCGGCGGGACGATTTCCGAACTCGACAACCCTCTCACGGCCCTCGGCCAGCCGACCCGGTTCTTCACGGCGGGAAAAGTCTCCCTCGCCTACCTCTCCCGCCTTCTCGTCCCCGTGACGCTATCGCATGATTATTCTTATCCGCAGATTCAGCCGGCCGGAGCGGCGGAGGGGCTCGCGTTTATCTTCGTAGCCGCCGTTTTCGCATGGCTCCTCGTCCATTTTCTCAGAAAAGACGGGCGCATCTTCTACGGCCTCGCGTTCTTCGCCATTGCGTTTTCTATCGTGTCGAACCTCGTTTTTATCATAGGCACAATCATGGCCGAAAGGTTGCTCTACCTGCCCGGAGTCGGCTTCTGCCTGGCCGTGGCCGTTCTTCTCTCCGCAGGCAAGCACAGCCTTCATATGAAAATATCGAAAACCTTCGGACAGTGGGCCGTTATTTCTTTTCTGACCGTTGTCTGCATTCTCTTCGCAACGAGAACCATTATTCGCAACGCAGACTGGCGCTCACAGCTCACAATCTACCAGCAGGCGGTGCGCGTCGTTCCGTATAACGCCAAGGTCCGCATGGGCTACGGCCAGACGCTTTCGGAACATCGCCGGTACTACGAGGCGCTTGACCAGTTCGGGCATGCCCTGAAGCTCCTCGGCCCCGACAGGGAAAAACGCTTCGCCTACATCGCCGCCGATATTCTCTTCGACATGGCCAACATATATAAAAAAGAGGGGCGGTTCGAGGAGGCTATTTCGACATACGGGGAAGCACGAAAGCTCCGAAAGGACAGGCCGGAATTCATCTTCAACCTCGGGCGAACTCTGCTCGCGGCGGGCAGGCCCGGCGAGGCGGTTGAGATGTTCGAAAATTACTTAAAAAAAGACCCCGAATATCATGAGGCGCACAACGAACTCGCACTCGCACTCGAAGCGCTCGGAGACTATAGGGGTGCGAAAAAATCCTTTCTCGAAAGCATCCGTCTTAAGCCCGACTACGCGAAAGCGCACCGCAACCTTGCGCTCCTCTATGTCGTCAAGCTCAACGAGCACGAAAAAGCCATCCCTCATCTCGAAAAGACCCTGAAGTTCGACCCCGGCCAGCCCGACGCGGACAAGTTCCGCGAAGCAATCCGCCAATACCGCAAGCAGAAGGGAAACCCGCGATGAAGGCTGCGATAGACGCATCCGGCGCAGCCCGAACCGAGGGCACGGGAGTAGCCGCATACATCGCCGGCCTGGCGGAAGGTCTCGCGAAAATCGCGCCCCGAGACGAATTCGTCCTCTACTACCGGTTCTCGCGCGTCAAAAAACCGAGCCTCTTCCTCAAGCCGCCTGGCCCGAATTTCAGGACGGCCTTCCCGCCATTGCATCTCCTTTCGGCCCGGGACATGGATGTCGCGCACGGCCCGGACGCCCGCATTTTCAGCCTCGGGCGCGCCGCCAGAATCGTTACGGTCCATGACCTTTTCTCGCTGGTCAGCGACAAGTGGGCGAACGAGAGCTTCCGGAAGAAAAAAGGCTCCAGGTACGCCGAAGTTGCCGGAAAGGCCGACTTCATTATCTGCGACTCTCTCTATACGGCGGACGATTTTGCCCGCTTCTTTCCCGAAGCAAAAGAACGGTTGAAAATCGTTCCCCTCGGAGTTGGAAGCGACTTCTCGCCCGTCCCGAGCGAGAAACAAGCCCCCGTCCTCGAAAGAATCGGCGTTGAAAAACCCTACATTCTCAGCGTCGGCAACATAGCTGCGAGAAAAAACCTCGTTCCGCTCGTGAAAGCATTCGAGTTGCTCGCCGACAAGCACCCCGAAACATCCCTCATACTCGCGGGCCGCCCGTCCTACGGTCACGAGGAAGTTGTCTCAAAAATCGAAAAGTCGAAATTCAAAAAGCGCATTATCATGACGGGATACCTTTCGTCACGCGACCTTCCGGCCCTTTACGGCGGGGCTGAAATCTTCGCCCTTCCCTCGCTCTACGAGGGATTCGGCCTGCCAGTACTCGAGGCCTGCGCCTGCGGAACGCCCGTCGTCGCTTCAAAAAGCTCGTCCATTCCCGAAGTCCTCGGGGATGCCGGAACCCTCATCAACACCGGAAGCCCGGCCGAGATGGCCGATGCGATGGACGCGCTGCTCGGCGACGAGACGCTGCGTGCGAAACTCTCGGCGGCAGGCATTGAAAGGGCGGGCAACTTCACATGGGAGCGCACCGCGCGGGAGACGCTCGAAGTTTACAGGGAGGCGGCCGGGTAATGGCGGAATACAAACTCTGGGCGCATGAAAAGACTCACGCGAAAGTGCACGAAATCCTCTCGTCGCTGCCGCGCGGCAGGCTGCTCGATATAGGCGCCGGCGAAGGCGCAATGAGCGCCGCCGCGAAAGAAATGGGCTTTACCGTCGCGGCTTGCGACCACCAGCCCGGCATCTTCAAGGCACCCGGAATCGAATGCTCGCCATGCAATCTCGACGGCGGCCTGCCCTTCCCCGAAGCCTCCTTCGACCACGCCGTCTGCATCGAGACCGTCGAGCACCTCCGCGACCGCTACGCCTTCCTCGCCGAGTGCGCGCGAGTAATCAGGCCGGGAGGAACCCTCGTCGTCACCACGCCGAACATCCTCAACATGGCCTCGCGTTTCAAGTATCTTTTCAGCGGATTCTTCCCCCTTTTCAGCCGGCCCGTAAATGAATTTGAACCAGACCCTACACATACCCATATAAATCCTGTAACATATTATCACTTGCGCCACGCTCTGGTTGCAGGCGGCTTCGAATTGCATGAAGCTCGAACCGACAGGTTCCGGCTCTCGGCGATGCTACTGGCGTGGATGTACCCGGCGCTGCTTTTCGCCACCGCCAGAAGCATGCGAAAGGAGCACGACCCGCGCCAGCGCGAGGCGAACAGGGAAATACGAAAGGCGATGAATTCGGCCGCGCTGCTTTTCGGGCGCACGCTGATTGTCGCGGCAAAACGGCTCGAACAAAAGGACTCTGCTGGTGAAAACGGCGATTAACATTCTCAAAAGCATGCGCCCGATCGAGGCGCTCCTGAAGAACGGGTTCGTCGTGTCCGCGCTAATCTTCGGGCAGAAAGCGCAGGACACGGACGCAGTCTCGAAGATTATCGCGGCCTACGTCGTGTTCTGGCTCGTATCCTGCTGCGTCTACATTATAAACGACCTGCTTGACCGCAAATCTGACAGCAAGCACCCGGCAAAAAAGAGCCGCCCGATAGCAAGCGGCGAACTGGGCGCGGGCAACGCAATCTTCTTCGTCGTCGTCGTACTTGCCGCTTCGCTCGGATACGCCGCCGCCTTTCTGCCGACCTTCACAATAGTCGTCACCGTCTATCTCGGCCTGAACATCGCCTACTCGCTTTACCTCAAACATCTCGTTATAGTCGATGCAATGGTCGTCGCGCTCGGATTCCTGCTGCGGGTCTACGGGGGCGCAACCGCAATAGGCGTCGCGGTCCAGCCTTGGCTGCTGGTCTCCACGTTGCTCCTTGCGCTACTTTTGGCGTTCACCAAGCGCAGACACGAGCTTGCGCTTCTCGGCGAGGAGGCCGCCAAGGCGCATCGCGGGGTGCTTTCCCGATACAGTGTTCTTTTCCTCGATCAGATAATCGCGGTCGTAACCGCCGCGACGCTTATCACCTACAGCCTCTACACCATAGAGCCCGAAACCGCCGCGAAATTCGGCACTCACAAGCTGCCCTACACCATCCCCTTCGTCCTCTACGGGATTTTCCGCTACCTCTACCTCGTCTACAAAAAGGAGGGCGGCGGACACGTGGGAAGAACTCTCATTACGGACATCCCGCTCCTCGTGGACATTTTCCTCTGGGGCGTCTCGATTCTCTTCGTCATCTACATCCGGCCATAGGCGGGGAAAGCCGTTTCAAAGGGGGCCTGGTGCGAAAATTTGTCTTGACAGCAACCGGACGCCCAAATATTATTAAGTTACTTAACTGTTAGATTCGTTAATATTTTTTCCCGGAGCCGTCATGGATGTTGAACAGGTTGTAAACCAGATGCGCACAATGGGCAGGCTGATGCGCAAACTCTCGCGGCGGCTCGACAAGTCCTCCGGGAAGCGAAAGAAAAGCAGCCATCCCGACCTGACGCTTTCCCAAATGAGAACCATCTGGCTCCTCAACGAGGTCGACTCCTTCACCATGAGCGAACTCGCAAACAGGAGCGCCGTAAGCCGCCCTGCCGCCACCTCCAACGCAGACGCGCTCGAGAAACTCGGCGTCCTCGATAGATTCGCCGACCCTTCCGACCGGCGCATCGTCCGCGTGAAACTTTCCACGAGGGGCAAGAACTGGTGCCGCGACCACAGGAAAGAGCACCAGGAGAGCATGAGGAGAATGCTCTCGAAATTAAGCGCTTCCGAGCGCAAAGAGCTTGCCGAAGTCCTTGAAAAAGTCTGCGGCATTCTCGGCAGAATCGACACCGGCGCCAAAGCCTGATATTTCAAAGAACAAGATTCCGGCCCGTCATTTCCCCGGGCACTTCGAGCCCCAGAAAATGCATCAGCGTCGGCGCAACGTCCGCAAGCTTCGCATCCTCTTCAATCAGTTTCGCGCTCTTGAGCGCTTCGTTTACGAGTATGAAGTAAACCGGGCTCGTCGTATGCGCCGTATGCGGACTGCCCGTTTCCGGGTCTATCATCATCTCGCAATTCCCGTGGTCGGCCGTGACGAGGGCCGTCCCGCCCTTCTTGAGCATGGCATTCGTCACTTTGCCGACGCACTCGTCGATGACCTCGACCGCTTTTACCGCCGCCTCGAAAACGCCCGTATGCCCAACCATGTCCGGGTTGGCGAAGTTCAACACAAAGAGGTCGTAAACGTCGCTTTCTATTCTCGCAAGAACTTCTTTCGTGACTTCGTATGCGCTCATCTCCGGCTGCAGGTCGTAGGTCGCGATTCTCGGCGAAGGAATCATCTTCCTGTCCTCGCCGGCGTATGGCTCTTCGTTGCCGGAGTTGAAGAAGAAGGTCACGTGCGCGTACTTTTCCGTCTCCGCGATTCTAAGCTGCCTCATCCCGGCGCGCGAGACGAGCGAGCCGAGGTTGTTCTCCAGAATCCTCGGCGGAAAAGCGACCGCCGCGGGTATGCCATCCTCGTATTCCGTCATCATGACGAAGTGCGGCTTGACGAACTCCTCGCGCTCCCAGCCGTCGAAGTCTGGCAGCGTGAACACCTTCGTTATCTGCCTCGCCCTGTCCGCCCTGAAATTGTAGAAGACGAACGAATCTTCCGAGCGCACCGTCGCGACCGGCTTTTCACCGTCGAGAATTACCGTCGGCAGCACGAACTCATCGTTCGCGCCCTTTGTATAAGACTGCTCGACCGCTTCTTTCGCCGAGGCCGCCGTCTCGCCGCGCCCGTAGACGAGCGCGTCGTAGCCTTTTTTCACCCTGTCCCACCGATTGTCGCGGTCCATGGTGTAATACCGCCCTGCAACAGTCGCGATTCTCCCGACACCGAGTTCGGCGCACTTTTCTTCGACCTCGCGCACGTACTTGAGCGCAACCTTCGGCAGGGTGTCGCGCCCGTCGAGCAGGCAATGAATGAATACATCCTTCGCGCCCCGGCGCTTCGCCAACTCGAGAACGGCGTAGAGATGGTTCAAATCGCTGTGGACCAGCCCGTCCGAACAAAGCCCCATCAGATGCAGACGGGCGTTGTTTTTCTTCGCGCTCTCAACGGCCTCGACCAGCGCCTTATTCTCGAAGAACGAGCCATCTTCTATTGAGTCGTTAATTACCGTCTGCTCCTGCTTTACAATCCGCCCCGCACCCAGATTGAGATGTCCCACCTCCGAATTGCCCATTATGCCGTCGGGCAGCCCGACCTGTCTGCCCGAAGCGCCCATGAGAATCCAAGGATAAGTCTCGAAAAGCCTGTCATGGACCGACGTTTTCGCCGCTTTTATCGCGTTTCCTTCCTTCTCCTCGCGGTGGCCCCATCCGTCGCGAATCAGAAGCATAACCGGCGGTCTTTTATGGCGATTGCTCATTCGGCCTCCTCCCGGTTATTCGGCAAATAGAGCCTGCGCTCGAACATCCGCGACCACTCCGTCCAGTTGCCGTCGACTGGCTGCGCTTCCTTGAAGCTCTGCATCTTGGCATCGAGGTTGTCGAGATAGTGGAGCGCCATCGCCTCTGCAGTCATGGGGAGCTTTGGCGAGCCGAACTCGTACTGCCCGTGATGGCTAAGAACGAGGTGCTGGACAAGCATAAGCTTTTCGACCGGGAAGTCTTTTATGCCGGCGGCCTTTTTCGCTACTTCCTCGGCGCCGATTGTCAGGTGGCCGAGCAGCCCCCCGCGGTCGGTATAGCTGAACGCGCGCGCATGCCCGATTTCGTATATCTTGCCGAGGTCGTGAAGAATTGCGCCTGTCAGGAGCATGTCGCGGTCGATAACATCGTACCTTTCGGCTACGTCGAGCGCCATGCCCGCAACGGAGAGGGTATGTTCAAGAAGCCCGCCTATGAAGGCGTGATGAAGCGAGACGGCCGCCGGGCAGCGGCAGAACGACGCGATGAACTCGTCGTCCGAGAAGAACGAGTCGAGAAGTTTCGAGAGGTGCGAGTCCCTGACCTCCGCAATTATCGCTCTAAGCTCTTTTAACATCTCTTCCGGGTCGCGTTCGCTCGCAGGCAGGAAGTCGGCGAGGCTGACCTCGTCATCTCCGATTTTCTTGAGGTGCGAGACTGAAAGTTGGGTCTTTCCCTGGTAGTTTTCAACGTTCGCTCTAACCATTATGAAGTCGTCGGCCGCGAAGCTTTCGAAGAGTTGTTTGCTTGCATCCCAGAACTTGCCGTTCACCGAACCGGTCTTGTCGGCGAGCGTCATGTCGAGATATAGGCCGCCGTTCCTGGATGTTTTCATTACAGACTTTTTCACGAGAAAGACATCCTGCACAAGCTCGCCCTGATTCAAATCATCGATAAATCTCTTTTTCATTTATTCGTTCCTCCCATCGGTTCGATGGTAGCGCCATGCACGCGCGCGGTCAAATAAAATCGAAAACCCCTCTTCCAGTCGCGTAGCAACTTCGAATTCAGCCTCCATAGGGTGCAGCCTATCTCAAAAACGTCTTCAACCGATGGGAAATTTACAAATTGTGATGGCTCGCAACTCCCACTTACGACATCCCCTGTTTCGGGATATGCAGCGCAACTCCTTTTGCCACAACAAGTTACGTTTACCCTTAATTCTCTCATTTTGTCATAACCCTAAAATACAAAAGGGGGCGATTTGTAATTTTTTTCACCCCTGAAAGCCGTCTTTGCGCCAAATAGTTAAATTTTACTATCCCGCGCCCTTTATTCAATTTCAGCAGTATTCTACTCTATTAAACGCAGAAGTCAAGCAAAAGTTAGTAAAATTCCTGAAAAAACTTAAAATAATTCCCATCGTTACTATAACTCCAGTTCGAATCCATGATGGTGTGGTGCTACATTCAGACATTCAGCATGACTGCATTTGGATTAGCTTCATTTGTTTTCAGCCCTTTGTCATGGTATAATTCATATGCCATGGAAAAATTTTTATACCTGATGATTGTCATGATTCTGCTGGCCAGTTGTGGCGGGAACGATAGAAACGAACCTGACGCAACTCTTATTGATAAACCACTTCCAGAAAGAAAAATGGATGAATCAACAACAGTGGTTAAAGAGATAAAATTGCCGGAAGGGACGAGACCGACCGGAGAAGAACCAACCGCAGAGAAGATACGAGAATTTCTAAAAGAAACGGCACCTGATTATGACCCGCATGCCGACGCATTTGTCATTGAGGCGTGCAGCATGTTTCTTGATGAAGATCCTTCCGAAAGAAAAGCAGGCCAAGAGATGCTCATCGGTTTATTCAAGAAAGATTTCGACATAAAGCATGATGACAGTAGAGAGAGTCGAATAGAAGCTGTGAAGAGAATTGCGCAGTGGTGGAAATCGGTCAGGAAGGATAGTTACTGGGACCAAGAAAAGCAGGAAATAGTTATAAAAGAGCCTTCGCTGCCAGGCAGTGGGACAGTAAAGCAACTTCTGCAATGGGAAGCAGAAGAAGAAAAGAGGAAATACTCGGACGTGGAATTGACAAGATTCAGCGATATACCGGAAGAGTATCAGATGTTTGAAATACCTGACAAGGAGAAGCTTAAGAAAGATGTTGTAAGCCTTTTCGGCCCTCAAATCCTTTCGGAACCAGCGAGAAATCCCAAAATATCCACGAACAAACTGGTTGAAAATACAATGCTTTTTATCACCAAAACGACCTGGCCTGACAGCAACGAAAGTAAAGGCAAGCATGTAGGCAAAGAGGAAATCCCCGAGGATGAATTAAGGAAAACATGGTACTGGACAAAGTACTATATTAAAGACAAATGGGTACGACCCGGGATAAAAAAACATTTCAGGGGACTGAGGAACCTTCGCGAAGGAAGTGATTTTTTACTTACTCGGTATGAAGTCGATGGTAACAGGATAGAAATTCTCGATTCCAAGTTATTCATAATAGCTATTCAGGCAGCGACAGAGAAAGGAGGTGAACAGGATATTCAAGGTTATGTAACGAAAACATTAGAAAATTTCATCAGAGAAGAAGAAAATCTGAAAATTGATTATTACATGAAGGAGTATAAATCGTCGGGTTTCTGGATAGGTCAAGCTGTTTTTGGCCCCGAGGGCGGTCTTAAAGACAAGAGATTCTTTGACTGGTTCTCAGACGGTAGGGTGACTGCGTTTTTCTTGCATAAGCGTATAAATCCCTTAACTGGCGGTACATATTTCAAATATCTCGGAGGCCGTAATATAGACCCTGGGTCTGCCAATAAAGAGCAGGAACAACCCCACAAAAAATTCCATTAAAAAACCACAACAAATCAATTCAAACCCCATTCTGAAGTTATATCTATGGCTATATCGAGCCGGCCTGATGGAAAAAACTTGATTTGTTTCGTGACAATTCCATACACTTGAATGCAAGCACAAGAGAACAAAAGGAGGATGTCATGTCGAGAAGAGAAGTGAAGTTGAGTGAAAGCGTCGAGTGGGTCGGGGTCGTGGACTGGGGAATCCGGGACTTCCACGGCTACGTCACCCACCGGGGCACGAGCTACAACTCATACCTCGTCAAGGGCGAAAAGACCGCGCTCGTGGATACTGTCAAATCGCCGTTCGCAGGCGAGTTGCTGCGCAACATTGACGAGGCGACCGGCGGAAAGGGCGTCGATTTCCTCGTCGCCAACCACGTCGAGCCCGACCACTCCGGCTCGATGGCCGCAGTCATCGGCAAGTATCCAGGAACGCCGATTTACTGCACGGAAAAGGGCAAAAAGGGATTCATCGCATACTACCGCGAGCAGGGCGCAGCGGATTGGAACTGGAACATCGTGAAGTCCGGCGACACCCTCGACCTCGGCCATTTGACGCTCCACTTCCTCGAAGCGCCGATGCTCCACTGGCCGGACTCGATGTTCACCTACGTCGCGGAAGAAAAAGTGCTTCTGCCCAACGACGGGTTCGGGCAGCACCTCGCAAGCGAAGGCAGGTTCGACGACGAGGTCGACGAGTGCGAACTTCTGCAGGAGGCGGAAACCTACTACGCAAATATCCTCTGGCCGCTCGGGAACCTCATCGAGAGGAAGCTGGCGGAAGTGCAGAAGATGGGAATCGAGATTGACGTAATCGGGCCGAGCCACGGGATAATCTGGCGTAAAAACCCGGGAAAGATAATCGAACTTTACTCGAAGTGGGCGGCGAACGAGACGGAGTCGCGCGCAGTAATTGCGTACGATACGATGTGGGGCTCGACCGAAATCATGGCACGGGAAATCGCACGGGGCCTGAGCGCGAGAGGGGTTGAGAACAAGGTTCTGCACCTTCGGCGCTCCGAGAATTCGGACATAGTCGCGGCCATGCTGACCGCGCGGGCGCTCGTCTTCGGCGCACCAACCTTGAACAACCTGATGTACCCGACGATGGCGCGGTTCCTCGAATACCTCAAGGGGCTCAAGCCTAAGAACCGCGTTGCGGGCGCATTCGGCTCGTACGGTTGGGGCGGAGGCGCGGTCAAGGAGATGGCGAGGACTCTCGAAGAGATGAAGCTCGACGTCTGCGAGACCAGGCCCGGCGCAGTCTTCCGGCCGGACGGGGACGCACTCGCTCAGTGCGACAAGCTCGCCGAAGAGGTTGCGGGCAAAATCATCATCTAACAGACAGGCTTCTGGCGCGGACAAGGAGCGTCAGGACGCGGTTGACGGGCGTAGGGATTGAAAGTTTTTCGCCTTCGCGCACGACGGACCCGCAGATTGCGTCAATCTCGGTTCGCCTGCCATTGGCGACGTCCTGGTACATGCTCGATTTGTTTTTTCCCGTGAGCTGCGCAACTTCCATAACTTTCGCAAGCGGGTCGGGAAACGGCAGTTTAATCCCTTTTGTTTCCGCCACGGTTACCGCCTCGGCGACGGAGCGTTTCATAAGCTCGAGCGTTTCGGGCAAATCGAGGAGTTGCCCGTTTCTCACCTGAAGCAAGCCGGTGAAGGGGTTTATGCCGACGTTGACGACGAGTTTTCCCCAGAGAAGCGATTGCACATCGTCGCTTGGCTGCGCAGGAACACCTGCAGAGGAGAAAATTTCGCAGAGCTTGCGCACCCTTTCCGTGGCCGGGCCGCTTAACTCTCCGATAAACGTGTCGCCCCTGCCCGCGTGATGGATTTTTCCGGGTTCGAGAACGTTAGCCCCCTGCGAGGTAGAGCCGGCGAGAACCTTTTCGGGGCCGACCGCTTTTGCGAGAATTTCGGCGTTGCCGAGGCCATTCTGGAGGGTGAGCACTACGGTTTCGCTCCCGACGAGCGGATTGAGAGCGGCGGCGGCGCTTTCGGTGTCGTAGGCCTTGACGCAGACGAGGACAAGCTCGCTTTCGCCGATTTTCGCCGGGTCGGATGTTACCAGCGGCTTTGCCGATACGTCGCCGCTTTCACCCTTGAGATTCAGACCGCTTTCGCTCAATTTTTGTGCGCGGGAAGGGTCTTTATCGAGCATGCAGATTTCGTGGCCGTCCTTCGAGAGGAGCGTACCGAAAAGTGTTCCCATTGCGCCCGGCCCAACAACGGTTATTTTCATTTCGGATGCCTCCCGGATGCTTCATTGTGCCACGCTGTCGACGGCCCGGTGTCAGACGTCGAGGTTTCTCACGTCGAGGGCGTTTTGTTCGATGAACTCGCGTCTCGGCTCGACGTTGGGCCCCATGAGGACGCTGAAAATGTGGTCGGCTTCCGCGCTCTGCGAGCCCGTGACGCGCAGCATCTGCCTCCTGGCGGGGTCCATGGTCGTATCCCAAAGCTGTTTCGGGTTCATTTCTCCGAGGCCTTTGTATCGCTGTATGTCGAGGCCCTTGCCGCCAAGCCTGCGCACCGTTTCGAGCAGACCCTGCAGGTAGGAGACGCCTATTTTGTCTCCGTTGGAAACGAGAAAGGCGATGGGCTCGGCCAGCGGGTCTTCCGGCTCGGAGTAGTTTTCGGGCTCGAATCCGAACTTGGCGGCCTCGGCGAAAAGTTTTTGAAGCGACTCGCGTTCGCGGAATTCGAGGACGATGATATCGGCCCCTTCTTCCTTGTCTACGTCATCGTCCTCGACGACGCCCACATCCGGGCCTTTTTCCTTCTCGACCCCCTTCTTGAACTTCTCGAATTCTTTCTCCGAGTAAAGAAACTTTTGTTCTTCGCCGATGGTCACTTTGTACTTGGGGAACCCTTTTTTATCGTCGCGAAGGGCCACATAATCGGCCATCATGAGACCCTTGCGGGCCAGGCCTCTCGTCTCGTTTTCGATGCTTGCAAGCACCTCGAGGAGCTTTCTGAGCTTCGCGCCCTCCAGCTTGCCTTTTTTATTCTTGATATCGAGCACGACCCGCTCCGCGCCGAGTTCGAGCAGGTATTTTTTCATTTCCTTGTCCGTCTGGACGTAGCGTTCGCGGCTCTTGTGTTTGACGCGATAAAGGGGCGGCTGCGCGATGTGGATAGCTCCGCTGTCGACGAGGGTTTTCATCTGTCGGAAGAAGAAGGTCAGAAGCAGCGTTCTTATGTGCGAGCCGTCCACGTCGGCGTCCGTCATGAGGACAACCTTGCCGTAGCGCAGCTTGCCGAGGTCGAAGTCCTGCTGGCCTATCCCGGTGCCGAGGGCCTGGACGATAGTGCGAATTTCCTCGTGCGCAAGGACCTTGTCTATTCGCGCCTTTTCCACGTTGAGTATCTTGCCGCCGAGCGGAAGGATTGCCTGGAAACGCCTGTCGCGGCCCATTTTCGCGGTTCCGCCGGCCGAATCGCCCTCTACGAGGAATATTTCCGTGCTCTGGACGTCTTTCGATGAGCAGTCCGCGAGCTTTCCGGGCAGGTTGCTCGATATAAGGGTATCGCGACGCTGGACAAGCTCTTTTGCCTTCCTGGCGGCCTCTCGCGCGCGCATGGCGGTGACGGCCTTGCGGGCTACCGCCCTTGCGGTCGAGGGGTTTTCCTCGAGGTACGAGCCAAGTTGCTCGCCGACGAGCGATTCTACGATTCCCTGTATTTCGCGGTTACCCAGCTTGATTTTAGTCTGGCTCTCGAACTGCGGGTCCGGCACGTTGACTGCGAGAACTACGACGAGGCCTTCCCTGAAATCGTCGCCTGTGGGGGTCTTGTCGTTTTTGGCGAGCTTTTCTTTTTTCACGTACTTGTTGAGCGTTCGCGTCAGGGCCGACCTGAATCCGCTGACGTGCGTGCCGCCTTCGATGGTGTTTATGGTATTTACGAACGAAAGGAGCGTTTCCGAATAGCCGTCGTTGTACTGCAGGCCCAGTTCGATGCTAACGTCGCCCTGGTTGGCCTTGACGTGGATTACATCCCTGTGGAGAGCGGTCTTATTTTGGTTGAGATACTTGATAAAGGCCTTGATGCCATCCTTGTAGTTGAAGTTTTCTTCCTTGCCCGAGCTTTCCTGGGCGAGCGTTATTGTCAGCCCCGCGTTAAGAAAGGCCAGTTCACGCATTCTTTTCGCTATAGCCTCGAAGTTCAATTCGGCGTCGTCGAATATCTCCGAATCCGGTTTGAAAACAATCTTTGTTCCGCGCCTTTTCGTCTTGCCGCGCTTCTGCAGCTTGGATGTGGGCCTCCCGCGTTTATATTCCTGGAAGTGCGCCTGGCCGTTCTGGAAAACCTCGACTTCGAGCCATTCGCTGCAGGCGTTAACGACGGAGACGCCGACGCCGTGCAGGCCGCCGGAAACCTTGTAAACCTTGTTGTCGAACTTGCCGCCGGCGTGGAGCTTGGTCATTACTACTTCGAGCGCGGAAACTCCCGTCGGCTTGTGAGTGTCGACCGGTATGCCGCGGCCATTATCCAAGACAGATACGCTGCCGTCCGAGTTGAGAGAAATGTTAATCTGGTCGCACTCTCCCGCAAGAGCTTCGTCGACCGCGTTATCCACGACTTCATATACGAGGTGATGCAGCCCTCCGGAAGAAGCGTCCCCGATATACATAGCGGGTCTGCGGCGAACGCCCTCAAGCCCGTCGAGCACCTTGATATCTTTTGCGCTATAGGAGCTTTTTTTCTTTTTCTCCGGTTTGGCTTCTTTAGCCGCCTTCTCTTCCCCGTTGCTCTTCTTTGCCATCTCCGCAATCCTCAAATTCGCCGAGGCGTAGTTTTATTTTTCTTACCTTCCTGCTACCCATTTCCTTCTGCATAGATTCAAGCATGTCTCGCAGGTAAAATTTTTCAAGTTCCGCATAGAGGCCGCTTGCCGCCACTTCGACGGTCATCGTACCGCGGCTGTATTTTACAACCCTCGTCTTTTCGGCTATCTCCGGCCCCACGACTTTTTCCCAGGCCGCGTAGACATCCTTGTTTCTCAGCTTCACGCCGAGCCCGGATTCTTTCAGGAACCCGCCGAGCGCATCCTTGAGGGTTTTTGGCTCTCCCATCAACTGATACTCACCGGCATAATAATGTAAACGTAGTTGCTGCCCGGGTCTATCATGGCCGCGGACGAACTGTCCTTGAGCCTCAGTTTGAGGTCTCCTCCGCCGAGAGCGCGCAGAACGTCAAGGATATAATCCGGATTGAAGGCTATCTCGAGGTCGCCCCCTTCGAAATTAATATCAATCTCGACCTTCGCTTCTCCCACGTCCGGGGAACGCGAGCTTAGAAAGAGCTTTCCATCCTGGAAGTTGAATTTCACGGCATGCGATTCCCTGTCTCCGAGCAGCGAACCTTCGATAACCGCCTGTTGCAAGTCTTTCACGTTTATCGTCAGTATTTTATCGGTATTTTTCGGTATAACGGCATCGTAGTCCGGAAAATGCCCGTCAATAAGTCTCGATGTCAAAATTGCATTCTTCGTGGAGGCATATATATTGTTTTCACGAAGGAGAATTTTCAAAGGCGCATGTCCGCCTTCGCCCGCGGCAAGTGATATTTTTTCAAGGTAGTTAACGCATTTGGTGGGCACTATTACTCCATCGTGCTCTCCTTTTGCCGATACCGGCCTGACAATCCTTGCAAGCCGCTTACCGTCGGTGGATACCATTTCGGCTTTGGAATCTTTTATCGCGAGAAAAATTCCGTTCAGAGCGTATCTTGTTCTTTCCGTTGCGGCGGCAAATATTGTTTTCTTGACCATTTCCGCAAGCGTTTCACCTTCTATCTCGAAAGCTTCCGACCAGTCGAACTCTTCCATTGCCGGAAAATCATCAGGCTTATCACCGAGTACTTTGAAATTACCGCGGGATGTTTTTATCTTGAGCGCCTGGTCTTCGGTATAAAGACTTATTTTCTCGTCGAGAACTTTGGAAAGAATTTCCAATACCTTCGAAGCGGGCACGACAACCTTTCCCTCTTCTTCCACTTCGACCTTTTCGACCGAATAAGCTATTCCCACTTCCATATCAGTCCCTTGCAGGACAAGATGGTTGTCTTTCGTTTCCATTAGAAAGTTCTGGAGAATGGGTCTGCTGGTTTTGGAAGGAACTACTCCTTGAACAAGAGAAGCTGCCTCCTGAAGATTTTTTCTATCGGCTGTTACTCGCATTTGTTCCTCCCGCTGAAAGATTCTTTACTTTATATTACACCTTAATTATTAATAATTCATCATCTTCATCATCTACGTGTAAAATTTCTTGATATCCGGCCTAAGAACCGTGCTTATCTTTTGTCTCCGTAAGGAGATGCGGAAAAAACGAGCATTTTTTGGTTTTATCGTAAGTTGTGCATAACTGTTGGCAACTCTTTCCACAACTTACCTTAATCCACATCCTAACTCCTGTTGTCGCATCAAGTTACGTTTTTTCAACATCTTAGTTTAAACGGTCGCCCCTGATTTGCACGGGATGTATTGCCGTTATCAACAGCATATTTCAACCCGACAGAATTTTGTTTCTAAGCCTTCTGACAACTTCCGCGAAGTCGGGGTCTTTTTTTACCATTTTTTCAATCTTATCGACGGCATATATAACGGTCGTATGGTCTCTTCCGCCGAAGTGGCCGCCTATCTCCACAAGCGAGAGCGAAGTCAACTCTTTTGCGATATACATGCAAATCTGCCGAGGCAGGGCTACGGTCTTATGGCGGCGTTTTCCAATAAGGTCGGCTACTTTAACGCCGAAGTGGGTGGCAACGGCGGCCTGAATGTCCGACATGCCTCTTCTTGGTGCGGGAGTTTCCGTGTCGCTCAAAACCTTTCGAGCCAGGTCGACGCTGATGGGACTGTCGGTAAGCGCGGCCACGCCCGCCGTTCTGACGACGGCGCCCTCGAGTTCGCGTACGCTCGAGGTTACCCTATTTGCTATATATTCGGCGACGTCGCCGGATATTTCCTTTTTCAGGAACCTAGCTTTCATCTGGACAATGGCAATCCGGGTTTCCATTTCCGGCGGCTCGAGCTTTGCGACGAGTCCCCACTTGAATCTCGTCACGAGGCGCTCCTTGAGAGACGGGATTTCCTTGGGGGGACTGTCACTTGAAAGTATTATCTGTTTCTGGGCGTGATAGAGAGTATTGAATGTGTTGAAAAACTCCTCTTGCGTCCGCTCTTTGTTGGCGAGAAAGTGTATGTCGTCTATTACCAGCACGTCTACGTGGCGATAGTGATAGCGGAAAGTTTCGAGCTCTCCCCGCTCTATAGCTGCTATGAATTCATTTACGAAAGTCTCGCACGACAGATAAAGGATATTTATCGACGGGTGGTTGTTTCGCATTTGCTGGCAGCACGCCTGGAGTAGATGGGTTTTGCCGAGCCCGGTGGACGAATGAATGAATAGCGGGTTGTATGATTTTCCCGGGGCCTCCGCCACGGCCGAGGCTGCCGCGTGGGCGAGGGCGTTGCACGGCCCCACGACGAACGTTTTAAAAACATAGAGCCTGTTAAGCGGTACGCCGCGGTCGGCCAGGCTCGCCGGACGGTCCGGATGCTCCCGGTCGGCAAATCCGTGTATTGGAGACTCGACAGCCTGCGGTTCGTTCGCGGTCGTTATCTCTACGACCAGCCTCCTGCCCGAAGCCTCGTAAAAGCACTCCTCTATCAAGGCGAGGTAGTGGTCTACTATCCAGGAGGAGGAAAAACGGTTGGGTGCTTGCAGGACTATGTCGCCGCCTTCTTTTTCTTCCGAGCAGGAGAGGTTTCTAAACCATGTTTCAAACTGGCGGTCTGTAATCTTCGACTTTATTCTCGAAAGGGCCGCGCCCCATAATTCCTTGACGGTTAAAGACATATACGTAACTTTCCTCAGGGGAAAATGCAAGATGCGCGAACAATACATCCTACAAACGGCAGGGACAAAGTCAATGAAAATCACGTAAAATTAAGGGCGGGCGAAAATGCTTGACTTGCCCGGCGTGCCGGGAGATAATCAGCTTTGCACGCTCTAACGCTTTTCCTGCTACGGAGATATGTCATGGTTGAAGTTGAGTTGTCGCGTATTGTCATTGACGAGACGTCGGACGAACAGATAATTGTGCTGAAGGAAAAAAACGGAACGCGCGCCCTGACGATAGTAATAGGAATATTCGAGGCTCTCGCCATAAATAGGATAGTCAACGAGAGAACCCTCGCCAGGCCTCTTACGCACGAGCTGTTAATTTCCATGTTGAACACTCTCGGCGCGAAAATCGTCCGCTGCCTCGTGTCCGACTTGAAGGATAACACGTACTTTGCCATCCTTACTCTCGAACGCGGAGAAGAAACGTTCGAGGTGGATGCAAGACCCTCGGACGCGATAACGCTTTCGCTCCACGCGAAGGCAGATATTTTCGTCGATGAAAATGTCATGAATCTGGCGGCCAAGGATGAAGGAAAGGTTGTCTGAAACCGTCATAATATTATAGACTCGGGCGGCAGGACGTATGGAGGGTTGGCAGAGTGGACTATCGCGACGGTTTTGAAAACCGTTGTCCCGAAAGGGACCACAGGTTCGAATCCTGTACCCTCCGTTTTAAGGGGACCGCGATTGTTACGTTGCAAAGGGGTTAAAGGGGACTTGGAGTGTCAGTCAGCGACATAAAGCTTGCGGACCAGGTCAGGCGGATTATCGGCCGGCATTATATAAAGCCGAGAGGCCTTCGCATCCTCGTTGGTCGCGGGAGCGTCCGTATACTCGGCGAACTCGAGAGGACAGGAGCCAAGGCCTATCAGGCGATAGATGAAGACACCATTCACCGGCTCAAGAGCGAGATTAAGCATCTTAAAGGGGTTAAAACCGTCGCTATAGAGTACTCGGGCGAGACAAATACCGATAGCCATAAGGCCGAAGAGGCGGCGACAGAGCATAAAGCGGCCGAAAAGGCGCCCGAGGCGGAAAAAAAACCACGTGCCACAAAAGAGGATAGAAAAAAAGCCTTCGCCGAAGCCTTGAGAAAGGCGATGGAGGCGAAAAAAAATAAAATCCTGGGAGCGAACGCCGAAAAAGAGGATTCCGGAAAAGAAGAGCAAAAGCCGCCTGCGGAAGAAGAAAAAGCCGAGCCCGAGCCAGGCGAACCGGAAAATGTCGAAGATACCGGAGAGAAGCCCGAATACACAATCCCGCTCGAAGAAGAGGAGATGCCCGAAGTCGCCGCGGCCGCAGAACCGGAGACGGACGAGTCCGCCACCGAAGAGGCTGCACCCGCGTCCGTGGCCGAAGTGAAAGTAATAAGGTATAGAAAATACCAGGGAACGACCGAGAGCTCGTGGGCGTGGACTGCAGAAACGGCCTATAACGTGCTGGGCGAGTATGACTGGGAGCGTTTCAAGGAGGCCCACTGCTTTTTCAGGTTGGACCTTCCCGGCCACGAGGACGAGATTCCGCCTGCGACGGTCGAGGCCTACGCCCTGCCCCACCACGTTCTCAAAGGCGGTTCGCTCAAGACCCACTGGCCCGGCATCGTCTTTGCGATGGCCGCGCTCCTCGGAGAAGAAAGCGGCATAAACATCCCCCGCATCCAGAAGAGGGACGTCTACGACCATCTCTCGCGCCACTACAAGGACGAGTTTAACAAGTTCCCGCCCGAGCTTATCGAGATGGCCCCAGAGGGCAAAAATTTCAGCGAATGCGAACCGGACGAACTGGTGGAGGAACCCTGGGGTTACGCCGACTTCAAGGACTACCACGAGAAACAGGGAATCAACATGTGGTGGCTCACCCTCGAGGCCTGGAAGTCCGCCCTTTCCGCGGATATTTACTTCGGCTTCGACGAGCCGCACGCCGAAGAGCCCCAGCAGAGAAGGTCGAGCAGGATACTTCGCCGGATAAGCAAGGCTTTCAGGGGTGGCAGGGGCCGAGGGGAAATCAGGCTCTCGCCCCCGATAGAAAAATTGCTCGAAACCGTCGATGAGACCGAAATCAGGCTCGGCCAGACTGCTGCCGACCAGAGGGCCGCCGAAAAACTCACCGCGCTGGCCGGCGCGCTGCGAACGTTCACCGAGCGCTACGCGCACGCATCGAAGCACAACATCGGCGATTCTCACATCGACCTTCTCGGCGGACTCGACAGGGCGCTTGGCAAGGTGTTCGAGCACATCGCCTCGCTAAGGTATTCCCGCGAAGATTTGGAGGCGCTTATCGGCGTGGTCGACCGCCTTACGCTCCTCTCCAAAAGCAAGGGCCGGGGCGGATAGCGGCGGCCCGGACGCCCGCCCGCGCGAAAAAACGCATAAAACATTTCATGTTTTCCTTGACAACTGCCGAAGATGCGGGTAAAGAGCGAGAAAGCCGTTATTTAATTCAGGCAGTTTTTTCTTTTTAGGGGACAAATATGGACTTTTCTTTTTCAGAAGAACATCAGATGATTCGCCAGATGGTGCGCGACTTCGCCCAGAACGAGGTCGAGCCCGTCGCCTCCGAACTCGATAAAAACGGCCAGTTCCCCCACAAGCTCGTCAAGCGCATGGGCGAACTCGGACTCATGGGCATAAGAGTGCCCGAGGAATGGGGCGGCGCCGGCATGGACACGACCTCGTACCTCATCGCTATCGAGGAGGTCTCCCGCGCCTGCGCTTCCACCGCCGTCATCATGGCCGTAAACAACTCCCTCGTCTGCATGCCCATTTACCTCAATAGCAACGACGAGCAGAAAGAAAAGTTCCTCAAGCCGCTCGCCTCGGGCCAGAAGCTCGGGTGCTACGGGCTTACCGAGTCCTCGGCCGGCTCAGACGCCGGCTCCGTCACCGCCCAGGCCGTCCTCAAGGGCGACCGCTACGTCGTGAACGGCTCGAAACACTTTATCACCAACGGCGCAGAGGCCGACTTCGCCGTGATTATCGTCAGCACCGACCGAAGGCGCGGAAACCGCGGCCTGAGCGCGCTGATTGTCGACACGAAAACACCCGGTTTCAAGGTCGGCAAACGCGAGGAAAAACTCGGCCTGCACGCGACGAGCACCTGCGAACTTATCTTCGAGGACATGGAGGTCCCGGTCGAAAATCTCCTCGGCAAGGAGGGGCGCGGATTCTTCATCGCCATGAAAACGCTCGACGCCGGGCGAATCTCGATAGGCGGCCAGGCGCTCGGCATCGCCGGCGCCGCGTTTGACCGCGCGCTCGTCTACTCCAAGGAGCGCGTCCAGTTCGGAAAGCCCATCGCCGCCAACCAGGGCCTCCAGTGGATGCTCGCCGACATGGCCACCGAAATGGAGGCCGCGAGGCTCCTCATGTACTACGCCGCATGGCGCAAGGACAACGACCTGCCATTCGCCAAGGAGGCGTCGATGGCAAAGCTCAAGTCGTCCGAGGTTTCCAACTACGTCTGCAACAAGGCGCTTCAAATCCACGGCGGCTACGGCTATACTAAAGACTACGTCGTCGAGAGAAACCTCCGTGACGCCAGAATTACAGAGATTTACGAGGGCACGTCCGAGATTCAGCGCGGCATTATCGCAAAAGCGCTCCTCTCCGGCAAAAACCTCTGATTCGTCCGCAACGCCGGACGCTATATGCAGTATAGGGCGAGAAGCATCTTTGAGTGCGCGCATCTGATGGCTCACCTTGACAGGTCTCTTTTTTTACGCGCAACGCCTGGAGGGCAACAATGGATTTCTCGCCGACCGAAGAGCAGAAAATGATAAGGGAAATGGTGCGCGAGTTCTCGCTCGGAGAACTCTCGCCCACCGCAGAAGCCACCGACCGCGACAGGACGTTCCCGAAAAAGCACGTCGAAAAAATGGCCGAACTCGGACTCATGGGCGTCTGCGTGCCCGAGGAATACGGCGGCGCGGGCATGGACACGGTCTGCTACGCGATTGCGGTCGAAGAGCTCGCCGCCGGATGCGCCTCCACCTCGCTTGTAATGGCGGTCAACAACTCCCTCGCCTGCGGCCCCATCAACGACTGGGGCACCGACGAACAGAAAAAGAAATGGCTCAAGCCGCTGGCCTCCGGCAAGAAACTCGGATGCTTTGCCCTGACCGAGGCCAACGCCGGCTCCGACGCTGCCAACCTCTCGACAACCGCCGAGCTGAAAGGCGATCACTACGTCATAAACGGAAGCAAGCTCTTCATCTCCAACGCCGCCGAGGCCGACATCACGATAGCTTTCGCCATAACCGACAAGACGGTGGACAAGCACAAGGGCATAACCGCCTTCGTCGTTGACATGAAAGCAAAAGGCGTCACCGTCGGCAAGCACGAGCGAAAACTCGGCATGCACGGCTGCTCCACCTGCGAAATCAGCTTCGACAACGTCGAGGTTCCGAAGGAAAACATGCTCGGCAAGCTCGGCCAGGGTTTCAAGGTCGCCATGAAAACGCTCGACGGCGGACGAATCTCCATCGCTGCGCAGGCCGTCGGGCTCGCGCACTCTGCGTTCCACCGGGCGGTGAATTTCGCCAAAGAGCGCGTCCAGTTCGGAAAACCCATCGCCACAAAGCAGGCGATTCAATGGATGATTGCCGACATGGCGGTCGCAGTCCGCTCGGCAAGATGGCTGACCTATCACGCCGCGTGGCTCAAGGACCGCGGCGAGCCCTGCAACCGCGAGGCGGCCATGGCGAAGGTCCGCTCCGCCGAGGCGGCCAACTTCGTCTGCAACAAGTCCGTCCAGATTCACGGCGGCTACGGCTACACAGAGGAATACGATGTCGAGCGGATGCTCCGCGATGCGCGCATAACGGAGATTTACGAAGGCACCTCCGAAATCCAGCGCCTCGTAATCGCCACCTCCTACATTCGCGGGTAGAATTTCACCGCAACATACAACCCCCGGGCCGGCTCACCCCGGCCCGTTTTGCTTTATCTCCCCCTCCGCTTCTGGACAATACCGACAATCCGTGTTATATTCTTCATATTACGAGTGGGAAAAATGAATGAATGTTATTCTGATAATATTCAAGGAAATCTGGAAATGAATAAATGCATAAGCACATTTATTGTATTTATATCTTTCTTTCTGCTTATTGCTCAACTTCCAGGTCAGGATGAAGAAGACTCGGATGAAAGTGATAAATGGGCACCTGAAGAAATAGAAAAATACAAGCTTGAAATGGGCTTAAGCGATATTTCCACCATAGCCCTTAATCGGATTAATAACTTCCCAACATACATGGTTATTGAATCCAGCCTTCCGGAAAAAGATATTATACGCTTACAACTTGAAAATGCCGATAAGACACTTATCTCTTTTAATAAAGACTCTAATAAATATAACAGATATCGAATTATTAATCTGGAATGGGAAAAGCAGAAGACAGAATGGAATGAAAAAGGTCGGCATAAATACCTTATTAAACCACCCATAGGATCTTTTAAAGAACATGGCGGAACTGGACAGCTCTATAAAGAAAATAACTATGTTTATCTTGGTGCTATGAGAAGTATTAGTCAGGATTTAAAGATTCCTGATGGTGAAGTTATCCGTGTAATGCTGTTTTTAGATGGAAATGTGTCTGCTGATAATCCAAGAACGCTTCATGAGCTAATGAGATTTTTTTTGCCTTTAAAGCCGATTAGCAAGAAATACAAAGGATTAACAGTTATCGAGAACGAAGATACTAATTCAAGAGATCCCGGTTATTCTATTGGATGGATATCAGATAAGATAGCAGTCTATATAGTGGCCGATTACAAGCCTTGGGTAGTGATTGAAGCTTATCTGGAGCGATATCCAAGCCGTCTGCCTGAAGACCTTGCATTTGATCGAGTAGGCTGGGCTAAGATGGAGATTACGCTAAGATTAAAAGAACTTGAAAAAAGAATTGAGAATCCCGATGGCCAATTGATGAGAAGACCACCACAGCAGTTTATCACAGCGCTTGGAAGTCTGAATGCGTTTATTAAAACGCCAATTACACCAAATAAATATATAGACGAGAAATCAGGAATATATCTCAATTATGTTATAGGCAAGGGTAATCCAGAGGATTTCAGCAACTGCAGGTGGGATTGGGAAGGATATAAAAAAGCAGTGGTCGAATTGAACAGAAAAAGCTTTGCAACTATTGAGAAATGGGCCAAGGCACCTGGAACTGAAATTATCTGGGAAGTAAAAGAACGCAAATTTGAAATACGTAAAGAGCTTCCGGGAAAAAAGAACAAAGATTCAATGACGTCGGAATCCAAGCTTCTCACAATCGTTATTATCATTGGAGTATTAGTTGTTTTTCTTAGTGTTATTCTTATTCTTGCCATGCGCCGTTTGAGAGCGTCTAGAACCTGAACGGATGCCGGACTAATAATCTGCCTCTCTAATCCCTTACCGCGCAACGACTTGCAACTTTTTTGCTGGTTTCTCCCTAAAAACACTCTTTGCGAACCTTATTTTGCCAGTAAACGCATGGGTTTTATCGCCAGATCGCAGTTCAGCCATTGCGCTACAACGTTTCCCGTACCCCCACAAAAACTAATCCACCCGGGCTCTAAATCGGAAGGGTTTGTCAGCCGGAAAGCCAGAAACAGAAGGGGCTGTGTCACCGGCACACTCAGGTGACAAATTTTGTCACAAAAGTGGCATACCACAAACATGCTCCAAAATGAAATTTTTTTTGCGTCGCAAGTCCTTTGCTGAAAAGGAGTTACGGAAAATTGCGTTTTCGGCATGCGCGTTTCATCAGATTTGTGTGCGTTACGCCACCTCGTATTATAGAGGGCTTTATATAAAATTCATTATTTATTGGGAGAGTCTCTCAGGCGGGAGAACTTATGGCGAGGGCGATGTAGAAGGGAATGAGGCTGAAAACTGCCTACTGAGTGGGTTATTTTACCACAGAGTTCACAGAGAAAGGCGAAGGCATAGAGAAGAGAATGGCAATCTGGAGAAAGGGGAATAAATACTATAGCTAACTATCATTGCAAAGACGAACAAAATGAGAACGAGGAGATAAGCAATGTTGGAAAAAAACGTGGTCGGGAGCAAAGGGAAAACGCCCCAAAATCGTTTTAACTTTAGGCTGAATAAGATGTTACGACTAGCGACATTGATGGAAAATGACGCAAGTCCTTACCGGATAAGAAGTTATGGCGATTTGAGTGAAAAAAGAGCCTTCGGGAGAGAGTACCGAGCCCCTTGGATATCTGTAAAATTTTGTCGTAACTCGTTGCTATATAAGAAGTTAAGTTTACAAACGAAGACAGGTGCAGGAAATTTATCTTATTTCCAACTTTCGCAAGACGGGGAAGATATATTAATATATAAGATGACGAATCGGGATTCGAGTCTGAAGGAGAGTCGTTGTGAAGGCTGCTAAGATTGCGATTGTGATAGCAATTCTGTTGGGGTTCGGAACAGTCCTCGCGCAGGAACAGGTCGGGCCGAACTGGCCGACTGACAAATACAAAGCGTTCGCCGAGGCGGTCAAGAAAAAGAAGCTGCTTTTCCTCTACTATACCTCGACGACCTGAGGCCCCTGCCGCGGGTTTGAGGCTCAGACCCTGAAGAACGAGGAAGTGGAAAAGCTGCTGAAGAAGAACTTCGTGCTTCTCAAGCTGAACGCATTCTACGGGGAGCAGTACGATTTCGGGCGCGAAATCGGGCACGAGCACAACCCCGGAACGCTGATATTCACGCCGGACGGGGCGGTTGTCTCGCATACGATGAAAGTGCTCGATGCCGATACCATGAAGCGCATCATAGAAGATGTGCTGCTTGCGTACCTGCCGCTCTCCGACGCGAAGAAGCTGCTCAAGAAAGAACCGGAGGGCGCGCACGCGAACTACGCCATGGGGTGCGCATATTACAACGCCGGCGGCAAGAAGGATTCGGATGCGAAAAAGCACCTTGAAAAGTACCTCGAACTTGACAAAGATAACAAAGAGTATCAGGTCGCGGAGACGCACTACAGGCTCGGCGTGATGGCGCTGAGGGCGAAGAGGGCGGACAAGGACAAGGCGAAAGAGCATTTCAAAGCGGCGGTCGAGATGGACAAGACGGGCCGCTTCAGGATGAAGGAGCACTGCGACTGGGCGAAGGTGCAGGCGCTGCGGCGTTACAAAAACCTCGATGTCGTAAAAAAGGCGGCGAGGGAACATATTGACAAGTACCCGAAAAGCGTGTTTAACGGGAAGGCGTATATGCTGATTGCCGAAATATGTCTTGCACAGAAGGACATCGAGGGCGCGGTGGATGCGTGGCTTGAGCTGCAGGACAAGCGTTTCGGGTCGATAGAGTACCCGGCGATGCAGGTGCTGCTGAAGAAGTACTGGAACATGTCGAAACGAAGCAAGAAATAGGAGAAGAAATGGCGGCGAATCCAGAAGTAGAAAGCCTGCCCGAAGACCTGAAGGCGGCGATGGCGTTTCACGGGCATTTCTGCCCGGGGCTGCTTATCGGCTACCGGGCGTCGAAGGCGGCGCTCGCACGGCTCCGGACGGGCCGCAGCGAGGACGAGGACCTTGTCGCCGTTGTGGAGAACGACTCATGCTCGGTCGACGCGGTGCAGTTCGTGACGGGCGCGACGTTCGGCAAGGGCAACTTCGTCTTCCGCGACTACGGCAAGCAGGTCTTCACTTTCATAAGGCGCTCGGACGGCAAGGCGCTTCGCGTGTCGCTCAGGGCGGACGGGAAAGACTTGCAGAACCCGACGGACGAGGAGAAGCGGACTCTCGAAGAGTACGGTGCGACAAAGGAACCGTCCGATGAGCTGCGCCGGAAGGCGAGAGCCCTCTCAGCGAAGGGGCTTCTCGAAAACCCGGACGAGAAGCTTTTTGACATCGAGTGGGTCGATGTGCCGATGCCGGAAAGGGCGAGGATTCACAAGTCGATTAAGTGCGGCTCCTGCGGCGAGAATACGATGGAGACGCGGGTCGTCGAGTGCGAGGGGGAGAGTTTTTGTTACCCCTGCGCGCTGAAGCGCCCGGACTGCGCCGGGAAGGTGCCGCGATGACGGGTGATGCGTTCATGGGGCTTGTCCGCGAGAGGCGGAGCATCCGGCATTTTCTGGACAAGCCGGTGCCGCGGGAAATTATCGAGTCGTGCCTTGAAGCCGCGCGGCTTGCGCCCTCGGCGGAGAACGTCCAGCCGTGGCGGTTCCTGGTCTTGGACGAGCCGGAGCGGGTGCGGGCGTTCGGCGAGCGGGCGTTCTCGGGGATTTACCGCTTCACCCGCTGGGCGCTGAAGGCGCCGGTCATGGTCGTGATGTTTGCGAAACTGGATTTCCTGGCGAACAAGGTGGGCAAGCATTTGCAGGGAACGCAGTATTACCTGCTGGATGTGGGGATTGCGGGCACGCACCTGATGATGCGGGCCTGCGAGCAGGGGCTCGGAGGTTGCTGGATAGGGTGGTTCAACGCGAAGAAGGCGGCCGCCGCTTTGGAGTTGCCGGGGAAATATCGCGTGGTCTGCTGCATGGCGCTCGGGTATTACGACGAGCCGAAAAAGCGCCGAAAGAAGAAACGCGAACTCGACAAAACGGCCTGGTTCAACGAGATGCGAGGGGGTTAGTGGATGTCGCCGCGCTTGACCTTTTTCGTAATCTGTGAGCGAATGGTATAGCGCAGAATCTGGTCCGAGTCTTCCTTGGGCATATCGAGGAAACGCAGGTTAAGCCCGCATTTGCCCGGCATTTCGGGCAGCGCCTCGATGTAGGATGTTTTGGAGAGGGCCTTGAGCGTGTCATCCTGCGAGGGCAGCATGATGTTCAGGCCGACGAGAATGTCGTTGCTAAGGAGACCAGACAGGGTTTCGCCGTCCGGGATTTTCATAATCAGGATAACGCCCGAACCGGAGAGGTTGTTCGTATGCCCCTCGTGTACTTCATTGTCCTTGACCTCGATGGTCTTGGAAAGGAACTTGTAACGCACGGGAACATCAACCGATACTTTAACAAAACCACCGCCACCAGTCATATGGTTTCTCCGTTAAATTCACCCCGCAAACACGCACCCGCAATCATAATACCAGAAGCCGCGCATGCAGTGAAGGAAAAATTTGACTAAATCACATTATAGAAAAGGCGCCGCATGAAGCAGCGCCTTTTGTTATCATAACCGGTTCGCCTGTTAGAAGAGGCCGACCGTTTTGCCGTCCTTGTCGATATCGACCTTCATGTATGCAGGTTCGGAACCGAGGCCCGGCATTGTCCTCATCGTACCCAGCAGCGGGTAGAGGAAGCCGGCACCGGCCGAGAGCCTGATGTCCCTTACCGGGACCTTGAAGCCCTTAGGCGCACCCAGGAGCGTCGGGTCGTGCGACAGGGACAGGTGCGTCTTGGCGTTGTTTATCGAAAGGTGCGAGTAGCCCAATTCGGTGTAGAGTTTCGCCTTTTTCTTCGCCAGCGGCGACATCTCGATGTCGTCCGCGCGGTAAATCTTCTGGGCGATTGTGCGAATCTTGTCCTCAATCGACATGTCGTCGGGGTAGAGGAGGTGGAAATTGTTGGGCTGGTCGCAGGCGTCGCAGACGAGCTGCGCGGCCTCGGTGCAGCCTTCGCCGCCCTTGGCCCACGCATCTATCGGGGCCGCGCCGAAGGCGCCGTGGTCCTTGGCGTACTTGACGAGGAAGTCCACTTCCTTGTCGGTGTCGAAGTGGAACCTGTTCACGGTCACCACGACCGGCGCTCCCGAGTCGAGCATGTTCTCGAGGTGAATCCTGAGGTTCTCGGCGCCCTTTTCGAGGGCGTCCATGTTCTCGGACTCGGCCGCTTCCTTGATGGTGTTGTAGTTCTGGCCCGGCTTGAGGACGAACGCGCCGCCGTGCATCTTGAGGGCGCGAACCGAGCAGGTTATGACGATTGTGTCCATCTTGAGGCCTGAGGCGCGGCACTTGACGTTGATGAGCTTTTCGGCCCCGCAGTCGGCGCCGAACCCGCTCTCGGTGATTACGTAGTCGCCGAGCTTGAGCGCGACGAGGTCGGCCAGGACCGAGTTGTTGCCGTGCGCCACGTTGGCGAACGGGTACCCGTGGTTGATTACGGGAGTGTTCTCGAGCGTCTGGACGAGGTTGGGCTTGATGCCTTCCTTCAGGAGGACGGTCATCGCGCCTGCAACCTTGAGGTCTTCGCAGGTGACCGGCTTCTTGTCGTAGGTGAAGCCGACGACCATGCGGCCGATTCTCTCGCGCAGGTCGTGGATGCCGCTCGTCATCGCGACAATCGCGGCGACCTCGGTCGCGACGGTGATGTCGTATCCGGTCTGGCGCGGGTAGCCGTTGGTCTTCCCGCCGAGCCCGACTACGATGTCGCGGAGCGCGCGGTCGTTGAGGTCGACGCAGCGCTTGAGGTTGATGTTGCAGGGGTCGAGGTTGAGCTTGTTGCCGTGGAGAATCGAGGCGTCGAGCGCGGCGTTCGCGAGGTTATTGGCCGTTTCCGCCGCGTGGATGTCGCCGGTGAAGTGGAGGTTGATTTCCTCCATGGGTACTACCTGCGAGTATCCGCCGCCTGCCGCGCCGCCCTTGATTCCGAAGGTCGGGCCCTTGGAGGGTTCGCGCAGCGTGTTGACGACCTTCTTGCCGATTTTCGCCATTCCCTGTCCGAGGCCGATGTTAGTAACGGTCTTTCCCTCGCCGAGCGGGGTCGGGGTGATGGCCGTGACCGTGATGAACTTGCCGTCCGGGTTGCCTTTGAGCCTGTCGAGAACGGACAGGTTTATCTTGGCCATGTACTTGCCATGCGGCTCGAGCTCGTCGTCCGAGATGCCGAGCTTCTCCGCAATGTTGGTGATTCTTTCCATTTTCGCGGCCTGTGCTATTTCAAGGTCGCTGGGCACGTTGTGCGCCATAAACGCCTCCTTTCAGAAGTGCCTACAAGTGAATGAAACCAAATTTTCTCTACACGCCTAAAAATGAAGGATGCGCATCATATGATGCCGCCCCGCCCTTGTCAAGGCCAATGATGAAATGATGCTCAAATAACCACAAACCCGACTATTGATGTCGGGTTTGTGTCGCAATAAACTTAAAATGCCTCTTAATAAAAGGACAATTAAAGGGACACAATACTTAATTATTTTCCCTTGACATTCACTCGCGCAGTTGTATAGTAATTTTATGCCGAGAATAGCAAGAGTAGTGGCCCCGGACGTCCCGCATCACGTCACCCAGCGCGGCAACCGCCGCCAGAAAGTCTTTTTCACGGAAGAAGATTTTCAATACTACCTCGAGCTCATGTCCCGATGGTGCCGCAAATGCGGGGTCAAGGTCTGGTCTTACTGCCTTATGCCAAACCACGTGCATTTGATTGCAGTGCCGAAGACCGAAGACAGCCTCGCCCGCGGAATCGGCGAGGCGCACCGGCGATACACGCGCATGATAAACTTCCGGAAAAACTGGCGCGGCTACCTCTGGCAGGGGAGGTTCGCCTCGTTCCCCATGGATGAACAATACCTCATCGCCGCCGCGCGATACATCGAGCTCAACCCCGTTCGCGCCAGGCTTGTCGAGAATCCTGCGGATTACGCGTGGAGCAGCGCGAGAGCCCATATCGAAGGCAGGGATGATATTCTTGTAAAGGTAAAACCGCTTCTGGAAATCGTGGGTTACGACTGGAGCGAGTTTCTCTCCGAGCCGCTTGTGAAGAAGGAAGCGAAGGCGCTTCGCAGACACGAGCGCACGGGCCGTCCTCTCGGCGGCGAGAAGTTCATCACGCGTCTCGAAAAAAGACTCGGCCGAATCCTGAAACCCTCGAAACCAGGACCGCAAAAAAGGAGTTAAGTATTGTGTCCCCCGAACTTTTTCTTAACTTCTTTCACGGAGCCATATTATGAATAGGTGGAAAAATTTATACACAATCGGGATGCTCGTTGCAATAACGATGTTAACTGCCGCCTGTGAACAAAAACCGCCTAGACCCGAACTGATTCAGGTAGCTGTAAAAAATGGTAGAACGCACATAAACTTACAACTTAATGCAGGATATATATCCCCAAAAAGTATCCAGCAGTTTCACACAGATTATGTTGAGGTAGACGGGACTATTATTGAAGAAGATTGGTTTTGCTTTCCGTTTTCCCAAGATGGAGAAGTTCGAATCAAACTGCCAATGCGGGCTGAGAATCAAACAACAATACAAGCGAAAAATCACATCAAGCTGTCTGGTTTATTATTATTGAATTTTAGAAAGTACAGATTTGTATGCTCCATTTCAAAATTTCAAGCAAATTGGCGGATAAATGAAATCACTATCGAAGAAACAGCAGATGTCGACGCGCTGGCAATCTCTACTCTCAAATCAATATACAGCGCCCAGCAACAATACTCGCAGAAGTTCAATAGCCTTGCAGATCTTGCAGTTCTTTCCAATACAAGTATGGTTGACTCAAAGGTTGCAGACGCGGCATCTCGGGGCTATGGAAAAGATGGATACATCTACAACTTGGCAATAGAGGGAAAAAATTGGTATTGCACCGCTATTCCAAAGCATCAAGGCTACACAGGCTCTCGACCTTACCGCATAGACCAAGCCGGAGCCATGTACTTCCTACATCGAGATCAAACATCTCCTCAAGGAAAGGAGAGTTGGCGCGTTTTACCACCCAATGACACACAACACAGGTAACTTTGCCAGATGGCACACGATATCTTTCGCAAATTCTGACGTGAGCAAAAAGAAGGCCCTCGATCCGGTTCAGGATATACTGCTGCCGTGGCTGGGGGAGAAGTAAATTGGAAGTTCGGGGGACACAATACTTAATTGCATAATTAAGTATTGTGTCCCTTTAATTGTCTTTAATTGTTTTGCACTTCTCACTTCTTCATCATGAAGAATTCGTAGCCGAAGTGTTTTCCGTGCTCGCGGTAGTTATCGACTTCCTGGCGGAACGGAGCGAGAAGCTCCATCTTCGCCGGGTTGCCGGCGTATTTCTCCATCACCTCGACCAGCCTCTTCTCCATCGGGTCGTAGAAGTTATCGAGCCACGCCTTCGGGTCAAGCGAAAAATGGCCGAGAAGCTCGAAACCAGCCTCCTCGATATATGCGAGGTTGGTCTTCACATCGGTCATCGGCGGGTATTCCGCCCCGAAGAATTCCCGGCACTCCCGGGGAGCTTCATCTGTGAAATATACCAGCTCCGTGAACGCCATCATCCCGCCCGGTGCGAGCAGCGAACGGCAGACGGGCAGCCCTTTTTGGACGCCCATGCTGCCTCCCAATGCCCCCTCGCTCCATATCAGGTCGAAGGATTCCTGTTCGAGGTCGGGTTCGTTCATGTCCTTCAAGTACGGCCGAATCCTCTCCTCGAAGCCGCGGGCTTTCGCCCGGCGCATCAATTCATCAAGAAAAGGCTGGTGGAAATCGAGCGCGAGGATGGCGCCCCGGGTCTTTTCGGCAAGCGCCATTGTCGGGGCGCCGTTTCCGCAGCCGAGCTCGAGGATGTTAAGCGGCCGGTCGCCCGGCAGCCCGGCGGCGTAGAGCGTTTCGAGCGCCTTTATCGTCGATTCGTCATCGCCCGGCCCAAGCCGGGGCAGCGAAGGGACGAAGACCTCGAAGAGCATCTGCATGCGTTCGTTTTCGTTCATTGTAATAATCTCCTGGTAGCGAGCTTAAGTTACAGAATGAATTCTAAGCATATAAAGGTAAAAGCAAATAGCACCGTCTGCGCGCGGCAAGCCGCCCACCGGCGAAGTTGCTTGAAAGTGAAATGTTTTTCTATCGAGCAATTACCATACGAAACCTATTGTTGCAATCCGCAGGCTTTTTGTCAAGTATTTCTTCATGAAGCCCCTGTTTAGAGTGCTGAACAGGATGCATACAGGTGGTGGATTGTTGCTGAACATTCGAGGGGTGGCGGGGAATTTTCCCCGCAGGAGCAATTTTTCATAACTGCTTATGCGACAAGAGGATGCGACGATATTCCTCTCGTCTCGCATAGGCGATGCGAAGGCATGGCATTCGGTTTGCTTATAGCAATTGATTAAAGAATACGGCGGTTTTAACAAGTTATGATGTTAAGGGGGTTGGCAGATGAAGGGAGTCTTCTCGGTTCTATACGGATTGCTTGTCATCTGGACTGGGCTTCTGCGCGGAATCGAGGCGGGGGCTTTCAAACCGAACGCATTATTTTTCTGTCTTGTGATGGGCGCTGCGGCGATTGCCGCCGGGTTTCTTTTCAGGTTTGGCAAAAACCTTGCCGCTTGGATAGCCGCGCTTGCCGCTGCCGCGATAGTTTTTTCGTTCTATTTTTCCTGTTTCGTCGGCCAGCCTGAAAAAGACGCCACCCACAGGGTGGCGCTTGCGATTCTTGCTTCGATAGCGTATCCGGTCGCGCTTTTCATGTTGAATATTCGCAATAGAGAGAAAACGAACGTCAGCAAGGAAGAAGGAGCAGAAGAGTGAGAAAGTTACTATTCGTGCTGGTTTTCTGCCTGCCGTTGTTCTGCCTGCCAGTTGTTTCGTTTGCCGACGACGGGGACGAAGAAGAGGTTGTGGAGAATAAAGCGGAGGAATCTTCCGCACCGTTAATCAAGCTGGATGATTTGGTGGTAACTCCGGGGCGCGGCGATGAGGACATTTTCAATACGCCATTCGCGGTCGGTTCCTATTCGCTGCCGAAGCTCCAGCTCGAAGGGATGGCCCGGACCCTGCCCGAGGCGATGTTGGAAGAGCCGGGGGTGATGGTTCAGAAGACGGCCCACGGCCACGGCTCTCCTTACATACGGGGCTTCACGGGCTATCATACGCTGCTTCTGGTGGACGGTATCAGGGTGAACAACTCGGTATTCCGCTCCGGCCCGAACCAGTACTGGACAACGGTGGACACTTATTCGTTCGAAAGGATGGAGATTGTCAAGGGGCCTTCGTCGGTGCTTTACGGGAGCGATGCGTTAGGCGGGGTTGTGAACGGAATCACAATCGCACCCGAGCTTTCGGAGGAGAAGATATTCGGTGGGCGTGGTCTTTACAGAGGGGCGAGTGCCGAGCAGTCGAATACAGAAAGGCTCGAAACATTCGTTTCCGGAAAAAAATCCGCCGTACTCGCCGGGGGCACGTACAAGAATTTCGACGACCTCGTCTGCGGAAGGCATGTGGGGCTGCAGCCGAAAACGAACTACGGGGAATGGTTCGGCGACTTGAAGGTCGTAAGGCAGCTTACGAAGTGCAGCAAGATTGTCGCGGCGTTTTACCGGGCGAGGCAGCACAATATCTCGCGGACGCACAAGACTTACTGGATAAAATCATGGCGCGGGACGGATGTCGGTAGCGACATAAACCGGCTATACGACCAGGACAGGGACCTCGCGTACATCCAGCTTCATGTCAAGGGGGCGGAGGCGTTTTTCCAGGACGCGAAGTTCAGCCTTTCGTGGCACGAGCAGGCGGAGGAGCTTCGCAGGCAGAAGGGCGGGAGTCTGACGGTGACCCATACCGGCTTCAGGGTCGGCACTCTCGGGTTCTGGGCCGAGATGAAGAGCAAGACTCCTTTTTGTGTTCTGACCTACGGGGGCGAGTATTACGCCGATACGGTAAACAGTTACCAGAAAAAGACCGACAAGACGACCGGCGAGGTAACGAGCGTATCTCCGAGAGGCGTAATTGCAGACGAATCGAGCTACGACCTCGCGGGGATTTTCGTTCAAGGCGAGAAGAAAATGACGCCCTTGCTGACTCTTACGGCGGGGGCGAGGTACAATCACGCCGCCGTGCACGCGGGCATTGTGGACCCGGACCCGGCGGACGCGTACCCGTTCAATTCGTTCGACGAAAGCTACAGCTCGACCGTCGGCAGTTTGAGGGCGGCGTACAAGGCGCGTCCGGATGTCAACGTGATATTCGGCATTTCCCAGGGTTTCAGGGCCCCGAATATAAGCGACACGACTTCGTTCGAGGATGTCCGGACCAACTCGGTCGACGTGCCGACGCCCGGCCTCGATGCGGAAAATTCGACGAATTGCGAGCTCGGCGCGAAGATGAAGAATAAAAAAGTGAGAGGCGAGATTTTTTACTACTACTCGATGCTGAATGACTTTATCCGGCGCGTTCCCACGACCTACCAGGGCCAGCAGTACGCCGACCCGCCGACGAACTCGGTTCGATACTACGGCAAGGAAAACTTCGGCAAGGGCCATGTCGAAGGCGTTGAGGTCAAGGCGGGCTATACCATAGACAAGGAGTGGTCGCTTTTCGGCAATTTTATGTGGATGGAGGGAAAGGGCGACGACCTCGTGAGCGGAGAGAAAGTTACGACCTACCTCTCACGGATGGCGCCGACAAGAGGCCGGATAGGGTTCAGGTGGGACGCACCATCCGAAAAGTGCTGGGTCGAAGTTTATTCGGTCATGGCGGACAGGCAGGAAAAACTTTCGCCAAGCGATGAGGGCGACACGAGCCGCATACCTCCGGGCGGGACGCCGGGATACGTCACCTATAACATCCGCGGAGGAATAAAGATAAGAAAAGACATGAAAGTTTCGGCGGCGGTCGAGAATGTTACGAACGTGGATTACCGGATTCACGGCTCCGGGGTAAACGCGCCGGGAACCAATTTTGTTTTTTCATTCGAACTGAAATTTTAGACGGGATACCAGACTCCTTCCGACCACGGGCGGTCCGCAGCCTAACCCCCTTCGGGCCGCTCGTAACTTTAATAGAAGCGCGGCGCCGCCCCTCCTTTTCGGCGTGCCGGCGTAACGGCGTATTAGAAAAAAATAACAATGCTGTAGAATAAAGCCGGATTTTTACTTCCAAAGTAATCATTGGTCTGATAGATTAGCTTTCGAAATTGGAATGACGGGAAGCACTCTATGGCGTGGCCGTTCAAGAAAAAAGAGAAGCTCGGGTTCGACCCCAAGGATAAAACAATCCTCGTTGTGGACGATGAGACTGATATCAGGACGCTTGTCGAGGGACTGCTGGCGAGCCACGGCTATACGGTGGTTCAGGCGAACGACGGGGCCGAGGCGCTGATGCTTTTGAGGAAGCGCGAATTCGACCTGATGGTACTCGATATCATGATGCCCAAGGTCGATGGCTACCAGGTCATGGATGCCCTGAAAAGCTTCAAGCCCAGCATGCCGGTGGTGATGCTGACGGCGAAGGCTTCCGACAAGGACGTCTGGAAAGGCTACGTCGAAGGCTGCCACTATTATGTCACGAAACCCTTCAAGCTTGAGACGCTGATTCGCGCAGTTAATTATCTCCTGAGCAACCTTTCGGACCCGCATCGCCGCGAGCTTGAGGAAATGCTTTAGCAGGCGAGCGGAGAGCCTAAACTTTGCTTGACTTCGCGCCCGACGGCGCTAAACTATATACCTCGTCCCGTTACTTTTCGGAGTATAATGATGGCGAAAAAGAAGGCACAACATCTCTACGAGCTTCTCGGCCAGAAGACAAGAGAGGCGCAGCAGTCCGCCGATGCGCGAGCAAAGGAAGCGTCGGCCGTAGCGCCGCAGCCCGGAGGCGTACATGATGCGGGCGAGCCCCAGAGAAGGCGCGTACCCGCGCCGCCACCGCCGGTCATGATGCCTGCACCCGCAGGGCCCGGACGCGAGTCCGCGCTGGAGAACGTAATCACTATCAGGCGCGACACGGCGATAGTGGGTACGCTTCTCATTATTGTTCTGCTGGCGGTTTCGTTCGCTCTCGGAAGGGCGACCGCCCCGAGGCAGATGCCGCAAGATGAAGAAGAGCCTCCCATGGCATTGCGGACGACCGAGTACGTCCTGATACTGAAAACCTACTCCGGGGGCGTCGAGGGACTGGAGGAAGTGGCCAAGGCGAAAGAATTTATAAAAAAGAGGGGTTACGAACCCGCCGAGGAAATAATAGGAAACCAGGTCAGATTGATAGTACCCGGCTTCAAGAGCAAGAACGACGAAAAGGCGACGAAGGCTCTGGGCGAGCTTTCGAACATGATAATAAACGGCGAGAAGCCTTTTGCAAAGGCTCATTTCAAGTAGGGAACGGACGGAGAATTGAAAGCCAGGTCAGACTGCATACCGTGCATTGAAAGCTTCGTCCTGCGGACGGCCAAGCAGGTTTCCGAGGACGATTGGCTGCAGCGCAAGGTCTTGCTCGAGACGATGGATGTGCTTCGCGGCTCGTCTTACGACCGCAGCCCGCCGGAGGTCTGCTACGACGTTCTCAAGACGGCAAACAGGATGCTCGGCGTCACGGACCCTTACCGTGAGCTGAAAAAAGAGTCGAACAAGGCCTCCCTCTCCATCGCGGGCAAGGCCGAGAAGGTGATACAGGATGCGCAGGACCCGCTTTACGAGGCGCTTAAATTCGCGTGCGCCGCGAACCTGCTCGACATCGCGGTTCTCAAGATGGCGCTACCGAAGGAGATTATCGAGTTCGCGAGGGAAAAAAACTTCGAGATTGATAATTACAAGCAACTCAGGGAAGACCTCGAAGGTGCCAAGAACGTTTTTTACATCCTCGACAACGCCGGTGAGATTGCCTTCGACAAGCTCGTCGTCCAGCAGCTTCTGGACAAAGATGTCACCTGCGTGGTTCGTAGCGCGCCGGTGCTCAACGACGCCACGCTCGAGGATGCGGAAGAAGTCTCGCTTTCGAAGCTTTGCAGCATTACGGACCCCGGCGACGGGATGATAGGTCTGCCGCTCGACCTTTGTTCCGGGGAATTTAAGGATGCATTTAACGCTGCCGATGTTATAATAGCGAAAGGCATGGCCAACTTCGAGACCCTCGAGGGCTCGTCGGAGAAGACGATATATTTCTTACTCGTGGCTAAGTGCCCGGTAGTGGCCGAGATGCTGGGAGTCAACATCGGCGACATGGTTTTATTGAAGGATTAAGAAAGGAAACCTTATGACGCTTCACAAGAGCCTTGTGACAAAGAACCGCCTGGTCAGACAGCGCAACGTGCTTACCCGCGACGAGCGGGTGCGGAAGCTTCTGGAGACGGGCAAGCTCGAGGAAGAAGAGAGCGTTTTCGGGCTGCCGAAACAGAAGGTTCGCAAGGTGCGCAAGCGCGTGAAGGCCAAAAAGAAGAAGGAAGAAGAAACCGAAGCCGGCAAGGAAGAGGAAAAGGAAGCTTAATAACCGTCGGCGCGGAAAAATTTTTCTGGTTGAGGCGGCGTTTTTCGTCTATACTTTCGGAATATTAATCCCCGGTAGCTCAATGGTAGAGTAGGTGGCTGTTAACCACACGGTTGTAGGTTCGAATCCTACCCGGGGAGCCATTCATTTTTTGCGAACTTACGAGTACCCACAAGTTAACTCAAAACCACGAAGAAGAGAGCACCTGAAATTTCTCCCCAACCTACCGTCGCCAAAGGGTTTCGCACGCATTTAGTGAAGAAGCAAAATTCTCTGGTTTAGGCGAGAGCGTCCGGGGTGCGGTGGCAACTATACGGTTGTCATCGTCGTCCGAAAATACGCGCCAAAACTCTCTGACTCTCTGTTCAACAACCCCCTCAAATTTAACGGACCCATCAGCATCGCAGCCTGAAAGCAATACGAACCATAACGCCATATCGAACGTTAGCGCCTATTGTTCCGTCTCGTCGAGGGCTTTCTCTGATGGAGAAGCAGGTAGAGTCAATTTGAAAGTCGTGCCTTTGTTAATTTTAGATCCTACGGTGAATTTGCCCGCCCATTGCTTCAAATAGGCTCCTGCAAAGTACAAGCCCAAGCCGGTATCCCTGTAACCAAATTCATCTTTCCTTTATAAAACCGTCACTTGGCCATCTCAAATTGTGCACGGTTATCGTATCAGATTATTTCTCAATGGTCTGTAACAGGTATTCTCACCTCGACCCAGTGTTCTTTATGGTCATCAACAAGAAGGATGGTTTTATCGTGTTGCTCAATGCCATCCACGCTCACGCGCATCTCGCCATTCCCGGCAGGCGTTTGCAGGACCGCAATGTGGTAGACTGTTTCTCGATAGCGGTAGTGTACCTTGAACCCATCCCAATCCGCAGGTAGGCACGATGTAAAACGTAGTTTATCCACTTCAAGTCTGAGTCCCAAGAGTGATTCCACGATTAGCCGATACATCCAGGCGGCCGAGCCCGTATACCATGTCCAGCCACCGCGGCCGGTATGCGGCGTTACCGCATAAACGTCGGCTGCAACAACATAGGGCTCCACTTTGTAGATGGCAGTCTCTTCAGTCGATCTTGCATGGTTTACCGGGTTGATCATGGTAAAGAGTTCCCACGCGCGCCGGTTGTTCCCCAAGCAAGCGAAGGCCATTGCCGCCCAGATGGCGGCATGTGTGTACTGCCCGCCATTTTCTCTTACTCCCGGTGCGTATCCTTTGATGTAGCCGGGATTCAGCGCCGACTTGTCAAAAGGCGGGTCCAGCAGTTGGATCAGCCCATGCTCGCGGCGAACAAGGCGCTCATTCACCGCTTCCATGGCCATGCGTGATCGCTTATGATCTCCCGCTCCCGAAAGAACAGACCAACTCTGCGCAATCGAATCAATTTGGCATTCGGGGTTAACTGATGATCCAAGCGGCGAGCCGTCGTCAAAATAGGCGCGGCGGTACCACTCGCCGTCCCAGCCATGGCTTTCGATATTACGGCGCAGCCCCGCCGCCTCACTTACGCAGCGCTCGGCGAAAGACACGTCGCCATGCATGCGAGCAATCTCAGTAAAGTGCATGAGCACTTTATATAGAAAAAATCCCAACCACACGCTTTCGCCTTTGCCGTGTTCACCCACTATGTTCATGCCGTCGTTCCAGTCACCGGAGCCGATAAGTGGCAGGCCGTGTTCGCCGAATTTGAGGCTGTTCAGGATGGCTCGGACACAGTGTTCGTAAAGACTTGCCGCTTCTTCAGAGCGCTCGGGTATATCGTAATAAGAGTCTTCATCCGCTTTTACCGGGCGGTCTTGGATAAAATGGACGGGCTCATCCAACACGCCGGTGTCCCCGGTGGTGAGGACATAGCGGCACGTCGTGAGCGGCAGCCAGAGGTAATCGTCCGAACAGTGAGTACGCACACCTCGACCCGTTGGAGGATGCCACCAATGCTGAACATCTCCTTCCAGGAATTGACGGGCCGCGCACAGGAGCAGATGCTCCCGCACGAGATGCGGCCTGGCGTGGATGAGTGCCATCGCATCCTGCAACTGATCGCGGAAACCGAAAGCGCCCCCTGACTGGTAGGTTGCGCTTCGCCCCCAAAGGCGGCACGCCAGAGTTTGGTATAGTAACCAGCCGTTGGCCATTACGTTTACGGACTGGTCGGGTGTTTCCACGTTAACTGCGCCGAGGGTGTGCGCCCAGTGCTCCCAAACCATATCAAGGGCACCGCGTGCAGCGGTTGATCCTCGAAAGCGATTGACCAATTTTCTGGCATCGTTGGTGTTTTTCCCAACGCCCAGCCTGAAGACGATCTCACGCTCTTGGCCGGCGGCCAGATCGAAGCTCACCTGGATTGCAGCGCAGGGGTCCAGGGCGGTCCCCACTTTACCGGAAAGGCGTGTGCGTGTCATAGCGGCAGGAGCGCGCAATGTACCGTTGCGACCCAGGAATTCAGTCCGATCGCCGCTTACGGTGCGAAACATCTTGTCCACGTCGAAGAACGCAGTCCGGTCGCGGAACTCCGTGTTGTATGGGTTGCGTGCGAAGAGAGCACCGCTATTCGGGTCAATTTCGGTGCTCACGTGCATAGCCGATTTCGGCCTAAGGTCGCCAAGCACCCATTCCACATATCCGGTAGCGGAGAGCCGGCGGGATCGCTCTGTCTCGTTACGCACTTTGAGTACCATGAACTTGATTGGAGCGTCTATGGCCACATAAACCCATAGCTCGGAGCGGATACCGCGCTCGGTGTGTTCGAAAACACTATAGCCGAACCCGTGCCGGGTAACGTAAGGCGTTGTTCCGCGGCAAGGCAGTGGCGTGGGCGACCAGAAATGGCCGCGCTCTTCATCACGGATGTAAAATGCCTCTCCTTTCGAATCGCTTACGGGATCATTCCCCCAAGGAGTGAGGCGAAACTCATGGGCATTCTCACTCCAGGTGTAGGCAAGACCACTCTCTGAGATAACTGTCCCGAAGTGTGGGTTGGCCAGCACATTAACCCAAGGTGCCGGCGTCAGCTGCCCGTGTGCGGTGGTAATAACATACTCACGCCCATCCGGGGTGAATCCACCCAGCCCATTGTAGAACGTTAAATCATGGCGCGGCAAAGAGGCAACCACCTGAGGTTTGGAGCGGTGAGTTCGAGTTGGAGTAAGGAGAGGCACGGTTACTTCCACCAGACTGCGGCCGTTGATCTGGTCCGCCAACGCCCCCCGACTGTCAGAGATGATGGCGCGAGCAACCGTTTGGATCAGGATGCGATCCTCCTCCGCTATCCGGTCCCCAGGTCTCACGAAAATGCCACCGGGTTGATCGGTCACGTTGGTTTCGATGCCTGCGGCAATGAGTCCCAGTATCTGGTCGTGAAGGAGTTGCCGGTAACCAGCTTGATCTTCGTTCCAGATCACCAAGTCTACCGCCAGTCCTTTTAACCGCCAGTATGCGTGCGCTTGCACGAGTTGGCGTACCAAGTTGATATTAGCCGGATCTTCAATCTGTAGCAACACAATGGGCAAATCGCCGGAGATGGCGTATCCCCAGAGACCGGATTGCCCCCGGTGGTTCTTTATGAGGACGCTCGGGTCGGCTCGCAGCGAGGCATTGGCGTAGATTATCGAACTGGCAAGGCGCCCATAGAGTTGCGCATCGGCCTCAGAGGTGTTGAGCTGGCGCAGCAGCACTTGGCCATGAGTCCATGCCAAATCAAAGATACGATCCGCGAGACGCCGATCCTGGTATTTTTCCACCAGACTTAATGCCGCATCACGAGTTTCACCGATACCAGAGACCATGTCTATCGTTGCCGATTCCCCCGGATCCAAGGTTATCCGGCAGCGGATGGCGACAATAGGATCGAGTACGGAGCCCTCGCTACCCGAGAGCGTTTCTGAAAATAAACCTTCACTCCCGCTCATTGCTTGTGGATCGACAACTGTGTTTCCGCGGCCGATGAATTGCATACGATCGGTCTCATATGAGACTTCTCCTACCTCTGCTCCACTCACGGCCATCAGGTGCAACATCCAGGGTGCCAGCTCTCCCTGGGAGCGGGGTCGGCGAGTGCAGAGGATTGCTTGCTGGCGACGAATAATCTCGGTCTGCAAAAAGAGATTGCTGAACGCCGGATGCAGGGCGTCTGAAGCGGGCGGTGCCAGAACCACTTCCGCGTAACTGGTAACATCTATCGTTCGGCGCGTACGCGCACGATTAGTTATGCGGACGCGGCGCAATTCGATGTCATCCTCGGGCGAAACAGCGATTTCAGTATGGGTATCATAATCATGGTCGCGGCGACGAAATTCGGCCCGCCCTTCTGATAAAATCGCCTCGAAATGCTTCGACAGTTTGAGCGTTGGCTGATATGCGGTTGACCAGAACTCCCTGCTGGCCACATCCCGGATGTAACAAAAGGTGCCCCAGTTGTCGCAGGTGCTGTCTTCGCGCCAACGGGTGATAGCGAGGTCTTTCCAGCGGCTGTAACCGCTACCGGCATTGGTAATCATCACGTGGTACCTGCCGTTCGAGAGCAACTGCACTTCCGGGTTCGACGTGTCGGGATTTGTGAAAACGCGAATCTGCGTCTTCGGGGCGCTGGAAGCCATATGGTGCTCGGAGAGCTCGGTTGTATGCGCATAGAACGCCGTCGCCTTAGGGATTCGCTCCTGAAGCAACAACATGGTTGCCTGGAACAGGGGATCCGACTCAAATCGCTTCTGCATGGGGCGCTCTAAGAGCAGATGGGCCAAAGACAGGAGACTCATGCCCTGGTGATGGGCCATGAAGGACCGAACAACAGCGCTCGATTGTCCGCGCGTCAGACGCGACGGAGTGTAGTCGATCGCTTCGTAGAAGCCATACCGAGTTTCGAAGCCTTCAGCAGCAAGTCGCTCGAGGTTCAGACACGCTTCCTCGGGCGCCACCATCAGCGCCAGCGCCGAGGCGTAGGGCGCAATCACCAGGTCCTCGGCGAGTCCGCGTTTGAGCCCCAAGCCTGGTACACCAAAGGCGCGGTATTGATAGTTCAGATGCACATCGATAGCATTGTAACCACATTCCGAAATGCCCCAGGGCACGGCACGCTTTTTCCCATACTCGATTTGCCTGGCCACAGCAGCTTTATAGGTCTGGTCGAGCTGCGTGTGTTCGTACGTAGGCATCACCAGGAGCGGCATCAGGTATTCGAACATCGAACCACTCCACGAAAGGAGGATCGGGTCGCCACCGGCAGTAGTGAGCAAACGTCCCAGAGCGAACCAACTCTCTTGCGGCAGTTGTCCCTGCGCAATCGCTACGAAACTGGAAAACCTCGCTTCCGAAGCCAGAAGATCGTAGTAACCGGAGTCACGCCGGGAGTCCCCTACATTGTAGCCGATAGTCAACAGATGACGCGTCTCGTCATACAGAAAGTCATATTCCATCCGGGCGAGTGTGTCGCATTGCAGGGCAAGCTCTTTAATAGTCGCAATCCTTGTTCTGGCGCGCTGGCTGGCTGCCGTGATGAGGCGTTGAAGTTCCCCAAGCCAAGCGCTTTCCGTCGATGTGTCAGCAGATCTGAGTCGTTGTGCAATTGCCGGCTGGAGTTTTGCGTCCAGCGCTGCCAATTCGTGCAGCGTTGGAATCTCGTCAAGATCGGAAAAGTCTCCGGGGCTATTCTGAGAAGACAAAAGCTCTGTCCACGGAGCAAGAAACTCCAGATCATTGAGAGCATCTTGACATTGCCCGGCGAAGGCGCGTGCCCACCAACTCAATTGGCTCTCGGGGTCGGCATCGAGAGCTTCCACGTCGGCGACCACTACCGCAGCAGACGCTGCCAGCTTATCAAGGCACCGCCGCGAAGCCACGAGTGTGGCGGGTAGGGAACGGGTCGCGGAGTCCAGATCCTCCTGAAGTTGAGTAATCTGGGCAGGGGCGAATACTTCCGGAGCGCCGGCCACGGCATCCGCGAGAATCCCGAGAGTGTCGCTTAGGCATTCAAACAAACGCATTCCCAGTATCTCGTGATCGGCAAGTCCGAGCAGGCCCGGCCGCAATGTCAGCAGATGGCCCGCGAGGTTCCCGCTGTCCACCGACGAAATGTAGAGAGGAGTTAAGGGCTTCAAAGATTGCGTGTCATACCAGTTGTAGAAGTGACCACGGTGTCGTTCCAGACCTTCCATGGTATGGAGCGCCTTTGCCGTACGTTCGATGAGTTGTCCGGCTGAAATGATGCCAAAGTCGTACGCGGACAAATTCGCCAGCAGCGCAAGTCCCATGTTGGTAGGAGATGTTCGGTGCGCAATCACGGCAACGGGATGCTCCTGATAGTTGTCAGGCGGCAGCCAATGATCTTCCGGACCAATGAAGGCTTCGAAGAACGCCCAGGTTTTCCGGGCAAGCTTACGCAGAAAGAGGGTCTGCTTCGCTGTCAGCCTTGCTTTGCGCTGAATGAGCGGCCGACTGATCCACCAGGCGATTGTGGGGGAGGCAAACCAAAGGCCCAGTATAGGCACAGCCAAAGCCAGCACGGCCGGCTTTGACGCCGCAATCGTAATCACTGCGGCGGTTGCAATGACCGGGGCAATCCACATACTCCTGCACGAGCCGACAAAGTCGTTGCGGCTATTGCGGCTCGGGTCACCTGATGGGTTCCATTCGAGCAATTGCTTATGCGTGATTAGCATTCGCCATGCAGTGCGAATCACAGCATCCAGACTGAAGAACGCTTCGTATGGCAGGCATACGAGCGTGAATATAGACTGAACGAAGTGCCGACGGGCCGAGCGCATTGTAGCTGCGAGGTGTTGCCCCAGAGTCACATCGACTGGCTTCTGAAGGGCATTCAGAGCCGAGGCAATTAAAGAAGGGATCAGTATGATGCCTATCACCGCCAACGTCCAGAACCAGGCCGATGGTAACACTGTCCAGCCCAACAGCAGCAAGAGTGTTAACGCCGCGGCCGTCAGACTACGTCGCAGGTTATCAAAGATCTTCCAGCGGGACAGCAACGAGAGCGGATTTTTCTGCAGGCGCGCATCGGGGCCGGGAACACTCGGCATCACCCATCGCGCAATCTGCCAATCACCGCGAATCCAACGATGCCGGCGGCTCACATCCGCGCTGTAGCGAGATGGATATTCCTCGTATAACTGCACATCGCTCAACAGCCCGGCCCGGGCGTAACACCCTTCCAGAAGATCGTGGCTGAGGATCCGGTTATCAGGAAAACGGCCGCCCAACGCCCGTTCGAATGCATCAACCTCATAGATGCCCTTACCGATAAACGAGCCTTCATCGAACATATCCTGATAAACATCGGAAACGGCCCGCGTATAGGGATCGATGCCGGGCTCGCTGGCACACATGCGTGCATATCGCGACCGATTTGCGCCGGGTAGGCTCATCGCCACCCGTGGTTGCAAGATGCCGTACCCCGCAACGACACGCTGCTGGTCTTCGTCGTAGTACGCACGATTAAGTGGGTGTGCCATGGCGCCCACAAACTGCCACGCCGAATCGCGCGCCAGTTGCGTATCCGTGTCCAGGGTGATTACGTACTTCACGTCCGATAATATCGCGGCTTTACCGACGACGAGCGCGAAGCGATCACTTGATCCGCCGCGCAGAAACCTGTTCAAATCCGCAAGCTTGCCGCGCTTGCGCTCGTAACCCATCCAGATCCGGTCACGTGGATTCCATCGGCGCGGGCGATGAAACAGGAAGAAAGTATCGCCTTCTGGATTCCGGTACTTTTCGTTCAATTCTTCGATTCTCTGCTGGGCCAGCTGCAACAGCGGTTCGTCCTCCGGCAATGTTTCTTCGATGGCGTCGTTAAAATCAGTGAGCAGACCGAAGTGGAGGCAGTCATCCCGATTTGCCAGAAAGCGGACTTCCAGTGCCTCAATCAGATCCTCGATGTTTTGAGTGCTCTTGAGCATTGTCGGGATCACAACCAGGGTGCGCAATTCCCGCGGGATCCCTTTGGAAAAATCCATGCGTGGCAGCAAACGCGGTGTCGCCAGAAACATCGCCAGCTGGTTCGCCAGAGCTACCGCCAGATGACTGGCGCAGAGAAGTGATAGGAGTCCGATCAGCCCCAGTGCCCAACCCTGCAATCCACCGGTGTACGCCTTCGCCGTGAGGCATCCGGCAAAGATAGCCGTTATCAGTAGGATAGTACCGCCATACATCAGCAAAGGAAATCGGCGGCTGACTTTGCGCAGTACCTCAGCAGACGATAAGCGCATCTCTGCCATTCGTTGGAGCTGCGTCAATCCCTCATCAATCAGGTAGAAGCCGACATGCGCCGCGCGGTCGTCGCTGCCTTTACGAGTCGCTCCCTCTTGTGCCAGGTGGATTGCTTTGCGCGCCACCTCGCTCTCGGAGTGAGGACTGCTCTTCGCAACCTTCTCCACGATGTGGCGGTAGCTATCACGGGTGGCAAAATCCATCTTGCCGTAGACATCGCCAGGATCCTCTCCCAGGGTCTGCTCGACAATGCTCATCGTCTCGACGAACTTGCGCCAGTCCATCGTGCTCAAGAAACGGAGGCTGCCGATGCTGTTGCTTATCGATATCTGGTTGGCAGCCTGTTGTTGATTCTCCGCACGCACCAACTGTTCGATGGTCAGGCTGGCCTCGGACAGTCGCTGTTCGATCCAAGTGAGCGGCAGTGCCAGAGCGGGGCCCTTGCTTTGCAAGCGGCGCGTGAGCTCCGCAACAAACGAACTCACCATAGGGGGGGTCGACCGTGCCATGTCGGCAATCGTCAGAATCAGGCCTCTTGGGTTCTTCGCTGCAATTTCCGTCATCTTGTTGGCCCAATAGTCAGCGTGGTTTCGATCGATCCTGTCGGCGGCAATCCGGGCGGCAACCCGCCGAAGATTCTCGATCAGGGATAGACGCAGCATAATGGGGATAGCCCAAAGTTCACCCAATTTCAGAGTGGTCACCGACTGATAGGCGGCTACAAAACTGCTGAGGTTTTCCAGATCTACCCGGCCATCACCGTGCGAGATCGTCTCCAGAGCAATGTCATACACCCGCGGAAGCCCAGCCGATGGGCCGTTCAGCAAGCTCGGCAACTCACGGCTATAGCCCTTCGGCAAGTGTCGCTTAGCCGTTCGAATCTGTTCCTCAATCAAATAGAAGTTGTCGAGCAACCATTCCCCGGCTGGTGTAATTCGGCGATCCGCCTTGACGTCTTCCGTCAGAAGGTTGTGGACTTCAAGCAGGAGATTTTCATTCTCGGCCAGCCGCGCCAGAAGGCAGTCCCGAGGGCGTCCAGGCTTCAACTGGTGCACACCCGCGAGAATCTTACCATGCTGCTTCATCTGATTGGCACTGAACAATTCCGCTCGAAGGGGTAGTTCATCGCCGGCATACTTCTGTGTGAAATCGCTTCCGCAGAGGCGCGCCCACATACGGGAAAAGGTCCCGCGAACGGCTTTGCTGCGCACCTCCATTGTTGATATCTCCTTCTGCCAGATCGGAAGCGTGTCTCATGCATATCAAAAGCAGGTAAGTCAAAGATCAAGTCTACCACATTTTTTATAAAATCCAAAGGAGTATAATATACTTCCGCTTCACAGCTTGTCATGCCGGGTGTTTATATCTATAAAATCAGCCGCTGTTGCGAGCATCCCGATGAGAAACCAATCAAGATATATGCCCACCTCACCCCACAGGACAACGATATAAAATTCGAATGTGACACCGAGAGGGAATTTAAAAGAAATCACAAAATAGTTCTCATCTGGATTTGTCAGGTTTTTCAGAGTTCCTTCATGATAGATGCTATCAATTGCCGCTCTTCTTGAAAACCAATAGAACTCTTTGAAGCGCATCTTCAAGTCAAGTCCAAAAGGTTCTGTGATTTCGTAAGTAAACACAAGAGAGAACCTTAATCCAGCCGGACTGCGTACCGCTGGGCGAAAGTGCTGTCTCATAACTGCTCGTATCACATTAACGAAAACCATTGTCTTTCTTTGGAATCAGCGTTACACTTCCATGTGGCTGCTTAAAACCAGAACAAGGAATTATATAGCACAGAAAAACACATGATAAGAAAACCGATTCACTATGCCATATACACACGTCAATCCGCGTCAGATACAGGCAAAGTTCTCTCCTCCTGCGACGCCCAATTTACAATTTGCCGGGACTTTGTTCTCGCACAAGCAACCAACAGATGGCAATGGGTCGGCGAGCGATTCGATGACATCGGCTCATCGGGTGCGACAAAGGATCGGCCCGCTCTTCAGAGACTACTCGAGCTGGTCAATGCCCGCAAAATTGACAAGGTGGCGATTTACCGCTTGGATCGCCTCAGCCGCAGCTTAAGAGACAGCCTCGATATTCTCGATGCCTTCAAGCGTGCTTCTGTAGAATTGCTAATCTATGCTACACCTGAAATCGGCTCAGCGGCAACTAACTCGTTTCTCCTGAACATTATGGCCATGTTCGCTGAATTCGAACGCGAAATAATCCAGTCTCGACTAAATGATACCCGCGCAGCTCTGAAAAAGCGCGGGCGTCGCCTGGCGGGCAAAATCCCCTATGGCTACGACGCCGACTCACTGACAAAACAGCTTATAATCAATCCTGACGAGGCCCAGAGGGTCAAGGCGATTTTCCAAATGGCGGCTGACGATATGTTGCCGCGCCATATTGCTTCTAAAGCTAACGACCAGGGATGGCGCACCAAGCGCCATATTGCAAAGAGATCTGGTAACGTAAGCGGAGGAGGCCTCTGGACACCTCGGCAAGTACTCGATGTTTTAGCAAATCCCGTCTATCTTGGCTTGTTCGCTGATGGTGAAAATACTCGTTTTGGAATTCACGAGCCTATTATATCACAGGAGCTGTTTGATCGGGCTCGCGAGCAAGTCGAGGCACGGCGGCCAGGCGGCAAGCGTAATCGCAACAAAGACACCATGCTATGGCCTCTTCGGGGCAAGATTCCCTGCCCGAACTGCGGACGCATCATGAGTACCCATACTTCCCGGCGCGGGCCAGTTGTTTATAGACATTATCGTTGCCGGTCCCATGCAGGTGGAAGGCCCCCATGTAAGGGATCCGGACTACCTGCTTACGAGATAGAAAAATGCGTGGCTGATATGGTTGCAGAATCTGTTCCGGCGGCCGGACTCCCGGGCCTCGCTTACGAGTCCTGCCTTCTTCGCTCTTTTCAGGCCGTATGGGATATGCTCAGCTTCCAAACACAGATGCACCTGCTGCCTGAAATCGTCGCACAGGTCATATATAAGGAATCCGATTCTACGGTGGAGTTGCACTTGGACATTGATGCGCTTGAACGCATAATCAAGAACTGTGACACTGAGACGGATGCTTGAAACCGGCCTTTGTGTTAAATAGAATGCATTGAAAATGTCAGGGTCATTTTGAGCTTTTTTATATGGCCAGCAAACAGAACCAAATCACCTGATAAACATCACGCGACGTCTAAACTTCTTATTATTATAAACCGGAGAAGCGCAAGAGAAGACAACACAAGGCCAATATCTTCGTATTGCATACACCGGGGCGTTTCAGCTATCTTAAGAAAAACTCGCTTGATTCTAATGAATCTCTAACAATCCTTATGTATAATATATCGAAGTCTTGCCCCTGAAGGGTGCTGCTAATGGCTAAGGAACACATACTGGTCGTTGATGACGAAGAGAGCATACTCGAGCTGCTGGAATACAATCTTTCTCGTGAAGGGTACAAAGTAACTTGCGTGGCTACGGGCGAGGACGCTCTTGAAGCAACAAAGAGAAAAATGCCGGACCTCGTTATACTTGACCTGATGTTGCCCGGCGTGGATGGCCTGGATGTCTGCAAGACATTGAAGAACACCTCGAAGACCTCGCAGATACCGATAGTAATGCTTACGGCGAAGGGTGAAGAATCTGACATTGTCACCGGCCTGGAGCTGGGAGCTGACGACTATATCACAAAACCGTTCAGCCCGCGCGTACTATTGGCAAGGGCGAAAGCAGTTCTCCGCAGAAAAGCCAAGGAGGCCCCCAGAGAACCGGCTGCAATTTCATTAAAAGATATCGTAATTGATTCTACCCGCCACGAGGTGCTGATTAATAAAAAGCTGGTTGAGCTTACAAATACGGAGTTCAGGTTGCTCTACCTGCTTGCGTCGACGCCCGGGCGGGTTTATACCCGGTACCAGATTATTGACAATGTTCGAGGCGATGACTATGTTGCAACCGACCGTTCCGTTGATGTTCAGATAGCCGGGCTTCGAAAGAAACTCGGAGCGCACGGCAGGTACATCGAAACTGTACGCGGTGTAGGTTACAGGTTCAGGGATTAGTCAATGCGCATAAAGAGGCTTTTCTGGCAGATTTTCCCTCCCTTTTTGATGCTGATAGTAGTCTCTCTTCTTGCCGCTGCCTGGTATAGCTCGAGTTCTCTGCGCAGTTTCTATTTGCAGAATGTACTAAAGGACCTCGAAGGTAGATCGGATTTCTTAAGTTGGCAGATTCAAGACCGCATAAGCAAAGAAAACGCCGGGGAGATTGACGGGTTTTGCAAAGAGCTTGGAAAAAAGACGGCAACCAGGTTGACTGTAATTCTGCCAGATGGCGAGGTTCTCGGTGATACCGACGAAGAACCAGCCAAGATGGAAAACCATTCGGACCGACCGGAGATTAAGGAAGCCCTGACAGGAAAAGTTGGAACAAGCACAAGATACAGCTATACGTTGAAGAAGAATATGATGTATGTCGCGATAGCTGTAAAAAAGGGAAATAAGACTCTCGGAGTTATAAGGACGTCAAGACCGCTGGCGTCAATCAGCGAAACGCTGGCGCCGATATATGTGGAAATCGCATTCGGCGTGCTCGTAATCGCAGTTGCCGCAGTTGTCCTGAGTTTTGTCATATCACGGCGGATAAGCCGGCCGCTTGAAGAAATCAAACGGGGGGCGCAGCGCTTTGCGAATGGAGATTTGAGTTTGCGGCTGCCGGTTCCCCAATCGGATGAGATTGGAAGCCTGGCGCAGACAATGAATAATATGGCGAAGCAGCTTGATGAGCGGATTCGGACAATCACGCAGCGAAGCAGTGAACACCAGGCGATATTTCGAAGTATTGTCGAGGGTGTTCTGGCGGTTGATGCTGATGGGCGTGTGATAAGCATGAATCATGCTGCCGGAGAAATGCTTGGCATTAACCATGAAGAGGTCAACGGTAAAACCATAGGGGAGGCGATTAGGAACACGGACATACAGAAGTTTGTGTCATTGGCCCTTTCAAGTGATGAGCCCGTTGAAGGAGAGACTATCCTGCAGGATAGCGAAGAGAAGTACTTGCACCTGAAGGGCGCGGTTCTGCGAACTTCGGAACGAGAAGCAAGTGGCGCCGTTGTAGTTCTTAACGACCTCAGCCACCTGAGGAAATTGGAGAAAATACGCCGCGAATTTGTCTCGAACGTTTCCCATGAGTTAAGAACGCCGATAACCTCCATCAAGGGTTTTGTCGAAACGCTTCAAGACGGTGCCTTGAAAAGCCCGGAAGATGCCGAAAGGTTTTTGGGCATAATCAACAAGGAACTTGACCGGCTAAACTCGGTAATTGAAGACCTTCTCATGCTTTCGAGAATAGAGCGGGATACTGAGGGAGCCCAGATATCCCTTGAACTTACACCTGTTGCTGGAATACTGCAGGGAGCGGTGCAATCTCGTCAGGCGAAGGCGGAAGAGAAAAATATTGCGGTTGACATGAAGTGCGACAAGAACCTTTCGGTAAGAGCAAATGCTTTACTTCTTGAGAATGCCGTTATTAACCTTCTCGACAATGCAATCAACCACAGCGAAAAAGGAAGTTCCATACTTATGGAAGCGAGCAGGACGGATGAAGGTATAGCGATCCACATAATTGACCACGGGTACGGGATTGAAAAGAAACACATTTCGAGAATCTTCGAGCGCTTCTACCGGGTTGACAAAGCCAGGAGCCGCAAGCAGGGCGGAACGGGGCTGGGACTTGCAATAGTGAAACATATCGTCCAGGCGCACTGCGGGCGCCTGCAAGTCGAAAGTTCCCCCGGCGAGGGAAGCACTTTTTCCATATATCTCCCGAAACCCTGACATCGAATCTCACGGAATACCAAACCTAAATAAATGGACTTCTAATACAACGCTCATAAAACCCTAACAAACAAAGGGTATCCTCGATGTGTCTGAAACGGATTAATGCGACAAGCACTGGAGAAACAGGCTTTGGATCATGTCACACGTAGTGCGCAACAGGAATCGACGGCAAGAACAATCCTGAGATTCCTGCTTGTCCTGGTATGGTTGTACGTTTTTCTTCTGGCCATCACCCTATTGGGGGCATCTTTCAAACTTTTCGGCAAAGGTTTTGCAGATGCTCTGTTTCAATACACAAGTAATCCTTTTGCGGGACTCTTTATCGGCATTCTGGCTACGAGCATTGTTCAGAGTTCTTCCACAGTTACATCGACAACTGTAACCATGGTCGCGGCGGGAACTCTCAACGTCAGGTCGGCGTGCTTCATTGTCATGGGGGCAAACATAGGCACAAGCGTCACGAATACCATTGTAGCTATGGGTTTCTTCCGCAGGAAAAAGGAGTTCGGCAGGGCTGTTGCCGGAAGCACGGTGCATGACTTTTTCAATTTTCTTGCAACTGCAATATTTTTTCCTCTTGAATTGGCTTTCGGGCTGCTCGACAAGATAGCCACTTATGCCGCCGAGGGATTCATGTCGTTTGGACAGGTGACATTCACAAGCCCCGTCAAAACAGCAGTGAGCCCGCCCGCACACTTTATTATTGATATGCTCACAAAAACGTTCGGACTGAACGGGAAGTTAGCCGCGCTTATAGTGCTTGTTGTCGCCGGAACGCTTCTTTTTCTTGCTTTAAAATACCTAACCAAAACCATGAAGAAGCTGCTCATGGGGAAACTCGCAACCATATTCGACCGAACCCTCCGGCGCGGCGGCCTAATGGGAATAGTGGTAGGCGCATTAGCCACCGCCATCGTTCAGAGTAGCTCCGTTACCACCTCGCTTCTTGTGCCGCTGGTGGCTTCTGGCCTGATTAACGTAGCGCAGGCGTTCCCATTGACTTTGGGGGCCAACATAGGAACCACGGTAACCGCAGTGCTTGCTTCTTTTACGGGCAATGTTTCCGGCGTGGTAGTCGCATTCGAGCATGTTCTTTTCAATATCATAGGCGTTGTCACAATTTATCCGATTCCTCCGCTTCGGCGAATCCCGGTAAGACTGGCGGAAAAACTGGGAAGAGTGGCACAGCAGTCGCGCAAAGTAGCTTTAATGTATGTCGTCGGAATGTTCTACGTTATTCCGATTGCCGTGATTCTGATATCAAGGCTTCTAAGTTAGGAGGCTGCACAATGTTCAATAGGCTTTTCAGGGTCTGGACTGGAAAAGATTTACTCTCTCAGGCTTTCGATAACTTCAAGACCATGTTAGAAATAACCGAGAAGCTCTTTGACGGAGTCACGGACGTATTGCTTGGCAAGCCGGGAGCAAAAAGCGAAAAGGAGAAACTCTGTCTTGAGGACAACAGGATTAATAAGCTTGAACACGCCGTCCGCGAGAAAATAATCGAACACCTGATTTTTGAGCCTGAAGGCGACAGGCTTGCAGCCCTGCTGCTTTTCTCTGTTGTCAAAGATGCAGAAAGACTGGGGGATTTCTGCAAGGATATAATGGATATAGCAAGTCATTTTCCGGAAGAAAAATCGCTTGGGGAATACAAGGACCATTTTCTGAAGCTGGAAGCGCAACTTGAAGAAATGTTCTCGAAGGCAAAAAATTCTTTTCTCAAATCCGATGAGACCATGGCAAGGGAAGTAGTGGCGATTCGCGAGGTTATAAAAAAAGAAACCAGAGACATCCTCTCAAAACTAATGACCGAAGAAAATCTGAATGCCGAGACGGTAGCCTCCTATGCCCTTGCCATTTACTTCTTCAAGAGAGTTGCAGCCCACCTGTTTAACATTGCATCTTCCGTGCTCGTTCCTATCATGGATATCGGGCATTACAAAATGGGTTAATAAGGTTCGGTCACTCGACCTCAATAAGCAGGCGCAGAAAAGCCTGCCGCGGCATCACTTCTATTGACAAACTTGTTTTAATCGTGTATTCATTTTAAGCGGTTAGTTGCTTGCTTTATGGGTTCAGCACCTTCATATCAAAGCTCGAGGGATTTTATGGGCTTGTATGCACTTCTATATCCCAAATCTATCGCCGTGATGGGCGCATCGAGAACGCCGGGCAAGGTGGGGCACGCGATAGTCAAAAATATGATCGAAGGCGGCTATAAGGGGCGCGTTGTTCCGGTCAATCCAAATGCCGACGAGATACTCGGCCTGAAATGCTGCGCCACAATCGATGAATATCCCGAAGATTTGGACTTGGGTATTGTCGTTGTGCCACAAAGCGTGGTCGAGCAGTCTGTCATCGGCCTTATAAAAAAACATGTGAAAGTGATAGCCGTCGTGTCGGCCGGTTTCAAGGAAATCGGAGGCGAAGGCGCCAGGCTTGAACAAAGGCTGGTGGATGTTTGCCGAAAAGCGAACGTGCGCCTGCTGGGACCGAATGTGGTCGGAATAATCAACAGCAACGAAAAGCTTAACGCTTCGTTTGCCCTTTCCATGCCGAGGAAGGGGAAGGTGTCGGTGCTTTCGCAGTCGGGGGCGGTTTGCACGGTTTTTCTGGACTGGGCAAAGGAAAACGACATCGGGCTGGGGAAGCTCATTAGTCTCGGGAACAAATCTGATTTGTCAGAGATAGACTTCCTGAGGTTCCTCGCTGAGGATGAGGATACGGAGGTTGTCGCCGGTTATATAGAGGACATTAACGCCGGATACGATTTCGTCGAGGCTGCCGAAGCCGCTTCGTCCCGGAAACCCATCGTTTTTTTAAAATCCGGCGTTACGCCGTCGGGCAAAGAAGCCGCCCTTTCGCATACAGGCAGTCTTTCCGGCGCAGACTACGCTTATGAGGCAGCTTTCAAGAGAGCAGGCGTTGTTCGAGCAGAGAGCTTCGAACACCTCCTCGACAGCGTAAAGGCATTCACGATGCAGCCCCTGCCCGTCGGGAACCGCGTCGCAGTTTTTACCGATGCCGGCGGTCTGGGCATAATTGCCGCGGATGCCATCGAGTTTTCCGAAATGGTCATGGCCCGTCTGTCCGAGGAGACGGTATCGCAACTACGCGCGCACCTCAGCCCCGCGGCAAGCATAAAGAACCCGATTGACGTGCTGGACGACTGCCTGCCGGAGCAATATGCCCGCGCGATAGAGATAGTTCAAAAGGACGAGGGAGTCGATGCGGTTCTCATGCTTTTTGCGCCCCAAGCCGTTGCGACGCCGGAGGACAAGGTCGAAGCCGTGCTGAAAGTGCTTGAAAGCCGGAAAACGGTTATTGCTGCGTTCATGGGCGGCGATGCCGTCAAGAACGCGCGCTGCAGGCTGGCTGGCGCAGGTGTTCCCAACTATTCCTCCGTAGAACGGGCCGTGCGTGCGCTCAGGGCGATGGTGGAGTATTCCCTATGGCGCCAAAGGCCCCCGCGGGTCGTCGTCCGTTTTCCCGTAAACCGGCTGCGTGTCAGGCGGGTTATTGCGCGGCACGTCAAACGCAGCAAGGAGGAAATCGGCGAAATCGAGGCCAAGGATATTCTTGAAGCTTATGACTTTAATATGCCGGAGCGAAGGTTCGCAGCGACCGTCGAGGAGGCCGTGGAGATGGCTGCGCGCATAGGCTATCCTGTTGCGATGAAAATCTGTTCTCCGGACATCATCCATATGACGGAGTTCGGCGGCACCAAGCTCAATCTCAGTTCGCCTGATGTCGTGCGGGATACGTTTGATTTGATGCTGCTTCGCGTTTCCAAGATAAGGCCAAGCGCCAGGCTGGACGGCGTTTATATTGAGAAGATGGTTACGGGCGGGCGACCTATTACGCTTGGAATGCGCCGGGACCCGCAATTCGGCCCACTTCTCATGTTCGGATTGGGCGAGGGGATGTTTCTGGAGGTGGTAAAGGGCCAAATATGCAATCTCGCCCCCATTACTGCGGAAGAAGCGATGAGAATGCTCAAAGGCACGAGAGGGCATGCTCTGCCCGGGGATTCGGCGGCCAGCACGGAGCAGAAACTGGCCCAGATAGTGACAAGCCTTCAGCGTATCAGTCAGCTTGTCACGGACTTTCCCGATATAGTTGAGCTAAGTATAAACCCGCTCGTTCTCGGAGGCGCAGGAAGCAGGCCAGTGGTCGCCAACGCGAGGATGACTATAACTTCGGACAGAAACACATGAGCAAAGCGCCGGATAAAGATTACGATAGCGGATGGCAGGAGAAATACAGAGAATCAATCGCCACTCCGGATGAAGCTGTTTCACATATCCAGCCGGGCCAGAGGGTTTTTATCGGCACGGGCTGCGGGCAGCCCATGGAGCTTGTCAAGGCACTTGGAAAGCGCTCTATGAAACTGGTCGATACGGAGATTGTCCAGCTGTTGACTCTTACGAAACCGCACTGCGACACGGGGCTTGTTGCAGAACACTGCAGGCTTAACTCGTTCTATGTAGCGGGAAGTTTTCGCAAGTCAGCAACTGAGCGCTTCAGCGATTATACTCCCGTCTTCCTTTCCGAAATACCTTATATCTTGAAGTCCGGGAAGATGCCTTTGGATGCGGTCCTGATACAAGTCACCCCTCCTGACGAGAGAGGCATGTGTTCTCTCGGAATCTCGGTGGATGTGACAAAAACCGCAGTAGAGAATTCGGCTCTTGTCATTGCAGAGGTCAACCCTCAGATGCCCAGGACGCTTGGAGACACATCGGTTGACATACTTGACGTCGACATCCTGGTTCCGGTCGACAACCCGATAGCGGAATTGGGCCTGCCGGAACTGGACGACTACGCGCGCAAAATAGGAGTGCATGTCGCGGCGCTCATAGACGAAGGTTCCACGATAGAGCTTGGAATCGGCCGCATACCATACGCAATAGCCCTTGCACTGAAGAACAAGCGCAATCTCGGCGTACACGCCCAGATACTGACCGATGCTGTCGCGGACCTGGTGAGGAACGGTGTCGTTACCGGCATGCGCAAGTCAATCGACCAGGGGAAAGTGGTGGCAAGCTACTGTTTGGGCACAAAAAAGACATATGACTTCATTCACCAAAACCCCTTGTTTAGTTTTCATTCGACAGAATATGTCAACTCTTCTTCTGTTATATCTCAACAGCACAAGATGGTCAGCGTCGTGGTCGGTGTAGAAGTGGACCTTACAGGGCAGGTGTGCACCGACTCGATGGAAAGAGGTTATTTTTCCGGCGTAGGGGGGCAATCCGATTTCTGCCGCGCCGCGGCGCGCTCGCTCGGAGGCAAGTCTATAGTTGCCCTTCCATCGACTACGGGAGATTCCCGTCTGTCAAGAATCGTAACGCATCTTTCCACTGGCTCTGGAGTCGTGATTACCCGAGGTGACGTTCATTATGTTGTTACGGAATATGGAACGGCATACTTGTTTGGAAAAAGCGTTCAGGAAAGGGCTCTTGCTCTTATCTCGATAGCGCATCCCGAATATAGAGAAGGCCTGCTGAAAGATGCGATTAAAGAAGGATATGTGCGCGAAGAGCTTGGGCGAATAAGCGATAAAATTTCCGAAGGGCTTCCCGAATTGCGGACTTCCCTGCTTCTCGGAGACGGCACGCTTATTAATTTCAGGTCCATTCACCCCACGGATGAGCCGCGAATGAGAGACCTTTTTTACAAGTTGAGCCAACAGACGCTTTACTACCGTTTCATGTCAAGGCTGAATGTCGTGCCGAGAAGGCAGATTCAGGATTTCACATACATCGACCACAGAAGCGAGGTGGCAATAATAGGAACCGTTCCGGAATCCCACGGAGAGGAGATTATTGCCATAGGAAGGTATTTCCTCGACAGCAGCAGCAACCGGGCCGAACTTGCATTCGTCGTCAGGGATAAATGGCAAAACAGGGGTATCGGCACTTACCTCTGCAAGCATCTTGCGAACATTGCGCGAGGCAATGGAATCAAGGGTTTCAGCGCGGAAGTGCTCAGGCAGAACAAGGCCATGCAGACTGTTTTAAATAATAGCGGCCTGAACATAGCAAGCAAACCCAAAGATGACATTATAAGCATAAAAATTGATTTCGATTAGCCTGTCGAAGATGGTTGATGAGTATTATCTTCCGGTTTTGCCGAATGTGGCTTGACACTACTGACGGTCTATTTATAATTCCATCACTTGCATGGCGGCATAGCCAAGTGGTCTAAGGCGACGGTTTGCAAAACCGTAATTCGTCGGTTCGAATCCGACTGCCGCCTTTTATAATTTGCATATAAACGGGAAGCTACTTATTATTTGTATACCAGAGTTTTCCGGCAGCACGTTCATTGAAAACGACGTGAAGGTCGCCATTTCCATCAACAGCAATTCCTCCGCCCGTACTCCCGAATTCGCAGGAACCGTCATCGTCGGAAAGGCTGACGGGGGTGTTCCATGAAAGTGTTGCATCAAAACTTGCATACCAGATTTCAAAAATATCCGGGGTTCTGCCAGTCCTTTGTATCCAGCCGGCATGAAAAACTCCGCTATGGTAAGCTATGCTCATATTCATTCCGCTGTCAGGCAGGTCGTCGCAAATAACGGAAGAGGCGCCCCACGAGGTTCCATTATAATAACAATATGCAGGGGTATGGTAATTATTATCCCAGACGACCATTATTGTCCCGCTACCTCCCACCACAATATCCGGTGCTCTCGACAGACTGGTATTGTTTGACAGGTTGACTGCCGTAGACCATGAGGTGCCGTTGAAATTCCGATAAAACACATCATGGCTCCAGAGACTCAGCATCTCTTCCGACCAGACAACATGCAGAACATTACTGCCATCCATGTCAATCGACGGCCCCCATGAACAGAGGGTCGGACTCTCGGAGACGCTGACAGGCGTTATCCAGGTCGTGCCGTTATCGCTATAAGAACAATAAATCTCTTCAGCGCTGCTTGCACTCAAATACGTTACAAACACGATGTAAACTCTCCCGGTCGAACTAACGGCTATATCCGGCCAGTACGAGTCGTCAGTGCCTGTGGTAACTTCAACCGGATCGAGCCATGTGCCGCTCTCTAATTTCCGATACCATATCTGCCAGGCGTTGTTTGTGCCATATCCGCCCCATACAACGTGAAGGTCATTGCTGGAATCAATGGCAATATGCGGGTGGTCCACCGCTCCGTAATCACCGCCGGGATTGGAAGTCGACACAATGACTGCCGTGCTCCAGGATCCGCCTTCTGTCAGGTATGAATAGTATATGTTTTTCAAACCGGTAGAGCCGTTGTCCGTCTGCTGCCATACGCTATGTACTGTGCCCGCCGAGTCTACTGCCACCCGGGCTTTGTAAGGATTGATTGCTCCCGTCGATGTCGGCACTTCTTCCAGCTCGCTCCAGGCTGGCGTTGTGGCCTGAGATTCATCCGTGTAGGCTGTGGCAACGTCATCGCCATTAAGGGCCCGAAGGCGATAGTAATAGGTCGTGTTTTGCTCAAGCCATGTATCAGTGAATGTCAATCCGGCCCCCGTATAAACTGTTTCGAAGTCCTCTCCTCCACCCGTAACGGAGCGCTCGATCTCGTAACAGGTTCCTTCTGGATTCCCGTTTGCTGTCCAGTCTATACGTATCGAGCCATAGTCGATATCTGAAAGAGCAATTGCGCCCGGCACTGCTGCAAGCGTATAAACGGTAACGACATTGCTGCTTGCGCTGAGCTTGTCAACTATGCCGACAAGCTCGATATCGTCTATGTTCCAACCGGAGAAATGCAAGCCTGCGTTGGTAGAGCCCATGACAAATGCAATCTGGACGTTTTCTCTGTCGGCGGCCGTTGCAGTGATGGGAATCTCGATTTCCTGCCAGCTGCTGTCCGTCAAATCGACATCGCTTGGATTTGTCCAGTATTGGGTCCACGAGCTTCCGCCATCGGGGCTGACGCGAATATAGGCATGGTCATATATCCCCTTCTCTACGTTGAGCCATCTCCAGAAACTTAAAGTTGCCTGCGTATAACCGCTTAAGTCCACTTCCGGAGATATCGCTACCCTTTCGGAAAGGTTGTCCGTGTAATCTCCGCCCAGCACGTAGCCAAGGATTTTGTTATCGCCCGTATCCGTATGGTCAGAAGCCGGGTCGGGATTGCCTCCTTCGCTGCTGCCTCCCGCCTGGGCGGAATCGATTTCCCACCCTGCCCCTTCCATATAAGTTGTAAAATAGGCATCGTAGTCGGAAATTAGTTCCCATGGCCCCGTGCTTGATCCCTCAGAAGAAGCCGGGTTGCCGCTCGAATATAGGTCGTTCCCTCTCCGCCACAGGTAGCCTTCCCCGTGGTCGTCCGAGCATTTAAGGACTATCCAGTAACGCGTGCCCGAGTTGACCGAAGAAATATCGAAAGTAGCCGATACGGTCTGCCAGCCACCGCCGGGTATCTGTGTTCTCGGGATTGTGCATGAGCCAAGGGGTGTGTTTCCCGGAACATTGTCACTTCCATCGAGGACGTTTGGGCGAATCTCAACAACAAGATCGTTTTGGGCTGCAGGATATTTATAAACGAAAACATCAACTTTAATCAGGGTGCCATCCATCCCGGCCGCAAATGACTGCGCCGTGTACTGTTCGCTGTCGACAAAGTAGCCGTAAGAGGATGTTCCCGTGTTTGTCTGGTCTTGCACCTCTCCGCCCTGGCCAAGCGACCAGCCGCTGGAACTGCTGAAATTATCCGAGAATATGACCGAGCTTGTTGAGCCGATTGTATGCATGTGGCGAGTAACTGGGGTATTTGGTCCAAAAGCATTTTCTACCAGTTGAGTCGTTCCCGTCGCTATCGTATGTACTATGGAATGATCTCCGCTGTGAAGGATATAACTGTCGAAATCTCCCGCCAGTTCTCCCCATGACCATTCAATTGAAGTCGTCGATAAAACGTCGCCGGTAAGAACCGGAACCGGTAAAGCGGGGTCTTCATTTAGCACCTGAAGAGAAAATAATTTGTCATCCATCCCCTGCTCAGTGGCAGAATCAGAGACCTCGATTGTAAAATAGAATGTTCCAGCTTGCGAGGGTGTGCCATATATTTCACCTGTACCCGCTACGAGGCTAAGGCCTGGAGGAAGGCTGCTTCCCGATGCCAGGCTCCAACTGTAAGGCTCGGTTCCGTAGTCCGCCTCCAGAAATGCGGAATAGCTCGCGCCGACCTCGCAGTTTTCGAGAGATTCGGTTGTGATATCCAGCAAAGGTGCGTAATTGGGGGCGCAGGACGGGTCGCCATAGACGTTGAACCCGGTGAAGTTCCACCAGTTATGCGAGCTTGCCGAGTCCAGACCGGCAATTGCGTCATAGTAGGCCTCTCCACAAGGATTGTCTGCGACCAGCCGCTCGATATATTCGTAGCCCATTCCGGCGTTGGAAGCCGTACCGTTGAAATCCTGCTGGCCGACCCAGTAGTATGTAACGTTTGTGCCGGCGAGAGTGGCAATTGCTCCGTGCATCAGGAGCGAGTAAGCCAGGTTGTCCGTGGCTGCGGGGTCTGCGTTGGTGCACGATATCTGCATCGTAAACGCTGGCTTCGAATCATCCAAGGCTGCCGAGAGCCAGTCCGAGTACATGAAAGCGCCACTATTTCGGGGGTCTTGATGCCCCGTGAATCCCGCGTAAGCGCCTTTCTGGTTTCCGTGTCCCCACCACTGGACAAGCCCGTATCCCGACGTTGCGTTTGCCCAGTGCGATATCATGCTGTCAGAATAACTTGTATTGCCGGCAAGCATTTCCTGTTCGCAATCCGTCGACACGTCGAAATTCGAATCGACCAGAGCATCATACCCCGAATCGTAGTTGCCCTGCTGATACATTCTGTAATATGAAAAACTATTATTGCCAAGATAGCCTTCTACCATCTCCTGTCCAAGGTATGCTCCGTCGGTATCCGAGTCCGAGAAGCTCTCGGGAAGCAGAATGCTTCTTCGCCATCTTCTTTCGAGGACGCTGGCAGTCTGGTAGCTTACGATTTTATCCATTATCGATGTCAGCGTGGTTTCCCAGCCCGAGATTTCTGGATAAACGGGAATTCTTCCGACGTAAACCTCGACCATGAAGTCGACGCCGCCAGGACCATTATCATCATCATACTCTCCATAATAGCCATCGCCATCAAGGTCCCAGTTCCCGGTAAGGTCGGCGTAATAATAATCGGTCGGCACATACTTGGGCCAGTCTGAGGGGTTGTAATTTTTTCCCTGCGCATATGTCTTTTTCATTGGCACGCCGCTGCTATCAATCCTGGGGTCGCCGACAAGAAGCACATATTTAAGATTGTAGCCGACGTAATTGGCCTGAAGCCAGGTTCTTATGTTGTCGCTCCTGTCCTGTCCCGTTGCCGAGCCGTAGCCTGTTGTAGGAAGAGTTTCGGTTAAGGTTGTAACCGTCCATCCTTCGCCTTCTTTGTGGGTTATGAAATCGTCGAGGGCGCCGGAGCCGTTGATGGCATTTGTCGTAACGATAAGATAGCCCGTATCTGTTCCGGCGTTAACCGCTGGTTCGCCGCTCGATTCGGCCGGCTCGGGCGAATACCACCCCAGGGCGTCCTTGCTGTTGGTGTATAGCTCGCTTGCAATTCCGACGCGCAGGCTTTTCAAAGTGTTGCTCGAGACGTTTATTTTTTCCCCTGTCTCGAAGCTGATTCTACATTTCACTTCGGAGTTGAGCGTCAGTTTCTTGGTTATCGGCTTGTATTGGAAAGGCGTAAACCTTAGCCTTACGTATTTTAACTGGCCATGCACGCCGGTGCTGAGGAGCTCAACAGGAGTCCTTGGATATTTTCTGTTGTGCTTATACACAAGCAGGTTTCTGCCGTTTATAATTTTTTTGCCTTTACCCCAGATATGTTCCTCATGTTCCCTCGGTTTGGCTTTACCTCTTTTGTCTCGCCACTTCTTCTGCTGTTGAAGCGCGTAAGGCTTGCAAGCTCTGATGTCGAAATCTTTTTCCACTTCCCTGCTCGAGCTTTTTGTAATGCTTACATTTACAGAGGATATGTCAGCACCGGGAGGTAATAGCACGTTATAGATTTTACTGGGAAGCTGCGGGTCTCCGGGAGACTGGAGCCACGAGAAGCCTTTCAACTGAACGGAATCATTGTTGTCACCGGTACGACTGTATTCCGGCTGCCCTGCCTGCAGATTAAGCTCGATAGAACCCCGCGTTCGCGCCGCATGTTTTTTTCGGTCAGGCTTGCTGACAGAAATCTCTGGCCACAGACCGGTGATAAGCCCCACGCAAAGCGCGATGAAAATTATGAACATTTTTGTTTTTTTTTCAGACATGATACTCCTCGAAAAAACTACCTCTTTATTGAACAGGCTGCCTTCACGGCTGTCAGGCATTCTATTAGTCTGATTCTACTAACTTATTAACGTTATATCCATAAGTAAATGTCTTATATTTCTCCGTCGGGGAATTCTTGCTCCTCTTTTGTCATTCAAACCTTGCTAATTGAGCAACAAAACCTTGACATTTCCACATGCCATATGTATACTTCACCACTCTCGGGCAGATAGCTCAGTTGGTAGAGCACAGGACTGAAAATCCTGGTGTCGCCGGTTCAAGTCCGGCTCTGCCCACCATGATTTCCCTATTGCGGAATCGACAACAAACAGGATCTGCACCCTGTTTCTAATTTTCATTATTTGAGTCAAAATAGTATTATTTGCATTTACCAGCCCATGGATGTCATATTTGCTATTTAATTACAGGAAATAACAATCCTATCATTTCTGATAAATAACCGTACAACTTGACAAAACGGGAAAAATAGGGTAAATTTGAATAGTCACATTGGAGTAATGTTATTAACAGGATCAAAGCCGTGAAATCGTTTATTCTTGTAATTGAAGATGAAAAGCCCATGGCTTTGACATTAAGTACACTTCTGGGAAAAGACTACCGGGTTGAAGTGGCTTTCACGGGTCTGGAGGGCGTTAAAATAGCAGTAACAGGCGAACCAGACCTGGTCTTGCTTGATTTGAATCTGCCAGATGCGTCGGGAATAGATGTTTTGAAACAGCTTCACGCAATGGAGCCCTCGCCCGAGGTAATAATTATAACTGCCGTGCGCGAGTTGAAAACAGCCGTAGAGGCAATGAAACTTGGCGCGTTCGATTATATTGAGAAACCTTTCGAGCGCGAAGAATTGCTTCTTACCATATCCAAGGCACTGGAAAGGCAGCAGCTTGGCCGCGAGGTATATGCTCTCCGGTCGGAAGTGGCGGATGCTTACGGTCACGATACCCTCGTGGGAAATAGCGAGGGGATGCAAAAAATTCAGGAATTTATCGACAGAGTCAAGGACCAGGACTGTAACGTTTTAATACTGGGTGAATCCGGCACGGGCAAAGAGCTTGTTGCAAGAGCAATTCATTATACAGGCCAGAGAAAGTACGGGCCGTTTATTCCGCTTAATTGTGCTTGCCTCTCCCAGACGATGCTGGAAAGCGAACTGTTCGGGCATGAAAAAGGAGCGTTTACCGGGGCCGAAAAGAAGAGGCGCGGAAAAATCGAGCTTGCGAATTCGGGGACGCTCTTTCTGGATGAAATCAGTTCGATGGAACTCGGCGTGCAGGCCAAGCTACTGCGAGTGATAGAATTCAAGGAATTTGAAAGGCTTGGAGCAGAAGTTGCCTTGAAATCCGACTTCAGATTGATTTCCGCATCAAATACAAGTTTGGGAGAAGAAACGAAAGTTGATAATTTCAGGGAAGACCTGTTTTACAGGCTGAACGTGACTTCCATTGAAATCCCTCCTTTGAGAAAGCGGCGGTCGGATATCGCCTTTCTTATAGAGCATTTTTTAAACCGGTACTATAAAAAAACGGGCAAACTTATCAAGGGTATTAGCGATTCTGCAATGAACAAGCTTATCAGTTATGAATGGCCTGGCAACGTACGACAGCTCCAGAATGTACTTGAGAACGCAATTATTATGGAAGACAAGGAAATACTTAGCGAGAAATACTTAATAGGCAGCCAGCTTATCGAAAAAAATAATGAACCCAAGACGGCGAAAGAAGAGAACTCGCAATTACAGGATGCGATAGGTGTATTTGAGGCCCGGCTGGTGAAAAATGCGCTGGAAAAATGCTCCTGGAACAAACAGAAAGCGGCAGATTTCCTCGGCGTGCATATCAATACCTTGAAAAACAAAATGTCCAAATACTCCATATCCGCGCCCCGCTAAAATGAAAACAGCTCTCATACAACATCTTGTTGATAGAACTTAATTACAGTGGACAAATTGCTAACTTATTGTCGGAAATAAACAAGACGGCTAATCCCCCTTAATATTTTATATTTATATACCTCTCTTATAGTTACGTCGCATCATTCACTCAAGTCAAAGAGATTGGGCATGCCTATTGCAAATGTGCGCAAAAGTGTATGAGAGGGGTAGAAAAATGCAGGGAAGGCGAGTTGCAGTTACAGGCATTGGCCTGATAACTCCCATTGGAATTGGTCGTAAAGTTTTTTGGAAATCTGCTTTGGAGGGCAAATCGGGTATTGGAAAAATAGTAGGAATCGACACATCCGGATTTGCCTCCCGGATTGCAGGGCAGGTGGTGGATTTTGAGCCAGCCGATTATATCCCGCGCAGCAAGGCAAGGCACATGTCACGCCAGGCGCAGATGGCTCTTGCTGCCGCAAAGATGGCGTTGGAAGACTCGCGTTTTGTTGTCAGCGAAGAAAATTGTGAGAGAGTGGGAGTTTTTATGGGCTCCAGCTCGAATGCCATGGAGATAATCGAGAAACAGGCGCAGAGACTGGTAAACAGGGGTTCCCGAAGCGTAAACCCCTTGGGTGTGGGGCTCTCGCATCCCGGCGCAGCGGCAGGTAATATCAGCGTCGAACTCGGCCTGTTCGGCGAAACATTCACGGTGGCAACGGGTTGCTCTTCTTCGAGCAATGCCATGGGCCTGGCGTTGCGAAGCGTACGGAGCGGCAGTTGTGACGTCGCAATTACCGGGGGCGTTGATACGCCAATAACTCCCTTGCTTCTCAGCGGATTCGGAAACGCTCATTACCTGTCTCAGAAAAATGACGACCCGGAAAAGGCAAGCAGGCCTTTTGACCGCCTTAGAGACGGGTATGTATTAAGCGAGGGCGCTGGGATACTGGTTTTCGAGGAGTATCAATCTGCTCTGGACAGGGATGCCCCTATATATGCTGAAATCGCCGGTTATAGCAACACTTCGGACGCTTACAGCACAATGCGAGTGGAGCCGAACGGAGCTTTCGCCGTTAAAGCGCTCAGGAAAGCGCTTAAAGATGCGCAGGTTCCGGATGACAGCGTGGACTATTTTAGCGCGCATGGCAGTTCTTCGGTAGCCTCGGATTGCAGGGAGACAAAAGTTATCAAAGAAGTCTTCAATGGTCATGCATCAAAGATGCAGATAAGCTCAATCAAATCAATGATAGGCCATCCCGTCGGCGCTTCTGGTGCGATTCAGGCCGCATCCTGCGTTCTGGCGATAAAGGACAAGTCCATACCTCCCACTATCAACTACGAAGAGAAAGACCCGGAGTGCGACCTGGATTATGTTCCCAATGAAGCAAGAGAGTCCTGCGTCAGGGTGGCAGTAAGCAATTGCCTGGGAATGGGAGGCAACAATTCTTGTCTTGTTTTCAAGGAATACGATTCCAGCAAGTAATTTTGTGAGGTGAAGGATGAGAATTTTACTCGTACACCCGCCAGTTGGTGTGAATGTCGTAGGCGCTGGCATACTGTTTCTCGGAGAGCCGCTTGCGCTCGAGACGATAGCGGCGACAGTTCCGGAGCATGAAGTCAGAATACTTGATATGAGGGTTGAAAACGAATGGGAATGTCTTGGAAGGGAAATCGCCGAGTTCGACCCAGACATGGTCGGAACAACGGCGCTAACGACGGAAACTTATCAGGCACGAAGAGTTCTTGAACGGGCAAAAAGTCAGAAACCTTCATTATTTAGCGTTGTCGGAGGTCAGCATGCAACTCTGGAACCCGGGGACTTTGACAAGCCCTATATTGATTTCATTGTAATCGGTGAAGGTGTTGACACTTTCCCGGAGTTGGTTCAAGCCTGCCTTAATAAAAGAGAATTCGGGAATATCCTCGGCCTGGCATGCAGGCGGGGGAATGAGCTTGTCATTAATTCACCGCGCCCCCCCTGCACGAATCTCGATAGCGTGCCGTTCCCGGCAAGGCATCTCACGAGTCGCTATCGCGAATCGTATTTCAGGGGCACATGGCGCCCTTACGCCTGCATGGTGACATCGAGGGGCTGCCCCTTCCGGTGTAATTTTTGCTCCGTCTGGCGTTCCGAGCAGGGTAAATACAGAACGAGGTCCGCTGAGAATGTACTGCAGGAACTCAAGCTAATTAAGGAGGACAAGGTCGGCATATCCGACGATAACTTCCTTCACGATACGAAGAGGGCTGAAGAAATCTACAACCTAATAAAAAAAGAAGGCATTGAGAAAAAATACAAGCTGATAGGCAGGTCGGACACTATTATTCGAAGACCGGATCTGATGGAAAAATGGAGAGAGATTGGCCTTGAGATAATGGTTGTCGGAGTAGAATCCTTCAGAGACGAAGACCTGAAAGGCTATAACAAAAAGACGACTGTCGAGAAGAACAACGAAGCTATAAGAATACTTCAGGCTAACGAAGTGACAGTTTCGGCGCACTTTGTTATCCATCAGGATTACGAGGAAAAAGATTTCCAGGCCCTCGGCGATTACGTGGAGGACATGGACTTGAAGCAGCCCGTCTTCTGCGTTTTAACGCCCCTGCCAGGAACGGGGCTGCACGAAGAGACGAAAGACCTGCTCTTGACAAGAGACTACGAGAAATTCGATTTCATGCACAGCGTACTGCCGACAAAGATAAATTTGGATGTTTTTCACGAACACCTTTTAAACCTGTATAAAAGGTGTTATCTTATGAAGGGAAATCCTTCGCTTTCGGCTTTTTTAAGCACCGATATTATCAAGCAGGGATTCAAGAAGTTCTATGGCTCTGAGGAAGAGGAGGCATCCGTTTTGCAAAATATATAATGGTGCATGAACGGATTGGTCAAATTCATTCTTTGTTGGACAACTGGGGATGGGATAGATGAGGATACTTACGCACTTGTTGGCATTTGTGATGCTCGCCGGGACTTTGGGTTGTGCGTTTAACAAGGCTACGGTTGATAAGGCTGCTACCCGCACCGGGCATTTCAAAAAAGGCATGATGGAGTCGTCGGCAGGAGGAAGCGCGGGAATTCACGATGTTAGCAATGAAATAGTTGATAGCCGTCTTACAATATCATTGGGTCCATTGTACGGTTACTTCATTACGGACAAGCTGGAAGTCCTTGGTGCTTTCGGAATAGAGTATGAGGAAACCAAGTACAAGGACAGCATCTCGCCTCTTGCGTTAGACTACTCCCGTCAATCCAACTATTCGTTAGCGGCCGGACTACAGTACAACTTCGACTCGGCTGCCGATGTGATTCCTTATGCCAAAGTTTTTGCCGGACTGATGGAAAGTCGAATTGTGATGAAACAAATAAATATTCCTTTCATTGGAACCGCCAAGGACAGGCGAAGAACAACGGATCCTTTTTTCGGATTTCGAGCCGGTTTGAGATATTTCGTGGCAAAAAATGTATCCTGTGATATGGGACTCGGCTTTCAGCGGGTGTTCTACGATGATGACTTCGGTGAGAATACGGACGACTGGAGCATCAAGATAGGATTTGCATTCTTCTTTTAATTCGGACGAGAGGGATTTGCGGCATGGTGATAGTTTTATTATCTTATGCCGTCGTGCTGGCTTACATAATAATCCTAATCTATGAGGCGGACGAGACAAGAGCCAATTTTTCTGAAGTTCCAAGACATGCGAAATGGACCATCTACCTCTTCTTCGCGACGGATGCCATTGCAATCGCGGGCGGACTGTTCGAGTATCACTTTGCTATCTGGACTGATATGCGCCTGTGGCTTGCAGGACTCTCTCTTATCATCGCCAAGGTCGCGCTGAAAAGATGGTCGATGAAAACATTGGGAAAACACTACAATGTACACATAGTCGTAAGCAACAGACACACACTGATTCGCACCGGGCCATACAGATATGTTCGCCATCCCGCATATCTGGCGCGTCTGCTTGGCATGGTTGGCATACCCCTCATGCTCAATGCTTTCTACACCTTGCTAATCGTTCCCCTGCTGGATATTGTCGTCGTTTTCATAAGAATCAGCCTGGAAGAGAGAGAACTTACAAAAGAGCTCGGAGAAGAATACAAGGCATATAAAAGGTTCACTTGGGCCTTGCTGCCTTTCAAGAGCTTGCTTAAGAAGGCGTTTTCTGGTTAAATACAATGCCTTTACTTCGCTCTTTCGGATTGAATTCATGAAAAAAACCGAAGCTCTGGTTGCCGCTTTTATTGCTGCTTCCTGCCTGGTGGGAGGATGGTGGGCGGTAGCTGTAAATTCCCACGCGATAGTTCCCCTGATAGCGTTTGCCATCAATCTTTCCATCAGCATGTTCGTCTTTCTTCAGAATAATAAGAATAAACTGTACAGAACGTTCGCCCTTTGGAACCTGGTATTGGCAGGTGATAATCTGCTGCTCTACGGCCTGTATCTCGCCCAGACTCCCGAACAGGCCAGAATATGGACACAGATTACAGGCTTTGGTTATTATTTTCTGCCAGCCACGTCTTACCACTTCGTCCTTGTATTTACCAAGAGCAAAAACAGAATTAAAAAGTGGATACTGGCGGGGTCATATTTGATAGCAACCGTATTCACCGTTCTTGCACTCTTGCCACCCTTCTATAACGAATATGTCAAAGAAACCGGCGTGAAGTACTACCCGGAAGGAACTCCTCTCTATACCGCATCCATGATTGTGCTGCTTATAATGTGCACATTGGGAATGCTTCATGTCCTTAATGCTTTTCTTAAGACCAAAAAGGCTCGCGAGCGTAACCAGTATGGCTTTCTATTATTTGCCGGAGTGATTGCGCTTGTGATAGGAAGTGTTAACTACGCGCTGACGTACGGCATAACGGTATATCCCATATCGAGTATAGCCTTTGCAATTTACGGCATCATATTGGCGTATGCCATACTGAAGCACCAGTTTATGGATATAGAAGTAATAGTCAGGAAGAGTGTTTCCTACTCTATCTTGACGGCGCTGGTGGTGGGCGGATACGCGGCCGTCATGCTTGTGGCGAACTCGATATTTCATATGGCATCCCCGATAGCATCCATTCCGCTCAACGCCGTAGTCATATTCATTTCAGCGATAATCCTCCAGCCGCTGAGGGATTGCATACAAAACTTCGTGGACAGGATGTTCTTCAGGGAAAAATACGACTATCGCAAAGCGCTTATGGTCTTTAGCGACAATATTCTCAAAACGATAGGGCTTCAACAGCTTTCCCTGCAACTCGTCGATACCGTGTCCGACACCATGAAGATAGAAAAAGTATCGCTTGTCCTTCGAAATAATAAAAAAAGCGGTTTTGAAACCGTATCCTCCAAGCAGTACGGTGAACATAGTAGGTTTTACGAGCCCGGCTCCGGTTCGGAAGAAGACTATGGCTTAATTGCCAGCCATCTTGAGTCCGGGGAAAACATGATACTTGCCGAGGAGCTCAAGTTTTCCTGTGAAGAAAAGACATGCGAAGAAACGGAACTGAATCTTTTAAGGGAGCTTGAGGAGAAAAAAAACGAACTCGTTTTACCGCTCAAGACAAAGGCAGGTTTAAAAGGCTTTTTCCTTACAGCCTCGAAACTCTCGGAAGAATCTTTTACATCGGAAGATATAGAGCTTCTGAAGATAGTTTTAAACCAGACAGCCACAGCAATCGAGAATTCGGAGCTTTACGACCAGACGCTCGAAATTAAGCGATACTATGATGACATAGTCAAAAGTATGACAAGCGGAATGATAACTTTCGACCTTTTGGGAAATATTGTAACGGTAAACGCCGCTGCAGACAAGCTGCTTGATATTGATTCTGAAAGCCTGGTCGGCCGCAGAATTGACAGCATTGCCAATATCAGCCACCAGTTCAGCGGGATTGTATTGAAAGCCCTCTCGGAGAACGTTGAGGCCGGGTCCACTATTTATGAAATAGAGTTCATCGATAAGAATAAAGAGGAAAACCAGTTGGCCTTGACTGTCTCTCCTCTCTGGAACCGTAGAAGCGAGAAAATAGGAGCCGTTGCACTTTTTAACGACATTACCGAGAAAAAGGAACTCGAGCGACAACTCGAGCGAAGCAAGCGCCTTGCCTACCTCGGCGAGTTGGCTGCCAATATAGCCCACGAGATAAAAAATCCCATGGGAGCTATCAAGCTCTTTGTGGAGACGCTTGCCGAGGATTTTGATAATCCCGTCGCGAGAAAGAATTTCAAGGAAATCATACCGCAGGAAGTTGAAAACGTAGACAGGATGATACGAGAGCTGCTGCTGCTTGCGCGTCCGTCAAGCCTGATAAAAATCGAGATGGATATTATTGAGATTGTTCGCCTTACTTGCCGCATATGCGAAAAAACTGCCTCGGCTAAAGGTGTAAAGCTTGAAACGAACTTCCCGGTCGGGCCCGTCGAGGCGCTTGTCGACTCGGAGAAATTCAAACAGGCTGTGCACAATATCATTTTAAACGCGCTCGAAGCGGTTGCCACTCCGGAAGGGGTTGTGCGCGTTGCCATTGAGAAAGCGGGTTCGAGGGCTTTCGTAAAGATAAGCGATAACGGGCCCGGCATTCCGGAAAACGAGCGGGATCGGATATTCCTGCCCTTCGTCACGACAAAAGGCTCCGGAACAGGGCTCGGCCTCGCCATTGCAAATAAAATTATTGAAGATCACGGTGCCAAGATAGAGCTTTTTACTTCGCCGGAAGGCACCTGTTTCAGCATAATTGTCAAATCCGCCCCATAATAGACGAGCTTGCTTCGACTAAACAACATCTTGTCCACAACCGACAACATCTTGTCATTTCGCGCGACAAGCATTTTTTTTAAATGCCATAACCTTTTGATATAAAAGAGGTTATGGGAATTAACGAAAATGGCAATTCTAAATGGCACTGCTTTTGCTAAAGGTTGTGTTACGGGTTATGAGGTGAGAGGAATGATGGAAAAAAACGTGCTACTGATAGATGACAATCGAGCAATGCTTTTTGCCACGCAGGCGGCGCTGCAGGGACGCTATAATCCTATATTGGCAGAAACGGGAAACACGGGTATAGAATCGTTCAAGAAAAAGAAGCCCGATATCGTGATTCTTGATATGCGTCTGCCGGACATTCATGGACTGGATGTGCTTGTGCAGTTGAAAAGAATCGACCCCTCCGTTCCCGTAATTGTCATGACGGCTCTCGACAATACTTCATTGGTGAGCAAAGCTATCAGGGCCGGGGCTCTTGACTACCTGGTTAAGCCGCTCGGCTTGGAAGCCCTGCTCAACGCGATTGAAAGCGCCGTCACGGGGAATCCTTTCAACAGCGGTATTGTGCTGCCTTCGCCGGTGATACGAAACGTATACGATGAACTCGCCAGGGCCTATACCGAGAACGATACCGTTGTCCTGATAGGCGAAAAGGGAGTGGGTAAAAGGTCTCTCTCAAAGGCGATTCATATTCAGTTTCACGGCTCGGACCACTCCTATTTTTATGGCTTCGGGCTCTCAATGCTGCAAAAGAAAGCCTCGATTCACTTGGAGGAAAAGACATATACCACCGGGTGCGTTCACGTTGTGGGCACTCAGGGCCTGTCGGCCCTTCAGTCATTGAACCTGAACAAGATATGTAGAAAAATCATAATTGCAGTTGAGACTCCGTCTTTTGACAGGAATCAGGAATATAAGATGGAATCAATTTACGCGGACAAATGGAAAACGATTCTTGTCCCGCCGTTGAGATTGCGTAAAGCGGAAATCCTCCCTCTTTTCTGGTTCTGGCATCACAAGTTTTCCCCGAACACGAGCATGAATATCAGCGAAAGCGAAAAACGATTAAAAGCTCTCGAGGAAGAAAATTTTCCGGGCAATGTAAGCAGCATTGTTAATCTGGCAAAAGAAACAGCCTAAAGGAGATAAAAAATGAACAGAATTTGGGATCAGAGAAAAGGTGGGGACGCAGCAAAATCCTATATGCCGGTAATAATTCATATAGGGCCCAATTGCGATGCCTTCGAAAAGCTTTTTCAGAACGCGACAGGTTATTGCAGGGCTCAGTTTGTTAATGTCGACAGCAAAAACAATCTCAAAGAAGCACTGTCGCAATTCCCTAGGGCAGTCCTTATTTTCGAATGCACTCCCGACATGTCCGAATGTGAGGATATCACTTCCGAATTTCCGGAAGCGACAACTGTTCTGTTTGCCAACAGGGGCGTTGGAAAACGGAACATTATTGCCGCCGGGGTTTTCGATGTCGTGCGTGGAACAGACCCGGGATGGCGGCTTCTGCTGTCTTTGAGAAATGCTATCGAGCATTCCTTGTTCAGGGAACTGTGCGCCGACATGGAAAATGAGATTCATAGCGAATGGTCCAGCCTTTCATCGTAACGTACTGAATTAGGACTGAAGAAAATGATTGCGAGTAGAAAGAACCCGTTTGTATCGATACTTGTCGTTGATGACGAGAGCGATGTAAGACAGGTTCTCCGATGCGTGCTGGAGTCAGAGGGCTATTGCGTGTCCGAAGCCGAGGATGGAGAACAGGCGCTTCAACTGCTCCGCTATAACAAGTTTGACCTTATGATTCTCGACCTCGTTATGCCCAAGCTCACGGGAGAGGAACTGCTCGATATCCTCGGAGAAGACAGGCTGAAAGAACTGCCAACGATTATTCTCTCGGCGAAATTGGAAAAATGCGTGGTCAGAAAAAAAAGCCTGGACCATATTGCATTTTACGTTCTGAAGCCGTTCAAAAATTCGAATATTCGAGAACTCGTCAAATTTCTCATTAGCAATCCATCGAGCAGGGAGCTTATCGAAGCGGAAAAAAGTTATATAGACTTATAATGAAAAACGATGTCGTTCCGGCCTGTCTTCTTCTCTTGTTTATGATTTATATGCGATGCTTTATCGTGAAATTCCTGCAATTAATTTGGGCCCAGGAGGATTCGAACCTCCGACACGCGGATTATGAGTCCGCTGCTCTAACCGCTGAGCTATGGGCCCGGGGAAAATTGAATTATCCAACTGGCCAATATTCTGTCAAGGCATTTCTGCTATCAAACACACGTTACCAGATTCGTACGCGACTTCAGAAGCGGCGCCGGAAGAGAAGACTCACCAGCAAAGTCGTTCCCAGAACCCCGGCGATAATATAACCGGCGTATCCGAGCCATCGTGGCACGTCTTCGCGCCCGAGCGCCACCATCACCGAACTCGCAATCGCCAGCGCCAGAATCACCAGCGCAAAGGCAATCCGGCTCGACGCGCGCGAGAGCTCGTCGACCAGCTTGTCTATATTTGCGTGCCTGAATTCGAGCGAGAGTCTTCCCTCGTGCAGCTTGCGCATGATGTCACGCGCTCGGAGCGGGAACTCGCGGAGAAGCTCGCCGAACTCCTCAAGGACGCCCCATGCCCTCGACAGATTTTCGCCAATGCTGAATTTCTGCAGGAACATCTTTTTGACGAAAGGCTCAATTTCTTTGTTCAGGTCGAAGTTTTCATCCAGCTTCCCGACGACTTTTTCCAGCGTAAGAAGTGTCTTGAGAATCATGGAATATTCAACTGGCAGCTTGATGCGATGACGCCGGACCAGCGCGAGAATTTCGTTTACGACATCGGAAAGCTGCACGTTTTTTATCGTCTCTCCGTAATAACGGTCTATGATATCTTCTATATCTGCGGTCATCTCGCGCATATCCACCTCCGCCGCCGACTTGCCGGCAAGAAGCAGCGTTCTTGCGGTACGCGTAGCGTCTTTCTGCGCAATCGAGCCGAGCATCCTCACAAGTAGCTTTCGCGTCTCGCGGTCGGCGCGGCCGACCATCCCGAAGTCTATAAACCCTATAATATTTTCTTCGAGAATAAAAATATTGCCGGGATGCGGGTCGCCGTGGAAAAGACCGTCCATGAATATCATCTGCAATATGGCCTGCGCGCCGTTACGCGCAAGCTCGCGTCTCGTTTCCTCGTCGGCCTGCAGTTCAGATACCTTGACGCCGGATACCTTTTCCATGACCAGACAACGGCGCGTGCAGAACTCGGAAAAAACCTCCGGGATGTGAATGGCGGGATTGCCCTTGAAGTTCTCTCTGAAACGCAGGATGTTTCTTTTCTCTATCCTGTAGTCGAGTTCGCGTCTGAGTTGTCTGCTGAACTCGCGAGCCACGGCTTGCACGTTAAGGTCGCGCGCCGCCTCGATATGGCGTTCGGCCAATTCGGCCAGGTATGCGATAAGCGAAAGGTCCGTCTCGACGTTTTCCTCGACGCCCGCCCTCTGCACTTTCACCACGACGCTCGTCCCGTCTTTGAGCCTGGCCCCGTGAACCTGCGCGATGGAGGCTGCCGCAAAGGGTTTCTTCTCGAACTCGTTGAAAACCTCGTCCAAAGGGCGCCCCAACTCCTTTTCCAGATAGGTTTCTATTCCCTCGATGGGATGGGCATGCACGTCGTCCTGAAGGTTCGAGAATTCTTCCACCCAGTCCTCAGGCAGGAGGTCGTTCCTCGTGGAGAGTATCTGCCCGAGCTTGACGAAAGTCGGGCCGAGTTCCTCGAGTGCGCCGCGGAACCTCTCGGCAGCGCTTTTGCCCTTGACTTCCTTTTTTGTAAGAAATTGTTTCGTCGCGCTCAGATACTCGAAGAGCCTCGTCTGTTCTATCCATGATGAGAATCCGTGCCTTGCGAAGGTGAGCACTATTTCGCTTAGCCGCTTCGTGTTCTTGACCGCTTTAAGCATTGTCTGGCTCCACTCGAATAGAAGAAGATATTATTCATCAGGGCGATTGAAAGATGAAGTAAAAAGTGAAACGAATGCTTGAAAGGAAAATGCTTTTAAAAATTCAATTGAGCCGTCAATAAGAGAATATTATCATCAATGTCCGGAGCAGTCCTGCTTTCCAAATCTTTGATTTTATAATTCAATTGAAAGCGCAAGTCCGGCTTGATGGTGTAAGTCGCGCCGAAAGTATAGGTGTCAAATGCTGTTTCGCTGCCGTTCTCGAAGAATTCTTCGGTATACGTATCGTATCTAATGCCGATTTCGAGCTGCTCGGGAAGGATAACATAGATTAACTTAAACTCCGTACCAAAGTAAATATAATCTATCTTGTCGTCGTTGTCAAAATCGTCGAGCACTATTCCCCGCCCCGTCATCCACGTGAATCTCAGCCTGCCCATTATGTTTAACTGGAAATCGACGGACCACGATTCCCGCTCAATGTCCAGAACGGTTTTCTCATCCTTGAAGATGAGGTTCGGATGATAGTTGCCGTTAAAGTGCCCGCCAATGGTCAGTTTCTTGAAAAACGGAGCCTTGCTGTTTCTTTCGATAAACCGCGAGAAGTCGCAGGACAGGCGAACCCCGTAGAAGTATGCCCCTGGATCGTTCGCATACATGTATTGCCTTTTTTCATTCCCGCCTACCCATAGGTTCGCGCCCAGCCCGTTCCCTATCATGGCGTGATATTCGCAAGGGCCGGCCTTGCCTTTCGCGGCGATGCCCGTGTCTCTGAGATAGGCCTTGATTCCATATATTGGGGAGCTCACGGTCGGGCCGCGGCTGAGACTCCAGTTGACTACTTCATCCGAAAATTTGCTCCGGGTAGCGAAATCGAGATTCGAACTCGCCGAGTTCACTTCGTAAGTGCTCGGTATTTTCATCTGCCCTGCGAGTACTTCAAGCGATAGCCCTTGCGGTTTCCACGCTCCGTACGCATCAAGGAGCCTCGGCGAGCCTTCGAGCCCGAGTTCGAGTTTTGCGCGAACGTGTTCGCGCTTCATTTCGGTCGTTAGTCTTGCCCTGTTAAAACTGAATCCGGAAGTTTCCTGTGCCGCCTCGTCCAGCGTGAAGGCTTGCAGCTTGCCGTTTTCGTTATCCTCGGTGAGAATCCACCAGAGCTGCAGGTATCCGCCGATTTTAATTCTTGAGAGCCATTCCGGGATTTTCGAGGATTTCTCAGATTCGATTGCCTTGTCGGTTTTGAGAATGGAGGGAATCTCGTTTCCTTCGATTTTATCTTGAGCGAAAGCCGGTGCCTGGAACCACATGGTCAATGCTACGAGCATGTACGCTGCTATTCGCTGCATGGACATTATGCCTCCAACACCGGCTTTCGCCGCAAACCTATGAAACTATTTAATTAGTTCCCCGTGACGCCTTCGCCGTAGATAATCAGCTTTTTGTCCTGAATCAAACCGAAGGCGGCGTTTTTCCAGTCGAACTCCTCGAGCCCGGAAGGCATCGGGTTGACGCGAATTGCAACGACGCCCTTCACGCAAAGGCCCGCGTTGTGGTCTTTCAAGTCGTCGTAATCCCAGCTATCGCCTATCGGGGCTTCTTTCGAGCCGCGGTCCGGCGAGCCCGGAGTCGATTGTGGAACTATGTTGCGATAAGGCCCTTCGCCGTTAATCTTGCCCGTTATCGGGTCGAGATAGCTCGATTCAAGGTCCGTGCCGTTATGCTTATATGCTAAAATCAGCCACATGGCGTGAGGGATGGTCCCGCCATCGGTCAATCCTGCTGGCATCTGGTCTGCCGAAGGATAGGATACAAAACCGTGGTCGGGGTTGACGAAACCATCCGGGTCCAGGTCGGCATAGTAGAGGCCGTCGGGATACTGGTTTTCGATATCGGACATGGTAAAGTCTTTGGCATATCCATCCGCTGAAATGAACGTGACGCCGGTTGCACTTGTAAGGTCGACACCGGCATCCAGAAGCAGGTCTATGACCTTCACTCCAATGTAGGTGTCGTACGTGTCGTTGGGCTGCTTGTGCGCGTTCATCAGCATGAACTGCGTATGAGCAGTTGCTGACGTAATGTCTGACCATGTCATTGTATAGATAGGCGCAACAGGCAGGCCGGGGTTGCTGTCAGGGTCGCCCGGATACCTGTTTGCATCTATCTCTATTATATTTGAATACGTGTCTGAGTCCGAATCGTCGTCTTCGATTCCCTGAAGCGCGACGACAGTGCGGCCTGCATTTTTGTAAGCCAGCCCATAGGGGTTGAGCGTGTCCTGATAGCTTAGCGGCGTTCCCTCGATAACGTCACTGTCGAAGGGGATGAGATGGCACCATGAGCAGGGATTGAAATAAACCAGCTCGGTGCTCCCGCCGCCGTCGCTCTCAATAGCTTCGCCGCCCGTGTGGCAGGTCTGGCAGTCGTCGAGTCTCGTGCCTACTATGTCGGGATAAGCGAATGCGAAATTGTTCATGTCGATATCGCCTTCGTGCCCCTTGTAGGCTCTCGATGAAAAGTACAGAACAGGGTCGTCATCATCCTTGCAGCCGAAAAACACGCATGCAGTCAGCGCAAAGACAAGAATTAACGCCATGGCCGCCCATATTCCTCTCATTCCTCACCTCCAAACCCGTCTGACAAAGTAATATATCGACTTGGATACATCCGAATCGCTAAAATTATGTCGATGGCGATACATATGTCAAGAATAATCGAGGAGTTTCCCGTCATTTATTCGGCTCGGAGCATGTTGCACAGAAGTATATTTTCGGGTGGTTTTTATCGGGCCGGCGTTGGATTTCGTTGCCTCGGCAACCGCGTTATGATAGTATTTGTTTTTGGCGGATACAATTCTCGCGGTTCTTTTAAGTGCGGATTAAAATTATGGAAGGCCTGATACTGCTGCTCCTCGGTTTGATTGCTTTTCTGATTGCCGGAAGCATCATCGGCATGGTCGCTTCTTCGAAGGTCGCAAGACAGCAAAAAGAAATTTCCGGCATAAAGACCTCGCTCAGGCATCTCCGCGCTGTTGTCTCGGAGCTGCAGGATCAGATTGAAAGACTGGGGCGGGTGCTGCGCAGGAAGACGGAGGAAGGCGGCAGGGATGAAAAAGCCGCAAAAACACCTGAAGATGTGAAAGCCGAAATTACCGGGTCGCTCGTGGAAATCGACGAGGCCCGCGTTCCGGAGGATGAAAAGCCGCGGCAGGAGGGGCCGGAGCCGGTTTGCGAAAAACCTTCCGTTGGGGAGGAAAAGCCTGAAGATGATAAAGAAAAACCGCTTCCGGTCGGCCTGCTTGATTCGGGCCGGAAAGAGCTGCCCGAAGTAACAAGAAAGAAGCTGCCGAAAAAAGTGTCTGCAAGCGAAGCGACCGTTTCCGAAAAAAGCCTGCCTGCCCTTGAATGGTGGAAAAAGCTCGAAGAGAGCGCCGGCAAGCAGTGGATAACGTGGGTCGGGGCTGTCGTCCTTTTCCTGAGCATCGGGCTTTTCGTAAAATACGCTTTCGACCACAAGTGGCTCGGCCCGACGGGCAGGGTTCTTCTCGGCGTGCTCGCCGGTCTAGTTTCTGGCGGATTCGGGATATATTTCATTCGTCGAGGAATGCGCGCACTCGGCCAGGGCCTCGTCGGCGCCGGTATGGCCATGCTCTACGTGTCTCTTTATGCTTCATATGGAATATACCATCTTTTGCCGCAAACGGCGGCTTTCGGTTTCATGTTAGCGGTTACCGCCGCCGGCATGGCCCTCGCGGTCGTATGCGATGCAGTCGCGATAAGCTTTCTGGCCGTTCTCGGCGGCCTGATTACGCCCATCCTTCTTAAAACGGGGAAAGACCCTCGCGACGCTCTTTTCGGCTATGTGTTAGTGCTCGACCTCGGCGTTCTCGGAGTCGCATTTTTCAAAAAATGGAGGCTGCTTGACATCCTCGTATTTGCGGGCACGTGGTTTTTCTTCGCGGCCTGGTATTTCCAGTTTTACACAATCGAGGCGGTGGCGCCCGCGACCATGTGGTTGTGTCTTTTCTTCCTTGTTTTCCTCTTCTCGCCGTACGTCTATCATCTCAGGAAATCCACCATGATAACGGCGGAGAGGTTCTTCATGTGCGTTTCGAACGCGGCTTTCGCGTTCGCCTTCGCGTACGCGATACTTCACGGGTCTCACAAAGTTCCGCTCGGTTTGCTCTGCGTGGGCATGAGCGCATCATATCTTTTCATGGGCGCTCTCACCAGGATGCGCATCCCGGAAGACGTGAAGGCGGTTTTTTCCTTTATCGCCATATCGCTGACTTTCCTGATAGTCTCCGTTCCCATACTCTTCGATTTCAACGTCGTGACGGTAGTCTGGGCGGCCGAGGCTCCCTTGCTTCTCTACCTCGCATATAAGTATTCCTACCTGCCCGCAAGACTCGGTGCGCTTGTTCCCCTGCTTCTCGCCGGGGGAAGAATTTTCACCGTCCAGTGGCCGCTTCATAGCGAACCTTTCACGCCCATTATCAACGAAGATTTCGGGGCCGCTATCTTCGTCGCGATTGCGGGAGGCGTATTTTCCCTGATTCATTATCTGCACGGGGCGGCCGAAAGGCCTTCCGACGACAGGCCTGCGCAGCTCCTTGCGGGACTGGGTTCCGCCTTCCTCGCGCTTGCAGTTCTGCATGTCGAAGTATGGAAATGGCTGGAGTTTTCCGGTAGCACGGCCTCTATGAAATGGGCCTCCTCTTTCGTATGGGTCGCCGGAGCCGCAGGCTTCCTTGCCTTCGGGCTCGCGATGCGCTCGATTCATTCCCGCATTTCCGGTTTTATCTCTCTTGTCGTGGCTGCCATCCTTCTGGTCTGGAGTTACGTAGCACCGACCGAGCCTTCAAGCTGGCTTTTCCTGAACGGCCGCTTTCTGGCTTCTGCGGCGGGCCTTGCCGTGCTTTTCTACTATGCTTTTGCATATGGCCGTCCCGGAGGACGCGTTACGGATGAAGAGCGAGGAATCGCGCAGTTTATCTATGGCGTTGTAATATATATAGCCACGCTGCTGGTAAGTGTTGAAACATACAAGTGGCTGGACGCAATTGAAATGAATTATTTCTCGCGATGCCTGCAGCCGCTTATCTGGGTCGTTGGCTCTTTCGGTTGTCTCTATGCCGGAATCAGGCTCGGCTCGCTGAACCTGCGCCGCTCGGGCATGCCAATGCTTTGTTTGGCCGCGATCCTTGCGTTTTATAGTTATTGCCGCGACCCGAGAAGCGACTATCTTCTCTACTTCAACGAGAGGTTTATTTCTTCTGCTCTTATTTTGGCGGGCTCGTTTTTCTACGGGTTCGCGCTCAGGCGTTGTCGCAGAGACTGCAGTGCGGAAGAGGCTTCCACGGGTGTCGGGATTTACGGCGTATCGCTTTTCTTTCTGCTTTTGCTCATGAGCTTTGAGACTTCGCACTGGCTTGGAATGAAGGGGCATAACTATCTCTCCAGGTGCCTGCTGCCTGTTTTCTGGTCTGCCGGCTCGTGCGCCTATCTATTGTCCGGGATGTTTTTGAAATCTCTCAAAATGCGCTATGCAAATCTTGGGGCGCTCCTGATTTCCGTCTGCTTCATCGCCTACGGCTATGATCACCGCATCGACGGCGATTATGTTTTATATCTGAATGGCAGGTTCGTTTCCGCGTTTTCGATGGTCGCAATGGCCTTCGCCTACTATTTCGTGATATCGCGCCTGAGAAAGCGTTTTACTTCCGACGAGTATAGGATGGCATGGCTTGTAAATGCCCTCTCTATCGCGTCGCTTTTTGTCCTTTTAAATATCGAGACATATCAATACTGCGTAAAAGTCATTTCCGACCCCGAGCGGGCGCACTGGGTTGGACAAATGTCGCTTTCGATTGTCTGGGGCGTTTTCGCCATAGGCCTTCTTGCCGTCGGGTTCTGGCGCAGAATACGCCCGTACAGGCTTTGCGCGCTCGCGCTGTTCGGCCTGACATCTCTTAAGCTCGTGATTGTCGATATGGCCAAAATCAAGGAGGGGTACAGAATCATATCTTTCTTCGTGCTCGGCATTCTGATGATAGGCGCATCCTACCTCTATCACAGGGTCGAGCAGAGACTCAAGGCTGCGGAGCAGGATAAAGACCTTCCGGAGACTGATGATTCGGAATAACCGGCGCTTGGAACACGGCGTAGAAATTCAATGGCACGCCCGGGAGGATTCGAACCTCCGGCCATCGGATTAGAAATCCGATGCTCTATCCACTGAGCTACGGGCGCAGAACTTGTCATTTTACCCCCCGGATTTCCTCTCGTCAACCGGGCTTCTTCCCTTTTTCTCTTTTTCCAGAAGCGCGGCCGCACGTCTTCCAGAGGGGCTTTCCGGTGAAAGCTCGACGGCTTTTTTCAGGAAAAGCGTCCTTTCCTCCGGGTCGTTCCCGCACGCAAGCCCGAGATGATAGGATATTTCCGCCTCGAGCTCCACATCGCCCCCGATGTTCTCAAGCGCTTCGCGAAGCGTCATCACCGCCTCGTTGTCTTTTCCGAGCCGGTGCAGCACGTACCCGAGAGTGTCCATATAAAGGGCGCGGTTGGCGCCGGCAGATTCCAGTGCTTTTCTCGTAAGCTGCTCCGCTTCGTCAAGGTTCGTCCCGAGCGTCGCGAGGGTATAGGCCAGCCCGTTTGATGCGTCCGGCAGTTCCGGGTCGAATTCAAGCGCTTTCCCGAACGATTCCTGCGCTTCCTTCAGCCGGCCGAGCCCGAAGAGTGAAAGCCCGATGTTGTATTTAACTCGCGCTCGCGCCCTATCCGTCTTCTGGGCTTCGAATGACGCCTCGTACTGGGCAAGCGCCTTCTCGAGCTGGCCGCGCTCATGAAGCAGGCGTCCGAGTTCGTTCTTGAGCCTTGATGGCAGTTGCCAGTTCACGTCTTCCGGCGGACATGCGACGAGCATCCACCTCCGGCCCGCGTTCCAGAGGGCCTCGAACTCCCGCCACGGCAGGAATGCGTTCGCGCGTTTGCCGTCGTGGCAGACGACGCCTTCGCCCGGAGCGCAGGCAGTCACGATGATATAATGCCCCGCGAATCCGATTGCGCCCGTTCCCAAAAGACAGACGACGGGCCGCCCTCCTCCGATATGTTTCCGGAGAAGGCCCGGGCTTCCGAGATGTTGTTCGCTCCATAGCCCGCGAGTTCGCGGGTAAGCGACCATGTCGGTGCAGAGCGTTCCGCCGATTTCCGGCACGACCACCTGTCGCGCGATTTCTTTCGGGTCCGCATTCACGCCGTGGAAGCCGAGCACTCCCGCGAGTGCGGCCGGGCCGCAGCCGTATTCGCCCTGCATGAAGAAAGGCACTTCCCGAATGGCCGCGCCTTCGGTTCGTCCGGTTTCTATCCGTTCGACCAGCGTTTTTGAAGGCACCGTTTCAAGGACGAACGGGTCGGTGAAGCGGGACTTGAACTCATCGAGCAGAAGCCCCGGGTTCGAGGCGTAAGTATTTGCATATGAAAGCGCGCCTATCAGCCTGAGCTGCGCCGTCTGGCCGCAGCCGGTCAGGAGAACAATCAGCGCCGCAGCCGCAAGCGCCCTAATAGCGATAACCGCGATATGTCGATGCATCAACAAGCAATATGATAAGGTAGACGATTAAGGCGACGAATAGAACGAAAAGCAGCAAATCAAGCAGCCCGCCCGCCCGGACTTCCGAGACGCCCGCGCCGAGCAGTTCGACCTGCGAGCGCGGAAGCTTCTCGAGCGCGACGGCGGCCCGCTCTTCGCTGAATCCTTTTTCCTTCAGGACTTTGATTGCCTTTTTATAGGCGTCCGAGCTTTTGAGATTGTCGAGCGCTTCGTCCTTCGATTCGCCGGGAAGCGGCTTTCCGAGTCCTGCAAAGGCCATGTCCGTAGCGCTTATGAATATCGCAATCACGCCGATTACGGCAACCAGCTTTACCATTATCTCTCTCCCCCTTTTAACTGCAGGATTACTTATATAGAATATATTTATCACCTCTGAACGTCGATGTTTCAAGCAAATTAATCGATTCCATCCGATTATATGACAATATCCGTGAAGACGAATCCTTCGCGTTCGACAGTTTCGCCGACCGAGATGGGGATGGGCTCGGAGAACATCGGGCCTCCGAAACAGAAGGTATGAAACTCGCCGCGTTCGCCGAGAGGGTCGGTGCGCTCCGGCAGCTTCGAGAGGAATTCCTCGTCGAAGAGATGCCCTGCAAGCGCACGGGGAGTCTTTCGCGGGTCGAGACAGCTTACGCGCGCCTTCAGCCCGCCGGCAATCATCTCGCGTGCAAGCTCGCCCGTATCCCTGCCCCATAGCGGGAAAAGCGCCTCCATCCCGACTTCCGACAGCTTCTTCTCGCGGTAATCGCGCACGCTCTGAAGGAAAAGGTCGCCGTGAACGACCCGGTTTACTCCTTCAACCTTCAGGCGCGAAAGCGTAACGCCCATCGCCCGCTCGTAAGCATCGTTCGAGCATGGCGAGGGAATCATGATTTTGTGAAGCGGCAGGCCGAGTGACCGCGCCTGCGCCTCCAGCAACTCCGTTCGCACCCCGTGCATCGAGACCCGGTCGTAAGGCTCGGTTATTGTCGTGAGCAATCCGGCAACCTCGAACCTGCCTTCCTGCCGGATAACGTGCAGGGCCCAGGCCGAGTCTTTCCCGCTCGACCACGCTATGATAACTTTTGGTTTCGCCATTTTTGTGAAAAATCCCCGTTCAGACTTGTCTTTATTATAAGAGAATACATCTCGATGTGCATAGTTTTATCCCAAATAAGGACGAATAAGGGGGACGCAACCCCTTTATTGGCTTAAAAAGGGGTTGCGTCCCCCTTATTCAATATACAGCTCAAGGAATATCTTAAACACGCCAGATAACAGTATATAATAATAAATAATAATACTTGACAATCAAAATATCGTGACATATAATTGATTATATCAGTTGCAATGGAGGATATAAAATGACCGAATGGTTGAGCGCAGAAGAAGTCGCACAGTATTTAGGAATCAGTACAAGCAACCTTTATTCATTAGTCCAGCAGGGCAGAATACCAGGTCATAAAGTAGGTCGCATGTGGCGATTCAGCAGATCTGATATTGATATATGGATAAAAGCTAACCGCCCAATAAACGAATTCTTTATATCAGCTGATTTCTCGATTGAAGATAATGATCTTTTAAGGGATCCTCAACGGGAAGGTTATGGCGCAACCTCAGATTTCTTTGAAACAAGTGAAAATAAAGCTATTCTTGTTTTGCCTGTCGGTTGCGGTAAGTCCGGACTGATATCATTGCTGCCCTTCGGAATTTCAAATGGTCGTGTGCTTGTAATCGCACCTAATCTAACTATCCGGAAAGAACTTCAAAAAGCACTCGATATTACAAATAGAAGATTCTGCTTCTGGTATAAATGCAAAGTGCTAACGCCAGAAACCATGTCTGCAGGACCCTATATGGCGGTGCTGGATGGCAAAGATGCTAATATACATGATTGTGACCGCTCACATATTGTGGTTACGAATATACAACAACTGGCTAGCAGTGCCGACAAATGGCTTCCCGCATTTTCAGATAACTACTTCGATCTTATCCTTGTCGATGAAGGTCATCATAGTGCAGCGCCAAGCTGGAAAAAGGTCTTTGAAAGGTTTCCAGAAGCAAAAGTTGTTAACTTGACGGCAACACCTTTCAGGAGCGACAATAAAGATATAGAAGGTCAACTTGTATACAGATATTCTTTCAAGAGAGCGATGATTCGTGGTTACATAAAGAAACTACAGGCTATTTACGTTGCCCCCGATGAAATTTCTTTCACATATGAGGGAGATGAGCGCCATCACACACTAGAAGAAGTTCTTGAGCTTAAAGAAGAAGCATGGTTTAGCAGAGGAGTTGCACTCGCCCCCGAATGCAACAAGCATATAGTTGACGCAAGCTTGGACAAACTAGAGAAACTCCGGGAATCAGGTACTAACCATCAACTGATAGCAGTAACTATGTCAGTAAATCATGCGAAATCCGTCCGCTCATTGTACGAAGAACGTGGATATCAAGCAGCGGAAATCCATAGTAAAATGCCACCTGATAAGCAAGCTGAAGTTCTCCAGAAACTAAGATCCGGTCTTCTTGATTGCATAATACAAGTTCAAATGCTCGGAGAAGGTTTTGATCATCCCCACCTAAGCGTAGGTGCTATATTTAGACCATTTCGTTCATTATCTCCATTTGTTCAGTTTGTCGGACGCATTATGAGAGTAATAGTACAAAATGATCCAAGACATCCTGACAATTACGGATTCGTAGTTACTCACGTAGGTTTGAATCTTGATCAACAACTTGAGGACTTCAAAGATATAGAACGCGAGGACAAAGAATACTTTGAAGACCTCATTTCTGGTGCAGAGCCCGAACCTCCTAAAGAAGTCATAGAAGGCAATACCCGAATGAAATTAAAACCTGACATGTTAGTAAAAAACGAGATTGTATCGGAGTTTTTTGAAGAGGATTTTATTGATACAGATGATAGTGAACTTCTAGAAGAACTCGCATCTCATGCAGAAAATCTTGGATTCGATGCAGAAACGATATTGGAAGCTGCAAAAGAAAGAAAGAAACTTAAAAGAAGAAGCCAACCAGCAACATCACCTTTTCCCATTTTGCCACAGAAAAAACGGAGAGAAGCTCGAAAACGATTAAAAGAAGAAACAAGTAGAGCAGCAAAACTTCTACTTAATAGACTCGATTTGAATCCGAGTGGACATGAAATTGCGTTTAATTTAGCTCCAGGTGTTACTGGGACCAACTTTGTAGCAGCAGTACAAATCGTAAACCGTGAGTTAAATAAGAGACTAGATATTAAATCCGGACAACGTCAACAACTTAAAACCGAAGAATTTATGGGGGGAATAGAGTTGCTCCCAGATATTCTTGATGTACTTACAAGACGCTTTAAGAAAAAGGAGAATGAAAATGGCTAAGAGAGGTAAAACTCCCTCGCTAATCGGCGGGGGCGCAGGAGCTTCTTGTTTTGTGAAGGCGAAAAGAAAAAGAACTTGTAAGCGTTGTGGCAATAGTATCTTGAAAAACAATTACTGTATAGAGGTTCGTATTCCTGGTTCACAGGGACATAAAACATATTGCCGTGAATGCTATAGTAATATACTTGGTCAGTCAAAAAAAGATTTGGAAAAACTCCAAGCAAAACTTAGTTCTTTAGACGAATCATAAAAACAATTACAGGAAACCTGGGGACATAATACGGGTTTTTATAACGTAACTTCTTGCTGCATAAAGACTTAGGCACATCAGGTGATAATTTTTTGAAAAAATTATAGTTTTTCGCAAACATTTCCTTGACACAGGTGTATAAGATAGTATAATAGGAGTTAAAGTAGAGCAATCTGGGTTGAGGAGTTTGCAGTTCAAGGAGCCCGGTACACACGCCGGGCAAGCGCAGTAAGCGCATGCAAATCCCACGTCAATGAAATCCTTTGTTTTGACTCTTTGTTTATGGGAAGAGAGTAATGTATAATCTGCCTTTCGTTTCGTTCGCCTGCTTGTCCACGACAAGTTACTTTGACTTGTTAACGGCAAGCTACAACTGCTTGTTTTCAACAAGTCGCAATGAGCGAGACGAAACCCCGGCATCCCAAACTTCGCTATTTAAAAAAGCTCGTTTGTGGTATATTGGACAGCTCTCCACGCAAAATTTAAGGTCTACCCTTTACAAATCTGTAAAATTATTGCCTAAATCCTTGCTGTATAAGGAGTTACGATTACAAGGGGGCATTATCGCCCCGGCAAAGCCGAATTGGGATAATCTGGACATTATACCGGTGCTAACCCGCGTCACGGGAAAAAGATTTTATCACCTTTCGTTTCGTTCGCTGGCTTGTCCGCGACAAGTCACAGCGGCTTGTTCACGACAAGTCACAGCGGCTTGTTCACGACAAGTCACAGCGGCTTGTTCACGACAAGTCACAGCGGCTTGTTCACGACAAGTCACAGCGGCTTGTTCACGACAAGTCATTTTGACTTGTCAACGGCAAGCTAAATACGAGCGAGCCGAAACCCCGGTGAGTGACGGTTTATTGCAAAACCGTCACAGAGTTAGTATACTCGTTGGTAATTCTGCTTGGGAGGGGAGAGAGTTGGCTTTCGTGCTTGGCATAGATGAAGCGGGACTATCGCCCGTACTCGGGCCGCTCGTGGTTTCGGGCGCGCTTTTCAGCACGAGGGACAGGGACGAAGGCGGCAATTTCTGGCGGATGCTCGATTCCTGCGTATGCAGCAAGCCTTCCAAGGCGGCGGGCAGGCTCGTCGTGGCCGACTCGAAGACAATCCATAAAAAAGGCAACCTGACCCGGCTCGAAGAAGGCGTATTTTCGTTTCTCCATAGCCGGGGCGACAGGCGGATATCGAACCTGAAACAACTCCTGGGCAGGCTTGATGCGAGCGTTGCGATTGAGGAGTGCCCGTGGTATGAGCTATCTTCGCTGAAAGTTCCGGTTGCGGCATGGAGAAATACGGCGAGAGACCACGGCGAGAGGTTGCAGTCGGTGATGGAAGCGAGGGGAATGGCGTTCGTGGCGGCGTATTCCGAGCCGGTTCCGGGCGGGCAGTTCAACCGCGACCTCGACCGGACGCGAAACAAGGCCATGCTGCTCTGGGAGCGGGTTTCACGGATAATCTACAAAGCTCTCAAGGCGTCCAGCGGGCATAACCTGACGGTCTGCGTCGACCGGCTGGGAGGCCGCGACAGGTACGACCAGCTTCTCGAAGACGTATTCGAGGGCATGCGCCCGGAACGCGCCAAGGCAGGAAGGGATGTGTCCGCATACGAATATTCCTATGGTGGAAAGCGGGTGCGAGTGCTTTTTCTGAAGTCGGGCGAGGAAAAAGCCATGCCCGTGGCGCTGGCATCGATGATATCGAAGTACGTCAGGGAATTGTTCCTGAAGCAGCTCAACGGATGGTTTTGCGAGCGAATGCCGGGCCTGAAGCCGACGGCCGGGTACCACGTTGACGGCAGGAGGTTCCTCAGGGAAACGGAAAAGTTTCGCAGGGAGAACGAGGTGCCGGACGAGATTTTGATAAGGAAGGGATAGATGAACGAGCAACTTAACGAGGTGGCGGAAGTTCTTCGCAAGAGAAATTTTGAAGTGGCGATTGTCGCGAACGGCGGCGAGGCGAAGAAAATGGTGCTGGAGATGATACCCTCCGGCGCGAGTGTCGGGCTCGGCGGGTCGATGACCGTGCAGGGAATCGGGCTCCTGGAAAGCCTGCGAAAAGGCGGATACGAGCTTTACGACCAGTACGAAGAGGGCATCTCTAAGGACGAGAACCAGGCCCGTCGAAAGCGCGGGCTGACGGCGGACTGGTACGTGACCGGCACCAACGCAATTGCGAAGGAAGGCGCGCTCGTGAACATCGACGGGATAGGCAACCGCGTCGCAGCGCTGACCTACGGGCCGGAGAAGGTGGTTGTGGTCGTCGGGCGCAACAAGATTTGCGAAACGATTCACGACGCGCTCGACAGGGTGCAGCAGCAGGCCGCCCCGCTCAACGCGAAGAGGTTCGGGGTGGATACTCCGTGTGTCGCGGACGGGAAATGCCACGACTGCGCCGCGGTGCAGAGGATATGCAATATCTACAGCATTATCCGGCGGCAGATGAATCCGGGAAGGTTCCACGTGGTGCTGGTAGACGAGGACCTGGGCTTTTGATTCGGCCGAACAGGATTTATTCCTGCGGGGGGGGCGGCTCGATTTCTTCTACTGCCGGGTTCGGGGTCTGCTCCTCCGAGACGATTTCCAGTTGGTCGACGACGCTTTCGAGCTCGCCGGCGAGCCGCCCAGTGCTTTCCCCTATGTCGAGCATCATCTTGAGCACCTCCGCGATGCCGTAGGTGATGACGAAGATGGCCAGCGTTAGCATCAGGCAGACAAGCCCTGCGGCGAGCGAGATAATCATGTCGGTCTGCAGCACGGCCCCGGCGGAAAACGAGAAAAGCGTGATTGCGAAACCGAAGCCGACGCCGAGAGTTATCCAGCCGAGAAGCTTGTAAAGCGCGGACATCGCCTTTACCGAGGCGCGTGCATGTGCCTTGTCATCCTTGCCGTTTGGGTCGGTCTGACTCATGTTATGTCCTCCGGGTCTCACCCGTCATGCGCCGAGCGCCTTTTTTGCCGTCTCGCCAATATCCGAGGGGCTTTCCGCTACGTGGACGCCCACCTCCATCAGGGCCGCGACTTTTTCCGCTGCGGTGCCTTTGCCGCCAGCGATAATAGCGCCCGCGTGCCCCATTCGTTTGCCCTTCGGGGCGGTGCGGCCCGCGATAAACGATATGACGGGCTTCTTGAAGCCGTCTCTTATAAACTGAGCCGCCTCTTCTTCTGCCGAGCCGCCGATTTCGCCTATGAGCACGACTGCCTTCGTCTCGGGGTCGTCAGCGAAGAGCCTGAGCCCGTCCACGAACGTCGTACCGACGACCGGGTCGCCGCCGAGTCCGAAGGATGTGGACTGTCCGACGCCATGTTCGTTGAGCTGCGCGGCTGCCTCGTAGGTCAGGGTCCCGCTCCGGGACAGTATCCCGACCGGCCCGCGCTGGAATGCGGCGGCGGGGAGGATGCCGATTTTGCATTCGCCGGGCGTTATAATGCCCGGGCTGTTGGGCCCGATGATTCTCGCGCCGTGCGACTGGGCGAACTTCTTGGCCTTGATTACGTCGAGCGTCGGGATGCCCTCCGTTATGACGACTATCAGCTTCACGCCCGCGGCGGCCGCTTCCATCATCGCGTCGCCTGCGAACGGGGGCGGTACGAAAATGCAGGATGCGGTCGCACCCGTTTTGCTTACGGCGCCCTCGACCGTGTCGAATACGGGGACGCCCTCGAACTCCTGGCCGCCCTTGCCGGGCGTAACCCCACCTGCGACCTTCGTGCCGAATTCGAGCATCAGCTTCGTATGGAACTGCCCCTGCGAGCCCGTGATACCCTGTATGATTATCTTCGTGTCCTTGTCAACGAGAATACTCACCTACATGCCTCCTACCGCATCGATGGCCTTGCGTGCTCCCTCCGCCATGGTGACCGTGGTCGCGAGCTCGAGCCCGCTTTCCGCCAGCATCTTCCTGCCTTGCTCGGCGTTCGTGCCCTGAAGTCTGACGATGAGAGGCACGGGAAGGCCGACCTTTTTCGCCGCGGCGATTACGCCTTCGGCGATTACGTCGCAGCGCGCGATGCCGCCGTAAATGTTGACCCAGATAGCCTTAACCTTGGAATCGCCGAGGATTATCTTGAACGCCTCTTCGACCTGCTCGGCGCTGGCTCCGCCTCCCACGTCGAGGAAGTTCGCGGGCTGCCCGCCGAAGACCGCGAGTATGTCGTTCGTCGCCATTGCCAGTCCGGCGCCGTTTACCATGCAGCCTATGTTGCCGTCGAGGCTGACGTAGTTTATATTGACCTCTTTGGCTTTCGCTTCGAGCGGGTCCTCTTCGTCGAGGTCGCGCAGTTCCGCGTAATCCTTGTGCCTGAAAAGGGCGTTGTCGTCGAGGTTGATTTTCGCGTCGAGCGCGAGCACCTGGCCTTCGGCCGTCTCCACGAGCGGGTTTATCTCGGCCAGCGACGCATCCGCATTCAGAAATAGTTTGGAGAGTGCGATAAAAACGCCGGCGGCCCGATTGATGTTTTTCCCGCCGAAGCCGAGCTTGATTGCCAGGTCTCTCGCCTGGAACGGGTAGAGTCCCGCGTCCGGGTGCACGGGCACGCGGATGATGGCTTCGGGCTTCTCCCTGGCGAGTTCTTCTATCGACATCCCGCCTTCCGCCGATGCGATAATCACCGGCGACTCGCTCGCGCGGTCGATTGCCATGCCCACGTAGAGCTCGCGCGCCACGTTGCTCGCCTTCTCGACCAGCACTTTCTGAACGAGCCTGCCCGCCTCGCCCGTCTGTTTCGTCACGAGCGTCTTGCCCAGGATAGCTTGCGCCGCTTGCGCCACTTCTTCCGCCGAGGAGACGAGCGACACGCCGTGGACGGATGGGTCCTCTTTCATGGTGCCCTTGCCTCGCCCGCCGGCGTGTATCTGCGCCTTTACGGCGAAGCGCTCCCCGCCGAGCGATTCGGCCAGTTTGCGCGCCTCTTCGGGGCTGAACGCGGCGCCGCCTTCCGGCACCGGCAACCTGTGCGCCCTGAAAATTTCCTTCGCCTGGTATTCGTGAATCTTCACGCCGTTCTCCCTGCTGCTATGATTATTCGGTTATCTTGAGGAAAATGTCTTCGAGAGTTTCCTTCTCCTCGCATACGCCGGTGATTTTAATGCCGGCCGCGTTTATCTTCGCATTGAGTTCGGCAAGGTCCTTGACTTCGCCGTCGTAACGGAGCATGACCGTGCTCCCCTCGAAAGAGATGGCAGTTATTCTCTTATCGGAGCCGAGAGCTTCTTCTATCCTGTCGAGCCCGTCCACGACGCGGATGAAGACCTTTCGCTCTTTCTTGTATTTTTCGCTCAGGACTTCGAGCGACCCGCTTTCGATTATAGCCCCGCCGTCAATGATCGCGAGGCTGTTGCAGAAACTGCTCAGGTCGTAGAGGATGTTCGATGCCACGACCATCGTCCTTCCGGTGGATGCGAGCTCCTTGAGTATCTCGAGAAGCTCTATCCGCGAACGCGGGTCGAGCCCGCTGGTGGGTTCGTCGAGAAGCAGTATGTCCGGGTCGTGTATCAGCGTCTTGGCAACGAGCAGGCGCTGTCGCATGCCTCGCGAAAGCGCGTTCGTGAATTCGTGCATCTTGTGGCTGAGTCGCACCATATGAAGCAGGTCGTCCGTCCGGCTTTTCCTGTCGTGTTTGTTAAGGCCGTAACATCTGCCGAAGTAGTCGAGGTATTCCCAGACCTTGAGGTCCTCGTAGAGGCCGAATTCGTCCGGCATGTAGCCTATCCGGGGGAATATTTTCCTCGGGCTTCTCGTGAGGTCCACGCCGTCGATTTCGATTGTTCCGCCCGTCGGCGGCAGCAGCCCGGCCAGCATGCGGATTGTGGTCGTCTTGCCCGCGCCGTTGGGGCCGACGAGCCCGAAGCTCATGCCCCGGTCGATTTCGAGGTTCAGGTCGCTGACCGCGTCGAGTTCGCCGTATTTCTTGCTTAGTTTCCTGGTCGCTATCATACCGGTCCACCTGACTTGAAAGACTGCGTGACAATATCAAAACCGCGCCTCCAAGTCAAGGCGCGCTTCGGCGTGCGCGAAAAATCCGGCGGCCCGTCAGGGGGAGATAAATTCCCTGGTCAGGGCCGTATAAGATGCTTCGCCCACTTTGCCGCCGATGACGTAAACTCTCGTTCCAATCGCCGCGCCGCAAGTGAAGCTTCGAGAAGAAGGCTCCGAGCGCAGCGCCTGCCAGTAGTTCCAGACGGGGTTGTAGATTGCGACCGTGGAAATGCCCGGGTACGTGCCATCAAATCCCCCGGCTACTACAATGCGCCCATTGACCACGCCCGAGCAGCCGAACGCGCGCGCCTCCGACATGGATTCTTTCTGCGACCAGTAATCGAGCGCGGGGATGTACTCGAAAACGCTATCGGTGAAGGCGTCCGGCCCGCCTCCGTCCGGATTGTTGACGCCGCCTATGACGTAGATGTTGGCGCCTGCCGTCTCGCAGAACGCGCCTGCCCGCGAGCCGGGCATGAATGCGCAATCCGTCCACGTGTCGAGAAGCGGGTCGTATTCCTGGGCCGAGGCGCATGTAATGCCGGAGTCGAGTTTTCCGCCGAAGAGGTATATTTTTCCATCAAGCGCCGCGGCGCAGGCGTGGCTGACCGGCTGGGGGCCGGTTATGGGGCCCCATGAGTCGCCGGCGGGGTCGTAGACATGCGAACCTCCCGTTCCGCCGACCATATATATCTTGTCGTCGAGCGCCACGCATGCGTGTCCGGTGGCGGGTGCGGGCAGCGAGCAGAGCGGCGTCCATGCGTCGGCATCCGTGTCGTACTCTTCTACCGTGTCGAGGGCGCCCGAGGCGTCTTCTCCGCCGCAGACGTAGATTTTCGAGCCGATTGCCGCGCAGGCGGCTGCGCGCGGAAGGGGCATGTGTTCGACATCGGCCCAGACGCCAATGAAGGGGTACGTATCGACCTCGTCGTCGTCCTTGCCGAACATCTGCCTGAAGACCGATAACTGATAAAGCGTATTGCAGCCGCAGCAGAAGAGAAGCAGGCAGATAAGCAAGAGCCATGGTAATCGCATACAACCTCCGGTTCGGGCATTAATATTATCAGATACCGAAACGCAACGCAATCATGCTCTCCGGCTGCCGGAGATTGAAAACGGTCCGGCGGTTCGATATTATTTTGTCTAAAAGTGTTGACCGGTCTGCGAGCCGGTGGTAAATTTCAAGACTTGACTATTCCATTATCACTTTTTTCATATGGAGGTACGTCGTGACTGAGAAGGATTCCACGGCAAAGGCCAACAAGCCGGCCGAGGAGGCGATGAAGCTTCACGCCTTCTACAAGGGCAAGGTGCAGATGGTTCCGAAATGCTGCATCCGCAGCGTCGACGATTTCGCGATATGGTATACGCCGGGCGTGGCCGCGCCATGCAGGGACATCCAGGCGAACCCGGAAAAAGTGTTTGTTCATACGAACAAGGCCAACCGCGTAGCCGTGGTCTCCAACGGAACGCGGGTGCTCGGCCTCGGCAATATAGGCCCCGAGGCGGGCCTTCCGGTCATGGAAGGCAAGGGCCTGCTTTTCAAGTATCTCGGAGGCGTGGACGTAGATGCAATCTGCGTGGATACCGAGGACCCGGACAAGTTCATCGAGTTCTGCAAGATGCTTCAGCCATCCTACGGGGGGTTCAACCTCGAGGATATCAAGAAGCCGGACTGTTTCAGGATTCTGGACACGCTTCGCAAGGAGTGCCATATCCCGGTCTGGCACGACGACCAGCAGGGTACGGCGGCCGTTACGCTTGCCGGGCTCGTCAATGCATGCCGGTTCACGGGCAGGGAGCTGGGCAACATCAGGGTTGTGCTTCTGGGCTCGGGCGCGGCGAACGTATGCATCTTCAGGGTGATAAAGGCTGCCGGAGTTGACCCGGAGAAGGTTATCTTCGTGGACAGCAAGGGCACTCTCAACAAGAACAGGACCGAGCTCAAGGAGAAGGAACCCTACAAGTGGGATCTCATCCAGGAGACCAACGGCGGGAATCTCGAAGGCGACCTTATGGCCGCGATGAAGGGCGCGGATTGCATTATCGCGCTCTCGAAATCTCGCAACTCGCTTGACGAGCCGCCCGTCATCCCCATCGAGGGCATTAAGAGCATGGCTAAGGACTCGATTGTTTTCGCCTGCGCGAACCCGAACCCGGAAATTCTCCCGGACCAGGCGCTGGAGGCGGGTGCGGCGATAATGGCGACGGGTCGGAGCGACTTCCCGAACCAGGTGAACAACTCGCTGGGCTTCCCCGGAATTTTCCGCGGCACTCTCGACGTCATGGCCAAGACGATTACGGACGAGATGTGCATAGCGGCTGCGATGGAGCTTGCGAACGTCGCCCGGGACAGGGGCATAAAGCAGGACTATCTCATCCCGACCATGGACGACTGGGAAGTCTTCCCGCGCGAAGCGGCGGCAGTCGCCGTGAAGGCGGTCGAGCAGGGCGTGGCGCGAATCAAGCTCAACTGGGACGAGGCTTACAACCTTGCCAAGGAAAAGATTGAGCATTCACGCAACCAGGCCAAGGTGCTGATGGATTCCGGCATTATTCCGATGCCGCCTGAATAGAACCGGTCATAACGGGCCGCGTTTGCCGCTTTAACCGTCGGCGTGCGCGGCCTTTTTATTTGCCGAGCGTTCCCTGATATCTGAGAGCAGTTTCCTGGTGAAGCGAATTTCTTCTCTTAGCATCCTGCGGTTATGCTCGGTGATTTTTTCGATGCAGCCCGCGTCGTGCTTGCCGCACTTGCTCAGAATCGATTCGATGTCCTGCGCAGCGGCCTTTTTCAGCGCCTTCAACCGCTCCTTCAGCCCCTGCTCGAATGATTCCGGTTCGACGTGGTTGAAGAAGAAAAGCGACAGGTCGAGGTTGAAGCACGGCTTCTCGAAGTTTAGCAGGTTCGACAGGAGAAGGTGCTTGAACTCCTTTCGCCCCTTGTCGGTCAGCTCGTAGACGAACTTTTTCGGACGCTTGCCCGAGCGGGCGCTATGGGATTTCAACAATCCCATTTTTTCGAGACGGTCGAGCGAGTAATAGATGCTTCGCGGCTTCGCGCCGACAAGCGGCGCGAGTTTCTCGTCGATTTCCATGCGGACGTCGTAGCCGTGCATCGGGCCCTTGGCGAGTATCCCGAGAAGGACGAGATCATGCTGCGCTCTATTCCCGCTGTCGAGGGCCTCGTCATACTGCCCGTTGAAGCGTTCTATTTTAGCAGCCATCTGGCCACCTTCCCCGTTGCCGTACGCGGCAGCTCTTCGACAAACTCGAATATTGCGGGCACTTTGTGGGCCTCGAGCCTCTCGCGGCAGAACTCGACCAGTTCCGTTTCGCCGATTGCGGCCCCGGAGGCAGCTACGATGTGGGCCTTGACCGCCTCGCCCCTTACCGGGTCGGGCGCGCCCGTTATAGCGGCTTGCGCCACCCGGGGATGCCCTTCGAGAGCCCGCTCGACTTCCGTCGCCTGAACGTTGAGCCCGCCGACGATTATCACGTTCTTTTTCCTGCCGATGATGTAGAGGTATCCGCGCTCGTCGAAACGACCGATATCACCCGAGAAAAGCCACCCGTTCCGGACGGTTTCCGCCGTGAGCCCCGGTTCCTTGTAATAGCCATCCATGACGACCCAGCCCTTCAGAGCGACTTCCCCGGACTCGCCCGGCGGGAGTTCGGCCCCGTCTTCGTCGACTATTTTCATCTCGACCCACGGCACCGGGAAGCCGACCCCACGAATGTCTATCTCTTCGCGGGCGAGATGCGGCAGGGTATTGGGCGGGCCCGACTCCATCATGCCCCATCCGTTTATTATCAGAAGGTCCGGACACTTCGCCTGGAGCTTCTCGAGCGACGCGAGGTCGGCGACCGCGCCGAACGTAGCCACCCACCGAAGGCTCGAAAGGTCCGCCGCCTCGAAATCCGGCGAGCGAACGAGCGCGCCGAACATGGCAGGAACGAGAAAGCAGCAGGTCACGCCGTGCTTCTCGATGTTTCTTAAAAACGCGCCGGGCGCGAAACGCTCCATCATGACGACGGGAGTGTGCCACTTCAGACAGCCGAGGAAGTATACGAGTCCGCCGGCATGGCTCAGCGGCGCGGCGCAAATCATCGTGTCGTCCCCCGGCATGCCGAGGAAATGCTCCAACGTCATAAGCGGCGAGCCGAGATGCCGGTAGTTCCAGACTATTCCCTTCGGACGCCCCGTGGTTCCGGAAGTATAAAATATCCCGCAGGCGCCCGATTCGTCGGTATCGGGAAATTCCTCGTCCGCTTCGCCTTCACGCGATAGGAACTCCAGCCCGGCGTCCGCGTCCTCCTTGTCGGACGCGACCCATTTGAGGCTCGGCGCCTTGCTCTTGAGCTCGCCGGATTTTGTCGGATGAGAGCCGTGCATTATGAGAAATTCGCAGTCCGAATGCGCGACGAGACCCTCGACCGTGGCGGGTTTCATGCCCATATGAAGAGGAACTGCGACCGCCCCTAAAAGCCAGAGCGCGGCATAGGAAACGCAGTAGTCGATGCCGTCCGGTAGAAGTATCGCGGCGTGGCTGCCTTTACCGACGCCCGCATCACGCAGAAACGATGCCGCGCCAGATGCAAGCCGGCGAAACTCCGGAAAAGACACTTCCCTGTCCCTTGAAATCAGCGCCGGGCCTGAAGGGCCACTTTTCAGAATGTCAATAATCCTATTAACCAGCACGATGAGCCCGCACTCCATCTTATTTGATTCAGAATACGCAATCTAAAGCCTTACGCCCGAATTGTCAAGCAGATTGGGATGTAAAATTGTATTAAACCCGGATTTCATATTCGCAGTTTCGATATTGCCGGGATTTTTATTTCCGCGCCGATACGCCCAACTTGTCCGGCTCCCTGCGCGCACGCAGACCTGCAGCCGCCAGGCGACGCGAAACTTCGCCGGGAAAGTCCCTTTCGCCGCGACGGGAGTAGGGAGTTCCCGTATAGTGAAAAAGCAGCCCGCCCGGCTTCAAAATGCGGCAGATTTGCTCGTAGAAAGCGGAACCGTAGAGTTCTCCGGCCAGCGAAAAACGAGGCGGGTCGTGAATTACCGAATCAAACGAGGCATCCTCGAACGTCCGTATATATTCGAACATATCCGCATTCGCCAGTTCGATTGGCTTCTGGTAGAGGTCTGCCGACCAGGGATTTCTTTTTCGCAGCTCGCGCACTTCCGGGCATATTTCGACTGAAACGACCTTCGAGGCCCCCAGCCTGGCCGACCAGATGGCCGTATAGCCGAGCCCTCCGCAGGTATCGAGGACTTGGTTGCCGGGGCGAACCGTGCCTTCGGTTTTCTGCCGGGCATCCTCGAACGGGTCTATCCCGCTTGTCCGGTGCATCTGAATCCCGTCTATCTCGAGAGTCGGGGCGCCGGCGGTAGGAGAGAGCTTGTAGTAATGCTCGCCCGCGATTTCCAGCGGCTCCGAGCCATCGGGTTTCAGCGAGTAAATGCGCTTTTTCTTTCCCGCAATTTCTTCGAGTTCGCTTCGCTCGACAATCCGCCCGCCGGGCAGCGCGAGCCCCTTGTCCGAAACGGAGACCTCCACTGCCGAGATGTTCAGGTCGAGCGAAATCTCGATTCCGGCACTCTCGCCGATACCGAGAATTATTCGCGCCCCTTCCGAACTCAAAAGATATTCTTCATTCGCCATGCCGGCATGATAGCAGGAGTGCGCGCGATTTGCCAGTAAAACAGACTATATCCGCGCAAGTTTCACCTTCTCGACGGCGTCTTTATTGACAGGACGCTTCCATGCGGCTAAGATGATTCCCGGGAGGAACGAAAATGAAAAAGTCACTTTGCGGCGTCGTTTTCGCGGCTGCCTTTTTTGGGCTGATGCCTTTCATGGGCGGCAAAGTCTACGTCAACTCGAAGCCTTCGAAAAAAACGGTCGAGAAGTCCGGCAAGACCGCCGACCATTCTCTCTGGGTCAAGGTGCTTGCGGTTTGCGTCGACAAGGACGGCCTCGTGAACTACAAGAGTCTGAAAAAAGACAAGGACGCGCTGAAAAACCTGCAGAAATACCTCAATTATCTTGCGGCGATAAACCCGGACAAGCTGACGGATAAAAAAGTCGAGTTGTCTTACTGGATAAATTTCTACAACGCCGCGGCAATCGCGGGCGTCCTCGGACACTATCCCGTCAAGAGCGTGAAGGATATCGAGGACTTCTGGACGAACGTCGTCGTTTATGCCGGGAAGAAAGAATATTCGCTTGCCGATATCGAGAACAATGTCCTCCGGGAGATTGGAGAGCCGCGGATTCACTGGGCCATCGTTCGCGCCTCGAAGGGCTGTGCCAGGCTGCTTGCAGAGCCCTATACCTCTGAAAAACTCGAAGAGCAGCTTGCATCGCAGGAAAAACGCTACCTTGTCGGGCGAAAGCAGGTTTATATCGATAGAGAAAAGCGCGCTATTGTTTACACTTCGCTTTTTTACTGGTACGGTCCGGACTTCATAAAGAATGCGGGCACGAAGCTCGATTACGTGAAGAAATATCTATCCGAAGAAGACCTCGAATTTATAGAAAACAATCCGCTTTCCACGAAGTACATCAAGTACGACTGGTCGCTGAATCAGAAGGACGAACAACCGCAGAAGGACAAGTAATCGCCATTGTGACGAGTAATCGCCATTGTGACGAGTAATCGCCATCGTGACGAGTAATCGCCATTGTGACGAGCAATCGCCATTGTGACGAGCAATCGCCATTGTGACGAGCAATCGCCATTGTGACGAGCAATCGCCTACTGGGCGGCTTCCGTGGCTTCCCTGAGCTTGGCTACGACTGAGCGTATTTCCGAGCCGCTCATCTCGCCGTCTTCCCGCGCCTTGTCGTAGATCTTGCGCGCATCGTTCCAGAGTTGCTCGACGCCTGCCTTATACTCGCCGTCGTAATTTTCCTTGACCTCGTACGCCTTCTTGACGTCATCGCCGAGGCGCTTCTTCTCGTTGGGCTCGAGGTCTTCATTGTCCTCGATTGCGCCTATCAGCTCCTCTTTCGAGGCGAACGAGGTTGCGCCCTCGACGAGGTTCTTGACCCCTTCCAGCGGCGCTCTCGCCGTCCGGCCGAGCCCCCGTCTTATCGCCGGCATGTAGCTGTCGCCGACCCATACCCCGGCGGCGAAGACAATCAGGAATAGAAAGAGAATGCCTAAGAACTTGTAGGTCTTCGACTTTTCTTTCTGCTGCCTTTGAGTGTCCTGGTAGTTCTTGGTATTGGCCAACTCCCACCTCCCGGGAAATTAATCTCCAAGCGATTTTGATTTCGGCCCGATATCGGGCGTATTCGAAAGTCTTATGACGCCAGTTTCATCTATGAAGAAGTATCTCTTCCCCGGCGTCAGGGGCCTTGCTATGCAGTGCCACTTGTCCGGCCCCTCCGCCTTCATCTCGAACATATAGTTGTACTTGACTCCCGTTGCAAGCTCCTTGTCGATGAAGTTTTTCTCCGCGAGCGCGCGCAGCCCGCCGGCGTAGTTGCCGTACCTTGTATTGAAAAGTTCCTGCGTCGAGCTCAACGTCCGGAGCGTCGCGATTGCCGCCGTCTCTTCCATTGCCGTCCTGTTTCCGCCGAATCCGCCCATTCCGCCCATTCCGCTTTCCATTGCGATGGACGCGCCCAGGAAGGCGCCGGCGAGAGGCAGCGTGATGGGGCCAGACGGCGATACGATTTCCGACCACGCGCCGTTCTTTCCTTTTGCCGCGAACATATATACGAAGGAAAGATGCTTCGTGAAAACCTCGACGGGCGGGAGCGTCGCAGGGTCGAGGAAGTCCGGCATGTCGTCCTTGTGCTTCTTGAACATATAGGGAATCAGCGTATTGTAGAGGTAGCTGAATCCCTTTTTCGTATCGGCGTATGCGAACTCGTAGGCCCCTTCCGGGATGGCGGCAAGGGCCTTCTTTATCTCGCCCGAGGGTTCGAGCGGCTTTTCGATGTTGCCTATCATGCGCTTGAGTACCTGCGGCGAAGAGGCGGCAAGCAGTTTCCCGCCCGCCAGGGAGAACGACGGCCAGTACGGCACCTCGTTGTCCTCGCCCGCGAACTTGTCGACGGAAAAGTAGTATATCGTCCTGCCCTGGTAGCCGGTCGACTTGATGCCTTCTCCCATCTTGTCCGCGAACTTCTCTATCGCCTGCTTGATAAGTTTTTCGTCCGCGATTCCCGCAGTGAGCGCCATCTCGGGGAACGCGCCCCCGCCTTCGGGCAGCATGATATAGAAGTTGATGGAGCTTTTGCTTATCGCCTTTACGAACTCCTCTTCGAGGTTGAAACCGAGATATTCGCCCTCGAGCTCTTCGAGCAGTTCTACGAGGTCTTCGCCCTGCTCGCGCATGACGGAGGCGAGAAGGTTCATCATATAATTGTACTGCGCCGTAAGGTCGAACCCGCCGCCGAGCCATAGTATGATATTCTCGGAGGGAATCAGGAGCCTGGTATCGATTTTCGTTCCGCCCATGAGGCTCAATACCTTGTTCTTCTCCGGCGTTATCAGGCAGGAAAACTCGCGCGAGGCGCCGTCCTTTTCAATGACCGCCCCGTACCCGGACTTCATCTCCTCGAAAAGCCCCAGGTTGGCGTAAATCTTGCCGACATCCTCCGGCATGGAGTCTTCCATTCGTTTAAGAAGCGGTCCTGTGTCGGTATAGACGAAGAACTCGCCGCCGGTGCCTCCGCATTTCGCGCGTATCGCGGCGAAATCCTTGTTTGATTCCAGCGAGTTCGTCGCAATTCCGCCGGAAAGGTAGCGGTCGATAATGCCGTTAAGCGTGTTCCTGTCCCAGGAGAATACCCACTTCGGCCCCAGCCACGTGGCGGACAGCATTACCTGTGCATCCCCAAAGCAGTACACCTTCTGGTTTTTATACATTTGTGTCGATGACCTGGGCCCGCGCTCGCCGGTATCATCCATTATCGCCTTCTGGGCGGCGTCGAGAATCTTCTGAAACTCATCTTTTTTGTCGCCCGGCTCCAGCGATAGCGTCATCTGGAGTTTCGGCGGGTTCGCGCCCATCATGGATTTCACGTCGAAATCGATAAGCGCGAACGTCAGTTCTCCCTTGATGGTCGCGAGTATGTCGTCCACATTGAGACCGGAATCCTTCTCGAATTCCTCGATGCCCTTTTTAATCGACTTCTCGATTTCGCCCACCTGCTCCTTCAGTGCGTCCTGGATGTCCTTTTCCTCCCATATCCTGAAAAGCGGGCTCTTCTTGAAATAGTCCGGCAGCGCGGATGCGTCGCGGAACTTGAGGTAGACCATCGTATCGGACGGCAGGTAGCGCTCCATCGGGCCGGCGGCCGGTTTGTCGCCCTCGTCCGGGGGTGGCCCCTCCTGCGCCTTTACCAGCCCGAACGCGAGAATTGCGAATAGAAAAACACCGACAAGAATAAATCTTTTCATGATTGCTCTCCCCTTCTTGAATGCCTTTGCCAGACACGATTCTATCAGCATCCGCAAACCCTTGTCAAAGACAAACTTGCGTCCCCTAAAAACCGCGGAAGGTGTGTATGGAGAATTGTGTCCCGCGAACTCCTGCGCGATAATAAATACGGAATTTTTTTGCAAACAACCCAACATTACCTACAATTGTAGGTATCAGTTACTGTTGCAGAAAGTTACTGGCAGGGTTTTGAAGGAGGAAATGATGAGGTTTTTGGGAATACTGGCTTTGGCGTTTATGCTTTTATCGGTATCGGGCTGTTTTGAAGCTGAAGAGGAATACGTAATCAATCCCGATGGTTCCGGAAAGGTCAATTTATCAGTCACTTTGACGCCTTCGAATATGATGTCCAACTCGGAACCCGACCCCGAAAAAGAAAAAGTGAAAACCCTGCAGAGCATGCTCGAAGAGTCCAAGGGCGTGGAAACCTGGAAAGACGTTTCTGTGGCCGTCACGGGCGATGGGAAAGTTCGGCTCAAGGGCACGGCTTATTTCAAGGACTATTCAAAACTGAAAATCAAATACGGGGACATGAGCTCCAACCGCAAACTGACCCTTGACAAAAAAGAGGATGGCAGCTTCGTTCTCGAGTTCGACCGGAAAGAGAGTGGGAGCGAAGAACCGGCCCCCGAAATGTCGAAAGATGAGCTCGAAAAGAAAATCCAGGCCCAGAAAATGCAGTACCAGAAAATGAAGCCTATGATGGAAACTTTCATGAAAAGCATGAAACAGACCTATACTTTCAGCCTTCCCGGAACTCTCGGCGAACATACCAATTTCAAGAAGACTGAAGACGGAAGACTGCAGCTCACAATCGATGGCGAGAAATTCATGGAAGTTTTCGGAGAGCTCATGGATAACGACGAATGGTGGAAGAAACAGATTCTCTCCGGCCAGGACCTCAAGGATATGAAGCTCGGAGATGAAATAAACGAAAAACTCTTTGGCGAAAAAGGCCCCGTCAGGGCCGTCTTTTCGGGAGAAATGAAGCCGCTTTTCGACTTCAAGGCCGAAGTGGAAACCGCGAAGAAAGAATATCCCGAAATGCTCAAGAAACTCGGAATCGAGGAAAAAATCGCGGTCGAGCCCGCCGACGGAAGCGGCCTTAAGAGCCTCAAGGTGGGCGGCGTAAGACTGGTAAAAGTTTTCGACATGGAAAATGACGTCCGGCCGTTTCATATGGAAGTGGGATATACCCTCGCGCTTATAGGAGAGTTCGACGGCTCGGTCCTGAAAGTCGACGCCGGCCAGGTTGAAAAAGCCGAGGCCGATAACGGCCAGAACCTGCTCCCGGAAAATGACTGGAAAAGAAAAATCAGCTTCCCCCGTCTTTCCAAGGACAAAACTTGCGTGCTTTTCGAGGTGAAACTCAACGTCCCCAGCGAAGATGTCAAATACATAAAAGAGATTTCCGGACATCTCGAATACACCGTCGCTTCCGGCACGAAGGAACTCGACCTCGGCATTGCCAAATTCGAGGAAGGGGCGCAGGGCAAGGAGCTTTCCGCGCAGGTCAAGTCCGTGAAAGACCATCCGTTTCAAAAAGGAAGCCAGCAGCTAAGTCTTTCCCTTGCTTGCGACCTGGACAATATCAAGGAATTCAGGTTCCTCGACAAAGACGGCAGCCAGCTCGAGGTTGCCAAAAGAGGTCACTACTCAAGCGGCTCCAACTCGCAGGTCAATTTCAGCATTAAAGGGAGTTTTCCGGAAGAAGGTAAAATAGTCGTCGTGCTTTACGACAACGTGAAGAAATACAGGATACCTTTCGAGCTCACGGATATAACGCTTACCGGCGAACCTCGCAAGTAAGGAAAAACGCGGTTAATCGATAACAACGCCGGGTTTGCCGTGAGTTTTCAACTGCCTGTCGAGAATCTCGCAGACCGTGCTTCTGGACACGTACTCCGTTATCATGACGCGGACGGGCTTCTCAAGCGCATCGCTGTTTATCTCTATGAAAAATTCCGGCCCCGAGGGTATGAGCCTGACCGAGTTGAGCGATTCCCACGGAATCTCCCTGCCCTTATAGCGAAGACTGTTCTCGGTGAACGTAAACTTCGAGTACCTGATTTCGCGTCCCCTGTTCATATCGAGCAGCATCTGCAATGCTTTTTTTCTCGTGACTTCGGTCAATATGAATCTGACTATATCTTCATTGACAACATATCCGGGGTTGATTTTCATGACCTCGCCGCTGTGTCCGGATATGAGCGTGATATGATGCTCGACGGAATCCATCACGCTTACCTCGTATCGCGCGTCCGTTATCTCGGACCATTTCATTTCCTGGCTTCCGAAGAGCGAGCTCTGTTCGATACCTCCCGGGCTTAAGGTAAGGCTCCGGCTCCAGATAACTATCGTGGCGAGGAGAAGGGGAAAAGCCATGCAGAAAAGGAAGAGCGCTATCGAGATGTTTCCGTAGACAATCGAGAGAATTCCGATTATGGCGAAAAACAGGAACCCGACGAGAGGCAGAGCAAGCTGCAGCCAGTAGGGCCGAAACACCTTTTTCCCGAGCTCCATGCCGTCATCCTTTAACGCTTGTGAGGATTGCAAATTCGCCGATGAACCGCTTGAACAAAATAATGTTACCACAAAAGCGGTTTGCAGGCAAGGTGAGGCATAATAGAAAGTGGGAATTTGAGCGTAGGGCAGTAGCCAATTATTTCTTCGGGGTCTAATGTGATGGCTGCAATTTGAAATGTCATAGGTCAATGCGGGGCGTTGGGTCCACAAGTCCCCTATGAAAACTTTCTGCGTTTATGCATTATAACTGCAACAACTCCAAGCAAAGCAGCCGACAAACTAATGACAAGAATATAAAATAGATATCCATACTCTTGTTTCTGCACGGCTATTTCTTCAGTATTCGGAGGAACCGGTTCTTTTTCATCAGTAACAGTCTCGGCAACTGTATCTGGTTCATCTTCATCAAGCCATGCCCAAGGGTCTTCTTTTTCCTTTTCTTTCTTCCTTGCAGCATAAAACTCTCGTGTTCTTCTCTTTTTTTTTGCTTGTCCTTCATAATACTCCAGATATTTCTGCTCAAACCCGAAATATTCATCAGGATATGATTCCATGATTTTCTTTTGCAATGCTTCCGCTTCTTCAATTCTCACAAGCTTGTATAATGTTAGCACTTCAAGCCATTCCATGTGCTTTATTATGTTTTTGAAAGTCTCGTTGTTTCCCTGTCTCTGCTTCATGTCCTGGAAATATTCGACAAATTGTTTATCTGCCTGTGGAAAATTTCTTTCATGGATGTTGAGTGTTCTGTCGAATATGTATGCATTAAAAGGTATTTTGTCGTTAAAAATAGATTTGTATGGACTATCGCCATATCTCAAGTTTGCTTTTATAAATCTGTAATCCCAGACTTTGGATTCAGGCAGCAGCTGGATTCCTTTCTCACGCCATATCTTGAACAGAACCGAACACGCCTCATCCGGTGTTATTTCGAGTTCCGGAGGATCTTCTCCCTCGCTTTCATCTGTCTTTGCCTTATGTGCTTTCAGGACTTCATCATACAGGCGCAAATCATCCGCGCTGCTCGGGGGAATTATCGTGAATTCCACCGGTTGCATTTCTATCTCGCCTTCCCATGTCTCTGCGCCATTCTCCTCAGCAAAAGTCTCATGCTGCTTTCTATGCTCGTCCGATGGCATCACATGAATCAACTTTATTTGCAACTGATAATAAGTAGGCAGCAAATTGACAGACTTTGTAAGGCGTTTTTTGAAACCATCTATATCATTTATAAATACTAAAAATGATATCGACATGCCTGAAGGTAATACGAAAAATGAGCAAGGGTAATCCTTATGAAAAGGGAAGCTCTTCCTATATTTTTCTCCTCTATTTACATCCTTTAATTCAGCCCATAATCCGGTTCCTTGATAGTACTTGCCGTACGTTATGTTTTTTGCCAGCGCTACATCATGGTCGGTGCAATTGATTATCCTGACCTGTGCGACAATCAGGTCAAATGGGGAAAACTCGGTTGCCAGCGAAACTTCTCCATCAATTTCATTGCCCGCAAAAGCCAGGGCGGGAATAAATAATACAAATAGAATTACATGAATATGTAGTTTGAGAAATACCATTCTATCTTCCTGAAAGTCATTAACCATCAATATAATTATACCACAAAAGCAATTCAGGGGGCAAACTGTCAAGGTGGATTGTATAGCCGATAAATACAAGTTTGAGGTTGAACGCGCATCATCGAGCATGTAAAATTGTGCCATGTTGGGGGTTTAGAGGATTTATCCGATTCGGTCATGTTTCCAGGAGGGGGCATGGGATTCGCTGACACAGTCAAGGAAAAGCTGTCCGTACTCGAGAAGAAGCACTATTACATGATTGGCGGCGGGGTTGCCGCCATTATCCTGATAATAGTGGTTCTCGCGATTTTGTCCGGCTTCCCGGCGCAGCGGTTTGGAAACGCCAGGCATTACGGCGAGATTTCGCATATCATCTTCGACCGCGAAGGCGCTCGGCTCGCATCGTCCGAGGCCAACAGCAAGGCAAAGGTCATCGTCTGGAACCTCTCGACCGGCGAAAAAGTCGGGGAGGTCGACGGAAACGCGCGCGACTCGAGCATGATAGCCTTCGGGACCGAAAGCAGCGTTATCGTGACCGCGGGCATGGACGAGCACGTTATCTTCTGGGGCCTCGATACCGGCAGCAAGCGCAGGAACTTCTCGGTCGCGCTTTCCGCCTCGTCCGCCATCAGCCCCGACGGCAACTGGCTCGCTTACGCCAAGGGACAGAAAACTTTCGTCTGGGACCTCTCGCTGCAGAAACAGCACGACGAGTTCGACGGGGGAGCCACCGGCGGCAAGGCCGTCGAGTTCAGCGCCGATTCCAGCATGCTCGCCACGGGCGACGGCAGCGGCGTCCTGCGAATCTACGAGCCCGCCAAGAGCGCCCTCAAGGTGCCGCCGAAGAAGGCGCACGAATCGGCCATCGACTGCCTCGCGTTCAGCCGCGACGGCACCCTCATAGGCACCGGCTCGCGCGACAATAGCGCGAAGCTCTGGGATGCCGGCGCCGTCGAAAAGGCCGTCTTCAAGGGGCACGACAGCTCGATTATAGCCATCGCAATCGGCTCCGGCGGCAAGCACGTCCTGACGGGCAGCCGCGACGGCACGGCGAGGCTCTGGAACGCGGAGACCGGAAACGAGCTTTTCAAATTCGAAGGCTTCCGCGGCACTGCGGACAGCATCGTGGACATCTCCTCCGACGGCAAATTCGCGGCGATTGAGACGAAGGGCAGCGGCATCGAGATTTTCGAAACAAGCAGCGGCTCCCCGGTCAAGAAGTTCGAAGCGTCGGCGACTATCTTCAGGTTCGGCCCGTCCGGGGGAACGCTCTATATCGGATGCGCCAACGGCAAGCTCTACGCATGGTCGCCTGGCATGGAATAAATCCCGACGCAATGGCTTCGCGCTACCAGGGCGTTTCACCGCCTCCGGGACCGGGCAGCCTGCCTCCCGGCTCATCGCGATGTCCCGTGTCCGAGGCCGGATTATAAACGCTCTTGCCGCGGAGGTTGTGGCTGTTGTAGTTGTAGAAAGAGACGTTGAATTCCTTCTTGCCCGCCAGCCTCAGCTCGATTGCTCTCGGGCCGGCGCCCATGTCGCCCGGTTGCAGAGACATGTTCGCCTGAACGATTTCGCCCGTATCCTTGTCCAGCCAGTACGTGGCCTCGTCGATGGGGCTGTCACTCCGGCCGGGGATTGACGACGCCTTCACCTCGACAAGGTTTCTGTCCGGGTACTTTTGCAGGAAGCTCTCGCCTATCATGGTGAAATAAAATTTCCCGTGCTTCGGCAGGATGTCTTCCATGGACAGCCGCGGAAGCTCCGCCGCGAGGGGGCTGAATTTGGCCAGGTGCTTGCGGTCGTTCTCGAGCACGATATGCCGTCCGGCAGGCGGATTGACCCAGCCCGTTTTACCGTCCGAGCCCATGGTTATCGTCCCGCCCTTCAGTATCGCGACCCACCTGTCCGCTCCCCTGACGTGTAGTTTCCCGGCAAGCATATTCTTGACCCCGGTCTCGTATACCGTCAGCGTCACGTCGTATATCCGGTCCGTATTGTCGTAGGTCTTGTCCCTCACCGTCTGGATGACCTGCTCCGCGGCCGGCAGGAACGCAGGCATGAGGAATATCATGAATGCCGCCATCGCGGCCAGGATGAGCACGCCTATCACGGCGTAGTAGAACATCGGGCCCCGGGCCTTCGGCACGAAGATTTTCGCGCCCGTCTTAGCCGTCGCCGCCGGCATCGCCGTTTGTGCCTGCTGCCCGATTCCCAGCACGCTAAGCACCTTCATTACTCGCCGGCCCTTTCCGACGCGGTCGAGCGAATCCACTTGCGAGCGTACCAGCGCATGTATGAAAAGCTGCCTGGCATACTTGTCGCGAAGGCCGGGCGATTTTTCCATCAATTCCTGAGCCCTTGCGTTGACGCCGGGATCGTCGCCCTGGATAAGGTCTTCGAGAAAATCGAGCTGCGCATCCTCCGTCCTCGCATAGGCTTCGGGCGCGGGCCCGGCCTGGGTCGGCATCGACGTCGGCTCCGCAGGCCTCACAATCGGTTCCGTGGGTTCTACCATCTGGCTCTGCGCCGGGGGAGCGGTGGTGACTGTCGGGTCGTCCGGGGCCACCATTGCTTCCGTCTTGCTCGTCGGCTCCGCCTGCGGTCCGATGGCCTCGGTGGCCTGCACGCCGTCCGCCTGCTGTACCGCGGATACGGAAAGCGACGTCGTCGTGCCCGCGAGGAAGCCGTCGAGGTCCGAGACAAGCACGGAGGGGTCGCCGTACCTGTCTTCCTGCTTCTTCGCCATCATCTTCGCGACTATCGCCGCAAGCTCGCCCGGCACTTCGGGATTGAGCTCGCGAACCGGCTTGGCATTTTCGTAGATGTGCATGAAGATTACGGCCGTCGGCTTGTCCGCCACGAACGGCAGCTCGCCGGTGAGCAGCTTGTAGAGCACCACCCCGAGCGCGTATATGTCGGAACGCACGTCGAGTTCCTGGCCCATGCCCTGCTCCGGCGACATATACGACGGCGTGCCCATAATCAGGCCCGGCTGGCTAATCGCGCTCTGGACGCTCGCCGCCTTCGCAAGCCCGAAGTCCATGACCTTGACTATGCCCTTGTTCGATATCATTATGTTGCCCGGCTTGATGTCGCGGTGGACGAGGCCCTTCTCGTGCGCCACTTCGAGTGCGCGCGCCACGTCCGCGACAATCTTGACCGACTCGCGCATCGTGAACTTCTGCTTCTTGCGAATCCGAACGCTCAGGTCCTGCCCCTCGACGAACTCCATCGCGAAGTACGGGACGTTCTGTTCGATTCCGTAGGAGAATATCTGGATTACGTTCGGGTGTATCATCGAGGCCGCCATCTTCGCCTCGCGCTCGAACCTCGCACGGAACGACGCATCCGTCGCGAACTCCTTCGGCAGTATCTTCACCGCGACCATGCGGTCAAGCGACTCCTGCTTCGCCAGCCAGACCTGCCCCATGGCCCCGCGGCCTATCGGCTTCTGCAATATGTATTCGCCCAGTTTCGGCGGCATCGCCTAACACCCGTTCATTTCTTCATCAACTTCGAATTTACGCAGTCCAGCAGTATCTTGCGCGACCGCTGCATCCTCTTTTTGACCTTCTCCTGGTCGTGACCCAGCCTGCTGCTTATCTCCCGGCAATTGTAGTTCTTGTTGTAGTATAGCGAGACAAGTTCCTGCGCCGGCTTCGGCAGCGCCTCGATGCACTTCTCCACCGCCGTCACCTTCTCGTCCCACCTGTCGTGTCTCGGGTCGCATAGCCGCTCGAACTGCACTTCCAGCAGCGCAATCGTCTCTTCGTCGAAGTAATTCATCTTGCCCGAGGCCAGCGTACGCCGCTTCGACGATACTATCCCCGTCGCCAGTTCGCGCAGCCATTTCCCGAACGGCTTCTCCGAGTCGTACGTCGCCAGCTTCTGCCATGCCGCCTGAAACGTCTCCCGAAACAGGTCGTCCGCAGTCCTCGCGTCCCGCACCACGGTCATCAGAAACGCCCACAACATGTCGGCGTTCTGCCTGACCATCGCCTCGAACGCTTCCTTCGGAGTCACACTCATTTACATTCCCTCGCGTATCGCGCAACGTTCCTTCCTCATCATAATGAACGTTCTCACATGTGCAAGCGTTTTTCCAGTGTCGATTTCCCATTACATCGTTTGTCTGTAAACACAAGTTCTTGTCCCTCGTCGAATTCTCGCTAATTCGACGAGATGCCGGGGCCAATGAATGCGAAGCATTCGTGGCGAAAGGCTCTTCATTCGTTTGTAAATCTAACTCCTTTCTTCCCAAGGACTTACGACGTAATTTTACAGATTTCGAAAGGTATTGTGACCCCTTTTCTTTGTCATTGCGATGGCTTCGTCCCTCGTCGTCATTGCGAGAATTACATTCTCGTCCGTCATTGCGAGAATTACATTCTCGTCCGTCATTGCGAGAATTACATTCTTGTCCGTCATTGCGAGGAGAAGAGGGCGTAGCGATCGACGACGCGGCAATCTGATCGCGAGCAGAGCGAGCATCTCCGCTCTTTTCCTTATTCGATGAGATTGCCGCGTCCTCACTTTGTTCGTCCTCGCAATGACTGGAGGTTGCCTGCGTAAAAAGGAAAATGTGATTCAATGTTTGCTGGTCATGTATCCTCAACTCCCGCAGCGCAAGGAGCTTCACATACGGCGACTCCGACTTCTCGACGACCGACCAGAGTTCCTTGACCCGCTCCCGGCCGTTAAGCATCACCTGCGCAAGCATCTGCCTCCTTCCATGCTCCGTCAAGTCCTCGTTCGCACCTGACCGGATATATCTCACGTCATTATAGACAGTCTCCCGCGATATTTTGAGACCTTTGGCTATTTCTGAGGGAGTATAACCCCTGACGAGCAGGCGTGTTATCTCGCGCCTTCTTTCCAGTACGTTGGTTCGTGGATAAATCATGTTTCCAAACCCCTTTCACTCATACAGAACGCCCGAAAGTTATATTGCAAAATTTTGCAACATAATACACCACACCACATGCTTACTTTCCTCCAATCCAAGTATTTGTAACCAATCCAGCCCAACGCCTTTTACGTCAAATATCATGCAAACTTTATACGCGCCTCTATAATACGAGGCGGCGTAACACACACAAATACTTGACGATTTGGAACAAATCGTCAAATGCCGGGGTTTCGGGTCGCGAAGCGAACGAAACGAAAGGCTCTTAATACATGGTGATTTCTTGAAAGAGAAATCGCCATATTTGGGGAGTACGCTTTTCGCGAAGCGAAAACGTACGGCAAAGATGTAATCCGCACCAGTCTTGCCTTCCATTGTCTTTATCTCCTTTATCTCAATAACTAAGCGGCTTATGGCCTAACATACCTTCCATCTAAACAACGAGTTTCATATGCGCGTCCCTCTATATATAGTGTCGAAAGTATACACACAAATATGACAAGATGCATATGCCGAAAACTCAATTCTCCGTAACCTCTTTAATGTCAAGAAGTTACGACGCAAAAAAAACTTCAATTTGGAGCATGTTTGTGGTGTGTCATTCTTGTACAAAAATTTGTCAGTCGAGTGTGCCGGTGCCGCAGGCACTTCTGTTATTGGGTTTCAGGCTGTCAAAGTTTTCTGATTTAGACGGGGAAGGTGTTAGATTAATCGGGGGTGCGCAGAACGTTACTGGAAAAGCCATGAACAGCCGAGTCGCCCTGAAAGGCTTGCCATAAGCGGGAAAATAAGATTGAAAAAAAGATTTGTGGTAGGGAATTTGAGAAAAAAAGTATTATGAAATGATTATTCAATAAAGGCGTTTTTAATCTCGGTGTCTTTGAGAATCTTTGCGCGGAACTTTAGGAGATCGTTATTTTCAACTTTAAATACCTGCTTTGCTATCTGTATTATTTTATCTGTGATAATCTCATGATATGATGTAGTTTTATATAATTCTAATATCTTGTGTAAATCTTCCTCGCTGATTTTGGACAAGCTTGAATCTATTCCTTTTTTCTTGGCAGCCAAACTAAGCGCACTCGTTTTTATGAATGCAACATTATTGTAAGTAGCTAAATATTGTCGTGCCATTTCTTTTCGAATCTTAGGATCGAAATCTTCTGTTCCAACTTGACCAAAAACTAACGTGGTAAGCCAGCCAAGTTTCGCCTGGAATATGGGTGCCAACTGAACTCTTTTTGCATTTCTGCAAGTATTGTAGTGTTCGGTTAAACGGAGAGGAAATGTAATCCTTAAGTAAGCGATCATCGGATCATTATATGGTGTTTCAGGCCCTGGATTAAGATAAAAGTAAGGGTCTTTTTCATTGCTAATTAATCTTTCTATCATTTGGATAACTTTAGTTTTTTTATCTGCAGTGCAAATATCGGCTTTTTTAAGTTCAGGATACTTCTGGAGTTTTGCAACTTCGGCTTTTAGAAAGTACCTTATGCTGCGTACAGCTGCTATTGTGAGTTGATCTGCCTTGGGTAATTTTCCATTTCTTCTTATCAGATCACAACTTTGAGTTAAAATAATGAAGAATTTATATTTTTCTTTTTCGGAATGAACATAAGGATAAATATCCTTTAGAGCTTCATCTAATTCAGGTGTTCGGACAAGAACATCTCCTTGATAGAGTTGCTCGTAATCGAATTCATCTGCATACTGAAAATTTTGACTCATAAGCAGTATTTATTTAGATTTATCCCAATCCGCGACGTTCAAAATCTTCGTTACGTTTTAGATTTTCGAGAGATTTTTCAATTTCAGAAGGGTTTATTTCCACGCGCCTTGTTTTTTGTTTTAATTCAGCAAAGACTGTATTAACTACCGGATCTCTTTTAACAAATCCCCAAGAATCCGTAGGGGATTCAACATCTTTTCCTTCTGTGGCTTCTTGGGTTTTTTCGTGGAAAATCCTTGTGTCTGACTCTGTTGTAGGTATCAAGCTTCCATAATCGGTTTTAGACACTTGTTTCCTCCTCAAGTTCTAGTCCGTAAACATCTCGTAATAAATCTAATCCATGTTTTTTGTTCTTGATAAATGTGTTACTTATCAGAGCCACAGCCTCTTCCGCTTTGTTTACTACGTAATGATAATTTAACGAAATGTGGCAATGTTCATTTTTCTCTATTTTTAAGTTGAGAACTGCGGAGTCTATTTTAATGCTTCGAATTATTGATGTTTCTAAAACTTCCCCTTTCACGCTAATTTTTTCATCATCTGAAAGGTTAAAAATTTCTTCACATTGCTTCGGCATTTCTTCTTTAGAGACTACAAAATGAAAATTCTGACCGAATGCTTTGATCGGAGTATACGAGAGTTTTTCTAAGACACTTTTAGCTGCCTGCTCAATTTTGACTAACGTGTCATCTTCCGAAGAGATGGGTGCGAAGGTAAGTTTGTTAGGCTTTACTATGATGGCCATATTTTCGGTGCCAAATAATGGAGAGCCGCCACCTAGTACTGGAAATTGTATTGTGAGTTTTTTTACATGCAAGATTTCATTGCTCAACCAATTTGGAGATAAAATTGATGTATTCCAATTACCAAGTATAACAAGTGACCATTTCTCGAGATCAAGTTTCATTATATTTCCCTGTAATGACAAGAAGCAGATTGGTCAACGATTAATAAGTTCTTTTTATTCAAAGTGTATATTTACCACATTAGATGATGGGGCGCAATAGCTTTCTCAATAAATATCTATCTGACCATTCTATTTTTTTCAAGAGATTTCTAGCTATTATACGACTAATTTTTTCTGGTATAAGATCTCTTTCCCCATAATAAAATAAAATCTACCATAAATTCCACCCAAAGGCAACCTTGTGGTCATGGTTGGGATGATATTTATAGTAATCCCGAGGCGCGAATAGTATATTGTTATGGTAATATAAGATGTCGAAGATGTCTTGTGGTCGTGCGGCCCCGACGGCGGCAGCAAAGATGCGACGACCAAGGATGACATGACGTCCGGCGACCCGTACCGGAATAAGCCTTAAGAGCGATTCTAGAAAAACATTCTGCTATGAAAAAGTCACGTGAAATGTTATGAGAGTCAAAATGCACCACCCGCTTACAAGCACCTGCAAGAGGGCCAGAAGAATCATTAAAAATAATGTCTTGCCATGCTTGTAATCCTGCTTCCTGCGGCGGGCGAAATGGTATAACGCGAGACAAAGCGAAACAATTGTCGGAATTGCCTGGATGGCAATCCCGTAGCTGGAGTTGAGTGAAAGGGCAAACTCTATATTATATGGCAGCGGAACTCCGATATCACAAAACATTCTTGCGAAAGCATCCGCTAATAGATATGAACCTCTCAGCATCGCAAACTGGATAATCAAAATCCCGATAACCGAAAGGTTGGCATAAAGGCGCTTTTTTTTATCTTCCTGATTCATAGAACTGCGTTACTATAACACAATGTGTGGCTAAGGGCAAGGTTGTTTTATTGCGCATCTGCGGCGGGTGAGCAGGTAGAGCAGAAGCAAGGCGAGTGGAAGCAGGCTGCCGGCCGCGTTTCCGGGCGTCGAGGGTCCACTGCCGAGTGCGCATTCGATTTCGTCGACGGTGGTGGCGATTTTAGACGCGTTGGTGACGTAGAGGGTCACGTTGTAGAGGTAGAGTCTGTCGTCGCCGTATATGACGGGCGTATTGGGCTCCTTCCTGCTCCAGGCAATATATATCTGGCGCTCGCCCGGCTGGTCGCGCAAAACGTAGCCGTAGGTACCGCCGGGGCCGTATGGGTCTTCGGGGTATTTGTCTATCATACGTTCGTAGCTTGGCGTCAGCAGCGGCGAGTCAATCTGGCCCCACGAGGCGGCGGGAGGGAACGAGCCGGTCTGGATGTAGTGGTAGCCGAGCGCGTTCTGGATTGTGCGGAGGTCGGACTTTACCCGCATGTCCTTCGCGTTGGCTCCGAACGCGCCGACTGCGGCGAGCGCGACGCTTGCGAGGAAGCCGATAATCGCAAGGACGGCGAGCATCTCCATAAGCGAGAATCCGCCGCATTTCCCGGATTTTTTCATCCCTGTCCTCTCCGGGCCGGGCCGGCACAAAAAGCATATTTATTACAAATGTAGCATGCATATCGTGCTTGTCAAGCTGTTATGCGGCTTGAGAGAGTGCAAATCGTGCGGAGAGTCGGATGGCGCGGGAGTTAAAAGATTTTGAAACAGGGTCTTGAAATCCACGGAAGAAGGTATATAATTTTTTCCAGCCGGGCTGCAGAGAGGTCCGTTTTGGAGAAGCAGATGGCTAAGAGAGACTACGTGCAGAGAAAAATACGCTCGCGATGGTGAAACAGGCCCGTTTTTCCTGAATCCTGCCCGAGGGATGTCCTGTTCTCGGGAACTTCAAAGACAAATCAAAGTGCGCTTTTTATCAGGAATACGCGCATGGTTTCGGGAAAAAACTTAGCTCTGGATTTCTTATATTGCTTGCGCGTATAGTATAATATAGACGAAGGCCGCCGCATAAGTAAAGGCTTTTGGAAGATTGGAGCGGAACAACTCGAGAGATACAGATGGGAAACGGACTTGAGAAATTACGACATTATGCCGCACGGGGGAATCAGGATTGGCATCGAAAGGATTGTTCGATACTTGAGCTGCCATATGTCCGCTATGCCACATTCGGTTACCCGAGTTTGCGGCAGAATTTCTACTCCTTGATAAGATAATGATGTTAGGGTAATGGATAGGAACAAGAAAAAGCAAATCTTGACCAATATCTGCGATGAGCCCGTCGATTATGCTGAAATCGGGTTGATAGCGGGCTTGGAAGTTCACCAGCAACTCCTCACGGCGCGCAAGATGTTCTGCAACTGCCCGGCAGGTATTTATCAAAAAGAACATGACGGCGAAGTGTTGCGGCATATGCGGCCTACTCTTTCCGAGCTCGGGGAGTACGATGGTACCGCGTTGATGGAATTCAAGACGAAGAAGAACATTATCTATCTGCTTCATAAAAGCAATGCCTGCACCTACGAGATGGATGATACCCCCCCCTTTCTGATGAATCAGCAGGCGCTTGATGTGGCGGTTGAGCAGTGCCTTATGCTTGGCTGCGACATAGTAGATGAAGTACACGTGGCTCGCAAGCAGTATCTCGATGGTTCTATTCCCACGGGTTTTCAGAGAACTGCAATAGTTGGAGTTAGCGGGCGGCTGCCGTTTTATGGAAGAGAGCTGTCCATTCTTCAGGTGAGCGTGGAAGAAGACAGTTGTCGTGAAGTTTCGGACAAGGGGCATCTCATTGTATGGCGTACAGACCGGCTCGGGATACCTCTGATTGAAACCGTGACGGGCCCTGACCTGCGGACACCTGAAGAGGTAGTTGAAGCAATTCTACTCATAGGCCGCGTTTGCCGCAGTACAGGTCATGTTCGTGTGGGAATGGGTGCCAGCCGCCAGGATATCAATGTCTCCGTACGGGGTGGTCGAAGGGTTGAAATTAAAGGGGTGCCGCAGGCTTGGTGGGCTCGCAAGCTGGTGCACGGGGAAGCTGTGAGACAGGTTAATCTGCTGCGCCTGCGGGATGAATTGCACCAACGGGGTTTCAGAAACCTGGAAGACCTGCAAATCAGCCATGAAGATGTAACCGGTATTTTTAAGACTTCGAACCTGACGTTTCTTCGTTCAAAGAACTGGAAAAAGTTTCTGTCTAAAGAGCATCGGCGACTGGGGTTTGAGATGGGTGACGGCCCTTTCTGTGTCCGTGCTGTCATACTCAAGGGACTTGCCGGGACTTTGAAATGGCCGACTCAGCCCAACCGTTGTTTTTCGGATGAACTTGCTGGCAGGATTCGGGTAATAGCCGGGCTGGATCAACAGCCTATACTTATTCACAGTGAGAGCTGGCCTGAAGATGGCGAGAACCAGGAGGAATTGAACCTTTTCAGGAACAAGCTGGGCTTCGAGCCTAATGATGATTTCGTATTAGTCTGGGGCGCGCGTGAAGATACCATCACAGCAGCTTCGGAAATCCGCATCCGCTATGAAGATGCAATAGAAGGCATTCCCAACGAGACACGCCAGCCGTTTCCTGATGGAAGTACCGATTTCGAGCGCATATTGCCAGGTCCTAATCGCATGTATCCCGATACTGATAGTCCTCCCAAAAAGATTAACCGTGAACGCGTCGAGAGCTTGAAGAAAAACTTGCCGCCGCCGCCGTGGATTCGTGAAAATCTTTACAGCGCTGCTGGTGTTCCCAGTAGCACGATACGGTTCCTGATTAGGCGCGGCGGAGCATCGCTGGTAGATCTCGTAGTCAGAGAGTGCAATGCCGATCTTAAGCAAGCCTGCTTCTTCTTCGGTGAAAAACTGAAAAGTCTGCGGCGTAAAGGCATGCTTGTGGATTCCATCCCCTCTGAAAAATGGTGCGAGCTCTTCCGTCTGATAAACCAACGACCCGTTTTATGGGAAGCATGGCAGCAGATTGTTCCCCGCATGGTTAAATCTCCCCAAAAACCTCTTGATAAAATAGTTGCCGAAGCGGGTCTAAATACAAATGCTTCAGACTGGAAAAAGTTGTCAGGCAGAATAATAAGTGCTTCGCGTCAGCAATGGGATAATGGATTGCAAACGAAAGCTTTGCGCTACTTCATGGGCCAGATAATGCCGGACCTGCGGGGTAAAGTGCCGGCTACTGAAGTAAAAGCTGCTCTTCAAGTCCTTTTACGGCGGGCAAAACAGGATTAGAGATTTAACAGAGGTTATCATAAGACATGAGCACAGATTCGGCAAAAGATGAGTTGAAGGGCTACAAGGGTCTTGCGCGCGCCAGATTAACTGACTGGGGTGTGCGGGTATGGAGCGATGTGCGAATTGTGAATGATGCCGGAACTGTCTTCGAAGGAGTAATACTTCCGAGAAGCGAAACTGATGATGACCTGCATATCGTGATAAAGATGAAAAACGGTTATAACGTTGGCGTGCACGTAAGTCGAGTTCGCAGCATTGAAGAAATTGGATACAAAGAAGCCCTCTATAAAATACCCGAGAAAGAGTTCCCGCGAAGTGACAACCTGCAGAATGTGACGCTACTCGGCACCGGCGGCACAATCGCCTCGCGCCTGGACTATCGAACAGGCGCTGTAATCCCGGCTTTTACGCCCGGCGAACTCTACGGTGCCGTACCGGAATTGGCCGATATCTGCAACTTGAAGACGAGAAAGCTCTTCGGTGTATTCTCGGAAAATATGGCACGAAAACAGTACATTGCTCTGGCTAAGGCAATTCATGAGGAGATATCTGCTGGGGCGGACGGAATTGTTATAGGCCACGGAACAGATACAATGGGGCACACAGCCGCGATCCTCAGCTTCATGATACAGAACAGCCCTGTGCCTATCGTGCTTGTCGGCAGTCAGAGAAGCTCAGACCGCCCAAGCAGCGATGCGGCCCTGAATCTAATTCACGCAGTCAGAGCGGCCGCCTACGGTGATATTGCCGAAGTTCAGATATGCATGTTCGGCCCCACGTCAGATCTTTACAGCCTGTTGCACCGCGGTACACGGTGCAGGAAAATGCATAGCTCTTACCGCAATACTTTTAGAACTGTTGGAGATGTTCCTCTGTGCACGGTCAGCAGGGACAAATTCAATTATATCACGAAAGTTTTTCTGAAACGAGATATTGAACGGGTTCTTAAGATAGATCCCGTCTACGACGACCGGGTAACCATCCTTTACTATTATCCGGACATGAAGCCCGACCTTGTAGATGCGCTTGTGGACAACGGGTATCGGGGTATCGTAATTGCCGGAACAGGTCTTGGCCATGTCAACAAACCGCTTTATCCTGCCATAAAAAGGGCCATAGCAAAAAATGTCCATGTTGTAATGACCGTACAGACAATATGGGGCTATGTCCAAATGTACGTATATGATACAGGTCGAGACCTTCTTAACATAGGCATTATTCCGCTGGATAACATGCTGCCTGAAACGGCTCTCATGAAGCTCTGCTGGGTGCTGGGGCATACAAATAATCGCGATGATGTAGCCCGAATGATGCGTACCCCGATCAACCACGAGATTACCTCACGCGAACCCCACAACGGCTATCTTATCCTTCAAGGCGGACTACCTGAAATTGACGAATTCACCAAAAAGCACTGGAAGTAATATCCACTAAGGCATTCAGCCCAGGCATGTCTGGAGAACTCAAGCAGCACGAATGCGACCTTTGCGAAGAGCTTTATCACGACATGCGCGCGGTTCGCAAGGACTACTTTCCTGGACCACGACCATAGTTCGTACATCGATCAGTGGGACTGGGAGAGGGTAAAATCAAGTCCGAGGACCGCAACTTGGACTACCGGCCGAGGCCCTCGAGCTCCCTGGCCCACTCCTCGTCCTCGAGCTTGTCTATGTCTTCGCGCAGCTTGATTACGATGGGCCCGAGTTTCTTTACGACGATGTCGAGTTCCTTGTATTTCCTGCCGAACTCGCATATCTTGTCGTGAACTTCCCTGGCCTTTGCGAGCTGGTCGACGGTGAAGCCTCTCTCCGCGGCCTTTATGTCGCCGTCGAGCGCCTTCATCTCTTCGAGCACCGTTGCAACGAGCCTGAGGCGCTTTGCCTCGGCGAGGGCCTGCTCCTGGTATGCAGTATGCCTTTCGTGCTTGACGGCGAAATCGTCCCAGAGCTTCGCCGCATTTGCGTATTCTTCGGACTCGACGAGCCGGTCGGCCCTTTTCGAGGTCTCGTCCCAGTCGTTGCGCGTCGCGTTGTCCCATTTGCCCATCCACTCGGACGTGGAAATCTGAATCCTGCTCATGAGTTCCGGGTCGATGTTCGAAGAACGCGAAACGGTTTCGAGCTTATCGACGATATCGGCGTAGTTATCGGGATTGATTCTGGCGAACTCGAGCACTTCCTGGTATTTCTTCAGCGCCTGCGACCCGCGCGGCCCATCGTCGCGTACCGGCGTTTTGCGCCCGGCGCCCTCATATTCGGGCGGCGGGGGCGGCCCGTCGGACCTGTCGTTCGTCGCGTAGCCATCGCGGCCTTTATCGCGGACGGGTTTGTCGTCGGAACCGCTCGTCGCGATTGCAATAATAATGATGACGACAATAACGCCGCCGACCCCGAGGATTATCGGAAGGGGGCTTTTCTTTTTTGCCCCGTAAGAGGGCCGCGCAGACTCTTCATCGTCCTCTTCGTACTCGTCGACCTTTTCGCGGCGCGTCCTGCGCGATATGGATGTGGTGGTTTTTCTCTTTACGGGCCGAATTTGGGTCGTTCGTTTTCGTTGGAGTGGGGGCTTTTTGACCTCGGGTTTCTCTCCGGTTTCGCTTTTTGCGGGGTCTTTAGCCTTGGGAGCGCATTTGGGACAAAAGGCCTGCCCGTCATCCTGCAAGACGGCCCTGCCCTCCTTGACATCCTCGGGCTCGATTCTTATGCCGCACTTGTCGCAGTAATGAACATAAACAGACAAGACAGCCCTCCGGTTAAAGTACCGCCAATAAATAATAACATCAAATGTCCCGTTGCACAAGCGAGACTTGTGCAAGAAAACATGAAGAGGCGCCTTTCGTAAAGCACCTCTTTCTGGTTGTTCAATGCGGTGATATCGATCAGCGTCCGCGTCCTCCGCGTCCCCCGCCGGGCCTGCCTCCGCCGGGCGGCGTCCATCCGCCGCCGGGGTTTCTCGGGTTGCCGAAACGTTCTATCATTTTCTCCCACTCGTCGAGTCTTTTGCGAAGCTCATCGGCTGATTCGATTCGTTTTACCTCGTCCGTAAATCTTTCAACGCCCCGTTTGCCCCACTCGCCGCCAGTATTCTGTGAAAGTTCTGAAAGCTTCTTGACGCGTTCGAGGTCTTCAATAGTCACGCCGTTGATTTTGCTGACTTCATCTATGAGGCGGCGCGTGGTCTCGGTTGCGCCTTTATAGAGTTCTTCTTTCCTCTTGGCGAAGTCGTCCTTGTCTTTTTTCTTTTCTTCCGCCTTTTCTTTCTTGCCGAGCCGCTTGAGCTCCTCTTCGATCCATTTCTTGTCGAGCTCTCCGGTTATCTTGATGTTTGTGAAGAGGACGTGCGACTCCTGCGTCCAGACGCCGGGGCGCCCGCCGGACCAGGTATTGTCCTTGCCTTCGGCGTATCTCTGGCCGTTTATATAGAGGGTCAGTTTGTTGTCTTTTTTCATCGCTTTTACGGTATAGGCGGTGTTGGCCTGCACGAGCGTCTTGCCCGCATTGCCGATTACCTGCCATCCGCCGTTAAGAAGCCGGATGCGAGGGTCGTCGTCCCAGTACCTGCGGAAGAGAACTGTTCGCGTGAGCCCGAAGTGCTCCCTGTGCCATTCGGCATTCCCCCCGCGGTAACTGGTGGCCAGCACGTAGGTGCCTTCCTCGCTGTAATCGAGCAGGGCTATAATGTTGTCTCTGCCGAGGGGGATGGCGCTGAACTCGATGGTCGCATCGCCCTTTATGATGCCTTTCCAGGTGAAGGTTCTTTCGCCCTTGCCGTTTAGCATGAAGTATTTCTGGTACTTGACGATTGCCCAGTTGGGCGCCTCGCGGTACTCAACGTTTTTCCTGCTGCTCCAGGCGAAAAGCTCCTCGATTCTCTCGTCCTTAATGAAGTCGCGGCGTATCAGGAAATCCTTGAGCTGCTCGGCTGCCGTGAAGTCGTAGGTCACCCTGTACTTCCCGCTCTTGAGTTTTTCGACTTTCGCCGCATTGAAGAGCGAGGCGATTTCGTCTTTCTCCAACTCCTTGGCGGTAAGCGTTTTCCCCTGCTTTCCTTCTATGTTCTTGAGCAGCTTCGCAATCTCTTCGCGCTTGGCCTCGTCGAGGAACATGGCCTTGGCGTATTCCTGGCCCAGCAGCCGTTCAAAGTAGTCTTGCGCGTCCTCGTAGTCTCTTTTCCTGTATGCCAGTTTGCCCGAGTCGTAGAGCTTCTTTACGGCATCTTCCATTGTGAGCTCGATTATGATGGGCTTGACCGTATTGTATTTCTCGTAACATATGGCGTATTTCGGGTTGCCGGGCTCCACTATCTGCTCCACGACTTCCGCGCCCTCCGGGATTTTGCCCGCCTTAGCGGTCTCTTCCGCGAGCTTTTCCAGCTCTTTGCCGAGCTTCTCGGCGTCGCCGCCGTATTTCTTCATAAGCTCCTGCAGCTTCTTGCTCGCATCTCCCGCGACTTTCGCGACATCCTTTTCCGTGGATTCGGATGCCTGTTTTTTCTCGATTGCCTCGCGCTTCCTCCCGCTGAGCTTATCGAGCACTGCCAGAGCCTTGTCGAGGTCGCCCTCGTAAAGGTATAGCAGATAATGCTTCATCTGCATGCCTTCCTTGTCGGGCAGGTAGCTTTCCGTAAGCTTGACAATCTCATCCGGCTCGAGCTTTTTCATGTCGAGACTGATAAGCGGCGCGATCTTCTTGTCCGAGGGTTTCAGGATGAAGATTCCGGGTGACATCTCCTCCACCTTGCCGATGATTGCCCGGTCATAGCCGCGAAGCTTGATGCATGCGTCGACGGTCGAATTGGTCATCTTCGAGAACGCGACCTTCAGGGCCTTGTCAAGGTCGATAAGATGCAGAACGTCGGTTTGCTCGAGGCTGATGAATTCTTTTATCAGTTCGGCGTTGGGCCCCGAGCTGGCGAGGTCCGTCGCATCTATGGCTTTCACGTACTGGCCGCTCATCATATACCCGAGGGTTGTCCTGTAGAACTCGTCGAGCAGGGCGAAACGCTGCTGCCTCTTTTTGTCTTCTTCCTTGTTTTTTATTGCGGACTCTATGGAAGCTATCCTCGCGGTCGCATCCCTTTTCATCTCTTCGTTGCCGTATTTGGCGACTTTTTCGTACTCGTACATCGCGCCGTCGGAATCGCCCGTCTTAAGCTTCTGCCCGGCGACGCCCATGTCTCGCTTGAACTTTGAATGCTGCTCCGCGATTAGCTGCCTGCGGTAGGAGCCACCCAAGTTGGCCGTATCCGTACCGGCATACTGCTGCTCGAAGCCTTCCCACATGGCGACGGCGCCGTTGTAGTCGCTGCTTCTTTTCATGGCGTCGGATTTTTGCTTCGCATCTGCGAGCAGCTTCTCGAGTTTTTCCGTGATGGAACTCATGAGGTTCTGCGCGTTTTCAGCGTAAGGCGAGGATGGGTAACCCTGAATGATTGCCTCGGCTCGCGACAGCAGCCCGGCATAGTCTTCGGGATGTTCGGCCATCATTTTGACTACGGCTTCCCATTCTTCCTTCGCCTTCGTATTGATTTTGGGTTTCGGGGGCGGCGGTTCGACGCGTTCCTGCGGCGGAAGCTGAACTTGTTTTGGCGGACCGTGCCTGTCCTTGTTCGAGTCATTGACTGCTATTTTATTGTCGTTTATTTTTTCCGAACTATCGGGACCCAGCGCCGCCCAGAGCCCGAGAAGAAGAAGCACTCCCGCTGCGAGAGCGGCGAGCCAGACAAGGCTCGATGTGTTCTTTTCGCGTGCGGAAACGGGTTCCCTGTCGCGCCGCGCGGCGACCGCCCTTACCGCCCGAGGTTTCGGCGCGGACGGTGCGGATGCGTAGGTAAACGGCCTGTTCCTTATATGCTCGAGTTCATCGACCATCTCTGCGGCCGTCTGGTAACGCTTCGCGGGGTCCTTCTCCGTCATCTTCTCGACGACCTTGACGAGCTGCCTGGGCACGAACTCCTGCTGTTCTCGGGAGAACGCAAGCTCGTCGTGCATGACGGCGACCATGGCCTCCATCGCGGTCTTGCCCTCGAAAGGCCTCTCGCCCGTCAGCATGAAGTAAAAAGTTGCGCCGAGCGAATATATGTCAGTCCTGTGGTCCACCTTGGATGAATCGACCACCTGCTCGGGAGACATATACTGCGGCGTTCCCATGACCTGGCCCTCGACCGTCATGGAGGCATCCTGCGACATGCCTATCTGCTTGGCGAGTCCGAGGTCGGCCACTTTCACGTGGCCATCCGTATTTACGATGATGTTTTCCGGCTTGATGTCGCGATGGATAATTGACTTCCTGTGAGCGTGGTCGAGCGCCCTGGCCGTCTCGATTATTATGTCGAGAGCGCGCTCCGGCTCGAGCCGGTCTTTGTCCCCGAGGAGTTGGAAGACCGAGCGGCCCTGAACGAACTCCATCGACATATAGTGAAACCCGTCGGCCTGTCCCACGTCGTACATGCGGACGATGTTGCCGTGATTCAGGACGCCGGCGCTTCGCGCCTCGCGGATGAACCGCTGCACGAAGGTCTCGTCTTCCGAATACCGGTGATAAAGGACTTTCAGCGCGACGTCGCGGCTCATCGAAAGCTGAGATGCCTTGTAGACGGTGCCCATCCCGCCGGAGCCTATCTTCTCGATAACTTCGTACCCGCCGAGGGTGCGCCCGGCGAGGCCGGTGCTCGGGTCTTTTTCCACATCCGGCGCATCCTCCTGCGGCTTTTCGGCCGGCGGGGCGTTCCCGGATATCGCCGCAATCACCCTGGCCATCATTCCGGCCACGGGAGGCTTGTCGAGGAAGGCCTTGTTGAGGATGTCGTTTACCTTTAAGAGTTCGCGGAGCTCCTCCATGCAGGGCGCGCAATCCTTCAGGTGCGCCTCGACGGAGTTGTGCTCCATCTCGGAGAGTTCGTTGTCGATGTATGCCTGCAGGTTCTCGGAAAAATCTCTGCAGTCCATGGCGATACCTCCCGGTCAGGTGAATTTGTCAATTTTTCAAGTGGGCCGAAAGCACTTTTCTCAGCATCTGGGTGCCCCTGTAGAGCATCCCCCGCACCGTGCTTACGGGCACGTCCAGAAAATCCGCAATATCGCGGTACGACAGCTTTTCGTAAAAGCGAAGCGAAAGAACCACCTGCATGTTCTCCGGCAGTTCGTCCATCGCGGCCGCGATAATCTTGTTCAAATTCCTGCCATCTGCAATCGACTCGCGGATGGGGCTTTCGAGCTGCCCGCTGTCCTGAAGCTTCTTGAGGGTTTGCACCTCGCGCTTCTCTTTCCTGAGCCAGTCCTTGCAGGTGGAATAGGTAATCTTGGAAAGCCATGCGGGAAACTTGTTCGCCTCGTCGAGGTTGTTGAGCGACTTGAAGGCCTTGACGAAGACGGACTGGGCGATGTCCTCGGTGTCGTGATAGTCCTTCGTGAAGGAATAGCACATCCCGAGTACCTGATTCCTGTAGCGCTCGACGAGTATTCCGAAAGCCACTTTGTCGCCTTCCTGTGCGCCCTGAACAAGCCTTGTGTCGTTAACCGTCATCAAACGTCCCCGCGAGCCCGCGCCCTTGAGAGACTTTCCGCTACGAAAGTCGTTTCTGAAGCGCATCTGTCACAGATTTTCTGAAAAAATTTCCAAATTTCCGAATTAAAGTTTCAGACCGGCTATGCGCCCTGCCGCCTCGCGGATGTCCTCCGCGGGCGCGACAAGCGCGAGCCGTACGTATCCCTGACCGGTATTGAGCCCTCCTTCCAGTTCGTCGCCCAGCCACTCGCCCGGCATCGCCACCACCCCAATATCCGGCGAAAGCAGCTTCTGCGCGAATTCCACGGACGCGTATCCTTCCGGAATTTTCTGCCAGATATAGAACGTGGCATCCGGGCAGCACTCGGGAAGTCCCGCCGACTTGAGCCCTTCTTGCAGCACGTCGCGCTTAGCGCGGTACTCGTCTCTCATGACGGCCACGTGGCTCTCGTCTCCGTAGGCCGCAATCGCGGCATCCTGTATGAACGTTGGCATCCCCGAGTCCGTATTGGTTTTGACCTTTCTCAGCCCGGTTATGACCCTCTCGTCCCCCGCGACGAAGCCGACGCGGTAGTTGGCCATGGCGGAGCGTTTGGAAAGGCTGAAAGTGGCGATTACGCCCTCCTTCGCAACTTCGAGAATCGAGCCCGGCCTGTCGCCTTCGTCGAAATAAATGTCGCCGTAGGCCTCGTCCGAGCAGATTATAATGTCGTTTTTTCTCCCGAACTCGACGATTTCCTCGTAAAATCCCGCCGGCGCGGATGCCGCGGTCGGATTGTTCGGGTAGTTTATCCACATGAACTTCGCCTGACGCGCGACGTCGGCCGGTATGGCCGAGAGGTCGGGCAGGAACCCGCGTTCCGGCAGAAGCGGCGCAAGGTGGACCCTGCCTTCCGCGAAAAGCGCTCCGCGCACGCACGGCGAGTAGCCCGGAGACGGGACGATGGCCAGGTCGCCGGGGTTGAGAAACGCCTCCGGAAAATGAAAAAGGGCCTCTTTCGTGCCGAGGCAGGAGGTGACTTCCGTTTTCGGGTCGAGCTCGACTCCGAACCGCCGCCCGGCCCACTCCGCGCAGGCCTTTCTGAATTCGGGCATGCCTTCGTAGGTCGGGTATCCCTCGTTCTTTCTCGTATCCACGGACTTCTTGATGGCATCGCGGACGATTGCAGGCGTCTCGGCGGTGGGGCTGCCCACGCCGAGGTCGATTACCCTGACGCCCTCGGCCCGCAGCTCCTTAACCTTGCGTTCGAGTATGGCGAACGGGTAGGTCGCAAGCGAATTAATCCTGTTCGAATAGGTTATTTCCATCGAGTTCCTCTCAGTTGCCGACGAGCCTCATCTCATTCCTGAAATACTCGACCGTCCGGGCAATTCCATCGAGCCTGTCTATTTTCGGTTCCCAGCCAAGGAGCCTCTTTGCCTTCGATATGTCCGGTTTTCTCACTTTCGGGTCGTTCTCGGGGAGCATCTCATGGATTATCCGGCTTCGGGAGCCGGTGGCTTCGATAATTTCCTCGGCAAGCTGCATGATTGTTATTTCTTCCGGGTTGCCGATGTTGACCGGCTCGTTTATGTCCGACATGACCAGCTTAACGATTCCGTTGACCATGTCGTCTATATAGCAGAACGAGCGGGTCTGGCCGCCGTCGCCGAAAACGGTTATGTCCTCGTTTTTCAGGGCCTGCGCGATGAAGTTCGGTATCGCCCGCCCGTCGTGAAGCCGCATGCCGGGCCCGAAAGTGTTGAAAATCCTCACGATTCGCACCTGCAGGCCGTGGGTCCTGTGGTACGCGAGCGCCATAGCCTCCGCGAACCGCTTCGCCTCGTCGTATACGCCGCGCGGGCCGACGGGGTTGACGTTTCCCCAGTAAGTCTCCGGCTGGGGGTTGACCGCGGGGTCGCCGTAAATTTCGGACGTCGAGGCCAGGAAAAATACGGCCTTTTTCGCCAGGGCGAGCCCGAGCGAGTTGTGCGTGCCGAGCGAGCCCACCTTCAAGGTCTTTATCGGGTACTCGAGGTAGTCGAGCGGGCTGGCCGGCGAGGCCAGGTGCAATACGTAATCAACCGCCCCTTCGACGGAGATGTAGTTTGTCACGTCGTGCTCGACGAATTCGTATGCCTCTTCGCCCGCGAACTGCTCCACGTTTTCGCGTTTCCCGGTCAGGAGGTTGTCGATGCAGACGACCCGGTGGCCCGTCCCGAGCAGCTTTGCCGTAAGGTGCGAGCCTATGAAGCCCGCGCCTCCCGTTATGACAGTTCTTGGTCCCTGCGGCATGTCAGCATCCTATGCCATAGTACGTGAAGCCGAGTTTTTCCATGCGCCTTCGCGAGTAGATGTTCCTCCCGTCAAAAACCACGGGCTGGCGCATCATGCTCTTGATACGGTCGAAATCGGGCCGCCTGAATTCGTTCCATTCGGTGACGAGGGCCAGAAAGTCTGCATCCTTCAGGGCCTCGTAATCCCTCTTCACGTATTCGAGTCCGTCGCCGAAGATTTTCTTGAAATTGTCCATGGCGACCGGGTCGAATACGCTGAGCCGGACCCCGGCGTCGAGCAGGTTTTCCGCGAGAGTAATCGCCGGCGCTTCCCGCACGTCGTCAGTGCCGGGCTTGAACGAGAGGCCCCATACCGCCCCTTTCAAGCCGGAGAGTTCGCCGCCGAAGTGCTCCCTTATCTTGCTTGCCAGGATGCCTTTCTGGCGCTCGTTGACATCCCTTACCGCCTCGAGGATGGACATGCCGGAGCCGGACTCCTGCGCCCTGGCAATAAGGCCGGATATGTCCTTGGGAAAGCACGAGCCCCCGAAGCCGGTTCCGGGGAAGAGGAACTGCGGCCCTATTCGCGGGTCGGCGCCCATTCCCGTCCTGACTTCGTTGATGTCCGCGCCCGTCTTGTCGCAGAAGTTCGCGATTTCGTTCATGAATGAGACTTTTGTCGCCAGAAGCCCGTTGCAGGCGTACTTGCATACCTCGGCGCTCTCGTTGCTCATCTCGATGAGCGGTTTGCCCGTCCGAAGAAACGGCGCGTAGAGCTCGCGCATCGTCTCCCTGGCAAGGGCGTCGTCCGGTTCGGTGCCTATGACTACGCGTTCCGGCTTCATGAAATCGTTTACCGCCGCGCCTTCCTTGAGGAATTCGGGATTGCTAACGACGGAGAAGTCGGACTTCGTCAGGCCGGAGATGGTTTCCCGAACCTCGCGCGCGGTCCCCACCGGAACGGTGCTCTTTATCACCACGGTCGTATAGCCGGCGATTGATTTGCCTATTCGCGCGGCCACGTCCCTGATTGCGGATATGTCCACTTTCATGTCCGGGCCGGCGGGAGTCCCGACGGCGATAAAAACCACTTTCGACCGACCGGCCGCAGATTTGAGGTCTGTCGTGAAGGAAAGCCGGTTTTCCCGGATGTTGCGGGCGAAGTATTCGCCAAGGCCCCTCTCGTGAATTGTCGGGGTTCCGGAGGAAAGAACGGATATCTTTTTCTCGTCGGAATCCACGCAGACGACATCGTTGCCGCTCTCGCTCAGGCAGGTCCCGGCGACAAGTCCCACGTACCCCGTGCCTATGACGCAGATTTTCATCGAAGCACCAGTAATTCCGAAATAAGGATGAAGCGAACGCTTCATTCTATTGCCGGAGCGCTTCTCCGTCAAGCCGAAAAGGAATCCTATCTGGCCTTGAAATCCGGTTTGCGCTTTTCGAGGAACGCGCCGGTGCCTTCCAGCCTGTCTTCCGTATCGCAGGCGGCGGCGAAAAGGTCGCCCTCCAGCTCGAGCCCGCCGCGAAGCGTCTGCTCGGCGCCCCTCCTGACCGCCTCGAGCGCATACTTGACGGCGAGCGGGCCCTTGGACATTATCGTCCTTGCCATTTCTTCAGCCGTCGAGAGGAGCTGGTCCCGGGGATAGACGTTGTTGACGAGACCGATTCTCTTCGCCTCCTCGGCGTTTATCATCTCGCCCGTAAGGCAGAGCTGCGCCGCCCTGCCCCTGCCTATCAGCCGCGAGAGCCTCTGCGTCCCGCCGTAGCCCGGAATCACGCCGAGCGCGACCTCGGGCTGGCCGAACTTCGCGTTTTCGCTCGCGAGCCTTATATGGCAGGCCATGGATATTTCGCAGCCCCCGCCGAGCGCGAAGCCGTTGACGGCGGCAATGACGGGTTTTCCGAGTCCCTCGATGTAGTTCAGAAGCGACTGCCCGCGGTTGGCGAAGCTCTTCGCTTCCTCGTAGTCCTTGAGGCCTTTTATCTCGTTTATGTCCGCGCCGGCGATGAACGATTTCTCGCCCGCCCCGGTCAGGATGACGACCCGAACCGAGCCGTCTTCGGCGGCCGCGCCGAACGCTTCCTGCAGGTCATCGAGCGTTTTGGCGTTAAGCGCGTTCATAACCTTCGGCCTATTGACGGTAATGAAGGCGATTCCTTCCTTCGCTTCGTAAAGGACGTTCTCAAGCTCCATATTTTCCTCCCCGTGAAAAAATCATCTCATGCTGAATCTTATTCTTTGTACCGCCCGCACCGCCACGGGAGCGTTTCCCGCGAGAGCGGGTGCGAACCGCCATCTCTTTACCGCGGCTGCCGCGGCGCGGTCGAGGTCGCCGTAACCGCTGCTCTCTTCGAGGACAACGTCGCTTACCCGCCCGTCCTCGCCGATTACCATGCTGAGAATCACTTCGCTTTCTACTTCCTGCTCCAGCGCCCACGAAGGGTAGACGGGCTGCACGTGCCGTATTTTTACCGGCAGGCGGTCCACTTCATCCGGCGAGAGGATGTTTCGTGCCTCCTCGGGCTCGTTGCTCTGCGCGTCATTGCTTCCGTGCGCCCCGGCGGCGGGCAGGGCAAGGTCTATCTTGGGTATCAGGGCTTCCGAGCCCAGGCTGAAATCGATGGCTTCGAGCAGGTCGGGCAGAGGCTCGGCGGAGCGGGGCGCGAGCTTTTCAGGCTCCGGGCTCGGCTCGTTTTCCGGCTTTTCTCTTTCCTCCCTGACCTGCGCCGGCTCCTCCTCCCGGACAATTCGCCTTGGAACGGGCGCGGGGGGAGGCTCCTTGATATCGGTAACCTCCACGTCTCGCACCTCCAGCAGCCGGGGTGCGGGCAGGGCCTTTTCAAGCGCGCCACCCAGGAGGGGTAGCGCCAGGAGCACGCCCGCGTTCACGACGATTGCCAGCAGCAGCGAGGTTGCCAGTCTCTTGTTCATTTATTTCTTCACCGAGGCGAGCGAGACTTTCTTCGCGCCCGCCAGTTTGCAGGAATCTATGACTTCCACCACCCGGCCGGTATTCGAGCTTCGGTCGGCCACTATCACGACCGGTCTGCCCGGCTTCCTTCTCAACTCTTTTTCTATGGCCCTTCTCAGGCTTACGATATCCACTTGTCTCTGATTGATATGGATTGTTCCCTTGTCCGTGACGGCGACGAGGATTGTCTGCTTCTCGAGCGTCTGGGCGGTGACCGCGACCGGCCTGCTGACCGTGACGCCCGTTTCCCTCACGAAGCTGGTGGTCACCAGGAAGAATATAAGCAGGATAAAAACCATGTCGATAAGGGGCGCGATGCCTACCTGGGGCTCTCGACGCGGCCGCGTTCTGAGGGTTCCCGCGTTTCTCATCTGGCATCCCCCGTTCGTACCAGGCCTGCCGAAATGTCGAGCAGTTTCCTGTGCGCACCCACGGCGGCGCGCTCGACTCTCGACGAAAGGTAGCTATGCATCAGAAGAAGCGGCAGCGCCACCACGAGGCCCGTTTCCGTCGTAATGAGGGCCTGGGAAATGCCGATTGCCAGAAGCCCCGGCTCGCCCGTTCCGTGAAGCCTGACCACGCCGAAACTGCCTATCATGCCCGCCACCGTGCCGAGAAGCCCGAGGAGCGTGGCTGACCCGGCGAGTGCGGATAGAAGGGCAAGCTGTCGGCCTATCCTGTCGCGCTCCATGCCCACGGCCCTGGTTACGGTTTCCTGCCTCGCCTTCTTGGATATCGACGCCCGGGCGAACATCGGCGCCAGAACGCCCGAGATGGGGATTTTCGATTCCCAGCAAAGCTCGAGCACGCTCTTTCTTCCGCCGCTCAGGAGCCTCGATTCGAGCCTCCAGAGAAACTGGCCGAGTTCGAGCGATTCGTTTCGAATAGAGAGGAAGCGCATGAAAGCGAGGGTCCATGCGAAAACCGATACGATTATAATGGGAACCATAATCGGCCCGCCGCGGACTATTATATCGAGCGCATCGCTAATCATCGGCTTTTTCCTGAGCTTTCGAGCCCTCCGTGACCGCCGCAAGCATGCGCGACGAGGCCTGCTCGAGGTCCGCGCTTATCCTGTCCACCTTGGCGCTCAGGAAGCCGTGAATCAGAAGCACCGGGATGGCAATTATCAGGCCCACTTCCGTCGTTATAAGCGCCTCGGATATGCCGCCGGAAAGAAGCCTCGGGTCGCTCGTGCCGTAGGCGGTTATCGTCTCGAATGCCGAAATCATTCCAGTGACCGTGCCGAGAAGCCCCATGAGCGGCGCGACCGTCGCAAGCACCGCTATAGTGGAAAGGAACCTCTCGAGGCGCGGCACCTCCGCAAGTGCGGCCTCGTGAAGGGTCTCCTCGAAGATGTCGACGGGAGCGTTCGCCTTTTCCAGGCCCGCCTTTAATACCCGCGCCACGGCGCCGCGTCCGCCCCCGGCGAGAGCCAGAGCGGGCTGCAGCCCCTTTTCCCTGAATGTGTCTACAATCTCGCCGGCGAACCTGGTCGCCGACCTGCCCTCTCTTCTAAGCGATACCAGCCTTTCCAGTATTAGGACGAGAGCCAGCGCCGCAAGCAGAAGCAGCGGGGCCATCACGGGCCCGCCTCGCGCGAGATGGGCTATGGCGCCCTCTCCGCCCCGGCCGGCGCCCGCAACCATTTCCTTCGATACGTCGAGCGGAACGGACGAGATTTCTCCCGGGGGTTTGTCGAAGGCCTCCCTGATTTTTTCGGCGAATCCTCCCGGCAGCAACTTTTCGTAATGACTCGAATCCTCTTCGAGCGCGCTGCGCAACATTATGCCTGCTTCGCTTCCGTTCTCGGTGACGAAGAGGCTGGTAAGCTCGCCGATTCTGATAAAGCTTGCATCGACGACCGAGCCGGACCGGCTCAGAATCTTGCCCCGGTAACGCTCGACTTGAGCGGAGCGCTCGAGCAGCCGGCCTGCAATGTCGAAGAGCTTTTCCGACGCCTTGACGGCGTCGGTTCCGCCGGACTCGATTGCCTGGCTCAACTTCCGGGTTTCGCTCTGAAGGGCCAGCGTCTCGCCGCCGGGGATGCTCGCGTCAATAAGGTCGCGAAGTTCGAGAGCCGTGGGCTCGACGAAAACTCCGGCCTCGTAAATCATTTGATTAAGTCTTTCATTCTCCGCCCGGGACTTCTTTATTTCCTGGCGCGCGGCGTTGTTGTCGTTTGCGAGGCTCGAAATGTCTTCGCGGAACGAGCTTATGCTTATGAGATACCCGTCGCGCTGGGCGCGGAGCCTTTCGATTTCCTGAAGGGCGAGAAGCTTTTCGTTCGTGAAATGCTCGCTTTCCCGCTGAATCTGCATGCGGAGTTCTTCGACCGCGCTTTTCAGCCTCGCGAGGTCGCCGTTCGAGCTTTCACCATCCCCGCCCTGCTGGGCGAATGCCGCGAGGGGCAAGAGCGCGAATACGGCGAGAAGCAGTGCGGCTGCTTTCATTTCCCACCGCCTTTCCCGCCTGCCTGAACGGGGACGAGCACTAAATCCGGGGCCTGTCTGCCGGAGGCGATGGCGAATGCTCGCCTTGTGCTTTTCAGGACGGAACTGTCTCGGATTTGCCGCCAGACGTGCTTTTCACCCGTTCCCACCAGCACCGCCCCGGTATTTTCGTCGTCGGAAAGGAAAATGGCTCCGACCGAGCCGAGACGGAGGATCCTGCCCTGGACTTTGGCTCCGCCCTCGAGCGCGATTGTATGCGCAAGCGCCTGTTTGTTGCCGCCCGGAGCGTTCGGGTCTTCTTCGAAAAGGGGCGCGGTAAGCTCGATTTCCCCCGCCCGCCTGAATTCCTGTACGTAAAGCTGCCAGAGCAGCTTGAGTTCCTCGACCGGGGTCTCGCTGCTTCCCGTCAGCCCGTAGACGGTCTCGATTCGCTCCGAGGTGCCTATGGGCAGCCCGGAGCCGATGTGGTTCACGATCGACGCGGCCGCGCGGCCGGCGAGCTTCTCCATCTCGATGCCGCTTTTTTCAATGTCCTCCGCCTCGGCGCGCAGGCCCTTGAGCGTCTCGCCGAGCTTCGCTGCTTCCTCCTCGAGCGAAGCCCGTCGCCCGGAAAGCTCTTTCTCCCTGTCTTTGAGAGTCTCAATCTCCTCGAGAAGAAGCTGCCTGCGATTTTCCATCAGCGTGTTTTCGGAATCCTGCCGCTCTCGCTGCCGGCGCAACTCGGAAGACAGTTTTTCCATTTCCGTAACGAGCGCCGCGGCCTCGTCCTGGGATGTCGCTGCGGCAAGGCCGAAAAGTATCGCCGCAAACGATGCAGCCGTAAACGCCAGGATTCTAATATTAATTCTCATGTTGCCGGCTCCCGCCATTTTTCCGCTGAAAGCAACAGTTGCAGTGCAAGTGTACAGGCGATGGAATTTACCAGCAGCGCGGCGGCGTGTCAATGATTTTCCGGCTTGCGTGGCGCCCGCTATTAACGCTTGCACATCGGGGCCGGAGATGTAAAATAGGCCCTTCGATTATTGGAGGTGCCGAAGTGAAACAGCTTGAAGGACTCGACAGGGACACGCTTATCGGAATGCTCAACGATGCTGCAAGAAACTGGCTCGCCCACGACGGGCTCTGGTTTCTGGCCGCGGAGAAACACCACGGCATGGAGCACGCGATAGAACTCGACAGGGAAGCATGGGAAACGTTCACCGTCATAGAGGCGCAGCGCATCATGAAACGCCACGGCATAGAGCCCGGCGGAGGCCTGCCCGCCCTCGAGAAAGCCCTGCAGTTCCGGCTTTACGCCTACATGAACGAGCAGGAAATAACCGATGTCACGGACACAAGCATGGTCTTCACCATGAAAGCCTGCAGGGTCCAGGACGCGAGAAAGCGCAAAGGCCTGCCCGACTTCCCGTGCAAGCCGGTCGGCATCGTCGAGTATACCAACTTCGCATCGACGATAGACCCGAGAATCAAGACGCGCTGCATCTCCTGCCCGCCGGAGAAGACGCGGGAAGACTGCTGGTGCTCGTGGGAGTTTACCATCGAGGAATAACGCGGAGCGGTATCATGGCTCCTCTTCGATTTCCCTGAGCAGCTCGAAGATAACGGTATCATCCGCGACGGCGTGCTCGCTGTCCGCGCATACTTTCAGCGAGCTGCCGCACTTGTTGCAGAGGAACTGTTTTTCTTCCTTGTAGCCCTCGACGTTGTACTTGGTGCCGCAGGATACGCATTCCATGAGCGTTCTGTTCTGAAGCATAAGCAGCAATCGCAGGTCCTCGGCCAGCAGGTAGCCCATTTCAAGCAGTATCTTGCCGAGCCTTCGGTGGTTCCCCTTCTCTGCCTCCGCCGCCTGTATTCCGAGGCATCGCTGGAGCTGGCGTTTGCCCACGAAACCTTCGCGCACCGCCACTTGGCCGAGGAGCATCTCGCCGAGCGACGATTTTTCTTTGTCCTGCTTTTTCGCGAGCATGGCCTCCTGCATGATGAGCACCTCGTCGCGTTGTTCCATGGTGAGCATGCCTTTGCCGAGCATTATCTCCCCGAGGCGTGGGGTGTTCTCGGCGCCCGATGGCAGGCCTGATGCGCGGATGCGGTTCTGTTCGTCGACGCAGTCGAGAAGTTGTTCGGGCGTGACGAACCCCATTCCCATCGCTATTCTCCCGAAAAGCGAGTCGAGCCCGCCTGCTTTGTCGTCGTCCACTTCGCTCCCCCCGTTTATGCAACGCCTTTATTATGGTATCATAATAGTCAGATTGCTTCGAGGTCAAATTAAAACCTGCCGCGTTTTGCAGTTGACAGGCGGAGCAAATATTGTAATATTTAATGCCTGTTTGAACGCCGAGGTGGCGGAATTGGCAGACGCGCTAGCTTCAGGTGCTAGTTCTCTTATGGGAGTGGGGGTTCGAGTCCCCCCCTCGGCACGTTCTCCGATTTGACGTAAACCCTTGCTGTCATTGGAGTTGCGCCTATTCACTCCATCCCCAACAGCAGCCGATAGCATACTATGTGCATTTTCTGCCTCGAAAATGGCTGTTTTCGCTATCTTCTCAACTATCTCTGCCATCCTCGTATCGTTCGCTTTCGCGTAAACATTCATCGTCAATGCAGGGTTGCTGTGCCGTGCAAGTTCCTGCGCTTCTTTTGCGCTTGCTCCCGCCTCGACTATCAGGGTTACATACGTCACTCTTAGCGCGTGGAAGTCCAGCTTTCCCTTGAAGCTATACTTACGTATCTCCGCCGCCTTCAAGTCCGTGTCAAGCATTCTCGCGGTTTCTTTCGGCACGAATAACAGGGGATTCGCTGGAAGCTTTTTATTAGAGTTCTGATAGAAGTTGCCATACAGTTTCATCGCTTGGCGGCTTTTGGTAAACTCGACAAGCTCTCTAATGAGCTTCTTCGGCAATGGCTGGAAACCGTCTTTCCTGTTCTTAGTCCATTCGGCATCGAGCTTAACCCCGCCTCGTAGCAAGTCCAGATGGTCAACCGTAAGCGCCATAAGCTCTCCACGCCTTAACCCGGTAGTTAGTGCCGTCTGATAGACAAGTCTGCGCTCTACAGGCGCTACAGACAGTAGTTTACCTATCTCCTCGACTGTAAGCGCTCTGCGTTTCGTTCTCGGAGTTATATTGAAGCTCTCAAGGTTCCTGAGAGGATTATCTACAAGAATACTGCGCTTCACACACCAGTTGATGAAGCTGACAAGTCCACCTGCATAATGCTTTAACGTCCTGCCTGTCATCCCCTTGTTTTGCAATCCCCGGAGTTTTTTCTCGACACTCGGCAATGTTCCGTCAAGGTCTCGCATAAGTTCAAGCTCAAGGCTTTCCTTCCACCATTTCAGGTAATATTCCGTTTTCTTTGAATGCGTTTCGCTCCACGGTCTGCCGCCTCTACCGCCTTGACTTCGGCCCCATTCAAGATACTCGCTTGCAACGTCCTCGAAACTGCGCTTCCTGTTTTTCTCGGTGGAGTTTGGCGCTGGCCTGTATCCCATCTTCACCTGCCGATGTTCATCCTCAATCTTCTGCGCAATCTTCAAGGTTTCGGCCTTGCCGTGAGTTCCGGTAAAAAACTTCTGCTTGCCCTTGAAATCGGTGTAGTAACCTTGAAACTTCCCGCTTGACAGCTTCTTTTTTCTTACGCCTGCCATAATTCTATCTCCTATCTCTCCATAGTTTTAACAGGTATTTCGCAACGGATAATCCGGCCTTGTCTGCATCCTGTTTGAGCTTTTCAAGGTCTGATTCCTTGATACGCATATTGAATAGCTTGCTCTTGCGTTCTTCCGGTTTCATAAACGGCCTTCCCGGTTTTCGTTTTTTCCCTTTCATACCTACATGATAAATGTAAAGACAATAAATGTCAAGGGCTAAGTTGAGAAATTTTCCGATTTATTTTCTCTGCCTCTTGTTTCGCGGCATCCAGACGGCCTGTTATATGGTCAAGTATAGTCCCGGCAGTCCAGACGGGTTTTCCTAACAGCCTCGTGGATGGCGGCAATTCGCCTCGTGATACTGCCCGCTTTATGCTGACGGGATGCCGATTGAATATCCCCGCAAGCGCCTCTTCGGTTATGATTGATTCTCGCGGCATGTTTCCGAGAGCTTCTACGATGCCCCCGGTGGCCGCCCCCCCATCGAGTTCGCGTAGATGTGATACATTCACGCCCGAATATTTTTGATGAAAATCGTTCTGGCTTTCAAGGGATTGCGTTTCGTCTTTCTGTATCATTTCTCATTCTCCTGTTTTAAGATTGCTTTAGAGGGTATTGCAGTTGTAAGGACACCCGCCCCCATTG
>Ga0272442_10000027_pt1 | contig 211545 bp, 177 predicted proteins | sample SSMForm2O_FD_200262 | JGI IMG/M metagenome (GOLD analysis project Ga0272442, IMG submission 200262) | Marine sediment archaeal communities from Little Sippewissett salt marsh, Falmouth, MA, United States - SSM-Form-2O | ecosystem: Environmental > Aquatic > Marine > Wetlands > Sediment ...
CGAGTCGTGCATGGAGCAGCCTGTCGCGCGCCTCCGTGACGGTGACCGCAGCAGATGAAATGACCGAGTTCGGTGATCGAGCTGGTGGATTCGTTTAGCGGGGTGCCGAAACGGGGCTTTGTTGTACTCTGATTACAGCCGTTTCTTGAGCAAAAGGGCATCGCCAGCAAGTATGTTGCGGCAAGGTAGGGCGGCAATCGGTAAAGGTTGCTTCACTGGCACCAATTGCTCTCGGTGGGCAATCACGTGCGACGTCGGAGCAGGCTCAACATCAGGCTCAACATACCAGCGGCGAGCAGCAAGGGCGCGAGGCCTGCTAGCGGGTCGCCGACCGCGTTGCAGCCGCCCGAGCCGCTGTTCTTTCCTGCGTCCGAGTCCGAGTCGGCGTCGGCGTCCGAGTCGGAGTCCGAGTCCGAGTCCGAGTCGGCGTCGGCGTCCGAGTCGGCGTCGGCGTCCGAGTCCGAGTCGGCGTCGGCGTCCGAGTCGGCGTCCGCGTCGGCGTCCGAGTCTGCATCCGCGTCCGAGTCGGCGTCGGCGTCCGAGTCTGCATCCGCGTCCGAGTCCGCGTCGGCGTCCGAGTCTGCATCCGCGTCCGAGTCCGCATCGGTGTCCGTGTCCGCATCGGTGTCCGTGTCCGCATCGGTGTCCGTGTCCGTGTCGGTGTCCGTGTCCGCGTCGGAGTCCGAGTCCGCATCGGAGTCCGTGTCAGTGTCGGTGTCCGTGTCCGAGTCCGCGTCCCCGAACTCGGCGGGCAATGTGGTGTCCACGCTCATCCGATCCCCCGTGGCCCAGGGGATCCATTCCTCGAAGCGCCGCCGGTACAGGTCTGCCTTGTCGATCAGCTCCTGCGGCGCGTCCACTCCCTGCTCGCTCACCAGCAAGAAGGCCACCCGGAAATGCTTCTGCGACTCGACCGCCGAGGGTATCCGCGGGCCGTGCACTCGCATCACGTCCTCCACGCCCACGTCGACCCGGGTCCCGCTGGTCTGCCAGGTCTCGCCCTTTTTCATCGGCCCCATCGGGCTGCCGCTGGGATCGCCAGTGTCCACGAACCACACCGGCTCGACCTCCTCCGGCGGGATCAGACCCATCGCGTACAGCTCGAGGCCGTTGTAGTACCGATCGCAGCCTCCCAGCTCGAACTGGCCGCCGCCCAGGTCGGTGATGCAGTTGCCGTACATCACCGAATGCGAGTTGGCGTAATAGCTCCAGTGGTAAGTCGGCCCGCCCTCACCCCAAGCGCGCAGCGTGTCCCGCTCGCCCTGGCCGTCGCCTAGGTCGAAGTTCATCGCGATGATCCACAGGTGGCTGAACTCGTGGGCCAGGATCTCGATGCCGCTGAGGTTGTTGGTGCTGCCTAGCGGACCCACCGCGTCCGGGTCCTCGGGCAGGTAGGCCAGCTCCCCCATGCGCAGGCAGTTCTTCAGCTTGCCCGAGCTGCCGAAGATCGCGGTCTGGTCCATCCAGTCCGCGCCGATGCCCTGGGCCGGCGATTGTACCGGCTGGCCCTGGAAGGTGCGGGTGAACAGGTTCAGCTCCTTGGTGGTGAAGGCGACGATCGTGTCCACCTCGTCGGGGTGGCTCTGGTAGAACACCTTGGCCGACTCGCGGCAGAAGCGGAACATCTCCGCCATGTAGCTGTGGATGTCACCGGTGGTGTCCTCGATCACCGCTATCTCACCCACGTGCGCGGTGAAGCCGAAGGCGCCGGCAGGAGAAAGCAGGATCAGCGCGATCAGGGAAACGTCGACTCGCAGGCGCTGCATGGTTCCTCCTGCGGCGCCCGCCTAGCGCGGCTTGAGGCAGGTGCCGGGCGCATCGTCCTCGACCCAGCCGTGGTGACGCGCCATCCAGTAGGTTATCAGATAGTCCACGCCCGAGAACACGAAGTTGGGCGCGGCCTGGTGCACCAGCTTCCACGGCTGGCGCTCCCACACGAAGGTGCTGCGCCGGCGGTGCTCGATGTCGATCGCCTCGGCTGACAGGCCCTCGCAGCGCGGATCCTCGGTATAGACCGCGGTGTTGTCCACGGACACGTCGAGGTTGGGCGCCTCGCTGAACATCGCCACCTGGTCGAGGTGCGCGTCCACGATAGCGCTCACGTCCTCACCCGGCGCCGCTCCCTCCGAGGCGTAGAGGAAGGCGAAGAAGGCGTTCTTGTGGTCGCTCACCTGGTCCCACATGCGGTCGTGGAGCACCGCGCTGCGGATGCGCTCGCGGCGCTGCGGATCGCGCTCGTTGCGCGCCCACAGGAATGCCGGCAGGAAGGCGATGTTCAGCCCGTGATAGCTGTCGCCGCAGTTGTTGGAGTTGACCCAGCCCGAGGCCAGGTCGAGCCACTCCTCGAACACGCCGTCGTAATGCGCCTGGATCGCGGCGCGCCGCTCGGAGTACTCGGGAACGCCCTTGGTGACCTGCAGGGCCACGCTGAACATGCCGGCGAGCTGCACCGCCTGGCTGCGCAGGTAGAAGTTGGGCACATTCGACAGGCCCGGCACCTGGTGCAAATATTTCATCGGGTCGGGCCAGAACTGCACGAAGCCCGAGTCGGCGAAGTCGAAGGGGCTGATGCTGATATCGAGGGTGGGCTGGCCGCTCTCGGTCTCGTCGTCGGTGTACACTACGTACTCGACCTCGATCGGCGTGGGGATGGGGATCGCGCCGAGCTTGACGATGAAGTACTTGGTCTCCTTGGTCATCAGCTGCTCGATGAACTCGACCACGTCCTCGCGGATGATCGCGCGGATCGCCTCGTCGTCGGTGGCGTCGTACGCCAGCGACATGCCGAACAGCGTGCCCTGGTACTGGTCACGGCTGATGTTGCCCCGCCAGTGCCAGGTCTTGCCCTCGTACGGCACGTCGAAATGGAACTCGGGATCGTCGGCCGGGGTGAAGATCTGCAGCACCTTGGGCGGGGCATCCGCGGGCACGGCGTAGCGCGCGAGGTAGCCGCGGTCGCCGGAGATGTTCCACCAGCGGTGCAGCACGCGCACGGTCTCGGCGATCTGCTGCTTCGCGTCGGGCGAGCCCGTGGCCTGGTAGCGCAGCGCCTCGGCGCCGAGGTAGATGCCGGTCCAGATCGGCGAGTCGCGGGTGCCCTGATACGAGGCCACGCTGTCCAGGCCGGGGTCGGTGAAGACCACGCGCATCACTCCGCCCTCGGGCATCAGCCGCTCACGCAGCCAGGCCCCGTAGCGCCGGGCGCGGTTGTGCAGCTGGCCCGGGCCGTCGTCGACCTCGATGAAGGCTTGGGTGTCCTCGTCCCACAGGCCGCAGGTGCCCGGAACGTCCACGGAAAGCATGCAGGCGTCCGAGCAGCCTGCCGGACCGGTGTCCGTGTCACCATCAGCGTCCGAGTCGCTGTCAGCGTCCGTGTCACCATCAGCGTCCGAGTCGCTGTCAGCGTCCGTGTCACCATCTGAGTCCGTGTCGCTGTCAGCGTCCGTGTCACCATCTGAGTCCGTGTCGCTGTCGCTGTCTGCGTCCGTGTCGGCATCGGTGTCCGTATCGACATCGGAGTCCGTGTCAGCGTCGGAGTCCGTATCAGCGTCGGAGTCCGTGTCGGAGTCGGAATCCGAGTCCGCGTCCCCGCCTCGCGGCGCGCACACTCCACCGTCGCAGAACTCGTGGGCCTCGCAGTCCTGATCGCTGCTGCAGAAGCGGCTGGTATCCACGTCCGTGTCCGCGTCCGTGTCCGAGTCCGCGTCCGCGTCCGCGTCAACATCCCCGGTGCGGGGCTCGCCGCAGCCGGCCAGGGACACCGCCAGCAGCACCACGCCGAACAGATAGGATCTCGCCGCCATCCTGGTTCTCCTCCTGTCTGCGCGCTGCTAGGTCGAGTCCCGCACCTTCAGCCGCGTGGCCACGGTCCGCGACCAGCCCGCGGCCGGGGCCGGCTCGCCCGTGATCTTGGCCAGCAGGATCTCGGCGGCAGCCACCCCGACCTCGTGGTTGGGCATCGCCACCGTGGTCAGCGCTGGCCAGCACACCGACGCGATCTGCCGGTCGTCGAAGCCGACCACGGCGACGTCCTCGGGAACCCGCAGGCCCTGCTCGTGGAGGAAGGCCAGGAGACCCATCGCGGTCACGTCGGAGAAGACCTGCACCGCATCGGGCCGCGGATCTGCGGCGAGGAACAGCTCGCCCCCGTTCCAGCCCGACTCGAACTCGCCCTCCCAGGCGTCCGTGTCGAGCACGATCGGCTCGAGCTCCAGATTCCTGGTCTCCGCCTCGTACCCGTCGAGCCGCGAGCGATCCGCAACACCGCCGAGATAGGCGATGTTCCGGTGACCGAGCTCGAACAGGTGGCGGACAGCCAGACGCACGCCGTGCCCGCGGTCGATCCGCACCGCGTGAAGCTCCCCGGGATCCATGTACTCGGCCTCGGGGTCGAACACCACGTACGGGATGCCGGACTGCACCAGCCGCATCGCCATCCGCTCCAGGGACATCCCGTGCTCGGGGAACAGCGCGACCGCAGCGGGTTGCCGGTCGAGCAGGGTCTCGAGGGTGCCCTGGTACCCGCGAGTCGGATCCCCTCCGGGCAGCCCGAACAGCACGTCGACCGAGAAGCCCGCCTCCCGCAGGGTCTGCTCGAAGCTGGTCATCTTGGCGATCTTGAGCTCGTCCATGGTACCGAGCACCACGCCGATCTCGTAGCTCAACCCGGTCCGCAGCGCCCGGGCCTTGAGATTGGCCCGGTACCCCAGCCGCTCGGCAGCGGCGAGCACCCGCTCCCGGGTTGCGGGCGCCACGTACCCGTCGCTCTTCAGCGCCCGGTTGACCGTGCGGATGGAGAACCCGGTCTTCTCGGCCACGTCCTTGAGTGATACCATCGACACACCCTGCCAACGTTGGCGGCCCGATGTGCCATCGTTGGCAGGGTTCGGGCCCGCTGTCAAGCACAATTCGGAAATCTTGGCGGCCGCTCGGTCGGCGCTACTGGATCTCGCTGTGAAAGCTCTGCAGCGATCTCACCTCGGGCCGTCCGTGCCTGATGGCGGCGATGCCCTCGGCCGCGGCCATCGCGGCGGTCAGCGTGGTGATGTACGGAATGCTGTGCTTGATCGCGGCCTTGCGGATGTACGAGTCGTCGTGCGCGCTGAGCTTGCCGATCGGCGTGTTGACGATCAGCTGGATCTCGCCGTTCTTGATCGCATCGGTGATGTTCGGCCGACCCTGGTGGAGCTTGAGCACCAGCTCCGAGTCGATGCCGCGCTCGCCGAGGAAGCGGTGGGTACCCTTGGTGGCCAGGATCCGGAAATCGAGCGCCTTGAAGCGCCAGGCGACCTCGAGCGCCTTCATGCGGTCCTCGGGATGCACGGTGAGCAGGACGCTCCCGCTGGTGGGCAGGGTCTGCTTGGCCGCCTCCTCGGCCTTGAACAGGGCGAGGCCATAGGAGTCGGCCATGCCCAGGACCTCGCCGGTCGAGCGCATCTCCGGCCCGAGCACGGGGTCGACCTCGGGGAACATCTGGAACGGGAAGACGGCCTCCTTCACCCCGTAGTGCGAGAACTGGCTCGGCTTCAGCTCGAAGTCCACCAGCTTCTTGCCCAGCATCAGCTGGGTCGCGATCCGGGCCATCTGGATATTGCAGACCTTGGAAACCAGCGGCACGGTGCGCGAGGCGCGCGGGTTGGCCTCGAGCACGTACAGCCGGTCGAGGTAGACCGCGTACTGGATGTTCATCAGCCCCACGACCTCGAGCTCCCGGGCGATCTGCTCGGTGTACTCGGTGATCGTGTCGAGATGCTTCTGCGGGGTGTTGGTGGGCGGGATCACGCAGGCCGAGTCGCCGGAGTGGATGCCGGCCAGCTCGATGTGCTGCATGATCTGCGGGACGAAGGCGGAGTCTCCGTCCGCGACCGCGTCGGCCTCCAGCTCGATCGCATCCTCGAGGAACTTGTCGATCAGGATCGGGCGGTCGGGCGTCACGCCGACCGCAGCCGTCACGTATTGCCGCAGCATCGCCTCGTCGTGCACGACCTCCATCCCCCGTCCGCCGAGGACGTACGACGGCCGGACCATCAGCGGATAGCCGATCCGCCCGGCGATCTCCAGCGCCTGCTCCAGCGTGCTCGCCATGCCCGACTCGGCCATCGGGATGCCGAGCTTGTCCATCATCCGGCGGAACCGATCCCGATCCTCGGCGAGATCGATCATCTCGGGCGAGGTGCCGAGGATCTTCACCCCGGCGGCCTCCAGCTCGGCCGCGATGTTGAGCGGCGTCTGGCCGCCGAACTGGCAGATCGCGCCCAGCGGCTTCTCCTGCTCGTAGATCGCCAGCACGTCCTCGACGGTCAGCGGCTCGAAGTAGAGCTTGTCCGAGGTGTCGTAGTCCGTGGACACGGTCTCTGGATTGCAGTTGACCATGATCGTCTCGTAGCCCATGTCGCGCAGGGCAAGGGCGGCGTGCACGCAGCAGTAGTCGAACTCGATACCCTGGCCGATGCGGTTCGGTCCGCCGCCGATGATCATCACCTTGCGCGGATTGTCGCTGGCCGAAGAGGCGTCTGGTGCGTTGTACGTGGAGTAGTAGTACGCGGCGTCCTCCACCCCGCTGACCGGAACGGCGTGCCAGCCCTCGACCACCCCGAGCTCGATCCGCTGCCGCCGCAGGTCGGCCTCGGGCAGCTCGAGGATCTGCGAGAGGTACCTGTCGGCGAAGCCCTGCTTCTTGGCCTCCCGCAGCAGCTCTCCGGGCAGCTCCCGGCCCCTGTGCTCCAGCAGCTGCTCCTCGAGCAGGACCAGCTCCCGCATCTGCTCGATGAACCAGGGCTTGATGTGGGTCCGCTCGTGCAGCTCGTCGGTCGTGGCGCCCTTGCGCAGCGCCTCGTACAGCAGGAACTGGCGCTCGCTCGACGCGTGGCCGAGCCGCGACAGCAGCTCCTCGAGCGGGAGCGTGTTGAAGTCGCTGGCGAAGCCGAGACCGTAGCGCCCGATCTCCAGCGAACGGATCGCCTTCTGCAGCGCCTCCTTGTAGGTCTTGCCGATGCTCATCACCTCGCCGACGGCCTTCATCTGGGTGCCGAGCCTGTCTTCTGCCCCCGTGAACTTCTCGAAGGCCCAGCGGGCGAACTTGATCACCACGTAGTCGCCCGAAGGCGTGTACTTCTCGAGCGTGCCGTCGCGCCAGTACGGGATCTCGTCCATCGTCAGGCCGCCGGCGAGCTTGGCCGAGACCAGCGCGATCGGGAAGCCGGTGGCCTTGGACGCCAGGGCCGACGAGCGGGAGGTGCGCGGGTTGATCTCGATCACCACCACCCGACCGTTCTTGGGATCGTGCGCGAACTGGATGTTCGTGCCGCCGATGACCTCGATCGCCTCGACGATCGCGTACGAGTACTCCTGGAGCCGCTTCTGCAGCGCCTCGTCGATGGTCAGCATCGGGGCGGAGCAGAAGGAGTCGCCGGTGTGTACGCCCATCGAGTCGATGTTCTCGATGAAGCAGACGGTGATCATCCGGTTCCTGGCGTCGCGCACGACCTCGAGCTCGAGCTCCTCCCAGCCGAGCACGGACTCCTCGACCAGTACCTGGCCGACCAGGCTGGCGCTCAGGCCGCGGGCCGCCACGGTGCGCAGCTCCTCGACGTTGAAGACCAGACCGCCGCCGGTGCCGCCCATGGTGTAGGCCGGGCGGATGACCACCGGATAGCCCAGCTCGGCGGCGATCGCCTCGGCCTCCTCGACCTTGACCGCGATCTCGCTGCGAGGCATCTCGATGCCCAGGCGGTCCATGGTGGCCTTGAAGGCCATCCGGTCCTCGCCGCGTTCGATGGCGTCGGCCTGCACGCCGATGACCTGCACGCCGTACTTGTCGAGCACGCCGCTCTTGCACAGCTCCGAGGAGAGATTGAGCGCGGACTGCCCGCCGAGGTTGGGCAGCAAGGCGTCCGGCCGCTCCTTGGCGATGATCGCCTCCATCGTCGCCAGGTTCAGCGGCTCGATGTACGTGACGTCCGCCATCCCGGGGTCGGTCATGATCGTGGCTGGGTTGGAGTTGACCAGGACGATCTCGTAGCCGAGCGCGCGCAGCGCCTTGCAAGCCTGGGTCCCGGAGTAGTCGAACTCGCAGGCCTGTCCGATGATGATCGGCCCGGAGCCGATGATCATCACCTTCTTGATCTGATCGGTTGACGGCATCTCGCCCTCCTCCCGGCTGCTGCCCCCGGTGCTGACCGAACGACCTCTATCCCAGAATCCGGTGCGTGGCAACGCCCGGAGCCGGCCGGTCGCTCGGAGCGGCTGGACCCCGTCGAGCGGGATGCTATACTGCGCTCACCGGCGGGAGGCAGAATGATTCCGGAGTCCCACCGCACCACGGCCGGCTCTGTCAGATACGTCGCGCTCGTCACGCTGCTGGCCCTGCTCGGACCCTCCTGCGGCGACGGCGGTGAGAGTGCGTCCGGCCCGACCCTGCGCCTCACGCGCGAGGAGTACACCGACCGCGTACACGCGATGTGGCTCGGGGAGTCCGTCGCCAACTGGACCGGCCTGGTGACCGAGATGATGCGGGTCGAGGCGCCCTTCTTCACCGACGACGACTGGGGCACCAAGCAGGGCAACTCCCAGATCAACGGAACCGGCGTCATCGATTTCGTGTTCCAGGATCCCTGGGGCGGGGACGACGACACGGACATCGAGTACATCTACCTCGACGCCATGGCGCGCAACGGCCGGGCCCGGCTCTCCGCAGCTGAGATCCGCGAGGCCTGGAACGCCCACATAGAACCCGGCGAGTTCATCTGGGTCTCGAACAACGAGGCGCATACGCTGATGCTCGCGGACGCGTATGCGCTGCCCCCGTCGACCTCGCTTTTTGCGGCCAACGACCAGTCGTTGATGATCGACGCCCAGCTCACCACCGAGCTCTTCGGCGCCTGCGCCCCGGGGCGGCCGGTCGCGGCGCTCGAGCTCGCCGACCTGCCGATCCGGGTCACGGCCTCGGCACACGCGGCCCACGCCGCCCAGTTCTTCGTGGCGCTCTACTCGCTGGCGCTCGCCGCGCCGGAGGCGCTGCCGCTGCGCGATCGCATCCTCTGGCTGGTCCGCAGCGCGCGCCGGCTGATCCCGGACACCTCCAAGACCGCCGACGTGATCGACTTCGTGGTGGCCCAGTACCAGGACAGCCAGGACCTCGACGACTGGGAGCTGGCGCGCGACGCGGTGGCGCTTCGTTACCAGGAGCAGGCCGCGGATCACGGATTCCAGTACCTCTCGTTCTACGAGTCGAGCGTCAACCTGGCCACCGGTGTGCTGGCCCTGCTCTTCGGTGAGGGCGACTTCAAGCGCACGGTCCAGATCGGCACGCTGTCTGGCTGGGACTCGGACAACGGTACCGCCACGATGGGCGGCCTGCTCGGTCTGCTGTCCGGCACCGCCGGGATCCGCGAGGCCTTCCCCGACGTCGAGCTCTCCGAGAGCTACGACATCCATCGCACCCGCATCGGCTTCGATCTGCCGGACGGAACGGACGCCTTCCCGGCCATGGCCGCGCGGATGATCCCGCTCGTCGAGGCGGAGATCGCGGCCGCAGGCGGGATCGTCGACGAGGCGAGCGGGGCCTGGAGCATTCCATTGCCCGACCTCGAGGCGCTCGTCGCCGCCGACAACCCGCTGAGCGTGATCGACGCGAGCAGCGCGAGCAACCACCTGCGCCGCAGCGGCGTCACGCCGGAGGTGACCCTGACCGGGGTCGACGCCTCTGGCGTGACGGACAACGGTGCGCCCGCGCACATCGTGGACGGCGTGGAAACCGATTTCTCCGGAACGGATCGGCACCTCCCGGCTCGCGGCCTGGTCGCGCTGCTCACCGGTGAGCCGCCCGAGCCCTTCTCCTACGTCGCGCCGCTCGCGGACGGCGCCGCCGAGGTCGAGGTCGCGGTGAACTGGGGGACGCCCGTCGAGCTCGCCGGGGTGCGCTTCGTCGAGGGACGGCATCTCCTCGAGCCGGTGGACGAGCGGCTGGACGGCGGGTGGTTCGAGGGCCTGGAGGTCGCGGTCCGCGCCGACGGCGAATGGATCCCGATCGCGACTCCGCCCGCGACCGGGTCGCCGAGCTCGGAGGTGAGCTTCGAGATCGTCGAGTGGATCCTGGAAGAGCCGCGGCCGGCCACGGGCGTGCGGCTCCGCGGCCGGCCCGGCGGTACCGGGCAGTACGGCACCATCGCCGAGCTGGAGGGGATCCGGACCGGGAATTGACAGGATCCTGGTAGGCGATCCCCCGGGGCGGTACTGCCCGTGATCGGCGGTGCTGCTGGAGTACAACCTGCGGCAGCGGTATAGAGGCAGGCATGACAGCGGCCAATCCCGGTGAGAACCGCAGCGTCCAGCGCGTCCAGAGCGTTGATACGATCATCGTCGGCGGCGGACTGAGCGGGATCTATGCCGCGCACCTGCTGTCGCGAAGCGATCGATCCTATGTCGTGCTCGAAGCCCGCGACCGTCTCGGCGGCAGGATTCTCTGCCCCGAGCACCAGGGGTATTTCACCGATCTCGGCCCCTCGTGGTACTGGCCCGAGGTTCATCCGAAGATGGCGCACCTGATCCAGGCCCTGGGCCTTCAGGGCTATCGTCAGTTCGAAGAGGGCCTGGGCTGCTTCCAGCGTGGCAGCGGCGCGATCCAGACCGTCAGCACACGCGACATGGAGCCCCTCTGCTGGCGGCTCTCCGGCGGCATGATGGCACTCGTCACGAGGCTGTCTGAGGATGTTCCTCGAGACGCCGTCCGATTCGGTCACCCGGTCTGCCGGATCGAGAAGAACGCGCTCGGCGGCGCGCGGGTCAGCGTCGGCGCGCTGGAGGAAGAGCCCTGGGCCCGGTTCAGCGCCAGCACGGTGATCCTCGCCCTGCCGCCGCGCCTTGCCGCCGCCACGATCCTGTTCGAGCCCGAGCTATCTCACGATTTGACGCAGGCGATGCTGAGGATCGGAACCTGGATGGCGGGGCATGCGAAGTTCTACGCGCTGTACGAGGAGCCCTTCTGGCGGCAGGCGGGCCTCTCGGGCCAGGCCTTCAGCCAGCGTGGTCCGCTGAGCGAGATCCATGACGGCTCCAACCGCAACGGGGGGCCCTACGGGTTGACCGGCTTCGTTGGTCTCCCGGCTGTGCAACGCAGCAATCAGCAACGCCTCACCGAGGAGATTCTCGATCAACTCGAAGCGATCTACGGAAAACCGGCGGCGCAGCCGACGATTTGCTTCTACCGGGACTGGGCGCGCGAGCGATTCACCGCCACCCAGTTCGACCAGCCGCCGGTGTACGAGCACCCCTTCTACGAGCCCCCGTCGGGCCAGACGTCGATCTGGGACGGCGTGGTCCATTTTGCCGGCACGGAGACCGCCGACGAGCACGGCGGCTATCTCGAAGGCGCCCTGACCGCCGCCGAGCGGGCGATCATCAACAGCGGGGGCCGAGAATAATCGATCGCGATCGTCGCAGGGACGGGCTTCGGGCATGCGGTGTATTCACTTCCGACAAGGTGTTGCATCCATCTTCGCCGGGCGTTATGAACGGCGCTGGCCCTTCCCTGCGAGGAGGCATCCGGTGCCGCGACAGCCAGCCACGCAACATCAGATGGCCGGTCTTCGGACTCTTCCGGCCATGGCGCTGACGATGTTGCTCGTCGCGGCCTGCACCCCCGAGGTCTCGCCCGGCGAGTGCCTGGATCCGGACGATCCCTGTCCGGGCGACATGGTTACCGACGACTCGGGATGCGTGTACGACCGCTGCGCCGGGGAGTTCAGCGGCACGCTCGTCCCGTGCTGGTACGCCGGCCGGATCGGGATGGTCGTGGGCCGGGTGCGCCTAGCCGGCGCCGACGCGGAACAGCTGGCCTACGTGCGGCAAGGCGATGAGTTCGAGCACCGCCGTTTCGGGCAGATCCTGACCTACGACCTGGCCACGGGCGAGCACGGTCCGCTCACTGCCGAGGGCGAGAACACCCGGTACGGTCTGCGCGGCGATGCACGGCGAATCGCCTGGAGCGAGCTGGCATCAGCGGAGTACCAAAAAACCGAGGGCTGCATCCCTCGGTCGGACGTGCACGTGCTGGATCTGGAGACCGGCGAGGCGTGGCAGCTACCCAACCCGGAGCAGGCCGAGTGCGCGGACATCAGTCTCTCCGGCGACCGTGTGGTGTACCGGGCCACGCAGACCGCGCCCGCAGACCGCGGCCAGGTGCTGCGCACGGATATCTGGATGACCGACCTGCGCAGCGGAGAACGAACCCGGATCGCCGGCGCCACGACCGAGGAGGCGAGATTGGGCTCGCCGCGCGTCCATGGCGAGCGGGTCGCGTACTGGCGCGGTCCGCCGGCGTCGGCCGAGGGGACCGCGCCGAGCCAGCTCCGGCTCCTGGAGCTGGGCACCGGCGAGGAGACCACGGTCGACTCGGTCGACGGGCTGGCACCGCCGGTGTTCGGGACCGGCGAGAAGTCCTTCCTGCTCGCCGGCGACCGCGCGGTGGTGCGGCTGTGGGATCGCCTGCGCGTGTACGACCTGTCCACCGGCGAGGCGCAGGATCCGATCGAGTGCGGGCTGGAGGACTGCCACCCGCTGCTCGAGCAGGGGCAGCTGGTGTACGAGCGTCACGATCCAGAGACGCATACCGTCCAGCTCTACCAGCACGAGCTGAAGGCCGGTGTCGTGCACCAGCTGACAGACCTCAGGCCCCGGCTCGACGCGGTCCTTCCCCTGTCCCTGCTCGGCGGCCGCGTCCTGTGGAAGGAGCACCGCGGAGACTGGCTGGTCGACCGGTGCGGCAACGAACGGCCGGCCACCGGCCGCACGCCGCTCTGGCTCTGGACCGATCTCGACTGATCCCGAGCCGCAGTGAGAATCCCTTTCGGCGGGTTGACTTCACCCGAGCCGGGTGCTACGAAGCTAGGAAACGTGCTACCGGGGGGGGGCGCGAGAGGAGGATCTCATGAAGAACCTGCTGCGCACGAGCCGTGCTCTGGTCTCTGTGTGCCTGCTGTGTTGCCTGGGCAGCGCCTGTGGCGGTGACGACGAGGACGCCAAGGCCACGGTGAGCCTGCTGAACGACTTCAACAACCCGAACTTCACCCGCCAGCCGCCATGGGTGATCTGCCAGGCGTACTACGGCGGCGTGATCTTCGACGAGGTGCTGGAGCACGGCGAGACCAGCACGCCGCTCCAGGTCGAGGCGGGCCAGGACTACGTGCTGATGATCCTCTCCTGGGCCGATGCCACCTGCGCGGCCGAGAACTGCCTGCCCGTGGCCAGCAAGAACGAGGAGGAGACCGTGGACGGGCAGACGCGCACGATCGCGCTCAACGTGCCCAACCACCAGGGGCCGTGCCCACCCGAGGAGGGCATCACGCCGATCCCGGAGGACCTGTACAACCGCATCCTCGCGCTGTGGCCGGAATACGGGTTCAAGCCCTATGCCGAGCGGAAGCAGAATCCCCAGTGCCTCGACTGATCCCCGCGCTGCTGGTCGCGGCCGCGACGCTGCCGATCGCCTGCGAGGTGGTGCGCCCGGAGGTCGTGGTGCAGAACGACCTCGAGGGGCCGGTGCAGATCCGCGAGATCAGCTTCAACGGCTGCCAGTGGCCGGTACTGCTCTCGCCGGGGGAGAGCACCACGCCCTGTGCCCCGGGCCCCGGCTCGGACCGCGTCCACTTCCGCAAGTTCGACGCCCAGCAGTACTTCAACGACGTGCTGGCCGAGATCGAGCAGGGCGAGCATGAGTACCCTCCGAGCGACGATCGGCTCGGCGTACTGCTGCCGCCACCGCCGTGGTTCCCGTACCAGACCGCGTCGATCTTCGAGGTGGACTACGGCGAGTACCACATCCTCCAGGTGCGCCCGGACGACATCGAGCAGGACTTCGACAACCCGGGCGGACATGTGCACTAGCCGCCGGCGCCGGCTCGAGGTACTCGCGCGCGTCGCGGCCCTGTGCCTGTTCACCTCGGCGCTGCCGGCCGGCGCCGAGGACGAGGATGAGGACGCCGAGAGCGCCGAGCAGGATTCGCCTCCCCTGCCGCAGCTCGAGACGGTGGTCAAGGCCAGGCGCATCGAGCCGGACGACGAGACCTCGTCCGCCGAGCAGGTCACGGGCGAGACGCTGCGCGAGAGCGGACAACCCACGCTGCTCGAGACCGTGGCCCGGGAGGTGCCCTGGGTGTACGTCTCGAGCCGGGGAGGCGAGTTCCACGGCATCGCCGGGGGCTCCTCGGGCGGGATCAAGATCCGCGGGTTGGGCGGCTCGCCGACCTCGCAGGTGCTGGTGATCCAGGACGGCGTGCCAGACTTCCAGGGCATCTTCGGCCACCCGCTGCCCGACCTGTACGTGCCGGAGCTGATCGATCACGTGCAGGTCATCTCGGGCGGAGACTCCGTGCTGTACGGCACAAACGCGATGGGCGGCGCGCTCCTGCTGACCAGCCGCTGGCGCCACGAGCCCGGCACCGAGCTGCACCTGCGCACCGGGTACGGCAGCTTCCACACCATGACCTTCCAGCCGTCGCTGCTCGGCCGCTGGGGCGACTGGGATCTGGTCGCGTCCTTTCACGAGAAGCGCTCGAGCGGTCATCGCAAGGGCTCCGGCGGCGATCTCGAGGTGGGTCAGGTGGGCACGCGCGTACGGCTCGGCCCTGCGGCGAGACTGATCCTGCGTGCCAAGGTCGCACACCTGCGGGGCGCGGACCCGGGTCCGGACACGCACCCCCACCTCGACCACTGGTTCGATGCGTTGCGGGGAAACGCCTCGGCCGTGCTCGAGCACCGGCAGCCCGCTCTCGGGCTCAAGGGGCAGGTCGTGGCCTACGCCTCGCTGGGGCGCCACGAGCTGTACGACGGCTTCCACAGCCTGGATCTGCTCGCCGGCGGATATGTCGAGGAGCGCTGGGAGATCATTCCCGAGCTGACCCTGCGGATCGGCGCTGCCGCGGATCATGTGGACGGAAAGGTACGCAACTTGCTCGAAGGCACCGAGGAGCCGGTCGAGGGCCTGACCAACCTGGCGCTGTACCAGCAGCTCACGGCCCACCTCTTCGACCGCTGGAGGATTCTGGCCGGCGTCCGGGAGGTGTACAGCCTGAAGTACGGCTTCGTGGCGGTGTACAAGGCCGGCACCCAGGTCGAGGCCTGGCCCGGCGGTGAGCTGCGGGCGCGCTACGCGACCAACTTCCGCCAGCCCACGCTCAAGGAGCTGTACCTGCCCTTTCCCACCGCCAACCCGGACTTGAAGCCCGAGCGCTCCTGGACCGTGGACGGGGGCGTGCGACAGCGCATCGGCAGCGGCTTCGAAGGCGAGGTGACCGCCTTCTACATCGAGGCTTCAGACTTCATCAAGTACTTCGGCTCCTGGCCCACGGCCGCGGTGACCAACATCGACTGCACCGCGTTCTGGGGCGTCGAGGCCCTGGTCCGGTTGCTGGATCTGGGCGGCCTCGACTTCACCTTCGGCGGGACCTTCCTCGAGGTGGGGCGGTACACCAAGCAGAACCCAGCGTACAAGGTCAACGGCGCCGTGCGTTTCGAACATGGGCCGGTGACGGGCGCTCTCTCCGCGGCCTGGATCGGCGGCCTGTACATGGACAACTACGCGAGGGAGCGGATCGACGACGTGTTCCAGCTCGATCTCGATCTGCGCTATCGTTTCGAGCATCATCGGATGGAGGCCTTCGTGATTCTGCGCAACCTGGTCAACCGAGAGAACGCCTTCCTCGAGCATTACCCGCTGCCGCGCTTCCACGGATTCGGCGGGCTGAAGATCAACCTGTGAGCCGCAAACCCCGCTTCGAGCCGCGCGAGCTGGCCCTGGGCGGCCTGTTCGGCGCGGCCGGACTGGCCCTGCCCTTTCTGTTCCACCTCGTGCAGCTGGGCAGCGTGTTCCTGCCGATGTACCTGCCGCTGTTGGCCCTGGCCTTCTTCGTGCGGCCGGGCGTGGCCGCGGCGACCGGCCTGGCGGTGCCCCTGCTCTCCGCCCTGCTCACGGGCATGCCGCCGTGGTTCCCGCCGGTGGCGCCGGCCATGGCCCTGGAGCTATCAGCGATGGCGGCCCTGGCGTCCTGGGCCTTTGGTCGCTGGCCGCACAGCGTGCTGGCCGTGCTGGTGCCGGCCCTGGTTCTCGGCCGGGTGTTCCAGTTCGGTTTCGGGTGGCTGCTCGGGCTGTTCCTCGACCTGCCGCCAGAGTTCCTCTCGGTGGCCTCCATGGTCCGGGCCTTCCCGGGCGTGATCCTGATGCTGGTGGTGATCCCGTCCGTGGTCCGTGTGGCGGGCCGGCGGGCGGTAACGACACAGGAGCTGTAGATGAGCGAGACCGGCAATCCACGGCGGGAGTACTTCGACTCCCTGGCCGACGGCTGGGACGAGATGTACGACACCGAGCGCGTGCTACCGCTGCTGCAGCAGGGGCTCGAGGCGCTCGGCGTTGGCCCGGCGGAGCGCATCCTCGACCTGGGCTGCGGCACGGGCATCCTGCTCGGTGCGCTGCTCGCCCGGCTCGGTCCCGCGGGCCGCGTCGAGGCCGTGGACCTGTCCCCGCGGATGATCGCCCGGGCCCGGGACAAGTTCCCGGACGAACGGGTGCGCTTCCACGTGGCCGACGTCACGGATCCGCCCGTGCTCGACGCGGGCTTCGACCGGGCGATCTGCTTCTCGGCCTGGCCGCACTTCCCCGAGCCGGACCGGGTGATCGCCGCGATCCGGCGCGTGCTCGCGCCGGGCGGCCGTGCGCACGTGTGGCACGCGGATTCCCGGGCCGTGATCGACGACATCCATCGTCACGCGGGCGAGGCGGTGCACCACGACCTGCTGGAGCCGGCCGCGGTGCTGGCCGAGCGCTTCGAGCGCCAGGGACTGCGGGTCACCCAGCAGCAGGACGACGAGCATGGGTACCTCCTCTCGGTGGTCAAGGAGGTCGGTCCGTGATCGGCGTCCACCCCTCGGCCCTGTGGGGGCACGGCCGGGGCCCGGCCCGCCGGCTCGCGCCGAATGCGTTGCTGCTCTGCTGGCTCGCCGCGATCGGCACCTGCGTGGTGGCCCGTCCCTCGGTGCCGGCCGAGCTGGGTCTGATCGCGGGCCTCTGCGCGGTGTGGCTCCTGGCCTGCGGTCCGGCGCTCCGCGTCCTCGTCCGCGTGCTGCTGCTCGGCCTGATCCTGTTCCTGCCCTTCTTCCTGCTGCTGCCCTGGACCGGCCAGGGGGCCGGGCAGACCGAGCTGGGCCCGCTCACGCTGCGCGACGACGCCTGGGTGGCGCCCTGGCACGTGCTCGTCCGCGGCGTGGCGTGCCTGTTCCTCGGTCTGGGGCTCGTGTCCGCGCTCGATGAGGCCGGGTTCCAGGAAGCCCTGGGCCGCCTTCCGATGCCGCGCTCCCTGCGCGTGATGGTGCACCAGATCTTCCGCTCCCTCGAGCCTCTGCTCACCGAGAGCGTGGGTATGGGCCGCGCCGTGGCCGTGCGCAGCGGCCGCGCCGGCTGGCAGACAGGTCTCATGCTCGCGCGGGCGCTTCCGTCGGTCTGGCTGCCGCGTGTTTTACTGCGGGCGGATCGGGTGACCCGCGCGATGCAGGTCCGCGGGTACGCCGGCGAGCTGCTGGAGCCCCGCCAGCGGTCCTGGAGCGGTCGCGAGGTGCTGGCGATCTTGTCGTCCCTGGCCGCCCTGGCCCTGGCCGTGGGTCTGCGATGGACGAGCTGACGCCGTCGCCGGAGGCCGTCCTCCAGCTGGAGGGCGTGACGGTCCGCTACGATGCGGCCGAGCGTCCCGCCGTGGACGACGTGACCCTGAGCCTCCAGCGGGGCGAGCGGCTGGCCCTGGTCGGCCTCAATGGGTCGGGCAAGAGCACGCTGCTGCTCGCCCTGGCCGGGCTGGTGCCCTTTGCGGGGCGGGCCGTGGTGGCCGGTGTCCCGCTGGCGCGTCGGACCCTCTCCGCGGTGCGGAGCAAGCTCGGGTTCCTGTTCTCCACGCCGGACGACCAGCTCCTGTTCCCGCGGGTGCTGGACGACGTGGGCTTCGCCCTGCGCGAGCGCGGCGTCGCCCGGGACGAGGCCGAGGCCAGGGCTCGTCAGATGCTGGAGCGGCTCGGCATCGCCGATCTCGACGAGCTCGGCCCGCACCGGCTCTCCCAGGGCCAGCGCGTCCGCGTGGCCCTGGCCGGCGCGATGGTCGCCGAGCCCGACCTGCTGCTGCTCGACGAGCCGTCAGGCTCCCTCGATCCGGTGGGCCGGACGCGCTTGGCCGAGATCCTCACCTGCTCCGAGGCCGGCATGGTGATCGCCACCCACGACCTCTCCTTCGCCCGCGAGGTCTGCACCTGCTTCGCGCTACTGCGGCGTGGCGTGCTGGCCTCCGAACCCCGTCCGATCGAAGGGCTCGATGAGCGTCTGTTTCGGGAACAGGACTGAGTCCATCAGGTGACCCGCCGTGGGCACGGGCTCTCTGGTGGAGGCGGTGGCGGTATGCGCGTTGACCGTGCTGGTAGGTCCACTGCGACAAAACCCCTCCAAATTGCCATCCGGGTGGGGTATAATCCAAGCCCTCCAGGAGGTGGGAGGAAAAAATGCTAGCCGGGCACAGAGTTTGGTGGTCAAGCCTCGCGACTGTCACCCTGCTGGCCCTCGCTGGCTGCGACGGTGGCTCCGGCGATGATTGCGAGGACGGGAAGACCCGTTGCCTGGAAGATGTTGTCCAGGTCTGCTCCGCGGGGGAGTGGCTTGATCTCGAGGACTGCGCGGTTCTTGGCAAGCAGTGTCGGCCAATCCGGGGTGTGGCCCAGTGCTGGTCGAGCGGTGATGCCGATACGGACTCGGACACGGACACGGACACCGACGCGGACACCGACACGGACACCGACGCGGACACCGACGCGGACACCGACGCGGACACCGACGCGGACACCGACGCGGACACGGATACCGACGCGGACACGGACACCGACGCGGACACGGATGGGGACACGGACACGGACGTGGACTCGGACTCGGACTCGGATACCGACACGGACGCGGACACGGACGCCGACGCGGACGCCGACACGGATACGGATGCGGACACCGACACCGACACCGACACCGAGCCCGGCGACTGGATCGTCCTGCCCGAGTTCATCACCGAGGAGGAGGTCAACTCCTATCACGTCAACGCGGGCCGCGATCCAGCCACCGGTACGCTGTACCTGATCTACACGGCCGAGTCGGGCACCGCCTCCCGGGTCCACGCGGCGAGCCTGGCGCCCGGAGCAACGGAGTGGACGGACATCTCGCCGGAGGACAACCGCATCGTCGAGAACTCCTGGTCCGACTTCCGGGCGCAGGTCTCACCACAGGGCGTGCCCACCTACTGGGTCAAGCGCAGCCTGGGATCGAGCTACACGGTCTCCCGGTACGACGCGGCCGGGAACAGCTGGAGCATCGTGTACGGGCCCAGCGAGCCCCCGACCACCTACCAGGAGATCCAGCAGCTCCACTACGCCGGGTTTCTGCCCGACGACCGGCCAGCGATCATCTACCGCCAGGAGTCTCATGGAGAGAACCAGCAGCTGCTCGAAGGGGTGTACACCGCAGGGGAGCTTTTCTCCCACGGATACTTCACCGCGAACGGTAGGCTTGGCGAGGCCATCGGGTACACGTACGTGTACGACTCGCCCGAGCTGGTCCGCCCGGCCATCGACGCCACGGGCAAGCTGCATATCCTGCACACCAAGGAGGACCTGACCAGCTACTGGGTGCTGGAGGCGGGCCAGGCCCCGGTGGGGCCGGCCGCGGTCCAGGCCGAGTGCGCTGGCTGGCTCCAGGCCCCGTCGGGTGGAGAGCTGTTGGCGATCACCGGCGCGGATCCGATCGCGGTCTGCCGCCTGGAGCAAGGGGTCTGGGCCCCGCACGTCACCACCCGGCCGTACCCGCCCAAGGATGGGATCAGCACGGTCCACGCCTTTGCGGTCACGCCGGACGGCGCGCCCGTGCTGCTGGAGCGCGACGGCGCCGACCGCTTCGTGCTGAGCTTCCTGGACCTCGCGACCGACACCTGGCTCGACGCCCCGGACCGGCTGGTCACCGGGGAGCACATGCGGATACGCTGGCTCAAGGCGTACGACGACGGCACGCTCTTCGCGTCCTTCTGCAGCACCTATACCAACGTCTGCGTGGTGCCGACCCTGGTGCGCTACGACGGGCCGCAGCTGGGCGAGCTCGGCGGACCCTGAGGCCCGTGCTCCCCAGAAACTCGTCCAAACTGATTTCATTGACTTTCCGGTTTCGGCGGATTGATGCTCCCGATCATGGAGATCTTCGTCTGCATTCTGGCTGTCCAGGTCTTGAACCTGCTGGCTTTCGCCTGGCTCGACCGCCTGTCGCTCGTGTGTTATTGCGGATCACGGCCTCCTCTGGAAACGGCGAGCCGCTTGCCGTCCGGCGACCAAGCCGGCGCCAGCACCTGCCTGTCGCGCTCTAACTCGAGCGCCGGCCTGCTCGCGATGGTGTCCCAGATCCTCAGTGTGCGCTTCTCACACTTGGCCAGATACGGAGGCGACTCGCATCCTGAGCTGGCTATGAAGTACCCAGCCGGCGACACGGCCATGGCCTCGGTTGTGCCCGCGGTCAAGCTCGGCTCGGGCCTTCCGTCGGACACGGTCCAGACGTGTATCGACCGGCTCTCGGCCCCTTCGCTCCCCGCAGGCTCATCGATCGCACGCCGGCTTGTAACCCGAGCTGCAAGCCCGGGTCAGATTCGCGGTTCCGGCGCCCTTGTCTTCGGGCCCACCTCTTCCTTGTACCTGCATCTCACCCAGGAGGCCGCAGCTCCGGGCGTGGTCCTTGTTGCATCCGGCCTCGAACATGGCTCTCGCCGCCGCCTCGTTCCGCTCTCCACCTCTGCCTTCGCGCAGAAGGTCGGCCAGGATGCAGCAGCCATCCTGGTCTCCGAGGTCGCATCCCCGTCGGAGCAGGCGCCGCGCTCCTGCTGGGTCCTTGGACAACCCGCAGTATCCGCCGAGCATGCAGGTACCAACGTTCACGCAGGACCAGCCCTCGCCGTGGTCGCATCCCTTGTTGCTGGCCGCCAGTTCCTCCCGCATGACCAGGATCTTCGGGGCGAAGTTCGCGAGTCGATCGTGCCGCAGCTCATCGGCCAGCTTGCGACAGACCTGTCCGTCCCCGGTATCGCATTGCTCGCGCAGCGCGACCTCCTTCAGTGCCTGTTTGAAGTACATGTCCTTGATCTTGACGCCATATACCTGTTCGAGTGCGTGAACTCGGTTCGCCTGGTCGTCAGTTTCTCCCACATCGCAGGAGGAGGCCAGGAAGGCCGCGAGAGCGATCGGTGCTATTCCTGACCTGCGCTGCAATGCGATTCCCCTCCCTGGTGGCAAACATTGTAGAGCAATGGAGCGAATGTTCCAAGCCGACCTGTGTGGGTACGCGCGTTCGTCACGTCGCGAGATCGGTTCCACGGTCGGTGGCGACGACGGAGACTGCCCGGGATTTTGGAACACTTCTGGAACATCATAGTAGGCAAGATCAAAAAGTCTCGTGATTGCTTAGGAAAGGAATGGAGGCGGCGGGAGTCGAACCTACCCGATGAGAACTGGACCATTCTTGGACCATGCTTAGCCGATCTCGAATCCTGGTGGCTACACATGTGCACGTCGTCGGCAGGTGAATCATCCAGTCGAGTCACACTGATTTCATTGTTCGGATCGAGCCTTCAAGATCGCGCAAGCCTGCGAGGATTTCGTCGAAGCTCGGTGTCTTTCCGAAGAGCATCTCCTGCATGCTGGCGTAGTCTATTCTCAGATAGTCGGTCCAGTCCGCAGACGGCATCAGCTCGATTGTATCGGGCACCGCAAGGTCGTAGCGCGCCCAGGCACGCGGGAAGAACCGCATCTTGTGCCGAACCACGCGCGCCAGCAGATCCGGATCGCTCAGTGCTGCCTTCCGGATGTCGTCGCGTTCGGCCATCCTGAACACGTCATAGTATTGGCGCGAGTATCGCACGGGCGCAGCGTGTTCTGCCGTCCGGAAGTGCTCCTGGTGCAGGATGGTCGCCTTCTCCCAGAAAGTGCGTTCGGCCTGGATCGCCCACACCGGGCAATCCGCCTCCTCGAAGACGCCGGGGAAGTGCTCGGCAGCGTAAGGCTTGATGACGTACCTGTCGTTCGGGATGAACTCTGCGTGGGTGCCGAGGTCGAGGCGAACCGCAGGGCTGGCGTAGTCGCTTGCCTCGGTTGTGCCCGGGTAGTGGAAATTGACGGTGTGCGGATCGGCGGGATCGACCTCGAGCGTCCAGTCCATGCCGACCGGCAGCTTGGCGGTGATTCGCTCGCGAAGCGTGTCGGTGAACTCGGATGCGATGTAGTGCTTGCATGCCTCCAGCATCTCGGACAGCAGCTTGTTACGCTTGGCCTTCGAGAGGTCACCCTGAGGATCGCGTTCGCCGATGAAGCCCAGCATCTCCCAATCCACGGCGAGATCGATGTCCTCGGAGAAGCGTTCGATCACGCCGAAGATCTTGGACAGGGTAGTACCGCCCTTGAACAGCAGGTGAGTCTTGAACCGGGGAATGGCAAACAGCTGCTTGAGCGTCCAGCAGACCCAGAAGTCCTTCTCGATCAGAGCTGGCAGCAACCTCATCCTTGCTGCGGTCTCGGTGAACAGCTCTCTGCGTTTTCCCGAGTCCAGCCTGGCGACGCTATCCATCCTCGCCTCCAGAAACCAGCCGGCGGGTAGTGTCTGCAATCCAGTCGGAGGAGTACCTCGCCAACTTGAGCAGGCGCTCGCGCTCTGCAGGAGACAGCAGGCTGCGTAGCCTGGCCATCACATCCTCGGTGATGCCCTCCTTGCCGAGGAAGCGCAGGGCCTGGATTACAAGCGCGCTCTTGCCGGGGGGGAGCAGATCACGCGGCCGGGTACGCTTGAAGGTGATGCTCTGCGAACCGAATTTCACGATCCGTGATCGCCCGTCGGTGAGGTACACGATCCGGGCCGGAACCTGTTGAGACAGGCCGAGCAGGTTGGCAGCCACGGCGCCGGTCGGCTGGATGCGGGAGCCGGTGTTCCTGGCGATAGCCTGTGCGACCTGATCGTAATCGGGAGCGAGCAGGTCATCGACCAGCTCGCCGTTTCGTGGAAAGTCGTACACGCCTCGACACACCCTGCGGATCGTGCCCGCGGAAGCGAGGGTGGAAAGAGCGACGTCAACCGAGCCTCGGGTGCCGATGTCAAGGAAGTCCTTGGCCGTGAACGCGGATCCTCTGCCCTTGCGCCTTATTCGCATAAGTATTGATGATTTAATGCTATTCATCTTGCTCTCACGTAAATTCTCTTTAGAAGTAATACCCCTAACTTCTAAAGAATAGCAAGCAAAATCTCTGTGGATGTGCTTGTCATGCGCCAGCGGGGCCGGCTGCTGTCGGTGTGCGGCCTCAACGCTTCCTCCTGCCGAAGGAGCGAACGTACCGCGTGGCCCTGACAATCTCCTGCCGGGCGAACAGGCCGCGGCCGAGTCCCTGCTCGATCGCCTGCCGGATCAGATCCGGTGCCACCTGCGCGTCCACGCAGTCGTGCAGGGTTCGGACCGGTCTGGTCACCGGCACGCTGCCGACCCAGGCCCGGTCGCGTTTGAGGATCCTGGCGTAGCCCGGAACCACACCCCGGGGAAACCGCAGCCTTCGTTTTGCCCAGGACTCCGGAAGCGTGAGATGAATGTCACCGGGTAGCGCATCGGACAGCTCGTGAAGGGCGAGGGCGGTCTCGTGGCCGAACACGCCCTGCTGCTCCGACCACAGCCAGACGATCACGAGGTGCTCGTTCTCTCCGGGCGGGAAATGCACCAGGCGGTACACACCTCGTGCGACCCGGCTGATGCGCCCCTTGCGAAGGTAGTGGTTGAGGAGCTGTGAAGAGTACCCGGCCGCCCCGGCCTGAGCCGTGGTGATGAAGCCTTGCTGGGAAGCTGCGATCTCGTACAGCTGGTCCCAGTCAGGGCGGCTCGTCGCTGGTGCCGTCCGTCCCATGCACGTAACTTAAACTATATTTTAGTTTTGTGCAAGTGCAGATTCCCGCCTCGGCGGCGGGAGTCGTGGCTAATACGCCAACCGAGCTTCACCAGGTGATCGGCTGTTATTCCGAGGTGTTCGAGGGTAGACCGGCCAAGCTGGGGACGCGAAAGTCATGACGCGGCTCGGCTTGATTTCCCAGCGCGCTACTCGCAGTCATAGCTGAATGTCTCTACGGTGCAATCCGGCGTGCCGTCACGGTCACCATCGCTCTGGAATGTCAGCTTGTTCCCATCAGTCAGTCGCTATCGGCGCCTTCGTCTGCGACATACTCGAGTAAATCGCCAGGCTGGCAGCCCAGTGCTTCACAGATCGCGTTGAGCGAGGTGAAGCGCACGGCCCGTGCCTTGTCGGTCTTCAAGATCGACAGGTTGGGAACCGAGATCCCAGTCCTCGCCGAGAGTTCTTTCAGTCTCATTTTCCTCTTGGCCAGTTCTACGTCCAGACGAACGACGATTGCCATGGCAGGCTCCTATATCGTGCGTTTCAACTCATCCAGCACGACGAGAAGCGCGCGGAACAGCGTGGACAGATAGTACATCAGGAATCCCATGACAAAGAGCAGGCCGCCACCAAGCGAGAGTCGGCCGACGAGAGCAAGCCACTCAACTCCTCCATCTCGAGTGGTCAGCAAGAGCGAAGCAAGGAAAACAAGCGCACCCAAGATCATCGAGAACCAACTCGTGCTGCGCAGGCCGCGCTGCTTTCGTCTGATCACGTCGTATTGCGCGTCAATCTCTCTGGCCTGCTCCATCGTGATTCTCCTTTCTGCGTTGTTCCTGGAGTGAAGCTATACGCTAGATTAATTTTTGTCAATACTTTTTTAATCCTTAACGTTAATTATTTTCCTAATACCAGCTAAGTAAGTAAGCGCGCACCGCAGCGAACCATCACTGATTCCAGACCTCCTGACCTACCCCTCGTAACCTCCTGAAATCTCGATCCAGGCCTGGCCCGGGGCCCGCACCAGTACCTGTCCGCTTTTTTCTCGCTGTTGTCGGAAACCGATGCGAGATCAGTGGATTGACTTGCGCAGGGTGCGCAGGAGCCACGAGCTCGTTGGCATCGATGCTTCCGATTGCGCGATAACTTCGAAACAGAGATTGGTTCGACAAGAAATGGGACCAAATACCCGCGTTCGCTTCGTAACGACATGTAAACACAAGATAATTGGTGGAGGCGGCGGGAGAGATCGTCAATACGCTATCCGAGCTTCATGAACTACTCGGTTGTTATTCCGAGGTATTTGTGGGGCGACCCGCCAAGCGGGGGGCTGGGGGCAGGCGTGTCAGACGGTGAGGTTCTGCTGGCGAGCAGCACAGAATGCCGGGCTGCTCAACTGGACTGCGGTTGGCCAACTTCATCTGCGTCAACCTGCGGCCCCGCGCCTTCAGCGGATGTGGAATGACAATGGACTACTTCTCAAGGGGTGGGCCAACTCGCAATAGGTAGGGATCATCGCCACCATCTTCTGGTTGTCCTCTTGTATGACCGACGATATAGACGGCACCGAAATCATCAGCCGCCGCAGAGCTTACATTGTCCAGTGCACTGGTCCCCCATTGTCGGGACCAGAGGCGGTTGCCATCCTGATCGAGTTCGCTTACAAAAGCATCCCAATCCCCGTAGTGGTGCTCTCCATCCATCGAATCCCCGGCAGTCCCTGCAACAAAGACACGGTCATTGGGGCCGATGGTCACGGCTCTACCATAGTCACCGCCGAGAGTGCCCCACTGTCTTGACCAGAGCAGCGAACCGTCAGTTGAGAGCTTCGACAACAAGACGGTCCAGCCATCTTCCGCATCCGGATCGATTACTCCAAGTGACCAGCCTGCCACGAACGCCTGCCCAAGGCTGTTGACGGCAACGGTGAAGCCACGGTTGTTGCGCTCGTCGCCCCACTGCGTAGTCCACTCCTTGGTTCCGTCGCTGGTGAACTTGGTGAGGAATGCATCTTCGGCACCGAAGTGGGTGTTGCCGTCAATTGAGCCGCCTGCCAATCCGGTCACCAAGATAGACGAATCCGCCGTGACGGCAACAGAATGAGCGGTGTCAAACTGGACTGAGCCCCATTGCCGCGTCCAGAGTTTTTCGCCATCGCTGCTGAATTTGCAGAGAAAGTTGTCCCAACCTCCGACCTGTATGCCTCCGTCCATTGAGGCATCAGTTACACCGGCCACGTAGACTCCATCGTCGCCTCCGTATGCAACGCCCTTGGCAACGTCCATACCGTCTGTGCCCCATTGCTTGGTCCAGAGCAGCGTGCCATCGATCTTGAACTTACTCAGGAACGCATCGGCGTTTCTGTTATGGACGTTCCCTGGCATCGCGCCTTGGCTCAAACCAGCAACATAGACATTGCCGAGGCCGTCGGAAGCAACGGAGTTCCCGTGATCTACTGCGTCTGACCCCAGTTGCTTGGTCCACAGTCGGTTCCCGTCCGATTGGAACTTCGCCAGAAACACGTCAACAGAACCGCTGCTCGGATTTCCGTCTAGGCTGCCGCCAGTCCATCCGGTGACGTAGATATCTCCCGAGCGATCTACGGCCACTCCGAGCGCATCATCATTCTCTGCTGATCCCCACTGGCCGCTGATGGCTTCGACTTCAAGATCCGCGACTGTATCGGTATCACTATCGGAGTCAGTGTCAGAGTCAGTATCCGTGTCCGTATCAACATCCGTGTCGGCATCGGTGTCAGCATCGGTGTCAGCATCCGAGTCGCTGTCAGAGTCACCGTCACCATCTCCATCAGAGTCCGAGTCGGTGTCCGTGTCGATGTCGCCGTCAGCATCTATGTCAGCGTCACCCACTGCCACACACTGCGCCGAACCGCTGACAACTCTACACTCCATCCCCTGGAAGCCGCAGTCGTCTTGGTCGAGCCACGATCCAGCCGAGCAACGCTGAACCATGCCTCCGCTGCACCTTGTTGTACCCGCCTCGCACTGGTCGGTTGATCCGCCATTCCCGGCACAGCCGATCAGCGCGAAGCACACAATAAGGATCGCCGACAGTGGCCTACAGGTCCCCATGAGTCCTCCCCGCTAGACATTGAAAGACTACCACTCAGGGGCGGTCCTGTGAACACCATCGCGTTGTCAGCATGGGCAAGACCGGACCGTTAGGCCCCTTCGCCAAGAACGTCATCCAGCGTTGGCCCGGTGCCCGGCAGCCGGTCGGTCATCACGGTCATCACGATTACACCGCGATAGAACTCAAGGGACCATCCTGTCAGACAATCATCCTGCGGAACCTGGATGAACTGGTAGCGGAAGTCGCCGCCAGCCACTTCCTCCCACTTCGCGGACTTGAAGTCGAAGGCTGGCAGACCGAAGTCACCCTGGTTAGTGAGCACGAAGTCACGGACGTAGCACTCGTCACCGAGGCGCTTGCCCTTGTTCCGCCAGTACAGGCCCTTGACGATCTTCTCCACGATACGTTGCAGACGCTTTCGGTCGAAGTCAAAGGCATGGCGCTGACCGATGACGATGCCAGAGGGCGTCGTGATGTCCACGGTTCTCGCGCCCTTCATGAACATGGCCAGTAGCTTCGGGTTGCGGCGCAGCGACGGCATCAGCTTGTCGAAGATGTGCTGCTCGACCTCCGCGTTGTTGGAACCGCCAGTCATGACACAGAGCCGGAAGTACTCGTCGTCTAGCTTCGTGCCGTTGTTGCAGCTTCTGCACGCCGGCACCGTGATCAGATCGTCTGGCTCGGTCTGGACGTAGATTTTCCTGGGTGGAATGTGGTCTTTGGTCGTTGCGGGCTTGCCACAGAATACGCAGGTTCCCTTGGGCTTTTTCTTGCGCCTGGTCATTGCCGGGACATCTACTCAAGTTCACCGACGCCAGAGTAGAAGTCGAACTTGTTGTTTGCCGCCGGATTACATTTTTCAAGAGCTTGTCTAACCTGCTCTGGATTGAATGAACCGCCACTCGTTGCCACTGCTTTCAACTCGGCTAGAAACGGTGGGACAAATGCCTCGACCTCGGCACCCGTGACCTTCTCGGTGCTCCCAACGAGAAAAAGCGCAAGCTGGTTTCCTCTAATGAATGTCCATATCGTATCGTCGCACAGCCCCCCACAAACAGCGAGCAATACGAGCTTGTCCTGCAACTCGGCATCTGCCTGCGCAAGCAGCAACCATGGACAAATGAGGTCAGCGGTTTTCACCCGAACCGCCTCGCCGTTGTTGTCGCCGGCTGTGACTTCGCCGTGAGCTACTAGCAGTAGTGTATTGAACTCACCTGGCCCGTTCAGGGCATCGAAGAACTCGCCCGTGGTCTTGGGATAGTGAGGACTACCCTCGATCTGGACGCCAGAAGCGGTGAGTTTCTCATAGGTGGCGTCAGTGGTGTCGTATTCGAAACCCTTCTCATCCAGGCTGGCGTCTATGATGCGTACAATTGGCGCACTGTCTATTGTGCCCTTAACCTCTGCGGCTCCCATGCCTCACCCCCTTGACTCAAGTTAACAGACTACCTTTGCGCGAAGGCAGTTGTACCAGGACCGTGAATGCCTGTCGAGTAGCCGTCACGCCAATATCTGTTCGGTAGTACAACAGTCCAGCCCTGAATAGACCGTGCACAAGGTCCAGTGAGAGGGGATACAAGTGGCCCCGTATCATCCCGATAGCACCCCGGCCACAGACACAGACAACTTATTTGACGGTGGCAGGCACCAGCTTGCCTCCGCCATTAAGTCGTTGGCTGCGGGCTTCCGAAAAGTGCTTGAGCAGCAGGGGCAGCGACCGACGGCTTGGCGGCTGCGAGCGCTGATACGGGAGCACTGCGAGCGCGCGATTGAAGCGGAACTGGCCGCCGAGGAACGGCAAGATAAGAAGGCTCAAGCAAGTCGCGGCAGGTTGGTCAGGCAGTACATTCGGGTGGCACGACGGTGCAGTTGAGGGCGGCATTTCGCCCGGCTGTGCTTGTGCCCCGCAGGTGCATAGTGGTGCCAGCGTGCTCGCATGCCCGCACGTGGGTGCCGGCCCAGCCAGAGTTAACGGCGACAGGTTATCTGTACAGTAGAGGCACAGCGCCGTCTGTGGAGGTGAGGCATTGGAAAACTCAACGAACTCAAGCCTGGTAGCTGGACGCAGCGAGCACGAGCCGTGGTACGCCGAACTCAAGGAAGCGAGTGTCTATTTCAAAGAAGGTACCATCATGCGCCTGGATGAACTCGCTGGAAAGATCAAGAGAAACACCAGAGTTCGCCCAAGCAGATCGGAGATTGTGCGCGCCATTGTGGAGTCCGCCCTCGACAACGTCAGGCTGACCCGCGCGAGCGATGAGTTCTCCCTCCGCGCACAAATGGATGATGCGTTCCGATGTGGCTCGCTGCTGCTGGCAGGCCGGGAGTTAACGTAGCGGCCAGGAAGTCGGCTCATTGTGGTATCCTTTGTTGCGGAGGTACCTGGTGGGCAAGGGTCGCCGTCGGCGCAGGAAGCGCGTCAGGCAGAAGCATCGGCGTCGAGTCGAGGCTCTGCTCGCGGCGGCGAAACAGCAGGAACCGCGACGACGAACCGGCCCCTCTGTCATCCAGCCCCGAGGGGCAACCTGGCGGTTCATCCTCACCCCCACCTCAGTCAGCCTACTCGACGGAGCGCGGCACCCCGAGGTCAAGGGTGCCCTGCTGATGAAGTGCGACGTCCGGTGAGCCAGCGGCTGCTGGTCTATCTCGACGTTGACGGCGTGATCCTCGGGCACGCGCCCGGCACTCATACACCTGCGCTTGCTGATGGAGCCGTCGAATTTGTGCGGTGGTGTCTTGACCAGGCAGAGCCGTGGTGGTTGACGACGCATGGGCAGCGTGGCGACAACGAACAGGTGCTGAGGTACCTGAGCCAGTTCGCCGATGAGGCCGCGCTGGACGTGTTCCGGCAGGTCCCGGCGGTGGCGTGGACAACGCTCAAGACTGATGCAATAGACCTCAAGAGCGGGCGCGAGTGGTTCTGGCTCGAAGATCAGATCTGGCAGTCAGAGCAAGCGATCCTGCTTGCCCATGGAGCCGACCATCGTCTTCTCACCGTTAACACCAGGTCGAACTACTTCGCGATCCATGACGTGTGGGAGTTCTTGCGTGATGAGCTTGTGGAACTCGCCCCGACTCGGACCGGAGGTGCATGATGGGTCGTCGTGACAAGCGCCGAAAACGCGCCAGAGTCAAGGGTCGGGCGCGCAAGCAGGTCGAGGCAATGCTCGCCCGCGAGCCACCCCCGGCCACGAGCACGACGCGCCGGGTGTGGAGCTTCTACCAGCGGCGCGGGGATGCTAGTGCTGCCCGACTGACCGTCGTTGGTACTGGAGTCATGGTCCCGTTTGACCCTGATGCCGATGATCCGACAGGCACTATCTCGGAGGCGAGTGAACTGGCCGTCGAGTACTTCGATGATCAGGGTGGCGGCGAGGTGCATTGAGTTCTATTCTTCCGAAACTAGGTAGTCTTCGGGGCAGAGACAGCCACGATTCAGTTCTTTCTTGGTACCGTGGAGGGGAACATGATCAATAGACGAATTGACGAGATTGACCAAGCCGCTATCCAAGAACTGGTCGATGGTCAGGTGGCTGAGGGCCGCACCCTTGAATACAAGCAACAACTTCCTGGCCGGACCGACAGCGAGAAGAAGGAATTCTTGGCAGATGTGTCGTCGTTTGCCAATACGTCAGGCGGCGATATTGTGTATGGCATGGTCGAACGGCGCGACTCGGATGGCCGTCCGACGGATCTTCCAGAAGAGGCACGCGGACTTGCTGACTTGAACTTGGCCGCAGAGCGCCAGCGACTGGAGAGCATAGTCAGAGCCGGTGTAGAGCCACGAATCCCTGGTGTAAGGATGGTTCAGGTCGATGGTTTTCCCGACGGCCCCGCACTTGTCATTCGGATACCACGAAGCTGGATCACTCCACACATGGTCAAGTTCGGCGGCACATCTCGGTTCTACGCTCGGAACAGCGGCGGAAAGTACCAGATGGACGTGACCGAAATCCGGTCCTCATTCCTTAGATCAGAAGAGGTGCCGAAAAGAATTCGGGAATTCAGAGATGAGCGTCTCGGGAGGCTGCTGTCCGGGGAGTCACCTGTTTCAAAACTACACGCGGGGCCGCTCTTGGTGACGCACACCGTTCCTGTCGAGGCGATTGCATCGGTTCAGCGCATTGACGTGCTCGACAACGTGCCCTCACCATCAGAGCTTCGACCGCCTGGTGCGAGTGGCTGGGATCACCGATACAACCTTGATGGGTTCCTTACTCACAACACGAGCGCTATGCAGCCGGACGCCACAGCTTACCTCCAGGTTTTTCGTGATGGCCGGATAGAAGCGGTCCGAGTGCTTGATCACCATGATCTCGATGACGGTCGTTATATCTTCGCTGGCAATATCACGCGGCTTATACTCGAAATGGCAGGAAGATCGCTTCGAGTTGTGAATTCGCTGGGTCTATCGGCGCCTATTGTAGTACTTGTCTCGATGATTGGGGTTGGTGGCTGCCGAGTGCTTACCTCGAGACGTGGGCATTCCGCTCCACACGCACTGGACAGGGATACCATCGTATTCCCAGACGCATCTAGCAACGACCTCGCAGTTGCGCCATCTGAACTCCTTCGCCAAGTCCTCGATCTCTTCTTTCAGGCTGCCGGGTGGCCGCAGTGCATCTACTTCGATGCCGAGGGTGTCTACACGCAACCAGAGGATTGATTGTTGATTCTAGAACTGCCCGGTCTCCTAGCGGTTCTTCGGACTTGTTTGGCGCCCTCGCTCGCCACTGCTCGTGGTAATCGACTCCGCTTCTTCGGCGGCAAGCGCTTTCTCTAGCAAGAATTTGAGGGCACCCGTTCGGTCTATCCGCAGACCGGGTAGCTGCTTCTGCATCCGCTTGGCATGCTGGTCGAGGCGTTTCAGCAAGTCCAGCGGCATGCGGAAGTTGACCTGCTTGGTCTTGACCTTGGGGGTTGCCATCGGTACCTCGTCGTTCTGACCTATGAGACCATACGGACGACCTGCGTCAAACTGAATTTGCGGCCCCGGCGATTCCGGGCACCGCGCTTGGCCAGCTTTTCGCAGATGCCCCGGAGAGAAACCCCCTTCTCACGCTGGCGTCGCGCCAACGCAAGGATTACCTGCTCAGCGGGTTCCTCGGCCAGGTGGACGCCATCATTGGCCACGCGGAAGCCAAACGGCGGTTGCCCGCCGCAGTACTCACCCTTGGTCCGCTTGTGCGCCAGTGCAGCAGCAGTCCGCTCGGCAGCGAGGTTTCGTTCCATTTCCGCCACACCGGCCATCAAGGTGATGAAGAATTTTCCCGCTGCTGTCGATGTGTCCACCGCCTGACCGGCGTAGTCGATCAGATGAAAGGCAACATCGGACCTGTCCCATCCCTCGACTGTGGACAGGCAGTCAACGGCTGACCGGAACAACCGGTCGAGCTTGTAGCTTACGATGGCTCCAACCTCACGCCTCTCAATGGCAGAGATGAGTTGAGCGCCACCTTCGCGCTTCGCCAATGCCTTGAACGCTGAGACGCCGGCATCCACGATTACATCAGCGACCTCAAGGCCCCGGAGCTTGCAGTAGGCGCGGGCGGTCTCTTCCTGAGCTTCGAGGCTGATGCCCTCGCGGGCCTGCTCAGCAGTGCTGACTCGGCAGTAGATGACTGCTCGACTTGCCTTGCTCCCGTTCGATGCCATCGCCGCACCCCTCATTGATAGACGCCTATCAATGTAAAGCAACTGCTATACGGTGTCAACCGTTACGCTGGCAGGGCGTTCACGGCGACGTCACCGCTGTGTACGGCGTACACACTGTGCGAGCGCGCTAGGTACAAAGTTGATGGTCGGCCAGAAACGATACTCACCGTGTCGTAGCCGATGGAGGCGCGGGAGTGGTTGGAATCTAGGGTCTAACTATCCGTCGAGTAGGTCGAAGCGAAGGTTCACAATCACCTCAGCAACGTATTGACGTGGTGGAGGCGGCGGGAGTCGAACCCGCGTCCGAAAGCGTTCCACCAGGAGTCACTACGTGCGTAGTCGATGATTTGTCTTGAGTGCCAGAGCGCCCACCGACAAGCTATCCAGCACCGCATCCCGAATTGATCTCGGACCCGCGTCCGGGAAACCGCGAGATCCCAGCCCGAATTTGTTTGCGCCCGCTGCCAGCCCCCCGGGCAGGGTCCGACAGAAGACGTCGCAGCTATCTAGGCCGCGAAGGCGTAGTCGTTGTTCGCAACTACAAGTGTGCCGCCTGTTTAACGAGGCCTGCGGCGACCTCGACACGCGACTCCGGCTTCTTCACCCTCGTCGAAGCCGTTTCGCCCCCACAATTTCAAAGAGCAGGTACCCTAATGTAGAAGGGGGGCCGGGCGCCGTCAAGCGCCCGGCCCGGAGGAGGGTCACTCGCGGATCATCGCAATCATCCTGTTCAGCGGATGCTCGTCCTCGTCCTCGTCGTCGTCCTCGTCCTCGGAGCACAGCTTGTCCAGCATGTCCACGTAGGTCGGCTCACCATTCTCGAACAGCTCCAGCATCATCTGGGTGTACTCGCCAGAAGCGATATCGACTGTCGAGCCGATATCCCACCCGATCCGGCCGGCTCGCTCTGCAGCCATCACAACCTCCTCCCTCCACCGTTGGTCCCCAAGGAGCAGGATCCGTGCCACAGTACTTAGGACGGTCGGCAACCCGCATAGTTTCACTGAACTTGTGTCCGCCGGCAGGGCTCGATCGCGGCCGGCCCAGGTGTAACGCAGGCAGGACATTCCTGCCCCGACTGCGCAGGAAGTTGTGTCCCGCTGCGTCGGCTTGTACCACCAATGTCCGAGCTGTCTCGTTGGATGTCTCGACGGGGGCGGAGGATATTGACCTACATGGTAGGACATTGGAGCCGGGGTGTTGACCTGTCCTACCCCGAGTGCTATCAAGGCAGACCCCATGCTGCGGAGGTGAGATGATGGCTGCTGATCCCCGAATCAAGAAGCTGGCCCACCTGCTCGTCAACTACTCCACCGAGGTCAAGAAGGACGAGCGCGTGATGATCAACGGCACCGTGGCCGCCGAGCCGCTGCTGCGCGAGCTGTACCGCGAGGTGCTCGAGGCCGGCGCGCATCCGATCGTGCGCATCGTGTTCGAGGACCAGGAGTACGTGTTCTACAAGCACGCGGCCGAGCACCAGATCGACTTCCTCGACCCCGGCGCGATGCACGACATCGAGTCCATCGACGTGGCGCTGCGTACCTTCCCCGACATGAACCCGCACGCGCTGACCGGCGTCGATCCCGAGCTCAAGCAGCGCCGTCAGCGGGTGATCACCCCGGTGATGGAGCTGTTCACCAAGCGCTGGGGCGAGGGCAGCCTGCGCTGGGTCGGCACCGCCTGCCCCACGCCGGCGCTGGCCCAGGAAGCGCACATGAGCTTCGAGGAGTACCAGGACTTCGTGTACAGCTGCGGCGCGCTGGACGAGGACGATCCGATCGCTTACTGGAAAGCCTTCTCCAGGCGGCAGGACGCGATCGTCGAGCGGCTGAACCAGGTCAAGGTGCTGCGCTACAAGGGCCAGGACACCGACATCACCTTCGGCGTGGAAGGCCGGCCGTGGATCAACTGCGACGGCAAGATCAACTTCCCGGACGGCGAGGTGTTCACCAGCCCGATCGAGGACCAGGTGAACGGCCAGATCCGCTTCACCTTTCCCGCGATCTTCCAGGGCTCCGAGATCGAGGACATCCTGCTGCGCTTCGAGAAGGGCCGGGTGGTCGAGGCCCGCGCCGAGAAGGGCCAGGACCTGCTGCACGCCGTGCTCGATACCGACGAGGGCTCGCGGACCCTCGGCGAGGTGGCGATCGGCACCAACAGCAACATCCAGCGCTTCACCAAGAACATGCTCTTCGACGAGAAGATCGGCGGCACCGTGCACTGCGCCGTGGGCCGCGGCTTCCCGATGACCCACAGCAAGAACAGCTCGGCGATCCACTGGGACATGCTCAAGGACATGAAGGACGGCGGCGAGATCTTCGCCGACGACAAGCTGATCTACAAGGACGGCAAGTTCCTGGACTGAGTCAGCGCCGCCGCCGCAGCGCCCGCTCGATCTCCCGCTCCGCCTCGCGCTTCTTCACGTCCTCGCGGCGGTCGAAGTGCTTCTTGCCGCGCGCCAGCCCCAGCAGCACCTTGGCCTTGCCCCGCTCGTTGAAGTAGATCTCCAGCGGCAGCAGCGTGTAGCCCCGCTCGGCGACGTACCCGATCAGCCGGCGGATCTGCCGGCGGTGCAGCAGCAGCTTGCGCGGGCGCTCCGGATCGTGGTTCTCGTGCGTGCCGTGGGTGTACGGCGTGATGTGCACGCCGAACAGGAACAGCTCCTCGGTGCGGTGCGCGGCGTACCCGTCCTTGAGCGTGACCGCGCCCTGGCGCAGCGACTTGACCTCGGTGCCCACCAGCGCCAGCCCGGCCTCGACCGTGTCCTCGATGTGGTGGAAGTGCCGCGCCCGGCGGTTGCGCGCCACGATCTTGCGGCCGTCCTCGATCCGCGGCGTCGGCTTCTTGCGCTTCTTGCCCATGTTCAGGGAAGGAGCACGCGGTTGTCGATCAACCGGGTCTTGCCGAAGAACACGGCCAGCGCCAGCACGCCGGGCCGCTCGAGCGCGGCGATGTCCTGCAGCGTCTCGGCGTCACGCAGCTCCACGTAGTCGATGCGCGCGAGATCCGCCGCCTCGATCTCGGCCCGGGCGCCGGCCACGATGGCCCCGACATCCCGCTCGCCGGCGGCCGCGATGCGCTCGGCCGCGTCCAGCGCCCGCGAGAGACAGAGCGCCTGCTCGCGCTGCTCCTCGTCGAGGTACACGTTGCGCGAGCTCATCGCCAGGCCGTCGGGCTCGCGCACCGTGGGCCGGCCGACGATCTCGAGATCGAAGTCGAGGTCGCGGACCATCGTGCGGATCACCTGCAGCTGCTGGAAGTCCTTCTCGCCGAAGACCGCCACGTGCGGCATCACCGCGTGGAACAGCTTGGCGCAGACCGTGGCCACGCCGCGGAAGTGCGTGGGCCGCGACACTCCGCACAGCGGCCCGCTGACCTCTGTGACCGTGACAAAGGTCTGCGCGCCCTCGGGGTACATCTCGTCGGCCGAGGGGCTGTACACCACGTCCACGCCCTCGCTCGCGCAGAGGTCCAGGTCGCGCTCGAGGTCGCGCGGATAGCTCGAGAGATCCTCGGTCGGCGAGAACTGCGTGGGGTTGACGAAGATCGAGACCACCAGCCGGTCGCACGCCTCGCGCGCTCCGCGCACCAGGGCCAGATGCCCCTCGTGCAGGTAGCCCATCGTCGGCACCAGGCCGATGCGCTGGCCCGCGGCCCGCCACTCCACGGCGCGACGCTGCATCGCCGCGACGGTGTCGATGATCTCTGGACGGCGGGCCGACATCGTGTGATCAGACCTGGCGGACAAAGTGCCTGACGCCGCCGCGGTGGGTCTGGATCTCGTGAACCAGATCCTCGAAGGCGTCGTCCTGGTCGACCAGGTTCAGCTCGTTGGTGCTCACCACCAGCAGCGGAGTCTCGCCGTAGTGGAAGAAGAAGTGGTTGTACGCCTCGGACAGGTCAGCCAGGTACTGCGGGTCCATGTTCTTCTCGTAGGTGCGGCCGCGCCGGCGGATCCGGCCCACCAGGGTGTCGACCGAGGCCTGGAGGAAGATCACCAGATCCGGCTTGAGCACGCGCGCGTCGAGCAGCGAGTAGATCTGATCGTAGAGCGTGAGCTCGTTGGGGTCGAGGTTGAGGTGAGCGAAGATCGGGTCCTTGGCGAAGAGATAATCCGAGACGATGCCTCCGGCGAACAGGTCCTGCTGGAACAGGCCGAGCTGCTGGCGGTAGCGCGAGAGCAGGAAGAACAGCTGGGTCTGGAAGGCGTACGCCTGCCGGTCGCCGTAGAAGTCGGCGAGGAAGGGGTTCTCCTCGAACTCCTCGTGAACGGTGCGGAATCCGAACTCCTCGGCCAGGCGGTCGCAGAGCGAGGTCTTGCCGACTCCGATCGCGCCTTCGATGGCAATGTACCGCGGCTGGTCCAAGATGCGCTCCTCGCGTTGCTTCCAGCTTTAATACCGGGAAGCTTCAGCTCAATCAATACGATTCTCATGCTCAGGGGACAGGAAAGCTGAAGTAATTTCTTGACCTGCAATGTATGGCAACGTAGTGTATGGAAAACACCGTTGCGGAGGCGCCATGTCCGAGGATCGCCAGAGCCAGGACGAGCTGATGCGCACCATGGCTTTGCTCAAGGTCGCCTTTGATCTGCGCCACCGGCACTACCACGGCTTCGAGCACCTCGTGGGCGAGGCGCTCAGGGACATGGACATCGATCCCCAAGATTTCGCGCGCTTCACCGAGGACAACCGCTCGCCGCTCGAGCAGCAGGCGCGCGATCGAGGGTACGATCGCTCGTCCGATCAGGAAGATCCGGATCGCCGTTGACCGGCTCCTGCCGGATGCTGTATTCCTGACATCACCCATTTGAGCAACAGAGACCGGGCGCGGCCACGGCGCCCGGCGGGAGGAAGCTGATGCGGTCGTATCGAATCCTGTCCGTCGCGATCGGTATGGTGGTCGGCCTGACCCTGCTCTCCGGTTGCGAGACCAAGCCCTGGGTCGGCTCGGCCGACCAGTACCTCGACGCCCTGCGGGACAAGGACTTCGCCAAGGCCTACGGCATGCTCGACGAGGACAGCCAGAACGCGATCAGCCAGGCCAAGTACGAGGAGTGGGTCAAGGAGCAGCTCCTCGAGAAGCTGGAGTACGTGCGCATCCGCAAGTACATCAAGGAGGGCAACCACGCCACCATCGAGACCGAGTTCTTCGGCGAGATGAAGTCGCACAACTCGAATGTCTCGGCCCGGGTGGTGGTCGAGCTGAACTTCGAGCGCTCGCAGTGGCGGGTCAACCTGCCCGAAGCCATCGCGGCGCACGCCGAGGAGATGGCGAAGAAGGCCGAGGAGGAGGAGAAGCGGCGGCTGGTCGCCGAGTGGAAGGGCCTGCTCGACTACGAGAACCTGGTGATCGAGCGCTACACGCCGACGCCAGAGGAGATCGAGATGCTCAAGGCCAAGTCGCCGCGGATGAAGGTGCGGGACAAGAAGGACGAGGCGTACGAGACCGTGGGCGAGGAGGAGGAGAAGGAGATCGAGTGGCTCAAGATCCCGTGGTGGGCGGTCAAGGGCGAGGTGACCAACCGCGGGCGCAAGGTGGTGGACCAGGCCGGGATCTACATCAAGTTCTACTGGAAGGACGATCCGCGCAAGAAGATGCTCTACGACTCCACGGTGTACACGACCTACTTCCAGTACGACGAGGATCCCAAATACAACAAGGAAGTTCTGCTGCCGCTGCACGGCCAGAACTTCCAGGAGGTGGTCGATCTGCATCTGCTTCCCGAGGACTGGACCACGGAGAAGGGCGTCTTCGAGTGGGAGCTGATCGACATTCGCGTGTCCGAGCCGAACGCGGAGCAGCAGGAGAAGATCGACAAGGAGAAGAAGAAGCAGGCGAAGAAGAAGAAGAGGAAGCGGCGGCGGTAGCGCTACCGAGTCCTCGCGGCTACCGCTTCAATCCCTTGGCCAGCTTGCCCAGCATGCCCAGCGCCGCCTTGGGGCCGGCGCTCACGGCCTGCTTCACGCCTTCGGGCTTGATGCGGAAGGTCACCTCGACCGCGCCCTTGACGATCCGGGCGTCGGTGATCTGGAACAGGTCCACCACCTGCACTCCGCCGATCTCGAGCCGGATCGCCTCGTGCACCCCGGGGATCGCGTCGAGGTCGACGGTGATCCGCTTGTCCTCGACCGTCACCGAGTCGGGCACCACGCCCACCGGCTCGAGCAGCGACTCGTCGAGCAGCTGGTACGCCACCTGGGCCCGTGCGATCCAGGGCACGAGCTGGGGCAGGTGCTTGGCCCGGGCCGGGGTCAGGCCCTTGCGGGCGTTGAGCACGATCCGCGCCCGCTCCCGGGTCGCCTCGTAGCTCACCAGCTCGACCTCGCCTCCGGCGCTGATCTTGCGCCCACCGCCCACGGGCTTGATGCTGCCGGACAGCTCGGCGTACCCGTCGTGGAAGGCGAAGTCGCAGTTCTCGATCCCGCTGTCCTCGCCGCGGCCGCGCAGCAGGCCCTCGCGGGCCAGGGCCTCGGGCGTGCGCACCTTGCCCGCGGCCAGATCGGTCGGGCTCTGCTCGCGCAGCAGCGCCGCGATCAGCGGGAACCGCTCGGCCGTGGCCTTGATCACCTCGGTCCCCGCTCCGAGCAGGCTGGAGAACAGATCCTTCCCTGGCTTCATCGGTACCCTCCCGTACACGTGCACGTGAGCGTGAAGGTCACGGGGCCCTTGTGGCTCCCGCGGCCTTCACCTCGTACACCTCGCCCCTCAGCTTCAGCCCGAACCCCCGGTCCAGCTCCACGACGTGCTCGGCCAGCGCCACGTACGGCGCGCGATCGAATCTCGCCCGGTGCTCGCCCTGCTTGACCCTGCAATACAGCACGCTCTCCACGGAGATCTCGAGCGTCGCCGGATCGAGGTCCTCCTCGGTGGCGTCGGACAGCGTGAGCCCGACCCGCGCCGGTGCGCCGTCGTCGTCGCAGACCACCTGGACCCGCCGCACCACGTACGGTGCGTCCTCCAGGTCGATCACGCAGCGGTCCGGTCCGAGCACCAGGGCGTAGGCGCCGTCGTCGAGGCGGGTGAGATGCTGCGCGAAGATCAGCTGGACCTTGTCGTTGAGCACGGGCTGGCCCTGGTGCCAGAACAGGCCGTTCTTGTCGAGCCTGATGCCGTAGTCTGGGATATCGGCGAGCAGGCCTTCGTCGGGCACGGATTACCTCCGGGGTGGCGGAGTACCACAGCGCCTCGGGGAAGGCAAACGGCCGTTCACGTTCATGTTCACGTGCAGGTGCACGTGAACGGGGCGGTGCCGGGGTACCCCAGAAAGGCGCGGGGGCCCGTCAAGGGCCCCCGCATGGAGATCCGCCGGAGAGGGTCCTGTAAGCCGAGTCCTGTCCCGTTCGACCGCGGCCGAACGGCGGCGATCATTCCTCTAGGACGCACGTTACCGCGCGCCTCAAGCAACCAACCCGGACCCTCGGACGGGCCGTCCTCGAGCGGGTCCCTATTCGGTCTTGCTCCGGGTGGGGCTTGCCGTGCGACGTCCGTTGCCGGACGCCCGGTGCGCTCTTACCGCACCCTTTCACCCTTACCACGCCTTCGCCTGCAGAGCAGGCGCAGGTGGGCGGTTTGCTTTCTGTGGCGCTTTCCCTCGGGTCGCCCCGGCCGGGATTTCCCCGGCACCCTGCCCTGTGGAGCTCGGACTTTCCTCCCGCGCGGTGACCTCGGTCAACCGCACCGGCGACCGCCCGGACCCCTCCGACGGAATCGAAAATCAAAGAGCCTGAGCGCGAGTGCCCGGCTAGAACATCGGCTCGAAGTAGTGTACCTGCTTCGAGCGGAAATCGGCAACATAGATCGCGCCGTCCGGCGCCACGGCCACGCCCACCGGCGCGCGGCAGTTGTCGCAGGCCATCTTGCCGTCGAAGCGGCCGTCCTTGGAGAGCCGCAGCGTGTAGCGGTTGCCGTAATCGGCGAGGAAGATGCGGCCGTCCGGCGCCACCGCGATCTCGTTGTAGTGCCAGGGCAGCCGCTCGGCCACCTTGGCCAGCTCCATGTCGTCGAGCTGCTGGCCGCTCGTGCTGTAGCGCACCAGGTGGAACTTGCCGCCCCTCATCGTGTGCGTGAGCAGGGTCCCGCCCGGCTCGACGGCGATTCCGCGGGTCGGGTAATCCTCGGTGTCGCCGGGTCCGCTGAAGCTCGTGGCGCTGCCCAGGGCGTCGACGAAGATCTTGTTCGTGCCCGCGTCGGCCAGATAGACCTTGCCCGCGGCATCCACTGCGATGCCGTACGCGGCGACCGCGCCGCTCACCGCTCCCAGATCCTCGAAGCTGTAGCTCGAGCCGCTACCGGTGATCCGGCCGACCTTGGCCAGCTGGTTGCCGCCATCCATGGCGTTGAGCGCGAGATAAATCGCTCCGTCGGGCGCGATGGCCACGCCGTGCGAGCGCATCTTGGTGCCGCCCATCGGCACCGGAACCTTGGCCCGCACCTTGTGGTCCTTGCCGAAGATCACCACCTGGGTGTCCTTGTCCGTCTCGGTGCCCAGGCTGTCGATCACCACGATCCGCTCCGCGTCGGCGGCCACGCAGACCGGCATGTGGACGAAGGCCGCCTTGCCGAAGCTCTCCTTGTAGAACCAGCCGCTGGGCGCCTTCCAGGCCGGGCCGGCCGGAGCCGGGACCGGGGCGGCGCTCTCGGCCGGCTCGGACGCGGCCGGCTCGGCAGGAGACGACGCGGGCGCCGGCTCGTCAGGGGTGCCCTTGTCGTCGGCCTTCTTCTGTCCTCCGCCGCAGCCGCCGAGCAGCGCGAACAGGACCAGTAATCGAAAAGCGTGACCCGTCGTTCTCTCGAGCTTCATCCGCAACCTCCTCGTCGCCGATCCCCGTCGGCTAGCCCTCGTCCGGCGTGATCTTGTCGTCGCCCGTGCCTTCCCACACCAGGATCCGCCCGCAGCTCGGGCAGGCGTGGATCGCATCGTAGCGCATCAGCTCGTTGTAGAGCTGCGGGGGCAGCCCCATCATGCAGGCCAGGCAATGGCCGTCGCGGACCACGGACACGCCCACGCCGGCCCGGTTGGAGCGGATGCGATCGTACTTCTGGAGCAGATCTGGATCCACGGCCGCCATCCGCTGGTCGCGGTTCTTCTCCAGGGCCTTGACCTGTCCATCGATGCTCTTGAGGTTGGCCTCGACGGCCGCGTTTTCCTTGGCGGCCTGCCCCTGGAGGTTCCGGAAGTTCTCTTCGAGCAGGGCCACGTTCTTGCCGAGGACCTCGATCTCCTCCAGCATCAGCAGGATCTCCTCCTCCCGCTGGCTGTTGGCCTTCTTCTGGCCCTCGATCTCACGCTGGAGCGCGACGTACTCCCGCGTGTTCTTGATGTCCAGCAATCGTTTCTGCCACTTCTTGAGGTTCTCCTCCTCCTGCTCCAGCGCCCGCTCCTTGAGCTTGTGGTCTTTCTGGATCTCGGAGAGTCGTTCTCTCTGCTCGCCGAACTCCTGCTCGGCCTGAGCGACTTCCTTGTCCATCTCGGCCATCCGTCCGGGCAGGTCCTCGCGTTCCTTCTTCAGGCGGTGGATCTTCGCATCAACATCCTGAAGGCTCACCAGGTTCCGCAGCTGCTCCAGCAAGGCAAATCCTCCTCTTCCTGAAAAGAAAAACGCGCCCGACCCTCGAGGGCCCGGGCGCGTCTAGGCGTTCCCGGATTGGCGGTGCGACGCCTCGGCTCGTTGGGCCGCGGCGTTGCACCGACCTGCCGCAAGGCTCGTACCCGGTTCGGCATCGGCCTCCTTTTCACGGCGCATCGGGTGTGGGCCCAGCAGGACTCGAACCTGCGACCAACCGGTTATGAGCCGGTTGCTCTGACCAGCTGAGCTATGGGCCCGGCCGGGCGACCCGCCGCCCCACCCTCGAAGCCAGGGAGTTTAGTGGGTCGGCCGCGGAATGGCAAGAGCAAATTGATCGAGTAGATCCGGGGGGAACGGAGATTAATGCTCGATGAAGCTCTTCAGCTTCTTGCTCCGCGAGGGGTGGCGCAGCTTGCGCAGCGCCTTGGCCTCGATCTGGCGGATCCGCTCCCGCGTGACCTCGAAGTCCTGGCCCACCTCTTCCAGGGTGTGGTCCGACTTCTCGCCGATGCCGAAGCGCATCCGCAGCACCTTCTCCTCGCGCGGGGTCAGCGTGGCGAGCACCTTGCGCGTCTGCTCGGAGAGATTGAGGCTGATCACCGCCTGCGCCGGGGAGATCGCCTGCTTGTCCTCGATGAAGTCGCCGAGGTGGCTGTCCTCCTCCTCGCCGATCGGCGTCTCCAGCGAGATCGGCTCCTTGGCGATCTTGAGCACCTTGCGCACCTTCTCCAGCGGCAGCTCCATCTTGACGGCGATCTCCTCGGGCGTCGGCTCCCGGCCCAGCTCCTGCACCAGGTAGCGGCTGGTGCGGATCAGCTTGTTGATCGTCTCGATCATGTGCACCGGGATGCGGATCGTGCGCGCCTGGTCGGCGATGGCGCGGGTGATCGCCTGACGGATCCACCAGGTGGCGTAGGTCGAGAACTTGTAGCCGCGGCGGTACTCGAACTTGTCGACCGCCTTCATCAGCCCGATGTTGCCTTCCTGGATCAGATCGAGGAACTGCAGGCCGCGGTTGGTGTACTTCTTGGCGATGCTGACCACCAGCCGCAGGTTGGCCTCGACCAGCTCGGCCTTGGCGAACTCGGCCTGGCGCTCGCCGGCCTGGATCTGCTCGTAGGTCCGCCGCAGATCCTCGATCGAGACCGCGGCCTCGCGCTCGACGCGCTTGATCTTGGAGCGGGCGTTGCGGATCGTGCGCTCGATCTCGGCGATCGAGTCGATCGACATGCCGGTCTTGCGCAGGATCTTGCGCTTCTGCCGGGTGCCCTTCTTCATCTCCCGCTGCGCGGCGCGGAACTCCTTGGTCGACATGCCCACCTGCCGCTCGCAGCGGCGGATCTCCAGCTCGCACTTCTCCACGCGCAGGACCAGGCTCTTGAGCCGCTGCACGATCTTGCCGATCTGGCGCTTGGAGAGCCGCAAATCCGAGAGCGCGTTCTTCAGCGCCTCGCGATGCTTCTCCGCCTGCTTCTTGGCCAGCTTGCGGCGCTTCTCGGTGATCTTGCGATCCCGGATCCGGAGCTCGGCCTTGCGCAGCAGGCTCTCGGTCTTGCGCACTTTCTCGATCAGGGCGATCGCGCGTTCGCGGCTGGCGGACTCGTCGTTCTCCTCCTCGTCCTCCTCGCTGTCCCGCACCACGTCGCGGACCTTGACGCTGGACTCGCGGAGCTTGTCGGCCAGCGCGACGATCTCGCGGATCGCCACCGGCGACGAGAGCACGGCCTCCATCACCTTCTGCTCGCCGTCCTCGATGCGCTTGGCGATCTCGACCTCGCCCTCGCGGGTGAGCAGGCTCACCGAGCCCATCTTGCGCAGGTACAGCCGGACCGGATCGCTGGTCTTGCCGTAGGTCTCGGCCTCGGCCTCGTCGCTGCCGGCGCGCCGGCTGGAGGCCTTGCGCTTGGCCGTGGTGGCCTTGGAGGCGTCGTCGACGACCTCCACGCCGAGCTCCTCGAGCAGGCCCATCACGTTCTCGATCTGCTCCGAGCTGACCATGTCCGGCGGAAGCGCCTGGTTGATCTCGTCGTACGTCAGGTAGCCCTGCTTCTTGCCCTGCTCGACCAGCTTCTTGATTTCCTTGCGGTCCCTGTTACTCGCCATGCCTCTTGCCTCGCAGCCGTCGCTCGGGTCAGTGGTATTCACCGGAATCGGCGCCATCTGCCGCTTTCCTCAGCCGTGCCAGTTCCTGTATCTCACGCAGCTCCTCGGGCGAGGGATCGTTGCCCAGGGTCTGCACCAGGTTCTTCTGTCGCGCCGCGTCCTCCCGCTCCCGGATCCGGGACAGGCACTGCTCGAGGGCGGCGGTCGGATCCTCACCCCCGATTTCCGTGAGCTGCAGCATCTTCGCGCGGAAACGGGCCCGCAGCGCCTCGTCCTCGATCGCATCGAGCAGGCCCACGGCGTCCGGCGCTCCGGTGGCGGCCGCCTCGAGAACGGCCCGGGTTGCCGGGTTCTTCACCAGTCCGGCCGCGCCGAGGTCGTCGGCGAGCGGACCGAGCTCGGGATGGAGCAGCAGCAGGTGGATCATGAACTCCTCGTGGCGGGAGAGCTCGACGCTGGCCCCCTCCGGCCTGCGCGGCGAGTCGGTGCGCGCCTCCCGCGGCAGGACCTCGGAGCGCACCGCTGCCTCGTCCACGCCGAGGCGCTCGGCGAGGCGCTTGAGATACAGGTCGCGCTCCACCGCGTTCGTCACCAGCCGCACGTACTCGGCCGCCTCGGCCGCGGCCCGCGCCTTGCCCGGCGCGGTGGGCTCGGCCTGGGCGGCCCTGCGGTCGATCAGGTCCTCGAGCACTGGCGGCGCCTCCGCGAGCAGCTCCGCGAAGGCCTCGCGGCCCTGCTCCTTGAGATAATCATCCGGATCGAGTCCGTCCGGCAGCCGCACGCGGCGGGCATCGAGCCCGGCACGGAGGAACAGCGGGATCGCCCGCTCCGCGGCCTTGAGCCCGGCCGCATCGCCGTCGAACACCGCGAAGACCCGGGAGGCCTGGCGGCGGAGGTTGGTCAGCTGCCCCTGGGTCAGGGCCGTGCCGCAGGGTGCCACGGCGTTGGCGAAGCCGTGCTGCACCAGGGCCAGCACGTCGAAGTAGCCCTCGGCCAGCAACGCGGTGCCCTCGCGGCTGATCGCGGCGCGCGCCTGGTGCAGGCCGAACAGCACCGAGCCCTTGTCGTACACGGTCGAGGCCGGCGAGTTGAGGTACTTGGGCCCCTTGGCCTCGCTCTCCAGCAGCCGGCCGCCAAAGGCGATCACGCGGCCCCGGCGGTCCATGATCGGGAAGATCACCCGGCCGCGCAGCACGTCGTAGCGTCCGCCGCGCTTGCCCCGGGCCAGCAGGCCCAGCTCCTCGGCCAGCTTGGGCGGGATCTTCTCGCGCTCGAGGTGGCTGGCCAGCGCTTCCCAGGCGTCTGGCGCGCAGCCCACGCGGTACGACTCGATCAGCTCCTCGGGCGTCCCGCGGCGAGCGAGATAATCCCTGGCCTTGCGGCCGGCCGGCAATGCCAGCTGCGCCTGGAAGAAGCGGCAGGCAGCCTCGTTGACCTCGATCAGGCGGGTGCGGTGATCCCGGGCGCGCCGCTCGTCCGCGGTCATCTCCCGCTCGGGCAGGGTCACGCCGAACTGCTCGGCCACGTCGCGGACCGCGTCCGGGAAGCTCTTGCCCTCGAGCTCCATCAGGAAGCGGAACACATCGCCGCCCTTGCCGCAGCCAAAGCAGTGGAACATCCGCCGCTCCGGGTTGACCGTGAAGCTGGGGTCCTTGTCGGCGTGGAAGGGGCACAGTCCGGTCCAGTTGCGCCCGGATTTCTTGAGCTTTACGTGACGCTCCACCACGCGCAGGATGTCGGCGCGTTCCCGGACCTCGGCAATCGCATGTTCAGGAATTCGACCGCTCAACCGCTCTTCCGCTCCTTGCCGGGCCCCTCTATATATATGGTGCCCTGTTTTCGGAAATTATCGCATACAAAAAGTCGGGAATTTGCTCATCAGGTACCCCGGCCCACCTCCAGCTCGAGCACTCTCGGGATTCCCGAGAGATCCTTGTGTATTCCCGCAGGGTTCAGCCCGCAGTCATGGGCCAGCTCCAGGGTTGCCGAGGCCTGGCCCGTGCCGATCTCGACCAGCAGGGCAGCCCCAGGGCCCAGATGGCCCGATCCCTCCCGCAGCAGCCTGCGGACCACGTCCAGCCCGTCTGCCCCACCGTCGAGGGCCTGCTGTGGATCGTGCTCCCGCACCTCGGCCGGGGCAGCCCGGAGCTCGGCCGTGGTCAGGTACGGCGGGTTCATCAGCACCAGGTCGAAGCGGCGCCCGCTCACCGGGGCGAACAGGTCGCCGAGCAGCCACTCCACCCGCCCGTCGAGGTCCAGCCGCCGGGCATTGTCCTGGGCCGTGTGCAGGGCCTCCGCGCTGATATCGGTACCCGTGATCCTCGCCTCGGGCAGCTCGCGGGCCAGGGCCAGGGCCACGCCGCCGGCGCCGGTGCCCAGCTCGAGCGCGGTCGGCCCGGCAGGCAACGCCCCGGACAGCCGGGCCAGCCCCAGCTCGACCAGCAGCTCGGTCTCGGGCCGCGGGACCAGCACTGCGGGCGACAGCGAGAGCTCCATCGACCAGAACTCGCGGCGCCCGAGGATGCGCGCCACCGGCTCGCCGCCGGCGCGGCGGGCGATCCGGGTGCGGTACCCGGCGAGCTCCTGCTCGCTCAACGGCTTGTCATGGTCCAGGTACAGCCGGAGCCGGTCGCAGTCCAGCAGATCGGCGAGCAGTACCTCGGCATCGAGGCGCGCCGTGTCCGCGCCCCGGTCGTCGAGGTACCCGGCGGCCAGGCCCAGCACCTGGCCCAGCCGCTGCTGCCCGGCCTCAGTCGCTGCCGGCATCAGACGCTCCTGCCCGCTTCAGGGCCTCGGCCCGGAAATGGGCGGCCAGCGGCTCGACCACCGCGTCGAGCGAGCCGGAGAGGATCAGCTCCAGCTTGTACAGGGTGAGCCCGATGCGGTGGTCGGTGACCCGCCCCTGGGGGAAGTTGTACGTCCGGATGCGCTGGCTGCGGTCGCCGCTGCCGACCATGGCCCGCCGCTCGGCCGCCACCTCGGCGTCGCGTTCCTCGATCATCCGGTCCAGCAGGCGCGCGCGCAGCACGCCCATCGCCTTGGCCTTGTTCTTGTGCTGCGACTTCTCGTCCTGGCAGGTGACCACCGTGTTGGTCGGCAGATGGGTGATGCGCACGGCCGAGTCCGTGGTGTTGACCGACTGGCCGCCCGGTCCGGAGGAGCGGAACACGTCGATCTTGAGCTCCCGCTCGTCGATCTGCAGATCGACCTCGTCGGCCTCGGGCAGCACGGCCACGGTCACGGCCGAGGTGTGGATCCGCCCCTGGGCCTCGGTCTCGGGCACTCGCTGGACCCGGTGAACGCCGCCCTCGTACTTCAGCCGGCTGTACACCTGCTCGCCCTTGATCAGCAGGATCACCTCCTTGAAGCCGCCGAGATCGGTCGGCGTGGAGCTGACGATCTCGGTGGTCCAGCCCTTGCTCTCGGCGTAGTGGCAGTACATCCGCAGCAGGTCGCCGGAGAACAGGCCGGCCTCCTCGCCGCCGGTGCCGGCGCGGATCTCCACGAAGGTGTCCTTGGCGTCGTTGGGATCGCGCGGCAGCAGCAGCTCGCGCAGCCTGTCGGTCAGGGCCTCGAGCCGCGCCTCCAGCTCCGGCACCTCGGCCTCGGCCAGCTCGCGCAGCTCCGGATCCGCGAGCAGCTCGCGGGCCTCGTTCAGCTGCTGCTCGGTCTGGCGGAACGCGGTGTACGCCTCGACCACCTTGCCCACCTCGGCGAACTCGCGCGACAGCTGGGCCCACGCCTTGCGGTCCTTGACCAGGGCCGGGTCGGAGAGCTGCTGGCCCAGCTCGTCGTGCTTGTTGACGATCTCGTCGAGATCCTCGAACACGGTTCATCTCTCCCGTCGGTCAGGCAGCGCCGACCTGGCGGTAGTCGGTCACCCGGATCAGCCCGCTCTCCCCGGCCGGGCTCGGCGCTTCGGGTCCGACCTTCTCGCGCCACAGCGCCTGGCGCATCGAGGCGATCGCCACCTCGAGCTGGTCGTCGGTCGGCTTCTTGGTGGTCAGCGCCTGCACCGCCAGCCCCGGCCAGGCGATGGCCCGGGCCCAGGCGTGATCGGCGCGCTTGGCCGTGAACCGCTGGTACTCGTAGGCCAGGCCCATGATCGGTAGCAGCAGGGGGAGCTTGAGACCGATCAGCAGCGCCTGGTTGAGCACCGCGTTCTCCGCGAGCCGCGGCAGCCAGACAAAGGCCAGCGAGAAGACCAGGATCGAGAGCAGGATCACCACCACCAGGAACGCGGTCCCGCAGCGCGCGTGCCTGGGCGAGAACTGCCGCACGTTCTCCACGGTCAGCTCCAGGCCGTGCTCGTAGCAGTGGACCGTCATGTGCTCGGCGCCGTGGTACATGAACACCCGCTTGATGTCGGGCAGCAGCCCGATGGCCCAGACGTAGAGCAGGAAGATCGTCACCTTCAGCACGCCGTCGATGGCGTGGAACAGCACCGAGTCCACGTTGAGGCCGGTGCCGGTGAGCCAGCCCAGGCCCAGCGTGAGCAGATGCGGGATCACCTTGAACAGCGCGATCGCAAAGCCGAGCGCGATCGCCACGGTGAGGTACAGCGCCCACTTGCTCATCGCGGGTTGCTCGTCGGTCTGCCGGGCCCGGTCGAGGTCATGCCCACGCGAGCCATTGGCGAGCGTGCTGCTCGAACTTTCGTGCCCGGACTCCGCATGACCGCGTGCCGGGTCCGGCTGACCGGCGTCAGCGTCAGCGTCAGCGTTTGCGTCAGCGTTTGCGTTTGCGGGCACGAGCTCCATGGATGCTTGCTCGGCAGAGAAATTCAAGGCCCCGATGCCGTTGACCAGCGACTCGATCAGGACCACGCTGCCGCGGAAGAAGGGCCAGCGCAGGAACTTCAGCCGCTCCCAGATCGACTGCCACGCAGCGTCGCGCAGCACGATCTCTCCATCCGGACGGCGTACCGCCACGGCAAGAGAACGCGGTCCGCGCATCATCACGCCTTCGATGACCGCCTGACCGCCCACGTATGGACGCTGGCTCACCTGGGGAGTCCTGCTCCCTTTTTCTTCGAGGGAAAAAGCTAGGTCCGGCCGTACTTGCGCTTGAAGCGCTCCACCCGACCCGCAGAGTCGATCAGCTTCTGCTTGCCGGTGAAGAAGGGGTGGCAAGCAGAGCAGATGTCCACGCTGAAGCTGCCCCGCGTGGAACGCGTCTCGATCACGTTCCCGCAGGCGCAGGTCACAGTGGTGGGCTTGTACTCGGGGTGAATGCCCTTCTTCATCTCTCGCCTCCCGTCCGGCTCGAGTCCGAACTTCGTAACCGGCGAATTATAGTCACCAACTTCGAAAAAGCAAGCACTTAGATTGGCAGCCGCCGATCTTGGGGCTACTGGGACATCGAGTCCAGGAACTCCTGGTTGGTGTCGGTCTTCTGGATCTTGTCCAGCAGGAACTCCATCGAGTCGATAACATTCAATGGATGCAGGAGCTTACGCAGGATCCACACCCGGTTGAGGATCGTCTGATCCTGCAGCAGCTCCTCCTTGCGGGTCGAGCTGCGGTTGATGTCGAGGCAGGGGAAGATCCGCTTCTCCATCAGCTTGCGGTCGAGGTGCAGCTCGGAGTTGCCCGTGCCCTTGAACTCCTCGAAGATCACCTCGTCCATCCGGCTGCCGGTGTCGATCAGCGCGGTGGCGATGATCGTCAGCGAGCCGCCCTCCTCGATGTTGCGCGCCGCGCCGAAGAAGCGCTTGGGCTTGTGCAGGGCGTTGGAGTCCACGCCGCCGGAGAGGATCTTGCCGCTCGGCGGGACCACGGTGTTGTACGCGCGGGCCAGGCGGGTGATCGAGTCGAGCAGGATCACCACGTCCTTCTGGTGCTCGACGAGGCGCTTGGCCTTCTCCAGCACCATCTCGGCGACCTGCACGTGGCGCGCCGCCGGCTCGTCGAAGGTCGAGCTGACCACCTCGCCCTGGACCGACCGCTCCATGTCGGTCACCTCCTCGGGGCGCTCGTCGATCAGCAGCACGATCAGCACCACCTCCTTGTGGTTCATCGCCAGGGCGTGGGCGATGTCCTGCAGCAGCACGGTCTTGCCGGCGCGGGGCGGGCTGACGATCAGGCAGCGCTGGCCCTTGCCGATCGGTGAGAGCAGGTCGATGATCCGCGTGGAGTGGTTGTCCTGGTCGTACTCGAGGCGGAAGCGCTCGTTCGGGTAGAGCGGGGTCAGGTTGTCGAAGAGGATCTTCTCCCGGGCCACGTCCGGATCCTCGTAGTTGACCGCCTCGACCTTGAGCAGGGCGAAGTAGCGCTCGCCCTCCTTGGGCGGCCGGATCTGGCCCGAGACCGTGTCGCCGGTGGAGAGGTTGAAGCGCCGGATCTGCGACGGGGAGACGTAGATGTCGTCGGGCCCGGGCAGGTAGCTGTAGTCCGGCGCCCGCAGGAAGCCGAAGCCGTCGGGCAGCACCTCGAGCACGCCCTCGCCGTAGATCAGGCCGTTCTGCTCGGTCTGGGCCTGCAGCAGGGCGAAGATCAGCTCGGACTTGCGCAGCGCACTCGCGCCCTCCACGCCGAGGTCGCGGGCCAGGGACAGCAGATCGCTGATCTTGCGGTCCTTGAGCTCCTTGAGGTTCATCTCCTCGGCGCCGTGGCCGCTCTTGTCGCGGCTCTTCTTCTGGGCGCGCTGGGCCTCGCCCGTCTCCTCGACGTCTTCGGGCAGTCCTTCGAGTTTCTTGTCTTTCTTTGCCATGGTTCCATCTCGCGTGGGCCCCGCTCTTGAAGTGCGGGGGGTGGGGTTAGGCGGCCTGCTGGATCTACCCTTCGGGAGGGCGCCGCCGGATAGTCGAATTGGCGGCGCGGCCGCGCGGATCGAGCAAAAAACTAACGGTCGACGCGGAGCTTGTCAAGCCTTTTCTTCCCGGGTATAGCTTGGGCCGGAGGCCCCGGGCATGGCCGCATCGAAGAGGGATCGGGCGCGCGCCGCCGAGCTGTGCGGCCGGATCGCGGACGCGGACTACCGCTACTACGTGCGGGACGACCCGATCCTGTCCGATGCCGAGTACGACGAGCTGATGCGCGAGCTGCGCGCGCTCGAGGCCCGCCATCCGGAGCTGGTCACCGCCGATTCACCCACGCAGCGCGTGGGCGGTGTGCCGCTCGACCGCTTCGACAAGGTGGAGCGCAGGCGGCCGATGCTCTCGCTGGCCAACGTGACCTCGCCCGAGGAGCTCGCCGAGTTCGACGAGCGGGTGCGAAGCCGCCTGCGCGAGCTGCCGCTTCGGCGTGCCGAGGGGGAGGCCGACGGTCCGGTGGCGTACGTGGTCGAGGTCAAGCTCGACGGCGTGGGCGCGGAGCTGACCTACGAGGGCGGCGCCTTCGTCCTCGGCGCCACCCGCGGCGACGGGCGCGTGGGCGAGGACGTCACCGCCAACCTGCGCACCGTGCGCACGATCCCGGCGCGGCTGGCGCCGGGCGCGCCGGAGCGGCTGGTGGTGCGCGGCGAGGTGATCCTGCCGGGCAAGGCCTTCGAGGCGGTCAACCTGCGGCGTCTGGCCGAGGGCGAGCCCGCCTTTGCCAATCCGCGCAACGCAGCGGCCGGCTCGATCCGCCAGCTCGATCCCGCGGTCGCGGCCTCGCGGCCGCTGGCCTTCTTCGCGTACGCGCCGGGCGACGAGCTGCCGGCCGGGATCGCGACCCACGGCGAGCTGCTCGAGGCGCTGGCGGGCTGGGGCTTCCGCGTGGAGCCGAGCTGGAAGCGCTGCCCGGACGCCGCGGCCGCGCTGGAGCACATCCGCGTCCTGGAGGAGCTACGCGACGAGCTGCCGTACGAGATGGACGGCGCGGTGATCAAGGTCGATGACCTGGAGCAGCAGGACGCGCTGGGCCAGGTCTCGCGCAGCCCGCGCTGGGCCGTGGCGTACAAGTTCGCGGCGCGCCAGGCCACCACCGAGCTGGTCGGGATAGGGGTCCAGGTCGGACGCACCGGCGCGCTCACGCCGGTGGCCAACCTGCAGCCCGTGGAGATCGGCGGGGTCGTGGTGAGCCGGGCCACGCTGCACAACTTCGAGGAGCTGGCCCGCCTCGACGTGCGCGAGGGCGACGTGGTGCTGGTGGAGCGTGCGGGCGACGTGATTCCCAAGGTGATCAAGTCGATTCCGGAGCGCTCGCAAGAGCCGCGCGCGAGGCCGTACAGGCCTCCCGCGAGGTGCCCCGTCTGCGAGCAGCCCGTGGCCAAGGATCCCGACGAGGTGGTGCTGCGCTGCCGCAACCGCGCCTGTCCGGCACAGGCCAGCGCGCAGATCCAGCACTTCGTCTCCCGCGGCGCCATGGACATCGACGGCCTGGGCGACAAGCTGGTCGACCGGCTGCTCGAGGCCGGCCTGATCGCGGACGCGGCCGACCTGTACACCCTGCACGGCAAGCGCGCCGCCCTGGTGGCGCTGGAGGGGCTGGCCGACAAGAGCGTGAACAACCTGCTCGACGCGATCGAGGCCAGCAAGACCCGGCCGCTCTCGCGGCTGCTCTTCGGGCTGGGCATCCGCCACGTGGGCGAGCACGTGGCCGAGATCCTGGCGGCCGAGCTGGGCTCGCTGGAGGCGCTGGCCGCGGCGACGCCGGAGGCGCTCGAGGCCGTGCACGAGGTCGGGCCCGAGGTGGCCGGCAGTGCGGTCGAGTTCTTTGCCGATCCGGCCAGCCAGGACCTGCTGGCGCGGCTCGCCGAGCGCGGGGTGAAGCCCCCGGCCGAGGCCGCGGCCGCGGCCGCGGAGGGCGGCGGCGTTTCGTTGCAGGGCGCGACCCTGGTGCTCACCGGCGCGCTCGAGACCATGCCGCGCAGCGAGGCCAAGAAGCGGCTCACCGCCCTCGGCGCGCGCGTGACCTCGTCGGTGAGCAGGAGCACCAGCGCCGTGATCGCGGGCGCGGACGCCGGGTCCAAGCTGAACAAGGCCCGAGACCTCGGCGTACCCGTGCTCGACGAGGCCGCGCTGCTGAAGCTGCTGGAAGGGGCGAAGCTGGAGGACGTGCTGTAGGGGCGCCCCCATGTGGGCGCCCTGTCCTTGCGTATCGTGGGGCGGCCACATGGGGCCGCCCCTACGGTCACAGAATACCGTGCCCCGCCGGCTACACGGCCTGACACGGATGTCCGGATCGGCGCGATCGCGCATTTCTTGCGTCTGCCGCGCCTCTCGCGGATCGGCCCGGGATCCGTGGGATTTCCCGGGTCGCCGCCCGCGCGGTTGAATTGGCATCCCCGTTGCACCGTCGACTACTCAACCGGCGGCCGATGGTCGCCGTTGGGATAGGGCCGCACCGGGTTTTCCCTCGCCCCGTGTCGGCCGCCTCCTGGCGTGACATTGAGTCCCCTTCCCATGGGCGGCCCCCGGGTTCCCCGGCCCGGGGGCCGCCGCCTTCCTCTTCTGCTGACCTACTGGCAACCCAGAAACGGGTCACAGGTCTCGCCGCCCCCGCAGAGAGCGTCGTTGGGCACGTTGTCGCAGGTATCGGTTGTCTCATCGCAGGAGTCGACCGTGCAGTCAACGCCATCATTGCAGGGAAATCCCTGTGAAGTGCATGCACCCGATCCGTCGCAGAGCTCGGGTCCGGTGCAGAACATTGCGTCGTCGGTGCAGGGAGTGCCGGGTGGGTCAAAGCAACTATCAGTGTCTTCCTGGCAGGTGTTGCAGGGGGTTCCGGGACAGGGATCTCCTGGTCCTGGCTGGCAGCCGAGAGTGACGTGGCAGGTCTCGACGCCGTTGCAGTACTGCCCATCATCGCAGTTGCTGTCGTTCGCCGTAAACTCACAATTATCGCCGATCTCGCTGCACGAGTCATCCGTGCAGGCCACGCCGTCGCTGCAGTCGGGGGCGGTACCCGCCCTGCAACCGGTCCCTGGAGCGCCGTTCGGCGGATCGCACTGCTCCGGCCCGTTGCACCATTGTGCATCGCTGCACGAGTTGTGGTCTGGCCAGTGGACGCACGACTCGGAAGGCACGTCGCACGAATCGTCGGTGCAGGTGGCATCGTCGTTGCAGTCCAGGCACTTGGTGCCGCAGCACTCCTCCGGCGCCGAGCAGTCCGGTCCGGTGCCGCCGCACTTGCAACCGGCGGTCACGCACGACTCGCCCGGGTCGCAGGTGATGTTGCACCCGCCGCAGTGGTTGTTGTCGGTCTGCGTGTTCCTGCACTGGGTGCCGCAGCACTCCTCGGGCGCGTCGCAGTCCGACCCGCTGCCGCCGCAGCGGCAGGTGCCGCTCTCGCAGGTCTCTCCCGGATCGCAGACGTTGCCGCAGTCTCCGCAGTTGCCATTGTCGGAGTTGGTATCCACGCAGTCGGAGCCGCAGCAGGTCTGGTCGCCGCTGCAATCCGGTCCGCTGCCGCCGCAGCGGCAGGTGCCGCTCTCGCAGGTCTCTCCGGGATCGCAGGGGAGGTCGCAGCCGCTGCAGTGCGCCTCGCTGGTCTGCAGGTTGGCGCACTCGTCAGTGCAGCAGGTCTCCGCCGCCTGGCAGATCGGACCTCCGGATCCGCCGCAGTGGCAATCGCCGCCCTCGCAGACCTCTGCGGCATCGCAGGAGGTTGTACAGTCGCCGCAGTGCGAATCATCGGTGCTGATGTCCACGCAGCCGCCCGGTACGCAGCAGGTGTCATTCGGCGCCACGCAGACCTGGCCGCCGGCGTTGCAGTGGCACTCGCCGCCCGAGCAGGTCTCGTTCGGATCGCAGGCGTCGTCACAGCCGCCGCAGTGGCTGTTGTTGGTCTGGATGTCCACGCAGCTCGTACCGCAGCAGGTCTCTCCGGCGCCGCAGTCCGGGCCTGTGCCGCCGCAGCTGCAGCCTCCGACCTCGCAAGATTCGTCGGGATCGCAGGGCGCATCAGCCTCCCAACCCGAGCCGTCGCAATCCCAGTCCGTGGCCGTGCAGGCCTGGGGCGGGGCGCCCGTGTACACGAACTCGTTGAAATCATCGCAGTCGCCGTTGCCCTCGTGCATTCCGTCCCCGTCGTCGTCGGTGTACGGGCGCGTGGCCGTGGCCTCGGCGGGCGTGGCGTAGTTCGGTGCACCATCGTGGGCCCAGGCGCGGTAGCGGTACACCAGGTTGTCCTCGATCGGCACGTCTCGGTGGCTCTCGTTCAGGCCCTCGTACACCAGATCGGCCAGGGGATCGGAGGGGCCGTCGGGGTACACGTCCGTTCGGCGGAGCACGATCACCCCGGCCAGATCAGCATCCCCCGGGTTGGTCCAGGAGAGGTCGATGGCCCGGGCGTCAGCCGTGTTGTCCGGCGTGGCCGTGAAGTCGGTAACGGGCTGAGGCGGGATCTGCTCGATCAGGGCCACGATGTCACCCACAGCGGGCAGGGCGTACCGGCTGTCCGCGCTGTGGGCGTACACGGCGTAGTAATTGCGCTGGTCGAGCACCGTTGCGTCGTCGTAGCACTCCTCGGCGCCGGGATCATCGCAGATCACGACGGCGCCGGGATCTGCCGGCCCGGTCGCGTAGTCCCCGAGCTTGCGCAGCACGAGCGCCGCGAAGAACTCGCTATCGGTCGGGTTGTGCCAGCGCAGCACCACGCGGCCGGTGCGCAGGGGACCCGAGAGTTCGTGAGCGACCGTCAGTCCGGTGACGCTGCCGCACCGGGTGATGTCGCTGTCCTGGGCCGGCAGCGCGTAAACCGGCACCTCGTCGAAGGAGAAGGCAGAATAGAAGTACCGGGTGGCAGGGGTTGTGGCCGCGTCCGTGATCGAGCTGCCCGGACCGTCGTGGACCAGGGTGGCCAGCGGGTCGTTGTGAGCGGCCGGGTGCTGGTCCGAGCGGCGCAGGATCCTCACGCCGCTCCAGTCCTCCAGCGGATCCGGTGGGAGCCAGGAGAGCTCGATTCTGCCGTTGTCCTGGGCCAGTGCGCTGAAGCTGCGCACCACGCCTGGAGGGGTCGCGTCCGTCGGGATCGCGGACGCCTGCGCCGCCATCGCCGACCAGTTGGTCGTCGACGCATCGTCGTACGACCAGGCCGCGTAGAAGTACTCCACGCCGTCGGTCAGTCCGCTGTCGTCGAACCCGATGTCCGAGCCGTCATAGACCCGCGTACCGTCGGTCCGGTCGACAGGAAGGGCGCCGGCCCTGCGCTGGACCACGCAGCCTGCATAGTCTACGGTCGGGTTCGTCCAGGAGACCCGCACCGTGTTGCCCACAACAAGGTCGATCGCGGCTAAGTTCGAGACCGCGTCCGGAGGCGTGACATCCGTGGGCGTGCCAAAGGCTGTCACCGCGGTCGAGTAGGTCACGCCCTCCCTGGCGAACACGGCGTAGCAGTAGTCCACATCGTCCACCACGCTGTCCTCGTCGGTCCAGCTCTGGGCCTGGCCCGCGCCGCTGACCAGCAGGTCGATCCTCTTCTCGAATTCAGCGGGGAGCGGATCGGGCGTGTCCACGCACCCGGTCCGCGACCGGATGACGCGTACGTGGGTGACGCCGGCGGTTACCGAGTTGACCCAGGAGAGGTCCAGCTTCTCCCCCACGCCCGGATCCAGAACCAGCAGATCGGTCACCGGATCCACCTTGCCCGGATCGATCACGTCCACGGTGTCGGTGAGGGCTGCGGAATAGTTGGGCGTGTCGTCGAAAGTGAACGCGGCATAGAAGTATGTGGTGTCGACGGTCACCTGCGTGTCCACGAAGCCGGTCCCGGGACCGTTGAACACGGTGGTCGCCCCGGCGTCGGTGGGCCCCGCGGGAAAGGCATCATCACGCCTCAGGATGAGCACGCCCTCGAGATCCGTCTGGTCGACCGGCAAGGTCCAGCTGAGCTGCACCGAGGTTCCGGTGCCGAGGTCGGCGGCCGAGAAGGCGGACAGCGGAGCGGGCGGAAAGGCGTCGGTCGGCGTCCCCACGGCCAGGGCAGCCGCCGAGTAATTGGGCGCGGCCTCGTCGTCGAAGGCATAGGCCGCGTAGTGATAGGCCGTGCCGTCCGTGAGGCCAGTATCGGCATGCGCTTCTGCTGCGCCGCATTGCGGAGCCTCGTCGGTGCGGCAGACCAGATCGCCATCCTCCGGACTCGCGGGATCCACACCCTCCCGCCGGCGCAGCATCAGCCCGGCCAGGTCCGGATCCGACGGAGCGGTCCAGGACAGATCGAGCCGGTTGCCGGTGGCAGCGTCCTCTGCAACGAAATCCGTTACGGCACCCGGCGCGGTCAGGTCCTTGGTCTTGACCGCGGCCACCGAATGGAGGAGCGACCAGTTCGGCACCTCGTCGGCGGCCTTCAAGCCGAAGAAGTACTCGGTGTCCGGGTCCAGGGCCGTGAGCGTGACCGACTGTCCGGTGCCGGGATCGCCCGGGTCGGGCATGTCAGCGGTCCATCTGGCCAGGGTGACCCAGGCCGCGTCAAATGCCGCCTTCTCGCGATACGAGGTGTCCGGCGTGTAGCGCAGGTCGTATTCCTGAGCCGGCCCGCCCACGCCGCCGTCATCGCCGGAGGCGAGCCAGGAGAGCGTCATGCTCGTGCCGTCCTCGCCGGCCGCGCCGAAGAGCTCGATCGGATCCGGCCGCGTGGTGTCGGCACCCGAGCCGCTCTGGGCCACACCCGAGTCCATCAGCGAGTCGCCGTGGTTGGGCACCTCGTCCTTGGTGTAGGCCAGGTACCAGTACTCGGTTCCATCGATCAGGCCCTGGTCGAGAAATGAGGTGCGGGTCGGCACCTGGTCGTCCAGCACCAGCGTCGCCTCCACGGGTGGATCAGAGGGATCGACCTGGGCCGGGTCGGGCTCGGTCTCGAAGCGCAGGATCTTGACGCCCAGATAGTCGTCGTGCTGGCCCGCGGGCTGGCTCCAGGCCAGATCCAGGGCATAGGGCGTGGCCGAGCGGCTGACCTCGAAGGTCGCCAGGCTCAGCGGCGGCTCCGAATCGGCCGGCACTGCAGAGGCGCGCGCCGGCTCGCCGTGGTTCGGCACCTCGTCGTGGCTGAAGGCGGCGTAGTGGTAGGTCACGCCGTCGGTCAGCCCAGCGTCCAGGTGTGAGGTTGCAGTGTCACAGGTCGGCGCCGGAGCGCCGGCCGCACTGTCGCAGACCGCTGTGCCGTCAGCGGCGTCGGCCGGCTCCTCGCCCTGCTCGCGCACCACCAGCACGCCTACCAGATCAGCGGTGTTCTGCGGCAGGTCCCAGGCCAGAAAGACCGCGTTCCCTGCGGGTACCGCCTCGGCGCGCAGCTCGCTCGCCGCGGCCGGCGGGATGGTGTCCAGGGTCTTGCCGGCCGCCGAGTTGGAGAGCGTGCTGTTCCACGCGTAGTCCGCCACCTTGACCGCGAACCAGTAGTCGGTGTCTGGATCGAGCTGTCCGATGTCGTGCTGCTCGCGCGTTCCGGCCGTCGCCGGCCTGAGCGTCTCGTCGACGAGCGTGGCCTGGTCCAGGTTGCTCTGCTCGATCGCTTGATCGTGGCGGTAGATCCAGTACCGGGCGGCCTTGCCGTCCCGCTGATCGTCGCCGACCGCGGTCCAGGTGCAGCGGACCACGTCCGCGGCCGTACCCTCGCAGGCGAGGTCATCGATCTGCGCCGGGTAGATCTCGTCGGACTCGAGCATCTCCACCCGCTCGCAGCCAGCGAGCGTGGCCCAGACGGCGATCGCCCTGACTAGCGTCCCTCGTCTCATCGTCTTCCCCCGTCCCCGGCGCCGGCCGGGGCATGGGCCGTCAGTATCGGAAGGTCACGGACGCACCCAGAAAGCGGGCACCGAACAGCGGCCCGGTCTCGACCGAGGTCGGCGCCGGAGCCTGCTGGATGTCGTCGTACTTGCCGGGCGGGTCCCCGGCGAGCCAAAAGAAGAGCGCCGCGCCGACAGAAGCCGCGGCAGCAACGGTGATCCCGATCGTCGCCGAGTCGACCCTGTGGATCGAGCTCGCGCGCCGGTCCAGATCGGACTTGCTGTGCGTGGTCGGGTCAGCCTCCCACTCCCGCTTGTCCGCGTTGTACTCGTCCACGCGCCCCGTGTTCCAGGCGAACAGGCCGACGGCCGTGCCCGCCGAGGCGACCGCCAGGCCGGTGAAGGACCAGGCAAAGACGCGGTACAGGGTCGCCTGCGACTCGTACTCCTCGATGAAGTCCCTGGAGGGAATGAGGACCACCTCGAGCCGCTGCGTATCACGCGGCTTGACGTTGACCTCCCTGCCGTGGGCCACGAAGCGCTTCTTGACCACCCGGATCTGGTGATAGCCGCCGGGAATCTTGCGCGCCTCCAAGGGTGTGGTGCCGACCATCACGTCGTCGATATATACCTCGGCGCCTTCCTCCGCGCAGACCAGCTCGACCAGACCCGACTCCTCCTCCATGATCGGACGCAGCAGAGCCCGGGCCGCCTGCCTCGAGATCTGCACCAGGGCATCCTCCTTGCCGGAGGCCATACGCTCCTCGCGGTGGATCACCTCCACCTTGACCACGTCGATCAGCTTGAGAGTCACGACGAAGGTCTCGCCGATCTTACCCACGCCGCCCGCGAGCAGCATGTCCACGCCCAGGGCGCCGCCGATCTCGGCGAGGCACGAGGTCTCCTCGCAGCCGAGCATCAGCTTCTGCTGCTCGTGCTCGAGCATGCGTCGGATCTCCTCCTGGCTCACCGTGCGGAAGAGGCCCGTGCGATCCACTTCCTTGAGCACCAGGTCGGTGACCTGCTCGGCGATTGTGGGCTCCAGCCCTCTCGCGCGGAGGTCGAGGACCGCGATTGCCCGTTTCGAATCGGCCGCTGCCGGGCAGGAGAGGATCAACAAGGAAAGCACCACCGCGCACGGAACACCCGGAGATCGCCTCATCTGTGGCTCCCTGCTGTCTCGTGTAACCGGTGACATTGTGCTGAAAGGACCGGAACCTGTCAATGGAGAGAGCGCGGTGGCGGCCTTCACTTTTCGTTATCGTGCCGCTAGGATCGCGTCCACCACTCGGAAGGGGTGTTATGTTCGGTTCCACGATGCAGCTCGCCGAACTCCAGCACGGCGTCAAGGCGCGTCAGGTCACGACCCACACCCACGAGGCCGTGCCGCTGCAGACCTACGGGCCGCTTGAGCGCATCGGTCACTGGGACTTCAAGGCCATCCCCGCGGGCGGGAGCTGGGCCTTCCCCGAGATGCAAGGGCCCGGTTGTGTCACCAGCCTGTGGCTCACCCTGGCCGGGCGGATGCACGAGATCTTCGTGCGCTACCGCGTGCCCGCGCACCGTTATCTGTGGATCCACATATTCTACGACGGCGCCGAGGAGCCCGCGATCTCCTCGCCGATCGGGCACTTCTTCGGCAACGGCACCTCGCGCTACGTTCACTTCGACTCCAAGTTCGTGGGCATGACCTCGGGCGGGTACTACAGCTTCCTGCCGATGCCCTTTGCTCGGTCCTGCCGGGTGGTGATGGAGAACCGCCATCCGTCGCGCGAGATCCCGCTGTTCTTCGGCGCGATCACCTACCACGAGCTGCCCGAGCTCCCGGCGGATGTGGGCTGCCTGCGGGCGCAGTATCGCGAGCGCAGCTTCGTCGCCTCCGACGACGTGGACGGCACGCGGGTGCCCAACGATCCGCATGTGGTGCTCGAGGAAGGCGCGGGCCCGGGACGGTACGTGGGCCTGAGCCTGACTGTCTTCCCGACACACCCGCTCCGCTCGCGGTTCAAGAAGCCGTACTTCGGCTTCCCCTATCTCGAGGGCAACCTCAAGGTCTTCGTCGACGACGAGGTGGGCGAGATCGGCCCGCCGATGATCGACAAGCCCGTGGGCGCGGCGGCCGGGCCGCAGTCGGTGGAGCACACCGGCGTGGAGGATTACTTCCTCTCGGGCTGGTACTACAAGACCGCGCCCTTTGGATCCCTGTGGCACGGCTGTCCGGTGCGCTCGATGCTCACCGGCGCGGTGGCCCAGTTCCGCTTCCACGAGGCCGATCCGTATCCCTGGGACGAGCGGGTGCGAATCACCGTGACCCACGGCGAGTTCGACCACGTGGACTGCCGGATGGAGAGCTTGGCGTACTACTACCTCGGCGGGTGAGCGACGCGCGGTTCGTTTAGCAGCAGGCGACGTCGCGAGGCTTGAAGTGGCTGCGTGATTCTGGCATGCTGCTGGACCGGGAGCAGGGGAATGCACCAGGGGGTCGAGGAGGCGAGGGCGATGTTCCCGCACCGACCTGTCTGGACGCTGGATTCCTTCACCGCCGTGGCGCCCGCTCTGCCCGAGCACTTCAAGCGCGTGCTGCCGACCCTGGTCGGCGGCTCGATCGGCAACCGTCTGCGCGAGCGGGTGATGCTCGGCGTGGCCGCCGAGAACCGCGCGCCGTACAGCAAGACCGTGCACGGCGCGCTGGGTCGGCTCTCGGGCCTGTCCGCCGACGAGGTGCACCGGCTCAAGGAGGGCGGCATCGAGGCCGCCGACGACGCCGAGCGCCTCGCCGTCGAGTACGTCCGCGACCTGGCCCGGCGCGACTTCGTCGGCCGTGATCCCGACCTGTACGAGGAACTGGGTCAGAGCTTCTCCGATGACGAGCGCGCCGCCATCGAGTCCAGCGCGCACGTGATGAACTTCTTCGACCGGCTGTCCAACCTGCTGGTGGCGCCCCTGGAGAAGCTGGGCGGCAGCGCCTAGACCGAACACTTCATTTCACGGCGGTACCCTAGTTTGGTGTATACTCGGGTGCATGAGTAGCGCGCGCAGGGTGCCGGTCCAACCGTCGCGGCTCGTGCGGCGGATCGTCCTGGCCCTGGCCCTCGGCCTGCCGGCCGCGGCCGCGGCCGTGGACGGCATCTCGGTCACCGGCCACTGGAGCGGCACCAACGAGAACCTGTACGGCGGGTTCGGCGAGATCTATCGCCACGACATCGAGGACGGCGAGGTGGTGGGCCATACCCTGCTGTACCAGGATGCGGCGCAGAAGGCGCGCAACCCGGTGATCAGCGCGGACGGCACGCGCGCGGCCTTTCTGCTCGAGAACGGGCGGATCGCGGTGGTCCCGCTCGCAGGCGGCGACGCGACCGTGCTGCAGAGCGCGCAGTCGCACGGCCAGGCCTGCCTGGACTGGCCCGAGGGCGAGTGGGTCTACTACACCAAGGGCGGGTTCAGCCAGCCCTCGGGCTCCAAGCTGCTGCATCGGGTCAACGCGCAGAACGACGTCGACGAGTACGTGCTGACCTTCAAGAAGAACGACGGCGTGACCGAGAGCGGCACCTGGCGCTTCCACATCGCCCGCGATCTGCAGCACACCGCGATCCGGCCCGACGACACCGATCCCCACCCGGCCGGCTGCATCACCGCCTTCGACATGATCAACGACGGTCATCTGCGCTCGGATCGTTCCCTGGGCGCGCGCGGCGACTGGCGCTGCTCCACGGGCATGGACCCGGACGGGGTGTACATCTTCGAGGGCAACCGCGCCCACACCGGCGGCACGGTGCGGTTCTGGGACGACCTCTCCGAGGTCAAGACCATGCTCTGGGAGGACGCCCGGTCCTGGGGACCGGACACCGCGGATACCGGGATCTCGCACAACCGCAACGCCTGGGCCGCCAACTCGCAGAAGTGGCTGTGCATCCACGTGGGCTGGGGCAACCGCGGTGTGAATGGCGCCAACCAGATGCTGATCAACTGGGTCGACGAGGAGCGGATCGTGGTCACCGAGAACACGGACGGCTCCCACGCCTTCGACTGCGCCGGAGACTTCTTCGTGGTCGAGTCGATCCCGGACGAGCCGCCCGAGGTGCTGACCCAGCCCGCAGACCTGACCGTGACCGAGGGCCAGCCGGCGCGGTTCACGGTCTCGGCGCGCGGCACAGCGCCCCTGCGCTACCGGTGGCAGCGCGATGGGGCAGATCTCGGCGGCGAGGACACCGCCAGCCTCGCCTTCACGGCCGCGCTGACCGACGACGGCGCCCGCTTCCGCTGCGTGGTGAGCAACGACTTCGGTACCGCCACCAGCGACGAGGCCGTGCTCACCGTGGAGCCGGACACCCAGCCCAACGAGCCGCCGCTGGTGGATGCCGGGCCGGATTCGTCGGTGCGCGTCAATGCGGACCTGCTGCTCTCGGGCACGGTCACCGACGACGGCCGGCCAGGCAGCGGGCTGACCATCGCCTGGAGCCAGCTCTCCGGGCCCGGCGCCGTGGTGCTCACCACGCCGGACGCGGCCTCGACCTATGCGACCTTCGATGCCGAGGGCGAGTACGAGCTGCGCCTGCAGGCCGACGACGGTGAGCTGAGCGCGCATGACGACGTGCACGTCACGGTCAACCCGCTGCCGTGGATCCGCATCACCCGGCCGGCGGGCGGCGAGAGCTGGGAGGCGGACAGCGTGCAGAACATCGAGTGGCAGGCGTACGACGTGACCAACGTGCGCATCGACTACTCGGTGGACGGCGGCGACACCTGGATCAGCGTCGAGGAGAGCGTGGACGCGACCGAGCACCCGCAGTGGTGGACGAGCTATCCCTGGACCGTGCCCGAGACGCCGACAGCGGAGGCGCGGATCAAGCTCAACGAGTACTCCTGGGTCACCTCGGACACCTCGGAGCTGTTCACCATCGTGGGTCCGCCGCAGACGCTGGAGCTGCTCTCGCCGGCCGCGGGCGACACGCTCACCGGCGACAGCACGACCCAGGTCCGCTGGACCGCGGAGAACGTGGACCGGGTGGTGCTGGAGTACACGCTCGTCGGGGGAGACGCCTGGTCGTCGATCGGTGAGACCGACGCCACGCTCGGCGAGCAGGGCTGGCTGGTGCCCAGTGTCTCGACCTCGCTGGCCGAGGTGCGCGCCCGCACCGTGTCGGGCAACCTGGCGGATCGCTCCGGGCCCTTCACCATCGTGCCCGGGGCCCAGCCGGCCGGCGCGCTGGAGGTGACCCGGCTGACCGTGACCGGCGAGCTGCCCGCCGAGCTCGGCGCGATTGGCGAGGTGCTCGTGGACGGCGAGGCCGTGGCGGTCGGGCCGGACCGCGTGTTCACGGCCGAGAAGAGCGTGCCCGCCGGCGCCGAGAGCCTGGTGCTGACGATCCGCGCGGGGCAGGGCGCGGACGAGATCACGCGTACGCTGCGCCTCGACCTCGAGGACGGCGAGCCCCCGATCGACGGCCTGCCCGTGTCGGCCGCCGAGATCCGCGAGTTCCTCGGCGGGCGCGACGCCGCCCTGGTGTGGGTCGATGCGGGCTCGCGGATGCGGGTGCTCGATCTGCGCGAGGCGGATCCTGCGGTGCGGCTGCTCGCCGACGACCTGGACTGCGTCAACCCGCTGATCTCCCCGGACGGCACGCGGGTGGTGTACAGCCGGGGCATGGCCAACGGGCCCAAGACGGTCTACCTGCGCGCGCTCGACGGCAGCGGTGCGGCCGAGCGCATCGGCGGCGGCGACATCGGCTACTGGCACCTTGACGCGGGCGGCGACGAGCACGTGGTGTACTGCGACTGGTCGGTCAAGCAGGACAACGGCGCCGGCGGCTCGACCCATCTGCGGGCGATCGAGCGCGGCGGCGTGGTCCCGGCCGGCGACCCGCAGGCGATCCACGACCGGGCCATGGACGCCGGCCCCAACGCGGATTTGACCTGGCTGGGCCAGGTGTACGACAATCTCTGGGCTCACGACCTGGGCGCGGCCGCGGACTATCCCACGGCGAGCTTCTTCCTGCTCGACGGCTCGCCGGCCGATCACCAGAGCTGCAACGGCTCCATGGCGCCGGACTCCACGGCGCGGTTGATGGCGCTGGTGATCCCGCACGACTGGGTGCGGATCTACACCCACGATCCGGGCACCGACACCATCCGCGAGACCACCCGCTTCGCCCTGCCCCGGGGCATGGTGGAGTGGGAGTTCCCGGAGTGGTCCACCGATCCGGATTACTTCACGGCCGCGCTGCACGCGGGAGATCAGAACCTGCGGCTGTTCGTGCTGCGGGTGGCCGAGGGCGAGGTGGTGCCCGAACGGATCCAGATCACGGGCGACCACGCGCGGGTCACGTACAGCCATCTGTGGGTCGGGGAGTGAGGGTCATGCGCAAGATCGGACCGACCCTTGTGCTCGTCGCGCTGCTGCTGGCCGGCTGCCAGGGCACGATCTCGATGCCCGCGGTTGGTGACGCGGACATTGACGTCGATACCGACACCGACACCGACACCGATCCCGCGCCGCGGATCACCATCCTCGGCCTGGGGCTGGCCGGCACCACCGAGCACGAGAGCCAGGTCGAGGTGGCGGGCGCGCCCGACCAGGACGGCGCGGCCGACAAGGTCTGGCATGCCGAGTTCGTGCTGGACGGCGGGAGCGGTGCAACGAGCCTGCCCGAGGATCGATCCGGCGCGGCGCGCACGTACCGGCTCGACGTGACCGCCACGCGGAGCTCGGACGGGGACGTGGTGCACAAGCGGGCGGGTGTGACGCTGTACGAATGAGGCGTCGGTCCACAACTTGACAGATCGCCGCGAGATGGTCATATTCGTTTCAGTTGCTGTTCCTGGACGAAGACGAGATCATCGTGGGCCCCGGAATGCACCGGGGCTTTTTTTTGGGGGAACGCAGAAAGAAGGAGCTCTTGGACTTCAAGTCATTCGACCTTCATCCCCGCATCGCGGCCGGCGTGGCCGCGGCGGGATTCTCCACGCCGACGCCGATCCAGATCCGGGCCATCCCGCCCGTGATGGAGTCGCGCGACGTGATGGGTCTGGCCCAGACCGGCACCGGCAAGACCGCGGCCTTCGCGCTGCCGATCCTCGACCGCCTGATGCGCGGCAAGCTCGGCCGGATCCGCGTGCTGATCATCGCGCCGACCCGTGAGCTGGCCGAGCAGATCCACGACGACTTTCGCTTGCTGGGCCGCCGCACGCGCTGCCGCAGCGTCACGGTCTATGGGGGCGTGGGTTTCACCCCGCAGGTCGACAAGCTGCGGCGCAGCGCCGAGATCGTGGTCGCCTGCCCGGGTCGCCTGCTCGACCACATCCAGAAGGGAACGATCAACCTGAGCCACCTCGAGGTGCTGGTCCTCGACGAGGCGGACCGCATGCTCGACATGGGCTTCCTGCCCGACATCCGGCGGATCCTGGCCCATCTGCCCGAGCAGCGGCAGACCCTGCTGTTCTCGGCCACGATGCCGGACGAGATCCGGCGTCTCTCGCGCAAGGTGCTGCGCGATCCGGTCACGGTCCAGGTCGGCACCATCGCTCCGGTGGACACGGTGAGCCACGCGCTGTATCCCGTGGCGTCGCACCTCAAGACCGCACTGCTGCTCGAGCTGCTCAGACACACCGACACCGAGTCGGTGCTGGTGTTCACCCGCACCAAGCACCGGGCGAAGCGCGTCGGCAAGAAGCTGGAGAGCTCCGGATTCCGCGCCGCCTCTCTGCAGGGCAATCTCTCGCAGAACCGGCGGCAGGCCGCGCTAGGAGGTTTCCGCGATGGTACGCACCAGATCCTCGTGGCGACCGACATCGCGGCGCGCGGAATCGACGTGTCGCAGATCTCTCACGTGATCAACTACGACATCCCGGACACTGCCGACGCCTACCTCCACCGCATCGGCCGCACGGGCCGCGCCGCCCGCAGCGGCGACGCCTTCACCATGATCACCGACGACGATCGGGCGATGGTGCGCGCGATCGAGCGGATACTCGGACGCCCGATCGAGCGCCGGACCGTGGCGGGTTTCGACTACACGGCCCCTCCGCCCAAGCGCAGCCCGCGGCCGCCCCGTCCTCCGCGGCGCATGACCGCGAGCGCGCCGCGCGGCGCGGGCGGCTCGGGTCGCAGATCCTCGGGAGGGGGCTCGCGCGGCCGGGGTCGACCTCGGGGCTAGAACGGGATACGGGTAAACACTCTAGTCCCGCGGCCAGGTCATCATCACCGTGTCGACCGAGTACTGGCGCGCGAACTCCGGGTCCGCCTGCTTCATTCCCAGCGCCCGCTCACGCGCCTCGTCGAAGCGCCCCAGCTCGGCCAGGGCCAGCACCTGGTTCCACTTGGCGATGCCCACCAGGCTCTGCGCGTTCTCGTCCGGGTCGGCGGCGTGCTTGGCCACGAAGGCCGCGCACTCCACCAGGGTGCGCTCGTACTGCGCGTTGCTCTGCATCGCGGTGCAGCGCTGGAAATCCAGCCCGCGCAGCCGCACCGGGCTGACCTCGCGCTTCCGCTGCTGCGCCTTCTCGAGCGCCTCCTTGCGGTCCTCCTCGATCTCGGTCAGCTTCTTCTTTACCGCGGCCTTGCCCTCCTGGCGCTGGCGGAGCAGCCGCATCAGGCTGCGCATGCCCATCTCCACCGAGAGGAAGTACGTGCCGCCCGGAAACTCCTTGAGATGCCGTTCGCCGATCTGCAGCGCGAGGTCGTAGTGCTTGAGCATCTGGTGCGCCTGGAACTGCGAGAAGGATGCATACTCGCGCACGCTGATCGTGCCGTACGGCGGCAGGTCCTGGCCCATCACGAAGGTCGCGTCGGCGAGCAGGGCGCGGTAGCGCAGGCTGGAGAAGTGCTTGGACAGCAGCATGAAGGCCCGCTGCGACTTCTCCTCGGGTTCGAGCTTCTGCTCCTCGAACAGGCGCCGCAGCTCGGCCGCCTCCTCGACCTGGCGCTTCTGCGCCTCGTGGCGGTACCGGTCGAGCCTTTTCTCCAGCGCGTCGAGATCCTCCACGGCGTAGCTGAACCCGGGATCGACCTCGAGCGACTGCTTGAGGTACTTCACCCGATCGGCCCGGGATACCGCGGACAGCGACAGCGCGTACAGCCGGTACGCGGTGACCATGCTCTGGCTGCCCTGGCGCCGCTTGCGCAGGCCGAGCTTCTTCTTGCCGGTCTTCTTCTTGAGCAGCCGGGCCACGATCCGGTCCTGCAGCCCGAAGATGTTCTTCATCGGCCCGGTGACCTTCGCCGTGTCCTGCACCAGGCCGGTCTGAACGGCCACGAAGCGCGCGGTGATGCGGATCTTGTGGCCCGCCTTCTGGAAGCCGCCGAGCACCACGGTGCGGGCGCCGACGATCTTGCCCGCCTGCGCCGCGGTGGAGACCTCGGAGCCGCGCCGGCCCTGCAGCTCGATCTCGGCCAGGGCGCGGTCGAGCTGATCGCGCTCGACCACGCGCAGCGCCCTGCTCTTGCGCAAATCCGAGATCATCGTCTCGGCGATGCCCACCCGCAGCCAGTTCAGCTCGGCATCGTCGTTGAGATTCTTGAAGGGCATCACCGCGACCGGATCGCTCGGCGGCTGGCCTGCCGCGGCAGGGGTCGGCGCCAGCAGCACAAGCAGGAGCAGGACGCGACGGATCACGGCCGCAGCCTCTTGATCACCTCGTCCGTGGCCCGCCGGACCTCGACGGCGAGCGCGTCCTGCAGCTCGAAGATCTGCTTCGCCGGACGCTCCAGGCGCAGCGCCGAGAGCACCTCGCCGGTCTCCACGTCGATGAAGCGCGCCGTGGCGCGGATCGTGTTGCCGGCCTTCTGGTACCCGCCGAGCACCACCACCTCGGCGCCGACGATCTTGCCCAGGGCCGCGCGCGTGGCCGGGTCAACGTACTGGGACTGGCCGAAGTCGATCTCGTCGAGATCGAGCTCGATCTGGCCGCGCTCGATCAGGCGCACGTCCTTGCGCTGGCCGAAGTCGGTGATCAGCGTTTCGGCGATGCCGCCGGAGAGGAAGGCGAGCTTGGCCTCGCCGGTGAGATTCTTGAAGTCGAGCATGGACAGGCGCAGCGGACCCTCGCGGGGTGTTGTGGCGGCCGTGGCGCCGGCGCCTGGCTTCGGGGGCGTGGCGGTCCAGTCCGGCCCAGCACCGGGCGGGGCCTTGGCGCCGGGCGGCTGCGGCGGCTGTGGCGCGTGCGCGCCGGGCACCGCTGGCACCGCGGGCCTTCCCCCGACTGCGGGGATGCCAGGCGGCCGGGGCGGCTGCGCTGGCCACGCCGGAGCCGTCTCGGACGGCAAAGGCGGGTCGTCGCCGATCAGCTTCCAGGTGATGGCCCAGGCCGCGGCCAGCGCGAGGACGATCCACGCGCCGTAGCGCAGCTTGCGCCGGTCGCGGCGCGCGGCCCCGGGTTCGGACGCGGCGGCGGGTGCTTCCTCGCGCGGCGTCTCGGGCACGGCGCGGGGCTCGTCGTCGGCCGAGCGGCGCCGCTGGCCCAGCTGCGGGCGGCTCGCCACCAGCACGTCGCGCGGCTCGCCGTACAGCACGTACCCCCCCGCCGAGGACGGGTCGCGCAGTGACTTGCGCGCCTGCCGTACGGCCTCGCCCAGCGGCACGCCGGCCAGGGCCTGCTCGTAGAACCGCAGGCTGAAGTTCAGCGCGTCGTCGTCGGGCACGGCCCACATCGGCGCCAGGTAGTGCCGCGCGCCGCGCATCAGCAGGGCCGAGGCCAGGTTGAACACGCCGCGCGCCGTGGCCTTCCAGCCCGCGCTCGTGGCCGAGTGGCAGGAGTTGGCGAACACCAGCGCGGGCGGCGGCGCGCCGAGGCTCGCGGCCGCCTCCTCGGGCAGGACCACGCCGTCGGCGAGCTCGAGCCCGCCCGGCGCCTCTGCCGAGGCCTCGACCGCGTGGCCCGCGAAGTGCAGCAGGCGGCAGCCGGTGAGGTTCTTCAGCAGGGCCTCGCGGTTCACCGGGCCGGCCAGGTGGCGCACCTCGCCGCTGAAGCGATCGCCCAGCAGCTTGGCCACGGCCTCGCCCTCGCGCGCCGCGGCGCGCAGGTCGCCGGTGGGGTTGGAGACCACCAGCACGTGACCCGCACCGCTGTCCTCCCCGGTCGTCCCCTCGTACGGCGAGACATCGGAGCGTGCCGTGACCATCCGGCCCACGGCGAAGCGCAGGCCGAGGAAGCCCTGGCCGTCGTGCATCAGCTCCCACGGCAGGTGGACCAGCTCGTCGTCGAGGTGCAGCCGCAGGTAGCACAGCCCGGTCGCGGCCAGGTGCTGCCGCGCGCGCTCGGACAGGCTCTCGCCGAACAGCGCCTCGCCCCGTTCCTGGATCTCGTCGACGAAACGAGCCGAGCTCTCGCCCTTGAGAAAGGGCTCGAACTTCTGTCCCAGCGCGTCGAGCCCCATCACCGACAGCGGCACCTCGGCGTAGGCCTTGACCGTGCCCTTGTCCTGCGCGCCGTCGAGTGCGGCGACCTTGAGGCCGGCCGGGCCCACGCCCAGCTCGAGCACGAACACCTCGGAGCGGTCGGCCGCGGCCAGGCGCGCGGCCTGCGCCGCGTCCTCGTCGTGCCACACCAGCTCGACCACGGGCAGCGGCTCGGCCTTGCCCTTGAGCTTGAGCGCGCCCCGCGGCCGGGCGCCCAAGCCCCGGGTCTCGGGCAGGCGCTCGTACAGCGTGCGGGAAAGCAGGATCTCGCCGCCGTCCGCCTCGTGGGCGATGCGGGCCGCGGTGTTCACGGCGTCGCCGAACACGTCCTCGCCGTCCCGCATCACCCGGCCCGAGTGCACGCCGATGCGCACGCGGATCGGCTCGGCCGGATGCTCGGTATTGGTCTCGACGAGCGTGCGCTGCATCTCGGCGGCGCAGCGTACGCCGTCGGTCGGCTCATCGAACACGGCCATGATCGCGTCGCCCACGGTCTTGACCACCCGGCCGCGGTGTCGTTCCACCACCGGGAACAGCAAGTCGTTGTGCCGGCGCAGCAGGGCCAGCCCGTCGATGTCGCCGCGCTCCTCGAAGAACTGCGTGGAGCCGACCATGTCGGTGAACATCACCGCCATCTCGACCGAGTGGCGCTCCAGCAAGGCGCGGTCGATCTTCCGCCGCGCCTCGATCAGCTTGTCCAGATCGTCGGTCATGGGGCTATTCTAGGCACGGTCGAGGTCGGGGGGTCAAGGGTGTTGGGCGGCGTGCGCGCTGATCGACCTTGCCCCCGAATGAAAATCGCCGTAGCATATTCGACATCCGGTCGCTGGGTTTTTTACCCTCGGGAGCGCGCGTGAGCTTCGAGCGCGATCAGCTTACAGCCCTGCTGGCGATCCAGCTGCGTATGGCCAGCGTGCGCCAGGTTGCCGGGCCGGATCTCGAGTGGACGCCCGAGTCGCTGGAGAACCTCGGCGAGCGGCTGGTCGACCAAAGCGCGATCACGCCCGAGACCCGCTCGATGCTCGAGCGGATGACCGACGAGGCGATCGCGGCCAACGAAGGCGACGCGATCCGCGCGCTCGATGCGCTTGGCGGGATCCAGGTCGTGCAGCGCAAGCTGGGTAACCCGACCCTGCCGTCGCCCGACGACCCGGCGGCCGGCGTGGCCGGTCCCTTCGAGATCCCCGAGGGCGGGGACCGCTACTTCTTCCGCGACGCCCGAACCCTGCAACCCACGACCAGCGCGGACTCGTCCGAGCTGGGAAGGGGAGGGCTGGGAAGAGTGCTGCTGGCCTTCGACGGCTGGCTCAACCGCGAGGTGGCGATCAAGGAGCTGCTTCCGCGCGAGGAAGAGGGCCTCGAGGAGGCGGAGCGGAACGCGGAACAGGTGGTGCGCTTCCTGCGCGAGGCGCGGGTCACCGGGCAGCTCGAGCATCCCAACATCGTGCCGGTCTACGAGCTGGAGCAGCGCGAGGACGGCTCGCTGTACTACACGATGAAGGTCGTGCACGGCCGGACACTGGCCGAGGCCGTGGCCCAGAGCCAGGATATCGGCGAGCGGCTGAAGCTGCTCGGCCACTTCGTCGATCTGTGCCAGGCCGTGGCATACGCCCACAGCCGCGGGGTGGTGCACCGGGACATCAAGCCCGAGAACGTGATGCTCGGCGAGTTCGGTGAGACCGTGGTCCTCGACTGGGGCCTGGCCAAGATCCGCGGAAAGCGCGACATCCCGGGCGAGGCGATCGAGCGCGAGGTCAAGCTCAGTCGCGACGGCGAGGACGATCCCATGACCTCGGGCAGGGTGATCGGCACCCCGGCGTACATGAGCCCGGAGCAGGCCAACGCCGAGATGGAAGCGATAGACGAGCGCTCCGACGTCTGGAGCCTCGGGGCCGTGCTCTACGAGATCCTCACCGGCCGCCCACCCTTCGACGGTACGGGTATGGACGAGGTGCTGGCCCAGGTGCGCAAGGATCCGGTGCCGCCCGTGCGCACCCGCAGCCCCCGGGCGCCGGCCGAGCTGGCGTCGGTGTGCGAGAAGGCGTTGAAGCGGCAAAGGTCCGAGCGCTACGCCGACGCCCGCGCACTGGCCGAGGAGGTGGAGAGCTTTCAGTCCGGCGGCCGGGTCGGCGCGTACGATTACGGATCCTGGGATCTGCTGCGCCGCTTTGCCTCCCGCTATCGCTTCGCCCTGATCGTGGCCGTCGTGGCCGTGGCGATCCTGCTCGCCTTCGGCGTCAGCGCGTACCTCCGCGTGGTCGACGAGCGGAACCGCGCGGTCGAGGCCGAGGGAGACGCGCGTGACCGCTGGGCCGCGGCGCTGCGCGAGGGCGCCCGCTCGGCGCTGCTGCGCGGCGAGGCCCTGGAGGCGCGGGCCAAGGTGCGCGGCTCCCTGGAGATGCAGGACTCGGCGCTGGCCCGGGCGCTGTGGTGGCGGCTGAACAGGGATCCGCTGATCTGGAAGCGCTCGCTGTCCTCGCTGATCTACGATGTGGCCTTCTCGCCGGACGGCCGCACCGCGGCCGCGTCCTGTCTCGATCGCTCGATATATCTCTTCGACATCCGCACCCAGGAGGTCCGCGTGCTGCGCGGGCAGGGCGACCAGGTCTTCTCGATCGCCTTCTCGCCGGACGGGCATCTCCTCGCCGCCGGCTCCTGGGACGGCCGGGTCGGCCTGTGGGATCTGCGCGGCGGAACGCTGCGGGCGCTGCAGGGGCACACCGACGGCGTGTGGGGCTTGAGCTTCTCGGCCGACGGCAAGACCCTGGCCTCTGCCTCGCAGGACCATACGGTCCGGCTGTGGCGCGTCTCCGACGGGCAGACCCAGCGGGTGCTGCGCGGCCACACCGACCTGGTCTACTCCGTCGCCTTCAGCCCGGACGGACGCCGGCTCGCATCGAGCGGATCGGACCGGACCGTGCGCGTGTGGGACGCGCAATCCGGCGAGCTGGAGCGGACGATCGAGGGTCACTACGGGCGGGTGCGAACGCTGAGCTTCAGCCCGGACGGACAGACGATCGCGTCGGGCTGCCGCGATCGTTTCGTGCGGCTGTGGAGCGTGAAGAGCGGAATGCTGGAGAAGGTGCTGCGCGGCCACACCGACGGGATCTACCGGGTGGTCTTCAGTCCGGACGGACGGCGCATTGCCTCGGGCGCGGGCGATCGCTCGATCCGGATCTGGGACGTGGCCTCCGGCACCACGCTGCACAGCTTCGTCGGCACCGCACGATCGCAGGGCTTGAGCTTCAGCCCGGATGGTCGCTACCTGCTCTCCGGCGGTGCGGACCGGACGCTGTGGCTGCGAGACCTGACCGGCCTCGCCGCACGCCAGCGCAACGGCCACACCGACGGGGTGTACGCGGTGGATTTCAGTCCGGACGGGCGCACCATGATCACGGGCGGCCAGGACGACACGATCCGTATCTGGGACGTGGAGAGCGGCGAGCAGCAGAGGGTGCTCGGGAACGCGACGGGCGGGGTGCTCGATCTGGTGATCAGCCCGGACGGTAGGAACCTCGCCTCGGGCCACGACGACAAGACCGTGCGCGTGTGGGACCTGCGGAGCGGCGTGGCGCAGAAGGTGTTCGAGGCCCACTCCGGAGAGGTGTGGGCCGTGGCCTTCAGCCCGGACGGTCGCCTGCTGGCCTCGGGCAGCGTGGACAAGACGATTCGCCTGCGCAACCTGAACACCGGCGAGCGGAGGGTGCTCGAGGGCCACCAGGGCACGATCCGCGACGTGAGCTTCAGCCCGGACGGCAAGCAGCTTGCCTCGGCGAGCGATGACAACACGATCCGGCTGTGGTCGGTGTCCGATGGCAAGGCGATCAAGACGCTCGAGGGCTCGGCCTGGGGTCTGCGCTTCGGTCCCAAGGGCCAGCGCCTCGCCAGCGGAGGCGTGGACGGCACGGTCCGGTTGTGGGATCTGGACTCCGGGCAGGAGCGAATCATCGGCCGGCACGAGGGTCGGGTGTACTGGATCGACTTCAGCCCGGACGGCCGTCGCATCGGCGCGCCGTGCTCGGACGGCAGCGCCCGGATCTGGGATCTCGAGAGCGGCGCCTCGACGCTGATCAAGGGGCACGCCGCCGAGGCCAACTGCCTGCGCTTCAGCCGGGACGGCCGGCTGGTGGCCACCGGCGGCGACGACGGCACGGTCCGCCTGTGGGAGGCCGAGACGGGCCGGCCCTACTGGCGCGCTCCGCTGCTGCTCACGGGCAGCCGTCCGAAGCTCTTCTCGCACCGCGGGTGGCTCACGCCCGGAGAGGCTCCTTCGCCCGCGGCAAGACCCGAGCAGAGCGCCTGGCGCGACGCGGTGGAGCAGCACGCCCGTGAGGTCTCGGTTGCGGCCGGCGGCCAGCGCCTCTGCCTGCGGACTCACGATCGCGAGCTGGAGTTCTGGGACATCGGTCGCGACGTGCGGCTCCACAGCGAGGTCGTGCCCGGGCTGGAACGGGTGCTGGCGCTGCCCACCGGCTGCGTAACCATGGCGCAGGGCTCGGTGCGCCTGGTCAATGCCCAGGGATCCTGGCGACAGCTCGCCGGTGATGCCAAGGCGATCGACCTGGAGCGCGGTGACGTGCTCGTCGCCGCCGAGCGGCGGGTGCTCGTCTTCGCGCCGACCGGCGAGGCGCTGGGGACCTACGAGGTGGGCGCCGGCGTGTCGGCGATGATGCGCACCGAGGAATGGCTGGTGGTCGGCTACCGGGACGGGAGCGTTGAGCTGGTTCCTCGACTCGGTGCCGGAGAGAAGCCGCGCTTCTTCTTCGAGGGCATCCCCTTCAGCCCGGTGTCGCGCATGCTCGAGGGTCCGATGGGGATGCTGATCGTGGGCTACGCCAACGGGCTGGTCGGCATCTGGCAGCTGGAGAACGGCATCCGCCTGGACCACGCGCGGCTGCACGGTCCGGTGATGCACCTGCGGCTGCAGGGCGACCGGCTGTACGCCGCCACCGAGCTCGGCGATCACCTGGCCTGGGACCTCGGCGTGTTCCATCGCGACTACTGCGGGCTGCTGCGCGAGGTGTGGGACGAGGTGCCCGTGACCTGGGAGAGCGGCCTGCCCGTGCTGCGGCCGCCGCCGGTTGCGCACCGATGCGCGAGGACGCGGACCGGGGGGCCGTGATGGGGCTCAGCACGAGTTCGGTACCGGCGGGCCGGGATCCGGTCGGCGGGGTGCCCACGCGCGACATTGGAGCGCGTGCTGCCCGGACTTTCGTGCCCGGACATCGCACCCCGACGCGCCGGATCCCGGCCCGCCGGTACCTCCTGGTGCTCTGCAACGTCGCCCTCCTCGCCGCGGTCGGCTGCCGCGAGGCTGACGACGGCCGCGATGCCGAGGAGACGGCCGACGCGGATGCCGGCCGCGAGGCCGACGCCGGCGAGGCGCTGGAGCCGGAGGCGCCGCCGACACCGGCCTGCTTCCGCTCCGCCCCGCCAGGCGCCTTCATCGGCGGCGCCGGATGCCTGCAGGCCTTCGAGGCCTGCGACGGCACGCCGGGCCACTACCTGCTGGTGGCCGACGGTCCGGACCAGGAGTTCGACCTCGACGGGATCAAGGCGGTGAAGACCGAGCTCGAGCCGGTGCTGTTCGCCCTGCCCGGGGTCGACATGGTAGGGCTGTCCAAGACGTGCTGCGACGAGACGACCAATGCGGCCTGCATCTGGGTGCACGTGCAGCAGAACGTGAAGCTGGGCATCAACCGCGTGGTGCAGGCGCTGGCCGAGATCGCCTGCGCCCAGGCCGGCTGCTTCGGCATCACCGTGGAGATCCCCCCGCCTGGCGAGCCGCGCTGCGACGAGGGGCCGGACTGCCTGCCCCTGCCGATGTGCGAGCCGCAGCGGTGCGATCCGCTCGATGCCTGCTGTCCGGTCTGCCGGGAGTACGATCCGGACGGGGAGCGCAAGCCCGCGATCGGCGAGCTGGTGCCGGGATCGCTCGGCGGGCTCGAGGATCCGCTCCACGAGCAGGACGGCGAGTGCGCGCACGACGGTGACTGCGTGCAGAACGGCTGCAGCCAGTACTGCTCGAGCTACGAGGATCCGATGTTCGTCAGCAGCTGCGAGTGCTATCCGGGCCTGAGCGTGGCGCACTGCGGCTGCGTGGACGGGCGCTGCCAGTGGTTCTACCAGGTGGAGTGAGAGGATCCAGCGGATCGGCTGCTAGGGTTCGTGCAGCGCGCGATCGAAGTAGCGCAGGGCGTATTCGGTCTGATAGCCGGGCATGCAAAGCGGCATGTACTGGTTTGTTTCCATTATCAGGCGCACCTCGCCGGGCGGAAACTGCTGGACCAGCCAGCCGCTCCACTTCTGGGACGCGCGCCAGTCATCGAGGCGGATCAGCAGGATGACGAGATCCCGGCCGACCGGGTATCGACCGATGAGGTGAACACCGCCCATGCCCTTGGCGGGAAGCGGCGAACCATGCCGGGCTCCGGTTCGTCCCACGCTGTTCCAGCCTTCCGGCTCCAGGTCGTCCCAGCCCATTCGCTGGCGTACGATGCTGGTGTACCCGGCCGGGCCGTTGACCGCGAGATAGACCAAGCCGTCCAGCCGAAACCGGCTTCGGGGCAGGCCCTTCATCCGCTGCTGCAGGTAGAGCGCCGACGGGGAAGCCCAGGTCCAGCGAGGTTCGGTTCTTCCGAGGACGACAGCCTCGAACCAGCGCCTGCGTTTCCCTGCGTCATCTTGTACCGCCTCCGCCATCCAGCGGTGCATGACAACATCACCCCAGTCCGGGTTCCGCCAGAGGTCCAGGGTCTCGCAGGCCGGGCCCAGCAGCAACAACACCGCTGGCGCCGCGAGCAGCAGGCGTGTGCGCCGCCTGATCTTGCGGTGGTCACCGCCGGCCGCGGCCTGGACCCGGCAGGCGATCAGATAAATCGCGAGACCGAGCTGCAGAGACATCGCCGGGAGCACGATCCGCCAGTGGTACGGCTGCAGCTGGCCGAGGCCGATTCCCAGGCACAGCAGGGTCAGCATCGAGAGCAGAAAAAAGGCCACCAGCCAGGCAGCGCCGGTGCGCGAATCGCGGTCCGCGAGCCGGATGGCCGGTTCGGACCCTCCCGGTCGCCACCAGGCCGACCCTCTGCGCCAGTGCAGGACGACCAGCGGCGCCAGCAGCAGCAGCAGACCCGCGGGGAATGGCTCCAGCTCGATGAACGACGTCAAGGTGAGCCACAGCGGGTCGAGGAGTGACTCGAAGTGCATGCTGCTCCGGCTCACGGTCTCCCCGATCCAGGTCGGGTCACTCCCCGCGCCCAGGATGGCGCCCAGGTGGACGGCCTCCGGAATGGAGCACAGCGCTGCGACGGCCAGGGAGACAAGAACGATCCGCCGACCTCCCGTCTTCCACACGCGATAGGTCACGAGCAGGAGCCCTGGCGCAAGGCACACGGCCAGGGGGTGGATCATCACGGCCCATGGCAGCAAGGCGAGGCCCAGGCACAGGTACCGGGATCGTCCGGACAGCAGGACCGCGGCCACGGCGACGGTGATCACGATGGACAGCTCCGGCGCGAGGTAGGTCTGGTCTTCTTCGAGCAGGAGGCCGAAGGGCTGGTACGTGAAGCCCGCGACCAGCGCCGCAGTCAGCCCCGCGAGGACGCTGGGCCATTCGGCGGCGAGTCGTCCTTTGCCCGTGATGCGCCGGCCGAGCACCAGGCGCAGCGCGATGTAGAGCAGCGGCACGACCAGGGCCTGGAGCAGCAGGCGGCGCTCCAGGGCCGCCTGCAGGTCTGATGCGGCAACCACGAAGGGGACGTGGGACCAGACCAGGCCCGGTCCGAACTGGGGCAGCCACGGCACGGACGCCGGCCAGAGCAGCTCGTACCAGGTCTGCGATGAGTGCCCGGAGAAGGCCTGGCCCCAGTCGGCGAGCCAGGCGTAGGCCCTGAGGAAGGGATCCACGTTGTCGGTGAAGATGGCCTTGCCGACGATGTTCTTCCAGCGCAGCCATGTGCCGGCGACCAGCAGCACCAGCGCCACGAGGGCGTCGGGGGACAGCCCTGCCAGGCGATCCCGCAGCGATTTTCTACTGTGCTCGCGATCCACTGACGCCCCGACGCGGCCGTCCGCCTTGCCCGGCCCGGAGGCCGGCACGCACCGGCCGCTCGCCTCCTGTTGCGGACCATCCTCTCACACCCGGCCGCGATCCGACAGTCGATTCCTGCGGTGTTGCGGCACCCGCGCGGCATCATGTAAGGTGGCGCCGTGCACGACCTCCGGCACAAACTCGGTGCCGTCGGCGCCTGGATCGACCGGCACGGACTGATCGTCGCGCTGCTGGTCACTGCTGCAGCATCGCTGGCCTGCTTCAGGTCGAGGCCCTTCTCCCCGACCGAGTTCCTCGAGGTCGCCATCGGCCGGAGGGCGCAGTTCACCTGGGGCTGGCTCCAGGAGGTGATCGGCGGGGAGCTGCACGGCCCGTTCTATCCGCTGTTCGCCTACGTCCTCGACCGTCTGGCCGTGGATCACGAGTTCCCGCACCGGCTGCTCAGCCTGGCCTCCTTGCTGCTCGCCGTGGGCGCCTGGTACCGCGCGAGCCGCGAGATCCTCGACCGACGCTCGGCCCTGATCGCGGCCCTGTTCGTCGGCTCGAGCTACCACGGCCTCACCGTCTCGCACGAGTTCACACGCTACGCCTTGCACCTCGCCCTCGGCCTGCTCTGCGTGGGCTGGCTGCTGCGCTGCCTGCATTCGACCGACCGCCGCGCCTGCCTGGCGCTGGGCGGGTTGGTGTTCCTGGCCCTGCTCAATCACATGATCATCGGCCTGCTGCTGCTGGCCTGGGTGCCGCTGTGGCTGGTGTCCTTCCGCTCGGCGCGCCAGCGCTGGTGGCCGCCGATCGCGGCCGCGGCCGGCGCGCTGGCCACGTTGCCCTTCACCTTCAAGCTGATCGTCGGGGCCGAGGAAGATCCGGGATTGCCGCCGGTGAGTCTCGAGCTGCTCCACGAGCTGTGGGAGATGTTCGAGGGCGGGCTGCTGCTTCCGCTGCTGATCGGCGTGCTGCTGCTGCGCTGGCTGCGGGATCGCCTCCCGCCCTGGCGCCAGCTCCGCTTCGAGGGCGACTGGCCGGGCGTCGGCCTGGCGCACCTGCTCCTGTGGCTGGTGCCGATCGCGGCCTTCCTGCTGATCAGCCAGTTCGTGGTGACGCTGACCTACCCGGACTACCTGCTGCCGGCCCTGGGCTCGCTGGGCGTGCTGTACGGCGCATTCCACGCAGGAGCCGGACCGATCGCGCGCGCCGTGATGCTGGTCGCGCTGCTGGTCAACGGCGGGTTGAACGTGGCTGAGCGGATCCAGAGTACGCCCGACCCCGGAAAGACCCTGTTCGGGCAGATCGTCACGGTGCTCGACCTGCTCGAGGATCGCTCGACCGAGATCCGCGTCCTGCCCGAGTGGGACCGGCCGGGCGTGCGCTTCTATCACCGCCGGCTGGGGCGAGGTGATCTCCGGATCTTCGACGGCTTCGGAGAGCAAATGCCCTATCCCGAACGCCTCTGCCTGGTGGGCAGCAGGATGGTGGGCCCGTCCGTCGCGCGCGGATATCTGCGCTGGCGATCCGTGCGCGGCGCGCTCCGGTCGGTGTACCGGCACGAGCGGGTGCGACCCACGGTTGGCGCGTTGTGGGTGATCTGCTATCAAGACAAGTACAGGCACGCGGCACCGCGATCTCCCGGAGGACCCTGATGACCAACCAACCCGGTATCCCGACCCCTGCCGCAACCGCACCGGGCGGCCCGGACCTCGACCGGATCGGCCTGTGGCTGATCTTCGCCGCCTTTGTGGTGCGCGAGGTGATCATGCTGGCCTGGATGGCGGTCGACCTGCTCGCCGGCATGCCGTACGAGGACTTCGAGACCTACCTGATGATGCGGCAGGTGGTGTTCCTGATACCGATGCTCGGCGCGGCGGCTGGAATGCTGATGCTGGCCCTCGGTGCGGCACGGAAGCGGATCGGCGCCACGCCCGCGGCCTGGGTTGGCTTTGCCGGGTACAGCGGCTTGGTGCTGACCAGCCTCGTGGGGCTGCTGCTGAGGTACCCCCATCTGGAACCGCTGCACTACCTCGACTATGTCCTGGGCGCGGCCGCGGGCATCGGCCTGTTCCTGTTCCTCGCCCTGACCGCGCGCGCCCGCGGCGCGGGCGGCGTGGCGATCGTGGCCTTCATCGCGGTGGGCCTGGAGGGGTTCTGGATCCCGCTGCAGATCGCGCTCGACGTGGCCAGCGGGAGCCTGCCGGGGTGGACCTGGTCCGCGGTGAGCGTGTTCGGCCACCTGTCCGTGATCTACCTCGCCGTGGTGGTGCTGGTGTCGCTGCTGGGGCGGGTCACGTCGGACGCCGCAAGGGCGCCAAGGGCGGCAACGGCGGCCCCGGCCTCTGCGCCGCTGCCCGGTGGTCCGGCCGGTGCCGCGCCGCTGCCCGGCGGACCGGCCGACCCCGAGGTCAAGCGGGTGCTGGACCTGCGCCTGGCCCGGGGCGAGATCTCGGCCGAGGAGTATCACACGCTGGTGCAGACCGTGGGCGGTCCGGCCGCTGTCGGCGCGCCCGCGGGCGCGAGCCCGCCACTCAACCGCCATCTCTACTTCTGGATGATCCTCTCCAGCGTGATCTTGAGCCTGGTGCTCGGCGTGTCCGCCCTGGGCTACTTCATCGCCTCGCTGCCCTATTTCTCCTCCGGCGAGGAGGAGGTGATCCTGGCGCTGCTGCTGCTGCTCTTCGTGGTCAGCGTGCCCGGGATCGTGTTCTGGCTGATCCTGCTGTACAAGGCCTGGAAGGCGCTGCAGCCCTTCGGCGCGCGGACCACACCGGGCCAGGCCGTGGGCTTCCTGTTCATCCCCTTCTTCAACCTGTACTGGCAGTTCGTGGCGTACCGCGGCCTGGCGCTCGACTTCAACCGCATCGCCGACCAGCGCGCCGGCGCGTACGCGCCGCGGATCAATCCGGGCATCCCGCTGACGATGTGCATCTTGAGCTGCTGCTCCTGGCTCCCGTATATCGGCATGCTCGCCGCCATGGCCGGCGGGGTGCTGTTCCTGATCTTCGTGTGGCAGGTGGCCCGCGGCGTGAGTGCTCTGGCCGGGCGTTAGCCTCTAATCCTGGCCAGGTGCCGGACGCTGTGCTAGGCTCCGATCCCGTTCCATTGACGAACCTCGTCGCTGGGGGAAGACCATGACCCGATCCGCCTCGATCCTCGTCGTCGCCGCACTGCTCGTCGCGGGCTGCAGCGGCGCGCAGAACCTGTCCGATGCCTCGCCCGCGGCGCTGGCCGTGGCCGGGGACCAGGTGCTGCCGGTGCGTCGCGTGGTGCTGTTCCAGAACGGGGTGGCCTACCTCGAGCGCCGCGGCGAGTTCAAGGGCGACGAGCTGCACCTGCGCGTGCACCCCTCGCACATCGGCGACATCCTCAAGTCGATCACCGTGGTCGACTTCAAGGGCGGGCACGCCAACTCGCTGGCGCTGCCGGTCGATATCTCGTCGGACCGGGCGCTGGCCCAGCTGCCCAAGCTGGCCCTGGGCCAGGGCGCGCTGGGCGCGCTGCTCGGCGCGCTGCGCGGCGCCTGGGTCCGGCTTAAGACCGACTCGGGCGAGTCCGAGGGCCGGCTGATCGGCGTGGACGCGGGCGGCGAGGGCGGCGAGCAGGTCTCGCTGCTCGACCGGGGCGGCACGATCCGGCTGTTCGATCGCTCCAAGGTCCGCTCGATGCGCATCCTCGACATCACCCTGGCCCGGGGCCTGGAGAAGGGCCTCGACATCTCGCTCGGCCGCGAGGCCTGGCAGTCGCTGGAGCTGACGATCTACCTCAACAGGAGCAGCAAGGCGCGCGACCTGCTGGTGAGCTACCTGGTGGAGATGCCGACCTGGAAGCCGTCGTACCGCCTGGTGCTCGATGGCGCCAAGGACCCGCTGCTGCAGGGCTGGGCCATCGTGGACAACGTTTCCGGCGCGGACTGGCAGGACGTCAAGCTGACCCTGACCACGGGCAGCCCGGTGAGCTTCCACTACGACCTGTACACGCCGCGCTTCGTGGAGCGGCCCGACCTGACGCCGTACCACACGCTGGGCATCCCGCCGCCGATCGCGGTCTCGGCCCACGCGCCGCCGCCCCCGCCGGCCTCGGTGGCGTCGCGTCCGCGTGCGCCGTCGAAGAAGAAGTTGTCGAAGTCGATGGCCGGTCGCTCGCGGCGGGATTCGGCGCGCTACGAGAAGGAGCGGGCCTACGACTACGACGGCGACATGGCCGGCGAGGAGCTGGCGGCGCCCGAGCCCGAGCCGAGCATGGACGCCAGCACCCTGTACGACTCGATGAACGTGCAGGCCAGCACGCAGAAGGTCGGCTCGCTCTACCGCTTCGACCTCGGCGAGCCGATGACCGTGCCCAACCGCTCGAGCACGATGATCGCGCTGATCAACTCCAAGATCCCGGGCAAGGCGATCTACCTCTACAACCCCAACACTGGCGTGGCCGCGGCGCGCAAGCACCCCTTCCGCGCGGTGAGCATCCGCAACGAGGCCGGTTCCGTGCTCGAGCCCGGGCCGATCGCGATCATCCGCGACGGGACCTTCGTCGGTGAGGGGCTGATCCAGCGGATCGAGAAGGGCCACCAGAGCTACATCAGCTACGCCCTGGATACGGCGGTCAACGTGAGCTACAACTCGCGCAGCAGCAGCGAGGTGGCCGGGCTGGTCAAGATCTCGCGCGGCCTGATCGAGACCAAGACCTACTCGATCCAGCGGCACATCTTCGAGGCCCAGGCCTCGGCCGAGGACGGCGAGGCGATCCCGCTGATGGTCAACGTGCCCAAGCGCTCGGGCTGGGAGATCACCCTCGACGGCGGCGAGAAGGTGTCCGAGACCGCGGGCGCGGTGTACTACTCGATGCCGGTCAAGCCCGGGGACAAGACCAAGTTCGAGATCAAGGAGAAGTACCCCCGCCACACCAGCTACCGCATCGCCGACGACGCGGCGCAGCGGGCGATCATGCTCTACGTCAAGAGCGACAAGGCCGATCCCAGGATCGCCTCGCAGCTCAAGCCCGTGGTGAGCAAGGTGCGCAAGCTCTCTGACACCCGGGACGAGATCCGCACGCTGGAGCGCAAGCGCTCGGACCTGCAGCAGCGGGCGTCCGAGATCCGCGAGAACCTGAGGCTGCTCAAGCGGTCGCGCAACCAGCGGCTCAAGGACGAGCAGACCAACAAGCTGATCAAGGTCGACCGCAAGATCTCGAGGATCACGGACTCGCTGGTCTCGCTGCGGGACAAGGTGGCGGTGCTCAAGGTCGAGCTGGCCAACCTGGTGGAGCAGCTGGAGATCGAGTTCTAGCGCCGCACCGCGTCAGCACCCCTCCGAAATCAGAAAAAAAAGCTCCCCGACGACACCAATGAAGGAGGGCCGGCTCACCCGGCTCGAGAGATTCCGGAGAAGTGCATTGCGCCATCGGTGCGTCCGTACCCTGGGACTGCTGTGCCTGCTGCCCCTTCTCGGCTGCAAGGGCCTCGATCCCTTCCTCGCACCGCTCGGCGGCTCCGAGGATCCATCCGAGAACGAGACGGTCGCGCCCGACGCCGATGCGGGCGACGCCGAGGCGGAGCCCGACGCGCCCGACGCCGAGGCGGACGGGACCGAGGCCGAGGAGGATGCCGAGGTCGAGGTGTACGTGCCCAGCGTCGGCTGCACCCCGTACGGCTGGTGCTGGGACAACCCCCGGCCGCACGGCAACCACGTGGTGGCGGTCTGGGGTACCGGACCGGATCGCGTCTGGGTCACGGGCCTGCGCTCGATCCTGCACTGGGACGGCGAGACCTGGGAGCACCAGTGGCCGGGCCCCGGCGATCCGGTGGCCACGGGCCAGACCTGGCTGATCTCGATCAACGGCTCAGACGACGGACAGGTCTGGGCCGTGGGCGCGCACTACCCGCTGATCGGCGACCCGGCCGAGGACGAGGACTACCTCGGCGATCCGCGACACGTGGTCCTGCGCTTCGACGGCGAGCAATGGCGTACCCACCTGTACGGCGAGCCCGGGGACTCGAGCTTCCTCTTCGACGTGTGGGCCACCTCAGAGCACGACGTGTGGGCCGTGGGCGAGGAGTACGTCCCGGAGCAGGGCTACGAGAACATCGTGCTGCACTACGACGGGAAGACCTGGACCCGATTCGAGGACTTCACCGACAACATGATGTACTGCGTCTGGGCCGAGGACGCGACCCACGCCTGGGTGATGGGCGACGAGCAGATCTGGTTCTACGACGGCATCGCCTGGACCCTGCAGGAGGAGCGCGACTGGTTCTACCCGATGGACGCCTGGGGCGCGGACAGGGACCACATCTGGACCGTGGGCTTCCTCGGCCTGCTGTACTTCGACGGCAAGCACTGGGAGTACCAGTTCCCGCACACGCTCGACTACTGGCCGCTGACCGTCTCGGGCTACGATGCCGAGCACGTGTGGCAGGCCGGCTTCGGGTGGGACCCCGACGAGGGCTGGGTCGATGTGATCAACTTCTACAACGGCGAGTACTGGACTCGCGAGGTATGGGATCCCGAGTGGGGCCTGTGGAACATCTGGGCCGCCAGCGAGGAGGTGGCCTGGGCCGTGGGCTGGAACCCGGTGATCCTGCGGCGCGAGCCGGGAGGACAGTGGCGCGAGCGGACCGCGGGCCCGCGCAGCAGCGTGCGAGGCCTGTGGGCCGCTGTCGAGGACGATGTCTGGGCCGTGACCCGCAGCGGCGAGGTCTGGCACGACGACGGCGACGCATGGCAGGTGCAGCTCCACGATCCGGAAGCAGCGCTGACCGCGGTGTGGGGCGCGGACGAGGAGCACGTCTGGGTCGTGGGCGGCCGGAACGAGGTGGACTATCTCGAGGGTGACCTGGTGCTGTTCAACGACGGTGAGCGCTGGAGCGTCGAGCGCGCCGGCGCCTGGCCGGACGGCCGGCTGGAGGATGTGTGGGGCCTGGACGCGGACCGCGTCTGGGCCGCGGGCGGCAGCACGGACGGCCGGTACCTCGAAGGTCCGGGCGCGGTGCTGTTCCGCGAGGACGGGGAGTGGGTGCAGCGCCACGAGGACTACGAGCGACATCTCTTCGGCGGCTGGGCCGCGGACGAGGAGCACGTCTGGGTCGTGGGCGGCGAGCTGTACGAGAGCTACTACCGCCGCTCGTACTCCTGGTGGGGCTGGGGTCACAACGGCGCGATCCTGTTCTTCAACGGGTACGAGTGGGTGGTGGAGCACGTCGACGAGGAGCACGCCTTCGTCGCGGTGGGCGGGTCCGATGCGGATCACGTCTGGGCCGTGGGCGACGGTCAGATCTACTTCCGCGACCGCGGCCACTGGAGGCTACAGCACGAGCTCGAGCGGCACAGCTACGATCGCGACTGGGTCCGCGACCTGTGGGTCGCCGGGCCGGACCGGGTGTGGGCGGCGGGGGGCGGGCGGTACGACGACGCCAAGACCTTCTTCTTCGACGGCCAGGGCTGGACCGGCTGGTATGCCGGCGTGCAGCGACCGCTGTACGGGATCTGGGGCCTCGACGAGGATCACCTGTGGATCTACGGCGACTCGGGCGCGATCCTCACCCGCGATACCGAGTTCGAGCCGCCGCAATGCACGGGCGACGCGGACAGCGATACTGACACGGACGCGGACTCGGACACGGACGCGGACTCGGACTCGGACACGGACGGCGACACCGACGCTGACAGCGACAGCGACAGCGACACCGACACCGACCTGACCCAGATCGAGTGCACCGACCGGGTCGTGCACGGGGACTTCGTCGTGGACAGCTGGCACGACCTCAAGGTCCTCGCCGGCGCGGCCGCGGTCGACGGCGACCTGACGATCTCCGAACTCGACGTCGAGAACCTGCTGGCCCTGCAGTGCCTCACCTCGGTGTCGGGCGAGCTGGACATCCGGAACAGCCACCGGCTGTGGGGTCTCACCGGCCTGGAGCGCCTGAGCCAGGTGGGTGGGATCGTGATCTACAACAACGACGGCCTGCACAGCCTGGATGGGCTCAGCGGCGTGACCAGCCTGGACTACCTGAGCATTCGCCACAACTTCGATCTCCGCCGTGTCGGCGGGCTGAAGAACCTGGCCGTGGTGAGCGACTGGGTCATCATCAGCAAGAACTACTGGCTCTACGACCTCGACGGCCTGCAGAACCTGGTTCTGGTCGGCGGCAACCTGGTCATCGATGACAACACCAATCTCGTCTCGCTGTACGGCTTGCACAACCTGGCCGTGGTGGGCGGCAGGCTCACGATCGAGGACAGCCTCGGGCTCGGCTCGCTGCTCCAGCTCTCACGGCTGACCGAGGTCGAGGAGCTGGAGATCGACAACTGCGACGGCCTGGTCGACCTGCGCGGCCTGGAGGGCATCGCGCCGCGGCGGATCTACATCTACAGCAACAACCGCCTGGAGGATCTGCGCACCCTGCCGATCCTGACCGAGATCGACGAACTGATGGTGAGCAGCAACTCGGGATTGCGCAGCCTGGCAGGGCTCGAGCGCCTGGTCGAGGTCCACGGGAGTCTCGGGATCAGTCACAACATTGCACTTCAAGACCTGTGGTCCCTGTCCAGCCTCCGAAGCGTGGGCGATGATCTCTCGATCTCGAACAACAACGCCCTGGTCGATCTTAGCGGCATGGTAAGCCTCGAGCGCGTGGGCGACAGGCTCGAGATCGAAGACAACGACAGGCTCAGCGACCTCCGCGGTCTGCCCGTGCTGTCGAGCGTGAGCTCGCTCGAGGTGTCCGGGAACAGGGCCCTGCGCACGCTGTCCGGGCTGGAGAGCCTGGTGCAGGCCGAGCGGGATCTCCAGATCAGCGAAAACAACTCGCTGGAGAGCTTGCATGCGCTGGGCAACCTGCGCAGCGTGGGCCGCCATCTCTCGATCCGCGACAACGACGCCCTCGAGGATCTGCACGGCCTGGAAGGGCTCGAGACCGTGGCGCACCTCTCCGTCTCGAACAACGACGGGCTGCTGAACCTGGACGAGCTGGCCGGGCTCGACGCCGTCGGCGAAACGCTGGAGATCTGCAGCAATTACAACCTGCTGGATCTGAGCGGCCTCGAGCAGATCGCGTCCGTGGGAGAGAACCTGGACATCCGCGGCAACCCGAGCCTGCGCAGCCTGCACGGCCTCGAGGGGCTGACCAACGTGGGCGGCGACCTGGAGATCGACGACAACGACGGGCTGCTGATCCTCGACGGCCTGGACAATCTCGAGCGCGTCGGTCGGCTGCTGTGGATCGAGAACAACGACGAGATCACCAGCCTCCAGGGCCTGAACAACCTGCGCCGGATCGGCTTCGGCCTGGCCGTGAGCTACAACGCCGCCCTGGTCTCGCTGCACGGCCTCGACAGGCTGGAGCTGCTGCAGGGCCACGTCTGGATCTACTCCAATCCCGTGCTGCCCGATCTCTCGGGCATGGCGCCGCAGGCGATCGAGGGCGATTCGCTGTGGATCATCAACAACGACAGCCTGCTCGACCTGTCGGGGCTGGACAACGTGGAGCGACTGTTCGCGCTCGGGATCTACCGCAACGACCAGCTCTCGAGCCTGGACGGCCTGGCCGGCCTGCGCGTGCTGGGCTACCTCGGACTCGGTGAAAACGAGATGCTCACCGCGCTTCACGGCATGGAGAGCCTCGAGGTGCTGGGCCGGCTGGTGATCGACTACAACGACTCGCTGGAGAGCCTGGAGGGCCTGGACAGCCTCGATCAGCTGGGCAGCATGACGCTGGAGGAGAACTCGCTGCTGACCGATCTCGCCGGCCTGGAGAGCGTGAGCCGGGTGACGGGCAGCCTGATGCTGCGCCGCAACCCAGGACTGCTAAGCCTGCAGGGCCTGCGCGGAGTCAAGCGGATCGACGGCGATCTCGAGGTCATCGGCAATCCGGGGCTGTTCTCCCTCACCGGTCTGGACTCGCTGACCGAGATCAACGGCGCGTTGCGCATCGAGGACAATCCCGAGCTGATCGTGCCGGCCGGCCTGTCGCGCCTGGCTCGCTGCGGCGAGGTGACGATCCGGGACAACGAGGCGCTGGTCGATCTCGCCGGGCTGGGCGCCCTGAGCTGGGTCGACCGCTCGCTGGTGATCGAGGACAACCCCGAGCTCCAGAGCCTGTCCGGGCTGCACGACTTCGTCGGCGTGGGCGAGGACCTGGTGATCAATCACAACCCGGTGCTCGACAGCCTGCGCGGCCTGGAGTCTTTGTCCGAGGTCGACCGGGCGCTGTGGGTGCTGTCCAACGAGTCGCTGCCGACCTGTGCCGTGGATGCGCTGGTGGCGCGACTTAGAGCCGAGGGCCTGGTCGGCTCGGTGCTGATGTACGGCAACGACGATGCTGCGGCGTGCTGGCCGTAGGGCAGGGGTACGGCGACGGCTACGTCAACGGCTACGACGAGGCTATTGGTCGTCCCCGGGCTCGGATAGGATCCCGGATCTCAGGACCTCGAGCACGTTGTTCTCCTTCTCGATCCCCGAGACCCAGACCTTGGCCCCGGTCTGGTCGGCGAACTTGTTCGACGCCTTGCCCGTGAGCACTCGCGTGCACTGGCAGCTGGTCACGTCGAGGTACACGAAACCCTCGTCCACGCGGATCGTGCCCACGAAGGGCTTGATCCCGCCGCCCACGTCGAGGATCTCGTAGCCGCTGACCTCGAGCGTGCGGCGTTTGCCCTCGCCGCTCACCGCGCCCTCGGCCGCGATCCTGGCGCCGGGAACGCGCGCCAGCTCGGCGGCGAGCGGCCCACGCAGGTCGTACGCTTCTCTGGGCGAGACCTCGAGCGCGGCGGACCGGGACGGCCCGCTGCCGACCAGCCGCACCTTGCCCGTGAGCTTGCCGCCCGGCGGCTCCTCGGCCCGGCCCGCGCCCGCGACGAGGAGCAGCCCCAGCAGCGCGGACAGCGCGAAGCTCCGGCCGTTCATCGGACGAAGACCAGGAAGCCCAGGCCGGCCGAGGCGTCGCCCGAGATGGACAGCGTCACGGTCTCGCCCGCGGGCGCGTAGTACAGGTAGTGCATCGCGCCGCCGGCCACCACCTCGCCGTCGATCTCGGTCTCGTCGAAGTCCTCGGTCGCCGGCCCCTCGAGCGTGACCTCGATACCCTCGGAGTTCTCGCGGCTGCCGCGCAGATCGATGCCGTGGAGCGCGCCGGTCTGCGGATCCTCGGTCGGCAGGCGGAAGTTGTAGCGCGGGTCCGTGGTGGCGCCGGTGCCGTCCAGGGCCACGGCTGCGAGCCAGTCGGCGAACACGTCGTCGAAGCTACGTCCGGCGGCCGCCTCCACGTTGGCGATGCCCTGCTTGTCCGAGCCGGCCAGGGCCTGCAGCACGGCCACGCCACCGCCGGTCGCCGTGCCGCCGCTGTAGCTCAAGCCCCCGGCCTGCTCGACCAGGTACAGCGCGAAGAGGTACCCGGCGCCGCGGTTGCGCACCTCGTCCGAGCTGCCGTCGTAGTTGGTCAGCGTCAGCGAGGTGGTGTCGAAGTTCTCGAGGAAGGCATACACCGCGTTGACACTGTCCGCCCCCTGCCCGCAGACGTCCTCGGCCAGGTGGGCCAGGGCCTCGTCGAGCCAGGTCTCCTCGGGCAGGGCCAGCCCGTGCTTGACCACCTTGTTGCTGAAGTTGATCAGGTGCTGGAACTCGTGGGCCATGGTCGCGTCGATCCCGGCCAGTGAGCCGACATTGGCCGGTGTGCCGATGTACAGCACGTCCATCTCGTTGGAGTTCGCTCCGGTGCCGAAGTCCTTGGCGTTGAAGAAGCCGGCGAAACCCTCGCCCACGTCGTTGACCTTGCCGGTCATCAGCAGGGCCACGGCGCCGTCGCCGTCCTTGTCCGCTACGGCGGCGTCGTAGTCGAACAGGACCTTGTCCCGCGGCGCGCTGATCTCGATGAAGGTGCCGTGCAGGTGCGTGATGTCCGCGGCCGCGATCGAGTCCTTGTCGTCCACGTCGACCCACAGCACCGCGCCCGGGCCGACCGCCATCGCCTCGGCGCTGATCGTGGCGCCGGTCTCGAAGCCGAAGTCACGGGTGTCGCCCACCGTGGGCAGGGCCCGCGGCGGTCCCTGGACCAGCTCGGAGCGGTCCGGGAGATCGAGCAGCCACTCGCGCACGCGCGCGCGCAAGTACTGATCGAAGGCGACCCGGGTCGTCAGCGCGGTCAGGTCCGGCCCGTCGGGACGGCGCCGGGGCAGGGGCGGCGGCTCGGTGCGCGGCTCGGCCGAGGCGGTCATCGCGAAGGCGTTCTCGCCGCCGGTCGTGGCCAGGGAGTAGGGCATCACCACCACGGTCTCGGTGCCCGCGGCCGGATCGAGCGGCGTGGCCTCGCCGCTGCCCGAGGTCGCGTCGACGTTGGTCACGGTGAAGTCGGCGTCCGTGTCAGTATCGGTGTCCGCGTCGGTGTCCACGTCGGTGTCCACATCGGTGTCTGCGTCGCCCTCCTCGTCCTCGCCCAGGCAGTTGATCAGGGCGAGGGGCAGCAGGGCGAGCACCAGAAGAAAGGGAAGTAGTTTCCGTATCATGGCTGTGCCTCCGGGTTCGGTTGCGTGTCCTGGCTGGGACGCTGCCAAGGCCCGTCCCATTCAGCGAAGGTTAACGTCCTGGCGCGATCTGTCAAGGTGCGTCAGGCTCATCGTCCTCGGGCTCCGGCTCCTTGTCCGGCCGCGGCGCGGCCTTGCGGCCTGCCCAGGGGTAGCGGGCCTTGAGCTCGGCCAGGCCCTCGGGCCGCGTCACGATCTCGGGCGAGTTCCGGAACAGGCCCTTGGACACCAGGCTGCCGATCTTGATCTGCTGGTACAGCTCGTGCTCCACCGTGACCCAGAAGGGCTCGCCCTCGGCCGTGCCGATCTCGATCTTGTACACCTTGGCCCTGCGTGCGCGGGCGCCCTTCTTCGAGGAGTAGCTCACCGTCTCGGTGTCGGTGCGCAGCACCACGCCCTCGTAGCTCGTGAGCCAGTCGCGGATCTGCGGCGCGAGCACCAGCAGCACCGCGGCCGCGATCACGATCGCCACGATGCGCCGCTTGCGGGCCATGGCCCGGTGCACGCTGTGCTCGGCCCTCGTCTTTCCGAATCGCGCGATGACCCAGCCCCCCGGGGAGTCCTGCCGGCTTCAGCCGGCCGGCTCGGCCTCGGTCTCGTCGTCCTCGGGATCCGGCTTGCGCTTGCCCAGGATGCGGCCGAGGATCACACCCACCTCGTAGAGGAACCACAGCGGTCCGAGCATCAGCAGCATGCTCCAGGGATCCTGCGGCGTGAGCAGCGCCGAGAGCAGGCCGAGGATCACCACCGCGATCCCGCGCTTCCTGGCGAACCAGCGGTAGTCGGCGATTCCGATCACGCAGGCCAGCGTGATGAACAGCGGCGTCTGGAAGGCGAAGCCGAAGCCGAGCAGCAGCTTGATCGTCAGCGAGATGTGGTCCGAGAGCGCGATCAGCATCGAGTCCTGGCTGGCGCTGACCTCGAAGGCCGGCAGCAGCAGGCCGGGATCCGGGTCGATCGAGTACTCGATGAGGAAGTTGAAGGCAAAGGGCAGCATCACGAAGTAGCAGAAGGCCACCCCGCCGATGAACAGCAGCGAGGAGAAGATGATGAAGGGTCCGGCCAGCCGACGCTCCTGGGCGTGGAACGCCGGGTCGACGAAGCGCCAGATCTGGTAGATGATGAAGGGCGCGGCGAGCAGGATGCCGCCGAACAGCGCGACCTTGAGATGCACGAAGAATTTCTCCATCACCTTGAGCAGCAGCAGGCCCTGCGGCGCCTCGGGGTGCGCGGCGAGCGCCTCGAGCAGGGGCAGCTTGATCAGGTACAGCAGCTCCTCGCGGAAGACCCAGCCCACGACGAAGCACACGGCGACCGCGATCACCGAGCGCACCAGGCGGGTTCGCAGCTCGCGCAGGTGCTCGAGGAAGGGCATCCGTCCGTCGCCGCGCTCGCTCACGACTCGCCCTTCCCTTGGCCTTCGTCCGCCTTGGCCCCGGCGCCTTCGCCAGCCGGCTCCGGCGTGACAGGTCCGCTGTCGTCCCCGGCCCCATCCGCGGCCGTGGCGCCGCGTTTCAGCTCTTCCTGGAACTCGTCCAGCGGCTTGCGCGCCTGCTGGAATGGCTGCTTGATCTCCTCGAGGTCCTGCTTCAGATCGGACTTGATGTCCGAGGTCTCCTCGTCCAGCGCCCGGCGCACGCCGTTGGCCGCCTCGCGCAGCTCGCGCATGCCGCGGCCGAGCTTGCGGGCGATGTCGGGCAGCTTCTCCGGACCCAGCGCGACCAGCGCGATGGCGAGGATGATGACGATTTCCCAGAAACCGATGCCAAACATGGTTTAGAGATCCGCGGGCGCGGGCGCGGGCAGGGTCATACCCGGAACCTCACCACTTCCTTCTGCAGCATCTCCGACTGTTCGGTCAGAGTCGAGACGGTCTGGGCCATCTCCTGCGTGCTGAGCTGGTTCTCCTCGGCGATCTGCCGGATCTGCTCCACCGCCTGCAGCACCTGCTCGGCCCCCTTGGTCTGTTCCCGCTGCGCCGTGTTGAGGTGGCTGACCATCTCCGAGATGTTCTCGATCGACAGCGTGATCTGACGGCCGCCGCGCGACTGCTCCTGGCTGCTGCGCTCGACCATCGTGGTGATGACCTTCATCTGCTCGGAGCTCTTCATGATCTGCTCCGAGCCGCGCGCCTGCTCGCCGGTGGCCTTGGCCATCTGCTGCACCGCCTCGGCGATGCGGCTGATCGCCTCGGTGACCTGCTTGGAGCCCCGCGACTGCTCGACGGTCGCCCGGGCGATGGCCTGGACGCTCTCGGTGGAGCGGACCGCGCTCTCCTGGATGTTCTTCAGCGTATCCTCGGCTAGACCCGAGAGCTCCACGCCTTCCCGCACCGCGCCGGCGGCGTGGTTCATCGCGTCCACCGCGTTCTTCGACTCGGACTGGATCGACTTGATCAGCCCGGCGATCTCCTTGGTCGACTGGGCCGTGCGCTCGGCGAGCTCCTTGATCTCGTCGGCCACCACGGCGAAGCCCCGGCCGTGCTCGCCCGCCTGGGCCGCGATGATCGCCGCGTTCAGCGCGAGCAGGTCGGTCTGCTCGGTCACGTCGTCGATCACGGTGACGATGTGCCCGATGGCCTGGATCTTCTCTCCCAGCGTCTCGATCGTCTTGCTCGTCAGGTCCGTCGCATCGGAGATGCGCCGGATGCCGCCGGCCACCTGGCTCAGCGAGTCCACGCCGCCCCGCGCCGCGTCCGTCACCTGCGCCGAGAGCTTGGAGGTCTCGTTCGCGTGCATCTCGACCTGGCCGATCGAGACGTCCATCTCGTTCATCGAGCTGCTGGTCTCCTCGGCGGTGCGCGAGAGCTCCTCGATGTTTCGCGCCACCTCCTTGATCGAGTAGGCCATCTCCTCGATCGAGGTCGTGGTCTGCTCGACCGAGGCGGCGAGGTTCTCCATGCTGCTCGCCACCTCCTCGTTGGTCGCGGCCATCTCGAGGATCGAGGAGCTCGATTCCTCGGCGCTGGCGGCCAGGGTCTCGACGTTCCTGGCGATGCCCTTGAGCGAGGCCAGCATCTCGCCCATAGAGCTGGAGGTCTCCTCCACCGAGGAGGCCTGGCCCCGCGCGCCGCGGGCCACCACGTCCGAGCTGCCCGCGATGCGCTCGGCCACGTTGGTCAGCGAGTCGGTGGCGTTGCGGATGCGGGTGACCACACGGTTCAGATTGACCGAGATCGTGTTCAGCGCCTCGGCCATCAGCTCGACCTCGTCGCCGGTCTCCATCGTGATCGTGGCCGTCAGGTCGCCGTCGGCCACCCGCCGGGCGGTGCGCACCAGCGCGTCGAAGCGCTGGAAGGTCATGCCGAAGAGAAAATAGAGCACGAATACGACGCAGGCCACGAGCCCGAGTCCGATGAGTCCGGTCGTCAAGCCCACCGATTTGGCGGCCTCCTCCATCACCGCGGGCGACAGGCCGAGGGCCACGTACCCGCGCAGCGGTCCGGAGCGGTCTGCGCCCGGCGCGCCCTGGCCGCGCACCGCCACGGTCACCGGGATCACGCCCGGCGCCACGTCCAGCTTCTTCTCGGTCCGTCCGCTCTGCTGCACGTGAAGGCGCGCGATCTCGGCCGAGCGGTTCTCCAGCGAGCCCCAGTTGAAGCGGCCGCTGAACAGCGTGCCGTCGGTCCTGAGCAGCATCACGTACACGATGTCGGGGTTCTCCTGCATCGCCTGCTCGATCGCCCGGTCGGCCGCGGGCCGGCTCTCCCCGAGGAGCGCCGCCCGCGTCTCGGACCGCAGGGCCCGGGCCACCACGCCGCCCCGGCTGTTCAGCTCCTCCTCGAAGCGGTCCGAGGCCAGGCCGTAGAACAGTCCGGCGAGGATGCCGACGATTCCCAGCATGCCCAGGGCCATCATGCTCAGCATCTTCATCCGGATGCTGGTGCGGATCCCCCGCCGGCGGCCCGTGGTCTTCTTCTCTTCCGCCATCCGTCCTCCCTCGCGTCTCCGCTCGGGTCAGAAGTTGATGTCGTGCTTGAAGAACATGTCTCCCTCGACCTCGCCCCGGAGGTTGGTCAGCTCCTTGGGCTCGGTCCCCTCGAGGAAGGCCTCGGACATCGCGTGACGGGTGTCCGGTCGGGCGAGCAGCCCGGTCACGCGGTCGATGCGGCGGAACACGATGCCCGCCGGCACCTCGAACTCACGGGCCTCACGGCCCTTGAGCGCGGTCTGCATGTAGTCGAGCCAGATCGGCAGCGCTGCCTTGCCGCCGGTCTCCCACTTGCCCAGCGGGCGCTCGTACTTGTCGTGGCCGATCCAGGCCGCGGTGAGCAGATCGCGGGTGAAGCCGACGAACCAGGCGTCGTACTGGTCGTTGGTCGTGCCGGTCTTGCCGCCCGCCGGCAGGCCGAGCCGCGAGGCCTCGATGCCGGTGCCCATCTGCACCACCTCGCGCAGCAGCTTGGTGATGAGGTACGCCACCTGCTCGCTGAGCACGCGCTCGGGCTCCTCGTCGAGCGAGTCCTCGAGCCGCGCGATCTTGTCCTCGGGCGGCAGCAGCTCGTCCCAGTACACGGTGTTGTCCTCGAGCAGCCGGCCGTGGCGGTCGAAGATGCGGCGCACGTAGGTCCTGGGCATCCGCGTGCCTCCGCGAACGAACACCCCGTACGCCGAGACCAGCTCCTCCATCGTGACGCAGGAGCTGCCCAGCACCAGGCCCGGCTCCTCCTTGAGATTGGAGCGGATGCCCAGCCTGTGCGCGAACTCGATCGCGTAGGGCATCTCGATGTCGATCAGGATCTTGACCGAGGGGATGTTGCGCGACTGGACCAGGGCCTCGCGGAAGGTCATCTCGCCGAGGAACTCCGAGCCGTAGTTCTCCGGCTTCCAGCGCTCGGCCTTGGCGAAGTCGTCGGCGATGATCGGCGAGTCGATGACCACGGTGGAGGGATTGTACTCCTTCTCGGGGTGCGACAGCGCCGCCGAGTAGACCAGCGGCTTGAAGGCGCTGCCCGGCTGGCGGCAGGCCTGCTGGGCGCGGTTGAACTTGCTCTCGGCGAAGTCGTAGCCGCCGATCATCGCCTTGACGTATCCGCTTTCCGGCTCGATCGAGTAGAGCGCGCCCTGGACGATCGGCTCCTGGGCCAGGCGGAACAGGGTCAGCTTGGCCTTGGCCTCGTTCTTGGTCTGGTAGCCGTACAGCCCCTTGAAGTCGGTGGCCGAGACCTGGATCACGTCGCCGACCTTGAGCGCCTGGGAAACCTTGTCGATCTTGGGGTACTCCGAGCTGCGCTCGGGGTTGGGCCTCTCGGCCCAGAGCATGCCGCGCAGGGGAATCGGGGCCTCGACCGCGCCCACCCGCACGGTGACGGCCTGCTCCTCGTTGTCGACCCGGGTCACCAGCCCGACGTAGATCTCGCCCGGCTCGACCTTGTCGCCGTAGCGCTCGGCCAGCTTCTTCAGCAGCGCCTTGCGCTCGGCCTCGGTCTTGAGGTGCGCCAGCGGCCCGCGGAAGCCCTGCTTGCGGTCCATCCGGCGCAGGCCGCGGTACACCGCGTTCTCGGCCGCCTTCTGCATTCGCAGATCGACCGTGCCGTACACCCGCAGCCCGCCCTCGAGCAGCGCCTCGGTGCCGTAGCGCGCCTCCACGTAGCGGCGCAGGTGCTCGGTGAAGAAGGGGGCGACCTCGTTGTACACGTCGGGGATGGAGTGGATCTGCACCTCCTGCTTGAAGGCCCGATCCGCGGCCGCCTGGTCGATGAAGCCCTCCTCGACCATCCGCCGCAGCACGTAGCGCTGCCGCTCCTTGGCCGCGTGCATGTCGCGGGCCGGCGAGTAGTCGCTCGGCGCCTGGGGCAGGCCGGCGATCAGGGTCATCTCGGCCAACGTCAGCTCGGAGATGTCCTTGTTGAAGTAGTTGCGCGCCGCGGTGGTCACGCTGTACGACTTGTGGCCGAGGTAGATCTGGCTCATGTAGAGGAAGAGGATCTCCTCCTTGGTCAGCTTGGACTCCATCCGCCGGGCGAGGATCGCCTCCTTGATCTTGCGCGGCAGCGACCGGTCGCGGCTGAAGAAGCTCTTGGCCAGCTGCTGGGTCATGGTCGAGCCGCCCTGGACCACGCGGCCGGCCTTGAGGTTCTCCCAGGCGGCGCGGGCGATGGCGAGGTAGTTGATCCCGCTGTGCTCGAAGAAGCTGCTGTCCTCGGAGGCGATGAAGGCCTGGACCAGCCGCCGCGGTACGCGCTCGAAGGGCACGATGTCGCGCCGCTCCTCGCCGAACTCGCCGATCAGCCGCCCGCGTTCGTCGTAGATCCGGGTCTGCAGCTTGGGACTGTAGTCGTGGATCGAGGCGAAGTCGGGGAGCTGGGCCGAGAAGTAGATGTACGCCCCGGCCCCGGCGAACAGCCCGACGCAGGCCAGCGCGCCGACCATGAACACCAGGGCCCGGAACAGCCGGCGGAAGTACCCCCCGAGCGGCCTCGGGTTGTCGACCTCGGCCCGCGTGCGGGGCTTGCCGTTACTCCTGGGGCCCTGGCTCACGCTCGATCACCTCTCCCCTTCGACCGCGGGGTCGGTGCAGGGGTTTCCGAGTTGACGAATTATAGTGCTGCCCTTCGCGGGAGCGCAAGCGTTCGTTACTTCTTAGGGGTCGCGTCGGCCGCGGCCAGATTCTAAATTGATTCTCCGCGGATGTACCGGATCGCGTCCAGCGCCGCGGACTGGCCGTCGCCCACCGCGATCGCGGTGTGGCGATCCGGTCCGCGGCGCAGGTCGCCGGCCACGTACAGCCCGGGCAGCGCGGTGCGGCCCCAGGCGTCGGCGGCCAGCGGATCCCCGGCTCCGGCTGGCAGGAGCGAGGTGTCGGCCTGGCGCCCGACGCAGACCAGCACGGCGTGGTACGCATCCTCGCGCACCTGCCCCTCCTCGCGGAAGGCCACGCGCAGCGAGTTGGCGGCCAGGGTGAAGCCCTCGGCCACGCAGCTTTGCCGCACCTGGACGCGGGCGCGCTCGAGCTGGCTGCACAGGTGCGCGGCAGCGGCCATCTCCGCGGAGCGCACGGCCAGGGTCACGCGGGCGCCGCGGTCGGCCAGGGCCATTGCCTGGTCCAGGGCCACGTCGCCGCCGCCCACCACCAGCAGGTCGCGGCCGGACATGTTCTGGCCCGCCACCTCCTGGTACTCGGCCATGGTGTTGAAGATACGGTTGCCCATCGCCTCGGCCTCGCCGAGCACGCCCAGCGAGCGCCATTTCGCGCCCCAGGCCGCGATCACGGCCCTGGCCTTGAGCTGGCTGGTTCCGGTGTCGAGCGCGTACACGCCGCTGGGCAGGCGCTCGATGCGGTTGACCTCGGCGCGCACGGCGCGCACCTGGAAGGTATCGGCCTGGTGCACGATCTGCTCGGCGAGGTGCCAGCCCTCCACGCCCTGGGGGAAGCCGGGGTAGTTCTCGACCCAGCGCGCGGTACGCAGGGTGCCGCCCGAGTGGGACTTCTCCAGCACCAGCGGGTTGAGCCCGCCGCGGCGGGCCATCACGGCCGCGGCCAGGCCGGCCGGGCCGGCGCCGATGATCAGCAGTTCCTGTCCGCCGGTGTCCATCAGCCGGCCTCCCCGGGCAGTGCCGCGCGCGCCTCGCTGCAGGTGATCACCCGGGCCACGCCATGCGCCAGGGTGCGCAGGGCCGAGAGGTGCAGCGACTCGTCGGGCGCGGCCGTGCCGTCGAGCAGGACCACGGCGTGGAAGTCGCGGCAGAAGGCCTCGCGTGCCGTGGTCTCCACGCAGAGATGGGTCATCACCCCGCCGATCACCAGCGTGTCCACCCCGCGCTCCTCGAGCACCGTGGTCAGCGCGGTGCCGGCGAAGCCGTTGTACGTGCTCTTGCCCAGCACCAGATCGAGCGGCCCGATCTCGAAGCGCGGGTCGAGCAGGCACAGCGGATCGCCCTCCCGGAGCAGATCCTTCCACCACGCGGTCATCGCCCGCGCCGGCTCGCCGGGCTGGTGCGCGTGGCGGGTCCAGTACACCGGGTTTCCGGCCTGGCGGAAGGCCTGCGCGGTCTGCTCCAGCCGTTCGACCATGGCCGCGGCCGCGGGCAGGTACGCGTGCGATTCGGGCTTGAGGAAGAAGCCCTGCAGATCGACGAGCAGCAACGCCGCGCGGCTCAGATCGCCCGGCCCCTCGTACCGCACGTGAGGCGCGAGATCCTGCTTCCAGACCGCGACCCTCTCGTCGAGGTTGTCGGCCGTGACGTACGCCTCTCCTGCCATGCCCGTGCGCGTACCACAGGCCCGCCTCCGAAGCAACCAAGAACCCTGGAGCGGCGACCTCTCCCCCTGCTCGCTCCGCCGAAGCGCAGCGAAGGCGAGTCCCCCCTCCCTGCTGCGGGGAAGGGGGGGGAGACCCGGTACGAGCGCTGTGCAGCCGGCGGGCATGGGAGATGGCAACGGCGCCGCATCAGGCGCAGTACGCGTCCAAATGTGGGTTCCTCAGGTCAGGCGGGTAGCTGATTGCGGCCGCACCGTGGTAGTACGCTTCAAGGGTGCTCCTGCTCCTCTCGATCGAACGCTAGGTGAGAATCCAGGCGTTCGGGATCGGGCCGGGGATCCCCTGGATCAGCGGCAGGAATCGGCAGGAGCCCCATCTCGGTCAGCATCTCGATCAGCGTGCTGGAATAGGTCTCGTATACATACGACGGCGGATGGAGATGACGGTATTCCGCAGGTCGATCGAAGAGGCACAGAGAGATGCAGCTCAGGTTCTCGTTCTGCTTCCTGTTTACCTCATTGCAGTATGGCAAAGGTCCTGGGACCTGTATCACGACTCCGCCGACAACGGTTCTTGGACAGTAGCGACCCTCGGTCGTCTCGAGGATCACGATTTTGGTGTCCGGATGCCGCTTCACGAACCGCCGGACAGCCCACTCGTTCAACCAGGCACCGTAGTTGAGGTACCGGTCGGCGATCGCCTTGTCGAAGCTGTGCTTTGTCTGGCCCGTCGAGGCCATGTCCTCCTGGGTACCCATCACGATGTCCGCGTTGAGCCGGGCAACGATCAACCTGTATAGCCCGGAGTAGCGAACGAGTTCGTAGTGGAGCTTCCCCTCGGATCCCGGGTAGGCGCCCAGAAGCGGGAGGTTCTCGAAATACAGTAGGGGATTCCGATCGAAATGCTCTGTGAAACCCCCGTCCTTGTAGAAGAACGCCCTGCGTCCGTCGTTTGCATCCTGAAAGATCAGCAGGTCCGGGGCGTAGGCTTCGAGGATCTGCTCGGCATAGACGATCTTCTGGGACATCACGTACGCACTCAGACCGGCGTTCCAGACCTCGAATCGCCCGGGATACCGGGCGTCGAGCTGTCGCTGCATGATCGCCGGGTACGTATCCTCGTCGCTGACAGCGGCGCCGAAGGTATTTGATCCGCCGAGCACCACGATACGGAAGACACCCGGCGGCTTGTCCGGCTCGCGGGGGCGATCGCGAAATCCCAGCCGGTTGACCGAGATCGTGATCCGATCATACTTCGACTCCAGCGGGTGTACGCAGTTCAGACAGGTCACCCTCGCTCCGGGGATCAGCTCGTACACCAGGTGGGAGTCGGTGGACGGGCGGATGACCTCCACCCCGCCCTCATACCTGTTGTACCCCTCGACGAAGTAGAGCGTGCTCCACATCTGGCGGGCGTCCAGGTCGAACACAGCGATGATCAACTCGAGCGCCAGCAGGGTCGCCATGCTCGAGGCCAGCAACAGAGTGATGCTCCAGAGGAGTTTCGCCATCCTGTCGATACAGCGCCACTCCCCCTGATCCGAGATTGCCCGGTTAACGCGTTCCAATTTGAGTTCCTTTTCCGATGAAAGGCAGTTCACCTTGTCGTCTGTGGAGTTCCTGCCTTCAGTGGTGTCCGGATTGGCGGCGGCCTCGCCATTGGATGCCGGGTCGGGAATGTGTAGGCCGACGCAACTGACCGAGAAGCGGCGAGGGCGGCCGCGAGGAGCACTGCTCGGCTCATCGCAGGAACTCCTCGGGCACGATCTCGGCGCAGTACCAGTCGAGGTGTCGGTTCGATAGATCAGGAGGCGGATCCGGCTCGTCCACCACCTCGACGCGGCTCGATACCTGATCCTCCTGGCCGCTCCGCCAGTCGGTGACAGTCATCTGCCGGACGGCCAGGGCGAAGTTGCCGTCTGCGTCGTAGTAGTAGTCGTCGTGCCAGACCTCGACGGTGCCGCTGGTGAGGCTTCTGCTGCTGTGCGTCCCGTCAACGATGCGGATCGTCCCTTCCGGGTCGTAGAACCAGTCCCGGGTCGAGATGGACGAGCCGCCACCGCCGTGGTGGTCGTGCCTTTGCGCGGCGTCGCTCATGCTTCGTGCGCGTCCGTGCTCGTCATAGTGGTACATGGTGAGGCACGTATCCCCGTCCACCGCCGGATAGAACGAGTAGTCGCGACCTGCGTACCTCCCGAGATGGTCCCAGTAGTAGCGAATCTGCTTCTTGGTCCGCTCGAATTCACACCAGGCAGCGCCGGGTTCCGGGCATTGGTCGCAGCCGAGGAAGTTGCCGGGAGCAGTGAAGGGGCTGTCATAGAAGAGCAGCTCGTTCTGCCTGTGATAGTCTGTCCACAGGCGCAGCCCGAGCGGGATCTCGCACCAGGGCTCGCGGATCTCGTAGTTGCCGTCAAACTCTGCTCGCCGCTGGACACGTCCGTCGGTGCAGACGAACACGACGTGTCCTCCGTCTTCGAGCTGGATGATCCGACCGCGTGGGCCCTCTTCGTCTTCCGGGCGATTCGTCTCGACTTCGTGCTCGTCGTCAGGGGCTGAGTGCTCTTCACGGTCGAGGTCGGCGTCTGGTTCGCCGTGGCGTGAAGACGACTCCTCGTTGCCAGTCGGCTCGCTTCCCGAGGAGTCCGCGTCGTGCTCTATGCCGGCTCGCGGATCCTCGCTCGCCTGGCATCGCGCGCCCTCCCGCGGATCCATCACGCAGACCAGCCCCTGGCTCTGGCAGTCCTCCTTGACCACCCAGTCTCCGTCCTGCAGGCCCCAGGCCTTGCCGTTGACGCAGGCCTGGCCGCTGCGGGCAGTGGCTATCCCGGAGTTGTTGCCGGACCACGGCTCGATGCCCTGGCAGCCCGAGAGGAAAAGGGCGGCCAGGGCGGCCGCGAGGAGCCGCCCTGGCCTGTCGAAGAAGGGGAAGGACGAGAGGAGGACTGCCAGCTTGTGCTTCACGGCGATCGTACCTCCTCGGGAAGGAGCGGGTCGTCGATATCCTCGATGCACAGCGCGGCCCGCGCCTCGCACGCGAGGTCCGGCGCTGCGCTCGGCGGCGCCTCGCAGCGCGGCCCGAGCTCGCAGGCCGCGCGGCCCGGGATCGCCTCCACGCACACTGCGCCGGTCCTGGCGCAGCGCTCCACCGGCCGCCAGCTCGAGCCGTCGCAGGACCACACCGCCTCCTGCGCGCAGATGCGCTCACCATCGATGCAGCCGTACCCGGGCGATCCCGCGGCGCAGGTGTTTGGGGAACAGACCAGCATCAGCGTGGCCAGGGTGAACTGGCAGATCGCGCCGATGGTCAGCAGTGCGGTGGCCACGAGCAGGCGGATCCAGCGCGCGGCGAGGTGGCGGGGGATGATGTCGTTCAGCTTGCTCATGGCCCATCTCCGGGCGGCTCATAGGTCTTGTCGAGGAACACCTGGGGTATGTACTCGGCACAGTACGCGTCGAGGTGGCGGCCCGTCAGATCTGGCGGGTACTCGGACTCGGGATCCTCGACGATCGAGAACGTATGCTCCGGGATCTCACCGTTGCCGCTCCACCGCAGGCCGCTTTGATCTCGCATGATGTAGGCCAGATCGAAGCCCTCGTACACGTACCAGTCGGCGGTGAGCGAGTGAACCTCCCTGCCGTCACACAGGAAGCCGTAGGAGTTGTTGAGGCACTCCGTCTCGGTCTGCACCCTGCGGATTCCGTGCGGGCAGTACGTCCAGCGTTTGGTCTCGGTGCTTCGACCCCTGCCGGACATGTCCGTCCAGTTGTACTCCGATCTCGAAGTGGCGGTGACGCGTCTCCAGCCAGAGTACTCGTAGTGCTCGGACTCGCCCCAGCCATAGTTGTCGAGATCGAAGATCTCCGACGAGCTCGTGAGGCGGCCGGCGCTGTCCCAGATGAGGTGGTGTGTCATGCAGAATACCGTGAAGGTCCGGCATCGCGAGAACTCACCCTTGTCCCAGTACGGGCACTCGGCGCAGCCCAGCGGATCCCCCCGGTACTCGTCGACGGTGACATATTCCAGTCCGCCGTTCGACGCGGGCTGCAGATCGATTTCACACCAGTCCGTGAACATCTCGAGGTCGGGCTCGAAGTCGGCGCGCCGCCGGACCTGGCCCTCCTCGCAGACGAACACGGTGTAGAACCCGTCGTCGTTGACGATCACCCGCCCCCGGACGTCGGAGAGCGGGCCCAGGTCGTGGTACGTGACGGTCTGCTCGTCGCCCAGCACGACATCCTCGGCCTCGAGCTCTACGTCGTCGAGGCGCGGCGCGGAGTCGTCGTGCGGCGGATCAAGCAGCGCTGCGCTGCTGGACTCCAGGGGCAGATTGCAGCCAGCGGCGACGGCCAGCGAGGCCAGGATCGCCAGCGGTACAGCAGCGGCCGGTGGCGCGCAAAGCATTCGACCTCCTACTGCAGGTACCCCTCGTCCACGATCTCGGCGCAGTACCTGTCGAGAGCGAAGGGTGATAGATCCTGCGGCGTCTCCGGCTCGTAGATCTCGAACACGTTCTCGCTGCTCCACGGCGCCTGGCCCGGGCAGTCGCCGGACATCACCTCGTTGCGGGTGAAGCTCGTGAACAGACCCTCGACGTCGTAGTGGTACTCGTCGTCCCAGACCTTCCGGCTCGAGCACGTGCTCGGGTACTCGAGGTAGCTCTGGTCGGTGGCCACCTGGTCGACCTGGTCGTCGGGGCGGTGGAACCACTCGCGGTACCGGCTCCAGGCGTGGCCGTTGAACATGTCGCCCGCGGTCTGGCTCTGCCGCTCCTCGTGCAGCCGGCCCAGCGCGCCGTACGAGTAGATGAAGGAGTTGAGCCGCTGCGTCGGTGTGCCCCGGTTCTTCGCCTCGTGGACCTCGAGCAGCCGGCCCTGCTCGTCGAACTGCGCCGAGGTCTCGAACATGGGCGAGCCGTGGCTGCAGACCAGCAGGCGGAAGGCCGGCGACTGGTCGTTGGTCTCGACCTGGCCCCAGTAGCTGTGATCCGGGTTCTCGCCGAGCGCGACCTGGCACCAGGCCGCGGCCTGCGTGCCGTCGGACCAGAACTCGGCGCGCCAGATCCGCAGCGCGTCGGCGCAGACGTACACCGTGCTGATCCCGGTGGCGTCCGTGGTCACCCGGCCCGGCACCGGCTCGGTCGGGTCGATGCCCACCTCGATCCAGGTGTCGGTGTCCGTGTCCGTGTCGGTGTCCGCGTCCGTGTCGGTGTCCGCGTCCGTGTCGGTGTCCGCGTCCGTGTCCGCGTCCGTGTCACCGGTCCCGCTACAGCGGGCCTCGCCCTGGATCAGGCCGCAGGTCGTGCCCTGGAAGGCGCAGTCGTCCCAGTCGAGCCAGGTCTGGTCCGCGCAGTGCTGGACCATCTCGCCGAGGCAGCGGGTCGCGCCGTCTGTGCACTCGTCCGTGTCGCTGTCCGTGTCGGTGTCTGCGTCGGTGTCAGCGTCGGCGTCCACGTCGGTATCGATGTCGGTATCCGTATCCGTGTCCGCGTCCGTGTCCGCGTCGGTATCCACGTCGGTATCCACGTCGGTGTCGATATCGGTATCCGCGTCCGTGTCCGCGTCCATATCCGCATCCGCGTCAGCAGCCACCTGGCAGCGATGCTCTCCCCGGACCAGCCCGCAGACCATCTCCTGGAATTCGCAGTCGTCAAAGTCGATCCAGCTCTGATCCTCGCAGTGCTGGACTATGTCGCCCTGGCACCGGGTCGTCCCGGTCCGGCACTCGCCGGTGTCCGTGTCCGTGTCGGTGTCCGTGTCGGTGTCTGCGTCGGTGTCAGCATCGGTGTCTGCGTCGGTGTCAGCATCGGTGTCCGCGTCGGTGTCAGCATCGGTGTCCGTGTCGGTGTCCGCGTCGGTGTCAACATCGGTGTCCACGTCCGTGTCCGCGTCGGTGTCCGTGTCGGTGTCCGCGTCCGTGTCCGCGTCCGCGTCGGTGTCCGTGTCCGCGTCTGCGCCGGGCTTCTCGCACGACGCGGTCCCGAAGGCCTCCTGCACGCACAGCTCCCCGTACAGGCTGCAGTCCTTGGTCTTGGACCACTGCCCCTTCACGCAGCTGTACAGCTCCGAGCCAACGCAGTTGCTCTCGCCCTTGCGGCACACCGGAGCCGCGTCCCCGCCCTCGTCGGGCCCGCAGGCCAGGCCCAGCAGCATGGCCAGCGCCACGCTCGCGATCCTCCAGTTGCGATGCAGGACAGTCCTCGGTCCGAGATGCGCACGCATCTGCTCCTCCCTCGCCTGGGGGTGTGCGCCGGGCCGAGGTCGCGAATCTCCGATGCTGCCGCTTGGAGCGGCTCGTCGGAGAGGTCAGGACTTCGCTGACGCCCCGGGAAGGTTCTCCGGCTCCCCGGTCTCGGGCGTCGAACAGCTTCCTTGCAAGGGTGATGCCGGAATGGTGACAGCGATGACAGCACCCGTAACTCCGCATCAGCGCAGGGTCTGCGAGGATTTCCCGGTCTGCGGGGAAGGCCGGCAAAGGGGCTGATCCATTGTGCAAGCGTTACGCGATCATGAACTCTTTGCGGTGTTGGCTGCCCCGAGCTTGCCCCCTGCGGCCTGGCATGCTGGTCCGAGAGCAGGGCGTGCGCGGCGGGGAAGTAAATCTTCTACTCCAACGTCCAACCTGCTATGATGCGGCCCATCTTGAGGCGGAGCACGCAAAGCCTGTCGATCCCGATCCTGGCAGCCTTGCTGCTGCTGGCCTTGCCGGCGCGCGCGCAGAAGCTGCCCACCCTGACCGAGGCGCTGGAGTTCCTGCAGGCGAACTACGTGGAGCCGCTCGATCCGGAGCGCCTGTTCTACAACGGCGTGCTCGGCCTGCGCGAGCGCGTGCCGTGGATCGAGATCTACTTCCCGGACGTCAAGGGCGGCGTGCGCCTGGTGCACCAGGACCAGGAGCTGCGGATCAAGTTCGAGAACCTACGCAAGCCCAAGCAGGTGGCGCCGGCGCTGACCCAGGTGCTCGACCTCGCCGGCGGCGGGCGCGGCAGCTCGGGCACCGGCGGCGGCGAGTACACCGTGATCAACGGCCTGCTGCGCGGCCTGGGCGATCCCTTCACCGTGTTCCTCACGCCCGCGGTGTACGGCAAGCTGGCCCGGGCCGGCGACCCGGACATGGCCGAGGTCGGCATCTCCGTGGTCCAGGACAACGGGTTCATCGTGGTGGGCGGTGTGCGTCGAAGCTCGCCCGCGGCGCGCGCCGGCATCGAGCCCGGCGAGCGCGTCCTGGCGATCGACGGCGAGAGCACCGAGCTGATGAGCAAGATGGAGGCCGTGGCCGCGCTGTGGGGCAAGGCCGGCTCCGCGATCAGCCTACGCCTCGGCGAGCCGCCGAGCTCGGAGCGGGACGTGATCGTGGTCCGCGAGCGCGGCTGGGCCGGGGTGGTCGAGGTCAGGCGCGAGCCGGGCGACGTGCTGGTGGTCCGGCTGGGCACCTTCGACCGCGGCGTGGCCGCGCGGGTCGCCGAGCAGCTCGTCGCCGAGATCGACAAGAAGCGGGTCAAGGCGGTGATCATCGACTTCCGCGAGAACCCCGGCGGCTTCCTCACCGAGGGCATCGAGCTGCTCGAGCGTTTCCTGCCCAAGGGCGTGCAGCTGGCCCGGGTGGCCGGCGCGTACGAGGCGCGCGCCGAGTCGTACCGCTCCGAGGGGCGCAAGAAGCAGCTCACCTCGCAGCCGCTGATCGTGCTCGTCGACGGCCAGTCGGCGAGCGTGACCGAGCTCTGCTCGCGTGCGCTGCAGGTGCACCGGCGGGGCCTGCTGGTGGGCCGGCGGACCTTTGGCAAGGGCTCGGTGCAGTCGCTGTTCGAGCTGTCCGACGGCTCGGCGCTGAAGATGACCGTGGCGCGCTACTACGGGCCGGACGGCCGGCCGATCGATCGCGGGATCGATCCGGACCTGGTGGTCAGGGAGGCCGAGGGCCGCGACCGGCCGCTGGAGTTCGCCCTGGCGCTGCTCGCCAGGACCTCGTCCTCGCGGCTCGAGACGCTGCGCCTCGAGGGCCGGGCGCTGCTCAAGTCGTGGAAGCAGGAGGCGAAGTAGCGCGGTACAGCTCCGCCACCCGATCGTACAGGCGCTCCGGAAGATAGCGGCCCTCACCGGCCCGGCACAGCTCCCGGGCCAGCAGCGGATCCTCGATCCGGCGCGTCCCGGCCCGCGAGGCGGCCTGGAGCACGCGCCGCGCCTCTTCGCCCGCCGAGGCCGCCGCGATCCGCGGCGCTCGATCCTCTGGCGGGCGGTAGCACAGCGCGGCCACGCGGCCGTCGCCGCACACCAGCAGGTCGGCCTCGCGACATGCGGCAACCGGATCGCGGCCCGCAAGCTCTTTCCCCAGCTCCCGGCGTTTGCCCCGGATCGCGGGATCGCCCTCGCGCTCGCGCTGCTCGCGCCGCACCTCCTCGGGCGTCATGAACAGCTCTTGCCGGTGCGCCCGGCGCGCCACCCACCAGTCCAGAGCGCCGAAACCGACCAGCACCGCGGCCGCGCGCCAGGCCAGCGATCCGAGCAGGTCGGCTCCCAGCGCAACCTGCGACTGCAGGCCGGCGCCGGGCGAGCGGGCCAGCTCGGGTCCGGCCGCGAGCAGCACGCCCGCGGTGACCCAGCCCACGGCCAGGGCCGATGCCGCGGCCAGGCCGAGGAAGGCCAGCGAGCGGGCCGAGAACATCCTGCGCAGCCCCTGTGCCGGGGAGAGGCGATCCAGGCGCGGAGACAGACGCGAGGGCGCGAGCACGGGCCCGACCTGCACCAGGTCTGCGAGCAGGGCGAACAGGGCCAGCAGCACCAGGGGCCAGCCGAGCAGGGAGGCGATCACCTCGGTCGCGGCCCGACCCTGGACCTGGACCGCGGTCATCTCGGGTGCGGCCGGCACCGACCACGCCGCCCGCGCCAGGGAGGGCAGGCGCTCGGCAGCCCGGGCGCCGGCCCAGCCGCCGAGCCCCACGGCCGCGGCCAGCACCAGGGCCCGCGAGAGCGCGGCGCTGCGCGCCACCTCGCCCTGCTCCCGGGCGCGGCGCAGGCGCCGGGGCGTGGGCGGCTCGGTGCGGCGGGCCTTGTCCGCGAGGGGCATGGGTGGAAGCTAGCGCTTGTTGGGGCTCGGATCAAGGCGGTGCTGAGAGTGGTTCGGTCTAGTCCTCTGGCTCGATGTACTTGGAGTTGATCTTGAAGGTGCCGCGGGACACGCGGTCGACCTTGGGGCTGGTGTACAGGAAGTGCCGCACCCGGCCGCGCAGCCGCCGGGCCAGGATCGGATCGGGCGCGCCCATGCGCTCGGCCACCAGCTCGCACACGCGATCGATGGGCATCGGCTCGTCGCAATCCCGCAGGATCTCCAGGATCAGCCGCGGCGTGGAGCCGCCAGTGCGCTGGATCGGGATCAGCGGCGTTCGGCGCGCCTTGCGCAGGTCGGCCACGGTGCGCACCCGGCCGGCCCGGGGCCGGTACGGCAGGCCCGCAGACTCCCGCTTCTCGCGGTACAGCTCTCGCCGGTAGTGGGCCGAGCAGAGATTCCGGGCCAGCACAGGCCGTGCGCAGCCCTCGATCTTGCATTGAGGCGCCTCGCCGCGCCTGCGCCGCCGTTTCCGGCGTCTTCGCCCTGCTCCGGCCTCGTCCCCCTGGTTTTCGCCACCTGCGCCAGCGCTCTCCATGGCCGAAGCTCCCCCAGCAGGCGGCCGACGCAGGGACAGGTCCTCGAGGGCCTTCTCTGCCGGTTTGGGCACCTTGCCAAAGGTCTTGGCGAAGATGTCCGTTAGGTCTTTTTTCAGTTTGTCATCCGTCATCGTCGAGTCCAAAAGCAGAGATCGACAGTCTCTGATCCTATTCAGGTTATACGGGAAGTCAAGTTTTTTTGCAGGGACGAACCGACCAACAAGCAGCCCGTGTTAGGGCGCCAAGTTGTTTCCGCTATCGCCCGATCAGCTGCTCGATGCGGACCCCGAGCCGGCCCTCGACCTCGACCAACTCACCCCGGGCAATGGCCTCGCCATTGACCGAAACATCCAGCGCCTCGCCCTGCGTCCGGTCCAGCTCGAGCACGTGGCCCACGCGTAGGGACAGCAGCTCGCGCGCCGAGACCGCGAGCCGGCCCAGCTCCACGGTCACCAGGACCGGCACATCGTCGAGCATGGCCGCACCCGGCGCACCGGATACGGTGTCGGCCGTGGTCTCATCGTTCGATTCGGTGTTATCAGCCATGATCTCCTTCTCCAGGTGCGGCCCGCTGGATCTTGCCGGACCGGTCAGGGTCAGCCGTGTCTTTCCCGGGCCCGCGTTCTCGGACTGGCAGGGCAGGAAGCGCGCGCCCCGGCCGCAGCGCAGGCCCACCTGGCCCTGGCCTTTCGCGTCCACGGTCAGGCTGTCGAGGAACAGATGATCGCCGGGTGCCAGCAGGCCGATCTCGCGCCAGGGCAGGGTGCCGCGGCCGGCCTCGGCGCGCAGCCGCACCTCGCTGCCCAGCACGGCGTCGGCCAGGTCGCCCGGGCGCCAGGCTCCGGGCTCGGCCGGCAGGGGCCGGTCCAGGGGCAGGTGCACCCGGATCTCGCCCGAGAGATCGCCCAGCCCGACCCGCACGGGCAGGATCAGGCGGGCCCCGGCAGGTAGGCCGCTCGGGTCGCTGCCCAGGGAGCGCAGGCGGCTCTGCAGGCCCGTGCCTTGCTCCAGCGTGCGGCAGGCGAGCAGCACCAGGTAGCTCAACGCGCCTCGCTCCAGGTCGGACAGCGGCCGCAGCACCGAGGGCGGGGTGCCCTCGCCCGCGAGCAGGGCATCGACCAGGGCCGCGGCCAGGTCGCTGTCGATGTCCAGGATCAGACCCGGGCCTGCGGGCAGGAGTTCCAGGGGCAGGATCACGCGCCCATCGCCCAGGGGTGTGCCGCTCGACGTCCGAGGCGCCAGCAGGCCCAGGGCCACGGGTCGGTGCAGGGCCTGGCCGAGCCTGGCGGCCAGCGGCTCGAGCGGATCGGCGGACGCTCCGAGCAGGCTGACCCAGCGGTTCAGGGTCCGGGTTGCCTGCGCGGAGAGCGAGATGCCGGGCAGCAGGCGCGCCGGGCGGGCCCGGGCCGCCGCGTCAGCGCCGAGGATCCTCCCATCAGCCCTCATCGCGACTCCTGCGCGCGCTCAGATCCTCGACCTCCAGCTCGTCCCGGTGCTCGGCGGCCCGACGCTGCTCGGCCAGCAGCCTGTCGTGCTGGCGCTCGGCAGCCCGGAGATTCGCCTCGGCCCGGGCCAGTTCGCTCCGTACCTGCTCCAGTACGGCCCGCTGCTGCTCGAGCGCGTCCAGCGCTGCCCGCTCCCTGGCCCGGGCCGCGTCGAGGTCGAGCTTCAATCCGAGGCGGTACGTCTCGCTGATCCGTGCCCGGGCCGCGGTGTGCACTTCGGCCTCGGCCGAGGCGGCTCGGCCGAGCTCCTGCTCCAGGCGCTGGCGCCCGGCCGCGATCGACTCCTGCTCTTGCTCGAGCCGCTTCAGCGCTGCCTCGGCCCGGACCAGCACCCCGCGGGAGCGGTCCCGCTCCTGCTCCCGCAGCTCGCGCAGGGCGGCCAGCGAGGCCTGCCTGGCGTCGGAGCTGCTCATCGCGCCGCACCGCCGAGCAGCGCGATCAGGTCCTGGCGCGCCTGCTCCAGCGTGGATCGCTCCTCTGGCTGCTGCGAGAGATAGCGCTCGATCGGTCCGATCAGCTCCAGCGCCCGGTCGGTCTGCGCATCGCTGCCCTTCTCGTACGCGCCGAGCGCGATCAGGTCCCGCCGCCGCTCGTAGCAGCCGAGCAGGGCGCGCAACGTCTCGGTCGCGCCCACCTGCTCCGGAGTGGCGACCTGGCGGAAGACCCGCGACACGCTGGTCAGCAGGTCGATGGCGGGCCAGCGCCCGCGAGTGGCAAGCTCGCGTGAGAGCACCACGTGGCCGTCGAGGATGCCGCGCACCTCGTCGGCCACGGGCTCGTCCATGTCCGCGCCCTCCACGAGCACGGTGTAGATCGCGGTCAACGTGCCGCGGTCCGAGTTGCCGGCTCGCTCCAGCAGGCGGGGCAGCAGGGCAAAGGCCGAGGGAGGAAAGCCCCGGCGCACCGGCGGCTCGCCCGCGGCCAGGCCCACCTCGCGCTGGGCGCGGGCCACGCGGGTCAGCGAGTCGAGCAGCAGCAGCACCCGCCGGTCGTGCTCCCTGAAGTACTCGGCCACGGACGTGGCGACAAAGGCGGCGCGACGGCGGAGCAGGGCCGGCGAGTCGGCCGTGGCGCAGACCACCACCGAGCGCGCGCGGCCCGCGGATCCCAGCGTGTGCTCGAGGAACTCCCGCACCTCGCGCCCGCGCTCCCCCACCAGGGCGAGCACGATCACCTCGGCGTCGGTGTTGCGCGCGATCTGCGCCAGCAGGGTCGACTTGCCCACCCCGGCCGGTGCGAACAGGCCCACCCGCTGGCCCTCGCCCACGGTCAGCGGGCCGTCCAGGGCGCGCACGCCCAGGGGCAGGGCCTGCTCCACGGGCCGGCGGGTCAGCGGATCGGGCGCGGGCCTGGCGATCGGCCACGCGGTCAGCCCCTCGAGCGGTCCGCCGTCGTCCATCGGCCTGCCCAGCCCGTCGAGCACCCGGCCGATCAGGGCCTCTCCGCAGAGCACGGCCGGGGGCCGGCCGGCCGGCACCACCTCGGCGTCCGGGCCGATGCCCTCGGGATCGCCCAGCGGCATCAGCACCACGCTCTGCTCGGAGAAGCCCACCACCTCGGCGGGCAGGGGATCGCGGCGAGGCGTCCGGATCTCCACCTGCTCGCCGATGAAGGCGCCGGGCAGCACGGCCCGCAGGGTCAGCCCGACCGCGCCGCTGACCCGGCCGCGGATCTCCTCGGAGCGGCTGCTGTCCAGCCGGCGCAGGTACTGCTCGGCGTCGAAGCCCATCAGTCCTCCCCGGGATCCTCGCCGAGCAGGGCGCGCTCCACCCGCGCCAGGCGAGTCTCGAGCCTGCCGTCGATGGCCAGGTCTGGTCCGCGCACCAGGCAGCCGCCGCGAGCGATCGCGGGCTCGACCTCGATGCGCAGCTCGGGCAGCTCGGCCACCAGCCGCGCCAGGCGCGGCCGCTCCTGCTCCAGGATCCGCGCGTCCTCCGGATTCAGCACAAGCTCCAGCGGCTGCTGGCCGCGGGCTTCCCTGATCAGGGCAGCGGCCAGCTCCGCGATCGCCTCGGGCGTCTGCTGCAGCTCGCGTCCGAGCAGCCGTCCGGCCACGCGCACGGCCAGTCGCACCAGCTCGGGCTCGGCCGCGACTGCCCGGCGCGCGGCATCGGCCCTGGCCGCCGCGATCAGCTCGGCGGCCTGGGCCAGCGCCTCCTCGCGTCCGGCATCCAGCCCCTCCTGGCGGGCGCGCTCGCGCTCGGCCGCGGCCTGCTCGCGCAGGGCCCGCGCCTCCTGCTCGGCCGCGGCCACGATCGCCTCGGCCCGGGCCCGGGCCAGCACCAGCGCCTCGGGCAGGCGCAGGCTGCCGCGATCGGGCAGGGCCGGCGGCCGCCCCGGGCAGCGCTCGGCTCCGGGTACGCGCTCAGCCATGACGCCTCCCCTGGTCGCGGGCCTCGAGCCGCGCGGCCAGACGGTTCAGGGCCTGGGCTGGCTCGTCACTGTCGTCGCCGGCCAGGCGCCGGCGCAGCTCGGTCACGGCGAAGCGGACCCGCTGCTCGCCGGCCAGCTCGAGCAGCGCCTCGGCCCGGCGGGCCAGGGGTGCGCGCTGGGCCTCGGGCAGGTACTCCAGGATCCGCGCATCCGGCTCCGCGCCCACGCCAAAGGCCGTGAGCAGCAGGGCTGCCTCGTCCGGAGCCAGTCCGACCAGCAGCTGGGGCGTGATGCTCACCCGTTCTCGCTGTTCCGGGCGCGGCGCAGGGCCAGGCGCGAGAGCACCAGGGCCAGGGCCAGGCCCACCAGGGCCACGCAGACGATCACCAGCCCGATGCGAAAGGCCGCGGCCGAGCCGTGGGTCATGCCCAGGCCGGCGACCAGCACCAGCCCCGCCTCGGTTCCGGCCGCCGGAGCGTCGCGGGCCTCGGTGAAGATCACGTTCACCTTGTGCTCGGGCAGGCCCTCCACGCCGCTGGACACCAGCTTGATCACCTCGACCGCGTTGCACGGCGGCTTGCCGTCGGGCCCGGGGCGGTACTTTATCAGGGCCGAGGCGCGGGTCTCCTCTGGCTCCTCGTTTCGGGACAGGGGGTGCTTGCTGGGCTGCACCACGTGGACCCGGGCGTCGATCACGCCGTCGATCGCTTCGAGCGTGCGCGACAGCTCACCACCCAGGGCCGCGAGGTACCGCGCGCGCTCCTCGGTGGGCGTGGGGATCAGGCTCGGCTCGCCGTACGCCTGCTCCAGACCGGCCGGCTCCTCGCGCGGCAGCTCGAGCTCGGCCAGCCGCTTGAAGGCGGCCTGCGCGTCGCCGCGCGGCACGCGCACGGTCCAGCCGTTCTTGCCGCGCCCCTCGCGGATCTTGTCGCCGGCGATGCCGGCCTCGCCAAGGGCCACCAGCATGCTGTTGGCCTGCGGCTCTTCCAGGTCGTGGTGGATCTCGGTGGTGCAGCCGAGGGCCAGGAATATCAGGAGTAGCGGTATCCGGTTGACGCGGCTCACGGTCACACCTCGGTGGCCAGGGCTCGCCGCACGGCCGCGTTGGTGCCCTCGACGACCTTGGCGGCGAGCTCGAGCTCGGTGTTGAGACGGTACACACCGGCCTGCAGGGCCAGCAGCTCGGCCGGCGAGAAGCGCCGGCCCTGCATCGCGTCGGCCAGCAGGCCGTGGATCCGCCGGCGATCCGACTCGAGGCCGCGCAGCGGAGCGGCCAGCGCGTCCAGCGCGGATGTGCTCGCCTCGTCGTGGTGCAGCGCGGCCGAGAAGTCGTGGGTTGGTCGGGCCGCCTCCGCGGTCTCGGGTACGGGTTGACTCGATCTGATCGTGCTCACAGGGTCCATGGTCGAACCTCGTTCTCCTTCCGGCTCATGCAGAGCCTGACAGCTCCTCGCGGAGCGAGCCGATCGCGCGGTTGTGCAGGCGCCAGGCCCAGACCCGGTTGATCCCCAGCTCCCGGCCCGCCTGCTCCAGGGTCAGGTCGCCGAAGTAGTGCATCTGGAGGAGGCGGCGCTGCCTGTCGGGCAGGCGCTCGAGCACGGCCGCCAGCTGGTCCTTGATCTCGCGGTCGGCCACCAGGCGCTCGGTGCTCGGCCGGGGATCGGGCGGATCGATGCCCTGCGCCTCGCAGGACACGATGTAGGTCACGCCGACGTCGGCCACCAGGTCCGCGGTCCTCGCGTACTCCTCCTCCACCGGGTAGGTCTGGGCGTCTGGCTCGGCCGCGGCGTCGGAGAGGATCGCGGCCGCGGCCCGCTGGAAGCGCAGCCGATTCAGTTCCATGCGGGACAGGCCTCTCAGCTTCCTCAGGCCGTCGATCACGGCGCCGCGGATGCGGGGCCAGGCAAAGCTGGAGAAGGGCACGCCGCGTGTCGGGTCGTAGCGATCCGCTGCCTCGACCAGACCGACCATGCCGTACTCCACAAGGTCCTCCATCGGGGCGGGCGTGGCCAGTCCCTGGACCACCTGCTGGGCCACGGCCGTGACCAGCCGCTGGTTGTCGGCGATCAGGCTTTCCCGCTCCACCAGCATGCGCGTCTTCAGCCCCCTCCGCTGCCGCCGCGTACTAGTCCTCTTGCGCGAGCCGGTCGAGCAGCCGCCCGACCCGGGCGCGCAGCGTCGGATCCTCGCGCGCCACCCGCGCCACCTCCACGGCGGCGCGCTGCAGGGTAGCCTGGGGCACGCCCTTCAGCGTGGTGGCGAGCATGGTCTCGCAGGCCCGGGTGATCGCCTCCTCGCGCGTGGCGATCTCGCCCGAGCGCAGCGCCCCGGCGATCCGGCGCACCTCGTCGATGCCGGGCGGCGGCTCGGCCCCTGCGGCCTCGGCACCGCGCTCGGCGCCCTCGACAGCCTGGCCGAAGTCGGCCTGCTTCTGCTCGGGTCCGCTGACCGCGTCCGGTCCCTGCGCTTCGGTCGCCCCGCTGCCTGGGATCTTTGGATCCTTGCCGCCTGGCCCCTCGATGCCCACGGCGCCCTCCCTTGGCTGCTCGGCAGGTTCGTCAGCTATAGTCGATGCCAAACCGCCGATCAAGCCGACTATTTACCGATGTTCTGGATCGCTGCGCGCGCGGCCTGGTGCCGAGACGCCAGCAGGTTCGACAGCGTGGTGAAGGTGCGCTGCTCCTGGTTCGCGCTCTGCTGCAGGTTGAGGAACTCGAGGTTCATCGCGTGGTTCATCGCCTGCAGCTGGCGCGTGGCATCGAGCAGATCTTGGCTGCCCTGGTCCATTCCTGCGAGCGGGTCGCCCGAGGTGTGCACCAGGGCTCCTGCGTCGTCCTGGTTCGCGAGCTGCTTGGCCGCGCCGACCACGCCCTTGCCGGACGTGATCGCGGCCGAGACCAGGCCGGCGGGCGGCAGCACGGGTGCGACCAGCGCGCCGGTGAAGGCCGCGGCGTCGGCCACGGTGTCGACCACCTTGCCCAGCTTGGCGCCGAAGTCGGTGCGCGGCGTCTGGCGCTCGGTGCTCTCGGTGGTGGTCAGGGCGATGTTCGAGTTCGCGATACGGTTCACCTGGCTCATCTCGTCCTCCTCTTGTGTTCTTGTTATCGATTCGATCCTGGAAGCTCTGGCTCTATACTCGGCAGGATCGCCGGTTTCGTTGCCTGTTTTTTTCGATCGAGAGGAATTTTTTTCCAACATGTCGATATCCGAGCAGTATCTCGGGCCGAGCCCGGCCCTCGCGCAGCCGCTTGGACGCATCGGAAAGCAGAGCTTCGATCCGGACGCGGACCGTTGTATAGTCCGGCCCGTCTCCGGATCGATCGGAGGGAAGGATGAGCAAGCTGTTCATGGCCAGCCTGCCCGGCACCCTGGCCTCGTCCGGGATGTCCGGGTCGTACCTGCTGCCGCTGATCCGCAAGGTGCGAACGACCGAGTTCGAGTCGGACAAGGATCGCATCAAGCTGCTCGGCGACAGGAACCCCGGCCTCGGCAAGCTTCGCCAGTGGGTCAAGAAGCGCAGCTCACCCGAGGACACGCTGATCCTCTCCGGCAAGTCGCTCGGTGCGGTGAAGATCTGTCTCGACGTGCTGGGGCCGGACTGGACGCGCTACGAGTACCTGCGGGTCGGCCTGCTCACCGTGGATCCCTGGGGCCAGCGCTACGGCTGGCACCGGCACTGGGGCATGGGCTCGATCAGGCTGCCGGCCGGGCTGCTCTCCCGCGGTGACGGCAAGGGCTTTTGGGGCTTCAACGTGGTCCAGCGCAACCGGGGGCTGAAGGGCGCGACCGTGGCCGGCGTCGAGACCTTGGTGCTGAAGGACAGGAGCGTGCGGCACGGCGACATCGTGTTCCAGCCCGAGGTGCGGGACAAGCTGGTCGAGCTCGTCGGCTGGGCGCTGGGCTAGGGGCCGGACTGGCTACGGCCGAACGCAGCGCGCGAACCCGGTCGCCGCCTTGGCGTTGTCCCGCACGCCTGCGGAGCGGAAGTCCACGTACCACGCGCCCTCGGTGCCCGCGCCCCCGCGCTCGGCCGAGGTCCAGAAGGGGTGCGGCTGGCAGCCGCCGGTGAAGCTGCTCGCCGGCCAGTAGCACCCGTTGTCGCCGGGCCCCTGGAGGAAGGAGCAGCCGATGCAGCTGCCCGTGCCGCAGCCCACCTCGAGGCAGCCTTCGGTGGCGCGGCACGAGCCGTCGGTGTAGCTCGCGGCGCAGCCGCGGATCAGCGTGCGCATCTCACCCAGCAGCGGCAGCCGCCAGTCAGTGTGGCCGGCGAGGTCGAGCGCCTCGCAGTACGCCATCGCCGAGTCCCAGTCGTGGCCGTCCGGGCTCGCTGCGTTCTGCCACATCAGCCCGGTGTCCGCGTCGGTGCAGGTATCCCCGCCGCAGTCGATACCCGAGAGCGTGGTGGTGTCGGGATCGGTGTCGCTGTCGGTGTCGCTGTCGCTGTCCGTGTCGCTGTCGGTGTCGCTGTCGGTGTCGCTGTCTGTGTCGGTGTCGTTGTCCGTATCCGTGTCGCTGTCGCCCGGGGTGGCGCACTGGTACCGCAGGCCCACGCGGCGGCAGGTCTCCTCGCCGGTGCACACCTCGATGTCGTGCCAGTCGCCCTGCATGCACTCCTGGATCAGGGTCAGGCTGGCGCAGCGGGTCTTGCCCTCCTCGCAGCCTCCAGTGGTCTGCTGGCAGCCGGGCAGGGCGCTCGCCGCGATCAGCGCGGCGACCAGGATCTGCAGCATCGGAGAAGAGCGGTTCATGTCCTGGCCGTGCTCCTAGTCGGTGTCCGAGTCGGTGTCGGTGTCCGAGTCGCTGTCGGTGTCCGCGTCGGTGTCCGAGTCGGTGTCGGTGTCCGAGTCGGTGTCGGTGTCCGCGTCGGTGTCGGTGTCCGCGTCGGTGTCGGTGTCCGAGTCGGTGTCGCTGTCCGAGTCGCTGTCGCTGTCCGAGTCGCTGTCGCTGTCCGAGTCGCTGTCGCTGTCCGTGTCGGTGTCGGTGTCCGAGTCGGTGTCGGTGTCGGCATCGGCGGCGTTGATGCAGGTGCAGGCACAGTTCGGCGTGCAGGGATCGTACTCGCTCGATCGCTTGATACTGCCGTTGCTGGTGTACTGCGTGGTCGTGCCGCAGCGCGTGCCCTCGCACCATTCGCTGGTGATCTGCGGCGCGCCGTCCTGGAAGTAGTGGTGGAAGGTACCGCAGGCACAGCCGTCGCAGTATACCAGCTCCTTGGCGATCTGGCCGGTGTCGTAGCGCGAGATGAAGGGCCCGTGCGAGGCATAGGTGATCGTCTTGCAGCCCACGGTCTGCATCACGTACGGGCCCTGCTCGTTCTCGCCGCGGGTCTCGGTCCAGACCGGGGGGCAGGTCCCGGCCGGGCACGCGACCTCGCCGTACCAGTCCGGCTGCGGCGGATTCGGCGGCTTGGCGTTGCGAGCGAAGTACTCCTGAACCTCGTCGCAGGACTCGAGGAAGTCCACGTTCTGGCTGCAGGCGCCGGTGTCCGGCCCGCTGGGCCGCGGGTTGTCGCCCTCGTCGCAGGCGCTCGCGAAGAGCAGCAGAGCGGCGGCCAGCGCCGGCGCGGCAAGGCGGAGCCCTGATATCGGCTGAGGCACGACCGACCCTCCCGTGGGCCCAGCATAGCGCGGGATCGCTTGCTGGGCAATCGGCCGGCCTGCGAGGGAGCGCTGCAACTCCGCACCCGCCGCGCTCGCGCAGCGGCGGCGCTTGCACTGGCTCGTAGATCACTGTACAATTCTAAAAGTTTCGAGTGGTTGCCGGGCTGTCCAGCCAGGGACAGGAGGGTTAGATCATGCGTGCATTCGGAATCTTCTGCGCGACGCTCGTAGTCGCCATCTCGCCCGCGTTCGCCGGGGATCACACCTGGACCGATAACACGGACTGGGCCGAGGGCCAGGAGGAGAACGTCAACCACACCGACGTGGCCGACCAGATCCAGCTCAGCGAGCAGACCCAGCCGCAGATCGAGACGCCCTTCATCTGGATCGCCAACTCGGGCAGCAACACCGTGGCCAAGATCGACACCCGCACCGGCAGCCAGTACCCGGGCAGCCCGTACCGCGTGTGCAGCAACCCGTCGCGCACGGCGGTCGACGTGTTCGGCAACTGCTGGGTCGGCTGCCGCAGCGACGGCCGGCTGATGAAGCTGCGCATGGATGACGGCGCCACGCTGGTCGACGTGCACCCCGGCTCGGGTAACGTGGTGCGTGCCGTGGCCATCGACGGCGAGGGCTTCGTCTGGGCCGGGATCTACGATAGCAACCAGATGGTCAAGGTCGATCCGAACACCGGCGCGGTGATCAAGACCGTCAACAACGTGGGCTGCCCGTACGGCGCGGCCGCCGAGAAGAACGGCCACATCTGGGTCGTCAGCCGCTGCCAGAACCAGGTGACCCTGCTCGACCGTAACGGTAGCATAGTCGGGCGCTACGGCATCACCAGCCCGTACGGCATCGCCACCGACTCGGACGGCCACGCCTGGGTCGCGCGCTACTCGGGCAACCGGGTGGTGCAGTTCAGCGTGAACAACGGCGCGGTGCTGCGCGACGTGTCCATCTCCGGCGCCGGGCGCGGTGTGGCGGTTGACGCCAATGGTTTCGTCTGGGTCGCGATGTCGAGCAACAACCGGGTGGCCAAGGTCGATCCGGTCGCGGGACGCTCGCTGTTCGACGTGAACGTGGGCGCCAACCCCGTGGGCGTGGCCGTGGACGACCAGAACAAGATCTGGGTCGTCAACCAGAGCTCGTCCAGCGCGACCAAGATCGATGCTGGCGGCGGCGTGGTGGGCACGTACGGCACCGGAGGATCCGGGCCGTACACGTACAGCGACATGACCGGCTTCCAGCTACAGACCTTTGCCGTGCCGGCCCAGGGCAAGTGGACCGCGCGCTGGAACGCAGCCTGCACCGCGGTGTGGCAGAGCCTGTCCTGGAACGCCAACGTGCCGGCCGGCACCGAGGTCACGGCAAGGGTGCGCACCGCGCACGAGCAGCCCGCCCTCGCCGCCGCGGCCTGGGCCGGCCCGTACAACTCGGGCGCGGCGCTCGGCGTGCCCGATAACCAGTGGATCGAGATCGAGCTCGCCCTAAGGTCCAACGACGCGGCGAGCGTCGTGCCCGCGGTCCACGACGTGACCCTGCGCTGGGGCGGCAAGGCCGAGGTCTGCGACGCGATGGACAACGACTGCGACGGCGACGTCGACGAGAATCTGATCCAGGCCTGCTCCACGGCCTGCGGCGTCGGCACCGAGGTCTGCATCAACGGCCAGTGGGTCAACTGCGACGCCCCGCCGGTGCTCGACGAGATCTGCGACTACCTGGACAACGACTGCGACGGCGATATCGACGAGGGCACGCTGAACGCCTGCGGCGAGTGCGGGCCGGTGCCCGAGGAGATCTGCGACAACATCGACAACGACTGCAACGGCCTGGTCGACGATGCCGACTGCGAGTGCATCCTCGGCTCGACCCGGGAGTGCGGCACCGACGTCGGCGAGTGCGAGACCGGCCAGCAGGTCTGCGAGGACGTCGGCGGCGGCAACACGCGCTGGGGCCTGGACTGCTTCGGCAGCAAGCCACCCACCGAGGAGATCTGCGACTACCTGGACAACGACTGCGACGGCGAGGTCGACGAGGGCTGGCTGTGCTGCGCGGGCGAAACCCTGCCCTGCGGCGCCGACGTCGGCGCCTGCCGCCCCGGCCTGCTGCTCTGCGACGAGTCGGGACAGTACGGCACCGAGTGCCTGGGTTCGCTGGGGCCCTCGGACGAGGTGTGCGACTGCTTCGACAACGACTGCGACGGCGAGGTCGACGAGGGCGACCTGTGCGGGGGCGGATCGAGCTGCGTCCGCTGCGAGTGCGCGCTGCCCTGCAGCTTCGGCGAATGCCCCAAGGGGCAGAGCTGCATCGAGGGCTTCTGCGTGCCGCGCGACTGCACTGGCGTGACCTGCGGCGCGGGCGAGGTCTGCGAGTGGGGTGAGTGCGTGCCGACCTGCCAGGGGATCGATTGCCCCGCGGGCCTGCGCTGCGAGGCGGGTGAGTGCGTGTTCGACGACTGCCGTACCGACGGCTGCCCGGCGGGCCAGAAGTGCGCCAATGCCCAGTGCGAGATCGATCCCTGCTACGGCCTCGGCTGCACCGAGGATCAGTACTGCCGCGCCGGCGAATGCGTCGACTCCTGCGGCCGCATGAGCTGCCCGGACGGGCAGCTCTGCGTGGACGGCGCCTGCGTGGTCGACCCCTGCGCCGCGGTGAACTGCGACCCCGGAACATTCTGCCTCGACGGCTTCTGCGTCGACGAGGGCATCGAGTGCGGTGAGGGCGAGATCGTGATGCCGGACGGCACCTGCGCGGACGACCCCTGCGGTCTGGTCGAGTGCCCGGCCGGCGAGATCTGCGACCGCGGGCAGTGCATGCCCGGCGACTCGGACGGCGACGGGGAGCCCGACAACACGGATCCGGACATCGACGGCGACGGCATCGCCAACGAGGATGACTTCGGACCCAACGGCGAGGACTTCCGCTGGGATCACGACGATGACTTCGTGGACGACGCCGACGATCCGGACGACGACAACGACGGGATCCCGGACACGCAGGACGTGGGCCCGGACGGTGACGACCGGTCCCGCGACCACGACAACGACGGCGAGGACGACGCGGCCGACACGGACGACGACAACGACGGCATCGAGGACGCCGCGGACGAGGACGAGTGGGGCAACGACCAGAGCTACGACTTCGATAACGACGGGACCGCCGACGCCGTCGATCTCGACGACGACAACGACGGCATTTACGACGACGAGGACCTGTGCGGCGATCCGCCGGCCGACTGCTCGCACGACCACAACAACAACGGCACCGACGATCCAGCCGATCTCGACGACGACAACGACGGCATCCCGGATGCCCAGGACGTGGGCCCGGACGGCGAGGACTGGTCGCGCGATCACAACAACGACGGCATCCACGACGGCGAGGATCCGGACGACGACAGCGACGGGGTCTTCGATGACGACGATGTCTGCCGCGACGGCTCGGACTGCCACTGGGATCACGACAACGACGGCCTGCACGACGGCGCGGATCCCGACGACGACGAGGACGGCGTGGCCGACGACCGGGACACCTGCGACGACGGCTCGGACTGCTCGCACGACACCGACAACGACGGCGAGGACAACGCCGTTGACGACGACGACGACGGCGACGGGGTGATCGACGGAGACGACGCCTTCCCGCTCGATCCCTCGCGCTGGGACCCGGAGGGCGAGGCCTCTCCGCCCGAGACCTGCGGCTGCGGCGCCACGGGCGCCGGCGGCATGCTGGGAATCCTGGCCCTGCTGGGGCTGGCGCTGCGCCGTCGTACCTGACGAGGCCCGTTGCCCGCGTCTCGGCGGCGCGGTATGCTGCCCGCGTTGAAGCGGACGCGGGAGCGACGATGCGGCGACGGCGAACCCCACCTCTCACGACCCTGGTAGCGGTCGCGGCCCTGGCCTGGCTGGTCTGCGCCTGCGTGGGCACGGTCTCGGATCACGGACCGGACCCGGAGGGCTGCGAGGCGTACTCGACGCGCGATTGCGAGTGCGCCTCCGGGGAGACGGGCAGCCAGCAGTGCCGCACCGATCGCACCTGGGGCGACTGCGAGTGCGAGGGCAACGGCAAGCACGACCTGCTCTGCGCCTCCGGGGCCTGCGAGGACTCGAGCAGCGGTCTGTTCTGGCAGCAGTCGCCCTCGGGCCAGGTGTTCAGCTGGGCCGAGGCCCGGTACTACTGCGACGAGCTGGTGCTCGGCGCCCGGGAAGACTGGCGGATGCCGGGCCTGGACGACCTGCGGACGCTGATTCGCGGGTGCCCGGGCAGCGAGCCGGCCGGCGGCTGCTCGGCGAGCGGATCCTGTCTCGAGCCGCGCTGCGCGGAGAGCTGCCTGGGCTGCACCTGGAACGAGGGTCCGGGGGAGGGCGGCTGCTACTGGCCTCCCGAGCTGAAGGGCAACTGCTGGAGCTACTGGTCGGTCTCGCTGCTGACCGGGAGCGTGACCGATGCGTGGCACGTGGTCTTCGACAACGCCAAGGTGGAGTACAAGGCCACCGACGACCTGAACCAGGTTCGCTGCATCCGGGGGCCGTGAGCCCAGGGGGGTCAGGGGGCGGGCGCGTCCTTGCAGTCCACGTGCACCGTCACCCCTCTCGACCGCAGCGCCTCCAGGTTCCCCTTCTGCGTGAAGCAGTCGATCGGATTGCGCGCGACGAAGAGCACGTCGCCTCGGCCCAGTCCTGGATTGCGCACCAGCGGGGACAGGTCGCGGACGTGGTTCTGTGTCAGCTGCAGCTGCTCGAGCCTGCCCAGCCCCGACAGCGGCGTCAGGTCCTCGATCCGGTTCTGCCCCAGCCGCAGCTCGGTCAGCTGCTGAAGCCCGGCCAGCGGCTTCAGATCCGCGATGCGATTCTCGGACAGCGAGAGCCGCCTGAGCCGCTTCAGCCCGGCCAGCGGAGTCAGGTCCTCGATGTGATTGGCGTACAGGAACAGCGTCTCGAGCCCCGCGAGCCTGGCCAGCGGTGACAGGTCGCGGATCTCATTGCGCGAGAGGCTGACCTGGTTCAGCGAGCGCGTTCGCGCCAGCCATCCGATGTCGTCGATGCCGTTGCCCGACAGGCTGATCCGCGAGAGCACGGGTAGCCCGGCCAGCGGCGACGGGTCCGAGACGAAGTTGCCGCCCAGGTCCAGCACCTCGATTCGTGACAGCTCGGCCAGTGCTGTCACGTCCTCGATGTCGTTGCGATGCAGGTTGAGCCAGGTCAGCCCGGTGAGACACTGCATCCCGGTCAGATCGCGGATCCCGCGCTCGCGGGCGTTGAGCCGGCCCAGGGCGCCGAGCGCGGTGCAGGAGAGCTGTCCGTCGGGCTGACCGAGCGCCTCGCGCAGCACGGCCTGGAGCGCCGCGTCCCGGGTCTGCGGCGCCCCGTCGGGCGCGGACGAGCATCCGCCGGCCGGCGTCAGCAGGTAGAGGAGCGCCAACAGGGATATCGCTGCGCGCCGCATCACTCGCCTTTCGTGCCGGCAGGTTAACTCAGCGACGACCGGGGGGCCAGCGGGCCGGGCGCGGCTTGACATCGGCGCGCGCCGGTACTAGACAGGGGTCGGGGCGAAGACGATGAAGCTACTCTACCTCGCCTCCGAGGTGGCACCCTTCTCCAAAACCGGCGGTCTGGCCGACGTGGCCGGCGCCCTGCCCGGGGCCCTGGCCCGGGCCGGCTGCCAGGTGATCGTGGCCACGCCGCTGTACCGATCGGTCGATCGCGCACGCCATGGGCTGGAGCGCAAGCCCGAGACCCTGTCCGTGCCGCTCGCCGGTCGAACGCTCGAGGCGCACGTGCACGAGGCGCGCCTGCCGGGCCGCGTGGCCGTGTTCTTCATCGAGCGGGACGGGTTCTTCGGCCGCGACGGCCTGTACGACGAGCGCGGCGAGCCCTTCGCGGACAACGCCGAGCGCTTTGCCTTCTTTTCCCGCGCCAGCCTGGAGCTGTGCCGTTTCCTCGACTCGCCGCCCGACGTGGTGCACGCCAACGACTGGCAGACCGCGCTGGCTCCGTACTATCTCGGGCAAGCGCTGGCCGACGATCCGCTCTTCGCCTCGACCCGATCCGTGTTCACCGTGCACAACCTGGCGTACCAGGGGCTGTGCCCCGGGTCCGCGGCTGCCGCGCTGGGTCTCGACGAGGCTCAGCTCGGCTTCGACCGCCTGGAGTTCTACGGCCAGCTGTCGCTGATCAAGGCCGGCCTGCTGGACGCCGATCACCTGACCACGGTCAGCCCGCGCTACGCGAGCGAGATCCAGACCCCCGAGTACGGCGAGGGTCTGGACGGTCTGCTGCGAGAGCGGGCCGGCGCCCTGACCGGGATCCTCAACGGCGTGGATTACGGCGTGTGGAACCCGGTGCGGGATCCGCATCTCGCCGCACCCTATGGGCCTGCCGATCGCTCGGGAAAGACACGCTGCCGGGACGACCTTGTCGCTGGTCTGGCGCTGAAGGCCGAGCCGGCGACGCCGATCGCGGGGATGATCAGCCGGCTCACCGAGCAGAAGGGCATCGATCTGGTGGTCGAGGCCATCGACGGGCTGCTCGATCTCGGCCTGTGCCTCGCGATCCTCGGAACGGGTGCGCCCTCCCTCGAAGGGCAGCTCACCGAGCTCGCCGCGAGGCACCCGGGCCGTCTGGGCCTGCGGCTCGCCCACGACGAGAGCCTGGCCCGCCGCGTGCTCGCGGGCGCAGATCTGCTGCTGATGCCCTCACGCTACGAGCCCTGCGGGCTGAACCAGCTGCACGCGATGAAGTACGGCACGATCCCTGTGGTGCGGGCCACCGGAGGTCTTCACGACACGGTCCGCGATCTCGACGCCGACCCGGAGCAGGGCAACGGCTTCAAGTTCGAGGCGTACGAGCCGTCCGCATTGCTCGACGCGGTCAGCCGCGCCCTGGCGTGCCGTCGCGAGCCCGAGGCCTGGAACGCGCTGGTCGAGCGGGCCATGCGGGCGGATTTCTCCTGGGACGCGTCGGCCGCACGGTACGTCGAGCTGTACCGCAATCTGGTGTCGGCCCGGCCGTTGGAGAGCGCTTGACCGGCAGGACGAGTCATGGTAGCTCGAACGATATCCCAGCACAAGCTCGGGTCCGACGGCCCGGCGCGAAAGGGGGAACGATGAAGCGCCTCTGCTTGGCTGCCCTGGCAGCGATTGTCACCGTGGCTCTCGCGACTCCGGCAGATGCTACGGTCGATCCCAAGACGCGCAGCCGCGTGGCCATGGCTATCGATTCGCTCGGCGCCAAGCTGGCCAAGGCGTACAAGAAGCTGCCGGGCAAGGCCAAGTACCAGTGGATGGCGGTCAATCCCTTCGTCGACAAGGGCGTGCAGGCCAAGGAGAAGGAGCTCGGTGCGCTGGTCACCGCCCAGCTGGTGACCTACTTCCGGCGCGACAAGGGCTACAACATCGTCGAGCGCGAGCGCCTCAACGACGCGATCGAGGAGCTGGCCCTGGCGCAGACCGGCCTGGTCGATAGCGACGGCGACGCGGCCAAGGTCGGCCAGATGGCCGGCGCCGACGCGATCGTGGTCGGCTCGGTCTCCGATGCCGGCGACAAGTTCCTGGTCAACGCGCGCATCATCTCGGTGGAGAAGGCAACGGTGCTGGTGGCCGACAGCGTGGAGATCCAGGCCGCGGACCTGATCGCGCTCTCCGCCGAGGCAGTGGTGCTCAAGTCCAAGTCGGGAGCACTGTTCCGCGCGCTGACGCCGCTCGCCTCCTGGGGCCAGTGGTACAACGACGACATGATCAAGGCCATCATCTTCACCTCGGCCCAGGTGCTGGCGATCACGGGTGCGGTGATCTTCTGGAGCCGCGGGTACATGGCCGAGAAGAAGTACAACTGGACGCCGTCCGGGCTGAACATCCCCCAGGGCGACCCGGACTACCGGGCCGACTACGACGTGGCCTGCGACGGCAGCAACTGTCCGGTCACCTGGGGCCACAGCGAGCAGGGCGAGGGCATGCCGTGTGCCGAGAACTGCACGGTGCGCGACTGGTACAAACACCGCATCGGCTCCCACACCGTGCTGCGCCAGGAGGCCGAGGACGAGTACCTGCGCGGCAACATCATGATCGGCGTGTGGGCCGGCGTGTTCGTGCTATCGATGCTCGACGCCTATCTCTCGGGCACCGACTACGACTACGAGGACGCCGTGGTCAGCCGCAAGAACCCCGGCCACCTGATCCCATGGGTCACCCGCAGCCTGGGCGGCGGGCAGCAGGCCGGCCTCTCGTGGGGCTTCCAGTTCTAGGGTAGGTCCTAGCTCGCGGCGATCGCCGCGAGCAGCAGAACCAAGGTCAGCAAGCCCAGCGCGGCGATCATCGGCACGCGGTCGAGCTTGAGCTTGTCGAGCAGCGCGTCCGCCTCGGCGAGGGCCTCGGAGTCGTCGAGCCCTTTCCGCCCCTCCTGCGCCAGCCGGCGGGCGTCGTGGTAGTCGCCCTTCTCGAACAGCTCCACGGCGCGTGCCAGGGTCTCGATCGCATCGTCGTCCGGCTGCCCGGTCGGCTCTGGTGCCTCGTGCTCCATCGCGGCCAGGCTAGCGCAAGAACGCCTGCGCCGCAAGGCCGCCCGACTTGCCGGGTCTGTTTGCACCGTGCCGCGGGCTCTGCTATCGTGCCGGTGTACGGCGACGGGCCGTACGCTCGGAGGACATACGATGAAGGCTTCCGGCTGCGAGAGATTCCTGTGCGCCCTGGCATTCCTGGCCGCGTTCGGCACCCTCGCCGGCTGCGCCGCCGAGAAGGAGGTTGCGGTCTTCAGGTACCACGAGGGCGTGACGCCCTCGGACTACTACCCGCTGGAGATGGGCTGCGCCTGGTCGTACAACGTGACCGTGCACGCTCCGGACGGTCAGAAGCAGATCCTGTCGACCACCAAGGTGGTCGGTGGAGACGGCGCCGACGTCTGGCTCCGCACCGGTCAGAACGACTTCACCTATCGCGTGGACGAGCAGGGTATCCTCAAGGTGCAGGCCAACTACTACCTGCTTCGGGGGCCGATCCGGCCGGACGCCAGCTGGCAGCTCAGCCTGCAGGGGATGGACGGCACGCTTAAGATCACGGACGTGCACGCCACCGTGGAGACACCGGCCGGCACCTTCCAGGAGTGCGTGGTTACCGAGGAGGTTGTGCCGGGCCTCGACAACAAGGTGCTGACCACCTTTGCGCCGGGCGTGGGCGTGGTCAAGATCGAGGAGTTCGGGATGGCCGGAGGCCAGCAGATTCCCCTGCGCGAGGCCGAGTTGATGGCGTTCGAGACAGCAGAATCGAAAAAGTCTGAATAAGCAATTAGATGGTCATAGTTTTCTAGATAGCCATAGATATAGTTATGTACAACACTATGATATGATTACGGTTACAAGTGTGCCATTTTCCTGCGATTCTTCGCCCTGTTAGCTGAACCGATTTTCAGTATGTTATTGTCCAATCCAGGCTCCTCCATGCCTGGGCGTCCGGACCGGCCGCTCCACAAGATGCTGGGGTGGGAGAAAAGCACCCTAAGTATCTGATACAAGCCAGGGAAAAAACTTGACAGGAAAAACAATGGGCGCGTATAAGTGGGGACACGTGGGAAAAAGTGCTAAGAAGTGCCATAACGGCCCACGATGCTGGCGGGACCTGCGATGTTCTCCGGACGTTACCTCCACACAATCGACGCCAAGGGACGGATTTCCTTTCCGGCCCGTTTTCGCGAAGTCCTGGGCCTGGCCGGCGACGAGCGCATCGTCCTGGTCAATCACCCCAACGACCAGATCCCCTGCCTCGAGGCCTGGCCGCTCTCGTCCTGGCAGCTGATCGTCCGCCGGGCCCAGCGCCTGCCGCGACTGGACGACCACACCCAGTACCTGCTGCGCTGGTACATCTCCAGCGCATTGGAGTGTGCCATCGATCCCCAGGGCCGCATCCTGGTCCCGCCACTATACCGCGAACACACCCAGTTGACCAAGGAAGCGCTGTGGTCCGGGGTGGCCGACCACCTCGAGCTGTGGGCCAAGGACCTTTGGGAGCGTCACATCGTGACCCTGCGGGAGAGCAGGAGCTTCGACCTCTCCGTGCTCAACCCGGTCTTCGAGATCGACGACGACCCGGACGGGGACGAGGAGCAGTGAGGAGCGGTGTGTGCGAGGGGTGCAGATCCGCGGCCAGAGCACGATTCGTTCCACGTCCCGGTGCTGGTGGATGAGGTGATGGATTTGCTCCAGCCGCGGCCGAACCAGATCGTGCTCGACGCCACCACGGGCGGCGGCGGGCATACCGCGCACCTGATCGCGGCCACGGCGCCGCGCGGCCGCGTGGTGGGCCTCGACCGCGATCCCGCGGCGCTCGAAGCGGCGCGGCAGCGGCTCGACAGCCAGCGCCTCACCCTGCTGCAGCGCGATTTCGGCGAGGTGGACGGCGTGCTCGACGAGCTCGGCCTCGACGGCCTCGACGGGCTGCTCGCCGATCTGGGCGTGTCCTCACACCAGCTCGATCGGGCCGAGCGCGGCTTCGCCTTCTCGCATCCGGAGGGGCCGCTGGACATGCGGATGGACCCCTCGGCGTCGGGGCCGACCGCGGCCAAGCTGGTGGCCAGCATGTCCCGGGACGAGCTGGCCCGGCTGTTCGCCGATCTCGGCGAGGAGCCGAGAGCCAGGACAGCGGCGCGGGCCGTGGTGCAGGCGCGCCACCGGTCGCCGATCCGCACCACGGGTCGGCTGGCCGAGGTGCTGGCCCGCGCGCTGGCCCGGCCGGGCAAGCGGCCGCGACGTCATCCGGCCACGCGCTGCTTTCAGGCTCTGCGCATCGCGGTGAACCGCGAGCTGGAGTCGCTCGATCGGTTGCTCGAGGCTGCACCCCGGGTGCTCAAGCCCGGCGGTCGGATGGTGCTGATCAGCTATCACTCGCTCGAGGACCGCCGGGTCAAGCAGGGGATGCGCTGGCTGGCCGGCGCCTGCCGCTGCCCGCCGCGGGTGCCGGAGTGCCGTTGCGGTGCGAAGCCGCTGGGCCGGCTGCTGACCCCGCGGGTGGTGCGGCCCGGCCGCGACGAGGTGGCGAGAAATCCGCGCGCCCGCTCGGCGCGCCTGCGCGCCTTCGTGCGCGCCGCATGATGGGAGGCTGGAACCGCTGATGGTCAGCATGGCCCGCCGCCTGACGCTGCGCGAGCTGACCGACTCGGACGGCCGGGAGCCGGCCAGCAAGCGGTTCGGCTGGCGCCGTGCCCTGCTCGCGGCCCTGCTGGCCGGCCTGGCGGTGTCGCTGTGCCTGGTGCGGGTGTGGGCGCGCACCGAGGTGGTGCGCATGGGATACGACCTGCGGGCCGCGGGCGAGAGCCAGCGCTCCCTGGTGGTGGAGCGGGACCGGCTGCGCCGTGAGCTGGCCGCGCTCAAGACGCCCGAGCGCATCGAACGGCTGGCGCGGGGCAAGCTGGGAATGAAGGAGCCCTCGCCGGCTCAGAGGTACTCGCCGCGATGAGCGAGACCCACGACTTCCGCTGGATCCGCGTGCGGCTGATGGTGCTCGCGGTGGCGCTGGCCGGCGCGGCGACGGCGGTGGTGGTCAAGGCCTTCAGCCTGCAGATGCTGGAGTCCGAGCGCTACGTGGAGCTGGCGCGCGATCAGTACCTGAGGCAGTTCGAGCTGCCCGCGCCGCGCGGGACGATCTACGACCGTCACGGACACGAGCTGGCGATCTCCCACGAGGTGGACTCGGTGTGGGCCGATCCGCGCCTGGTCCAGGACGCTGACGGCGCGGCGCGGAGGCTGGCCAGGGTTCTCGGCGTCAGCCGCACCGCCCTGCGCAAGAAGCTCGCCTCGGACCGCGCCTTCGTCTGGATCGAGCGGCGCGTATCTGCCGCCGAGGCCAGGGCGGTGCGCGCCCTCGAGCTCGAGGGTGTGGGATTGACCGAGGAGCCCAAGCGCTTCTATCCCAACGGCGACCTCGCGGCCCATCTCCTCGGCTTCGCCGGTATCGACTCGGTGGGCCTCGAGGGACTGGAGAAGCGCTTCGACTCGGTGCTCAAGGGTGGCGCCCAGGTGCTCACGGGCCTGCGGGATGCCCACGGCAACAACGCGTATCGCGAGGTGCCGCGGCCGATCGAGGAGCTGCGCGGCAAGGGTCTGGTGCTGACGATCGACTCGGTGCTGCAGCACACCCTGCAGCGGGAGCTGGCGCTGGCCGTGGAGAAGGCCCAGGCCCGGGCCGGGACCGGCGTGATGCTCGACCCGCGCACCGGCGACATCCTCGCCATGGCCACCGTGCCGACCTTCGACCCGAACCGCTTCGGGCGCTTCAAGTCGTTTCGCCGGCGGAACCGGGCGGTCACCGACCTGTTCGAGCCCGGATCGATCTTCAAGATCCTGACCTATGCCGCGGCTCTCGACACCGGCAAGATCAAGCTCGACGAGCGGATCGACTGCGAGAACTCCAACTACCGGATCGGCAAGCACGTGATCCACGACGCCCATGCGCACAAGCTGCTGACGGTCCGCGAGGCCTTCAAGTACTCGAGCAACATCGCCGCGGCCAAGATCGGCGAGCGGCTGGGGCCCGAGCTGCTGCATCGCTATCTCGTGCGCTTCGGCATCGGACGGCGCACCGGCGTGCGCCTGCCGGGCGAGGTGAGCGGGCTGCTGCCGTCGCCGCGGCGCTGGCGGCGGATCAACACGGCCACGATCAGCTTCGGGCAGGGCGTGTCCACCAGCGCGCTGCAGATGGCGGCCGCGGTCGGGGCCGTGGCCAACAGTGGGAAGCTGATGCGGCCCCGCCTGGTGAGCAAGCTGCTCGAGCCCGATGGCTCCGCGGCCGAGAGCTTTCCGGTCGTGGAGCTGGGTCAGGTGATCCACGCACGCACGGCCAGGAGCCTGAGCAAGATCATGGAGACCGTGACCGAGCCGGGCGGCACCGGGCGGCGCGCGGCGATCACCGGGCACCGGGTCGCGGGCAAGACCGGTACGGCCCAGAAGGTGGATCCGGTGGCCGGCGGGTACTCGCCGGACAAGCGCGTCGGATCCTTCGTCGGCTTCGTGCCCGCCGAGGATCCGAGGCTGGTGCTGCTGATCTCGATCGACGAGCCGCAGGGCGTGAAGTACGGCGGCGCGGTCGCGGGACCGACCTTCGCCCGGGTGGCCGCCACCGCGCTGACTCGTTTCGGCGTGCGACAGAGCGAAACCGCTGCCGGGGCCAGGCTTGCGGCGCGTCCGGCCGCGCCGGCGGCGCCGGCCGAGGCGCTGGCCGACGGCGAGATCGATCAGGAGCTGGAACGGCAGGAGACCGAGCACGGACGGTTCCCGGACTTCAGCGGACTGTCCGTGCGCCAGGTGCTGCGCGTGGCCCGACGGCACGGCGTGACCCTGGAGATCGAGGGCAGCGGGCTGGCGATCAGCCAGCGTCCGGAGGCGGGCCGGCCGCTCGGCGACCAGCCGCTGTGCCGCGTGCGGTTCCGGCCGACGGGCTAGTAGCGATCGCCCGCGCGCCGGTACGGGGCCGGCACGCGGACGCGGGGTGCGGACGGGAGAAGGTCGGGCGATGCCCAGGCTGTCCGAGTTGATGGCTGGTTTCGAGCCGGGGGAGGTGCGTGGCGACGCCTCGGCGGAGATCCGCGGCGTGACGTACGACTCCCGCCGGGTCGAGATCGGCTTCCTCTTCGCGGCGCTGCCCGGGACCCGCGCCGACGGAAGGACCTTCGTGCCCCAGGCGCTCGAGCGCGGCGCGGCGGCCGTGCTCTGCGCTCCGCCGGCGCCCGAGGGCATCCCGGAGTCGGTGGCGGTCGTGCTCGTCGACGACCCGCGGACCGCGCTCGGTCTCGCCGCCGCCGCCTTCCACGGCCATCCGGCCCGCGAGCTCGCGGTGGTCGGCGTTACCGGCACCAACGGCAAGACCACCGTGGCGTACCTGATCGAGGCGATGGGCACCGCGGCGATGCGATCCGTCGGTGTGACCGGCACCGTCTCGTACCGCTTCGGCGCAACGCTCGAGCCGGCGTCGGTGACCACGCCCGAGTCGGCGGACCTGCAGGCGATCTACGCGCGGATGCTGAGGTCGAAGATCGACATCGTGGTCAGCGAGGTCTCCTCGCATGCGCTGGCGCAGAACCGCGTGGCCGGCGTCGACTTCTCGGTGGCGGCCTTCACCAACCTTTCGCAGGACCACCTCGACTACCATGGCGATCTCGACTCCTACGCCGCGGCCAAGCAGCGGCTGTTCACGCAGTACCTGGCGGCGAGCCGGGGGCCGGCAAGGGCCGTGTTCTGCGTGGACGACGAGACCGGCACGCGCTTCGCCGAGGAGTACGACGGCGAGATGCTGACCTGCAGCGGCCGGGTCGGCGGCACCGCGGACGTGGCTCCGACCCAGGCATCGTTCAGCACCGCCGGGATCGATGCGGTTCTGGCCACGCCCGCGGGCGAAGTCCCGATCCGATCGATGCTGCTCGGTCAGCCCAACCTGCAGAACCTGGCCGTGGCCACCGCGGTGGCGCTCGCTCTCGAGCTGCCGGTCGAGGCGATCAAGACCGGCGCGCTGACGACCCAGGTGCCCGGGCGGCTGCAGCGCGTGGACGGCGGCCCGCCCAACCTCACGGTGCTCGTGGACTATGCGCATACACCCGCGGCGATCGACATCGCCCTCGCCGCCATGCGGCCCCTGACCGAGGGGCGGCTGATCGCGGTGTTCGGCTGCGGCGGAGATCGTGATCGCGGAAAGCGCCGGTTGATGGGCGAGGCCGCCGGGCGTCGTGCCGACCTGGTCGTTGTGACCAGCGACAACCCGCGCACCGAGGAGCCGCAGGCGATCATCGAACAGATCACGCCCGGCCTCGACGGCCTTGGCGTACCGCGGGTCGCGGTGGAGACCCTCGAGACGGGCCGCGGCGGAGAGTCGGCCGGGATCGCCGGGGGGTACGTGGTGATTCCGGATCGGCGAGAGGCGATCCGCGCCGCGGTCTCGCGGGCGCAGCCCGGCGACGTGGTCGCCATCCTGGGAAAGGGTCACGAGGACTACCAGATCCACGGCACCACGAAGGTGCACTTCGACGACCGGGAAGAAGCGCAGCTGGCCCTGCGGCAGAGGGAGACGAATTGAGCTGGACGGCGCGCAGGGTGCTCGGGGCGGTCCGCGGCGAGCTGCTCGTCGGGTCGCCGGAGACCGCCTTCGCCGCCATCTCCACCGATACCCGCAGCCTGCCCCCTGGCGCGCTGTTCGTGCCGCTCGTCGGCGAGACCTACGACGGCCACGAGTTCCTCGCCGCCGCGGCCGAGGCCGGCGCCGGCGGCGTGCTGCTCGAGGCGGGCCGCGCGGGCGAGCTGGCCGTGCCCGGCGGGTTGGTCGTGATCGCGGTCGAGGACACGCTCGCCGCGCTCGGCGATCTGGCCGCGACGGCGCGTCGCGAGTGGGGCGGCACCGTGATCGGCCTGACCGGCAGCAACGGCAAGAGCACCTCCAAGGAGATGTGCGCCGCGATTCTCGCCGCCGCGGGCAAGGCGGTGCTGAAGAACGAGGGTAACTACAACAACCTCGTCGGCCTGCCGCTGACGCTGCTCCTCCTCGAGCCCGCGCACGAGATCGCCGTGAGCGAGATGGGCACCAACGCGCCAGGGGAGATCGCCCGGCTGGCCGAGATCGCGCGCCCCGACGTGGGGGCGGTGCTCAACGTCGGACGCGCACACCTCGAGGGCTTCGGCGGGCTCGACGCCGTGGCCAGCGAGAAGGGCGCGCTGCTCGGTGCGCTCGCCGACGACGGCGTGGCCGTGGCCAACGCCGACGATCCGCGGGTGATGCGCCACACGCATGGAATCGCGGCGCAGGTGAAGACCTTCGGCCGCTGTGATGGGTGCGACGTGCGGGTGCACGATCCGGTCGCGGTTTCCGAGGCGGGCACACGCTTCGACCTCGAGATCGAGGGCGTCCGGGTCGAGGTGCGCCTGCCGCTGATCGGCATGCACCAGGCGATGAACGCGGCCGCCGCAGCGGCGATGGCCACCGCGGCCGGAGCGGACGCCGACGCCGTGGTCCGGGGGCTCTCGGGTCTGGCGCCGCTGGGCCGTCGGATGCGCCTCGACTCGATAGCGGGCCTGCGGATTATCGACGATGCGTACAACGCCAACCCGACCTCGGTGCGGGCCGCGCTCGAGGCGCTCGCCGCGCTGCGCGGAGGCAAGCGGAGCTTCGTCGTGCTGGGAGAGATGCTCGAGCTCGGCCGCGAGAGCGCCACCGAGCATCGTGATGTGGGCCGGGCCGCCGTCGGCTCGGGCGTGGACTGCCTGATCGCGCTGGAGCGGGCCACCGAGGTCGCGGCCGGCGCACGCGAGGCTGGGCTGGCGGCCGAGGCCTGCCTGGAGGCGGAGACGCCGGAGCAGGCGGCGGAGTGGATCCTGGAGCACTCCGAGCCGGGCGACTGGCTGCTGGTCAAGGGATCGCGTGGAGCTCGCACCGAGCGGGTGCTCGCGGCGCTGGCCGCGCTGGAGACGGAGGAGACTTGAAGCTGGCCGGCCTGGGTGTGCTGGTGATCGGACTCGGCGCGAGCGGCCGCGCCGCGGCGCTGGTCTGCGCCGAGGGCGGCGCCCGGGTCACCGCCACCGATCTCCGCGCCGGGGCGGAGATCGCCGACGTTGTCGCCGAGCTCGATGACCGCGGCGTGCGGACCGTTCTCGGTCGGCACGACGCCGCGGACTTTGCGGCCGCGGAGCTGATCGTGATCAGCCCGGGCGTGCCGCTGGACCTGCCCGAGCTCGAGTCCAAGCGCGACGCGGTGGAGCTGATCGGCGAGCTGGAGCTGGCGTCGAGGCTGCTCGATCCCGCCGTCCCGCTGGCCGCGATCACCGGCTCCAACGGGAAGTCGACGGTGACCGAGTGGCTGGGCGAGATGCTGCGCGGCGCCGGGTGCGAGGCCTTCGTCGGCGGCAACCTCGGCCGCCCGCTGTGCGACCTGGTGCTCGAGGGCGGCCGGCCGGACTGGGCCGTGGTCGAGGTCAGCAGCTACCAGCTCGACACGGCGAGCCGGTTCGCGCCGCAGGTGGCGGCCCTGCTCAACCTCTCGCCAGACCATCTCGATCGCTACCCGAGCCTGGATGCGTACTACGCGTCCAAGCTCTCGATCTTCGACCGCCTGGTACCCGAGGCGCCGGGGCTGATCGGACCCGACGCCGAGGTCGAGGAGCGCACACGGCGCCTCGGCGATCGGCGCCACGCCGTCTCCCTGGAGGGCGAAGTCCGGCGCGGGGTGTTCCTCGCCTCGCCGGCTCGAGCGGTGTGGCGTGACGGCGCGGGTCACGTGGAGGATTACGATCTGGGCGCGCTGCGCGTGGCCGGCCGTCACAACCGGATCAACGCGCTGTGCAGCCTGGGCCTGGCCCGACTCTGCGGCGCCGCCCCCGAGGGCGTGCGGCGCGGACTCGCCGGGTTCACGGGGCTGTCGCATCGCATGCAGCTCGTGCGGGAACGCGAAGGGGTTCGCTTCTTCGACGACTCCAAGGGCACCAACGCCGGCGCCGTGGCCGCCGGGCTGATGGGCTTCGATGGAGAGCGCGTGCTGCTGATCGCGGGCGGCAAGGACAAGGGCACCGGGTACGACGAGCTGGCCGCGGTGGTTCGTGGGCGGGTGCGGGTGCTGCTGCTGATCGGCGAGGCGGCCGGGGCGCTCGAGGCGGCGCTGGCCGCGTTCGTTCCCGAGGTGGTGCGCTGCGAGACCCTCGAGCGGGCCGTGGTCGAGGCCGGACGGCTCGCCCGGCCGGGCGACGCGGTACTGCTCTCGCCGGCCTGTGCCTCCTTCGATCAGTTCGAGGACTACCGGGCGCGGGGCCGCGCCTTCGTCGCGGCCGTGGAGGGGCTGGACTCGTGAAGGCGCAGAGCGACGAGAACGGGCTCCGCCTGGACCCGGTGCTGCTCGGTGCAGTGCTGACGCTGGTCGGCCTGGGGATCGTGATGGTGTACTCGGCCAGCGCCTTCCACGCCCACCGCGAGACGGGCGACGCGCTGTTCTACCTCAAGCGCCACGCCGTGGCCGCCGGGCTGGGCCTGGTGGCGATGCTGGTCGTGGCCCGCCTGGACTACCACCTGCTGGCCCGCCTGGCCTATCCCCTGCTGCTGGTGGTCGCGGTGCTGCTCGCCGCGGTGCTGCTGTTCGGCAACACCGCCGGCGGCGCCACCCGCTGGTTCCGTTTCGGGGGCTTCAGCTTCCAGCCCTCCGAGGTGGCCAAGCTGGCGCTGATCGTGTACCTCGCGCACTCGCTGACCCGCAAGCGCGAGAAGATCCGAAGCTTCAGCTTCGGCTTCCTGCCTCACGTGCTGATGAGCGGAGCGCTGATCATGCTGGTGCTCGTCGAGCCGGACCTGGGCACCGCCGCGATCATGTCGCTGATCCTGTTCGCGCTGCTGTTCGTGGCCGGAACCAAGATCAGCTACCTGCTCCTCGCGGCGCTGGCCGCGCTGCCCCTGCTCTATCACCAGGTCATGGGCACGCCCTGGCGCAAGGCGCGGATTCTGGCCTTCCTCGATCCGGAGGCCAATCGGCTCGGTGCGGGCTACCAGCTGCACGAGTCGTTGATCGCCTTCGGCTCGGGCGGCGGTAGCGGCGTGGGACTCGGCGACGGCAAGCAGAAGCTGTTCTTCCTGCCCGCCTCGCACACCGATTTCCTGTTCTCGATCCTCGGCGAGGAGATCGGGTTCATCGGCGCGATGCTGGTGATCGTGCTGTTCGCGGTGGTGGTGTGGCGCGGGCTGCGAGCCGCGCTGCACGCGCCGGATCTGTTCGGCACGTACCTGGCCCTGGGCGTGAGCCTGCTGATCGGCCTGCAGGCGGTGGCCAACATGTCGGTGGCGCTGGGCCTGGTGCCGACCAAGGGCCTGGCTTTACCGCTGCTGTCGTACGGCGGCTCGTCGCTGGTGGCGACGATGGCCGGCATCGGGCTGCTGTTCTCCATCGGCGCGCGGGCCCAGCCCGACCTGGCGCGACGCGGCCGCAAGCCCGTGGGGGTGCCCGCATGACCGCCCCCCTGCTCGAGCGTGTGAAGCACGTACACATGATCGGCATCGGCGGGATCGGCGTGAGTGCCCTGGCCGAGTTGCTGATGGCCCGGGGCGTGACCGTATCGGGCAGCGACCGCGAGGATTCGTCTCGGCTGGCGCGGCTCGAGGACCGCGGCGCAGAGGTGCACGTGGGGCACAGCGCCGAGCTGATCGTCGGCGCCGACCTCGTCGTGGCCTCGGCCGCGATTCCCGAGGACAACGCGGAGCTCGCGGCGGCTCGCTACGCCGACATCGAGATCCTGCGCCGCGGCGAGCTGCTCGCCGAGATGACCCGCGGCCGGAAGCTGGTGGCCGTGGCCGGCGCACACGGCAAGACCACCACCACCGCGATGCTGGCGCGGATCCTGGTCCGCACCGGGCAGGACCCCACGGTGGTGCTCGGCGGCGACTCGCAGGACATCGACGGCAACGCCCGTCTCGGCCGGGGCGAGTGGGTCGTGGTCGAGGCGGACGAGAGCGACGGCTCGTTCCTGCTGCTCGAGCCCGCGGTGGCGGTGATCACCAACGTCGATCCCGAGCATCTCGATTACTGGAAAACCGCGGAGCAATACAGCGAGGCCTTTACCGAATTCGCCGGCCGGGTCGGTGACCACGGCACCGTGGTGCTCTGCTCCGACGATCCCGCGCTGGCGCGGCTGGGCGAGCAGCTCGGTTCGCGCGCGACGAGCTTCGGCCTGCACTCCGATGCGCGGTACACCGCCGAGAGCCTGTGCATCGACGCGGACGGCGCCGCCTTCACCGCACTGCTCGACGGCAGCGAGATCGGCCGGCTCGCGCTCGAGGCGCCGGGCGAGCACGGCGTGGTCGACGGGCTGGCCGCGCTGGCCGCGGCGATCGCCGTCGGCATCGAGCCCGCGAACGCGGCGAGCGGACTGGACGGGTACCGCGGCGTGGCCCGCCGCTTCCAGAAGCTGGGCCAGGTCGGCGAGGTTCAGGTGATCGACGACTACGCGCACCACCCGGCCGAGATCACGGCAACGCTCGACGCGGCCCGGGCCGCCTTCCCGGGCAACCGGCTGATCGCGGCGTTTCAGCCGCATCTGTACAGCCGAACTCGCGACCACCTGGGCGCATTCGCCATGGCGCTGTGCCGGGCGGACCGGGTGCTGGTCACCGGAATCTACGCCGCCCGCGAGGCGCCGATCCCGGGCGTCAGCGGCGAGGCGATCGTGGCCGAGATGGAGCTGCGCGGCGGACCGCCGGCGTACTCCGAGGAGCAGCGCGAGGCGGTGGCGCCGCATCTGGCGCGGATGGCGCGGCCGGGTGACGTGATCCTGCTGCTCGGCGCGGGTGACATCTGGAAGAGCGGAGAGGAGCTGCTGAAGCTGCTGCGGAAAACCGGCGGCTCGGAGGAGGAAGGTTGATCGAGCGTCTCGAGGACAAGCGCGTCGGCGTGCTGCTCGGCGGACCCTCGGGGGAGCGGGAGGTCTCGCTGGAGACGGGCAAGGCCGTCGCCGAAGCGCTGGCCGGACGCGGGTACACCGTGATCGAGATCGACGCCGGCACGGATCTGGTGCAGCGGCTGGTCGCCGAGCAGATCGATCTGGTCTTCAACGCGCTGCACGGACGCTGGGGCGAGGACGGCTGCGTCCAGGGTCTGCTGGAGTGGCTGCGCATCCCGTACACCGGCGCCGGCGTGCTGGCCTCCGCTCTGTCGATGGACAAGGTGTCGGCCAAGGGACTGTTCCGTCAGGCCGGGCTGCCGCTGGCCGAGGACCGCGTGCTCTCGCCGGCGCAGGCGAGCCGGGTCAGCACCGCCGCCGAGCTGGGCCTGTCGCTGCCGGTCGTGGTCAAGCCTTCGCGCGAGGGCTCGAGCCTCGGCGTGACCATCGTGCGCGAGGAGGCGGCGCTGGGCTCGGCGCTCGAGGCGGCGGCCGGCTTCGAGGCGCCGGTGCTGGTCGAGGCCTTTTGCGAGGGCGGGGAGTTCCAGGTCGGCATCCTCGACCAGCAAGCCCTGGGCGTGATCGAGATCGTGCCGGCTCGCGAGTTCTACGATTACGAGGCCAAGTACGCCGACGGCGCGGGCACCGAGTACATCTATCCCGCCCGGTTGGACCAGGCCAAGGGCGCCGAGGTCGCCGGGGTCGGTCTGCGGGCCTACCAGGCTCTGGGGTGCGAGGGGTACGCGCGGGTGGACACCATCGTCGGGCCGGACGGCCGGGTGGTGCTGCTCGAGGTCAATACCCTGCCCGGGATGACCGGGCACAGCCTGATGCCGATGATCGCCAAGGGCGAGGGGATCCCCTTCGACGGGCTGTGCGAGCGGATCCTCGAGCTGGCGCGGCTGAAGGCCTAGAGGGAGGCGATGGCGAGAGGTCGGACCAATCGTCGGGTCAAGCGCAAGACGCGCAAGGCGCCGAAGAAGGCCGTGTCCAAGCGCACCGCCAAACCCCGGCGGCCGCGGCGCCGCCGCACGCGCATCCTGCGCCGCGCAGTGAACCGCCGCACGGATCCGGAGCTCGGCCGACGCCGTCGGGCGCTGGCGCTCGGCGTGGTCGGTCGCGTGGCCGCGCTGCTCGGCCTGTTCGTTGGCTTCGTCGCCGCGGGCATGGGCGTGCAGAGCGGGTACCGCGCGCTGGTGCGCAGCGAGAGCTTCGCGATCCAGCGGATCGACGTGAGCGGCGGCCACCACCTGACGCGGGAGGAGATCCTCGAGGAGCTGGGTGTCGACGTGGGTCAGCCCATGCTCGATCTCGACGTCACGGCGCTGCAGACGCAGCTGACGCTGCATCCCTGGGTGCGCTCGGCCGAGGTCACGCGCCGGCTGCCCGACCGGCTGGTGGTGCAGGTCGAGGAGCGGCAGCCGCGAGCGCTGGTGGCGCTGGGGCACCTCTACCTGATGGATGGCAGCGGAGAGGTGTTCAAGCGCCTCTCCGCATCCGACCGGTGGGACCTGCCGGTGATCTCGGGGCTGCGGCGCGAGGACTTCCGCGACGAGCCGGCGCGGGCCCGGGCGCGGATGACCCGCGGTCTCGAACTGATCGAGCGCGCCGAGCAGACCGGCCTGGGCGAGCGAGGGAGGATCTCCGAGGTCCACATCCGTCCGCTGAGCGAGGTGCTGGTGCTCGAGAACGGCACGCGAGCCCATCTGCCGTTTGGCGATCCCGGGCCGGCGCTGACCCGTCTGGATCGGATTCTCGAGGACCTGGCCGCGCGCGGGCGCCGCGCGCAGGCCGTGTTTCTGGACGATGTGCAGGATCCCAAGCGAGTGACGGTCAGGCTGGCGCCGGTCCGGAATGAACGAGGAGAGCAGGGTTGATGCACAAGCGGATCATCGTGGAGCGACGGCACGGTCCTCCGCCCGAGCAGCCACCGGCCGACGGCGTCACGCCGAAGCCACAGGCGAAGGCGGAAGCCCGCAAGGGCCAAGGCGCCGTGGAGCGGAAGACGAGCCGCGTGCCCTTCCAGCCCTTCGCCGTGGTGGCGCTGGGCGAGGTGAGCTACCTGGTGGACGGCGAGGGCGCCGCGCTCAAGCGAGTGGCAGATACCGAGGCGGTCGATCTGCCCGTGATCCGCGGTCTCGATCCAGAGGCCGTGGAGGACGACCCGCAGGGCGCCCGCGTGGTGCTGGGGCGAGGCCTGGCGATCCTCGACGAGGTCGCGCGCGCCGAGCTGCGTGTTCGCGTGACCGAGATCCATCTGAGGCGCAAGGGCGACGTGATCGTGCTCAAGAGCGGCCTGCGCGCCCATCTGCCGACCGAGGATCCGGCGTCGGCGATCGTCCGGCTGGCGCGAACCATGGCGCACCTCACGGCACGCAAGCAGAAGGCCGTGGAGATCCGGTTGAATGCCAAGGACCCGGGGCAGGTCACGGTGCGGTTGGCCGGAGAGAGTGGAGGCGGACAATGAGCGGAGATGGCATGAATCCCAGGGCCCTGGTCTCGCTGGGCGGACTGTTCTTCATCGACGGCCAGGGCGAGGCCCTGCAGCGGCTGGGCGGTCCCGAGCAATGCCGGCTGCCGGTGATCTTCGGCCTGCGCCGCGAGATGCTCGACGAGGATCCGCGCAAGGCCCGGGCCGACCTGGCTCGCGGCATCGAGCTGATCGGTGCGGCCGAGCGCAGCGGGCTCAACGAGATCATTCCCCTGATCGAGGTGCATCTGCACGAGACCGGAGACGTGCTGGTGCTGGAGAACGGCACGCGGATCCACCTGCCCTGTGGCGACCCTGTGGCCGCGGCCGAGCGGCTGGGCCGGGTGGTAAGTGCGGCCGCAGCGCGCGAGGAGTTCCCTCGCGTGATTCACCTCGACGAGGATATCGCCCCGAACAATCGAGACACCGTCCGGCCTGCGCACGATCGCGGCCGGTTTACGGAGAAAACCCCATGAGGGACCGACTTGCGCACGATCGCGGTCGGCAGAAAGGCAGGGTGTGAAGATGGGCAAGCGGCGTGATGAGCTGTTGGTCGGGCTGGACATCGGCACGACCAAGATCTGCGCCATCGTCGGGGAGTTCGGTGACGATGGCGGAATTGACATCGTGGGCATCGGGACTCACCCGTCCCGGGGCCTGCGCAAGGGCGTTGTGATCAACATCGAGAGCACGGTCGAGTCGATCAAGCACGCGATCGAGGAAGCCGAGCTGATGGCCGGCTGCGAGATCTCGCGCGTGTTCACCGGCGTGGCCGGCGGTCATATCAAGGGCTTCAATAGCCACGGCATCGTGGCGGTGAAGAACCGCGAGGTGGCCGACGACGACGTGCGACGGGTTATCGACGCGGCCAAGGCGGTGGCGATCCCGATGGACCGGGAGACGATCCATATCATCCCGCAGGAGTACATCATCGACGATCAGGACGGGATCAAGAAGCCGATCGGAATGTTCGGCGTGCGGCTCGAGGCCAAGGTGCACATCGTCACCGCGGCGGTGACCAGCGCACAGAACATCATCAAGTGCGCCAACCGCACCGGGTTGAACGTGGCCGACATCGTCCTGCAGCAGCTCGCCAGCTCAGAGGCAGTGCTCACGCCGGACGAGAAGGAGCTCGGCGTGGCGCTGGTCGACATCGGCGGCGGGACCACCGACATCGCCATCTTTGCCGAGGGCAGCATCGTTCACACCTCGGTGATCTCGATCGCTGGCAACCACGTGACCAAGGACGTGGCGATCGGCCTGCGCACGCCCGAGGCGGCGGCGGAGAAGATCAAGCAGAAGTACGGCTGCGGTATGACCTCGATGGTCGACAAGGACGAGACGATCGAGGTGCCCAGCGTGGGCGACCGCACGCCGCGGGTGCTCTCGCGGCAGATCCTCTGCGAGATCATCGAGCCGCGCTGCGAGGAGATCTTCATGCTCGTGCAGCGCGAGATCCAGCAGACGGGCTACGCCGACATGCTGGCCAGCGGGGTCGTGATCACCGGCGGGCAGTCGAGCATGGAAGGCATGGTCGAGCTGGCCGAAGACGTGATCGGCCTGCCGGTGCGCAGCGGCTCGCCGCGCAACATCGGCGGACTGATCGACGTGGTGAAGAGTCCGATGTACGCCACCGGCGTGGGGCTGGTGCTCTACGGCTCGCACTACGACGGCGAGAATCGATTCCGCGTCCGCGACCGGAGGATCTACTCCAAGACCCGGCGGCGGATGAAGGAGTGGCTTAGGGAGTTTTTCTAGTCGCTGCGCTGATGCGCAGCGACGTCATTGGTTGATGGTCGTTGGTTTGGATACGGGGCCAACCAACGACCAATGACCAATAACGCGGGCCGCAGGCCCGCAGAAACAAAACGCCGGTTGCGGGGACCGACGTGAAAACGGAGAAAGACGGGAGGTAGCGCTATGCTTCAGTTCGACACGGACCGTGGAGGTACGGCCCGGATCAAGGTGGTCGGGGTCGGCGGCGGTGGGAACAACGCCGTGAACACGATGATCGATTCGGGGCTGGCCAACTGTGACTTCATCGCCGCGAACACCGACGCCCAGGCCCTGGGCAAGACCCTGGCTCCGGTGCACGTGCAACTCGGCACAAACCTGACCAAGGGGCTCGGCGCGGGCGGCGATCCCGAGATCGGCCGCAAGGCCGCGGTGGAGGACCAGTCGCGCCTGATGGAGCTGCTGGAGGGCGCGGACATGGTCTTCATCACCGCCGGCATGGGCGGCGGGACCGGTACCGGCGGCGCGCCGGTGATCGCGCAGGCGGCCAAGGACTGCGGCGCGCTGACCGTGGGCGTGGTCACCCGGCCCTTCGAGTTCGAGGGGCGGCGGCGCCGCCGGCAGGCCGAGGAGGGCATCTCCGAGCTGCGACAGTACGCGGACACGATCATCGTCATCCCCAACCAGCGGCTGCTCGAGGTGGTCGATGCCACGGTGGCGATGCTGGACGCCTTCCGCCTCGCCGACTCGGTGCTGCTCGAGGCGGTGCAGGGCATCACTGACATCATCACCCTCGACGGCTTCATCAACGTCGACTTTGCCGATGTGCGCTCGACGATGATCAACAAGGGCCTGGCGCTGATGGGCTCGGGCCGCGGCACCGGCGAGCGGCGCGCGCTCGATGCGGCGCAGCGCGCCATCGCCAGCCCGCTACTCGAGGACCTGGCGATCGACGGCGCCACCGGCGTGCTGATCAACATCACCGGCGGTCCGGATGTCTCGCTGTACGAGGTGAACGAGGCGGCAGGACTGATCGGCGAGACCGCGCACGAGGACGCGAACATCATCTTCGGCGCGGTGGTCGATCCGGATCTGGGCGACGAGGTCAAGGTGACCGTGATCGCCACCGGCTTTGAGGGCCAGCCGGTGGAGCATTCGGACGTGCGTCGAAGCGAGCGGATGTACCGCTCCCACGACCGCGAGGTGCCGGCCTTCGTGCGTGCCCGGCGAGAGAGCCCGGCCGTCAACAGCGAGTCGGCGCCGGTCCAGCATCGGGTCCCTGACGCGCCGAGCAAGCCGGTCGAGCGGCGGGTCACCACGCCGGCGCCGATGCAGACGGCGGCTCCGGCCCCGCCGGCCAAGGTTGCGGCGCCGCCGGTGGCGACGACCGTCACCCCGAATACGGTGACGACCGCGGCCTCGCCGCCGGTGAACGTGGAGACGCCCGAGCGGCGGGTCACCCGAGAGCTGCCGGCCTTTCCCACCGTGGGAGTGGTCGACGAGGACGAGTACGACATCCCGACCTTCCTGCGGAGGCAGGTCGATTAGGAGGCTTCGGGCTGCAGCGTGTTGCCTGCAGCCATGAGCCTGCGAGGAGGTCGCGATGACTTCCCGTGGCAGAGGACGAGACAGCATGAGCGGTAGCGGCGTGCGACCCGTACGCGGCCGGGCCGATCCGAGGCAGTACCCCGAGGAGGACTGGCCCGAGCGCAAGGACCGCGACTGGGAGCCGGCACCGCGCCGTCCGGTACAGGAGCAGACCGTGACCGGTGTGCTCAACCCGACCCGCAGGGCGCGCCGGGGTCGGGACCTGGCGCGACGCTCGCGCCGTCGCGAGCCGTGGGAGCCGGGCTGGGGGGAGCCGGCGTACAAGCCGTCAGCGACGCCGCGCGGCAAGTGGCGCTTCTTCTTCCTGGCGCTGGCGCTGGCGATCCTCTCGCTGGGCGCCGCGCTGACCGCGATCCACTTCCTGACCAAGGGCACCACGCCCGGATCCAAGGCCGTGGTCGAGGCCCCGCAGCCGTCGACCCGGCCGCAGAGCTCGCCGCTGTCCATCGCACCGGTTCCCGGTACCCGTCCCGGGACCCGGTGCGTCTCCAGCTAGCCCCCCGGTACCCCGTCGACCCGCGCTCACGCTCCCGCTCCCGCTCGTGAACGTGATCGTGATCGTGATTGTCCACGAGATTATGCTACACTCCCTCCATGACCGCCGACCGCACGCCCTGCCCGCAATGCCACCGCCCCAACAGCATCAAGCTCAAGCGCTGCATGTACTGCGGCGCGGATCTCGGCGGCGCTGCGGATCGTCGCTCCCGGGACGCATGCGAGCTACGCCCCTCGGACACGAGCTACGTGGCGACCCTGGACTCGCAGACCGGCAACGACTTCTTCGTCTCGACCGGACCCTTCGACGGGTCCGAGGCCGGCCTGGCCGAGCGCTACGCCGCCGCGCTCGGCTGTGATCCGTACTCGGCGCGGCAGCAGATGCTCGGCCGGCGGCCCCGGGTGGTCGCCCGCGAGCTGACTGCGGAGCAGGCCGCAGGCACCCTGCAGCGCTTCCTCTCGGCCGGCCTGCGCGCCGCCGCTGGAACGCTGACCGAGGTGCAGCGTATGCCACCGCCGCTCGAGGCGATCCGGGTGGCCGGGTACGAGGGCGGCGTGCTGTTCGACGACGATCGCGGCGGCCAGCTCCTGCTGGCCCCGACGGATCTGCTGCTGGTGGTGCTGGGCAAGGTGACGACCAAGATCAGCTTCACCGAGGAGGAGACCCGGCTGCGCTATCATGGAGGCAGCCTGATGGTGCACGCCGCTCCGCAGCCGTCGCGCGAGCTCCGCATCAAGAGCGCGAAGCAGGACCGCCACAGCGAGTACCTGGTCGATCTGCACCCATCGGATGCTCGACCGGCGGTGCGGATCGCCTTCAGCCATTTCGATCTGGCCTCGGCCGCGATCGATCCGGGGCTGCACCGCGGCCAGGCCTTCGACCTGCTGGTGCAGCGGGTGCGCGAGTGGGGGCCGGACGAGTACTTCGACAACGCCTTCGAGGCGGGGCTGGGCGATGCGCGTGCGGCCTCGCCCTTCTGGTCGCACGAGCGCAAGAGCGACACGCGGGTGGCCGACAACCGCTTGGCCTTTGACGAGTACTCGCGGTTCTACCGCGTGCACCTCGTGGGTCTGATCGCGGGCTGTACCCGGTAAGGGGAGGTGGTTGATGGGCTGCAGGAAGATCGTTGCAGCGGCGACCGTGCTGGTCGCGTTGGGCTGTGAGACCCCGGCACCGGAGCCGCACGCGGGCATGCCGCCGCCGAGCGCGGCCGCTCCTGCGCCCGCCATTGCTGCCGGTGCTGCGAAGCCCACCACGGAGGCCCGGCCGATGGAGCCCATTCCTGCAAACCTCGAGCAGGCCTTTACCGCGCTGAAGCGCATGCTGCCCGCCGAGGATATCGAGAAGATCCGCAAGATGGACGACGAGAAGGAGATGGTGCGCTACCACTTCGGCCTGGGCATGCGACTGCGCAACGAGTGGGGCCTGTGGAGGGGCGAGGGTGGGCTCGGCAAGCAGCTGCGCGAGCTGGGCCTGCGCCACCCGGACGACATGTCCACGGTGGTGCTGGAGAGCTTCTGGCGTCACCTGCACGGCAAGCCGCTGGAGCTCGAGGCCAAGGTCCGCTACTACCAGGAGTACTGGGACCGGATGAAGAAGAAGCAGGAGGCCGACAGCGGGTCTCAGTAGCGCAGGCCCAGCACCAGTCCGCGCCGCCCCTCGCGATCCGTGTAGGGCGCCAGCCGGAGCCGCAGCCCGGCTCGCGTGACGCCCTTGCCGCGCACCAGCGGCTCGAGCCGGTCCACGTCGTCGGCCCAGATCAGCCACAGCGCCGAGCCCACGCCGAGGCAGGCGGCCGAGGCCGCCCACAGCACGGCCCCGCCGGACACGCGGCCCTCGAAACTGGAGCCCGCCAGGCCGAAGTACACACCGAAGCCGCCGCCGGCCAGCACCGGCGCGGCAATGGCCAGGCCGATCCCCGCGTTGCGGAGGTCCTTGGCCGAGTCGTACATGTACACCGCGAAGGACCGCCCATACGTGTTGTACGGGCTGTTGAGGTAATCCTCGTACTCGAGCTCCAGGGAAGCCTCGAGCGCCTGCTCGACGGCGCGCCGCTCCGCCTCCATGCGCCGCGCCTTGGCCTCGGGGCTGTCATCGCTCTCTTCCTCTTCCTCTTCGTCCTCGGCTTCCTCGGGGGCGGGCTCTGTTCCCGGATCCCCGGCCGGGGGCTCCTCGTCGGCTGCCGCCGGCAGGGTTGCGCCCAGCCCGAGGGCGAGGATAGCCGCCATGAATGCGTGTTTTGTCACGTCATCGCTCCTGTTGTCCTTGTACCATGTCACAGTTCTTCTGTCACGGCTTGACACGTCGCGCCTCGGGCACCAGAATACGAGCGCCATGGGGGGGGGCGGCACGGAGGATGGCAGTGATGCGGGTCTATCTCGACCACAACGCGACGACCCCGGTCAGACCCGAGGTTGTCGAGGCGGTCACCCCCTTCTTCACCGAGAAGTTCGGTAATCCGTCGAGCATGCACTGGGCCGGCGAGGAGGTTGCCGCCGACGTGGATCGGGCTCGCGGTCAGATCGCCGAGCTGATCGGCGCGAGGCCGCGGGAGATCATGTTCACCGCCGGCGGGTCCGAGTCGGACAACATGGTGCTCAAGGCCTCGATGGTCCAGCGTTCGGCCAAGGGCAAGCACCTGATCACCACCGCGGTGGAGCACCCGGCCGTGCGCAACACGGCCCGCTTCCTCGGCAAGCGTGGTTTCGAGGTGACCTTCCTCTCGGTGGACGGACAGGGCCGGATCGACCTCGACGAGCTGAGCGACGTGATCCGTGACGACACGGTGCTGGTCTCGGCGATGTTCGCCAACAACGAGACCGGCACGATCTTCCCGGTGGCCGAGATCGGCGCGATCTGCCGCGAGCACGGCGTGCTGTTCCACTGCGACGCGGTGCAGGCCGCGGGCAAGGTGGAGATCGACGTCAAGGCGATGAACATCGACATGCTCGCGCTGTCCGGGCACAAGCTCAATGCGCCCAAGGGCGTGGGCGTGCTGTACACCAGGCGGGGCATCCGCCTCGAGCCGCTGCTGCACGGCGGCCACCAGGAGCGCGGCCGGCGCGCCGGCACCGAGAACGTGCCCGGCATCGTGGGCTTCGGCGAGGCCGCCCGGCTGGCGCGGGAGGAGCTCGGCGGGGACGCGGCCCGGATCGCGGCGCTGCGCAACCGGCTGGAGCGTGGGCTGCTTGAGGCGATTCCGGACGTCCTGGTCAACGGCGACGTGGAGCACCGCCTGCCCAACACGAGCAACATCAGCTTCCGCTACATCGAGGGCGAGGGGATCCTGCTGTTCCTCAACGACGCCGAGATCGCGGCCAGCTCGGGATCGGCCTGCACCTCGGGCACGCTCGATCCCTCGCACGTGCTGCTGGCGATGGGGCTGTGCCACGAGGACGCCCACGGCTCGATCCGCTTCTCGCTGGGCTACGGCAACACCGAGGAGCAGATCGATTACGTGATCGAGCAGCTGCCGCCGATCATCGAGCGTTTGAGGATGATGTCTCCACTCGCCCGCAAGGCGCAGGGGTCGTAGCCATGACCGATCTCGACACGAACCATATCTGCCGCAAGGCCAAGAACAAGGCCAACTGCTACAAGTGCATCGCGCGGATCCAGCAGCTGCTGCAGGTGGAGGATCTGGAGCCGGCGGACCGGGTCCGGGTCGAGGAGATGGCCAAGGCCTTCGAGGCCGGCAACGACGAGCCGAGCGAGCTGGACATCGCGCTGCTGGTCAGGCTCTCGGATCACTACCTGACCTGACCCGGATCGTCCGGATCCCGGACGGTCGAGTCCGGATCTCCGGACCCCTCCAGCCATCGAAGATCCGTAACTGCTGGAAACCACCGCCTTCGATTCTGGCATGCGGGATGCAATACCCTGACCACCGGTGGGAGGTGAACGGATGATCGACAACTCGCTGCAGGACGCGCTCTCCCGGCACTGGGGCTTTCAGGGCTTCCTGCCCCTGCAGCGCGAGGCCATGGAGAGCCTGCTCGCGGGCCGCGACGCGGTGGTGGTGCTGCCCACGGGCGGCGGCAAGTCGCTGTGCTTCCAGGCGCCGGCCGTGGTGCGGCCGGGCGTAGCACTCGTGGTCTCGCCGCTGATCTCGCTGATGAAGGACCAGGTCGACGCGCTGCAGGAGTGCGGGGTGGCCGCGGCCCGGCTCGACAGCTCGCAGGAGGCGGTGGAGCGGCGTGATGTGCTCCAGCGGCTGCACGCCGGGGCGCTCGACCTGCTGTACCTCTCGCCCGAGCGGCTGGTCGGCCCGGGTTTCCTCGAGCGGCTCGAGCCGCTCGAGATCGCCCTGGTCGCCGTGGACGAAGCGCACTGCATCAGCCAGTGGGGCCACGACTTCCGCCCCGAGTACCGTGAGCTGGGACTGCTCAAGCAGCGCCTTCCCGGGATCCCGCTCGGCGCGTACACGGCCACGGCCACCGAGCAGGTCCGACGCGACATCGTCCGCCAGCTGCAGCTCGGCGAGCCCGAGGTGCTGGTCGGCGACTTCGACCGGCCGAACCTGAACTACAAGGTGCGGCCGCGTACCGACGTGCTGGCCCAGGTGCGGGCCGTGATCGACCGCCATCCGGGAGACTCGGGGATCGTGTACTGCCTCCGCCGCAAGGACGTGGACCGGCTCTGCGCCCGGCTGAACACCGCCGGGTATCGCGCCGCGCCGTACCACGCCGGGATGAGCGCCGTGGATCGCAGGCGCAGCCAGGAGCGCTTCGTCGAGGAGCGGGTCGAGGTGATCGTGGCCACCGTGGCCTTTGGCATGGGCATCGACAAGTCGAACGTGCGCTTCGTGGTCCACGCCGGCATGCCCAAGTCGCTGGAGCACTACCAGCAGGAGAGCGGCCGGGCCGGCCGCGACGGGCTCGAGGCCGAGTGCTGCCTGCTCTACTCGGGCGGGGACTATGGCCTGTGGAAGTCGCTGCTCAAGGATCTCGAGCCCGAACCGTACGAGATCGCCCTGAAAAAGCTGGGCGCGATGTACGGGTACTGCACCGCCGCGACCTGCCGGCACCGGGCCCTGGTGCGCTACTTCGGCCAGCGGTTCGAGGCGAGCCGCTGCGAGGCCTGCGATATCTGCCTCGGCGAGGTGGAGCGGCTCGAGCGCGGGGAGGCGCTGACCACGGCGCAGAAGATCCTCTCCTGTGTCGTGCGGCTCGACCAGCGCTTCGGCGCCAACCACGTGGCCTCGGTGCTGGCCGGCTCGCGCAGCCGGGCCGTGCTCGAGCGGGGGCACGAGCGGCTGTCCACGTACGGCCTGCTGGGCCGGCACCGGCGGCGCGCGATCCGCGACTGGATCGAGCAGCTGCTGGGCCAGGGGCTTCTCGAGGCTCGCGGGGACTATGCCGTGCTGAACCTGACCCGGGCGGGGTGGCGCGTGCTGCGGGGCGAGGAGGCACCGCGCCTGCTCGTGCCGCCCCGCCGGCCGGCCCGGATCTCGCGGGTCGCGGCCGACTCCTGGGAGGGCGTGGACCAGGCGCTGTTCGCGATCCTCCGCGAGATCCGGACCGATCTCGCCCGGCAGCAGGGCGTGCCGCCGTACGTGGTGTTCGGCGACGCGACCCTGCGCGGCATGGCCCGCACCCGGCCGGCCACGGCCGAGGCCCTGCTCGCGGTCAAGGGCGTGGGCCGGTACAAGCTGGAGCGGTACGGCGGGCCGATGCTCTCGGCGATCCGTGGGTACTGTGCGGAGCGCGGCCTGGACATGGAGGATCTGCCCGCCAGCGACCCCGTGTCGAGCGGATAGCGGAACGGTCGGCCTACTGCTGCGCGGCCTCGGGCGGCGCGCCCGGGCGCTCCTCGTCCTCGCCGCCGATCGCGAAGACTCCGTCCCAGCGCACCACGTCCACCGGGTTTGCGCCCTCGCGCACCGCATCCACCGCGTCCTCGAACTCGGGCGCGGAGCGAAAGGCCTCCTCGAACTCCCACTCCGCCTCCTCGTGCTCGCCGCGCTGCAGGTGCAGCCAGGCCAGGCCGAGATGGGGCTCCGGCCGCTCCGGATCGAGTGCCATCGAACGCGCCAGGGCCACGGCCGCGCCGCTGGTATCGCCGTCCTCCAGCGCGAGGAAGCCGAGAAAGGCGTGCGACGGGGCAAAGGTCTTGTCCGAGCGCACGGAGAGCTTGAGCGCCTGGCGGGCCCAGCTGGAGCGATCGAGCAGCCGGAAGCAGACGGCGAGGTAGAAGTAGCTCACCGGGTCCTCGAGCTCGCGCAGCGCCTGGCGAAAGGCCGAGGCCGCTGTCCGCAGCAGGCCGCGCGCGGCCAGCCCCAGGCCGAGGTTCTGCAATGCCAGCGGGTCGGTCGGATTGGCGCGGGCCGACAGGATCAGCGGCAGCAGGACCGCGGCGGTGGTTGGATCTGGTGACGGCGTGAGGTCGCTGCCGGCTGCACCGGCCGCGGGTGAGGCCGCGTACTCCAGCAGCGCCGGCTCCGTGATCCGTGGCTCCACCCGCACGCTCAGGCGCGCCGCGCGCAGGTCCTCGTCGGTCTCGAGCTCGGCGTCCCAGCGCGGATCGTTGCGGGCCAGGTCCACGCCGGCCGCGGCATTGGAGTAGGCGCGGGAGCGGCGCGCCCGCCGCCACCAGCGCCGGAACAGCAGCAGCAGCACCAGTGCGAGCACGCCGGCTCCGAGCGCGGCGAGCCAGTCGAGGCTGCTGACCCAGCCCGGACTCACCGCTCCTCCCGGCCGCCCTGCGCGGCCGCAGCCGTGGCGGTTCCCGCTGCCGGCTCTGCTCTGCGGTAGCGCAGCCCGGACGGGGCGGAGAGAACTAGCTCGAGGAAGCGATCGAGCCAGGGCAGGTGATCGAGCAGGCGTCCCCGGGTCAGGTCGAGCTCCAGCACCTCGAGGGCCAGCTGCTTCTGCTCCTCGGCGGTGAGCTCGGCCTGGCCGGCGCCGAACAGGCGTTCGAGCAGCGCCGCTGCGTTGCCGACCGAGGCGGCCTGGACCAGGTCCGCCTCGAACCCGCCCTTGGGCAGCGGCAGGTACTGGCCGCCCGGTACTTCGATTCGACCCGTGCTCAATGCTCGTCCGGATCCGGCGATCAGCCCATCCGATTGCCGGCTGCGGCAGTGTACGTGCGGTGTTGCGTCGTGTCAACCGGCCCAAGGTCGCCTTGACACGACCCGGTCCGGGGCCTATAGTACCCATCAATGGGAGAGGGGCGACACAGGGCACACCGGCGGGCAGACACCATTTCGAACAGCCGCCCGTCTCCAGGAAAACCCTACAGCCATATCAAGGAGTTGTCATGCAACTGAACGTCCGCTTCAAGGGCATGGATTCGACCGACGCTCTTAGGGATTACTTCGAGGATCGGGTCAAGAAGCTAAACAAGCACGTCCCGGTTAACACCGTGGTGAACGTGTCGCTGGCCAAGGAGAAGCTGGACGGAGCCGTGGAGATCATCTTCAATTATAACGGCAAAAGTATCGTAGCTACAGAACGTTCAGAAGATCTGTACGCGGCGATTGACGCGGTGGTGGACAAGGCTGCGCGCCAGGTCTCGCGGGTGAAGAGCCGGGCCCGCAATCGCAGCGGCGGCTCGATGCGCGAGGAGGGAACCGCCTGATCCTGGCCCCACGATTCGCTCCAAGCCGCGAGAAAATTCTCAAAAAACCCTGCACCCAAGCCCCGCACATTGGCCGTTGACATCCGATCTAGCTTCAGTTAAATATCCTGGCCACCACAGCGTCTGAAGCTGCGGGTGTCCGGTGCCCCTCGCGGGCATCGGGTCGGACTGTCCGAGGAGGGGCTCGCAATCACGGAAACGGAGATCCGGGCGAGCGTAACCGTAAGAATGCTTGGGAGGAAGAAATGAAGAAGGTAGCCCTTTTCCTGTTCGCCCTGTTCGCGTGTGCGGCCATCATGGCCTCCTGTGGCGGTGACGACGGCGGCGGCAAGTCCGACGGCGCGGCCGACCCGTACGCCAAGTGCCCCAAGCCCGCCTGGGTCGATACGCCCAACATGGAGGGCGGCCTGACCGCCACGGGCATCGGCCGCTCGCACGGCGGCAAGGGCAAGGCCCGCGAGAAGGCCGTGAACGCGGCCCGCACCGAGCTGGCCCGCATCCTGCGCACCAAGGTCCAGGCGATGACGGACCGCTTCTTCCAGGAAACAGAAGACATGATGCAGCCGGATCACAGCACCGCGATCGACTTCACCCGTGACGTGAGCCGGCAGCTGACCGACGCCACCCTGCGCGGCTCCCGGGCGATGCAGTACTGGACCGACTGCACCACCGGCGAGGAGTACGCCCTGGTCGGCCTCGACACCGCGGCCGTGCTGGCCGAGGCCAAGAAGGCCTCCCGCGCGGCGGCCGAGGCCAAGGCCCTGTTCATCGAGAACAAGGCCAACGAGGCGATCGAGAAGATGGACGAGGCGATCGACAAGGCCTTCGCGGGCGGCGGCGAGTAGTCTCGCGCCCGATTGATCGACTCCTTGATTCGATGAAGGGGGAGCGGGAGCATGCGCTCCCCTCCCCCTTTTCTTTCGCACGCGATATGACCGGAGGCAGCGTATGGGCGCGGTGAGGAGAGCGCTTCCCGTCGCATTCCTGGCGCTGGCCGCCCTGCTTGCAGCGGATGGATGCGGCGGCGGCCGGGCAGCCCAGAAGGAAGATGCGATGGCGCACATCCGCGACTGGTACGCCCGGGTCGCGCCAGGCCACAAGCCGCCGCCGGCGTGGGTCTTCTGCCTGCCCGAGAAGAGCGACACCATCTTCGGGCTGGGCTTTGCCCTGCAGAACATGGCCGGCGACGAGGCGACCAAGCAGCATGCCTTCGACAATGCGGTGTACAACCTGGCCCGCTCGATCAAGGTCTCGGTCAAGGCGCGCAAGTACATCCAGACCGAGGTCGACGGGCTCTCGGTTGCCGACAACCTGCTGATCGAGAAGGAGGAGAGCATCGACGGCCAGATCGAGCAGACCGTGCGGGACAAGGCCGGCTTGCTCGAGCACTGGAAGGACATGTCCAACGGTGTGACCTGGGTGCTCGCCGCCTGCTCGGTCTCGGACTTCGAGGAGCTGAAGGCCGCGTCCCACAGCGTCCCGCAGTGCAGCATCGGCGCCCGGCCGACCTGGCTCGACAAGCCGCCGACGTCCAAGTCGGTGCTCTACGGCATCGGCGAGTCGCGGATGCACTGGAATCCGGCCGAGTCGTACAAGGAGGCCGAGCGGCTGGCCCTGGTGCAGATCTCGGAGCAGATCAAGGCCCAGGTCAAGAGCTTCGACGATACCAAGCAGTCCGACTTCGAGGACTACACCTATCGGATCGTGCGTATCGCAACCGAGGGCGACCTGTCCGGCTCGGACATCATGGCGCGCTGGGTCGACTTCAAGACCGGCCGCGCGTACGCCCTGGCGCGGATGCCGGTGATCTCGGTCAAGACCAGCATCCTCGCCGCGGCCAAGAAGGTCGAGGCCGAGGACAAGGCCAAGCCGCCCGAGGAGCGCCGGGCGCTGACCGCCGAGGAGATCGAGCGCAAGGCCGACGCCGCGCTGGAGATGATGGACAAGGCGCTGGACAAGCAGTTCGCACCGCCCAAGACACCCGAGCTGCCGCCGGATGCCACGCCGCCAGCGCCCGAGCCAGCGCCCGAGCCGGAGCCCGAGCCGGAGCCCGAGCCCGAGCCGGAGCCCGAGCCCGAGTCCGAGCCGGCCGACGAGGCCGCACCCGAGCCGGAGACGGAAGGCCAAGGCTCCGAGCCGGGGGCGGAGGAGGCGTTGCCCGCCGACGAAGCCACGCCGGAGCCGGCAGGCGAGACCGACGCTGCCACGCCGCCGCCCGAGGCGGAGGAGGCTCCGCCGGTCGAGGAGGCACCCTCGGACGAGCCCGCACCGGGCCTCGAGACTGACGGGGGAGAGGGATGAGACCACGCAATGTTCTGCTGACAGCCGCTGCGATCCTGATCGCCGCTGTGCCGGCCATCGCCGGGCCCAAGCCGATCTGGGTCGACAACCCGCCGCGCGACGCGCGCTTCTTCCACGGCGTGGGCAGCAGCGAGGACCACCAGTCGGCCAAGGACCTGGCCCTGCGCGATCTGGCGGCCTCGATCAAGGTGAAGGTCAAGGGCGAGACCAAGAACGTGTACCAGGAGCGCGGCGAGCAGGTCTCCGATGACTACGAGTCGAGCGTCGAGACCATGGTCGATACCACGCTCTCGGGAGTGAAGTACGAGACCTGGCAGGATCCTGCGGACAAGCTGGTCTGGACCCACGCCTTCCTCTCCAAGGCCAAGTTCTGGGAGCCGCGGACCAAGGCGCGCAAGGTGGCGGTGCAGTACTTCGAGCGCGGCCGGGCCGCGCTGCAGAAGGGCCGGGCCGCCAACGCGCTCAAGCTGCTGCTGCAGTGCCAGGCCGCGCTGGGCAAGTACTGGCCGCTGCCCTTCGAGATCACGGTCGACGGCAAGAGCCAGATCTTCCTCATCGCGGCCGAGGACGAGCTGCGCAGCCTGGGCGGAGACCTGACGATCACCGCCGACGACGCGACGATCGACGCCAAGGTGGGCAAGCCGGTCAAGAAGCCGCTGGTGGTCGTGGCCGCCTTCAAGGAGAGCCCGGTGGCCAAGCTGCCGATCCGCTACGGCTGGGCCTCGTGCAAGGGCAGGCTCAAGCAGAGCGTGCAGACCGGCAAGAGCGGCAAGGCCAAGACCAAGGTGACCAACTTCATGGGCGGCTCCAGGCGGTGCGAGGTCACCGCCGCGGTCGACCTGGAGACCCTGCTCGGCGGCGTGGAAGGTGCGGACGAGGCAATGATGAAGCGCCTGTCCCGCACGCTCGAGCGGGTGGGCCTGCCCAAGGTCAGCTTCTTCCTCTCCACACAGAAGATCCGCGCTGCGGTGCGCGTGGTCGACTTCGACGCCAAGGGAGCGGACATGGGCGAGTCCCAGCTGGGCAACTCGGTGGCCGAGGCCCTGCGGGAGTCCGGCTTCACGGTCCGGCGCCGCGGCGTCAAGCTCACCAAGGACGAGATCCTCGATCTGCTCGACGGTGACGACAGCGTGCTGGACAAGGTGCCGAGCAGCAAGCTCGATCTGCTGGTGGTGGGGCGGGTCAAGCTCCGCCTGCAGGAGAGCAAGGGCGAGGACAGCTTCGGGCTCGGCGGCTCGGGGTACACCGTGGCGCGGGGGCGCGCCACCCTGCACGCGATCGAGCTGAAGACCGGCAACGTGTTCGCCAAGGCGGACAGCACCAAGGTCAAGGGCCTGGCCTTCGACGACGCCAAGGCCATGGTCGAGGCGCAGAAGGCGGCCTGCAAGATCGCGCCCGACTTCGTCGAGAAGATCAAGCAGCACCTCCAGAAGTAGCGGGAACGAGCTTGAGCCGCAGCGTGCATCCTTCACCGGCGGTCAGTGTGCGGCGTGCCATGGGCTTGCTGCCTGCGTTGCTCGGCGCGCTCTCCTGCGCCGGCGCCGAGGCCGAGGCAGATCCGCTGGCCCGCTGCGCCGAGAACCTGAAGGCGTGCTACGCTCCCTGCCCCCGGCCGACCTGGGTGCTGATGGCGAACGCGCCCGGACATCTCTGCGCCACCGGGCAGGCCGAGCCGGGCGGCCGCCAGCACAGCCGGGCCGTGGACAGCGCCCGGCAGCGTCTGGCAGCCTCGACCGAGCGGCTGGGCCTGGCGCTGGCCCAGCCCCTCGCCGACGGCCTGTCCGCGCTGCTCGATGACCGCGCCGCTATCACCATGCGCGAGGCAGTCGAAGCGGTGGTCCGCAGCCTCGCCGTCGAGGTGACGGCGGCCTCGCGGGTGGCTCAGGTGTACGAGGACTGTGTGACCGGCGACGTCTTGGTCCTGGTGGTGATGGATCCGGCTGCGCTGGTCGAGAGCGCGGTGCAGACCCTGGAGCGGCTGGGTCGGGAGACCGCCCTGTTCCGGGTCGGCCGCGACGCCGAGGCGCTCGAGGCGGCGCGGAAGATCCTCGAGGCCCGGATCGAGCCGGACGAGCCGCGATTCAAAACGCGGCCCTGATGTCGCAGGTGCCCGGAAAAGCGACGTTTTGGCGCTTGACACGAGGATCGGCCAAGAATAATATGCCCTCGATTCTTCAGGCCTGGGAAGACGGAACACGAGATGGCTAGAATACGCAGTTTCGTGCTGATTGTGATTGTTGTGGCCGGCCTGACCGGCGCCACCTGGGCCCTGGTGATCCCCGAGCTGGAGCAGGGGAGCCGGGCCAGGGTCGAGGAGTCGCTGGAGTCGGCCGCGGTGGCCCTGGAGGGACAGCTCCAGGGCGGCTCGGCAGACGCGCTGCATGGAGCGATCGGGTTGGCCGACGCCGCCGCACTGGAGGACTTCATCGCCCCGCCGCCCGGGGTGGACGACCAGGGACGGCCGCTGACCGAGGCGGCGCGCAAGGAGCTGCTGGCGCAGTACCGCAAGGCGCTCGTGGACGCGGCCGGGAAGGTGCGCGACAGCGTCAAGGCTCACGTGACCGGCGTGTTCAACGCAAAGCGGCAGGCCCTGCTGCACTATCCCGAGGACGCGGTGGTCTCCGAGGCGATCGGCGCCGGCCACGCCGTGGCCGAGGCGCTGGAGGGCCGGGTCGGGCTGGGGCTAGTGGCCCAGGGCGAGCACCTGTTCCGGGTGGCTGCGGTGCCGCTGTGGGGCGAGGCGGACGAGCCGGAAGGCGCGATCGTCTGTGGTGTGGATCTGGCGCTCCGGGTCGAGGGGTACAGCCGCAAGCTGGGGAGCGATCTGCACGCGCTGCTGCTGGCCGAGGGCCGGCCCCTGGGCGCCAGCGTGGCGCCGGCGCCCAAGGCGGCGCTGGTCAGCGGCCTGAGCAAGGCCCATGCGCCCCGGTACGCCGCGCTGTTCACGGGCCAGGCCACGCGCAGCACCAGCGTGCTCGATCTCGAGGGTGGCTGGCGCGGGGTGATCGGCGCGATGCCCGGCGTGGCCGGCAGACAGAAGCTGGCCTTCGCAGTTCTGCGCCAAGTCGACGACCCGGCCCTGACCGAGGGGCTGGCCACGGCCAAGCGCTTCGTGCTGGCCTTTGGCGCCGGCGCGCTGGGCCTGGGCGTGTTCCTGGCCCTGCTGCTGCTCGGCGGAGTGGACAGGCGGCTGCGCGGCTTGAGCGGAATGGCCGATGACGAGCTGGCCGACGAGCTGGCCGGTGAGTCGGGCGAGCAGCCTATGGACGAGGAGCCCGAGCCGGCCGAGGAGCCCGAGCCGGCCGAGGAGCCCGAGCCGGCCGAGGAGCCCGAGCCGGCCGAGGAGCCCGAGCCCGTCGAGGAGGAGACTGGCGAGGCCGAAGCCAAAGGCGAAGGCCCCGCGCCCGAGGCGCTGTTCGACGACGGCCTGAACGAGGAGGCGCCTGCCGAGGAGGAGGCCCCCGCCGAGGAGGAGGAGCCTGCCGGGGAGGAGGCACGTGCCGAGGAGGAGGCCCCTGCCGAGGACGAGGTGCCCGAGACGGATGAGACGCCTGCCGCCGAGGAGGAGGACCTGTCCGCTGAGGGGGAGCCGGCGCTCAACGAGTACTACAACGAGGCGGCCCAGGAGCTAGACGCGCTCGCCGCCGAGGTCGGCGATCTGGGGGACGGCGGCTGGGACAACCTCGAGCCGCCGGTCGGCAGCACCGACGCGGATCGCCTGCTGGAGGAGCTGGAGAAGGAGGCCTCGTCCGCTGACAGCCAGGCTCCGCGCAGGCTGCTCACGCCGGCCGAGGAGCTGCCGGCCTTTACCGACGACCAGATATCCGATGAGGATCTGCCCGAGGCGGCGGACGACCTGTTCGACGAGGTGCCGTCCGGGGGCGACGCTCCTGCCGCGGAAGAGGAGCCTGCCGCGGAAGAGGAGCCTGCCGCAGAAGAGGAGCCTGCCGCGGAGGAGTCCGCCGACTCTGCCGCGCCGGATGGTGAGGCCGAGGCCGGAGACGAGGGCTTCGAGCCCGAGGCAGAGGCCGAGGAAGAGCCCAAGGGATCCAAGCCGCCGCCGCCGCCGGCCAGGGCCCTTGCCGCGGATGACGCGTATGACGAGGAGACCGACACAACCCTGGAGCAGGACGACCCGCTCACCGCGCACCTGCGCCAGGTGTTCGCGCGCTACAAGAACGTGCGGATCGAGTGCAGCGAGTCAACGGACAAGCTGCGCTTCGAGAAGTTCGCCAACAAGCTGCGCAAGAACCGCGACACGCTGATGGAGCGTTTCGGCTGCAAGGACGTCGAGTTCAGCGTGTACGTGAAGAAGGGCAAGGCGGCGATCAAGGCCACGCCGGTCAAGAAGTAGGCCGGGAGGCTTCCGGCAGTTGTGTCGCTTGACACCGAGCGCCACGCTATCGAGAATATCGATCATGTCCGGCTAGGTGGAGGCCGTGATGCCTTTGGTGAGAATGACCGCCTGCCTGGCGCTGCTCCTGGCTTCCCCAGTTCGGGCCGATGATTCCGAGCCGGAGAAGCAGGATTCCGAGAAGGCCGAGGGCGAGGGCGGTGAAGAGGAGGAGTCCGAGCCTGCTGCGCCGGCAGAGGACGCTCCGGCCGTTGCGCCGGGAGAGCGGATCAAGCAGGACGAGGCGCCTGCCGGGACGCCATCTCCGGATGTCGCGCCTGCAGAGGGCAGTGATGGGGCTGTTGCGCCTTTGTCCGAGGTCCAGACCGAGGTGCCGCCCGGGAAGACGGCGCCGGCTGCAGCGCCCAGCGGCGGAGCCGGGGAGACCGCAGCGCCTCCAGCCGGGGCACCGGCCGAGCCGGCTGCTCCCGCGGCCGAGCCTGCCTCGCCCGCCGCGCCCCGCAAGACGCGCCTGCTGGTGCTGAACCTGCGCTCGGAGCGCGGTCTCGACGATGGTCTGATCAAGCTGCTCAACGAGCTGCTGATGACCGAGTTCCAGAAGTCCGAGCAGCTCGACGTGTTCGGCGAGCAGGATCTGATGGCCATGGTCAGCCTCGAGGTCACGCGCCAGCAGCTCACCGGCTGCACGGACGACAGCTGTCTGGCCGAGGTCGGCGGCGCGCTGGGAGTGGACCAGCTGGTGTTCTCCAACGTGGGGCAGGTGGGCGCCCGCTACATCCTCAACATGAAGCTGCTCGACGTGACGCAGGCCAGGGTGATCGGCCGGATCTCCGAGTTCTCCGACAGCAACGAGGACGCGCTGGTGTACGCGATCCAGAAGGCCTCGGCGCAGCTCTGCGGCCGGCCGGCGCCCGAGCCGCCGCAGCCGCCCGCGCTCGAGCCCGCGCCCGCGCCCGCGCCCGAGCCGGAGCCCGAGCCCGAGGTGGCCGCGGTTGCGGTCGAGCCGGCGCCCGAGCCGGGCCAGGCCCCGCCCGAGGAGACGGGCACGAGCGGGATGGCCGTCGGCGCCTGGGTGCTGCTGGGCGTGGGCGTGGCCGCGCTGGCCACCGGGACCGGCTTCGGCGTGGTGGCCAAGCAGGAGCAGGACCGGATGGAGAGCCGCACGTTCAAGACTCAATCCGGGTACGACGACGCGGTGGACGCGGTCAACACCAACGCGCTGGTCGCTGACGTCAGCTTCGGCGTGGGCGGCGCGGCCGTTGCCGCGGGGCTGATCCTGTTCCTCGTGGATGCCCTGTCCGGCGAGGAGCCCGGCGAGGAGCCAGCCGTCTCGATCGCACCGGCAGCGAGTGAGGGGGGCGGCTCGCTGATCCTCGAAGGGAGGTTCTAGCGATGGCTGCGCGTGCGCTGCTGCTCTGGTCTGCCGTGCTGCTCCTCGCGTCGGGCTGCTCGGCGGTGATGGATCCCGAGGGCGTGGAGGGTTTCCCCTGCGGCCCGAGGGACTTCTGCCCGGATGGCTTCGTCTGCCGGGGCGGGGAGTGCGTCAAGGGTGCAGCCGGGGATTCGGACTCGGACACGGACTCGGACTCGGACCTGGATCTGGACCTCGACACGGACACAGATCTGGATCTCGATACAGACCTGGACACGGACACGGACACGGACACCGATACGGACGCGGACACGGATTCGGACACGGACACGGACACCGACACGGATTCGGACACGGATACGGATTCGGATTCGGATTCGGATTCGGATACGGATACCGGCAGCCACTGCGAGGACCTGGAGCTGAGCGGCGATGAGAGCGACGTGGATTGCGGTGGCTCGTGTCCCAAATGCGCGGACGGAAAGAGCTGCGGCTCGAACGAAGACTGCGAGAGCGGCTCGTGCGGAAGCACGGTCTGCATCAGCTGTGGCGACGGCCAGCAGAACGGCGACGAGAAAGGCATCGATTGCGGTGGCTCGTGCCCGACCGGATGCGCCGACGGAACTGTCTGCGATTCAGGCTCGGACTGTGCGGGCGGACGCTGTGAGGGAGATATCTGCACGAGCTGCGAGGACCTCGCGCAGAACGGCGACGAGAAAGGCATCGACTGCGGTGGCTCGTGCCCGACCGGATGCGCCGATGGAACTGCCTGCGATTCCGGCACGGACTGCGCCAGCGGGCGCTGTGAGGGTGATATCTGCACGAGTTGCGAGGACCTCACGCAGAACGGCGACGAGAAGGGCATCGACTGCGGCGGCTCGTGCCCGACCGGATGTGCTGACGGAACCGCCTGCGATGCGGGCTCGGACTGTGCGAGCGGGCGCTGCGAGGGGGACATCTGCACCAGTTGCATCGACGGGATGCAGACCGGCAGCGAGACTGGCATGGACTGCGGCGGTCCCTGCGACGGCTGCGCTACGGGTGAGGCGTGCACCAGCAGCGCCGATTGCCTCGACGTGTGCGTGGACGGGCTGTGCCTGGCCTGCGAGGACGAGTTGCAGAACGGCGATGAGAGCGGCGAGGACTGTGGCGGGACGTGCACTCCGTGCACCGAGGAGTTCCGGGTGAACCAGACCACGACCGGGGCGCAGCAGGCGCCGGCGGTGGCCATGGCCTCGGATGGATCCTTCATCGTGGCATGGGATGGCGGCCGGGTGTACGCTCGGCAGTTCGATGCGGATGGAACGGCGCTCGGCGACGAGATCGAGGTCGCTCCCGGGATGAACGACGGCCAGCTGGGTGTCGGTATCGCCGATGACGGCCGGTTCGTGGTGAGCTGGCCCCAGGGAGGCGACGTTTATGCTCGGCGGTTCGGCGCGGATGGCACGCCAGCGGCGGACGCCTTCCAGGTGAACGTCACGACGACCGATGTCGATTCCGGAACAATCACCGCCGCGGACATGTCGGCGGACGGCGCATTCACGGTGGCGTACGAGGATCGCAGGCTCACCGGCTACTACGACAAGTGGGTCCGGTTCCAGAGGTTCGACGAGACGGGCGCGGCGCTCGGATCTGCCGAGACGGTGGGCTCCACCGACTCTGACGGATCGACAAGTTCGATCGAGCTGTCCATGGCGCCAAACGGGATCTTTGTACTGGCGCATAGCTTCTCGAGCAGAGACCTGGGTCGGACCTCCTCCTGGGTGCGGCGGTACAGCGCGGGAGGCAGCGCGACATCGGATCAGATACTGCTCCACGGATACCACTCCACCATGAGCGTCACCGATCCCGGCGTGGCCATCGCGGACGACGGGTCCTTTGCCGCGGTGTGGAGGATGGCCAAGGACGGGGGGAGTCCCTTCCCGGACGCGACAGGGCTGTACTACCAGCCCTTTGGTGCTGGCGGGACCGCCCTGGCCGAGCCCATGCACTTCAACCAGGCGGAGGAAAATCCGTACGGCGCCCACGAACCGACCATCGCACTGTCGCAGGATGGAGAGTACGTCATCGCCTGGGAGACCAAGGATGACCTCGACGACATCGACATACGGGTGCAGCGGTTCCAGGCGGACGGTATGCACCGTGGGCTATCGTTCGAGGCCAACACCACGCACGATTTCAACCAGACAGAGCCGGTGGCAATGATGCATTCGGTGTACGGCTTCCTTGTGGTGTGGCAGAGCATGTACCAGGACGGCGACGACCTGGGCATCTACGCCCGCCTCTCGCAGTAGCGGCCAGGCGCTAGCCCGACTGGGGCTCCAGCACGACCTTCAAGCCCTCGCCCGACGCCGTGATCCGGAAGCCCTCCTGCGCCTCGGACAGCGGCAGGCAATGGCTCACCAGCTCGTCCACGTTCACCCGTCCGCTGCGGATCAGCTCCAGCGCCTCCATAGTATCCCGCGGGGGGCTGGCATAGGTCGTGGCGATCTGCAGCCCCTTGTTCCAGATCTCGAACAGCGGCAGTGCCGTGTCCGCGCCGGGCTCGGGAATGGCGAAGAGCAGCACCGTGCCGCCGGGCTCGGCCAGGGCGTGGGCAGTGCAAAAAGCGGCCTGCGCGCCGGTGCAGACGATCACCAGGTCGGCCAGCGGCCCGCCGGTGAGCGCGCGGATCCGCTCCGACGTCAGCGCCTCGGGTTTCACCGCGGCGTCCGCGCCGAAGCGCTCGGCCGCCTCCAGCCGGTGCTCCAGCGCGTCCGAGGCGATGATCCGCCCCGCGCCGAGCGCGCGGGCGAGCTTGATCTGCAGCAGCCCGGACAGACCCGAGCCGAGCACGGCCACGTGCCTGCCCGGCGCCATGCCGGCACGGCGCTGGCCGCGCACAACGCAGCCCAGCGGCTCGGAGAAGCTGCCCTGGAGGAAGCTCATCCCCTCGGGCAGGGCAAAGGTGCCGACCTCGGTCTGCAGGGCGGGCACGCGCACGAGCTCGCAGAAGCCGCCCGGATCGAGCTTGGTCGTGCGCAGGGTCTTGCACAGCGAATGGTGGCCCATCAGGCAGCGGCGGCAGGAGTTGCAGGGCACGTGATGCGCCACGGTCACCCGGTCGCCTGGCTTCCAGCGCGTCACGCCGTCGCCGATGCGCTCCACCGTGCCCGCGATCTCGTGGCCCAGGATCAAAGGGGCCTTCTTGATCCGGTACCACTCCATCACGTCCGAACCGCAGATGCCGCTGGCCGCGATGCGCACCAGGATCTCGCCGGCCCCGATCTCGGGCACCGGCCGCTCCTCGATGCGGACGTCGGAGTTGGAGTGATAGACCGCGGCGCGCATGGTGCGGGTGCTAGCCCGGACTGTTCATGACCGCACGTCGCGAAACCGTCGAGCGTGCGTCGGATCGGGCCAAGCACAGCGATGAGGGACGCAGGCGGGCCTGACGGCCCGTCGAGGACCGAGGAGCGAGCACGGCCCGAGACGGCGTGCGATCGGCGGTTGCAGCAGGGTGGCTCATGAACAGTCCGGGCTAAGGCTGCTCGGCCACGAGCGTCTCGAAGAAGTCGAGCGCCTCCTCGGGCTTGGCCGTCTCGTGCACGATCTTGCGCACCGAGCGGATCATCGCCACCGGCTGGTCGGACTGCCAGATGTTGCGGCCCATGTCCACGCCGACCGCGCCGCGGGTGACCGCGTTGTACGTCATCTCGAACACGTCGAGCGGCGTCTCGAGCGCCTTGCCGCCCGCGATCACCACCGGCACCGGGCAGCTCTCGGTGAGCTTCTCGAAGTCGTCGCAGTAGTAGGTCTTGACCACGTGCGCGCCGAGCTCGGAGGCGATGCGCGAGGCCAGCGCCAGGTAGCGCACGTCGCGGGCCATGTCCTTGCCCACCGCGGTGACCGCGAGCACGGGTATGCCGTAGCGCTCGCCCTCGCTGACCAGCTTGGAGAGCGAGATCAGGGTCTGCTTCTCGTGCTCCGAGCCGACGAAGATCGACAGGGCCACGGCCGAGACGTTCATCCGGACCGCCTCCTCCATGGTGGTGGTGATCGCCTCGTCCGAGAGATCCTCCTTGAGCACGCTGGTGCCGCCGGAGACGCGCAGTACGATCGGAGTGTTGTGCGCGGGGTCGACGCAGTTGCGCAGCACGCCGCGGGTCGGCATCAGCGCGTCGGCGTGTTCGATCAGCGGCGCGATGGTCTTCTTGGGGTTCTCCAGCTTGCGCGTCGGTCCGAGGAAGTAGCCGTGGTCCACGGCGAGCATCAGGCAGCGCCCGGTATCCGCCTTGATGAAGCGCGAGAGGCGGTTGCGCATTCCCCAGTCCATGTTATCCTCCTTGGCCACTGGCCCTTCGATGACGGTGGCGAAGCATAGCGGCGGGCCGCGCAGGGGTCAAGGCGATCCGGATTGCCCGGGAGGTGAGCCGATGCTGACCGCCGATGACTTGGTCCGGCGGCTCGCGCTACAGCCGCATCCCGAGGGCGGGTTCTTCCACGAGATGTATCGCGCAGACGAGCGGATCGAGGCGGAGGCGCTGCCGCCGCGCTACGGGAGCAAGCGCGTCTTCGGCACCGCGATCTACTACCTGCTCACGCCGGACACATTCTCCGAGCTGCACCGGCTGGAGTCGGACGAGGTGTACCACTTCTATCTCGGCGACCCGGTGGAGCAGCTGCGGCTGTTTTCGAACGGCCGCGGTGAGGTCGTGGTGCTTGGCAACGACCTCGCGGCCGGCCAGCAGCCGCAGGTCGTGGTGCCGCGCGGGGTGTGGCAGGGGCTGCGGATCCGCGAGGGCGGGGCGCACGGCTACTCGCTGCTCGGCTGCACCATGGCGCCGGGCTTCGAGTTCGATGACTTCGAGAGCGGGATGCGGGCCGCGTTGCGGGAGGCGTATCCCGAGTTCGACGAGATGATCCTGGAGCTGACGCGGGAGTAGTCCGGACTGGGATCTCAATCCCGGATCATTCGCAACCGCAGGTATCCAAGGCCCGGGCCCTGGCCCGTTCGCAGCGCGGCGCCGAGTCCTGACACAGGCGCCTGGTCTCCGAGTCCTGGGGATGGCGCTCGGCGATGCGGCAGATCTTGCCGGCCAGGCCGCAGATCTGCGCGGTCAGCGCGCAGGCCTTGGTGCAGTCGGGCGCGTTCTCGGGCGCGGCAGCAGCCTTCAGCATCGCGGCCTCAAGCTGCTGCTCCAGCGCCTGCAGCGCCTTGTGGTGCTTCTCGGCCTCGGCGATCTCCTCGGCGGTCGGCGCCACGGTCGGCTCGGCGGTCTTGGTGGGCGCGCCGCCCATGCTGCAGCACGCGGTGGTCGCGGCCACGACGATCAACGTGGTCAAGCGCTTCATCACTCGCTCCTTCCCTGGCTGTCTCCGAGCACCCGCGCCAGCAGCTGCTCGTTGATCTTGAGCGCCCGGTGATAGGCCTGTGCCGCCTCGAGCTCCTGGCCCAGCCGCTCCAGGGCTCGGCCTCGGCTGATGTGCAGGTTGGCCGCGAACAGGTCGTTGCCGTCTCCGAGATCGAGGCCCTGGTTGGCCCACTCCAGCGCGCCCTCGGCCCGGCCCTGCAGCAGCTCGATCTCGGACAGCCGGAACAGGGTGTCCTGTCGCACGGCCCGCTCGTCCTCGGCGGCCAGCCCGGCCGGGGCCCGGCTCTCCACCACGCGGATCAGGCTGAAGCGGGCGAAATCCCACTCGGCCGCGGAGAGTCCCTTGTCCGCTCGCTCGTGCGCCTCGGCCGCGGCCGAGATCCACTCGTCGGGTTCTACCTGGGCCGCGCAACCGGAGACCAGCAGCGCCACGAGCAACCCCAGCGCCACGCGCACGGTCCCCCCTCTCCCACCGGGAGAGAGGGACAGGGGGAGAGGTCTGCTCGGCCTCGAGCCGTTCACTCCACCCCTCCGTACCGCCGCTCCAGCGCGGCGAGATAGCGCGCGCGGAAGCGCCGCATGCCGGCCTGCAGCATCGCGGCCTCTGCTCCCGCTCCGCGTGCGGCGGCGGCCTGGGCCTTCAGCAGACCGGCGCCGGGCTGCGGCAGCTGTGTGCCCGGCGGCGCCTCGGCCGGCACGAACACCAGCATCAACGCCGCGGCCGCGGCCACGGTCGCGGCCGGCGCGACCCAGCGGACCCAGCGTGTGCCCGGCTCGTCCTCGCCGCCCTTGTCCTCGAGGGCCTCGGCCTCGCTAGCGTTCGGCTCCTGCGCGACGTCCGCCTCGAGCACGCGCTTGCGCACCGCGCGCTCGCGCAGCTCGGACAGCTCGCCCCGGTCCTGGCTCGCCCGCAGCAGGGCCGCGGTCTCCATCGCGTCCCCGGGCGCCTCGTCCGCGGCCTCGCCCTCCAGGGCGCGGGCCAGGGCCTCGGCCTCGCGGATCTCTTCTTCCGTGGGATCGCGCTCGTCGTCCATGGCTATCCCTCCTCGCCCTCCCCTTCGAGCCACAGCTTGCGAAAGGCGCGCAGCGCCCGCAGCAGCACCACGTCGAAGGTGCCCAGCCTGACGTCCATCGCCGCGGCACATTCGGTGCGCGAGCGCCCCTCGAAGAAGCGCAGCTGCAGCGCCCGGCAATAGCGCGGGTTGAGCTGCTCCAGGGTCTGGCCCACGCGGCGCGCCAGCTCGGCGTGGTCGATGCGCCGGGCCAGCGCCTCCTCGGCGTCGCCGGCCGCGGGCGCTAGCGGAGCGAGCAGGCCCTCGTAGCTCTGCAGCGCCTTGCCCGTACGGGCCCGCGCGCGGTGCTGGTCGATGGCCTTGTTGGCGGCGATGCGGCAGAGCCAGCTCCACAGGCTCTGGCCGCGTGACTCGAAGCCGTGAAGTTTCTGGAAGGCAGCAGTGAAGGTATCGGCCAGCGCGTCCTCCGCGGCCTGCGGGTCGCCGAGCCGCGGCAGCAGCACGCCTTGGTACAGCGGCCCGGCAAACGCCTGGTACAGCTCGCCCATCGCCTCCTGCTCGCCCTGCCGCGCCCGCTCGAGCAGCGCCTGCTCCTGGCGCAGCCATGCCTCGTCCTGGAACTCCCGGCCCATGGCCGGCGTTATAGGACGATTCGCCAATAGATCCAACGCCCGAAACGTCGCGGCCTTACACCCGGGCTTTTCTTGCTGGCAGGTGTAAGCCCGACACCGCGGCGCGCGTTGACCTGCTGAAGGCATGAAAGGAGGCGGATCATGCGTCATGGATTGTATGGATTGCCGGCCGCGATTTCTGGCCTGCTGGCCCTCGGATCTCTGGGCGCGTTTGGCTGCGCCGGGTCGTCGCCGATGCGGGCGCCGGTGCTGCCCCCGCTGGCGCTGGAGGCGGCGCCGGCCGCGCCCGAGGCCCTGAAGCGGGACCACTTCCAGGGCGATCACGCGGGGCGGATCTCGGAGGAGGACCTGCGCCGGGTGCTCGACGCTCCGGTGTACCTCGAGGCGGGCGCGCGCGTGGGCGTGGTCCAGGTGGCGGCCGGGTACCACCCGGACGAGGAGATGCCGCTGCAGGCCGTGCCCGCGATCCTCTCGGGCACGATGGAGGACGCGGGCCTGTTCGAGGTGACCACCGAGGTCTCCACGGACTGGCCCGCGGACCGCGGCATCTCGGGCCTGCGCGAGCTGGCCGCGCGCTACCGCTCGGAGTACCTGCTGCTCTACCGCCACCGCTTCGTGCAGCGTGACTGGACCAACAGCTGGGCCTGGTTCTACCCCACGGTGATCGGCGCCCTCGTCGTGCCCTCGCAGACGATCGAGGTCGCCGGCGTGATGGAGGCGACCCTGTTCGATGTCAGGACCGGCACGATCCTGTTCACCGTGTTCGAGCGCGTGCGCGGCAAGTCGAACGAGAACGTGTGGCAGAACGAGCGCAAGCGGCGCGAGCTCAAGGAGAAGCTGCTCACCACCGCGGCGCAGGCGCTGGCCGACGCGGCCGTGAACAAGGCGCGGTTGCTCGCCGCGGCGCGGCCCGGGCCCGAGGCGCCCGTGGCTCGAGAGGCCGAGGCCTGGCCGGGCGAAGGCTCCGAGGACGAGACGTCGGAGGACGCTCCGGATCAGGTCTAGGGTATCGCGTGCGCGCTCGCGCGCGGACCTCTCCCCATGTCCCCCTCTCCCGTGGGGAGAGGGGGGACCTGGTACGAGGCGCATTGGTGGTCCTTGACGCCGTCGACCCCGCGGGCTACATCTCGCCCCGATGGGCGCACCGCTCCGCACGATCGCCGTCCTGGTCCTGGCCTGCGCCGGACTCGGCTGCGCCGATGACGGCGACGACGGCTGGTCCCCGGGCGAGCGCCAGCGGATCCCGCTGATGACCGGCCTGCAGCTCGACTGGGAGCTGGTGCCCCACCGGCTGTCTCTGCTCGAGCTGGCGTACCGCCAGCATGCAGACGCGAGCAGGGGCACGCTCACCGCGCGCAACGACGGCGGCTCCTTCGGCGTGATCCCGGGCGAATTCACCAGCTTCGACTACGACCTGCAGGTGCTGGACACGACGCATCTGGTTGCGGTGCCCGGCTCGCTCGAGCTCGAGATCCCGCCGGCCGTGGAGCACCCCGAAGCGCCCTTCGAGGCTGCAGGAGAGCTGCTGCTCCCGGGGGCGGCGCTGGAGCGGGTGCAGGCCCTGACCGCGGTGCTCGCCGGCTTCCGCCTCGGCACCGACGAGTACGACGCACCGCCGGCCTTCGAGACCGACCCGGACCTGCCGTACGACCCGGCCTTCGGTTACACCACCCAGGGCCTGGGCATCCGGCTCGGCGCGCCCGAGCGGCGCGGCGCGCAGGTCGCGGTGCCGGTGGCGGTGCGCAACAGCCTGGGCCTTGCCGATCGCGGAGACATGAACGCGGCGATCCCCGAGGCCGCGACCTGGCTGCGCGTGGACGTGCTGCTGCTCGGGGCCTTTGGCGCCGGCGCCGCGGTGACCACGGGCACCACCGGGTACTTCATCAGCGGAGCGACGTACGGCCAGAACTCGGTGCACCAGCACGGCACGGAGGCGGAGCAGCGGATCGAGCTGTCCGGCGCGCCGGGACCGGCCGCGGCCGCCTTCGGTATCACGGCCTTCGACCTCTGGCTCAACCAGGAGGGCCGCGGCGATCCGACCTGCGTCGTGCAGAGCGATCCGACCAACTACGAGGGCGAGCCGATCTCCGGACCCGGGCGGTACGTGCGCGAGCTAGCGGTGCGGCTGGGCGAGATGACCTACGAGCCGGCATCCGGTCGGGGCGAGGCGCTGCTGGACATGTACCTGACCAACAGCTCCCCCTTCAAGGAGGTAGGCAATATCTGCCTCGAGGCCCGCGGCGAGGCGGTGATGGTGCAATACGATGATCCATCGACAGCGTGGCGATATCGTGGCACTGTCGAGGCCGAGGCCGAGTCCGGCCAGACCGAGACCCAGGAGGTCCCGTACTAGCGATGGCCAAGAAGCACGATCCCTTTCCGATCTCCCTGCAGCTCAAGACCAGCCTCGGCGCGATGAGCGTGCTGTACAGGAAGCTCGGCACCGTGCGCATGGCCAAGGTCACGGCCGCGATCTCCCTGGCCCAGGCCCGCGGCGAGCCCTTCAAGACCCTCGCTCCACCCGAGGACGAGCGGGAGCGCCTGTCGCGCAAGCAGGCCGGCCCGGCGATCCTGCTCTACAAGGCGCTGCGCGAGGTGGTCGGGCCCGAGGAGGCGTTGGAGCTCAGCCGCGAGGTGGTGATCGACGGCGCGGTGCGCTTCCTCGGTCACTCGGTGGGGCCGCTCGATCGCGAGACCATGGCCGGCCTCGACGATGCGCAGCGGGAGAAGCTGATCCGGAGCATGGGCGAGCGCTTCTTCAACGCCACGCTGCGCTGGGACGAGATCTCGGTGGAGCGCATCCGCTTCACCGTGACGCGCTGCCGCTTCCCCGAGCTGTGCCGCGTGGCCGGCGTGCCCGAGGTGGCGCCGCTGCTCTGCGCCGGCGACGCGGTGTACTTCGGCGAGGTGGTGGGCACGGTGGAGATGCAGCGGCAGGACACCATCGCCGGGGGTGCGGAGTGCTGCGACTTCGAGCTCACCTGGAAGGACGACTAGCCCGGTAGAATCCGATCTTGAGCGATCGCGCGCTGTATCGCTGCGTGTGGTCCGCTGCCGCGTCCAGCTCCTGCTCCGCGATCGGCTCCAGCGTCAGCGCCGCCTCCAGGGCCGCACACTCGGGGCGCAGGCGCTTTGCCGGCTCGTCGTCGAGATCGAAGCGGTCGTAGCACGCGGCCGGCCGGTAGTACACCACGCAGGCGCTGTCGATCTCGTAGAACAGCAACGGGTCGGGCAGGCCGGCCCACTCCACGTCGCGCCACTGCTCGGCCGAGAGGTACGTGGGCAGCCGCGGCATGGCCCCGCGCTCGCGCAGCGGCCAGACCACGGTGCAGCCGTCCGGGATCTCTGACAGCGCCTCAATGATGAAGCGGCGCTCCAGCTGAGGCGTGAACTGGCGCGCCATCGGCCCGGACCAGATCCCGACCAGGCCGATCAGGAAGGCGCCGAGCAGACCCTCGGCCGTGGCCCGGGCGCGGCGACCGCGCAGGCTGCCCAGGAAGGGCGGGCCGTCCCCTCCGAAACCCCAGCGAACGGCCGCGGCGAGGCCCGCGCCCGCGAGCAGGGCCCACAGCGGCTGGGCCGCGAGCTGCAGCCGCGCCGGGTTCATCCGCGCGATGACCAGGCCCGGCACGGTGAGCAGCAGCGCGCCGAGGACAATCGCCAGCGCGAGCCAGCGCGTGGCTCGACGCCACAGGCCGACGATGATGCCGAGCAGGGCGAGCGCGCCGATCAGCGGCGGCGTGTAGTGCGGGTTGAGCAGCACATTGCCCGGCTCCTCGACCAGCTCGCCGAAGCTGGGGAGCAGGGCCAGTTGCGCCTGCGAGATCGAGCCGCGCACCAGCGGCGCCGGGCCCTCGGCGCCTCCAATGCCGGCGATGGCGTGAAGCGCAGGCTCGGCGTACAGCACCAGGAACAGCCCGGCCGCGATCCAGAACCAGCGGCTGCGTACCAGGGTGCGGCCCTCGGCCGTGGCGAGCAGGAGCAAACCCGCGATCGCGGGCAGGACCAGCAGGAAGGGCTGGAACGAGCAGGTGAAGACGCCGAGCAGGGCCGCGGAGAGCAGCAAACCCGGGTGCGGTCGATGCCGGGCCAGGCCGGCCAGCGCCAGGGTCAGCAACAGGAAGAAGCTGCCCGGCACCATCCGGACCTCGGTGGCGGCATAGAACACGGGTACGGGCAGGGCGGCCAGGATCAGCGCGGCCCACAGGGCCGGGCCTCGGTCGTGCAGCCACGACCGGGCCGCAGCGTAAAGCACGGCCGGGGTCAGCGCGGACAGGGCCAGGTGCACGCCGACAACGCTGGCCTCGCCGCGTGGCAGCAGGTGGAGCAGCAGCCCGTGCAGGGCGTACATCCCGTTGCCGTGGAAGTCGTGGCCCTCGGGCGGGAAGAGAAGCATGTGGCGGACCAGATCGTACCCGTGGCCGTTGATGTGGCCGGGCACGCGCACGCCGCCGAGCAGGCGCAGGCCCAGGCCCAGGGCCGCGATCAGAACGAGCCGCAGCCAGTCGGCCCGCTCCGTGTCGCGCAGCGCATCGAGCAGCGGCTGCCAGGCCGCGGCCAGGCCGAGCAGGCCCAGGAGCAGCACGATCTGCAGCAGCAGCGTGGGCGTGATGGGCAGCCGGGACGGGCGCTGGTCCATGGTGGGTGCGCGGTTGGGGTACCATATCGAGCCCTTGCCGCCGGGCGAGACCCAGAACCCGCCGTGGTCGTTTTCGCGCATCAGGGCTGCGAGCTGCGGCAGCAGCGATTCGGCCTCGCCCTCGCCGAGCACCCCATCGGGATCGTGGAGGCGCAGGCCGAAGCTGGGAGTGGTCTCGGCGTGCCGTTCGTCAGGCCTTTGCAGCTCGAGGGTGATCGAGGCCATGCCGCGCCGGAGCTGGAAGCGGATCGCGTCGTGCTCGATCGCGGTGTCACCCAGGATCCAGCCGCCGGGCAGCGGCTCGCCCCCGGCATGGACGCCGAGCAGGGCGAGCACGTCGTCCTCGATACCGGCGGGCAGCACCGCGTCCGCGGATATCTCCGCGGGCGGGACTGCATTGAGCGCGGTCAGGATCAGGACGAGGTGGAGCATGGCGGGACGATAGCATGCCAGCCAGCGGTCGCAAACCGCGACCGCTCGAACCTCGCCTGGGACTTCAGTCCCAGGCTTCTACGGCACCTTCTCCAACGCGGTCGGTTTTTCCGCCGCGATCGCGGCCTTGAGCGCGTCGATCTCGATCACCTTGAGGTAATCGCGCAGGTTGCCCCAGATCTCGTGGAAGCCGAAGCGCGGCAGCTCGGCGATCGCCCGCTCCCGGGTCCAGCCCTGGTGCACCATGCGGTACAGCGCGACCACGGTGCCGGTGCGATCCGAGCCGTGCTTGCAGTGCACGAACACGGGCAGGTTCTTGCTGTCCTCGAACAGCTTGAGAAAGGGCGCCAGGTCCTCGAACTCGGGGTGCCAGGGCTTGAAGGAAAGCTCCAGGTGCTGCAGGCCGAGCCCGGCCATGGCCTCGCGGTCCGAGGCGGTCACCCGCAGGTTGACCACGGTCTTGACGCCCAGCTGCTTGAGCTGCTTGAAGCCCTCGGCCGTGGGCTGGGCGCCGCGGTACAGCGCCTCCGAGACCTGGCCGAAGTTCTGCAGGCCGGGCAGGTCGTTGCGCGGCAGCAGCGGGGGCTGCGCGGCCACGGGCGCGGCGGCCTCCGCGGCCGGTGCGGCCTCCGCGCCCGGTGCTTGACCGGCGCACAGCGCCGGGGCGAGGAGCAGCGGCACGGCGAGGGCGATGCGATGCGTCGGTGTCATCTCGGACTCCCTGGGCTGCGAGCTCCCTCCTTGTACCCGAGGCCTGCCCCGGGCGCAACGGCAGCCGGGTGCGTGCTGGAAACGGCCGCCGCGCTGTGGTACCGTGCCCGCTCGAGGAGGCAGCGACATGCGCTCGAACCTGCGATACGACAAGATCCTGGCGGACGCTACGATCTACGACGGCACCGGTCGCGTACCCTTCCACTCCGACCTCGGCGTCATCGGCGATCGCATCGCCGCGCTGGGCGACCTGTCCGAAGCGGAGACCGCAGACCGGATCTCGCTGAGCGGCCTGGCGCTGTGTCCGGGCTTCATCGACGTGCACGACCACGTTGACTTCAGCGCGGCCCACGAGAACCAGCACGAGCTGCTCGAGCCGATGCTGCGCCAGGGTGTCACCACCGCGGTGGGCGGCAACTGCGGCGTGAGCCTGGCCCCGATCGGGGAGGAGAACCGCGAGATCCAGATGGCCTTCTACGACTTCTTCATCGGCCAGTCGCAGGAGGACCGCATCCACTGGACCACGATGAACGGCTTCTTCGAGCACCTGGAAGATATCGGCCTGGTGCTCAACCTCGGCGTGCTGGCCCCGCACGGCATGCTGCGCATGATCGCGATGGGCAACCGCATCGCCCTCGCCGACCGGCCGGCGATGGAGCGGATGAAGCGGGACCTCGAGGCCTGCCTCGACGCGGGCTGTCTCGGCCTGTCCACCGGCCTGCAGTACTTCCCGGGCTCGGCCTCGGACACGCCGGAGCTGGTGGAGCTGGCCCGGCTGGTACGGAAGTACAACGGCGTGTTCACGTCGCATCTCCGCTCGTACAACTCGAACACGATCATGCAGGCCGTCGAGGAGGTGCTGGCCGTGGGCCGCGAGGCCGAGGTGCGGGCCCAGATCAGCCACCTGTTCTGGGCGCCCAACTTCGGCGACCGGATCAACCCGATCTTCAGCCGGGTGGTGCGCGGCGCGAGCTGGCTCTACAACAAGCGGCCCTTCCCGGTTCCGATCGACGCGGCCACCCGCCCGATTCTCGACCACGTGGCCGGACTGATCGACGAGGGCATGCCCGTGGGCATCGACGCCATGCCCACCGCGGCCGGCTTCACCCACATGCTGGCCTTCTTCCCGCCGTGGAGCCTGGAGGGCCAGCGCGAGGACATCACCGAGCGGATCCGCAACCCGAGCACCCGCGCCGAGATCCGCAGGAGCATCGAGACCGGTCAGGCGGTCTGGCCGCACCGCGACAAGGATACCTGGTCGATGAACCTGTTCAAGATCCTCGGCTGGGGCGGCGTGTACATCATGAGCGTGGTCTCCGAGCAGAACCAGCACCTGATCGGCAAGAGCATGACCGCGATCGGCAAGGAGCAGGGCAAGCACCCCTTCGACGCGGCCTGCGACCTGCTGCTGGAGGAGGAAGGCCGGGTGCTGGTGTTCGAGACCGCGACCTATCCCGGCGATCCCTTTGTCGAGCTCTCGCTGATCCCCTCGCTGGTCGATCCCAATGTCTCGGTGGTCACCGACGCGATCCTCTTCGGCTTCGGCCTGCCCTCGCACCTGTTCTTCGACTGCTACCCCAAGTTCCTCGGCCTGTACGTCCGGGACAAGGGCCGGCTGCCCTTGCGCGAGGCGATCCGCAAGTGCACCTCCCTGCCCGCGAGCCAGCTGCAGATCAAGCAGCGGGGGCGGATCGAGGAGGGCTGCTTCGCCGACCTGGTGGCCTTCGACCCGGCGCGCATCCGCACCCGCTCCACGGCCATGGATCCCAAGCACTGGCCCGCAGGCATCGAGTACGTGCTGGTCAATGGCAGCGTGGTGGTGGATCCGGATGGGTATCACCCGGATCCGCGGCCCGGGAGGCTGCTCCGCGGCGGATGATTCCTGCCTCTGGACCGCCTGCTTTCGAAAATATCCACTAAAAGCAGACGGATACAGTGTTGTCCAACACGATCGAGACAATATCTTGACAGGGTCCGATTCGTACCCACCTTGGTCAGAGGGAAGCCGGAGACCAGGCCGGCAGGGAGGTGGGTCATGCTTTCCGAACGACTGCTTCAGTTCTCGGTGCTCGGAGTGGAGTGGGTGCTGTGGTTGCTGATCGGCCTGTCCGTGATCTCGCTGGGCGTGGTCGTTGATCGGCTGATGCTGTTCTGGCGTACCCGCGAGCGGCTCGATCGGCTCGAGCCCGAGCTGATGAGCGCGCTGCAGGCCGGCGATCTCGCCGCGGCCCGGCGCAAGGTGGACGCGGACAGCCTGGTGCGCAACGTAATCCGCGCCGGGCTGGACCAGATCGTCGGCGGCAAGCGCGAGCGCGGTTCGGTCGAGCAGGCCATGCTCGGCGCGATGGCGCGGGAGCGGGCGCGCTTCGAGGCGCGGCTCACCCCGCTCGGCACCATCGGCAACAACGCGCCCTTTGTCGGCCTGTTCGGCACGGTGCTCGGCATCATCCAGGCCTTCCAGGAGCTGGGCAAGATGGACTCGACCCAGGCGGCGAGCAACCAGGTGGTGATGGGCGCGATCGGCGAGGCCCTGGTGGCCACGGCCGTGGGCATCCTCGTCGCCATCCCGGCGGTGGCCGCCTTCAACTGGGCCAAGGCCAGCATCGCGGCCCGGCTCAAGCAGGCCGAGTCGTTGATGGGCGCGGTGCTCTCCGGTCTGTCCGAGGCCGACTGCCCCGAGCCTGCCGCGGACGGCGCGGCGGGCAATTGAGCGGAGGTGCAACATGGCCCACACAAGCAGCGACGGCGACGACATCATCAGCGGGATCAACGTCACGCCCCTGGTCGACATCGTGCTGGTGATCCTGATCATCTTCATCGTCACCGCGGCCTTCGTGTTTCGCAACACCATCCCGCTCGACCTGCCCCAGGCGGCCAGCGCCGAGTCCGAGGCCGAGACCTCGGGTTTGCTCAATCTGGCCGTGACCGAAGACGGCACGCTGTACATCAACGGGCGGCCGGGCTCGCTGGACCAGCTGCCGCAGACGGTGCGTGAGGCGCGCGCTAGGCTCGAGGGCACGGGACGCAAGATCACGGCCTTCATCTCGGCCGACGTCAAGGCCGACTACGGCAACTTCGCGGCGGTGGTGGACCGGCTGCGGCTGGAGGGCGTGAGCGACATCGCGCTGGACACCCAGCCCCCCGAGCTGAGCCTGATCGGTGAGGCGCGATGAAGCCCATCCGTCACAGCGCGCTGCCCGGCATCGCCGCTGCGGCGGTGCTCCACGGCGGACTGCTGCTGTTCCTCTTCCTGGCCGACCCGCCCGAGACCAAGGCTGCGGTGCGCAAGCCGCCGGTGCGGGTGCGGGTGATCGAGCGGCGGCCGCCGAGGCCGGCCCCCCCGCCCGAGGCCGAGGTCGAGCCCGAGGCGATGCCCGAGCTCAAGCCGAAGCCCGAGAAGAAGAAGCGCCGCAAGCCGCGCAAGGCGATCGAGAGGCCCGCGCTGGTCAAGGAGCTACCGCCGGAGCCGCCCGCGCCCGCTCCCGCCTCTGTCGCGCCGGAGGCGAAGGCGGAGCCCGCCTCGGCGCCCACGCCCACGCAGATCCGCAAGCCCCGGCGCTTCTCCGTGGCGATGAGCGCCACGGTCGGCTCGGGCGGCGTGGCCGTGCCCACCACAACCTCGGGCGGTGGCTGGGCCTTCGGTTCGACGGACGGCGATCCGGACGGCGAGCGCGCGCTGGCCGGCCCCGCACCCACCGGCGACGGCTCCGGGGGCGGGATCCTGCCGGTCGGCGCCACGGCCGTGACCGCCTTGCCCCGGCTGCTGACCCAGCCCAGCTTCCGTGAGATGCGCGAGCTGTACCCCGAGACCGCGCGCGCCGACGGCCTGGAGGCCGATGTCTCGCTGAAGATCCTGGTCTCCACCCGTGGTGAGGTAGTGAATGTCCGCGTGCTGCGCCGCGCCGGGCAGGGTTTCGACGAGGCGGCCGAGAAGCTGGTCAGGCGCTTTCGCTTCGCGCCCGGGCGGCGCGGCGATGAGCCGGTGCCGGTGTGGATTCCCTGGACCTACCGCTTCCGGCTGGAGGGATGAGGAGATGCGGCGGCTGGCAGCGTTCTTCCTGCTGACTTCCCTGGCGCTGCCGGTCGCCGCGGAGGAGGCTCCGGCGTCCGAGGATGGCCCCGCGGCGCCGGAGCCGTCTCCTCCCTCCGACGTTGGCGACGCTCGCGAGGACGACGCCGAAGATTCCGAGCCAACCCTTGCCCGTCCGCCCGAGCTGAAGCAGCTGGTCCAGGCCGAGATCCCCCGGGGCACTGATTTCCCCGAGCCCGAGGTGGTGGTGGTGCTCGAACTCGAGGTGAACGAGCAGGGCGCGGTGAGCGCAGCCCGGATCGCGGAGTCCGCGGGCGAGCCCTTTGATGCAGCCGCGCTCGAGGCGGCGCAACGCTTCGAGTTCACCCCCGCTGTGCTGACCGACGGCCAGCCGGTGCCCGTGGTGGTGACCTTCCGTATGACGATCCAGGCTCCGCCACCTCCCGTTGTGCCGCCCGCGGACCCGGTGCGCTACGTGGGCACCCTGCTGGAGCGCGGCACGCGTACGCCGCTGGTCGGCGTGGAGGTCGCGGCCCAGGACGGCGAGACGCTGGTCGGCACCGCGGTGACCGATGAAGAGGGCCGCTTCACCCTCGACGTTGCGGCGCCGACATTCCGGCTGCGCGGCGTGGCTGTGGCGCATGAGCCGCTGGACATCGAGGTGCGGGCTCGGCCCGGTGAGCTGCGAGAGGAGACGATCTACCTCGAGGCCACGGGCGGCGCATTCGAGACCGTGGTGCGGGCCCAGCGTGTGCGCCGCGAGGTGACGCGGCAGGTGCTGCCCAGGGCGATCGTAGAACGCGTGGCCGGCACGGCCGGCGATACGCTCAAGGTTGTGGAAAACCTGCCCGGCGCAGCCCGCCAGGCCACCCGCGGACCCGGCGCGGGCGACGTGATCCTGCGTGGCGCCAATCCTGGTGACAGCCGGGTGTTCCTCGAAGGCCAGGAGATCCCGATTCTGTATCACTTCGGTAATCTACGCAGCAGCTTCAACAGCTACTTCCTCGATTCGGTGGAGTTCTATCCGGGCAACTTCGCGCCCGACTACGGCCGGGCGATCGGCGGGATCATCAACGTCAAGGTGCGCGACCCGGCCGACGACGCCTTTCGCGGCGTGGTCGACGTGAACGTGTACGACGCGGGCTTCGCCCTCGAGGGCCCGGTCAGCGAAAGCTGGTCGCTGGGCGGCGCCTTCCACCGCTCGTGGATCGACGCGATCCTGCCCGCGGTGCTGCCCGACGACGTGCCGCTGAGCTTCGAGACCGCGCCGGCGTACTACGACTATCAGGTACTGGCCACGTACCGGCCCAACGCCAACCATCGACTGAGACTCATGTTCTTCGGCTCGCTCGACCGCGCGGTGGCGATCTTCGATCGCCCCGCCGGCAATCCCAAGGTTCGCGGCGAGCTGGCCGCACGGCTGATGTACCACGCGCTGCAGGCCAGCTACCGCACGAGGCTCTCCGAGGACCTGGTGCAGGAGACCTCGCTGCAGGTACGATACCAGGAGTTCAAGGCCGAGATCGGGCCCGAGCTGTACTTCAACCTGTACAGCACGCAGGTCTCGCTGCGCAGCGCCTGGGAGTATTCCGCGGCCGAGTGGCTCTCGCTGCGCGGCGGGCTCGACCTGACCATCGACCCGGTGACGATCGACCTGCAGATCGGCGGGTTCCGGCCGGTCGAGGGAGAGAATTCGCCGCCCAGCGCCACCGAGCAGGTCAACGCGGTGGCGCGCGACGTGCTACTGGTGCGGCCGGCCGTGTTCCTCGAGGCCACGATCGAGGCCTCGGAGCGGCTGACCCTGTTACCCAGCCTGCGAGTCGACTACTACCGCTCCGTGGACGCCTTGACCGCGGATCCGCGGCTGATGCTGCGGTTTCGCTTGCTCGAGGACACGGTGCTCAAGGGCGGCATCGGGCTGTACCAGCAGCCGCCGCGCGAGGACCAGGTGGTGCCCGACGTGGGCAACCCGGACCTGCTCCCATTGCGCAGCCTGCAGGCCAGCCTGGGTATCGAGCAGAGCCTGTTCGACGGCGTGCTGACCCTGGAGGTCACCGGTTTCCGCAAGTGGCTCGATCGGCTGGTCACGCGCAACCCGCGTGCTTTTGCCGATCCCTCCGAGCCGGTGTACCTCAACGAGGGCACAGGTAACATCTACGGCGTGGAGCTGCTGCTCAAGGCGCGCGTCGCCGACCGCTTCGTCGGCTGGATCGCGTACACCTATCAGCGCTCGTTCCGTCGCGACGGGCTGCTCGCCGACCAGCGGCGGTTCGATTACGACCAGCCACACATCCTGACGATCCTCGGCACGTACGACATCGGCTGGGGCTTCTCCTTTGGCGCGCGTTTTCGCTATGTCTCGGGCAACCCGGACACCCCGGTGGTCGGCTCGGTGTACGACGCGGCCAGCGACAGCTGGGTGCCGGTGTACGGCGAGACCAACAGCGACCGGCTCGACGCCTTCCACCAGCTCGACCTGCGGGTGGACAAGACCTTTACCTTCGACTGGTGGAAGCTCTCGGTGTACCTCGACGTGCAGAACGTGTACAACCGCGCCAACCCAGAGGGCATGAGCTACCAGTTCGACTACCGCGACTCGGGGGTCAGCAGTGGCCTGCCGATCATCCCGATCCTCGGCATCAAGGGAGAGTGGTGATGAACCATCGCAATCGCGCACGCCGCCTCGCCCCGCTGCTCGCGCTGGCCCCGCTGGCGGCGTGCAGCCCCGAGTTCCAGCCGGTGGTGTACCTCGACGACCTGCGGGTGCTGGCGATCCCCTTCGACCCGGTGGAGATCGGGCCCGAGGAGTCGATCACCCTCTCGCCGGTGGTGTACGTACCCGAGGGCGAGGCGATCGTGACGCAGAGCTGGAGCTTCTGTCCGTTCAGCCTGGGACCGCAGGCCGCGTACGAATGCGCGGTCCCGCAGTGCGAGATCACGCTCGAGCCCGAGCCCGATGGATCGATCACGACCAGCCCGGGCCTGCTGGCATTGGAGTGCCTGGATCGCGTCGGTCAGGACCTGGACGGCAGTCTGCCCGGCCCGATCGGCGAGATCCCCGAGCGGCTGGAGGTGTACTTCCGCTACACTGTCGAGGACAGCAGCGGGCTGGTGCGCGAGGCCGTGGCGCGCCCCGCGGTGTGGCCGCTGGGCGTGCCCGAGCCACGCAATCGCAACCCGGTGATCGCCGGCGTGGAGGTGGACGGCGAGCTGCTCGAGGCCGGAGTGGCGCTCGAGCCGCGAGCAGAGGGCGAGGTCGCGGAGGTGCGGGTGCGCGTGGACGAGGCGAGCCTCGACCGGTACGTGGATCCGTCGGGCGCGGAGCGGACCGAGGAGCCGATCTGGAGCTTCTTCAGCACGGCCGGCCGGTTCGAGTATCACCGCCTTGCCGGCAACGAGGTCTCGCAGAGCTGGAAGGCTCGCTCACTGCGGCCGGAGGAGCACGAGGCCGAGCTGTACGTGGTGCTGCGCGACCTGCGCGGCGGCCAGGCCGTGGCCGGGCCCTTCGTGATACCCATCGAGCGCGAGGGCGGGTAGGTACGCGATGGCGGAGTCGATGCCCAGCGGGACGGAGCAGCTCTCGATCGGTGCGGTCGTTCGGCTGACCGGCCTGACCGCACACACGATCCGCAAATGGGAGCAGCGGTACACGGCGGTGGAGCCGCGGCGCACCTCGAGCAACCGGCGGAAGTTCTCGCGGGCCGACGTGATCCGCCTGGGCTTGCTGCGCGAGCTCACCGAAAAGGGGCACCTGATCGGCGATGTAGCTCGATTGCCCGACCCGCAGCTGCGAGACATGCTGGCCGCGAGCGGCGACGACGCGGGCGCCGAGACCGCGCCGGACCGGGACGCCGAGTGGCGGTTCGAGCATCTGCGCCGGACCTTCCTCGAGGCGGTCGCGCGATTTGATGTGCGCAGCTCGGGCGATGCCCTGATCCGTGCGGCTGCGCAGGTGGCCTTCGATGATCTCGTGTTCCGCGTGGTGCTACCGATTTTGCGCGAGGTCGGCGAGCGCTGGGAAGCCGGAGAGTTCACCGTGGCCCAGGAGCACCTGGTGTCGAATCAGATGCAGGGACTGCTGTCGGGCCGGCTGCAATGGGTGCCTCCCCGACCCGGCGCGCCGCGCGTGATCCTGGCCACCCCCGAGGGGCAGCTTCACGAGTTCGGCGTGCTGGCCGCGGCGCTGCTCTGCGCCGGGAAGGGCTTGCAACCGGTGTACCTCGGCCCGAGCCTGCCCGAGGCGGATCTGCAGGATGCCGTGCGTGCCAACCGGGCGGTGCTGGTCGTGCTCTCGGTGTTGCGCGATCTTGAGCCGGCCGAGCTCGGGCGTATCACCGATCTGCTGTCCCGGCTGACGGCCGAGGTGCCGATCTGGGTCGGCGTGCCCGAGGATCACGCGCTGCACGAGCAGAACTCCGGAGCCCGCTACTTCGCTTCGCTCGACGAGTTCGATCGCGCGCTGGACCGGCTGCGGTGAGGCCCTGATACCCGTGGCCCCTCCGGCGTCCCCGGAGCGCCGGGCACCGCCCTGACGCGCTACTCGTCTCCGACCAGCAGGTAGCGCAGCGCCGCCCCGAGATGGGGATTCCAGGCGGTCCACTTGTGCCGTCCGGCAACCTCGACATGGCGGACGGGGATACCGCTCTGCTCCAGCAGCGCGGCGAAGCGCCTGTTGTTCTGCGCCACGTTGTCTAGGTCCTGTTCGGTGTTGAGCAGGAACACGCGCAACCCGCGCAGCGCCCCCGTCGCGGTCTCGACTCTGGCCCGTGGGCTGTTGCGGCGCAGGAACGACCGATCGCTGCCGTCGCTGAACAGCCGGTGGATGCCCAGTAGCCGCTTCCACCACACGTCCATGAAGCTCGAGATCTCGTCCTCGGAGAACATCGGTGCACTCAGCGCGGCCACGGCCGCGAAGAGGCCGGGGTGTCGCGTGGCCAGGTTGACCGCGCCGTACCCGCCCATCGAGATGCCGAGCACGAAGCGCTGGGAACGATCGATCCTCCCCCGCTTCAGCCTGCGCTCCACCGTGGGGATCACCTCGTCGATGATGTAGTCCTCATAGAGGAAGGTACGGTCGTGGTAGTTGATGTAGAAGCCGCGCTCGCCCCGGGGCGCGACCAGGATGAAGGCGGGTAGCTCGCCCGCCGTGATGAGCTCGTCGAGGACCGCGACGCCGCCGAAACGTTCGAGCGCCCGGTGGTCGTCACCCATGCCGTGCAGGAAGTAGACCACGGGGTAGGTACGGGAGGGGTCGTACCCGGGCGGCAGGTACAGCGAGAAGGGCATGCGACGGCCCAGCGCTTCGCTGTACATGCTATCCAGCTCGAGGCGCGTCCCTGCGGCGCAGCCGCCAAGTAGAGGAAGCAGCGCCAGCGTGGCGAGCCGCAGCCGGGTGTGCGCCCTGGACCGGCCTTGCTGTATGCCCGAGGTCATGGAGCTCCCCGAGGTTGGCTGCGGGTACAATGTAGTGCAGCGGCATAGCCGCGGCAAGGGCGCCTTGACAAGAACGCCCGGCGCGCCGACAGTTGTCGATGATTCGTGTGTGAGGTGTCGAGACGGAGTCTCGTCTCTAGGGGAGTCAGATGGCAAGGCGTTACTGGCCGTTGACGGTTCTTCTGATGGTCCTTGGCGGCATGGGTTGGGCTTGCGGCGATGGGGGAAGCGGTGATGCAGACGTGGACGCTGACACCGACACCGACATCGACGCGGACACGGACACCGACGCGGACACGGACACCGACGTTGACACGGACGCGGACAGCGACGCGGACAGCGACACGGACGCGGACAGCGACACGGACGCGGACAGCGACACGGACGCGGACAGCGACACGGACGCGGACAGCGACACGGACGCGGACAGCGACACGGACGCGGATAGCGACACGGACGCGGACAGCGACACGGACGCGGACAGCGACACGGACGCGGACAGCGACACGGACGCGGACAGCGACACGGACGCGGACAGCGACGCGGACAGCGACACGGACGCGGACAGCGACGCGGACACGGATGCCGATACCGATACGGATACCGACACGGACACGAGCTGCCAGCCCGGCGACCCGCGGGCCAAGTTCATCGCCGAGCAGGCGCCGCCGGCTACCATGCGAACCGGCGAGCAGGCTGGCGTGTCCGTGACCTTCCGCAACTGCAGCGGCGCAACCTGGACCGCGGCCGCGATCGGCGGGCCAGTGGGGTACAAGCTCGGCTCCCAGGCGCCGCAGGACAACTTCAACTGGGGCACCAACCGGCAGGCCATTCCCAATCACGTGCCGGCCGGCGGCGCGGTCACGATCGACTTCCGGATAACCGCGCCCGGCCTGCCCGGCGAGTACGGGTACCAGTGGGCCATGGTCGACGAGGGCGTGGAATGGATCCTCGACGAGCCGAGTCCGGAGCATCTGATCACGGTGGAGACCCAGGGCGGCGACCCCGAGATCTGTCCCGGCGTGACCGTGGACATCAGCGGGAGCGAGCCGGCCGACGCCGCGATCCAGCAGTGCATCGGCGCCACACCCGCGGGAGGAGTGCTGGAATTGCCCGCCGGGCACTACCGGATGACCGGTGCGGTGCGCATCACCCGCTCGATGACGCTGCGCACCGCGGGCATCCCCAACCCGACCCTGGGCTGCCTGCGCCCCGGCTCCCCGTACTGCGCCACGCTGATCGCCGACGCCAACCTGGATGTGAGCGACGGCTTCCTCCAGATCGCCAGTGGCTCGAGCAACGTGACCGTGCAGCGCATCGTGCTCGACGGCAACCGATCCGCCCGGCTCGGCTCGGCCGCTGCACAGACCTGCGCCGACGGCAACAACCGCAAGGGTTTCAATGCCACGGCCCGCGGCGACGGCCACACCTTCAGCTACAACGCCTCGATCAACGCGCTCTGCGGCACGGGCATGGAGTGGCGCGGGCATAACGCCACCATCGTGGGCAACGCCTTCCTCGACAACGGCGACAACGACACCCACATGCTGTGGTCCGACGGGCTCACGGTGCACGAGGCCAACGACTCGACGATCACGGATAACTGGTGCCGCGACAACAGCGACATCGATCTGATCGTGGGCGGCGGCACCAACAGCGTGATCCAGCGCAACCGCATCGAGCACGTGGGCGAGGTCACCTTCGGCGGGCTGATGCTGGACAACTTCAACGGCGGCACCTCGGGCGACTTCCGCGGCACCGACGTGTCGGCCAACCTCGTGGACTGCGGCGACCACCTGTGCCACTTTGGCATCAACCTCGGACCGCACGCGTGGTACCTCTCGGACAACACGATCGGCGGCGAGGTGCACGACAACACGGTGCGCAACGGGCGGTTCTGCATGATGGTCGAGGGCGCGGGCACGGCGGCACACCCGATCGCGATCTACTCCAACAACCTGAGCGGCTCGCCGGCGATGGCCGAGTTCCTCTGCGGCTGGCGTGCCACATCGAATTTCAACATCGGGCCGGATTCGGTGGTGGACCTGCGCGGCGAGACCCCGAGCTACACCACCCAGGAGTGGCATCAGTGTCCATGACCCCTGATCTACGATTGCTCTATCTGACCGACCTGCACGGCGACGCCGAGGCGTATCGTCGGGCGGCCGAGCTGGCGCGGGTGCGGGAGCTGCCCTGGCTGGTGCTCGGCGGCGACCTGCTGCCCAAGGAGAGCGGCGTGCTGGAGGCGCAGGCCGGGTTCTTCGATGGCTTCCTGCGGGACTGGCTGGCCGGACTCCGCGGCGAGGGCCGCGGGGTGTGGCTGCAGTTCGGCAACGACGACTGCGCCGGCCTGCTCGACCGACTGGATCGGCTGGTGGACGACGGTCTGGCCCGGCGGCTGGATCTGGGACCGGCCGTGCTCGGTGACACCGGCTTCACGCTGCTGGGCTACCCCTTCGTGCCCGAGTACCCCTTCGGGCTCAAGGACTGGGTCAAGCTGGACTACCGGGGCGCGCCGCCCTCGGCTCAGCTGGGCCTGCCCGTGCTCACGGGGAATGGGACACTCGAGGTGATCCCGGACCTCGACGACTTCTTTGCCGGCCGGCCCACGATCGAGGAGGATCTGGCCGCCCTGCCTGCGCTCGATGATCCGGACCGCACCGTGGTGGTGTTTCACGCACCGCCCTCGGGCTGCGGGCTGGACCTGTGCTGGGACGGCACCGAGGCCGGCTCGCGCTCGATCCGGCGGTTCCTCGAGGAGCGGCAACCCCTGCTGGCCTTGCACGGACACATTCACGAATCCCCGGAGGAGAGCGGCGTGTGGCAAAACCGCCTCGGACGCACCGTGGTCGTTCAACCCGGCCCGCGCGCCGTGGTGGTGGAGGTGGCAGGCACCGGGGTGGGCCTCGAGCGCGTGGGCTGAGGCGTGACCCCGGGCCGGCGCGGCCCGGGCTCCGGTCGGCGAGGTGCCGTTCTTGCGCGACATTGGAGCGCGTGCTGCCCGGACTTTCGTACCCGGACCTCGCACCTCGACGTGCCGGACCCGGTGAGCGGCACAACGCGACTACCGGGGTGGCGCTCGTGCGGCTCTTGGGGTAGACTCCGCCTCCATGGAAACCCGGGGGGCGCCGTGGTCCGTGGCCTTGCACTGAGAACCCTGATCCTCGTGGTGCCGGCCCTGGTCCTGCCGTGCCGGGTCGCGGCCGGCGAGGCGGGCAAGCTCCGGGTCGCGGTGACCGGACTGCCGGCCCGGATCGAGTCGGACACGCGGATCTCGCTGATCGCGGCGAGCTACCTGACCTCGGACCTCGAGCGCAGCGGGCGGTACGAGGTGATCGCCGCGGGCCGGCTGCTGCAGAAGCTCCCCTCGGATCTGCGCCCGCGCCTGGGCTGCTTTGCCGACGCCTGCCTGATCGACATCGGCTCGGCCGTGAACGCGGACTACGTGGTCGGCGGTTCGCTGGACCGGGACGGCGCAACGCTCGCGATCGAGGTCAAGATCATCGATGTGACCAAGGGCGCGGTGATCTCGCGGGCGATCGAGCCGCTGCCGAGCATGGCCGACCAGGCGGTGCAGGACGGCCTGGCCCGGCTGTGCAATCGCCTGTTCCTGCCCGACGAGCGCTTCCCCGGCAGCGGCGGAGAGGTCAGGTCCGGCCCGGGCAAGGTCAAGGGCGAGGGCGGTAGGGTCTGGAGCTGGGTCGTGGGGGGGGCGGGCCTGGCGCTCTCGCTCGTGGCCAGCGGGCTGCTGGTCGCGGCAGACCGCGACTTCAAGGATGCCGAGGATCTGATCGACCGCGCCCGGCCGCCCAACATCGAGGGCATCACGTACGACCAGATCCGCGACCACGAGATCGAAGGCCGCAACCTGGAGCAGGCGGGCTGGGTCCTGTTCGGAGTGGGCCTGGCCGCGCTGGCCGGGAGCGTGGTGCTGTTCATCGTCGAGCCCGGCGCAGCGGACGGCCCGGAGGAGCAGGACCCGAACGCGCCGCCGCCGAACGCGCCGGGTGCGATCGCGCCCTGGCTCGACCCGGACGGCGGCGGGCTGGTCGTGCAGGGAAGGTTCTAGATGGATCCGCGAGGTCGCCGCGAATGGTGGTGGATGAGCCGCGAGCATGGCACGGCCGGCTGGCGGCCGCTCGCCGTCCTGGTCGGCGCCTGGCTCGTGGTGGGCTCCGGATGCCACGACGATCTGGACTACTCCGGAACCGAGACCGTTTGCGGGGAGGAGGCGAGCTGCCCCTCGGGCCAGACCTGCTGCCCGGACAATCGCTGCCGCACGAGCTGCGAGCTGCCCGGTGATGCCGACATCGATACTGACACGGACACCGACACGGACTCGGACACCGACACGGACACGGACTCGGACACCGACACGGACACCGACTCGGACACCGACACGGACACGGACACGGACACCGACACGGATACGGACTCGGACACGGACGCGGATGCTGATGCAGATGGCGAGCCGGACGCAGAGGCCGGGCCCGAGGTCGACGGCGAGCTCGACGCGGCCGCGCCAGAGGCCGAGGCCGAGGCCGAGCCCGAGCCCGAGCCCGAGGCCGAGCCCGAGTGCACGGTCAACACGCTGGGCGACGAGTGCTGCCGCTGGGACGGCGGGTACTGGAACTGCACCCCGGCCAGCGGCAAGGGCGGGATGTACATCGAGATCCCGGCCGGCACCTTCTGGATGGGCTGTCGCGAGGATCTCAACGGCGGCTGGTCCTGCGAGGGCAACGAGCAACCCCAGCACGAGGTGCAGCTCTCGGCCTTTGGCATCGACAAGTACGAGGTGACCCAGGCGCTGTACAAGCAGTTCGTGGACCAGACCGGCCACGACCCGCCGCCGGAGTGCTATGCGGCGGACGGCATCCCGGACTGGGATCCGGACAACCGCGGCGAGTACCCGGTGGTCTGCGTCACCTGGGACGATGCCCGGGCGTACGCGGTCTGGGCCGGCGGAGAGCTGCCCACCGAGGCGCAGTGGGAGTACGCGGCGCGCGGACCCATGATCGGGCCTGCGGACTATGCTGCCTTCCCCTGGGGCAGCAACGATATCGGCTGCGATCGGGCCCGGTACCAGGCCTGCGGCGAGGTCAGCGATCCGGTGGGCAGCCACCTGCCGGGGCGCAGCGCCTTTGGCGTGCACGAGCTGGCCGGCAACGTGTACGAGTGGATCCTGGACTACTGGTACCGCGAGTACACCCTGGACGCCCAGCAGGATCCCACGGGCCCGGACACGGGCACCGAGCGCATCATCCGCGGCAACTCCTTCTGGCGTCCGGAGCGGTACTGCCGCTCCGCGTACCGCAACAAGGTGCCGCCCGAGACCCGCGGCCACCGCCAGGGCTTCCGCGTGGTGCGCGCGATTCCCTGACTCAGTCCGCGATCGGTTTCCTGGGCTCGGCCGCTGCCGCGTCCGGCGCCGCTGCGTCCGGCGCCGCGTCCGGATCCGGCTCCTCGGCCATGGCCGGCGCCCTTCTGTCCGGTGCGATCCAGATCCACTCGAAGGGGATCGTGCCGTCCGCGCGAATCTCGAGGCCCTGCAGCCCGACCCGGCCCTCGAGGCAGGAGGCCTCGCGGTACAGCGGCAGTGCGGTCAGCCCCCGGCCCAGCGCCGAGAGCCGCTTCACCCCGTACCACGAGCGCACCTGCTCGGCGATCAGCTCGGACTCCGGGGCGAAGGGGTCGAGGGTGGCCACGGTCAGGTCCATCAGCTCCAGGTTGCGGGAGCGCACGAAGCCCAGCGGATCGGCCGCGTCGAGCTCGATGCGCAGCCCCTCCTCGCGCAGGGTCTGGCCCAGGGTCTCGGCCAGCCGCGCGTGGGCCGCTGGATCCCTGCGCACCAGCAGTACCACGCGCGAGGGCAGCTCCGCGGCGAGCAGCACGGCCCGGGCCCGGGACTTCTGGATGCGCGGCGCGGGCACGGACCGCTCCGCAATACCCCTGAAGGGCAGCAGCCCGGGCGCGGCCTCGGTCCTTCCGCGGCCGAAGCGCTCGCGCAGGGCCTCGCGATCGAGCAGGCCGAAGATCGCCTCGCGCACGGGCAGCGAGCCGAGATCGAGCCGTGCTCCCGGCTCGAGCATCACGGCCCGCCAGGACCCGGTCTCCACGGTGCGGGTCCGGCCGATCACCCGGGCCGAGCGATCCACGGCCAGGTCCACGGGCCGCGGTCCGGGCGGGACCAGGCGAATGCCGTCGAGCAGCGGCCGGCCCCGCGGATGCTCGGACCAGGACTCGAGGGCCAGCGCACCGTCCGCCTCGAAGCCGCGGAAGCGGAAGGGCCCGCTGCCCAGGGGCTGCGTGGCAAAGGCCCGCCGCCGCCGGTCGATGCCGGCCGGCACCACGGCCAGGGGCAGGGCGGTGAGGCGGTGCAGGAACAGCGGATCCGGCCGGCTGAGCCGGACGCGGAAGCAGAGGTCGTTGAGCACCTGGAAGCCCTGGACCTTGGTCATCGCGCCCGCGCGGTACCGCTCCGCACCCTTGACCGTGGACAGCAGCCAGGCATGCGGCGAGCGTCGTCGCGGATTGAGCAGACGCGTCCAGGATGCGACCACGTCGCGGCTCGACAGGGCACCCCCGTCGTGGAAGCGCAGCAGCGGCTCGAGCCAGAAGGTGATTGTCAGGCCGTCCTCGCTCCGGGTGTGGCGGTGCACCAGATGCGGGGTGGGCGCGCCGTCCGGGCCGCGCACGAACAGCGTGTCAAACAGCGCGGCCGCGGCGATGCGATCCGAGAGCGTGCGCAGGTGAGCCGGATCGAGCGAGGTCGGCGCCTCGGGCAGGGCCACGGTCAGGGTGCCGCCGTAGCGCGGGGCCATGGCCGCTTCGGCCGGCGTCACGCCGGCAGCGACCACGCAGGCGAGGACCAGGGCGCAGCGCCTCACCAGCTCACCTCGCGTAGCTCCGTTTCGCCGCCGTCATGCGGCACGACCGTGAACACCACGCTGTGCTGCCCCTTGCCCCGGAAGGCGCCGGCCGTCACCGCGACCACCTCGCCCTTGACCGGGCCCGAGTCCCAGAGCGTCCTGTGCTCGCCGCCGAGGGTCAGCACGCGCACGCGGTCCGGCGCGTGAGCGAGCGCAGGGTCGGTGAGGATCAGCTCGGGCAGGACCTCGTCCCGGTCCAGCTCGGCCAGGGCAAGGGCGCTGCCCGCGTCCGGCACGCGGCCGACGATCACGCCGTCGCCGCCCCAGACCACGAGCTCGCCTTCAGGAGTGAGCGCGGCGAGATGCTCGAGATTGCGCTGTGCGGCCAGGGCCAGGCTGGGCGTGGCCCGATCCTGGGGCTCCCGCTCCTCTCGCTGCACAGGGCGGAGATAGCCCGTGCCCAGGCGGCTGGTGCCGGGCTGCAGGGAGCCGAAAAAGAAGGTCGGCACTCCGTCGATGGAGGCCAGGCCAAAGGGCAGGTCCTCGATCGTACCGACCTCGTGGAAGCGCAGGCCGGTCCAGTACACGATGCTGCCGGCCTGCAGGTCCGAGGTCATCAGCGCAACCTCCTGCCTGCCGTCGCCGTCCAGGTCTGCGGCGGCCAGGCCGCCGGTGGGGACGCGCGCGATCCCGTTGCGCCGCCGCACCCGGGACTCGAGGCCGAGCCGCGCGTAGCGTTCGAAGCGCTCGCCTGCCGGCCGCAGGGCGAGCAGGGCCTCGCGACCGAGCACCAGCAGCTCGTCCTTGCCGTCGCCGTCGAGGTCGGCCGGGGCCAGGGCCAGGGGCTGAAAGGAGAGCTCGTAGCGGGGCAGGGCCTGGCGCTGCTCGGAGCCTTCGCCTGCGGCTTCGGCCTCGCGAGCCAGCTTCGGCTGCGGCTTGCCGGGTTCCTTTGCGGAGCTGGCGTCGGCTTCGGGCCGCGGTGTCGGGTCGGCCAGGGCGAGGAGAGCGGCCAGGGCGGGGAGCAGGAATCGCATGGGCCAAGGAGTAGCATGGGGGGAGAGGAGGGGGCAAGGCGGTGGCAAGGCGGGAGCAGAGGTTCTGATGCCCGGCGGCTTGCCCCCGGGAGCGTCACACGCGGAGCTATGAGCCGCGGGGCTTGCCCCGTGTGCTGGCTTCGTTTGCGTTCGCGTTCGCGGTCGCGGGTCGGGGTGTGCTAGGATGCTCGACCATGATCGGGTGGAACGAGCTGCTGGGGTTTCTGGCCGAGGTCCCGCGAGAGAACGGGACCGAGGCGGTGCATCGGGCCGCGGACTTCCTGGCCCAGGCCATGGCCACCACCGGGGCCGAGGTGATCCCGGTGCCCTTCACGGCCTATCCCTACGCCCTGCGCATCATCGGCGTGGTGTTCGTGGTCGGCGCCGCGGCGTACTTCTGGCTGATGCGGGCCGGGCGGGGCCGGGCCGTGCTGAGCTTATCCCTGCTGCTGCCCGTGCTGCTGACCCTTGATTCCGACGGGTACCTGCCGGTGTTCAGCTTCCTCGGCGGCGAGCAGGCGCAGCGCCACGTGGTGGGCCGGGTTCCCGTGGAGCGTCCGGAGCAGCGCCTGATCTTCACCGCGCATTACGACACCAAGACCGATCTGCTCGATCACGTGGAGCGCGCGCCGGTGGAGCTGGTGACCCCGCTGCTGACCCTGCTGATGATTGCCGGCGGCGTGGCCGCGATCCCCGCCCCGCGCTCGAAGCGAGGGCGGGGGCTCAAGCGCTTCGGCACGATCGTCTCGTACGCGGCCGTGGTGCACGGGCTGGCCTTCTTCCTCGTGCTCACCGCGGGAGCTGTTGTGCCGGGCAAGAGCCCGGGCGCGCTGGACAACGGAGGCTCCTGCGCCGTGCTGGTCAGGCTGGCGGGCCGGCTGGCCCGGGCGCCGGGGCTGCAGCGCACCGAGGTGGAGCTGATCACCTTCAGTGCCGAGGAGGTCGGCGTGCAGGGCTCGCGGGCGTACGCCAGGGCGCGCTTCGCGCGGCCGCCCGAGATTCCGACCTACGTGATCAATCTCGAGGGCATGGGCGCGGCCGGGGATCTGGCGGTGCTGGGCAGCGAGCGGACCCTGCTCAACTCGTACGAGCCGGATCCGCGGATCGTTTCGCTGCTCGCTGCGGTGTACCGCGAGCAGCGCGGCGCGGAGCTGGAGAAGACCTGGTACGGCGGGGCCACGGACGGGCGCTCCTTCCTCGACGTCGGTGTGCCGGCGGCCACGCTGCTGGGCCGGGAGCCGGACGAGATCTTCCTGCGCGACCTGCACTCCGCGGCCGACAGCCGCAAGCGAGTGAGCCCGGCAGCGCTGGAGGCGGCCGTGGAGCTGCTGCACGGGGTTGCGAGCAGGGCCGACCGCGAGGGTATCGGGACCTAGCGACTACCGCCGAGCACGGCCCGGGCGCGGCCGAGCAGGTCGTTGCACCAGTCGGGCACCGCGTCCATGTTCGAGGCCCGCGTCACCGCGTCGACCCCGGAGGTGTGCTTGCCCTCGGGCAGGCCGTCGCCTCCGCTCATGGTGGTGACCGAGTAGACCACGTTCGGCCGATCGCCGTGGTGGCGCATGTAGCTCAACGAGCCCTCGTCGGCCTGAAAGCCCTGCATGTGCGCGACGATGATCACCGCGTCCGTCTCCTGCGGGAGGCAGCCGGCAGGACTCCGCACGTCCTGGACCGTGACCGCAACGCCGTCTTCGAGCAGTCCCTGGGCCACGCATTCCACCAGCGCGCTCTTGAAGCGCGTGTCCACGGTGAGCACGCAGGCGCGGGCTCGCGGCTCGCCGATCGGCGTCAGCACGCGGCGCTCGATCTGGCCTGGCGCACAGGTCGACAGGAGCGGGATCAACATCGATATCGCGATCCAGCGGAAACCCGGGACTGCCATGATCGACCCTCCTTGATCCACGGGTACGAGTAGCCCTTCGAGCCTCGCCCGTCAAATCGGACCGACCGTCCGGATTTCCGGACTGCAGAGTCCGGGATTCCGACGCTGCGGTGCACTCGCGATCGGTAACTCCGCGAACTCACGAGCAGGTCTTCCTGGCACGGCGCTTGCGCCTAGAGCAGGCAAGACCGCCGACAGAGACTGGCGGGTGGAAGGGAGGATCTGATGTCGAGAGGAAGGGACAAGAGGAGACGCAGGAAGAAGAAGCGCGAGAAGCGGCGGCGCCTGCCCCCCGGGCCCGTGGTGCAGAGCGTGTGCCTGGCTACGGGCCAGCGCTTCGTAACCCCGCTGACCGGGCGGTACCGCAACCTGTCGCCGGCCCAGCTCGAACAGCGGGTCGCCGAGCTGGAGCAGGTCTGGCGCGATCTGGGGGGCCAGGGCATTCCCGGCCGCGACGGCTACCCGCCGCATCTCCAGGCCGAGTACCTCGAGGCGATAATCGACTTCGAGCTCGATCCGCCTTGCGGGTGCAACGACCACGCTCTCGCCGCCGGCGGCGAGGCTTGAGAGGCCGCTGCAGCAGTGCCGTTGACGTCAACGGCACTGCTGCAGCGCGGTACTTGACCTGTACTGATACCCGGCCTAACCTCTGTTAAACCCGTTTCAGGGGAAAGCAACGGGAGGCTGGTGAGATGAGTAACTCCATCAGGTTGTTGGCCATGATCGCGATGCTTGGGCTCGTCGTGGGCGCCTGCGATGACGGGACAACACCCGAAGGGATCGGCAACGACGTCGAGCCCCAGGTGATCACGGGCGGCGGAACCGCGGACGGCCCGATCGACGGCAGGCTCAACGTGACCGCGCTCGACGACGAGACCGGGGATCCGCTCGCCGGCGCCTTCGTGATGCTCGGGCCCGGCCCGGATCCCGAGTTCTCGGGCACCACCGACGCTGATGGACTGATCACCTTCCGCAACAGCGCGATCAAGGGCGAGCAGCAGCTCACGGTGCTCAAGGCGGATTATCCGGTGAGCCAGATGCACGGCCTGAACGCGGCCAACCTCACGCTGAGCATGGGTGAGGAGGACGAGTCGTCCGCCGCTCCGGACACGGCCACGATCACCGGCACGATCACGGGCCTGGACAGCCTGCCCGTGCCGCCCCAGGGCTCCTTCCGCGTGGGCATCGCCGGGTACACCATTCCGGGCCTGTTCGACGAGGACTTCGAGATGGTCGAGCAGCCCGAACCCGGCCCGGGCGAGCTGCCGGGCAACATGGTCTCGCCCGACGCCGGCGGCGACAACACGTACGAGCTGAAGACCTGGGTCGGCCGGCAGGCGATCTATCTGCTGGCGGGCACGATCACGCCGGGCCAGGGAGGCGAGGACACCGTGTTCGACATCACCCACTTCGACATCGTGCGCAACGTGGTAACGACCAAGGACGAGACCCTGGCTGACGTGGACCTGGCCACCGATATCGCGCTGGACCAGGCATCGACGGTCGCGGTCGGCGGCGTGCCAGCGGGAACCAATCGCACGAACGTGATTCCGATCCTCGATCTGGGCGAGGACGGCCAGATCATGATCCAGAGCTTCACCGACGAGGACGATGACAGCACCTTCGAGGGCATGCTCCCCGAGCTGACCGGCGACCTCGACGATGGTAGCTACCTTCTCGTGGCCCAGGCGTACAACGAGGTCTGCACCGGCGAGGGCGACGAGAGGAAGTGCGAGGAGGAGCCGCCGACCACGCTGGCGGTCGAACGCGACCTCGCCGCGGCCGACATGACCACGGCCGCGATCGAGCTGATGCCGCCGGCCGGCAACCTCGTCGTGGACACCGGCAGCTGGACCTTCAGCTTCAGCAACCCGACCGGCGCCGAGCTGCTGATGGCCGATATCGAGGACGAGACCACCGAGGACAGGGTCTACAACGTGACCATCCTGAACGGCTCCGCGAGCGAGTTCACGCTGACCCAGTTCCCGGCCGAGGCCGGGTTCGCCGGGCTGTCCGGCGACCTGCTGTGGAGCCAGAACGCAGCCGTGTTCGTGCCCGGCACCGACCCCAACGACATCGCCTTCGACGACTTCCAGGACCTGCTACTGAAGATGTCCGGGCACGAGAAGAGCTTCACCGCCCAGTAAGGATCTGCGCCGAACACTAGCCGGGATCGATCTCGCCCGCCGCGTGGAGGATCTCGGCGAACAGCCTGAATAGCCGCTCGATGCGCTGCTGGCTCTTCACCTCGCCCTCGACCTCGAGCACGATCTCGTCCACGCCGTCGGGGTGATCCTCGGCGAACCAGTCGCCCGAGTCGCGCAGCTGCACGTTGATCTCGGGCTCGGTCATCATCAACTCGCGGATCCGGTCGTTCTTCAGCAGCTCGCGGATCTTGTCTGCATCGGTGGCCTTGATCGTGAACATCCGGTCGAAGGCCGCGTCATCGATCGGCACGATGTGCGAGCCGAGCAGCCTGGCCACGCCATCGAAGATGCCGTGGTGGTAGATCTCGAAGCGCAGGCCCGAGCCGCCGAGGTGGGCCCCGCGGAAACGGGTGTGCATCGCCTCGGAGCGGTACCCGGCCTCGGAGTGGATGTCGAGGGTCACGGTCCAGCCGGCCACGCGGGCGTGTATCCGGTCGCGCTTCCACGACGTGTGCTTCTCGAACTCGCCGCCCATCTCTGCGGCCAGCTGCTCCCAGACCTCTTGCCCGTGGTGCTTGAAGAGCCCCCTGCTGCCCATCGCCTGAACCTCCACGACCTTGCCCCACTCGGCGTGCATTATAATCGCTCGGCTACCCGCCGTCGAGGGTCGTGTTGGCCTGCAGCAGATCCGTCAGCGCACCGATCACGGCGGCGCCAAAGGCCGGCCAGGCCGTGCCATCGGACCAGCGCCGCTCCTCCCGGGAATCCCAGGCGTGGTGCGTCTCCACGATCACCGAGGGCATGGCCGGCCGGCAGAGGAAGTACAGGCTCTGGTTGTCGAGGAACACGCCCGGGACCTCGGCATCGGCTGTGTACGCGGTGTCGTAATCCCGGCCGTCGTAGGGCTGGAACCCGGCCGCGGTCATGTGCCGGGCCAGGTTGCGGGCCAGGGCCAGGCGGCGTCGGACCAGCGCGGCATCGCCCCTCCTTCTCGAGTAGAGGATGGCGAAGCCGGGGTGGTCCTGGTTGCGCCGGCAGCGGCCGCCCGGCCGCGGCGACCAGGTCTCGGCGTCCTCGATGCCGCGCACGTCCGAGTGCAGGCTGATGAGCGCGGCCGCATCCCAGGCCGTGGCCCGGGTCAGGCGCTCCCGGTACGTCGGCCCGTTTTGCCCGGTCCGGCTGACCAGCGTCTCGAAATGTCCCGTGGCGCGCAGGCGCTCGGCCAAATCCCGCGCCACGCGCAGGGTGTACACCTGCTCGTCGATGCACAGCGACGAGGTGTTGCCCGGATTGCCGCGGGTGCCGTGCCCGGCGTCGAGGTAGATCCGGTGCCTGCCGAAGCCGGCCGGAAAGGCGATGGCCGGGGCGACCAGCCGGCTGCCCGCGGCCGGCCAGGCCGGCGGAGCGGCGGGCTCGGCCGGGGTCGGCGCACGCTCGACCCGCGGCCTGCCGGCGTCGGGTGTGCGGACATCGGCGTCCGGGGGCGATCCGCCGGCGCTCGTGCAGCCGGTGTGTCCGGCGAGCAGCGCGGCGAGGAGCATCACGGTAGTGGGGAGGCTAGATCTCGACGTCCTCGTCCTTGTCCGGCCGCGCGGTCTTCAGCCGCTTGACCTCGCGCAGGTGGTGGTACGCCTGGTCTACCTTGCCGATCAGGCCGTACGCGATCTGCAGCCCGCGGTGGGCCGGGATGTAGTCCGGGTCGAGCTCGAGCGCCTTCTCGTACTCCTGCGCCGCGCTCTCGGGATCCTCACGCTCCTCGAGCAGCTTGGCGGCCAGTGCGGTGTGGGCGCGCGGCGAGTCGGGCGCCACGCTCACCGCCGAGCGCAGGTCGACGATCTGCTGCTCCTCGGGCGCCAGCCGGGGCTCGAGCACGTCGAGGCCGGTCTCGATGAACTCGATCAGCGCCTGCTGCTGCTCCTCGTCCAGTTCGTGGAACTTGATGCCCATGCCCTGGCTGGCCTCCGAGACGGTGGCGACCACCCGCACCACCGTGCCGGCGAGCTGGAACTCCTGGTCGGTCTCGGGGTGAACCAGGATCACCTCGACCTCGTCGCCGACCTTCTTCAGCAGCGGGGTCTTGAGGAACATCCCGCCCGTGCTGATGTCCTTGGTGTAGAACTTCTTCAGCCGCGTCTTGTCCTTGAGCCGCACCAGGAACGAGGCCGCGTAGCGCGGGGCCCGGCGCCGGGTCGGTGCGGACGGCGCGGCCGCATGATCGTCGGGGGACAGCGGCGGCGGGATCTCGTCCTCGCGGCCTTCCGGGATGCTCGCCTCGGCCGGGACCTCCTCGAAGATGTCCGAGACCTCGGGGATCTGCTCGAAGTCCTGGTCCACCAGCAGCCCGGTGCCGGCCAGGCCGGTGCCCGTGGGCTCGGCGGCGCCCTTCCCGGGCTCGTCCTCATCGCGGTCCTCGTCACCGGCAGCTTCACCGGCGGCGGCTCGTTCCTCGGCCCAGCGTGCCTCCTCGCGCAGGTGAAACACGAACTCGTTCCAGTAGTCCTTGGCCCTGGCCGACAGCGCGAAGAAGTCGATGCCCATGCCCGGTCCGCTGACCGCCTTGTCCTCGGGCCGGACCGCGCGTGCGACCATGCCCATCACGTCCACGATCTGCGCGCTGGGCAGCCTGAAGGTCAGCTGCACCAGCTGCCGCGATCCCTTCGGGCTGTCGGTGCGGATGAAGGCGCCGTGACGGCTGACGTCGGCGGTGACCAGATCGACCGCGGTGCGGCCGTGCTTGAGGCGCACGGGTAGCGCGATGATGTACCGTGGGAAACGCCGTTTCTCGATGCTCATCCGCTGCCTGGATCCACGTGGTTTGGTCTTATTGTTCTAGTCGAATCCAGGCCCGGCGACAACGGTTTTTTGAATGTTGGCCCTTGCCCCGGGGCCGTATCGCTGGTAATCGGACTGCTGAGGTCCTGCAATGGCGCGCCCGCTGAAGAAACCGAGGAAGAAGCCGCAGGTGCGGCCGATCACCGAGAGCACCCGGACGACGCGGGTCAGCCGGATCAGCCGCATCATGAAGGATCTCGACCTGAGCGGCACGGCCGCGCTGGTGCAGATCTACGGCGGCGAAGTCGGCGTCAAGTACCCGCTGATCGAGGAGGCGACCACGATCGGCCGTACCGCGGAGTGCTCGATCGTGGTCGCGATGGACAACGTGAGCCGCAACCACTGCGTCCTGCGCACCGGGATCGGCGTTTACACCATCGAGGATCTGTCCTCCACGAACGGGACCTTCGTCAACGACAAGGCGATCCGGGGTGACCGCGACCTGCGCCACGGAGACCTGATCCGCGTGGGCGGTGCGATCTTCAAGTTCCTCGACGGAGACAACATCGAGCAGCTCTATCACGAGGAAGTCTATCGCATGGCCATCATCGACGGCCTGACCCAGATCCACAACAAGCGCTACTTCATCCAGTTCCTCGAGCGCGAGCACGCGCGCTGTCGCCGGCATTCCCGGCCGCTCACGCTGATCATGTTCGACATCGACCACTTCAAGAAGATCAACGACCAGTTCGGGCACCTGGCCGGCGATCGCGTGCTCAACCACATCGCCACGCTCGTGCAGAGCAAGACCATCCGCAAGGAGGAGTGCTTCGCCCGTTACGGCGGGGAGGAGTTCGCCATCGTGCTGCCGGACACCACGGCCAAGAAGGGCGTTGTGCTGGCGGAGAAGATCCGCAAGCTCATCGAGAAAGCGGACTTCGCGTACGAGGGACACCCGATCTCGGTGACCGTCTCGCTGGGCGTGGCCCAGCTGGGCCAGCGCGGCAACGCCGGGGCCTTCATCGCCGACTGTGACGAGAAGCTGTACCAGGCCAAGCGCACCGGCCGCAACCGGGTTTGCGTCTGAGACGGGGAGCGGCCGGGAATCGCGTCGCCTGGACCGTCGCGCTGGAGTGACTAGAGACCGGACAGGTCCCAGATCACCAGGCTGGGCTCGCTGGTGGCGGCCACGAGGGTCTTTTCGCTCGGCAGGTAGCCAATGGCGTCCACGCTGTCCCGGTGTCCCGACAGAGTGGTGACGGCATTCCCTGTGGCCGTGGAGTAGATGCAGATCGCGGTGTTCTTGTCTCCCTGCTCGGAGCAGATCACGGCGAATACGGAGGAATCGGGAGAGAACGCGGCGCGGTGAGCGTCATCGTTACTGGCCGGCTTCTCGGCTGCGAAGACATCGGCGCCGTCGGCGGAATCCAGCAGCGTGACGAGGTGACTTTCGGCGGCGGCAACACGACGACCGTCGGGGGAGAACGACACAGCAGCGGATGAGTGATCCAGGAGCCGCACCCATCGCCACCTCTCGGTCAGATCGGATTGACTGCCGATGTCCCAGGCAATCACAGCGCGGTCGCAGCCGGCTGCGAGCATCGCGCCGTCCGATGACAAGCACAGTGACTCGCAGTAACGATCCTCGATGGTGGTTCGAGCGGCCTCGGTGAGGCTGTCCGCGTGCCACAGCACGACCTCGGTATCGTGCGGGGCCTCGTCGTACGTCATGGAGATGACCGCCAGGTACTCGGCCGAGCATATCAGGCTCCCGTGGTCGTCGAAGCCAACGGGCAGCTCGGCGGTCTTCGTGGCGCCGTTTGCACTCCACAGGTAGATGAGTTGCGTTGTGCTGGGTGGACTGATCGAGTCGTCCACCTCGGTGACCCAGGCGGCCAGGGTGTCGCGCTGCGGGATATAGCAGACATAGCTCGCGCTGTATGTCTTGTCCTGGATTCGCCCGAGCACGATCCGGTTGGCCTGCTGTCCACTGTCGAGGTCCCAGAGGCCGATTCGCTCACCCGAGCTGACGGCGACTGTCTTGCCGTCCGGGGCGATGGCTAGGCCGTCGGGCTTGGGGTGCTGGTCGGTCGTAATCCGCTTCGACAGGCCTCCGCGTACGCAGCGCCCGGCCGCGCAGAGCTGGCCTTTGGCGCAGTTGTCATTGGTCTGGCACTTGGTGCCGGACTCCCCGCCACTGCAGGCCGCCAACGCAGCGAGTACCGTGACCACGTACGAGGTCCGAATTGCCCGCATCTGCCCGTTCTCCCTGGCCGGCTACTCCAACGCCTCGATGTCGTATATGAGAATCCCCGACTCCCACATGCTGGCCCCGGCGATGAACCGGCGATCGGAGGAGAAATCGAGGTCCCAGACGCCACTGCCCGTCTCAAAGGTAGCGAGGTGCTCGCCGGTGCGAACATCCCAGATCCTGATATGACCCTCGCCGTCCGATGTGCCGCTGGCCACCAGTGCTCCATCTCGAGATATCCTCACCGCCTTCAAGTCATCCTGATGCGCATCGGCGCCCAGCGCTGGCATTTCCGAACCGTCGTCCACGTTCCAGAGCTTGATAGATCGGATAGCCGCTGCCGCCATGTGGTCGTTCGAGGCCGTGAGGCAGTGTATCCAGGAGGATCCTGCCTGGATATCCATGACCTCGATCCCGTCCTCGGCCTGCCAGAGCTTGATCGAGCGCTTCCGTGTTGCCTCGTCGTGCAGCAGCGCCGCCAGCATCTGACCGCCTCCTGCGTAGGCCAGCCCGTGGCTGGACTCCTCCTGGACGATCGTACACCCGTCCAGTTCCAGCTCCCAGAGCAGGCTACCGTCGGCGACGTTCCAGACGCCTCCGCCGCTCGCCAGCTTGCTACCGTCCGGGGAGAATGCAAGATGGCTGGAATCGCCTGCCTGGATCGTCCGGACGAGCGCCTGCGTCCCCGTGTCGCACAACAGGATGTCGGGGCCGACGCCGATAGCCACTAGCGCCCCGTCCGGTGACAGCGCGATTGTGCTGATATCGTTCTCGAGCGCCCTCAGCTCTATCCGCCCCATCTCCTGCCAGGTATCGTTGCTCCACAGGATCACGTCGCCATCGTACCGCCAGACATGGGGCTCCACGCTCGTGTCCTCGTAGCTTCTCCGGCAGCACTTCGCGCCGAGTACGCTGGCTTGCCGGGAGAAGGTCGCCTTGCGGAACTCCTTGTCGCCGAGCAGGGTGTGCACCAGTCCGCCGCTGGCACATCTCCCGGCCGCGCAGAACTGGCTCGCGGCACAGTTGCTGTTGGTCTCGCACCTGGCGCCGGCATCGGACGGCGAGCAGGAGCTCGTCGTCCCTGCGAGCGGGATCAGGGTGAGGAGAATTGCGAGGCATTGGCGCATCTCAGGCATGAGGCGATCCTCCGATACCGCCCTTCGGCGATAAATCCCGCATCTACTGCAGCGCTGCGATGTCGTGGACCAGGACGCCTTTGCTGCCGTAGCTCGCGCTCGCGATGAACCGTCCGGCGCGCGAGAAGGCGAGCTGCTTGACGCCGTCGCCCGTCTCGAATGTCGCCAGCAGCTCGCCGTCTTCCACGCGCCAGATCCTGATGTTTCCCTCTCCGTCCGAGGTGCCGCTGGCCAGGAGGCGTCCGTCTCGCGTGAATCCGAGGGTGAGGATATCGTCCTGATGGGCGTCGCCGCCGATCTCGCGAACCTCGGAGCCGTCCTCGAGCTTCCAGAGCTTGATCGCACGACCGACATTGGCCGCGACGAACTCGCCGGCAACGGCCAGGCGGGTGATCGGGGTGGTGCCCTCCTGGATGCTGAGGCGCTCCTGGCCGTCCGCCAGGCTCCATGCCTTGAGGGCGAACTTGCTGTTCGGGGCATCGTTGACGAGCGCCAGTACAGCGGTGGCATCGGGCGAGAAGGCGACTCGGGTGCAGCTCGGCGGCGGGTATCCAGAGTTCGGATCGGTCGTGTTCGGAAAGCCCTGCACCGCCATGAGCTGCGCCCCATCGCTCACGCGCCACACCCGGGCCGAGTTGTCGTTACCGCCGGCGCTCGCGAGCTTCGAGCCATCGGGAGCGAACGCCAGGTTGGCCACGCCACCCTCTGGAAAGCCGTCGGGCACGCCCTCGGGGTGCCCGTCGAAGGTACGGACCGCATCTCCGGTGGCGCTGCTCCACAGGCTGATCTCGGCGTCCACCGCCCCGGCGAGCAGGCTGCCGTCCGGCGAGAAGGCCAGCGCCATGGGGAGGGAGCTGGTGATCGGGATGCCGAGCTGCTGCTCCCAGGTCGACGTATCCCAGAGGACGACCGGATTTCCGCCAGCTGCCAGCAGATCCGCCTCGGGGGCGAAGGCGAGGCGATGTGCTACCGAGCCCTCCAGCAGGGTTTGCACCAGCCCGCCGCTGGCGCACTTGCCGGCCGAACAGAACTGATTCGCCGCGCAGTTGCTGTTGCTCTCGCACCTGGCGCCGGCCTGGTCGCCGCTGCAGGCGCAGAAGGCAAGGGCTATCAAGAGCAGAGCAGAAATGTGCTTCATCTTGGACCCCCGACTGCTCAGCGGAAGCTGAACGACAGCACCGCTGCCGCTCCGCCCGGCCAGGGCGCGACCGTCGCCGCGACCGTGCCGTCCTCGGCCTCGTCCGGCGCAACGATGAACAGCACCACCGTTGCGATCGCGGCGGCGCCGGCTATCGGCAGGAATATCTCGGTGAGCAGCAGGTTGCGGTCGCGCAGGTCCTTGTGGTCCTGCCACTCCGGCGTGCCGGTGTACTCAGCCTGCATGGCAGACTCCTCGCGCCCTGCCAGCACCCCGAAGGTGATTCCCACGCCCGCCGCTGCGAGGGCCACGGACAGTGTGGTCCATGCCGCGATCTCCTCGCCAGACATCGGTGCATCGGCCGGCGAGACCACCCGCGACTCCCCGAACACCTCGGCCACGGCCTGGCGGATCGCCTTGCTGAAATCCTCGTCCGACCACCCGAACTCGTGCAGCAGGCTCGACGCCACCACCTGGGCCTGACGTTGGTCGATCAGCGTGAGCTGGAAGTAGAACGTCTCGCCCTTGGCCATCAGCCTGGGGAAGAGGATCTGGTCGGCCCCCGTGACTCCGGCGATCTCGGCCAGACAGGATTCGGTGTCGCAGCCCATCTTGTCGCGCATGTGCTGGAACTCGAGCTGCGCGGCCAGGTCGGTGATCGAGCTCACCACGCGATCCGGTGCGCCGCGGCGGACCGCGGTGACGAGCAGGGCCTCGTACGCATCCAGCCCGCCAGCTGGGCTCGCCGTCTTCGGCACCACCTGGATGCGCCCGACGAGCACGGTGGCCTTGCTCGGTGCGACCGTGGATTCCGCCGCAGTGCTCTCGGCTTCGGCGCCGGCCGTCATCAGCAGGGTTGCCCACATGACAGACGCCAACGTCGCCAACTGCACGCTCCGCTAGGTTATGTTCGCAGCTTAGCCCAGCATTCGCCCCGGGCTCAAGCGAATTCAGCGAGCTGCGGGCGCACGAATCAACGAGGGCGCACGGATCCGCCCGCGCTCACTCGATATAGCCCAGCGACCGCAGCTGCTCGACGAGCTGATCGTCATCCGGCGCGGTCCGGGCCGGGCCGGCCCGCCGCGAGCCCCAGCTCTGGATCCAGCGCAGCGGATGCGCCTCGCGGAAGCGGGCGTTGAACAGCCGGGTCCAGGGCTTGCCGTCGAAGTCCCGGGCCGCGGGCAGGTCCATGCCGAAGAGCAGGGTCGGCGCGATGTCGTGGATCGTGATCCCCGCCATTTTGGCCTCGCGGTCGATGTCGGGGCCGGTGGCGATGAAGATGCCGGCCTTGCCCGCGGGGTGGCCGCCGGAGACGGTGTGCAGGGCCAGCACCGCCTCGTCAAAGGGCTCGCCCTTGACCAGCAGCCTGCGGCTGGCCCGCGCCGTCTGCAGCTCCAGCACGAAGTCGGTTCCGCCCCGGATCTCGTCCCCGCTGGCCGACCGGACGCGGAAGACCGGGTCGCCTCCGGCGTACGTGACGCGCTCCAGGTCGGCCTCGAGGGCCGCCCGGATCGACGCCCGCTGCTCGGGGCGGACCCTTCCGCCGGCCTCCCGTCCGGCCAGCGCGAAGCGCATCGGCAGGGTGGTGCGAAAGCTCGGCATGCCGTCCGGAAGCGAGAAGACCCGGGTCCGCGTGAGGTCGACCTGCCACTGGTTGTCGCGCTTGCGGGCCGCGTATCCCAGGTGCTCGAGCAGGGCGCTCAGGTCGAAGTGGATCTGCGGCTGGTCGTCGGGGGCGGCCTGGAAGCCGTGATCGGACATGACGACGTAGTTGACCTTGCTCCCGCCGGCCTCGAGGATCCGGCCGATCGCCGCGTCCACGGCCTCGTACGCCAGGGGGATGCGGTCCCGATACGCCTCGATCTCCTCCACCGGGACCGCCTCGAACTTCTCGGGCTGATAGTACTTCCAGTAGTGGTGGCAGATCACGTCGACCGAGCGGAAGTACACCAGCAGTATGTCGAAGTCCTCGGCCGCGAGCCTGCGTGCGGCGTCGGCCATGGCCTGGTCCTGGACGCCGACCTCGTCGCAGAGAGCGAAGCGGCCCGGCGCCCGGCCGGCAGCGTCGAGGATCCTCTTGAATCGCGGCGTCTCGCTGGCAGGGCTGACCCCGTCCGCAGCCTGCGGCCGCTCCGAGACGATCACGCCGTTGATCGCCTCGGCGGGCCAGGTCACGAGCCAGCCCAGCATCGCCGCGCGCTTCCCGGACCGGGAGGCCATGTTCCACAGCGCCGGAACCCGGCGCACGGTGGAGGTGATCGGCACGTCGCCCTCTGGCGTGCGGACCACGTAGTCGGTCACGCCGTGCCTGTCCGGCGTCACGCCGGTGGCGATGGTGGTCCAGATCACCGGGGACTTGCCGTACGCCGTCTCGAGGTGGGTCGCGACGCCGTGGTCGTGCAGGTACCTCAGGGCGGGTAGCCGACCCCGGGACCAGAGGTCCTCGATCACGGTCCACTCGGCGCCGTCCACGCCGATCACGATCAGGGGGTGGACCGGGCTCGTCGCGGGCGTGTCCTCGCACGCCGTGCAGATCAGCAGCGCCAGGGCAACGGCCGGAAGGCCAGCTGGGTGACGCCGTGGCTCGTTCATCGCATGCTCTCGATCGGTACCTAGCAATCCGTCGCATCATTGGCAATCACGGTTTGCGCAAGCCCGGGGACCAGGCGGTCAGGGACATCCTTCTGCTTCTGCGGCAGGGTCTGGTTCGCCGCCTGTCAAGGTGGTACACTACTGTGCGGCAAGCGACCGGAGGGCACGGCTTGGCACCAACGACCTGTCCGCGCTGCGGCTTCGAGGGCGAGAGCCGTACGGAATGTCCGAGCTGCGGCGTGGTGTTTGCCAAGCTCAAGCCCGTGGTGCAGGGCTCCCTCGAGGCCGAAGCTCCGGTGCCCGAGCCCGAGCCCGCACTCCCGGCCCGCCGGCGAGCCCTCTCTCGGAGGAGTGCCACGCTCTCCCTGCGCCAGCTGGGCCGGTTGGTCGACGCTGGCGTGCCGATCCGCGAGGCCCTGGACAGCGTGGCCGCGGCGGCCGCGGACCGCGAGCTGGCGCAGGGTCTGGCGAGCATCTCCGCCGGTCTGGGCCGGGGGCAGGGGCTGGCTCGGGCCGCGCAGGAGAGCGGCCTGTTCGCCTCGCACCAGCTGGCGCTGCTCGGCGCAGGCGAGCAGAGCGGGCACATCGGCGCCAAGCTGGTCCTGATCGCGGCCGAGGGCGAGCGCCGACTGCGCCTGCGGCGGCAAATCTTGAGCGCGCTGGCGTACCCGGCGGTGCTGGTGGTGCTGGCCAGCTTCATCCTGCCGGCCTCGCTGGTGCTCACCGCCGGAATAGGCGCGTACCTCGAGGCCGCGCTCGCTCCGCTGCTGCTGATCGGAGGCCTGGGCGCCGGTCTGTTCGTGGGCCTGCCCACCGTGCTGCGGCGGGTCGACGGCGGCCGGTTGCTGTCCCGGATCGCCCGGTCCACGCCCCTGGTCGCGCCACCGTATCTCAAGGGCCGGCTGGCCAGCTTCTGCGCCTGCGCCGCGGACGGGCTGGCCGCGGGCCTGGCCCTGGAGCCGAGCCTCGCGGCCGCTGCCGCGGCGGCCGACGATCCGTTGCTGACGGACACGATCGACGGAGCGCTGAAGCGCGTGCGCGCCGGAGCCGGGCTGGCCGCGGCGCTCGATGCGCAGGGCGGCCTGCCAGACGACCTGCGGCTGGCGCTCAGGGCGGGTGAGGTCTCGGGCACCCTGCCCGAGGCCTTGCGCGAGATGGCCGCGTTGTACGAGGAGGACCACGACCACACGCTGCGCCGGCTGGTAGGCGTGATGGCCCTCACCGCGGCGCTGCTGGTGATCACGGTCGTGATTGCGATGATCGTGGTCCAGTACGCGCGCATCATCGGCGGCGTGGAGAGCCAGCTGCAGGAGGTGATCCAGGGCAGCCCGACCCTGGACCGTGCGCTGAAGAGCCTGCAGGAAAATTTCGACACCCTCGATCGCGAGCTCAATCGCTGACACGGTTTCCGGCTGCGATCGGATTGTGCTACCTTGAGCATCGTCTGGATCTCGATGGGGGCTGGAATCATGCGTATCACCGCAACCACGCTCACGGCGCTGGCGGTACTGCTGCTCGCACTGCCGGCGGCCGCGATCGTGGAGGTAACTCCGGACGAGGGTCACCCGGGCGAGGAGCTGTCCGTGGACGTGGTCGGCGATCCCTTCATCCGTACGTACGAGCCCGGCTTCACGATCGCCTTCGATCCCGACGCCGACATCGACGTGAACTTCACGTACCGCGCATACGACAAGGGCGACGAGCGGCTGCGCGCGCAGATCCAGATCCACAGCAACGCCTTGCCCGGTCACATCGACGTGCTGGTGCTCGGCCGGATGGGCGAGGAGCTGGAGCGGGCCCGCAACGCCTTCGAGATCCTCGGCACGGCGGCCCTGATCTCCGCCACGCCGGGCGCGCTGCGACAGGGCACCTCGGCCAGCGTGACGATCACCGGCACCTCCACGCACTTCGATCTCTCGATCTCGCAGATCAGCGTCGGCTCCAGCGGCGTGCAGGCCGAGATCACCTCGGTCTCGTCCGACACCCGGCTGACGGCCCGCTTCACGGTGGACGACCGGGCCTCGCTCGGCTGGCGCGATGTTACCGTGACCACCGACATCGAGCGCGCCGAGGGCCGGCGGCTGATCGAGGTCGTCGAGCAACCCGGGCTCAAGCGGACCGATCCCGACGTGCTCGATCAGGGACAGAGCACCGAGCTGGTGATCATCGGCTCGGGAACCGAGTTCGCGGACGGGGATGCGGTCGGAATCTCGGGCGGCGGCGTCAGCGTGCTCGGCGCCAGCGAGCGGCTGTCCAACACCAAGCTCCGCGTGAAGGTCGACGTCGACTCGCGGGCCGCGCCCGGGCCGCGGACCGTCAGCGTGACCACGGGCGGCGAGGTGCTGACCGGCGCGGACCTGCTCACCATCGAGGCCCACATATCGCTCACCCCCGACGAGCTGGTGCAGAACAACGAGGAGAGCTTCCAGGCGGTGGGCGGCGAGGGCTGGTTCGACAACGGGCTCGTGGTCAGCGCGGGCGAACGGGTTGATGTGGACAGCGTGTTCTACCACGATCCGTACTCGGCGACCTTCTCCGCCACGGCCGAGCCGAACGCGGTAGTGGGGCCGCGCAAGGTCACCTTCTCCGTCGACGGACAGAGCGTGACCGGCACGCTGACCGTGAAGCTGAACCCGAACACGACCAAGCTGGACACGATCACCCCGGACTCTGCCGACGCCGGCGTGGTCGATCTGCCGGTCACCGTGCAGGGCACCAACACCAACTTCGAGAGCGGGGTGACCACGCTCGAGGGCGGGGATGGCGTGCTCGTCGGCCACGGGTTCGCGGCCGGCGGCGAGACCCAGGCGACAGGCCTGCTCGACCTGGCCGACGACGCGCCCGCGGGTGCGATAGACGTCACCGCGGTGACGCGCTACGAGCGGGTAACGCTCGACTCCGGCTTCACCGTAACCCAGCCGGCCGTGGTCGAGTCGGTGCAGCCCGGGCTGATCGACGCCGGCGCGAGCGAGACCGTGACCGTCACCGCCACGGGCGGGGGCTTCGTCGAGGGCGCGACCCGGGTCTTCGTTTCGGGCGAGAACGTGACCGTGGACGCGGTGCGTGTACTCGCCGCGGACAGTCTCGAGGCCGACGTGACCGTGGGCGCCGAGGCCGAGGGAACGGTGCGCGTGCTCAAGGCGGTGACGGGCGCCCGCGCCGCGATCGGCGGCGCGCTCGACGTGTTCCATCCGTCGCTGTCCGCCGATACCCCGGCGCTGTGGGAGAGCCGTCCGACCAAGGTCGACCTGCGGGCAGTGGACTTCGACCTCTCCGCGGATCCGGCGCTGAGCTTCGAGCCGCCCGAGATCACGGTGAGCGGGATCACGGCCAGCGGCGCGGACCACCTGAGCTTCTCGGCGCATGTGCCCGCAGGGCTGGGCGTGCGCGAGGCCACCCTCACGGTGACCGTGGCCGGGCGCAGCCTGGCCGTGGACTTCACCGTGCGCGCCCTGCCTGCCGCCGACGGCGGCGACGGGGGCTGCGGCTGCGGGAGCGGCGCGGGCCGGGGCGCCCCGGTCCTGTCTCTGCTGCTGCTCGGCCTGGTCCTCAGTCGTTCACGGCGAGCGGGATGATGATGTTGCTCCTCTCGCCGAGATACCTCGGGTAGCGGAACCAGGTCAGCGCCTCGCGGAAGCAGGCGTCGAGCTTGTCGCCCTCCACGTCCGGCTCGCACTCCAGGTTGTCGGCCCGGCCGTCGTTGCGGATCGTCCAGGCCAGCTCGTAGCGCTCGCCAGGCACGGCCTCTTTGCGCCGGACCGATGCGATCAGGCAGGCCGACATCAGGTGCAGGTACTCGTCGTGCACGGCCTTGATCTTGGCCTCGGTGAGTCCGCTGCGGGGCTTGCCCCGGGAGAAGTCATGGAAGGTGACGTACCCGGCGACCTTGCGCTCGATGGTGCGGCAGGCCGCTGCGCCCTGCTCGCGCCGCAAGCTCGCGCAGACCCGGCTGACGTGCCGCGAGCGGGCGTACCGGCGCTGCTCCTCGGGCAGCCGCTCGTTGGCCTCGGCGTTGAGCCGCACGAAGATGCGAAAGGCCTCCTCCGGATCGCCGGCGCGCTCGAGGCGCCGGGCGGCGAGCGTCAGCAGGCGGCGGCGTGTGGGCGGGCAGCGCTCCTTCGCGCAGAGCCGTGCACCCTCGCGGAGCCGACGGATCTCCGCGGCCGGATCGCCGGACGCCGCGTCGAGCCGGCCCTCGATCGCGAGCAGGTTGGCCTGCAGATCCGTGTCATCCCAGCGTTTCGCCACCGCGCGCAGCCCGGCCGTCTGCTCGCGCAGCTTCTGCAGGCGCTTGTCCGGGCGCTCGGGCGGCTCCGCGTGGCGGCGCAGCTTGGCGGCCCGCCGACGGAGCTTGGGCAGCGTGCGCCAGCTGTCGCGGATCTCATTGAACGCGGCGGCCGCCTTGCGCGTCCAGTTGCGGCCCGGCTTGCGCAGCCGGCCGAGCAGCCGGTTGCGGCTCTTCACGCTGCCGCCCGAGGCGTACGCGTCGAGCGCCGCGCGGTACGCCATGCGCGCAGCCTTCACGTGGCCGCGCTTGCGCTCGGCGTCGCCGATCTTCTCGTGCAGGCGACCGCGCTTGTACCCGAAGGCCTCGCTGGCCTCGAGTTCAGCCAGCCCTTCCTGGCAGCTCTTGATCCGCTCGGCCTCGCGCTCCTCGCGCGGACCGGCCAGTGCCGGCGCGGACAGCTGCAGGGTCGCGAGCAGCAGGGCCGGGCGGAGTGAGGCGCGCATGCAATCGTACTACCGCTGCTCACGGCGCCGCGCAACCGTGGTGGCGTTTGCGTATCCCTTCCCGTTGCGGTAGTTCGTGAGACCTGTACCTGCAGGCGGAGTGGAAGATGGGCGGTGCGGCAAAGGACCCGAACGTGCAGGAGCCCGAGGGCTTCGTCGAGAAGTTCACCATCCTGGGAAAGGCGCCGCGCGAGCTGTGGCTGATCTACTTCGCCAAGATATGCGAGACCGCGGCGTACGCCTTGGTCAACGCCGGGCTGATGCTGCACCTGATCAACGACCTCGGCTACTCGGATCAGGGTGCGGGCGGCTTCGTCGGTGTCTGGGCCACGGTGATCTCGCTCTTCACCTTTCTTGTGGGCTCGCTGTCCGACGCGATCGGCATCCGCAAGACGCTGATCTTCTCCTTTGCGCTGTGCGTGGTCACGCGGGTCGCGGTGGCGCTGATCGGCGATCCGCTGCTCACGCCGATCTTCGGCCTGATGCCAATGACACTCGGCGTGGCGATGACCATCCCGGTGATGGTGGCCGGCGCGCGGCGCTTCACCAGCCCCAGGCAGCGTTCGATCGGTTTTTCGCTGCTCTACGTGGTGATGAACGTCGGCTTCCTCATCGCGGGCTGGCTCTACGACTACGTGCGCAACGCCATGGGCGAGGACGGCACCTTCGGCCTGCTCGGCCTCGAGCTCACGGTATACCAGACGATTTTTTTCATCTCGGCCGGCTTCACGCTTGCCGGCCTGCTGCCGGTGATGCTGGCCATGCGCCGGGGCGTGGAGATGTTCGATGACGGGGTCAGGGTCGACCCCGCGACCGAGGGAGAGGTCTCGACCGAGGGTGGGCCGCTGCAGGTGTTCTGGGCCTCCATGGTCAAGACCGGCAAGATCCTGTCCGAGGTGTTCGGCGAGAAGGCGTTCTACCGTTTCCTGCTGCTCGTGGGGCTGGTGGTGGGCGTGCGCATGGTGTTCTACCACATGCACTACACCCTGCCGGTGTGGGCCGACCGGGAGATGGGGTACGGCGCGCGCTTCGGCAGGGCCTGGGGCGTGATCAACCCGGCGCTGATCGTGGTGCTCACGCCGATCGTGGGCGCGCTGGCGCAGAAGGTAGCCTCGTTCAGGATGATCATCATCGGCACCACGATCTCCTCGATCACGGTGTTCCTGCTGGTGCTACCCGCGGACACCTTTGTCGGCCTGTCCGGCGGTGCGTTGGAGAGCGTGCTCAAGGTTTTCCTCCGCGTGGATGGCGATCTCTCGCCGCTCTACTTCAACCTCTGTCTGTTCGCAGCGCTGTTCTCGATCGGCGAGGCGATCTGGTCGCCGCGGCTCTACGAGTACACCGCCTCGGTGGCGCCCAAGGGGCGGGAGGCCACGTACATGAGCCTCTCGCTGCTGCCGATGTTCCTGGCCAAGCTAACCGTGGGGCCGGTAGCAGGGGTGCTGCTCGATGCGTATTGCCCGGCCGAGGGCGCGCGCGAGTCCACGATGCTGTGGCTGGTGATAGCAGTAATGGCCGTGTTCTCGCCGGTGTCGATCCTGCTGTTCAAGGGCGTGATCACCAAGCAACGGACGCCCGACCCCGGGGACGAGGACGGGGCGGAGGTGACGGCATGAGGCGCACGCCTGTATTCGCGCTCGCATTCGTGCTCGGCTCCTCCCTGCTCGGCGCCGGCTGCTCCGATAGTGGCCGGCCGGCCGAGGTGATGCTAACGATCGACGGCAAGGCGTATGATTACAAGACCGAGCACGCCGAGCTCGATCGCCGGGAGGCGGGCGGGCCGTATTCGGTGTACTTCCTGCGCGGCCAGGCCGAGGCGCCATACCTCGTCCTGCGCCACTACTCGGGCAACCCGGTGGCGCAGCTGGGGGTGCGCTACACGAAGCCCGGCGCCAGGGAGGACGAGCCGGCCAAGTACGACTGCTACGTGCCGGGCACCCTGTCCGACGGCCGCCAGACCCTGGGCTGGACCAAGGACGACGGCGAGGAGCGTCACCGCAGCGAGACCGGCGAGGGGACCTGCCAGGCCACGCTCAAGCAGGAGGGCGACGTGCTCACGCTCGAGTTCGACGCCACCCTGATCCGCTCCCGCAGTATGAAGAAGGGCCGCAGCAAGCGTGCGACCACCGAGATCGATCCCACGGATCAGATCCGGGCCCGCGGCTCGGCCACGTTAAAAGGGGTCAGGCCTTGACACTTGACACTTAGGCCGCCCACGTAATTACAGGTAGTTGTCTGGCCCA